>Ga0207679_10000003_pt1 | contig 597553 bp, 544 predicted proteins | sample KBSC73metaG_FD_184320 | JGI IMG/M metagenome (GOLD analysis project Ga0207679, IMG submission 184320) | Corn rhizosphere microbial communities from Kellogg Biological Station, Michigan, USA - KBS C7-3 metaG (SPAdes) (version 2) | ecosystem: Host-associated > Plants > Roots > Rhizosphere >...
AGGCCAATCATTACTGGCTGGGCATCAACTACGAAGTGACGCCGGCGCTGACGCTGATCGGCGCGGCCTATCGCGTCAACGTGAACCACGGCGGCGGCAACGCCAATCTGTTCATGGCGGGCGCGAACTACAACCTGTCCAAGCGCACGATGCTGTACGCGAGCGTCGGCACGGTGCAGAACAGCGCTACCGCCAACTTCTCGGTGGAAGCGACGAACAACAACCCGGCGGTGGGTAAGAACCAACTGGGTGCGTACACCGGTATCGTTCACTCGTTCTAAAAAAAAGCCCACTCATGATCCTGCTGCGCTTTCCAAGTCAACCACGGGCCGCTCGTTGCGGATCATGAAACGGTTTTAACCCCGGGCCCCGTCCCACGTCACACCACGCAATGCCACGCATGAACATCCTCACCATCGATACCGGTACCACCAACACACGCGTCACGGTCTGGCGCGATGACGTTGCGCTCTGCCAGGCTGCGCGCCAGGTTGGCGTGCGCGACACCGCCATCACCGGCAACCGGACGACGCTGCAGCGCGGCGTGCAGGACACCATTGAAGCTGCGCTGCAGAAGGCTGGTTTCGGTATGAGCCAGGTCGACTTGGTGCTGGCGTCCGGCATGATCACCTCCAACGTCGGCCTGCACGAAGTACCGCACCTGATGGCGCCGGCCGGCCTGCGCGACTTGGCGGCGGGGATGGTGCAGGCGACCATCCCCGAGGTGTGCGCCCAGCCGATCTGGTTTGTGCCGGGCGTGCGCAATCCGGTAGACAACCTCGGCCTGCACAACATCGAGTCGATGGACATGATGCGCGGCGAAGAGGTCGAGACCATGGGTTTGGTTTCGCGCCTCGGTATCACAGAGCCGGCGGTGATCGTGCTGCCGGGTTCGCACTCGAAGTTTGTGCATCTGGACGCGGATCAGCGCATCACCGGCTGTGTCACGACGCTGGCCGGCGAGCTGCTGCACGTGATCACGCACAACACCATCCTGGCTGACGCGCTCGACTCCGACTTTGCCACCGAGGTCGACTCGGAAATGCTGCTGTCCGGCGCGCGCAGCGCCAGCAGCATCGGACTGGGGCGCGCCTGTTTCATGGTGCGCACGCTGGGTCAGTTCACGATCTATGAGCGTAATGCGCGGGCCAACTTCCTGCTGGGCGCGGTGCTGGGCGCGGATCTGCTCACGCTCAAGAACAGCAGCGCGATTCGCATGAACCCGGGCACGCAGTTCGTCATCACGGGCAAGCCGCTGCTGCGCGAAGCGCTGGCTGTGCTGGTGTCGGACGACGATTTCTTCTCAGGCAAGGTCACCGTTACGAGCAGTGAACAGCAGGAACACCTGGCCGGCAGCGGCGCGATCGCCATTGCACGCGAGCGCGGTCTGGTCAAAACCTTGAAGGTGGCGTAAGCGGGCGCCCACGCCATCTCATCTTTCATCCAACGCAGAACAGATGCCGCAAAGACGGCATCGCAAGGAGACAACATGCAACAACAACGACGCGGGACATTCAAGGCCATTGCTGCTGCCACGCTGTTCGCCATGGCCGGCGGCCTTTCGGTGTTTGCTCATGCAGCCGATGACGTGAAGATCGGCTTCCTGGTCAAGCAACCCGAAGAGCCATGGTTCCAGGACGAATGGAAGTTCGCAGACCAGGCCGCCAAGGAAAAGGGCTTCAAGCTGGTGAAGATCGGCGTACCCAGCGGCGGTGAAGTGCTGACCGCCATCGACAACCTGGGCGCGCAGCACGCGCAGGGTTTCGTGATCTGCGTGCCCGATGTGAAGCTCGGACCGGCGGTCGTGGCCAAGGCCAAGCAGAACAACCTCAAGCTGATGACGGTGGATGACCGCTTGGTCGACGGTGCCGGCAAGCCGATCGAGTCGGTGCCGCACATGGGCATCTCGGCCACGAAGATCGGCGAACAGGTGGGCGATGCCATCGCGCAGGAGATGAAGAAGCGCGGCTGGAACCTGTCGGAAGTGGGCGCCATCCGCATCGCCTATGACCAGCTGCCGACCGCCAAGGAACGCACCGACGGCGCCGTCGCCGCGCTCACCAAGGCGGGCTTCCCGGCCGCCAACGTGCTGACCAGCCCGCAGGCCAAGACGGATACTGAAGCCGCGTTCAACGCCGCCAACATCACCCTGACCAAGAACCCGAAGTTCAAGCACTGGATTGCCTTCGGCCTGAATGACGAAGCCGTGCTGGGCGCTGTGCGTGCGGCGGAAGGCCACGGCGTGAAGCCGGCCGACATCATCGGGGTGGGCATCGGCGGCAGCCAGTCGGCGCTCAACGAGTTCGCCAAGCCTGAGAAGACCGGCTTCTTCGGCACCGTGCTGATCAGCCCGAAGCGTCATGGCTATGAAACCTCGCTCAACATGTACGAGTGGATCAAGAACAACAAGGCGCCGGACCCGCTCATCCTGACCAGCGGCCGCCTGATGACGCGCGACAACGAAAAGGCCGTCCGCCAAGAGATGGGTCTGTGATCTTGCGGATGACGTTGTTGAAGGAGACTTGCCATGTCGGCGTTTCTTGAGTTTCGTGGCATCAGCAAGGTGTTTCCGGGTGTGCGGGCGCTGTCCGATGTGTCGTTTGGCATCGAATGCGGCCGCGTGCACGGCTTGCTGGGCGAGAACGGCGCGGGCAAGTCGACGCTGTTGAAGATCCTGGGCGGCGACTACCAGCCCGATGGCGGGCAGATCGTCGTCGAGGGAGAGCCGACGACGTTCCCGACCACGCGGGCGGCGCTGGATGCTGGCATTGCCGTCATCCACCAGGAGCTCCAGACGGTGCCCGAACTGACGGTGATGGACAACCTGCTCCTCGGCCACCTGCCGGCCAGCGGCGGGTTTATCCGTCAGCGCGAGGCGATGGCCTGGACGCGCGAGCACCTCGGCCGCATCGGTGTCGATCTGGACCCGCGCGCCAAGCTGAAGCACCTGTCGATCGGCCAGCGCCAGATGGTCGAGATCTGCAAGGCGATCCTGCGCGATGCGCGCGTGATTGCGCTGGACGAGCCGACGAGTTCGCTGTCGATCCGCGAGACCGACATCCTGTTTCGCCTCGTGAAAGACCTGCGCGCGCAGGGCCGTGCGCTGATCTACATCTCGCACCGGCTGGATGAGATTTTCGAGTTGTGCGATGGCTGCACGATCTTCCGCGACGGCCGCAAGGTGGCGGATTTCCCATCGATGGCCAACGTTACGCGCGACGAGCTGGTCGCGCAGATGGTCGGCCGCCAGATCGACGACATCTTCGATTACCGCGCGCGGCCGCTGGGCGACGTGCGCTTGCAGGTGGATGGTCTGGTGGGCCCGAAGCTGGCCGAGCCGGCAAGCCTGTCCGTGCGCCGCGGCGAGATCGTCGGCCTGTTCGGGCTGGTGGGCGCGGGGCGGTCGGAACTGGCGCGGTTGATCTACGGAGCCGATCGCAAGATGGCCGGGAGCATTACGCTCGACGGCGCGCCGATCCGCATCCGCGATGTGGCCGATGCCATCCGCCAGGGCATCGTTCTGTGCCCGGAAGACCGCAAGGAAGAGGGCATCATCGGCTGCCGCTCGGTGTCGGAAAACATCAACATCAGCTGCCGGCGCAACCAGCGTCGCTTCGGCCTGTTCGTCAATGACAGGCAGGAAGCGAAGACGGCTGATCACTACATCACGCGCCTGCGCATCAAGACGCCCAACCGCGAGCAGCCGATCCGCCTGCTGTCGGGCGGCAACCAGCAGAAGGCCATCCTGGCGCGCTGGCTGGCGGAAGACGACATGCGCGTGCTGATCATCGACGAGCCCACGCGCGGCATCGACGTCGGTGCCAAGAACGAGATTTACCAGGTGCTGTACGAGCTGGCCGAACGCGGCGTGGCCGTGCTGATGATTTCCAGCGAATTGCCGGAAATCCTCGGCGTCGCCGACCGCGTGCTCGTGATGAGCGAAGGCCGCATCGCCGGCGAACTGCCGCGCGAGCAGGCCAATGAGCAGGCAGTGCTCAAGCTCGCGCTACGCCCTGAATCTGCGCCGCTGCCATCTGCGCCCATGCCGCCGTTGGCCGCCTGAGAACCCCGGAGTCCAAGATGTCCCAGTCTCAACCCCTGCAACATTCCGATGCGCTCGCCGCATCGGCACGCTCTGCCATGAACAAGACGCGCCTGCTTCGCCTGCTGGACGATTTCAGCCTGCCGCTGATCTTCGCCATTCTGTTTGCCGCGCTGTCGTTCTCAGTCGAGTATTTCTTCTCGTGGCAGAACATGGTGGGCCTTGCGCTCTCCGTCTCGCAGATCGGCATGGTCGCCTGCACGATGATGTTCTGTCTGGCGTCGCGTGATTTCGACCTGTCGATCGGCTCGACGGTGGCGTTTGCCGGCGTGCTGTGCGCGATGATCATCAACGCCACCGGCAGCATCGCACTCGGCATCGGCGGGAGCCTGGTGGCGGGCGCGATCATTGGTGGCGTCAACGGTTTCGTGATCGCCAAGCTGAAGATCAATGCGCTGATCACCACGCTGGCCACGATGGAAATCGTGCGCGGCCTCGCCTTCATTGCCTCGCACGGGCAGGCGGTGGGCGTGTCCGACATGGATTTCTTCGACCTGGGCAACACCATCGTCTTTGGCGTGCCGACGCCGGTGTGGGTGGCGGGGCTGTGCTTCGTGGTGTTTGGCGTGCTGCTCAACAAGACGATCTACGGCCGCAATACGCTGGCGATTGGCGGCAACCCGGAAGCGGCGCGGCTGGCGGGCGTGAACGTCAACATGACGCGCATCGTCATTTTCCTGATCCAGGGCGTGATTGCTGCGCTGGCCGGCGTGATTCTGGCTGCGCGCATCACCAGCGGCCAGCCGAATGCGGCGCAAGGCTTTGAGCTGAACGTGATCTCGGCCTGCGTGCTGGGCGGCGTGTCGCTGCTCGGTGGCCGCGCCACAATCAGCGGGGTGCTGGTCGGCGTGTTGATCATGGGCACCGTGCAGAACGCCATGAACCTGCTGAATATCGACGCGTTCTACCAGTACCTGGTGCGCGGTGCGATTCTGCTGGCGGCGGTGCTGGTCGATCAGTTGAAGAACCGCGGCGGCCGTGAGTGAGGCTACGCAGATGACAACCGCAACAACGCTCTCCGATCTGCGTTGCACGCTGGGCGAAGGCATCGTCTGGGACGACGCTCAGCGCCTGCTCTGGTGGACCGACATCCAGGAATCGCTGCTGTGGCAGCACGATCCGGCGACGGGGCAGGAGCGCCAGTGGCCGCTGCCGCAACGCGTCGGCTCTTTCGTGCTGACGGACGAACCTGGTGTGCTGATCCTGGGTCTTGCCAAGAACATCGCCCGCTTCGACTCGCGCACCAGCGCGCTTACGCTGCTGGCCGAGGTTGAGCCCCACAACCCGACCACGCGCGTCAACGACGGCCGCGCCGATCGTTCCGGCAACTACGTCTTCGGCACCATGCACGAAGGTGGCCCCGAACCCACCGGCAGCTTCTATCGCTTCACGCCGATGGGCACGCTGCAACGTCTGGCGCTGCCGCACATCGCCATCGCCAACAGCATCGCCTTCAGCCCCGGCGGCGAGACCATGTATTGGTGCGATACGAACAGCCGGCGCATCCACGCGTGCGATTACGACGGGCAGACGGGCGCAGTCGCCAATATTCGCGTCTTCGCCGATCTGCGTGACCAGGATGCCGATGGCGCCCACAAGGGCTCGCCCGATGGCTCGACCGTCGACGCAGACGGCTGCCTGTGGAATGCAGAGTGGGGCGGCAACCGGCTGACGCGGTACGCACCGGACGGGCGCGTGCTGGCGCGCTTGCCCGTGCCGGCATCGCAGCCCACGTGCCCGGCATTTGGCGGCGAGGCGCTCGACACGCTGTATCTGACGACGGCGCGCGACGGTTTGTCGGCGCACCGCCTGGCAGAAGACGTAAACGCTGGCGCGACGCTGCAGCTTGCCGTACCTAACGTACGAGGATTGCCGGAGGGCCGGTTCGGCCATGCCTACGTTGCGGCTTGAAAACGGCGTGCTACGCGCCGAGGTGTTGCCCGAGGCGGGCGGCGGGTTGCTGCGTTTTGATCTGCTGCGCGATGGCGATGTTGTGCCCATCTTCCGGCCGGGCGAGGCAGACGCCGCCCTGCGCGATCCGAGAACGCTGGCTTGCTATTCGCTGGTGCCGTGGTCCAACCGCATCGGCGGCGGGCGCTTCCCGTTCCAGGGGCAGACCATCGAAGTGCCGCGCACGCGTGACGACGAACCGTATCCCCTACATGGTCACGGCTGGCTGATGCCGTGGCATGCCGTGTCGCAAACAGACACGTCCGTTGAACTCGTTGCGGTGGTCGAGCAAGGGCGCCCGTTCCGCTATCAGGCGGTGCAGCGCTACACGCTGATGGGGAACACGTTGCAGATCGTGCTGACGGTACGCAACGAAGGTGCGCCGCTGCCATTCGGGCTGGGCGTGCATCCGTTCTTTCCGCGCACGCCCGATGTTCGGTTGCGTGCTGGCGCAACGGCCATGTGGCAATCCGCGCCGGACTATCTGCCGACGGACTTGCAGGCGCTCTCTTCGGAGGCAGACTTTCGCGAGCTTCGGATGCTGGAGACCAACGCCGCCATCAATCACAGCTTTGAAGGCTGGGACGGCCGCGCCGAGATCGTCTGGCCCAGCCGCCGCACGTCTGTGCAAATTGCCACCGACACGTCGCGCTATGTGTTGTACACGCCGGTGTCGTATGACTTTTTCTGCTTCGAGCCGGTTGACCACGCGATCAATGCGCACAACCTGCCGGGCTTGCCGCAAGACCACGGCCTGACCATTCTCGGCACCGGGCAGAGCTTGCAGCGCAGCTATCAATTCACCGTGAATCAACCCGACGCATGACTGCTTCTCCGACGTCTTTTCCGCCGCGTCTCGCAGGCAAAGTCGCCCTGGTGACGGGCGCCACGCAAGGCATTGGCGGTGCGATTGCCAAGCTGTTCGCGCAGCACGGCGCACGCGTGATCGTCAACGCGCTGGTGCGTGACGAGCGCGCCGAGGCGTTCGCCGCTTCCATTGGCAACGACGACAACATCCTCCTCGTACAAGCCGACGTGCGCGACCGCGCGCAGATCGACGCGATGGTCGCCGCAGGTGTCGAGCGCTTTGGCGGGATTGACGTGCTGGTCAACAACGCCGGCATCAACGTGTTTGCCGATCCGCTCAAGTTGAGCGAGGACGATTGGGCGCGCTGCCTTTCCGTCGATCTGGAAGGCGCGTGGCACTGCGCGCGTGCCGTGCTGCCGCACATGCTGGCGCGCGGGGCGGGCAGCATCGTCAACATCGCGTCGGTGCATGGGCACAAGATCATTCCCGGCGCGTTTCCGTATCCGGTGGCCAAGCATGGGCTGATCGGGCTCACGCGGGCGCTGGGCATCGAATATGCGGCGCGCGGTATCCGCGTCAATTCGATCTCGCCGGGGCTGATCCTCACGCCGATTGCCGAGGCCGGCTTTGCCGCCGCACCTGACCCCGAAGCCGAACGTCGCCGCCAGGCCGAGCTGCTGCCGTGCAAGCGCATCGGCGAGCCCGAAGAGGTGGCCTACACCGCGCTGTTCCTCGCTTCCGACGAGGCACGTTTCATCAACGCGACCGACATCCTGATCGATGGCGGGCGCTCGCAGCTTTATCACGAATGACCTGGACAACCCACCTTCCGCTGATCGCCATCCTGCGCGGCATCCGCCCCGACGAGGTGCTCGCGCACACGCAGGCGCTCGTCGATGCCGGCTTCGATGCCATCGAGATTCCGCTGAACTCGCCCGACTGGGCGCAGAGCGTGCAGTTTGCCGCGCGTGCTTTTGGCGACCGCGCGCTGATCGGCGCGGGCACCGTACTGCGCCCCGAAGACGTTGACCTGATGGTCGCGGCCGGCGGCAAGCTGGTCGTAACGCCCAATACGAATGCAGACGTGATCCGTGCCGCAGCCGCACGCAAGCTCGTTACCTGCATCGGCTGCATGACCGCCACCGAAGCTTTTGCCGCGCTCGACGCGGGCGCGCAGGCGCTGAAGATTTTCCCGGCCGGCGCGCTTGGCCCGGGCTACGTGCGTGCGCTCAAGGCCGTGCTGCCGCCCGAGGTGCCGGTGTTTGCCGTCGGCAGCATCACGCCGGAGAACCTCGCCGATTACCTTGCCGTCGGCTGCATCGGCGCAGGCCTCGGCAGCGACCTGTATCGTCCAGGCCAGCCCGTCGAGCGCACCGGCGAACGCGCACGCGCCTTTGTCACCGCCTACCGCACCGCCCAATCCGACCGCACCTGAACGCACCATCGATTCGATCCATGAAAATCACCCGCCTGACCACGTACCGCCTGCCGCCGCGCTGGATGTTCCTGAAAGTCGAGACCGACGAGGGCGTCACCGGCTGGGGCGAACCCGTCATCGAAGGCCGCGCGCGCACGGTGGAAGCGGCGGTGCACGAGCTGTCCGATTACCTCATCGGCCAAGACCCAAGCCGCATCAACGACCTCTGGCAGACCATGTACCGCGCCGGTTTCTACCGTGGCGGCCCGATCCTGATGAGCGCCATCGCCGGCATCGATCAGGCGCTGTGGGACATCAAGGGCAAGGTGCTGGGCGTGCCGGTATACGAACTGCTCGGCGGCCTCGTGCGCGACAAGATGCGCACCTACAGCTGGGTCGGCGGCGACCGCCCGGCCGACGTGATTGCCGGCATGAAGGCGCTGCAGGCCGGCGGCTTCGATCACTTCAAGCTCAACGGCTGCGAAGAGATGGGCATCATCGACACGTCCCGCGCCGTCGACGCGGCGGTCGCCAAGGTCGCCGAGATTCGCTCGGCGTTCGGCAACACCGTCGAATTCGGGCTCGATTTCCACGGCCGCGTTTCTGCGCCGATGGCCAAGGTGCTGATCAAGGAGCTGGAGCCGTATCGCCCGCTCTTTATCGAAGAACCCGTGCTGGCCGAGCAGGCCGAAACCTATGCCCGCCTGGCCGCCCACACGCATCTGCCCATCGCCGCCGGCGAGCGCATGTTCTCGCGCTTCGACTTCAAGCGCGTGCTGGAAGCGGGCGGGGTATCGATCCTGCAGCCGGACCTGTCTCACGCCGGCGGCATTACTGAATGCGTGAAGATCGCCGCCATGGCCGAGGCCTACGATGTGGCGTTGGCGCCGCATTGCCCGCTGGGCCCCATCGCGCTGGCCGCCTGCCTGCACGTGGATTTCGTGAGCTGGAACGCCACGTTGCAGGAACAGAGCATGGGCATCCATTACAACAAGGGTGCCGAACTGCTCGATTACGTGCGGAACAAGGCCGATTTTGCGCTGGAAGGCGGCTATATCCGCCCGCCGCGCCTGCCTGGCCTGGGCGTGGATATTGACGAGGCGCTGGTCATCGAACGGAGCAAGGAAGCCCCCGACTGGCGCAACCCGGTGTGGCGCCACGCCGACGGTTCCGTCGCGGAGTGGTAAGCCGGGCGGGGGAGGGGACGTCGTAGCACGTTTTACTGACCGCGATCACCCCAGCCGGGTCATTCCCGTCTGGTAAAATCGCGGTTTTCCCGCCTATCTCCTGCCGCAGGTTCGCATGACCGCCCCCGCCCTCCACTCGAATACCACCCAGCCTACCCAGTTGATGGCCAGCGCCATTCGCGTGCTTGCCATGGACGCCGTCCAGCAAGCCAATTCGGGCCACCCCGGCGCGCCGATGGGCATGGCGGATATCGCCGTGGCACTGTGGAGCCGCCACCTGCGCCACAACCCGCTGAACCCGCGCTGGCCTGATCGCGACCGCTTTGTGCTGTCCAACGGCCACGGCTCGATGCTGGTCTACGCGCTGCTCCACCTGACCGGCTATGACCTGCCGATGTCGGAGCTGAAGAACTTCCGCCAGCTGCACAGCAAGACCGCTGGCCACCCGGAATACGGCATCACCCCGGGCGTGGAAACCACCACCGGCCCGCTGGGCCAAGGCATCACCAACGCTGTCGGCATGGCCCTGGCCGAGCGCCTTTTGGGCCAGGAATTCAACCGCCCGGGCTTCGACATCGTCAACCACCACACCTATGTCTTCCTGGGCGACGGCTGCCTGATGGAAGGCATCAGCCACGAGGCATGCTCGCTGGCCGGCACGCTCAAGCTGAACAAGCTGATCGCGCTGTGGGACGACAACGGTATCTCGATCGACGGCGACGTTGTCCACTGGTTCAACGACGACACCCCGAAGCGCTTCGAAGCGTCCGGCTGGAACGTGATCCGCGCCGTTGACGGCCATAACGTTGCCGCCGTTGACGCCGCCATTGCCGAAGCCAAGAAGTCGGACAAGCCGACCCTGATCTGCTGCCGCACGCTCATCGGCAAGGGCGCGCCCAACAAGGAAGGCGGTCACGACGTGCATGGCGCACCGCTGGGCGGCGTTGAAATCGCTGCCGCGCGTGAGGCGCTGGCTTGGCCGCACGCCCCGTTTGAAGTCCCGCAAGCCGTGTACGACGCGTGGGATGCCAAGGGCCAGGGCCAGGCACTGGAAAAGGCTTGGAACGCACTATTCGATGCGTATTCCGAGCGCCACCCGGCCGAAGCCGAGCAATTCGAGCGCCGCATGCGTGGTGAACTGCCGGAAGCCTTCGACAAGGCCGTCGCCGAGTTCATTGAGAAGTGCGAGCAGAAGGCTGAGACCATTGCCACGCGCAAGGCCAGCCAGAACACGCTCGAAGCCTATGGCCCGGTGCTGGGCGAGCTGTTGGGCGGCTCGGCTGACTTGACCGGCTCGAACCTGACCAACTGGAGCGGCAGCAAGGCCGTGCGTGTGGACGCCTGGGGCAACCACATCAACTACGGTGTGCGCGAGTTCGGCATGAGCGCCATCATGAACGGCATTGCGCTGCACGGCGGTTACATTCCGTACGGCGGCACGTTCCTGACGTTCTCCGACTACAGCCGCAATGCGCTGCGCATGGCCGCGCTGATGAAGATTCGCTCGATCTTCGTCTTCACGCACGATTCCATCGGCTTGGGCGAAGACGGCCCGACGCACCAATCCATCGAGCACGTTGCCAGCCTGCGCCTGATCCCGAACATGGATGTCTGGCGCACCGCCGACACCACCGAAACCGCCGTCGCCTGGGCCGCTGCCATCCAGCGCCAGAACGGGCCGAGCTGCCTGATCTTCAGCCGCCAGAACCTGCCGTTCCAGGCGCGCAACCCGGCCACGCGCGAAGCCATTGCCCGCGGCGGCTACGTGCTGCGCGATGCTGCCAACGGTAAGCCGGACGTGGTGATTATCGCCACCGGCTCGGAAGTTGGCCTGGCGGTTGGTGCAGCAGACCAGCTTGCAGCCGAGGGTATCCATGCGCGCGTGGTGTCGGTGCCCGCCACCACCGTGTTCGACAAGCAGGATTCGGCCTACAAGGCGAGCGTGCTGCCGGCCGGTGTGCCGCGCATCGCCGTGGAAGCGGGCGTGACCGATTTCTGGTGGAAGTACCAGGTACAAGCGGTGGTCGGTATCGACACGTTCGGTGAGTCGGCCCCGGCGGGCGTGCTGTTCAAGCACTTCGGCTTCACCGTCGAAAACGTGGTGAACACCGCCAAGAGCGTCATTGTTTAACTGAATTTGCGTACGCGGCACCCACGAGGTGCCGCGCTGGTTTTTATCGCATCGTCGATTTCTTTTCTGCTATCAGGAGACTGACCATGACCATCAAGATCGGCATCAACGGCTTCGGCCGCATCGGACGCATGGTGTTCCGCGCCGCCGCCGCCAACTTCAAGGACATCGAAGTTGTTGCCATCAACGACCTGCTCGAGCCCGACTACCTGGCGTACATGCTGAAGTACGACTCGGTACACGGCCGATTCGACGGTGAAGTGTCGGTCGACGGCAACACGCTCGTCGTCAACGGCAAGAAGATCCGCCTGACCGCCGTGAAGGATCCGTCCGAGCTGAAGTGGGGCGAAGTCGGCGCCGACGTGGTGATCGAATCGACCGGCATCTTCCTGACCAAGGAAGGCGCGCAGAAGCACATCGACGCGGGCGCCAAGAAGGTGATCATGTCGGCCCCGTCCAAGGACGACACCCCGATGTTCGTGTACGGCGTGAACCACGAAACGTACAAGGGCGAGGCGATCATCTCCAACGCTTCGTGCACGACCAACTGCCTGGCACCGGTTGCCAAGGTGCTGAACGACAAGTGGGGCATCAAGCGCGGCCTGATGACCACCGTGCACGCTGCCACCGCCACGCAGAAGACCGTTGACGGCCCGTCCAACAAGGACTGGCGCGGCGGCCGCGGCATCCTGGAAAACATCATCCCGTCGTCCACCGGCGCTGCCAAGGCCGTGGGCGTGGTGATTCCGCAGCTGAACAAGAAGCTGACCGGCATGTCGTTCCGCGTGCCGACCTCGGATGTGTCGGTCGTCGATCTGACCGTCGAGCTGGAAAGCGCTGCCACGTACGCTGAAATCTGCGCCGAAATGAAGGCACAAAGCGAAGGCGCGCTGAAGGGCGTGCTGGGTTACACCGAAGACAAGGTCGTCGCTACGGATTTCCGCGGCGATGCACGCACCTCGATCTTCGACGCCGAAGCCGGCATCGCACTGGACGGCACGTTTATCAAGGTCGTGAGCTGGTACGACAACGAGTGGGGTTACTCGAACAAGTGCCTGGAAATGGCGCGCGTGGTCGGCAAGTAATCCTGCTTAACGGCCCGGAAGAACGCGCCTTTGGGCGCGTTTTTTCATAGACAGGCGAAGCGGAGGAGTCGTCACGGCCACACGCCGCTCATCGGGGCCTGCTCGACATTTGTTACCGACCGGAAAGAAAACGTTTGCGGATGCGCAAATTTTGAATTCGGGCTACAGGAATTCGCTTTGAAAATCGGGTTGCAGTCCGTACACTGAACAATTACTACATTGTGATGTGGCGGGCTTTTACGTCGCGTCCGGCCCATTGCCTTGGCAATGGTTGCCTTTCCAGTTTTCCAACGTGTTCGAGCCAAGGCGTCCCATGGTCAACGTCGATACCAAGCTGCTGGTGATTTTTGTTGAGCTGCTCAGCAAGCGCAACGCCACCTACGTGGCTGAAAAGATGCACATGACCGCACCGGCTGTCTCGCATTCGCTGGGCCGCTTGCGCGAAATTTTCGACGATCCCCTCTTTATCCGTGTCCCGCACGGCCTGACGCCGACGCCCAAGGCGCTCGAACTGGGTCCGAAGGTGCGTGAGATGCTCGACCTCTGGGCCGCCATCAACGAGGGCGATATCGCCACGTTTGACCCGGCCGAAGCCACCGGTACGTTCAACGTCAGCTTTGCCGGCACGTTGGGGGATGCGCTGTTCGATCGCTTCCTGCTGCGCATCAAGCGTCTGGCGCCGGCATTGCAGGTGCGCCTGACGGAGTCGTCTTCGTGGGAAGCCGATGTGGCGGCCATGCGCGCGAACGAGCTGGACCTGGCGTTCTCGCCGTTCCCCACGCGCCACCCCGAGATCATGGAAGAGGTCGTCACCTCCTTCAACATGTGGGTCTGTGCACGCAAGGACCACCCGATCCTCGGGGAACGCTGCACGCTCGAGCAATACCTCGACTGCGAGCATATCTTCATCGCGCAGGGCAGCCCCGGCAGTCGTGTTGCGCCGTCGCTCATTCCGCTGGACTACGCCTTGCAGCAGCGCGGCCTCAAGCGCAACTCGACCATGACTGTGCATAGCTGGCGCACGCAAGGCGAAGTGGCTGCTCAGACCGACATGATCTTCACGGTCAACTCGCTGATGAAAGACATGGTCTGCAAGATGTACGACCTGAACGCGTTCCCGCTGCCCGCAGAGCTCGAAACCGTGCTGGGCCTGAACATGCTGTGGCACCGTAGCCGCAACACGCACCCGATGCTTGTTTGGGCGCGTCAGCTCTTCAAGCAGGTCGTGGCCGAATACACCGGGCAGGCGTCAGGTGCTCCGGCGCATCCGCCCATGCAGGCCAATGAGCACGGCAAGGCAGAAAAAGGCGGCCAGGGCGACGCAGAAAAGGAGGACGAGACGCGGCTGTCCGCCTGACATCCGCCATCTCGCCGCTCCAATGAAAAACGGCCGCAGACGATGCGGCCGTTTTCTTTTGCGATGTGATGCTTCAGCGCTTTGGTCGATGCGGGCAGGCTTCCTTCGTGCAATTGCCATAGAGCGACAGCGCGTGCTCCTGCAGCGCAAAGCCGCGCGCACGGGCGATGCTCTGCTGGCGCTGCTCGATCTCGGCATCGAAAAATTCTTCCACACGGCCGCAATCGAGGCATACCAGGTGATCGTGGTGCTTGCCCTCGTTGAGTTCGTAGATCGCCTTGCCGGATTCGAAGTTGTTGCGTGACAGCAGGCCCGCCTGTTCGAACTGCGTCAGCACGCGATAGACCGTGGCCAGGCCAATGTCCATGTGCTCGGCGAGCAGGATGCGGTACACGTCTTCGGCGCTCATGTGGCGCTCTTCGCTGGTCTGAAAGATCTCGAGGATCTTCAACCGCGGCACCGTGGCTTTCAGACCGATGTTCTTGAGGTCTGCAGGACTCGGCATGCGCCAGGCTCCCTAGAGTACAATGTTCGGATTCCAATCATAAGGGTTTTGGCGGCAAAAGTCCTATTGACGGGCATGCACGATGTGCCCAGCCGTCGCTGATTCCTCCCGTACCGGCATGTCCGGAACCGTTTGAAGGCCGATCGCTCATGACCTTTTCCTTTGCGCGCAGTCCTGTCCGTTTTACCCACGTCGCCCGTCGCGGCGGCCTGTTGGTGGGTGCCATGCTCGCTGCGTCGGCGTTGCTGGCCGGATGCGGCACCTATGACAGCACCACGCGCAAGATCGCCAATGCCATCACGCCGTATCGCATCGATATCGTGCAAGGCAATTTCGTCTCGCGCGAACAAGCGGCGCAGCTCAAGGAAGGCATGACGCGTGACCAGGTGCGCTTCGTACTTGGCACGCCGCTGTTGACGGATATGTTCCATGCCAACCGCTGGGATTACATCTTCTCGTTCAAGCGTGGCAACACGGCCGTTGTGCAGGAACGCAAGCTGACCGTGTGGTTTGACGGCGATCGTCTCTCCAAGTGGGTGGGCGCTGATGAGCTGCCGTCCGAATCGGAGCTGATCTCCGAGATCGATGGCATCAAGCGCCCGAAGAAGGATGCCGCGCAAGCTGCCGCCGCTGCGGGCGCCGCTCCAGCAGCGCGCGCACCGTCGATTCCGTCGGCTGAAGTCACTGACCGCGTGCAGTCGACTACCGGTTCCAAAAACAATGTTGACGTGACGTTGCCGGAGCGCCGCACCGGCGGTGGCGGGACCGACACCAGCGTTCCGCCGCCGGCCACCACGTCGCCCTGAACGTCCAGGGGCGCACGTAGCCAGAGCTTCGGCACACTATCTTCGAGCGAGCGGCGGACGGGTTCCGCCGCTTGTGCGTTTTACAGACCGCTTTCTCTTTTGCAGCTTTTCGCTTCCACCGACATGAAAATTGCGATTGCAGGCGCCTCGGGCCGCATGGGCCAGATGCTGATCGACACCGTACTGCGCACGCCGGGCGTGACGCTGGGCGCCGCGCTGGATCGCGCCGGCAGTGACGCCGTGGGACAGGACGCCGGCGCCAAGCTTGGCAAGACCACGGGCGTGATTGTGACCGACGACGTGCGCGCGGGGCTCTCCCAGGCCGACGTGCTGATCGATTTCACGCGTCCTGACGCGACGCTCAATCACCTGAATGTGGCGCGTGAGCTGGGCACTGCCGTCGTGATCGGTACGACCGGTTTCACGGCAGAGCAGAAGGCCAGCTTCAAGACCTACGGTGAATCGATCGGCGTGGTTTGGGCCCCGAACATGAGCGTGGGCGTGAACGCGACCTTCAAACTGATCGAAGTCGCCGCGAAAATCCTGGCGCAGGGCTACGACGTCGAGATCATCGAGGCGCACCACAAGCACAAGATTGACGCGCCGTCGGGCACCGCGCTCAAGATGGGCGAGATCGTAGCCGAGGCACAGGGCACCAAACTGGCCGATCGCGCGGTCTATGCCCGCGAAGGCGAGACCGGCCCGCGGGAGCTGGGCACCATCGGTTTTGCCACGGTGCGCGGCGGCGACATCGTAGGCGACCACACCGTGCTGTTTGCCGGTGACGGCGAGCGCATCGAGATCACGCATCGCTCCAACACGCGCCAGTCGTATGCCGAAGGTGCCGTGCGCGCAGCGGTGTATGTGGCCGGCAAGAAAGGTTTGTACGACATGAACGACGTGCTCGGCCTGTAAATCAGGCGGGTAGGAAAGAGCGCCGGCAGGCCTGTCCGGCGCTCTTTTTCTCCGCTCGCGATCGCCCGGATGGGGCGGGTGGCGACGGTATAATCGGGCCTTTTCCGTTATTCAATCCGGCTGCGCGCGTTGGTGGCGCGGCTGCAATCGCCCGGGGCACCCGGACGACCCATCACCATGCAAGACAAATACTCCCCGTCTGAAGTCGAACAGCAAGCGCAGCAACATTGGCAGGCCCTGGATGCCTACCGCGTGACCGAACACGCGCGCGCTGCTGACGGCTCGGACAAGCCCAAGTTCTACGCGTGCTCGATGCTGCCGTATCCGTCGGGCAAGCTGCACATGGGCCACGTGCGCAACTACACGATCAACGACGTGATGACGCGTCAGCTGCGCATGAAGGGGTACAACGTGCTGATGCCGATGGGCTGGGACGCCTTCGGCATGCCGGCGGAAAACGCCGCGCTCAACAACGGCGTGGCACCGGCTGCATGGACCTACGACAACATCGCTTACATGAAGAAGCAGATGCAGTCGATGGGTCTGGCGATCGACTGGTCGCGCGAAGTGGCGACCTGCAGCCCGGACTATTACCGCTGGAACCAGTGGCTGTTCCTGAAGATGCTCGAAAAGGGCATCGCCTACCGCAAGACCGGCACCGTCAACTGGGATCCGGTCGACCAGACCGTACTCGCCAACGAGCAGGTGATCGACGGGCGCGGCTGGCGCTCGGGCGCGATCGTGGAAAAGCGCGAGATCCCGATGTACTACCTGGGCATTACCAAGTATGCGCAGGAGCTGCTCTCCGACCTTGATCCGCTGGGCTGGCCGGAACGCGTCAAGCTCATGCAGCAGAACTGGATCGGCAAGAGCGAGGGTGTGCGTTTTGCATTCCCGCACAACATTTCCGGGGATGACGGCAAGCTGATCAACGACGGCAAGCTGTATGTCTTCACCACGCGCGCCGACACCATCATGGGCGTGACCTTCTGCGCCGTGGCCGCTGAACACCCCATCGCTACGCACGCCGCTCAGACCAACCCGGCACTTGCGGCCTTCATCGAAGAGTGCAAGCACGGCAGCGTCATGGAAGCCGACATGGCAACCATGGAAAAGAAGGGCATGCCGACGGGCCTGACCGTCACACACCCGCTCACGGGCGAATCCGTGCCGGTGTGGGTCGGCAACTACGTGCTGATGACCTACGGCGATGGCGCCGTGATGGGCGTGCCCGCGCACGACGAGCGCGACTTCGCCTTCGCAAACAAGTACAGCCTGCCCATCAAGCAAGTCATCGACGTGAAGGGGCAGTCGTACGACACGACCACCTGGGCCGATTGGTACGGCGACAAGGAACACGGCGTGCTGTTCCACAGCGGCAAGTACGACGGCCTGAATTATCAACAGGCTGTCGACGCCGTGGCTGCCGATCTGGCTGCACAAGGCCTGGGCGAGAAGAAGACCACCTGGCGCCTGCGCGACTGGGGCATCTCGCGTCAGCGCTACTGGGGCACGCCGATCCCGCTGATCCATTGCGAGAGCTGCGGCGTCGTGCCGGTGCCCGAGCAGGATCTGCCGGTGCGCCTGCCCGAAGATCTCGTTCCGGATGGCACGGGCAACCCGCTCGCCAAGGACCCCCGCTTCCTGGAGTGCACGTGCCCGTCGTGCGGCAAGCCCGCGCGCCGCGAGACCGACACGATGGATACGTTCATCGATTCGTGCTGGTACTACATGCGCTATACGTGCCCGGACGGCGACACCATGGTCGACGCCCGCAACGATTACTGGATGCCGATGGATCAGTACATCGGCGGCATCGAGCACGCGATCCTGCACCTGCTGTACGCGCGCTTCTGGACCAAGGTCATGCGTGACCTGGGCCTAGTCAAGTTCGACGAGCCGTTCACCAACCTGCTCACGCAGGGCATGGTGCTCAACGAGACGTATTACCGCGAAGATGCCTCGGGCAAGAAGCAGTGGATCAACCCGGCCGATGTTGACGTGCAGACCGATGAGCGCGGCCGTCCGATGGGCGCCACGCTCAAAGCCGACGGCCAGCCGGTGGTGATCGGCGGTGTGGAAAAGATGTCGAAGTCGAAGAACAACGGCATCGACCCGCAAGCGCTGATCGACCAATACGGTGCCGACACGGCGCGCTTGTTCACGATGTTCGCAGCGCCGCCCGAGCAACAGCTCGAGTGGAACGATGCTGGTGTGGAAGGCGCCTCGCGCTTCCTGCGCCGTCTGTGGAACTTTGGCGTGGCGCATGCTGATGCAATTGGCGCTGGTCACGGTAATGGCGTCGTGGCGGGTGCAACGGACGCCGATCGCGCGCTGCGCCGCGAGCTGTACACCGTGCTCAAGCAAGCCAACTACGACTACGAGCGTCTGCAGTACAACACCGTCGTCTCGGCGACGATGAAGATGCTCAACGCGCTGGAAGGTGCCAAGGACGCCGGTGCCGACGCACGTCGCGAAGGCTTGGGGTTGCTGCTGCGTGTGCTGTACCCGGTCGTGCCGCACATCACGCACGTGCTCTGGAGGGAGCTTGGCTACGCCGGTGCATATGGCGACCTGCTCGATGCCCCGTGGCCGCAAGTCGACGAAGGTGCGCTGGTGCAGAGCGAGATCGAACTCGTGCTGCAGGTCAACGGCAAGGTGCGCGGCAGCATCGTCGTGCCGGCCGATGCCAACCGTGCCGCCATCGAAGCGATTGCCGCCAAGGATGAGGCGGTCCAGAAGTTTGCTGAAGGCAAGCCGCCCAAGAAGATCATCGTGGTGCCGGGCCGTCTGGTGAACGTGGTGGCCTGATCGGCCATCCCACTCAAGGAACGCATGGTTATGTCGTTGTCCCGAGGTTTGTCCCGCCGCCGCTTTGGTCGCTCTGTCCTTGCCCTGGCGATCGCGCTGCCGGCGCTGTCTGCCTGCGGCTTCCACATGCGGGGCAATACCGACTTCGCGTTCAAGCGCCTGTACATCAACCTGCCGCAGAACTCGCAGATGCGCGCGCAGCTGCGCCGGCTGATCGACAACGGCTCCGACACCGTTATCGTGTCTGACAAGAAAGACGCCGATGCGCTGCTCGACGTGCTGGCTGAAGACCGCGTGAAGACCATCTCGTCGCTCACGCCGCAAGGTGTGGTGCGCGAATACCGCATCACGTATCGCTTCCGGTTCCAGCTGCGCGATGCGCACGACAACCTGCTGATCCCGCCGTCGGAAATCACGCAGTTCCGCGATCTCTCGTACAACGAGACGCAGGTGCTCGCCAAGGACTACGAAGAAGCGGCGCTCTACCGAGACATGCAGGGCGATACGATCAATCAGCTCGTGCGGCGCCTGGGTGCCGTGAAGCTGCCGTCGTAACCGGCCGGCTGGTCATGCAACTGCGGCTCGACGCGCTCGAAGGGCACCTCAAGCAGGCCGGCGCCAAAGGCCTGGCGCCGCTGTATGTGGTGCACGGTGACGAGCATCTGTTGGCACTGGAAGCTGTCGATGCACTGCGCCAGGCCGCACGCGCGCAGGGCTTTACCGAGCGCGAGGTGATGAGTGTCGAGCGCGGTTTTTCGTGGTCGCGCGTGACCGAGGCGCAGCAATCGATGTCGCTGTTCGGGGATCGCAAGATCGTCGAGCTGCGCATTCCGTCCGGCAAGCCCGGCAAGGATGGCGGCGAAGCATTGCGCGCATTGGCTGCGGGCACGCCGTCCGGGCCGGCCACCGACACCGTCACGCTGATCACGCTGCCGCGTCTGGATTTTGCGACCGCCAAGTCGGCGTGGTTTGCGGCGCTGGAAGGGGCGGGCGTGTCGATCAAGGTCGATTCGGTGGATCGCACCAAGCTGCCCGGCTGGATTGGCGAGCGCTTGGCGCGCCAGCAGCAACGTGTGGAGCCCGGTGAGCCTGGCCGCCGCGCCCTGCAGTTCATTGCCGACCGTGTGGAAGGCAATCTGCTGGCCGCGCATCAGGAAATCCAGAAACTCGGCTTGCTGCATCCGCCCGGTGTGCTGACGTTCGACGATGTGCACGATGCGGTGCTCAACGTGGCGCGTTACGACGTGTTCAAGCTGTCCGAAGCCATGCTGGCAGGCGATGTGCCGCGGCTGGTCCGCATGCTCGAAGGGCTGCGCGGCGAGGGCGAAGCCACGGTCTTGGTCCTCTGGACGTTGACGGAAGAAATTCGCGTATTATCAAAAATCGCCTCGGGCGCGGCCCAGGGCAAGCCGGTGGCGTCCATGCTGCGGGAACTTCGGGTCTGGGGCCCGCGCGAGCGGCTGGTGCCGCAGGCGGCGCAGCGGCTGTCACAGCGCGAGCTGGAAGGCGCGCTCTCCATGGCTGCCAAGCTGGATCGGCAGGTCAAGGGCTTGCGCGAGCCGTCGCTGCCCGCGGAGCCTTGGGATGGTCTGCTGCAACTGGCGATGCGCATCGCGCGGCCGGGCAGCCTCCCGGTGCCGGCCTGATCCACGCCATCGGCGCAAGCCTTCGAATTGTCCTCACACTGAATTTGCCGGCAGCTCGCCGGTCGCGATCATCATGAAGCAGCTCGACGTGAACGAATACATGGCCCTGGTCGGCCGTCAGGCGCGCACCGCCTCGCGCGGCATGGCACGTGCCGGCACCGCGCAAAAGAACCGCGCGCTGTTGCATATTGCGGCCGCCGTCCGTCGCGATGCCGCCAAGCTCAAAGAGATCAACGCCCGCGACGTCGAGCGCGCCCGCGCCAACGGCCAGGATGCCGCCTTCATCGACCGCCTCACGCTGACCGACCGCGCCATCGATACCATGGCCGCTGGCCTGGAGCAGATCGCCGCGCTGCCCGACCCCATCGGCGAGATCAGCAACATGAAGTTCCGCCCGACCGGCATCCAGGTCGGCCAGATGCGCGTGCCGCTTGGCGTGATCGGCATCATCTATGAGTCGCGTCCGAATGTGACGGTGGATGCCGCGGCGCTGTGCATCAAGTCGGGCAACGCGACCATCTTGCGCGGCGGTTCCGAAGCAATCGAATCGAACGGCGCGCTGGCCGCGCTCATCGAGGAAGGGCTGGCCGATGCCGGCTTGCCAGCCAACGCCGTGCAGGTTGTGGCCACCACGGATCGGGCGGCGGTCGGCAAGCTCATCACCATGACGGAGTATGTCGACGTGATCGTGCCGCGCGGCGGGAAGAGCCTGATCGCACGCTTGATCGAAGAAGCCCGGGTGCCGATGATCAAGCACCTGGACGGCATCTGCCATGTCTACATCGACGCCGATGCCGACATCGAGAAGGCCGTGCGTGTGTGCGACAACGCCAAGACGCAGCGCTATGCGCCGTGCAACACGATGGAGACGCTGCTCGTGTCGCGCGACGTTGCTGCACGCGCGCTGCCGCCGCTGGCAAAGATCTACCAAGACAAGGGCGTGGAACTGCGCGTATGCCCGGCCACGCGCGCTACGCTGGAAGCTGCCGGCTTCGGCAATCTGAAGGACGCCGTTGAGGCCGACTGGCACACCGAATACCTTGCGCCGATCCTGTCGATCCGCACCGTCGACGGCCTGGACGATGCCATCGAGCACATCAACACCTACGGCTCGGCGCACACCGATTCGATCATCACCGAGAACTACTCGACCGGCATGCGCTTCCTGCGCGAGGTCGATTCGGCCAGCGTGATGATCAACGCGTCCACGCGATTTGCCGATGGCTTCGAATACGGCCTGGGCGCCGAAATCGGCATCTCAAACGACAAGCTCCACGCGCGTGGACCGGTCGGGCTGGAGGGGCTGACCTCGCTGAAGTACGTCGTGTTCGGGCACGGCGAGATCCGCTCCTGATATCGCTTGTTGCACGTTGAGCGCCGCGGCGAGCGGCGCGCGATGTGTTTACCGTTCGCGCTTCACCATTCACGGGACTGTTCGCATGCTCTGGGTCAAAGCCTTTCACATCGTCTTCATTGCGTCGTGGTTTGCCGGGCTGTTCTATCTGCCGCGCATTTTCGTCAACCTGGCGATGGAAACCGAGCGAGCGGCCATCACGCGCCTGTTGATCATGGCGCGCAAGCTGTTCCGCTTCACGACCATGCTGGCGATTGTCGCGATCCTGCTTGGGCTGTGGCTGTTCCTGGGATATCGCATCGGGCTGTATCCGCCCAATGGCTGGATGCACGCGAAGCTCGCACTGGTGCTCGTAACGATCGGTTATCACCACGGCTGCGGCGTGCTGCTGCGCAAGTTCGAGGCGGGCGCCAATAAACGGTCTCACAAGTTCTACCGATGGTTCAATGAACTGCCGGTGCTGTTGTTGCTGGCGATTACGATCCTGGTGGTCGTCAAGCCGTTCTGAGACCACTGCAAAATGATTCTGACGATCCAACCCGTCATTACCGTACGTCTTGTACCGTCTGCGTCGGCGTTGAACCGTCAGAACCGCGTCGCTTCAGTTTGCAGCGATCTCTAACTATTTTGTTTTCCGATGGCAACTGCTTACTTCGCGCCATGCCCCCGTGGGCTGGAACAGGCGCTGGCCGATGAACTGGCCGAAATCGCCATCCGCCCCGAGGTGGACGAGCTGGCCGCGTTCGAGGTGGGCCGCACCGTGCCGGGCGGCGTGCACTTCTTCGGCACGCAGGGTGCGGCGTATGCCGTCAACCTGCACAGCCGCATCGCCAGCCGTGTGCTGATGCGCCTGGCTTCGCGCGGGTATCGCTCGGAAGAGGACATCTACGCGCTGGCCGCCGCGCAGCGATGGGAGGATTACTTCACGCCCGACGAGATGATTCGTGTGGACGTGACGGCGCACAAATCGCCGCTGCAGAGCTTGAAGTTTGTCGGTCTGCGCGTGAAGGACGGGGTGTGTGATCGCTTCCGCCAACGCATGGGCGCGCGGCCCAGCGTCGATACGGTCTCCCCCGACGTGCGCATCTACGCGTACCTGACCGAGACCGACTGCACGATCTACCTCGACACCACCGGCGAGCCGCTCTTCAAGCGCGGCTGGCGCCAGGAAAAGGGCGAGGCACCGCTGAAGGAAAACCTCGCCGCGGGCATCCTGCGCCTGACGGGCTGGACGGGTGCTCACGGCATGCCGTTCTACGATCCGATGTGCGGCAGCGGCACGTTCCTCGTGGAAGCAGCGCAACGTGCGCTTGGCATTGCACCGGGCGGGCAACGCGCCTTCGCTTGCGAGTGGTTGCAGGACCACGACGCCAAATGCTTCAAGCGCCTGCGCGAAGCTGCCGCCGACGCGGCTGCCGCATCCATGCGCCGTACGCCGCCGCTGGTGGCCGGCGCCGACATTTCCACCGACATGCTCGCCTATGCCGCCGCCAACTGGCAGCGTGCCGGCCTGCCGGGCGAGCCGGTGCTCAAGCAAGTCGATGCGCGCTTCGGCAAGCCGCCGTTCGAGACTGCCGGTGTGTTGCTGATGAATCCACCTTACGGCGAGCGTATTGTCGTGCGTGGTGCACACGGTTCGCGCCGCCGCCGGCCGGAAGGTGAGGGCGACGAGGATGGCACCGTGTTCGAGCGCGCCAGCCGCGCCATGGGCGCCCCGCGCGACGATGGCCGTCGTCCGATGCGTGAGCTACGTCAGCCCGAACCGCAACCGCCCGTCGACCCTGAGGAAGAGGCCGCCGCCAACGAGTTTGCGCAGGCCTTTGCCGGCACGCTCAAGCGCGACTTCGCGGGCTGGAAGGCGTTCGTCTTTACCGGTGATCTCTCGATGCCGCGTCGCATGCGGCTGAAGGAATCGCAGCGCACGCCGCTCTACAACGGCAACATCGAATGCCGTTTGTTCCGTTTCGATATGGTGAAGGGCGGCATGCGCGATCGGCCTGAGCGGCCCGCTCAGGGCGATGCTTCAAACGACAACGCCGACGCATAGGCATCGGCGTTGTGTGACAACTGCGGGCCCGTTTCAGGCGGCCTGCAGATCCTGGAAATGCTCCATCCACGCCGCGAGTTGATCCGGCGTGAGCTGCGTCTGGTTGTCGAGCAGGCGCAGCTTGACCGTCGCACTATCGCGCTCGGCCGTGAGCGACCAACCTTTGCCGTCGAGCCACAGCAGGAACGCCAGCCACTTGGCGTGCGATTCCGACACCTTGTGCGTGGATGCGGCTTCCAGGAATTCCGTCAGCGTGGTGAGATCCACCACCGCCGCAGCATCGTTACCCGACGGCGAAACCTTGCCGTGCAGCACCTCGGCCAGTATTTCCAACGCCTGCGCCGCGGGCTTGCTGTCAAAGCGCGATGACAAGTCCACGTATGCCTGCCGCACCGCGTGGCTGAACTCACCGGTACGCAGGCTTTCTTCGCCGACCAGCTCGGTGTAATCCTTCATCGCCCAGTCGGGCTGTGCCAGCGATTGCAGGCCCACGGCGGCGGCGGCACGCAGGTAATCGTTGACGGCGCTGAACGAAGACAGCCCCGACACCGCGAGGTACAGCGTCTGCAGCGCACCGATGCGATGTGTGAGCGTCTGGCTCTGACGCACGGTCATCTTCTCGCGCAGCAGCGCGTCACGTTCGCGACGCAGATCGGAGAATTCCAATGCCTGCTTCAGTTCCACGCGCAGCGCGGTGATGTCCCACGGCTTCTTGATGTAGCGGTGAATCTGCCCCTGGTTGACGGCCTCCACCGTGTCTTCGATTTCGGAGTAGGCGGTCGTCAGGATGCGCACGAGGTGCGGATAGCGCTCGCGTGCGTAGCGCAGCAACTCGTTGCCGAGTTCACCGGGCATGCGCTGGTCCGACACGAGCACGCCGAGCGTGGCGGCGTGCTCGTCGAGCATGCGCTTGCCTTCTTCGACCGAGGTGGCGGTGACGACCGGCGCCAGTGAACCGATGGCACGGCCGAAGTAAGTCAGCGCCAATGTCTCGTCGTCCACGTACAGGATCTTGGGCTCGTTGCCCCCGGGATTGGTCATCCGTCACTCCTCATAGCAATTGCAGCCGATACGGCAAACGCGCGGATCACGTGCGGCCTGATTCGTAAGTCTTGTGGTCTTGTCATGGGAACGTGAGAGTCACGCGCGTGCCTGCGCTGGGTGCGGAATCAATCGCAATCGCTCCCCCGAACGATTGCATGATCCGCGTACAAAAAATCATGCCCATGCCGTTGCCGCCTTCTTCGGCGCGCGTCGTCACGGGGTCGATGGTCAGCCGCGCGAGAACGTCGGGCGTGATACCGGGGCCGTTATCCTCGATGCGGATCATGTGCTGTGTAGTTCCGGCGTCCGGCACACGGCTGGCAACAATTTCAAGCTTCGGCGCATTGGTGTGCCGCAACGCCTGCAACGCGTTGCTCGTGAGCGACGAGAGCACAAGCATCACGCAGTTGGGCAACGTCTGGATCGGAAAATCGTCTTCCACGCGGTACGACACCCATTCGCGCTGCGCGTTCGTGAACGGGTATGTGTCAAACAACGAGCGGATCAGCCCACCCGCGCTGTTGGGCGTAGCTGCTGTGCCGGGCTTGCCGTACGTGTTGCGCACCGAATTCAGAAACGTGGCGATCACCGAGAGGCAGTAGCGCGCGTTGTCCTGCACGCGATCGGCGGCGCGGCCGATTTCGGGAAGCGCCCCGGGCGTGGGCTCGGTCTGGTCTATGCGCATGCGGATGCCGCGTGCAAAGTTCGAGATGGCGGCCAATGGCGTGTTCAGCTCGTGCGCAAGAAAAGCCAGCGTTTCGTCGATTGCCATGAGGCGCTGGGTACGCAAGAGGCGATCCTGGCGCAGTGCCAGTGCCTCTTGCAGCGAGCGCCGCACGTCTTCGGGCTGATAGGGCTTCTCCAGGATCTTGAACACGCGCCCGGTGTTCACGGCCTGAATCAACAGATCCTTGTCGGCATACGCGGTGACGAGGATGGTGGCGATGTCGCCGTATTCCGCATCGATGAAACGCAGCAGTTCAGTGCCGTCGCCGCCCGGCATGCGGAAGTCCGTCAGGACCACGCTGATGCGTTCGTGCGAATCGTGCAGCACGGTCTTGGCCTCTTCGACGCTGTTGGCCGTCAGCACCTCGTAGCCGGTGCCGATCGTGCGCGCAAACCATTTGCAGGCTTGCGCTTCGTCGTCGACGTAGAGGATGGTGACGGTGTCCGGCGTGGTGTCCATGATGCGTCTACTCCGAGCGCGGCAGATCGAACGTGAAGCGCGCCCATTCGCCTTCCTGGCTCGTCACGGCCAGGGTGCCGCCGTGACGCTGGATGACGCTGTAGCTGATCGATAGGCCGAGGCCCAGGCCTTTGCCGACATCGCGCGTGGTGAAGAACGGCTCGAACACGCGTGACAGGTTCTTCTCAGATATGCCCGGGCCGTTGTCGGTCACCACCACATGCAGGCGGTTGTCGATCCACTCGCCGGCAATCTCGATGCGCGGGTTCTCGCGCTGCACCTTTTGCATGGCAAGCGCTGCGTTCGATAGCAGGTTGATAAGCACGCCGATGATGGCCGCCTCGTCGCCGCGCACGAGCGTGTCCGGCGGAAGTTTGCGTTCGAGGGTCACGCCGCGTAGCTCATGGCTGGTCAAGCGGATCGCCGAGTCGATGGCTTTCTCCACCAGGAACGGCGCATCGGCCTCGCCCTTCTCTGGGCTGCGATAAGCGAAGGTCTTCAGGTCGGACACGATGTGCTGCACGCGCTGCATGCCTTCCTTGGCATCGGTCAGGCATTCGAGCAGCATCGGGCTGCCCTTGGCGGTCGGGTCTTCCTGCGCCACGGCAATCGCCATCAGGCAGAAGTTGACCGGGTTGTTGATCTCATGCAGCAGGCCCGCAGACAGCGTACCGATGGCGGCCATCTTTTCCTGTTGCAGAAGCTGGCCCTTGATGTCGGTGAGGTTCTGATTGGTCTGCGCCAACTGCGCGTTCTTCTGCGCCACTTCTTCCTTGAGCCGGAAGAGCTGGAAGCGCCCGCGTTCGTTGAAGTACGTGTAGAGCGTGCTCGTCGCAATGGAGAACAGGATGAACATCGAATGCACGATGAAGATCTCGCGCGACTGGATGCCGCCCGGATGCAGCGTGCACGCGATCACCCAGAAGATGTACGTGCAGGTGCCAAACAGCACGGCCTGCAGAAAGCCGATCGGCATCACCATGCCCACGGCATAGATCGCCAGGTTCAGCCCCGAGTAATACGGTGAACTGGCGCCCTCGGTGTCGTAGATCATCCACGAGATCATGATCTGAGGACAGATCAGCCAGAAGAACGTCAGGCTCTGCACATGCTCTTCGCCCCAGCGCGTATACAGCACGAGCAGCGCGCCCAGCATGATGAGCGAGGTGATGACCCGCAGCGAAGCGAACAGCCAAAGCCTGTCCACATACATGCCATAGTCCAGCCCGACCCCTGCCAGCACCAGAACGATGCCCGTAACGGCGGCCATGCGGCTGAAGACGAGCCGGAACTGCTTCAGCTCGGCCTGGTATCCGCGATGTGTAATGGGCTCCATGCGTGTTCCTGGGCAGCGGATTAAGCGGCGGATGTGGCAGGCCCGGCCACGCTGGCCTGGGCGAATACGTTGACGCCGGTCACGTCGGTATAGACACGCACGTCGTGCGAGCCTTCGGGTAGCAGCTCGGCCATCAGCGGTTCATCGCGATAGACGAGATACCACTCCAGCACGTGCTCCATCACAAAGCGCATCGGGTTGTTGCCGTGCACGTTGGTCGCAAGAATGGCGCCGCCCGACCGCGTGCGCGCTGCAAAGTAGGAGAGCAGGCGCTGGCAGACCTTGTTGGACAGATAGTCGAACAGGCCGGCGCAATACACCGCATCGCAATCTCCGGCTTGCGGGCTGTCGGCCGTGATGCGGCGCTTGAGCAGTTGATGCACCGACTCGTGCAAGAAATCGACGGTGACGGTCTTGCGCGCGCGATCCATCGCGCGGCGCATCTGCTCGCGGGTGTAGTCGAGCGTCTCTTCGCTGAAGTCCACCAGCTCGAACGACAGCAGCGACGGCTCCGGATGCTGCTGAATGAAGCGCTGGATTTCCACCGCCGGCCCGCAGCCCACGTTCAGCACCTTGAACGTTCGGCCCGCTGCCTTGGCCTGCGCGGCCAGGTCGCTCAGATACTGCACAAGAATGTCGATGCGGTTGCGGTGCGCCTCGGCCACGTCGGTGCGCAGGAAGGCGGCGTTGACGATCTGGAAGTACGTGTTCGGACCTTCTCGCGGGTCGGAGAGGATCTGGTTGACCATCTCGTAATCGCCCGCGTAGCCCAGCGGCTTGGTGTACGTGCGATAGATGAACGGCGCGCGCAACAGCAGCGGATGCAGTGCGGCTTGCGCGAACGTGCGGTGCGCAGGTGCAAGCTCCGCCTCGACCTTGCCGGCTTCCGATTCCAGCCCGTCCATGTAGCCCTTGAGCTTGAGCATGATCGGCTCAGCCAGTTCCTGGAAGACATCCATGCGCAGCTTGTTGTCTTCGCGCGGTAATGTCTTCGACAGATCCACCTGTTCTACCCAGCGTGACACTTCGGCCAGGAACGCACGCATCTCATTGACGACGATCTGGTAGTCGCGATGGATGCGGAAGCGTTCCTGCCATTCCTGCACGAACGTTCGCGCTTCTTCGCCCACGGAGGCGGGCGTGTCGGCCACTTCCGATAGCTCGCGCCATTCGTCGATCAGCGTGAGCGAGACGACGGCGGTCAGGCCGGTGTTCACCAGGCTGATCACCACCGCCTTGCCAAGATAGGCCTGCCGCGTCCCCATCTTGATCGCGAGCTCGGACAGCACCTCGCTCACCTGCACGATCGAGTACGGGTTGTAGATCTCCATCACCAGGGCACGCCGCTGCAGCGTGATGATGGTGCCGCGGACCTGCTGACCCTGTGAGTTACGGAAGCTGACCGCGGGATCGATTTGGTTGGGTGAGTACACGGTGCGAATTTGCCGGAGACTTCAGGGAAAACGTCTGCCAAGCGGGACGCTCACTCCAACAACCGCGCACCCGGGGCCGCACTGCGAATCCGGGCACCGCGAATACGACGCGCCCCGCCGACACTGCCGGGCATGCCGCCGCATCAGTCGTGAAAGCGTGCTTGAAGCCGTCCGCTGGCCGTGCGCAATACGCGCTAGCCCGGGCGTCTCTCGCCCAAACCCGCTCCGAGAAGATCGGGGAAGATGACCGACTGCAGCCGGCGCCTTCAGTACTGCTACCGAGGCACCTCTACTGCTCGCCGATCAACAGCGTGCAACGGGAATCGTGCAACCGTGAACCATGACCAGATTGGAACGATGCACTCCCCTGACATCCGTAACGCGCGCTACTTGAACGCGCGGCTCGCTGCTGCATCCCAAATCGTCTCTCAAGGAGAATCCCGCACAGTAATGAACTCGGGGCGCCGCTTTGAATGTTGCGTGCCGGCACCCTCGTTCGCCATGATGCCGCAGCTATGCCACGCATGCATCAGGGCGATTCAGCCGGGCCACGCTCTGACGTCATGGCTGCCGAATGATGCAATCGATTGTACTTGCCGAATGTGACCCACACAATGTGGAAACCCGCAGGGCAGAGCAAAGCGGAAACACCATCTCAGCGTGATTTGCGGCCGGTGAGCGAGTCCGGATCCTGCTTGTAGTTGGTGAGGAATTGGGTGTAGCTGTAGACCTGTGCCGGCAGCAGATGGCTCGGCATGTCGAACAGCGCGTAGTAGTACGGCTCTCGCCCCTGACACACCTCTGCGGGCAGGCAATATTGTTCCCACTCCACACATGCCGGGGTGTACATGCCATCGCCAGGCCAGAAGAACGGGACGATCTGCTTGTCGTGCAGGCCCTTGAGCAGCGCATCGGGCGCGTTGTACGCCTCGGCGTTTTCCAGGTGCGTGAGCATGCTCGCATTGGTCTCGATGACCATGAGCGTGGCGCGCCCGTCGGCCGTGAGCAGCAGCACGCCGGCGGGGTGCGGATACAAGTAGTACTCGATGAAACGGTAGCGCGTGGACAGCTCGCGCACGAGCCGTGTGATCGCGGGGTCGGACAGAAAACTGAACGAGTGGCGCGACAGCAGATCGCGCAGTGTGCTCGACAGGTTGCTGAAGTAGCGCACCTGCAATGCTTCGATTTCCGCGCTGAGCCGCTCCGCCATCGCCGGATTGTCTTTCTTGATATAGCGGTCGATCAGGCCATCGTTGAAACCCTGCACGGCGATGTTCTCGTCGGCCATGCCCGTGAGCAGGATCGTCATGCACGGCAGATCTTTGAGCTTGGCGCAGAACTCCAGCCCGTTCATGCGCGGCATGGAGTAATCCACCACGATGACTGAGGGCTGCAGGAAACGATTGACCTCGTGGATCTGGCGGTAGACGCGGTCGACGTCAAGCTGGATGGTGCGGCGCTCGGTAGAGAACGTCAGGTCATCGTGCGTGACGCGCACCGGCAGGAAACCCGGCATGCGAAGCGAATGCCACTGGCGCAGCCACGCCAGCGCCTCTTCCGGATCGTTGAAGGCCAACAGCGCGCGCGAGGGGTCCATTTGGAACCCGAGGCTTTCCACGAACGATTGGCTGTCGTCGACCACCACCGTCAGGGTGGGGTGGAAATAGACCGGCAGGGCGCTGTCCTGTTGCATACGTCGGGAGGAATCGGAAGAGGGCAGGGTGCAGCGCACGGCCGGTGTGGCCGACGCTGCCCGTTTGCACTACGTTACTGCCTGCCGCCGCCGGGGGCAAGGGGAACCCGTCGGACCTGACGACGCGTTGACGGCCGTCAGTGCCCTACCTTACTCGACGGATTTGACCATGTCTTCGACGACCTTCTTGGCGTCGCCAAACACCATCATGGTCTTGTCCATGTAGAACAGCTCGTTATCGAGCCCGGCGTAACCGGCGTTCATCGAGCGTTTGTTCACGATGATGGTCTTGGCCTTGTAGGCCTCCAGGATCGGCATGCCAGCAATGGGAGACTTCGGGTCGTTCTTGGCCGCCGGGTTGACCACGTCGTTTGCGCCCAGCACCAGCACCACGTCGGCCTGGCCGAACTCACCGTTGATGTCTTCCATCTCGAACACCTGGTCGTAGGGCACTTCGGCTTCGGCCAGCAGCACGTTCATGTGGCCCGGCATGCGGCCTGCGACCGGGTGGATCGCGTATTTGACGGTGACTCCCTTGTCCGACAGCTTTTCGGTCAGCTCCTTCAGGGCGTGCTGCGCACGCGCCACCGCCAGGCCGTAGCCGGGGACGATGATGACCGTCTCGGCGTTGCCCATGAGGAAGGCTGCATCGTCCGGCGATCCCGATTTGACCGGGCGCTGCTGCCCGGCGCCACCTGCCGCTGCCCCGGCGGAAGCCTCCGAACCGAAGCCGCCCAGGATCACGTTGAAGAACGACCGGTTCATCGCCTTGCACATGATGTAAGACAGAATTGCACCGGACGAACCGACCAGCGAGCCGGCAATGATCAGCATCGGGTTGTTGAGCGAGAAGCCGATGCCCGCCGCCGCCCAGCCCGAATACGAGTTCAGCATCGACACCACGACCGGCATGTCGGCGCCGCCGATGGGGATGATGATCAGCACGCCCAGCACAAAAGCGATGGCCGTCATGATGATGAACGGCAGCCAGTTCTGGCTCAGGAAGAACAGGATGCCGAAGCCGAGCATGGCCACCGCCAGCAGCAGGTTCAGCATGTGCTGGCCGGCAAACTGCACCGGCGCGCCCTGGAACAGGCGGAACTTGTACTTGCCCGACAGCTTGCCGAACGCGATCACCGAACCGGAGAACGTGATGGCGCCGACGAACGTGCCAATGAACAGTTCCACGCGGTTGCCCAGCGGCAGCACGTTGTCACCAGCCATCGTGATGCCGAACGCCGACGGCTCGGCCACGGCGGCCACGGCAATGCACACCGCCGCCAGACCGATCAGCGAGTGCATGGCGGCCACCAGCTCGGGCATCTTGGTCATTTCGACCGTGCGGGCCACATAGGCGCCGATCCCGCCGCCAACCACCAGGCCCGCGAAGATCAGGATGAAACCGGTGGACGTGCCGCTCTCGGTGCCGGCAAACATCTCGGCCTTGAGCTTGTAGATAAGCGCGATGGTCGTGACAGCGGCGATCGCCATGCCGGTCATGCCGAACGCATTGCCGCGCCGCGCCGTGGTCGGGTGCGAAAGCCCCTTGAGCGCTTGGATAAAGCACACCGACGCCAGCAGGTACAGCAGGGTGACGAGGTTCATGCTCATTGCTTGGCTCCCTCAGACTGTCCGCCCTTGGCCTTCGGCTCTTTCTTCTTGAACATCTCCAGCATGCGCTGGGTGACCAGGAAGCCGCCAAACACGTTGACCGCTGCCAGTGCCACCGCCACCACGCCCATCGTGCGGCCCAGGCCCGTCTGTGTCAGGCCGGCTGCCAGCATGGCGCCGACAATGATGATGGCCGAGATGGCATTCGTCACAGCCATCAACGGCGTATGCAGCGCCGGCGTGACCGTCCAAACCACGTGGTAGCCGACGTAGATCGCCAGCACGAAGATGATCATGTTGATCACCGTGTGATTGACCAGCTCCATGAGTGCTCCTCCTCGCTTCTTGGTCGATGTGCGAAGCGGCCCTGTCATGCAGACATGGGCCGCCTGGCGCGTCAGGTTTCCTTGATGGCCTTGATCTTGTTGCCCTCGCCCAGCAGCACGACCTTGGGCTTGTAGCTGGCGACTTCCTCTTCGTTCATCGGCGCGTAGGTGCAGATGATCAGCAGGTCGCCCACGTGAGCGCGGCGCGCAGCAGCACCGTTGAGCGAGATTTCGCCCGAACCGCGCTTGCCCTTGATGATGTAGGTCGAAAAGCGCTCGCCGTTGTTGACGTTGTACAGCTCGATCTTTTCGTATTCGCGCATGTCGGCGGCGTCGAGGAGGTCCTCGTCGATGCCGCAGGAGCCTTCGTAGTCAAGATCGGCCTGGGTGACCGTCGCGCGGTGCAGCTTGGCGCGAAGCATGTTGCGTTGCATGAAGCTTTCCTTGAAACAAAAATGAAATCGCCACTGGCGACCAGGCCGGGTTTCGCTCCCGGCCGGGCCGCCGTCTCCGTTCTTATTTGGCGGCGCTCGTGGCTGCGGGAGCGCGCACCACCTGGCCGGCCTGACTGAGCAGGCAGGCGGCCACGATGTCGTCTTCGCGGTTGATGTTCAGGCCGCCATCCTTGTCGATGATCAGCTTGAGGAAATCGAGCACGTTGCGGGCGTAGAGGGCAGAGGCGTCAGCCGCCACCATCGACGCGAGGTTGGTGTAGCCCACCAGCGTGACGCCATGCTTGACGACCACACGGTCGGCTTCGGTCAGCGGGCAGTTGCCGCCTTGCGCCGCCGCCAGATCGACGACGACCGAGCCCGGCTTCATCGCTTGCACGGTGGCTTCGGACAGCAGCGTCGGCGCGCGGCGGCCCGGGATCAGCGCCGTGGTGATGACGATGTCGGCCTGGCTTGCGCGCGTGTGTACGAGTTCAGCCTGGCGGCGCATCCAGTCGGGCGGCATGGGGCGGGCATAGCCGCCCACGCCCTGCGCGATTTCGCGCTCTTCGTCCGTCAGGAACGGCACGTCGAGGAATTTGGCCCCCAGCGATTCGATCTGCTCCTTCACGGCCGGCCGCACGTCGGACGCCTCAATGACAGCCCCGAGGCGCTTGGCCGTGGCGATGGCCTGCAGGCCGGCCACACCGGCGCCAAGGATCAGCACGCGCGCGGCTTTTACGGTGCCGGCGGCCGTCATCAGCATCGGCATGAAGCGCTGGTAATGATTGGCCGCCACCATCACGGCCTTGTAGCCGGCGATGTTGGCCTGCGAGGAGAGCACGTCCATGCTCTGCGCACGCGTGGTGCGCGGCGCGGCTTCCAGCGCAAACGCGGTGACGTCGGCGGCGGCGAGGCGGGCCGTATTTTCGTCATCAAAGGGGTTGAGCATGCCGACAAGTACCGCGCCCGGCTGCATCTGCGTCAGTTCCGCCGCTTCCGGTGAGCGCACCTTCAGCACGATCTGCGCGCCAAGCGCTTCGGCAGCGGTGCCGATCTTGGCGCCGGCAGCCACGTAAGCGTCGTCGGGCTGGGCGGCGGCTACGCCGGCACCCGATTGCACCGTCACCTGATGGCCAAGCGCCACGTACTTTTTCACCGTTTCCGGGGTCGCGGCAACGCGCGTCTCGTCCGCCCGCGTCTCCTGCGGGATGCCGATGTGCATCGTGTTCTCTCCTCGCTGATTATGTTTAGGATGCGCGCGAAGTGAACGAAGGCGCGCTGGATCAGGATCGACGTGCAGCTTACCCGAACTTTTTGGCGCACGGACGCTCGTCGAATGGCATGTCGAATATCCGAACCAACAAGGAATGCGGGCCGATCCTGCGCAAACGTGTGCTCAATTGCTCACAACAGCGGCGCGCGGCGATATGCGTCTGCTCCAACGCGCTGGGCAAGCGTGGAGGGCAGCCTCCAGCTACAATAACGCCTTGTTTTTGTTGCCTTTTTGCCATGAACCAAGCTGTCCGCTGGAAACCCAGCGTTACCGTTGCCGCTGTCATTGAACAAGATGGGCGCTTTCTGCTGGTTGAGGAGCACACTGATGTCGGCTTGCGCCTGAACCAGCCCGCCGGCCATCTCGACCCAGACGAAAGCCTGGTCGACGCCGTCGCGCGTGAGGCAATGGAAGAAACCGCGTACAGCTTTGTGCCGACCGCCTTCCTGGGCTGCTACATGGCGCAGTTCCAACCGCCGCAGGGGGATCCGATCACCTATGTGCGGATGGCATTTACCGGCGAGCTCGGCCCCCAAGACCCGCGCCGCGCCCTGGACGACGGCATCGTCCGCACCGTGTGGATGACGCCGGATGAAATCCGCGCCAGCCGCGAGCGTCATCGCAGCCCGTTGCTGCTCGCCTGCGTCGAAGATTACCTGGCCGGCAAGCGCTATCCGCTCGACGTCATCCACACGCACGCCAGCGTGTACGGGCTGGGAGCGCAGTCATGAGCAAGAGGCGCATCGTCGTCGGGATGTCCGGCGGGGTGGATTCCTCCGTCACCGCGTGGCTGCTCAAACAGCAGGGCTACGACGTCGTCGGCCTGTTCATGAAGAACTGGGAAGACGATGACGACAGCGAATACTGCTCGACCCGGCAGGACTGGATCGACGTGGTATCGGTGGCCGACCTGATTGGTGTAGACGTGGAAGCCGTCAACTTTGCCGCCGAATACAAGGACCGCGTCTTTGCGGACTTCCTGCGCGAATATTCGGCTGGCCGCACACCCAATCCCGACGTGCTTTGCAACGCCGAGATCAAGTTCAAAGCCTTCCTCGATCACGCGATGGCCCTGGGCGCCGACACGATCGCGACCGGACACTACGCCCGCGTGCGCGAGGTCGATGGCCGCTTCGAGCTGCTCAAGGCGTTCGATCACACGAAAGATCAAAGCTACTTCCTGCACCGGCTGAACCAGGCACAGCTCTCGCGCACGCTCTTCCCGCTGGGTGAGATGCCCAAGACGAAGGTGCGTGAGATTGCCGCCGAAATTGGCCTGCCGAACGCCAAGAAGAAGGATTCCACCGGCATCTGCTTCATTGGCGAGCGGCCGTTCCGCGATTTTCTCAACCGCTACCTGCCGACCAAGCCTGGCCCGATCAAGACGCCCGACGGCAAGACCATCGGCAAGCACATCGGCTTAGCGTTCTACACGCTGGGGCAGCGCAAGGGCATCGGCATCGGCGGCAGCCGCGACGGCAACGGTGATGCCTGGTACGTGGCGCGCAAGGACATGGCGGCCAACACGTTGTACGTGGTGCAGGGCCACGACCATCCGTGGCTGCTGGCGCACACCGTGCACGCCGATGATCTGAGCTGGGTGGCCGGCCACGCGCCCACCGAAGGCACCCACCTCGGCGCCAAGACGCGTTACCGCCAGGCGGATGCACCTTGCACGGTCGCACGCGCGGCCGATGGCGCACTGACGTTGGCCTTCCCAGAGGCGCAGTGGGCGGTCACGCCGGGCCAATCTGCCGTGTTGTACGACGGTGAAATCTGCCTGGGCGGCGGCATTATTTCGGCCGCTGAACCGGCTGTCGTGGAAAAAGCGGTCGCCTGATCGGTTTTTGCAACACTGCGTTGTGCCGGCTGCGGCTGTTGCAGCACTCGTTTAAGCTTGCGCCCTGATTTGTCTCCACACAGGGTTGGTCATGCTGCCACGTCGCTACTGGGCCTTCGCGGGCGTTGTGCTGTTGTTTGCCGTCACCGCCGGGTTTGCGATAGCGGGGCGTCTGCATTGGGTGTGCGCGGTCATTCCAGGTATGTTCGTCATCCTGGGCGTGCACGACATCACGCAGACGCGCCACTCGGTGTTGCGCAACTACCCGCTCTGGGGCCATTTCCGCTTCCTGTTCGAGTTCATTCGTCCGGAAATCCGCCAGTATTTCGTTGAAGACGACACCGACGAAAAGCCGTTCTCGCGCGCCCAGCGCAGCATCGTTTATCAGCGCGCCAAGGGCGAAGTCGATAGCCGACCGTTCGGCACCGAAGTTGATGTGAAGGTGCCGGGGCACGAGTGGATCGGCCACTCGCTGGCGCCCACGCGCATTGCCTCGTCAGATTTTCGCGTGATGGTGGGCGAGGGCCGCGCCAAGCCGTATTCGATGTCGGTGTTCAACATCTCGGCGATGAGCTTCGGGGCGCTGTCGGGCAATGCCATTCGCGCGCTCAACCGCGGTGCCAAACTCGGCAACTTCATCCACGACACCGGCGAGGGTTCGATCTCGCCGTACCACCGCGAAGAGGGCGGCGACCTGATCTGGGAAGTCGCCTCCGGCTACTTCGGCTGCCGCGATGCCAACGGCCGCTTTGATCCGGACCGCTTTGCCGAACAGGCGCGCAGCCCGCAGGTGAAGATGATCGAGGTGAAGCTGTCGCAGGGTGCCAAGCCGGGTCACGGTGGCGTATTGCCTGCCGCCAAGGTGACGCCCGAGATTGCCGCCACGCGCGGCATCCAGATCGGCAAGGATTGCATCTCGCCAGCCGCGCATTCGGAGTTCAGCACGCCGCTGGGGTTGCTGCAGTTTGTGGATCGCCTGCGTACGCTGTCGGGCGGCAAGCCGACCGGCTTCAAGCTGTGTATCGGGCATCCGTGGGAGTTCTTCGGCATCGTCAAGGCGATGCTGGAGTCGGGCATCCTGCCGGACTTCATCGTTGTCGACGGCGCGGAGGGCGGCACGGGCGCGGCTCCGCTTGAATTTACGGACCACGTCGGCACGCCGCTCCAGGAAGGGCTGCTGCTGGTGCACAACACGCTGGTCGGCACCAACCTGCGCGACAAGATCAAGATTGGCGCCTCAGGCAAGATCGTCACGGCGTTCGACGTTGCCCGTACGCTCGCAATGGGTGCCGACTGGTGCAACGCTGCGCGCGGCTTCATGTTTGCGCTGGGCTGCATCCAGGCACAGAAGTGCCACACCGACCGTTGCCCGACCGGGGTGGCGACACAAGACCCGTCTCGGCAGAAGGCGCTTGTCGTGCCCGACAAGGCCGAGCGCGTGCATCAATATCACGCGCACACGCTGCATGCGCTCTTGGAGCTGACGCAGGCAGCCGGCTTGCAGCATCCGGCAGATTTCCGCGCGCACCACATCGTGCGCCGCGTGTCGGGCAACGAGGTGCAGTTGCTCTCCGCGCTGCTCAAGTACCTGGAACCCGGCGACCTGCTGGCCGGGCGGTATCGCTTTCAGCTGTACGAACGCTACTGGCCGATGGCCCAGGCCGAACGGTTTGATCCGGTGGCCGTGTAACGCTCGCGAATTTCCATTGATTACTGCGGCTGGGTTTCCATGAAACTCGGCCGCTTTTCAATGCGCGCGTAGAACGAAGCGAGATTGGCGTGACGTTCGCGCCAATCGATCTGTGGCTGGCGGAAATCCAGGTAGGCAAGCGCGCAGCCGACGGCGATGTCGGCCAGTGTCAGGTGGTTGCCGTTGCACCAGGTCTTGTCGGCCAAGCCTTGCGACATGGCTTGCAGCGCCTGATCAATCTTGTGGGTCTGGCGCGCGAGCCATGTTTCGCTGCGCTGTTCTGGCGTGCGCTGCGTATGTTCGATGCGCAGCATGAGCGCGGCGTCGAGCAGGCCGTCGGCCAGCGCCTCCCAGCAGCGCACTTCCACGCGTTCACGGCTGGAAGGCGGAATGAGGCGCGCCACCGGCGACAGCGTATCGGCGTATTCCGCGATGACGCGCGAGTCGAATAGGGCGCCGCCGTCGTCCATCACCAGGCAGGGCACCTTGCCCAGCGGGTTGAACTGGTGGATTTGCGTACTTGCGCTCCACACGTCTTCCAGCACGAACTGGTAGTCGATTTTCTTTTCAGCCAGGACGACGCGCACCTTGCGGGTGTACGGGCTGGCGTGCGATCCGATCAGTTTCATAGGCATGTCATGTTGGAGGCGGAAGTATAGCTGCGCACTTTCCCGAGTGCGCTGCGCGGCGCCTGAACCCAACTCAACCAAACGGAGGCTTGCTTTAGGCCGGATTGGCCGTGAAAGACAGGTGCCGGGTGGTAAAATCGCGGGCTCGCTTGGGTGCGCGTATGCACCTTGGTTCAACGCGCAACGCCGCGTCCGGGTTGTCCGGATTGAGATTCCCTTCACATTTTTCCCCGCCTGCCATGTCGTCGCTTTCTGCCCTGACCGCTCTGTCTCCCATCGATGGCCGCTACGCTGCCAAGGCCGATCCGCTGCGCGAGTGGCTGTCGGAAGCCGCTTTCATGCGCAACCGCGTGAAGGTGGAGGTGCATTGGCTGATCGCGCTGTCGCAGGCCGGCCTGGCCGAGATCCCGCGTTTCTCCGCTGCTGCTGAGGGCGCACTGCTGGCCCTGGTCGAGAACTTTGCCGAGGCAGACGCCGCCCGGATCAAAGAGATCGAAGCCGTCACCAATCATGACGTGAAGGCCGTCGAATACTGGATGAAGGAGCGCGTGAAGGGCAACGCCGAGCTGGAAGCCGCCAGCGAGTTCATCCACTTCGCCTGCACGTCGGAAGATATCAACAACACCTCGCACGGGATGATGCTCAAGGGCGCGCGCGACACGGTGATCGTGCCGACGCTGCGCCGCGTGCAGGCTCGCCTGGTGGAACTTGCTCACGCCAACGCCGACGTGCCAATGCTGTCGCGCACGCACGGCCAGCCGGCAAGCCCGACCACGCTGGGCAAGGAAATGGCCAACGTGGCCGCCCGCCTGGACCGCGCCATCCGCCGCATCGAAGCGGTTGAACTGCTGGGCAAGATGAACGGTGCCGTGGGCAACTACAACGCGCACCTGTCGGCATATCCGTCGCTGGACTGGGAGGCCTTCTCGAAGAACGTGATCGAGACGCGCCTGGGCCTGACGTTCAACCCGTACACCATCCAGATCGAGCCGCACGACTACATGGCCGAACTGTTCGACGCCGTGGCGCGCGCCAACACGATCATCCTGGATCTGGACCGCGACGTCTGGGGCTATATCTCGCAGGGTTACTTCAAGCAGAAGACCAAGGCCGGCGAGATCGGCTCGTCGACCATGCCGCACAAGGTCAACCCGATCGATTTCGAAAATTCCGAAGGCAACGTCGGCCTGGCCAACGCGGTGCTGCGCCATCTGTCGGAGAAGCTGCCTGTGTCGCGCTGGCAGCGCGACCTGACGGATTCGACCGTGCTGCGCAATATTGGCGTGGCGTTTGGCTACAGCCTGCTGGCCTACGACGCTTGCCTGCGCGGCCTTGGCAAGCTGGAAACCAACCCGGCCCGACTGGCTGAAGACCTGGATGCTTGCTGGGAAGTGCTGGCCGAGCCCGTGCAGACCGTGATGCGCCGCTATGGCATTGCCAATCCGTACGAGCAACTGAAGGAACTGACGCGCGGCAAGGGCATCTCCCGCGAAGCGTTGCGTGAATTCATCGGCACGCTGGCGATTCCCGAAGACGCCCGCAAGCTGCTGCTGGACATGACGCCTGGCAGCTACATCGGCAAGGCAGAAGAACTGGCCCGCCGTATCGCCTGATTGTTGCAAAAATTTGGTGGTACCGTTTTAGGAACGGCCCGCTCTCGGATCGGAGGGCGGGCCGTTTTGTTTATTACGCTCCATAGAACGGTCTGCCGCGCCATCTCTGAAAAGCTGCCTGATCAATCAAAAAATTTGAATCGCTTGGTGAACTTCGGGCTGCCTTGACCGGTCGGATCGCGCAAATAATGCACAATCGTTTGGCGCCGTGGTCATACCCACAGGCGCCGCCTACTGAGCGCTCCAAAACACCGAGGGAACCGATGTCACAAGCCGCCCACTCGAATTTCGCCACGCGCGGCGCCGCTGACCACGGCGTCTATGCCAAGCCCGCGATTGCGATGCACTGGATCATCGCGCTGTTGATCTTCGCGGCCTTCGGGCTCGGTCTGTACATGACCGATATCCCGGGCTTTACGCCGACCAAGCTGAAGTTGTTCTCGTATCACAAGTGGATCGGCATCACGGTGCTGATCTTTGCGGTGCTGCGTGTGCTGTGGCGCCTGACGCACCCGGCGCCGGGCCCCGTCCCCGGAATGCCGAAATGGCAGCACGCCGCCGCCGAAGCTGCGCACCTCGGGCTGTATCTGCTGATCCTGGCGGTGCCTCTGACCGGCTATCTGCTGAGCGTCGCGGCCGGCGTCAAGGTTGTCTATCTTGGCCTGTGGGAACTGCCGATGCCGTTCGACAAGAGCGATGCGCTGAAAGACATCTTCGGCATGGCGCACGAATGGCTGAACTGGACCATGGCGGCCATCGTCGTGCTGCACATTCTGGCTGCGCTCAAGCACCACGTCGTCGATCGCGACGGCACGCTGCGCCGCATGGTGCCTTTCCTCCGCTGATTTCCCAACGCGCTGGCGCACGGTGTGTGCTGGCGCCCCTGCCTTTCCATCCTGACCAAGACTGCCGGCATGACCCGGCCTGACCGAAGGAGTCTGATGATGAAACGTTTTGTGCGCCCCCGCGCGATTGCCCTGGTTGCCGCCGGCGCGCTGTCGATTGCTGCCGTATCGGTATCGGCCATCGCCCAAGTGGATGGCGCCAAGAGCAGCGTCACCGCCACCGGCAAGCAGCTTGGCGTGCCGATGGATATCAAGTTCGGCAAGTTCGACGCCGCCGTCAATTACAACGCGGCCAATGTGGCTGCCTCGACGGCGAAGGTCGACATCGATGTCACTAGCGTCGACGTCGGCAGCAAGGAATACAACGATGAACTGAAGAAGAAGGACTGGTTCGACACCGCCAAGTATCCGAAGGCAACGTTCGTGTCGTCGACGTTCAAGCCCGGCGCGGGCGGCAAGGTCGATGTGGTCGGCAAGCTGACCATCAAGGGCGTCACGCAGGATGTGACGGCACCCGTGACGTTCAAGCAGGAAGGTGCCAATCAGGTCTTTGAAGGCGCATTGCCGGTCAAGCGCAACGCATTCAAGGTGGGCGACGGTGAATGGAAGGACACGTCGGTTGTGTCGGACGACGTAACGATCAAGTTCCGCATCGTCATCGCCAAGAAGTAATCAGTAGCCCCAACCAACGTTTTCCCGGCCCTCGTGTGCCGCTTTTATTCCGCAGGAGTTCTCATGAAATTGCGTACCCTCGTTGCTGCCCTTTCCGCTGTTGCCGCCACCGCCGCCTTTGCTGCACCGGCCACGTACCAACTGGATCCGAACCACACCTACCCGAGCTTTGAAGCCGACCACATGGGCGGTCTGTCGAAGTGGCGCGGCAAGTTCGAAAAGTCCAGCGGCACCGTGACGCTGGATCGCGCCGCCAAGACCGGCAGCATCGATGTAACCGTGCAGACCGACAGCCTCGACTTCGGTCACGCCAAGATGAACGAGCACGCCAAGAGCGCCGAGATTTTCGACGTGGCCAAGTACCCGACCGCCACGTTCAAGGGCAACTTCACGAAGTTCAAGGGCGACGTGCCGACCGAAGCCGAAGGCCAACTGACGCTGCACGGCGTGACCAAGCCGGCCAAGCTGGAAATCGATGCCTTCAAGTGCATGCCGCATCCGATGCTCAAGCGTGAAGTGTGCGGCGCCGATGCCGAGATGAAGTTCAAGCGCGACGACTTCGGCGTCGACTACGGCAAGGCCTACGGTTTCAACATGGAAACCAAGCTGAAGATTCAGGCGGAAGGCATCAAGCAAGACGCCAACGTCGCACAGCAGTAAGCCAGGCGGTCGCCACAGCCAAAGAAAAAGCCCCGCAATTGCGGGGCTTTTTTGTTGCCCGAGGAATGAGTCCTCCGGGCAGCGTGTAGCAGGATCTTCAAACCTGCGCGCCGAAGTTCGGATCGTCTTCCTTCGGGCCACCGGCCTTCTTTTCAGATTTGACCAAGTCTTCGCGCTTAACGCCCAGCCACATGCACAGCGCAGCAGCCACAAACACCGACGAGTAGATGCCGAACAGAATACCGATCGTCAGGGCCAGGGCGAAGTAGTGCAGCGTCGGGCCGCCGAACACCAGCATCGACACTACCATCATTTCGGTCGAGCCGTGGGTGATGATCGTGCGCGAGATGGTGCTGGTAATCGCGTGATCGATCACCTCGTGCGTGTTCATCTTGCGGTACTTGCGGAACGCTTCGCGGATCCGGTCGAAAATCACCACGGATTCGTTGACCGAATAGCCCAGCACTGCCAGCACCCCCGCCAGCACCGACAGCGAAAATTCCCACTGGAAGAAGGCGAAGAAGCCCAGGATGATCACGACGTCGTGCAAGTTGGCGATCACGCCGGCCACGGCGAACTTCCATTCGAAGCGGATCGACAGGTAAATCACGATGCCGACCACCACGAACAGCAGCGCCAGCAGGCCGTCGGTGGCGAGTTCCTTCCCGACTTGCGGTCCGACGAACTCAACGCGCTGCAGCTTGGCGTCAGGGTTGGCGGCGTTCAGGGCCGTCATCACCTGTTGGCTTTGCACGGCCGAGGCGATGGGCTTGCCATCCGGACCGGTCTTGAGCGGCAGGCGAATCATCACGTCGCGCGAGGTGCCAAAGTTCTGCACCTGCGCATCGGCATAGCCGAGCTTCTCAACGTCGCCGCGGATCTTCGGCAGATCGGCGGCCTGGGTGTAAGCGACTTCCATCACCGTACCGCCGGTGAACTCCACCGATAGGTGCAGCCCCTTGTGGAACAGGAAGAAGACAGCGGCGATAAACGTCAGGAACGACAGCGCGTTGAGAATCAACGCGTGCTTCATGAACGGAATGTCGCGGCGGATGCGGAAAAACTCCATGGTCTGCCCTTTGTGGCGACCGCCCCTTTTGTGCCGGGGCGGTGCCGGTTATGCGAGATTCGTTGTGGGTGGCGTGATTACTTGGCGGGCGACTGCGTGTTCGTATTGCCCGGTTTCCACACCTGCCCGATGGCGACGCTCTGCAGCTTCTTCTTGCGGCCGTACCAGAGATTCACGAGACCGCGGTTGAAGAACACCGCCGAGAACATGGATGTGCCGATCCCGAGGCAGTGCACGATCGCGAAGCCGCGTACCGGGCCCGAACCAAAGGCGATCAACGCAAGACCGGCGATGAGCGTGGTCACGTTCGAATCGAGGATGGTTGCCCAGGCGCGGTCAAAACCGGCGGCGATAGCCATCTGTGCCGATGCGCCGCTGCGCAGCTCTTCACGCACGCGTTCGTTGATCAGCACGTTGGCGTCAATGGCCATACCGAGCGCCAGTGCGATAGCCGCGATACCCGGCAGCGTGAGCGTGGCCTGCAGCATGGAGAGCAGGGCGATCAGCAGGAACACGTTGACGCCCAGGGCTGCCACCGAGAACGCACCGAACAGCATGTAGTACAGCACCATGAACACCGAGATGGCGAGGAAGCCGTACAGCGCCGAATCGAAGCCCTTCTTGATGTTGTCGGCACCCAGCGACGGGCCGATGGTGCGTTCTTCGATGATCTCCATCGGCGCCGCCAGCGAGCCTGCACGCAGCAGCAGCGCCAGATCGGAAGCCGCCTCGGTCGAGCCCATGCCGGTGATCTGGAAGCGCGAGCCCAGTTCGGACTGGATGGTCGCCACCGTCAGCACTTCGCCCTTGCCCTTTTCAAAGAGCACGATGCCCATGCGCTTGCCGATGTTGTCACGCGAGACATCGCGCAGCATGCGGCCGCCCTGGCCGTCGAGCGTGATGTCGACCGACGAATTGTGGTTCTGATCGAAGCCGGCCGAGGCGCTGGTGATGCGGTCGCCCGTGAAGATCACCTGCTTTTGCAGCAGCACCGGAGCGCTGCGGCCTTGCGTGAACAGTTCGTCGCCCAGCGGCACCGGATCGCCGGCACGCGGCACGAGCGGGGCGTTCGGATCTGCCAGGCGCGCTTCCAGCGTGGCGGTGCGGCCGATGATGTCCTTGGCCTTGGCCGTGTCCTGCACGCCGGGCAGTTGCACGACGATGCGGTCCGGACCCTGCTGCTGGATCACCGGTTCAGCCACGCCGAGTTCATTCACCCGGTTATGCAGCGTGACGATGTTCTGCTTGACCGCGTTGTCCTGCACTTCCTTCATCGCAGCAGCGGTAAAGGTACCGGTGAGCGTGGCGCCGTCGGCGCTCTTGTCCACGGTGTAGGCCAGTTCGCGGGTCGAATCGGCCAGCAGTGCACGGGCGCGGTCGGCCTCGTCTGGGGTGCTGAACTTGATCGTGATCGTGTTGTTGTTGCGGTCGATGCCGCTGTGGCGGATGCCCTTGTCGCGCAGTTGCGTGCGGATGTCGCCGGCCAGCGAGTCGAGCTTCTTTGTCACGGCGCCGTTCATGTCGACCTGCAGCAGGAAGTGCACGCCACCGCGCAAGTCCAGGCCCAGGAACATCGGCTTGGCAAAGAACGGAGCGCCGCTCAACCAGCGCGGGGAGCCTGGCAGCAGGTTCAGCGCCACGATGTAGGTCGGATCGGCTTGATCAGTGTTCAGGCCGCGAGCCAGGACGTCCTTGGCCTTGAGCTGCGTGTCGGTGTCGGCAAAACGCACGCGCACGCTGGCGGAGGTGCCGTTATTGTCGAAGAACACGCCGTTGGGCTGAATGCTGGCCGCGGCCAGCAGGCTTTCGACCTGCTTTTGCACGTTCAGGTCGACCTTGACGGTGGCCTTGCCCGAAGACACCTGCACAGCAGGCGCCTCACCGAAGAAATTCGGCAGCGTATAGAGGAACCCAATGGCAAGCGCCACCAGGATCACAATGTATTTCCAGAGCGGATAGCGATTCATCTTGGAATGCAGAGAGGCGACGCCGAGGGGCGCGGGCGCGGATTCTTAGAATAGGCGCTGCCTGGGGTTCCGGCGCCAGCGCAATCGTGCGCAGCGCCGGGATGGGCCGATTTACAGTGCCTTGAGCGTGCCCTTGGGCAGCACGGTCGTCACGGCGCTCTTCTGGACGGTGATTTCGGTGTTGGCAGCAATTTCCACGGTGACATACTGCTCAGCCACCTTGCTGACCTTGCCCAGAATGCCGCCCGCGGTGACGACTTCGTCGCCCTTGGCCAAGGCTTCGAGCATCGCCTTGGTTTCTTTCTGGCGCTTCATTTGCGGGCGGATCATGATGAACCACAGCACCACGAACATCAGGATGATGGGCAGGAAGCTCATCAGGCCACCCGCGGCACCACCAACAGCCGGTGCAGTTTGCGCGTAAGCGTCGGAAATCAGGAACACGTCAGAACTCCGTAATGGTTCGTCAATCGGTCAAAAATCGGACCCGACATTCTACCATTGCGGTGCCGCGGCAAATGGGCGCGCCTGGCGCCCTGCTGAGCGGGGTTACAGCGCCCCGCGCGCGCGGTCTGCGGCAAAGCGGGCCTGGAATGCGGCAAAGCCGTGCGACTCGATGGCAGTGCGCATCTCGGCCATCAATTCCAGGTAGTAATACAGGTTGTGGATGGTGTTCAGGCGGGCCCCCAGGATTTCGCCGACGCGCTGCAGGTGGTGCAGGTAGGCGCGCGAGAAATTGCTGCAGGTGTAGCAGCCGCAGGTCTCGTCCAGCGGGCGCGGATCATTGCGGTGTACCGCGTTCTTGATCTTGATGTCGCCAAAGCGGGTGAAGAGCCAGCCGTTGCGCGCGTTGCGGGTCGGCATCACGCAGTCGAACATATCGATGCCGCTGGCAACGCCTGCCACCAGATCTTCCGGCGTGCCTACGCCCATCAAATAATGCGGTTTGTTGGCAGGCAGACGCGGCGCCACATGCTGCAGCACGCGCATCATGTCTTCCTTGGGCTCCCCCACCGACAGCCCGCCGATGGCGTAACCGCCGAAACCTTCGCCGCCTGCATCGGCGTCAATCGCTTGCAAACCGGCCAGCGATTCATCGCGCAGATTCTCGAACATGCCGCCCTGGACGATGGCGAACAGCGCGTTCGGATTTTTCTCGCGCTCGAATTCGTTGCGCGAGCGTTGTGCCCAGCGCAGGCTCATGCGCATTGAGGCTGCAGCTTCGGCCTCGGTTGCAGGGCGATCGCCAATCTTGTACGGCGTGCATTCGTCGAACTGCATGACGATGTCCGAGTTCAGCCGGCGCTGGATCTGCATCGAGATCTCCGGCGATAGGAACAGCTTGTCGCCATTGATGGGCGATGCGAACGTCACGCCTTCTTCGGTGATCTTGCGCAGATCACCCAGCGAAAACACCTGAAAACCGCCGGAATCGGTCAGGATGGGCTTATCCCAGCCATTGAAGCCGTGCAGGCCCTTGTGTGCGTCCATCACCTCCAGCCCGGGGCGCAGCCACAGGTGGAACGTGTTACCCAGGATGATCTGCGCGCCGATGTCCTTCAGCTCCGCCGGGGACATCGCCTTGACCGCACCATAGGTGCCCACCGGCATGAAGATGGGCGTTTCGACCACGCCGTGGTTCAGGGTCATGCGGCCGCGTCGGGCGAGGCCATCGGTGGTGAGCAGTTCGTACTTGAGCATGGTCAGAGCGATTGGGTTTCGCCGGGTTCGCCGGGTTCGGTAGGGGCGCGCGTCAGCAGCATGGCGTCGCCGTAACTGAAGAAGCGGTAGCGCTGGGCGATGGCGTGCTGGTAGGCGCCTCGGATGGCGCTCATGCCGGCAAATGCCGATACCAGCATCAACAACGTCGATTTAGGCAGGTGGAAGTTGGTCACCAGCAGGTCGACGGCGCGGAAGCGGTAGCCGGGGGTGATGAAAATGTCGGTCTCGCCGCTGCAGGCATTGAGCGTGCCGTCTGGTTGCGCGGCCGATTCAAGCGCGCGCATCGACGTGGTGCCCACAGCGATCACGCGGCCGCGGGCTGCGCGCGTGGCGCGGATGGCTTCGGCCAGGTCGGGCGTGATTTCGTACCACTCGCTGTGCATGCGGTGCTCGGCGATGTTTTCCACGCGCACCGGCTGGAACGTGCCGGCGCCCACGTGCAGCGTAAGGAAGCCGCGCTTGACGCCCATCGCGTCCAGCTTGGCGAACAGCGCATCGTCAAAATGCAGGCCCGCCGTGGGCGCCGCGACGGCGCCCGGATTGCGCGCATACACGGTCTGGTAACGCGTCTCGTCAAAGCTGTCGGGGTCGTGCTCGATGTAGGGCGGCAGCGGCAGGCGGCCGTATTGCTCGATCAGATCCAGCGCCGGCTGCGGGAAACGCAACGTAAAGAACGGCTCGGCGCGGGGGCCGACCGTCACGTCAAAGGCGTCGGCCAGGCGCAGTGTCGTGCCCTCGACCGGTGATTTGCTGGAGCGGATTTGCGCCAACACGGTGTGCTCGTCCAGCAGGCGCTCAATGAGCACCTCCACCTTGCCGCCGCTGGCCTTGTGGCCGAAAAAGCGTGCCTTGATGACACGGGTGTCGTTAAAGACGAGCAGGTCGCCGGGGCGCAGGTAGTCGACCAGATCGGCAAACTGGCGGTCTTCGAAATGCACGGCATCCTCCGTACGGCGGACGGCCAGCAGGCGGCTCGCGGTGCGGTCGGGCAGGGCGGTTTGTGCGATCAGCTCGGGCGGCAGATCGAAGTCGAAATCGGACAGCGTCAGCATGAAAAGTGGCGCAGACGTGGATTGCGCCAAGTGATGGTGGCGGGCGCCGGTACAATCGGGCGACTCGCAAAGTTCGCCATTGTAAACGCCCTGTGCCGCCTCGCGCCCGTTCCGCCACTGATGCTGCTCCTATGCCCGACGCTGATACCGCGCCGGCGCCGAAGCCAAAACGTGCAGCCCCGGCAGACAAGCCAGCCAAGGCAGCAGCCAAGATCGCCCGCTCGGCCGACAAACTCGCCAAACTTGGCCTGCACCGCGATGTCGATCTCGTCCTGCATCTGCCGATGCGCTACGAGGACGAAACCACCCTCCTGACCATTGCCGAAGCCACGGCGCGGGCCAATACCGGTTGGGCCGCGCAGGTGGAAGGCACGGTCACGCGCAACGAAGTGGCGTTCCGGCCACGCCGGCAACTCGTTGTGCATATCGCCGATGAGTCGGGCGAGCTGGTTCTGCGTTTTCTCAATTTCTATGGCAGCCAAGTCAAGCAGATGGCCGAAGGCGTGCGCCTGCGCGTGCGCGGCGAAGTGCGCGGTGGCTTCTTCGGCGCCGAGATGGTGCACCCGACCGTGCGCGCCGTGGCGGAAGATGAACCGCTGCCCGACCGCCTGACACCGGTGTATCCGAGCACGGCTGGCGTGGCGCAGGCCTATCTGCGCAAGGCGATCCTCAACGCGCTCACGCGCACGCCGCTGCCGGAAACGCTGCCGAACAGCCTCGTCAGCGGCCCGCTCGCGCCGCTCAAGCTGATGACGCCTGCCGATGCCGTGCGCCTGCTGCATCAACCGACGCCCGATGTCGACGAGCACAGCTTGGTCGAGCGCACGCACCCGGCGTGGCTGCGCATCAAGTTTGATGAACTGCTGTCGCAGCAGTTGTCGCTCAAGCGTGCGCAGGCCGCGCGCCGCATGCGCAATGCGCCCATCCTGCGCGACAGCGGCAAGGATGGATTGCTCGCGCGCTTCATGAATGCGCTGCCGTTCAAGCTGACCGGCGCCCAGGCTCGGGTGTGGGACGAGATCCGTGCCGACCTTGCGCACCCGTACCCGATGCAGCGGTTGCTGCAGGGCGACGTGGGCAGCGGCAAGACCGTCATTGCCGCGCTGGCAGCGTGCCAGGCCATTGATGCGGGTTGGCAGGCCGCCTTGATGGCGCCGACCGAACTGCTGGCCGAGCAGCATTACCGCAAGCTTTCTGCGTGGCTGGAACCGCTGGGCGTAGACATCGTTTGGCTGGCCGGCAGCCTCAAGCGCAAGCAGAAGGACGAGGCGGCCGCGCGCGTGGCCGCCGGCACGGCGCAGCTTGTGATTGGCACGCACGCGCTGATCCAGGATGCGGTCACGTTCGCGCGGCTTGGCCTGGCCGTGGTGGATGAACAGCATCGCTTTGGCGTGGCCCAGCGGCTCGCCCTGCGCGGCAAGGCCAGCAATGGCGAGGCTCCCGCAGCCGCCAACGCGCAAGTGCCGCACCAGCTCATGATGTCCGCCACGCCCATCCCGCGCACGCTGGCGATGACGTATTACGCCGATCTCGACGTCTCAGCCATCGACGAACTACCGCCTGGCCGCACGCCCATCGTCACGCGCCTAGTAAACGATGCGCGCCGCGACGAGGTGATTGAGCGCATCTACGCCGCCGCACGCGAAGGTCGGCAGGTCTATTGGGTCTGTCCGCTGATCGAAGAGAGCGAAGCGCTGCAGCTGCAGACCGCAGTCGAAACCTTCGAGACGCTTTCCCAGAGCCTGGAAGGTTTGAAGGTCGGTCTCGTGCATGGACGCCTGCCATCCGCCGAGAAGGCCGCCGTGATGAGCGCCTTCGCCGGCGGCGAGCTGCACGTGCTGGTGGCCACCACCGTCATTGAAGTCGGCGTGGACGTGCCCAATGCCTCGTTGATGGTGATCGAGCACGCCGAGCGCTTTGGCCTGGCGCAGCTGCATCAGCTACGCGGGCGGGTGGGCCGCGGCACGGCGGAATCGGTATGCGTGCTGCTGTATCAGGCGCCTTTGTCGCCGACGGCCAAGCAGCGTCTGCAGACCATGCGCGAAACCACCGATGGTTTCGAAATCGCCCGGCGCGATCTGGAGATCCGTGGCCCCGGCGAATTCCTGGGCGCACGGCAATCGGGCGAAGCGATGCTGCGCTTTGCCGATCTGAACCACGATGCTTGGCTCGTCGAGTTTGCGCAGGGCGCGGCGGACGACATGCTGGCCCGCTTTCCGGAAGCCGTCGACATCCATCTCAAGCGCTGGCTGGGCGAGCGCGAGCACTACCTGCGCGTCTAAGGCCGGCGGCGCACGCCTTTTTTAGTGCGCCAACTGCGCCTGCTTGCGCAAGCGCTTGGCGGTGTACATCGCACGATCGGCCTGATCGAGCAGGGCGGTGATCTCGGTGCCGTCTTCTGGCATCACCGCCACGCCGATGCTCACGCGCAGGTCCAGCGGCTGGCCTTCGAACACGTACGGTTGCTGCACCTCTTCGATGAGCCGCTCGCTTTGCGCCTGCGCATCCGCCCGCGCGCCAACGCCGGGCAGGATCACGGCAAACTCATCGCCGCCCACGCGCGCCACCGTGTCGGAGCGCCGTGCCGTGCGGCCCATGCGCTGTGCGGTCTCGCGAATGGCGGCATCGCCCGCGCGGTGGCCGTGGCGATCATTGATGAGCTTGAGATTGTCCATGTCGACATTGAGCACGCCCAGGCCGCCATGCGCGCGTTGCGCCAGATGGATTGACTGGCGCAGACGGTCATAGAACAGCGCGCGGTTGGGGAGATCGGTCAGCGCGTCGTGCGTGGCGCGCAGATATAATTGATCGCGCTCGGCGTTGGCGGCGTGGAACATGGCTGCGGCGATCAGCTCGGACATCAGCTCCAACACGCTGATGTCGCTTTCGCTGAAGGCGTCCACTTCCGGCGCCACCAGCTTGAGCACGCCGACCGTGGTGTCGAGATGCCGCAGCGGCGTGACCACCATCGAGCGCAAACCCACGCGGCGACAGGCTTCGCGGTCGACACGCGCGTCGGTTTCGGAGTCTGTGCATTGCAGAATTTCGCCGGTCTGCACGCACAGGCCCGACAGGCTGCCCTTGCGCGCCAGCCGCAGGCCCAGCAGCGTTTCGGTCAGGCCCGAGGTGGCGCGGTAGACCATCTCATCGCCTTCCGCCAATTCGACGACCGCGCCGGTCGCGCACGTCAGATGCTGGGCCCGCTCGGTGACCAGCGCCATGATCGCGCCCAGATCCGTGCCCAGTTTGGCGATCTCTGACTGCGCTCGCACGATTTCAAGGAGCGTGGCGGGGTTTTGCAGAGGCGGGTGGTCGAACGACATGGGGCGCGGCGCGGGTGTAGCTGTGAGTCGGGCGATTCTAGCCCGTCACCCGAACGACATAGACCGAAATGTCGCCGGTGTGAGGCGCCGTTACAACTTTCGGATGCATTGCGACGGTGCGGGCCGACTCGGCAAGCCGCAAGACGTTGACGCCATATGGTTCTTGGCCGGACGCCCGCGCCTACGGTTCAGCCCACGGTCGGCTCCAGCCGTATCAGCGTGATCTCCGATGGCGCGCCGAACCGCTTGGGTGGGCCCCAATATCCTGTGCCGCGGCTGGTGTAGATCCACAGGCGCCCGAGCTTGTGCAACCCCGCCGTAAAGGGCTGCTGCAGCGGAACAAAAAGGCTCCACGGCCAGAACTGGCCGCCATGCGTGTGCCCCGACAGTTGCAGGTCGAAGCCGGCCTCTGCTGCGGCAGGAGCGCTGCGCGGTTGATGCGCGAGGAGGATGGTGGGCGTCACGCCGGGCGGCGACCCTGCCAGCGCCCGCGTCGGATCGCTCGCGTGCGCGGCGTCGAACTTGCCTGCACTGAAATCCGTCACCCCCGCGATCACCAATGACGCGCCGTCGTGTTCAAGCACCGTATGCTCGTTCATCAACACGCGCATGCCGAGCCTCTCGAACTCAGACACCCAAGGGCCGACGCCGGAGTAGTACTCGTGATTGCCCGTCACCGCAAAAACGCCGTGCCGAGCCGACATGCCGGCCAGCGGCGCGATATGCGGGCGCAGCACGTCGACCTCGCCGTCCACCAGATCGCCCGTCACGGCGATGACATCCGGTTGCAATGCATTGAGCCGCTCGACCACGCCGGTTACATAGGCACGCTTGATGGTGGGCCCGACATGCAGATCGGTGATTTGCGCGATGGTGAAGCCGTGCAGCGCGGCAGGCAGGTCCGCAATGGGCACCGTCACCCGTGCGACGCGGGGAATGCGGCGCGCATTGACATAGCCGATCAACGTCACCAGCAAGGTGAGGGCGACGACGAGCAGGGCCGAGTCGTGCCGATAAGTCTGCGGCAGCACGATCAGCGCGACGTCGCGCAGCAGCGTCAGGACCAGCAGCGACGAAAACAGGCCCATCAGCAAGGCGCCGACCCAGGTCACGCGATCGGCCAACGAGATGGGACGGATCACGAAGCGCGCTGCCATCCCGGTTGGAATCATCACCGTCGATACGAGCAGGAAGAGGACGCCTGCAGCCCAGCCCGCGCCGTTCCAGCCCAGATCCGGCAACAGCCGCCATCCGATGTAGAGATGCAGGGCTGCCATGAGCCCGACCGTCGTCATCAGGAAGCGGCGTCTGCCGCGGGGCAGGGATCGGCTGCCGTTAGATTCGTCACTCATGTGGGGGCGGCTCCTTTTGTCTCGGTGGGGCGTATCCCCGGAAGATGGGGCGGCTGGCAGCGTTGTCAATGCCAGGCCGCCGTTCGAACCTCAAGCAACATTGCACGTCCCTTGGTAAAATCTATCGATATCCCCAAGCCGATTGATCGTCATGACGCTCACTGAACTGAAATACATCGTCGCCGTCGCGCGGGAACGCCACTTTGGGCGTGCCGCCGAGGCCTGCTTCGTCTCGCAGCCGACGCTGTCGGTCGCCATCAAGAAGCTGGAAGACGAACTGGCCGTGCAGATTTTCGAGCGCGGCGCATCTGAAGTGAGCGTCACGCCCGTCGGCGAGCAAATCGTCACACAGGCGCAGCGCGTGCTTGAACAGACGATGGCGATCCGCGAGATTGCCAAGCAGGGGATGGACCCGCTGGCCGGGCCGCTGCGCCTGGGGGTGATCTACACGATCGGGCCGTACCTGCTGCCCGCGCTCGTCAAGCAGATGATCGACACCGTCCCGCAGATGCCACTGATGCTGCAGGAGAACTTCACCGTGCGGCTGGTGGAGCTGCTCAAGCAGGGCGAGATCGACTGCGCCATCATGGCCGAGCCGTTTCCCGAGGCCGGCCTGATGACGGTGCCGCTGTACGACGAACCCTTTGTCGTGGCGGTGCCGCGCGGTCACGAGTTGGCCAAGGCGTCGTCGGTGGACCCGGAAGCGCTCAAGCAGCAGACCATGCTGCTGCTCGGCAACGGGCATTGCTTCCGCGACCATGTGCTGGGCGTGTGCCCGGAGCTGTCGCGCTTCTCGCAGAACGCGGACGGTATTCAGAAGACGTTCGAAGGCTCGTCGCTGGAAACGATCCGCCATATGGTCGCCAGCGGCGTGGGCATTACGGTGCTGCCGCGCACGTCGGTGCCGAGCATGCAGCCTGCCGCCACCGATCTGCTCAGTTACGTGCCCTTCCAGGAGCCTGTGCCCGACCGCCGCGTTGTTCTGGCCTGGCGCAAGAGCTTCACCCGCATTGCCGCGATTGAAGCGGTGGCCAAGGCGGTCGCGCAATGCGAACTGCCCGGCATCAAGCTGTTGCCGCCCACCCCGCTGATTCATTGATCCTCTGAGGTAGCCGTTGGTGTCGCCATAGCGAAGGAAACTAGAAAAACGGCACTTCCCGCCTCGGGGAATAGTGAAGTTATCTATAGAAAATAGCGAAGTTGATTAAATTGCATCAGACGTGATGCAAGGTCAGGCATTTCCGATATTTTGTCTTTCGGGCGGTTCTTCCTGAAGCTGATCAACACAACGTGCGCCATTCGTGACATGGTGGAGACCACTCTACCGGAGCTTCACAAGGGCGGTGAGATCGTCGTGGTCGATGAATTCAGCGTCCCAGGGCGCGTGTCAGTCCGAAGAGCAATCATGTTCTTCGCCTGCCGTCGCAGCGCTCGTTCTCGTTTTCCTGAAGGCATCAGGTCAAAGAGAGTAGCCGTGCGTTCCTCCAAAATTGCCTCGCGAAGAGGATGACCATGATCACCCGAGAACTTGTAGGTGCAGAAGCCGAGGCGTTGGTTCAGGAGCAAATTCGCCAGCACTCCGCAGGTACCCGACGGCAAGCTCCTTGTCGTACCGTGCATGGAGTTGATTCGCTTCTACTTTGGCTCGTCCAGCGAACTCCTCAATCGGTTGTTCTCTCCCCAGCTCCGCAAAGAACATCTCTACACAGGGACACCAGCAATCGATCGGCACAACCGGATGACGCTCCAACTTGCCGACCGTATTCCACGCGCGAGCGCTGAGGACATCGCTCGAATCGCCGGTACCTCGTAGGCACTGGACCAGGCGCTTGGAATTCGTGGAACAGCCCTGACGGCGCGTTCCTCACCTATCGGGCGCAAGCCGCCATCAGCTATGGCGCGACCCCGATGTTCACGCTCTATCAGATGCAGCAGAGGGGCGACGGCAATCTGAGTGGCATCAACGATGCAACGTTCATGAATGACTACTGGTCGCAGGTGCGGACGATGTATGACCGCATTAACGACCTCAATACCGCGGTGCTGGTCAACCTTGAGCCGGATTTCTGGCCCTATGTCTACGCGCAGGCGCCCAACCGTGACGCGACCCAAATGCCCGCTGTGATCAACAACCAGCCGGAATGCAGCTGGATGGCAAATAACGCCGCCAACATCGGCAACTGCCTGGTGTCGATGGCGCGTTGGCATGCACCCAAAGCACTGATTGGCTTTCCCCCGGCATTCTGGAATGCCACGCCAGACGTTTTCGCAAAGCACATGCAGCTCATTGGCGCGGATCGGGCCGATTTCATCGTTGCGCAGACGAGCGACCGGGATGCCGGCTGCCTCGAACTCGCAGAATTGGCTGAGTGCAAGGGCCGCACTGGTCCGTTCTACCTGGATGCGAACAACGTCAAGCCTGTTGATGTGGTGCGGTTCCAGATACGGCGTGCCGTCGCTTTTGCGATTGAACGGTGCCGGCGCGTCGCAAAGTTCGCAGTGGCCCTGCGCCCGCGCTAAGACATATCGCTTAACGCGGGCACTGCGCTGGTATGCGATCCGGACAGTCTCTTTCGCGTCGGCGATGGGCCCACCGGGCTGACATGCAGCAATCGCCGCTTGCCTCAACGTCGACAGGTCCCCTAGCTGGCTCTCGGCCTTCGTCGCACTGTTGTCGTCTTGATCCGGCAGATCGTCCAGTTCGCGACGCAGCGTGTTCGATACCGGCATCAGCCGGAACACAATCACATCGCGTTCGTTTCCATCGCGGTCTGCATCTCGTTTGAAGAAGTGCGAATCACAGGCGAACTCGCCCAAGTACACGCATGGCTTCCCACGATGAATCTGGATTCGATGGATTCATTCGCCGTGCCTCGCCCGTCGGGGGGGGGCATAACTCGGGGGGGGAGACGACTCGCTATGCCCCTACGGTGTAGTCAACGCTGTCATGCTCATGACCATGAATTCCCAGAGCGCCCAGTAGGGCTACATCTTCCATCCGGTCCGCATATGCCGGTTGTAAGGAACGCATCTTGGTAGTGCGAAGAAATACTTCGCGTAGAGGGGACACGGTGAGTAGCAAGCGCCCCGTCCGTGCTGTACCGGCTATGTCAGTTCGGTATGTAGCCACTCGTGGCAGCTCGGTGCATCCGACTTCTGTCCCGCGACTGCGGCTTTCTAGTCGTTCATGCGTTGCGCAGACTGTGACGCCAAGTTCACTCGCTCTTAGGCTGCTGCGCGATGTTTGAGTTTGGCAGGGCTTTCGGCTTATCGCCTTGCGGGCGCTGGATGTAGGTGGGCGCAATGCCCTGTTCCTCGAGTTGATGCACAGCTTTGGCAATTGCCGCGTTCGCGCGTGCTAGAAACAGGTCGCTGGTCATAAAACGCCCGAGTTTGTCAGCCGGCATGGCTTGCTCCTTCCTATCCGCATACAGCATAACGCTATCGGCGTTCTGCCGCCGGCGAGTGTGGGGTCCTAAGAGGCCACACCCCCAAGTCAGGAAACGCCCAATTTGTGCGGCGCAAAATTCATCCGGGCCACGAATTGTCAATGGATCGGCTGGTGGTAGGGATTTGGGCGATTTCACGTTGCAGAGCAACTTCGATATTTTCTAGCCTACTTCGCTATTTTCCAATTTCCTCCGCTACGTCGACAGTTGGCCCTCATTCCATGACGGCCATAGCGCACGTCTAATTGATAGATAAAAACAATCAAATATACGTATCGATAGCACAAAGTAGACTGTTTTCCATGGTGAGCGCATCGCTCACTGCCCAATCACCGTGGAGCCCGTCATGTCCCTGCCGCTTGCCTCGAACACCGTCGCGACCGTGCTGGAATGGCTCGCTGCCTATGGGGAATCGCACTGACCTGATGGATGCATGAAGCTGCCCGCGCTTGTCGTTCGGGCATCAGGAACGCGCGGGGTCGCAAGGAGAAAAAGCATGGCAATGGTGCGGATGTTTGTTTCGGAATGGCAGGGGTTTGCGGGCACCGTGCGCGCGTCGCAAGCAGAGGTGCCGACGTTGTCCGGTATGCCCGGCAGTGCGGCTGGTGGGCTCGACACCCGCTCTGCAGAATCCGCCCGCCTGCAACGCAAGTGGGTGCGCAAGCAGATCGGTCTAACGATCGTGGCTGCCGGCGCTATGATCGTGCTCCTGCACGGTACGGTGCAGCTCATGGTCTGATGACCGGCCTGATGCTCGGTTGCCATCCGCTGTGCGTTTCGTCATAGGACGATGGGACGATCGGAACTTGCTGCGCGAGCGGCAACCGAAAGAAGGCTTGAAGCACGCATGGCCCGACGCTGAATCAAGGCAGGGGCATCGCGTTTTTGCACACCACTTCATAGGGGAATCCAGATGGCAAAGAAGAACAGCGGCGCGACTGCCGCAGCCCAGATCAACATCGGCATCGCAGACAAGGATCGCAAGAAGATCGCAGATGGCTTGTCGCGCCTGCTGGCCGATACCTACTCGCTGTATCTGAAGACGCATTACTTCCATTGGAACGTCACCGGCCCGATGTTCAACACGCTGCATCTGATGTTCGAGACGCAGTACAACGAGCTGTGGAATGCCGTCGACCCGGTTGCTGAGCGTATCCGCGCGCTGGGTTATCCCGCCCCGGGCTCGTATTCGGAGTTCGCCAAGTTGTCGTCGATTCCGGAATCGAAGGGCATTCCTGAGGCGATGGACATGGTGCGTGAGCTGGTAGCGGGCCACGAAGCCGTGACGCGCACCGCCCGCAGCCTGTTCCCGGATGTCGACAAGGCCGCCGACGAACCGACCGCCGATCTGCTGACGCAACGCATGGACATCCACGAAAAGACCGCGTGGATGCTGCGCTCGCTACTGGCTTAAGGCTGGCTTGACGGCCGTTCGCCACGTTTGCGACAGGCGTTTCGACAGCAGCGAATTGCGCCCCTCCCGCGAGCCCGTTGTGTTGCGGGCGGGGCAGCATCAACCCCATGACCTAAACGAGAGAATCATGACGACTGAAGCCAAATGCCCGTTTTCCGGCCATGCTCCCGCTGCTTCGCACGCCTTCGGTGGCGGTACGGCCAACAAGGATTGGTGGCCCAATCAGCTGCGCGTTGATCTGCTGAACCAGCATTCCGAGAAGTCTGATCCGCTCGGGTCGAGCTTCAACTACCGCAAGTCGTTCAATGCGATCGACTACGACGCGCTCAAGGCCGATTTGCGCCGCCTGATGACCGATTCGCAAGACTGGTGGCCGGCAGACTTTGGGCACTATGGCCCGCAGTTCATCCGCATGGCATGGCACGCTGCCGGCACGTACCGCACGGGTGATGGCCGTGGCGGCGCAGGGCGTGGCCAGCAACGATTCGCACCGCTCAACTCCTGGCCCGACAACGTCAACATCGACAAGTCGCGCCGCTTGCTGTGGCCGATCAAGCAGAAGTACGGCCAGGCAATCTCGTGGGCCGACCTGCTGATCCTGACCGGCAATGTGGCACTCGAAACCATGGGCTTCCGCACCTTCGGCTTTGCCGCTGGCCGTGAAGACACCTGGGAACCGGACAACGACGTCTATTGGGGCAGCGAGACCGCTTGGCTGGCGCCCACCAACAATCCCAACAGCCGCTACTCGGGCGACCGCAATCTTGCGAACCCGCTGGCCGCCGTGCAAATGGGCCTGATCTATGTGAACCCGGAAGGCCCGGACGGCAACGGCGATCCGCTGGCTGCCGCACGCGATATCCGCGACACCTTCGCCCGCATGGCGATGGATGATGAAGAAACCGTCGCGCTGATCGCCGGCGGCCACACCTTCGGCAAAACGCACGGCGCGGGCGCGGCAAGCCACGTTGGCGCCGATGTCGAAGCGGCTCCGCTGGAAGCGCAAGGCCTGGGCTGGGCCAGCACATATGGGACCGGCAAGGGTGCCGACGCCATCACCAGCGGGCTGGAAGTCACCTGGACGCAGACCCCTGCGCAATGGAGCAATTTCTTCTTCGAAAACCTGTTCAAGTACGAATGGGTGCAGGAGAAGAGCCCGGCCGGCGCGCTGCAATGGGTGGCTAAGGACGCCGAGGCGATCATTCCGGGCCCCACGCCCGATTCGCCCAAGCGTCGCCCGACGATGCTGACGACCGACCTGTCGTTGCGCTTCGATCCGGCGTACGAAAAGATCTCGCGCCGCTTCCTCGACAACCCGCAGGCGTTTGCCGAAGCTTTTGCGCGCGCCTGGTTCAAGCTCACGCACCGTGATCTCGGCCCGAAGTCGCGTTACCTCGGCCCCGAAGTGCCGCGTGAAGACCTGATCTGGCAAGACCCGCTGCCGGCTGCCACGCACAAGCCGACCGAGGCCGACATCGCCGACCTCAAGGCGAAGATTGCCGCTTCCGGTCTGTCGGCCTCCGAGCTGGTTGCGGTGGCATGGGCATCCGCCTCGACCTTCCGCGGTTCGGACAAGCGCGGCGGTGCCAACGGTGCTCGCATTCGCCTGGCCCCGCAGAACGACTGGGCAGTCAACCAGCCGGTGGCCGGCACGCTGGCCAAGCTGGAGGAGATTCAACGCGCTTCCGGCAAGGCTTCGCTGGCCGATGTGATCGTGCTGGCGGGCAGCGTCGGTATCGAACTGGCCGCCAAGGCAGCCGGCACGACGATCACCGTGCCGTTCACGCCGGGCCGCGTTGATGCCACGGCCGAGCAAACCGACGCCGCTTCGTTCGCGCCGCTCGAACCGGTGGCCGACGGCTTCCGCAACTACCAGAAAGCCGATTACGCGATGCCGGCCGAAGTGTTGCTGCTCGACAAGGCTCAGTTGCTGACGCTGACCGCGCCTGAACTGACGGTGCTGATCGGTGGCCTGCGCGCCATCAACATCAACGCGGATGGCAGCCAGCACGGCGTATTTACCGCCACGCCGGGCGCGCTGACCAACGATTTCTTCGTCAACCTGCTCGACATGGGCACCGAATGGAAGGCAGCCGGCAACATCTACGAGGGGTTCGATCGTAAGACGGGTCAACTCAAGTGGACCGGCACGCGCGTCGATCTGGTGTTCGGCTCGAATTCGATCTTGCGTGCGCTGGCCGAGGTGTTTGGCTGCGCCGACGGTAAAGAGCGCTTCATCAGCGAGTTCGTTGCCGCTTGGGTCAAGGTGATGAATCTCGACCGGTTCGATTTGGCCGCCGCCTAAGCTGCTTTCGGCGGGACTAAAATGGCGCCTTGCCTCGTGCAGGCGCCATTTTTCTTTGGTGATTTCCATGCAATCGTCCGCCGCCCAACCAAGCCGCCTCGTGCTCTATGCGCGCCTGATGCGCATGGACAAACCGATCGGCACGCTGCTGCTGCTGTGGCCGACGCTGTGGGCGCTATGGATGGCCGCTGATGGCCATCCGCCGGTGTCGCTGGTGGTGATTTTCACGGTCGGCACATTCCTGATGCGCTCGGCCGGCTGCGCCGTCAACGACTGGGCAGATCGCGACTTTGACAAACACGTCAAACGCACCAAGGAGCGGCCGCTCACCGCTGGCCTGATCGCCCCGTGGGAAGCGCTGGCGGTTGCGGCGGTGCTGTCGCTCATCGCCTTCACGCTGATCCTGCCGCTCAATGCGCTGACCAAATGGATGTCGGTGGCGGCCATCGTGATTGCCGGCACGTATCCGTTCTTCAAGCGGTTCTTCGCGATTCCGCAGGCGTACCTGGGTATCGCGTTCGGGTTCGGGATCCCGATGGCGTACGCGGCAGTGCAGGATCAGGTGCCGGTGCTGGCGTGGCTGATGCTCGCAGGCAATGTGTTCTGGGCGATTGCCTACGACACTGCGTATGCCATGGTCGATCGCGATGACGATCTGCTCATCGGCATCAAAACGTCGGCCATTACCTTTGGACGTTATGACGTGGCGGCGATCATGCTGTGCTACGTGGGGTTCTTCGGGATCATGGCCTGGGCCGGCCACGTGATGGCGCTAGGCGTGGCGTATTGGATTGGGTTTGCCGCTGCCGTGGCGTTGTCGCTTTGGTATTACCCGATGCTGCAGACGCGCGATCGGATGAAGTGCTTTTTTGTTTTCCGGCATAACAATTGGCTGGGGGCGTGTTTGTTTGCCAGTGTGGCGGGGGCGTATTTGCTGCGCTAGGGCGTTGCTGGTCCATCCCGCGCTTCATACTCAGCCGGGGATGGACCGACAGGTTCAATCCCGCCCGAATTGCTCGCCCATCTCCTTACCGCGTGCCGCTGCAGCATGCATCGCGCGTACAAAGGCCGCCTTGATGCCGGCCCCTTCCATCGAAGTCAGCGCCGCGTAGGTCGTCCCACCCTTGGATGTCACGCGCTCGCGCAGTACCTCAACCGGCTCGGTCGATTGGCCTGCCAGCGTGGCCGCGCCAATGAACGTCTCCACCGCCAGCGTGCGCCCATTCTCGGCCGACAGCCCCAGCTCCTGCGCCGCCTGCTGCATCGCCTCGATGAAATAGAACACGTATGCCGGGCCGCTACCCGAGATGGCGGTCACCGCATCAATCTGCGCCTCGGCGGGCACCCACACGCTCTTGCCGACGGCATTGGCGATGGCGCTGGCGGTCGCGCGATCGGCGTCGGACAAGCCAGCGTTGGCGGCCAGGCCCGTCATACCCAGACCGGAGAGCGCTGGTGTATTCGGCATCGCCCGAACCACACGGGCGTGGCCATTCAGCCAGCGTGACAGATCCTGGATCCGGATGCCTGCCGCTACCGACAGCACCAGGCTGTCGCCCAGATGCGGGGCGAGTTGCGCGCAGACTTCACGCATCTGCTGCGGCTTGACTGCCAGGACGATCACGTCGCGGTCGGCCAGTTCTGCGCCCGGGGCGGCAGCGGTGCGGGCGCCCCAGGCTTGCTCGGCGCGGCTGCGGGCAGGCTCGGTCGGATCCACCACCACGATGTTGGCGCCGTGCGCGCCCTTGGCAATCAGGCCGCCGATGAGGGCCGCCGCCATGTTGCCGCCGCCGATGAAGCCGAGTTTCAGAGTGTCGAGCATGAGAGTGGTGGTGTGAGAGAAAACAGGAATTCAGGCGTTGGCATACTGCCGCGCCCCGAAGATGGCACTGCCGACGCGCACAATGGTGGCGCCTTCGGCAATCGCGTCTTCCAGGTCGGCGGACATGCCCATTGACAGCGTATCGAGCGGGATGCCGGCCTCGCCCAGCCGACCTGCCAGCGCGCGCAGATCAGCAAACGGCTTGCGCTGCGCGGCGGGGTCATCGCTCGGCTCGGGCACGGCCATCAAGCCGCGCAATTGCAGACGGGGCAGTGCCGAGACGGCTTGTGCCACGGCAAGCACTTCATCGAAATCGGGCAGCAGGCCATGTTTGCTGGCCTGGCGGCTGATGTTGATCTCAAGACAGACCTGCAGCGGCGGCAAGGTGTCGGGGCGCTGGGCCGAGAGGCGCTCGGCAATCTTGAGGCGGTCAACGCTGTGCACCCAGTCGAACTGTTCGGCCACGGCGCGCGTCTTGTTGCTCTGCAGGGGGCCGATGAAGTGCCAGCGGACCGGGTCGGCACCCGTGCGCAGGTCGGCCAGCGCGTCGATCTTGGCGATGCCTTCCTGCACGTAGTTTTCGCCGAAGAGGCGCTGCCCTGCGGCATGTGCGGCGCGTACGGCATCGGCGTCGAACGTCTTGGAAACGGCCAGCAATGTGACACCCGCAGCATCGCGCGAAGCCAGTGTGCAGGCCGTTGTGATCCGTTGACGCACGGCTTGCAAGTTGGCGGCGATTACAGACATAATCCGGCGACGTTTGTTACAAATAAACAAGGTTCCGGCACGTCAAAACAACGGCTCGGAGCGCGTCTGGAGGCGCCATTGCGACGCCCGGGCGACATAAAAAAGTCGGGGGTCATTATAAGATGGACATCGCGCAGCTTCTGGCGTTTTCCGCCAAGAACAAGGCGTCGGACTTGCACCTGTCGGCCGGACTGCCGCCGATGATCCGGATTCACGGCGACATGCGCCGGATCAACGTGCCTCCGCTCACGCACCAAGACGTGCACTCCATGGTGTACGACATCATGAGCGACGGGCAGCGCAAGGTCTACGAAGAAAACCTGGAAGTCGACTTCTCGTTTGAGATCCCCGGCCTCTCGCGTTTCCGGGTCAACGCGTTCAACCAGAACCGCGGCGCTTCGGCCGTGTTCCGGACGATTCCGTCGAAGGTGCTCTCGCTGGACGACCTGAAGGCGCCTGCCGTGTTTGCGGACCTGGCGATGAAGCCGCGCGGCCTGGTGCTCGTCACGGGCCCGACGGGTTCGGGCAAGTCGACCACGCTTGCCGCGATGGTCAACCACCGCAACGAAAACGACATGGGCCACATCCTCACGGTGGAGGACCCGATCGAATTCGTGCACGAATCGAAGAAGAGCCTGATCAACCAGCGCGAGCTTGGTCCGCATACCCACTCATTCGCCAATGCGCTGAAGTCGGCGCTGCGTGAAGACCCCGACGTGGTGCTGGTGGGCGAATTGCGTGATCTTGAGACCATTCGCCTGGCGCTCACCGCCGCAGAAACGGGCCACTTGGTGTTCGGCACGCTGCACACCAGCTCGGCCGCCAAGACCATCGACCGGGTCGTCGACGTGTTTCCGTCGGACGAAAAAGAGATGGTCCGGACCATGCTTTCCGAATCGTTGGAGGCGGTGATCTCGCAGACGCTGCTCAAGACGCGCGACGGTTCGGGCCGGATTGCGGCGCATGAAATCATGATTGCCACGCCGGCCATCCGTCACTTGATCCGCGAGAACAAGATCTCGCAGATGTACTCGATGATGCAGACCAGCAGCGGCATGGGCATGCAGACGCTTGACCAATGTCTGTCGGAGCTGATCAAGCGCTCGGCGATCAACTACGCAGACGCGCGCGCCATCGCCAAGAACCCGGACGCGTTCGCGAGCTGATACGCGAACTGATGCGCTGACTGATACGTCAGCGCGCTTTCCAATTTTCTTCAGGAGGGGCACGCCATGCTGGACCGCGAAGCCGCCACCAAATACATCCACGAACTCTTGCAGTTGATGGTGAACAGCCGTGGCTCGGACTTGTTCATCACGTCGGAATTTCCGCCCGCGATCAAGGTGGACGGCAAGGTCACGCCGATTTCGCAGCAGCCGCTGAATGCCGTGCAGGCCGTCGGTCTGGTCAAGTCGATCATGAACGAGAAGCAGCTGCGCGAGTACGAAGACAGCTCGGAATGCAACTTCGCCATCACGGCGCCCGGTGCGGGGCGTTTCCGCGTGTCGGCGTTCATGCAGCAGGGCCGCGCCGGCATGGTGCTGCGGACCATCAACACGAAGATCCCGACGCTGGGCGAGCTGGATTTGCCGCCGATCCTGAACGAGATCGTGATGAGCAAGCGCGGGCTGGTGATCGTGGTGGGTGCCACGGGCTCGGGCAAGTCGACCTCGCTGGCGGCGATGGTGGGCTATCGCAATGCGAATTCGTATGGCCACATCATCACCATCGAAGATCCGGTGGAATACGTGCACACCCACCAGAATTGCGTGGTGACGCAGCGTGAAGTGGGCGTGGATACCGAGTCCTGGCACGTGGCGCTGAAGAACACGCTGCGCCAGGCGCCGGATGTGATCCTGATCGGCGAAATCCGGGATCGCGACACGATGGAATACGCCATCCAGTACGCGGAAACCGGCCACTTGTGCCTCGCCACGCTGCACGCCAACAGCTCAAACCAGGCCATCGACCGGATCATCAACTTCTTCCCGGAAGAGAAGCGTCAGCAGTTGCTGATCGACTTGTCGCTGAACCTGCGCGCGATGATCGCGCAGCGCCTGCTGCCGCGTCAGGGCAGGAAAGGGCGTGTGCCGGCCGTCGAAATCATGCTGGCCACCCCGCTGGTGCAAGACCTCATCTTCAAGGGCGAGGTGCACGAGCTGAAGGAGGTCATGAAGAAATCCCGCGAGCAGGGGATGATCTCGTTCGATCAGGCACTGTTCGAGCTGTACGAGGAAAACAAGATCACTTACGAGGACGCGCTGCGCAACGCGGACTCCCTCAATGATCTGCGCTTGCAGATCAAATTGCACAGCAAGCGAGGCGGACAGACGGATCTGTCTGCCGGCACCGAGCATCTCAACGTCGTGTGATGTGTCGAACGCGCTACATCATTTGAGGTAATTTGCGGCGCACAACGTTTGCGTCGTCGGAATGTCCACCCGGTCGTCATGATCTTTCCTTAATATTTGCTGAGAATTGCCGTATAGACCGGCAAGCACGCCTGCCAAGTCACTTGGCAGGCGTGGATAACAAAGAAATTGCTTCAGCAAATACGGGTGGGTAGAAAACGTGGCAAGCAAGCCGATACGCCAACGCGCGCAGGCGGCGCGTGGCTTTACGCTGATTGAGCTGATGATCACGGTGGCCATTGTGGGCATCCTGGCGATCATTGCTTATCCCAGCTACGTCCAGTACATCGTCCGCTCCAATCGGGCAGCGGCGGAATCCTTCATGCAGGAAGTTGCGGCCGCGCAGGAGCGCTTCCTGCTCGACAACCGCGCTTATGCGCCGAACCTGACCACGTTGCAATACGCGAGCAACGTGCCGGCCAACGTTTCGCCCAACTACACCTTCACGTTGAGCGCGAGCAGTGTGCCGCCGTCTTACCAACTGGCGGCGAGCCCGCAGGGGTCGCAGCAGGTGAATGACACCGCCTGCGGCACGCTCACCCTGACGAACACGGGTGCCAAGGGAGCGTCCACTGGCGCCGCCAACTGCTGGAAGTGAGGCGAGCCATGAATCCCCTGCGCAAGCCCATTCAAGGTTTCACGCTGACCGAGCTGATGGTCACGCTGGCCGTGCTCGCCATCCTCGTAACGATTGCCGTGCCGTCGTTCTCCGGAATGATTGCGACACAGGCCACGCGCAATGCGTCGTTCGATCTGTCGTCCGCCGTGTCGTTGGCGCGTGCGGAGGCGGTCAAGCAGAACGCCATCGCGACCGTCTCAACCACCAGCAACTGGGCGACTGGCTGGACGCTGACGGTGGGCACGCCCGCCACGGTGATCCGCACTTTCGGCCCCTACAGCGGCGTGACCATCGCGGCGAGTAACGGTAATGCGCTGTCGTTCGGCAATGATGGCCGACCGACTGCAGGCGGCGTCACGTTCCAGGTCACGCCGACGAGCGCGTCGCAATCGGTCTCCTCGAGCTGCGTACAGGTGGGCGGCACCGGCCGCGTCGCCGTGGTGTCGGGGACGTGCTCATGAGCGCCGCCGCACGCTTTCACCATCGCAGGCCGCGCAAGGCCGCGCAGCGCGGGTCGACCCTGATCGAAATCCTGATTTCGGTCGTGATCCTGCTGGTCGCGCTGCTGGGCGCGGCCGGCATGATGGTCCGCTCGAACCAGTCCGAGATGGAGTCTTACCAGCGCGTGCAGGCCCTGACGCTGTTGCAGGACATGGCCGCGCGGCTCAACGCGAACCGCCAGGTGGCCTCGTGCTACGCCGTGGCCGGTGCGATGACCACCGTCGGCACGGGCGGTGTCTCGGCACCCAGTTGCACGACCGGCACGGCCGCACAGCAAGCCACCGTCACCACCGATCTCGCGGCTTGGAACAATGCGCTGCTCGGCAATACGGAGACCGCCGCCAGCGGCACCGTGGCCTTGGGCGCCATGATCGGGGCGCGCGGCTGTATCGAGGCTGTCGACACGGTCAACCAGATCTATCGCGTGACCGTCGCATGGCAAGGCATGGTGCAGACCGTAGCGCCGGCGTTGCCCTGTGGCAGCGGCAGCGGCAATTACGGTAACGACGCCTATCGGCGCGCCATCAGCGTGCAGGTGCGCATGGGGGTGCTGTCATGACGCCGAACCGCACGTTGCGCCATCTGCAGCGCGGGATGTCGCTGGTCGAACTGATGGTCGGCATGGCGCTCGGGCTCCTGCTGCTGACCGCGTTGGCGAGCTTGTATGCATCGACGTCGCAATCGCGCGTGCAACTCGGCAACAGCGCCACGCAGATCGAGAACGGCCGCTACGCGCTCGACATCATCAGCCAGGAAGTCGGGCTCGGCGGCTTTCTCGGCGACCTGAACCTGCTGGGCACCTCCGCCGTCGCCACGCCCGATGTCTGCGCCGCGGCCATCAATGCGCTCGGCTTCAGCACCGGTCCGGCAACGGTGCCCGTGGCCATCTACGGCTACGTGCCCGGCGCGAATGCGGCGCCGTGCTTGCCCAACCTGTCCCCCAACTCGGAAATCCTGGTGGTGCGCCGCGTGTCGAGCACCGTCACCTCGGCGAGCGCCGTCGCGGCAGGTCAGGCCTATTTGCAGGACTCGTTCTGCAGCACCGACACGTCGCCCTTCGTGTTCAGCGCGACCGCAACGGATTTCACGCTCAAGGACAAGACCTGCACCAATCTGGCAGACCTGCGCCAGGTCAGCGTACGAGCGTTCTACCTCGCCACGTGCGACCGCTGCGGCACGGGTGGCGACAGCATCCCCACGCTCAAGATGGTCGAGTTTTCCAGCGGTGCAATGCAACCGCCCAACTCGATCGCCCAAGGCATCGACGACGTGCATTTCGTCTATGGCGTGGATATGGACGGCAACGGTTCGCCCGATTGCTACGTGGCCAATCCAGGCATCGATAACAGCGCCGCCTGTACCACCGTGAGCGGCTACAACTGGCTCGCATCCGCCGCGACCAACTGGAGCAACGTGACCGCCGTGCGTATCAACGTACTTGCGCGCACGCTGGGCGTGTCGCCGGGCTGGACGGACACGCGGTCTTACGACATGGGCCGCGGCACGCTCACCGCCCCTTTCAACGATGGCTACAAGCGACACGTCTATGCGGAACTCGCACGCGTCGCCAATGTAGCCGGCCCACGGGAGTAGCCATGCGGCGCTTATCGGTTCGCCAATCGGCACGTCAGTCGGGCGTGACCCTTGTTGTCACGCTGATCTTCCTGGCGATCTTCATGGGCATCGTCGTGATGATGATGAATTCGGGCGTGATCAACACCAAGATCGCCGCCAACCAGCAATACGGCCTGGAAGCGCGCAGCGCTGCGCAGCAGGGCATTGAACAGGTCATCAGCGCGGATTTCACCTCCAACCCGGTCGCCACCAGCGTGCCGGTGGACGTGAATGGTGACGGCAAGACGGATTACACCGCGCAGGTTGCCGCGCCCGCTTGCGTGGCAACCAAGGCGATTGCCAACACGCAATTGACCACCGATACGACCAGTCCCAACTTCGCCGCCGACTCCTCTTGCTTCAGCGGCGTGAACAACAACTCCGACACCGGCATCCTGACTGCCGCCGGTACACCGGGTGGCATGTCGAATTGCAGTGCGACGCAGTGGGATGTCGCCGCCACCGTCAACGATGTGAACGGCACGGCCGTGAACACCACGCTGCATCAGGGCGTTGCGGTTCGCGTGCTGACCGGCGCGGCGTGTCCGTAAGCCAACGCGCAAAGCCAGGAAGAACTCATATGCGCTCATTTGCTCAACGATTTGCGTTTGCCGCTACGGCAACCGCCGCGCTCGCACTGGCGTGTGTCCAGCCTGCAGGGGCCGAGGATATTGACCTGTACACCGGGCTGCAACCACAGGCGGGCAAGCCGAACGTGCTGATCGTCATGGACAACGCGTCCACGTGGAATGCATCCGCAACGTTCACCTGCGACACCAGCGGTGTCGTGTCGAGCAACAATGCGAACACCGACGTGGGCGCCGAGCAGTGCGCGCTCTATGACGCGGTGAATGCGTTCAAGAATTCACCGTCGCTGCTGGGCAACCTGAATCTCGGCCTGATGATGTTCGGCTCCGGCAACAACATCGGCGCGCAGTTCCAGTTTCCGTCGACGCCGCCGTCGCAGTTGCCGTTGATGGATCTCAACGGGATCAACAGCTTTCTCAACTACGTGTTGACGATCGATCGCCAGGCTAATAACTCGAACAATTCGCAGGTTGGCGGCGGCATGGAGGAGGCCTGGGCTTACTTCAACAGCGGGACGGGCCCTTCAGGGACGGATTATTCGTCTGTGCGTCCGATCAATAACCCGTGCCAGCGGACGTACGTCATCTACATCGGCAATGCCGTCAACAACGGCAAACCGCAGGACACCGGCAAGAACATCCAGAGCGATCTGGCGGCTGTGTTGGGCCTGCCGGCCAATACGACGCCGCCACAGATCGTCATACCGTCGCCCTATAACAAGTACCAGGGCAACTGGGGCGACGAATGGGCCCAGTTCATGTACCGCTACGATCTGCAGACGAAGACGATCCCGAAGGATCACCCGCCGCAGAACATCATCACCTACACGATTTCCGTCACAGACGGAAACAACCCGGACTACGTCGCGTTCGACCAGAGCATGGCCACGAACGGCGGCGGCAAGGCGTATGTCGCGCAGCTTGGCAAACCGGACCAGCTGAAAGACATCCTGCTGCAGATCTTCAACGAAATTCAGGCCGTGAACAGCGTGTTTGCCTCGGTCAGCTTGCCGGCCGCTGTGAACGCGCAGGGGCAGTTCCTGAACCAGGTCTATGTCGGCATGTTCCGTCCGGACGCGACCGCCGCGCCGCGCTGGATGGGCAACCTGAAGCAGTACCAGGTGGGCTACGACACCAACGGCAGCCTGCAACTGCTTGATTCGGTCGGTAAACCGGCGCTCAGCAGCGCAGGCACAGGTTTCATTTCACCCAACGCCATCAGTTTCTGGACGGCCGATCCTCCGCTCGCTTTTGGCACCAGTGGTTACGGATCCGGCGTGACGAACTGGCCTAAGAATGGGTTCTGGATCAACAGCCCCTCCGGTGTCGGAGGTGCAAATGATTCCCCCGACGGTGAGGTGGTCGAGAAGGGCGGCGCCGGCGAAATGATGCGGGCACAGCTCCTGACGGATCAGAGCACCCGCGTGCTGTACACATGCAACGGCATCGGTACCTGCCCGATCAGCGGCGCCATGCCGACGTTCGACACCAGCAACACTTGGCTGACGGGCGGTACCGGCAAGGGGCTGGACGCGATTAATTCATACAACAGCGTCAACGGCGCCCCGGCGATCACCTCGACCGAGCAGACCTACTTCATCAACTGGGTGCGCGGCCGTGACGTCTATGCGATGGACGGAACCACGAAAGCGCCGACGGTGGGGCAGGAAGCCGAGACGGGTCCGGGCTCTCCGGTGACGATTCGTCCGTCGATCCACGGCGACGTACTGCATTCACGGCCGGTGGTGATCAACTACGGAACATCGACCACGCCGAATGTCGTCGTCTATTACGGCACCAACGACGGCGTGTTCCATGCCATCAACGGAAACCAGACAACCGGCATCAAGACCTCGTCGACAAATACCGTGCGTCCTGGCGGCGAGCTGTGGGGTTTCATCCCACCCGAGTTCATCGGCAAGTTGAGCCGGCTCTACGCCAACACGCCGGAGGTGGCCCTTTCCACCACACCGGGCGGCATCACGCCCAAACCGACACCGCGCGACGATTTCTTCGACGGCAGCACGACCGTCATGCAGGATCAGCGCACAGCCGGCAGCCCGCGCACCGTCATCTACCTGACAGCGCGTCGTGGTGGCAGCCTCGTTTATGCGCTGGACGTGACTGATCCGGTCAATCCGCGCTATCTCTGGTCGAGGAGCAACACCGACATTCCGGAGCTGGGCCAGACGTGGTCGAAGCCTCGCCTGATGCGCGTGGCGGGCTATGCCAACCCGGTGCTGATCATGGGCGCGGGCTACGATGCGGCTTCCGAAGACAGCGACCCGGCACCCGGCACCGACACCATGGGCCGCGGCATTGTCGTGCTCGATGCGTACAGCGGCGTGCCGGTGTGGAGCGCCTTGGCCAACTGCACCGGCGTGGCCGGCGTGTGCGTCAAGAACACCAGCCTCACGCGTTCGATTGCCTCCGACGTCACGGCGGTCGACCGCACAGGCAGCGGCTACATCCAGATGGCCTACGTGGGCGATGTGGGCGGCAACATCTGGCGTGTGGACTTCCAGAGCGCTGCCGGCAACACTCCCGCCAACTGGGCGTTGACGCAGTTCGCCGCGCTTGGCGGCGCAGCCAATACCAACAATGCGCGCAAGTTCTTCTATGCGCCGGATGTGGTGCCGACGGCCGGCTTCAATGCAATCCTCGCCGGCACTGGAGACCGCGAGCATCCGCTGTATTCGGCCTCGAACACGCCCGGTACTGCCTACAACGTGGTCAACCGGTTCTACATGCTCAAGGATCCGAACCTCGGGCCGGTGCCGGCCGGGTGGACACCGCTGACCGAAGCCAATCTCGTCGATGCGACCTCGGTGGCGTACAACGGCACGGGCTCCGGCTTCTTCATCACGTTGCCGAATCCGGGCGAGAAGGTTGTGAATGCGCCGCTGACCGTGGCAGGCTACACGACGTTCGGCACCAACACGCCAGCCGTGCCAAAGGCGGGCATGTGCTATCCGAACCTTGGGGTGGCGCGCACCTATTCCGTCAGTTTCCTGACTGGCGCCGGTCAAAACACCGACCGCTCCGTCATGCTCGATGGCGGCGGATTCCCGCCGTCCTCTGTGTACGGCGTGGTGCTTGTGAACAACGGCAATGGCGGCACGACGCCGGTTCCGGTGTGCTTTGGCTGCGGTAACCAAACGGGCACGGGCGGTGGATCGTCGCTGGCGCCGATCAAGGTCACCCCCACGGGCCTCGGCAAACGCAAGCGCACGTTCTGGTTCTCAGAAACCGACAAACATTGACCCGCATCGCCCCTCAACGGCCCGCCTAGCGCGGGCCGTTACAATTCCGGACAGATGCCGGAGCACCCCGTTCCCGCAACCATCCGGAGAGTAGCCATGAGTGACGTCTACGCATTCGAGGCCGATTCGTTGACCGGCCAGCGCGTGCCGCTGTCGCAGTACAAAGGCAAGGTCCTGCTGATCGTGAACACGGCGAGCAAGTGCGGATTCACGCCGCAATACGCTGGGTTGGAAGCGGTGTACAAGCGGCTGCATGAGAAAGGCCTCGAGGTGCTCGGTTTTCCGTGCAACCAGTTCGGCAAGCAAGAACCGGGCGGCGAAGACGAAATCGGCGCGTTCTGCGAGAAAAACTACGGCGTCTCGTTTCCGATGTTCGGCAAGATCGACGTGAATGGCTCGAACGCGCATCCGCTCTACAAGTGGCTGACGTCGGAAAAGCCCGGTGTGCTCGGCATCGAAGCGGTCAAATGGAACTTCACCAAGTTTCTGCTGCGCCGCGACGGCACGGTCTACAAGCGCTACGCGCCCATGACCAAGCCGGAAGAGATCGCCGACGATATTGAACGGCTGCTGGCGGAGCCGGATCCCGCCTGACGTTGCGGATCGTTAATCCGACGAGCCTCGCACCTTGCGCATGAAATCCGCCAGCGAGCGCTCGGCGGATTCGGCAAAGTGGCGCTCCAGGATGTCGACCTTGACGCAGCGGTCGAGGCGGAAGGTGCGGTAGTCCTGACGGTGCTCGCACCAGGCGGCCACCAGCCAGACTTGTCCCCAGAAGAACAGGCCGAGCGGCTGGATGCAGCGCTCGGTCAACTGACCTTGCGCATCCCGGTAGGAGAGTCGCGCGACGGCGTGGCGGCCAAGCGCCGCATGCAGCGTGTCGAATACCTGCTTGACCTCGTTGCCCATGCCGTAGCCGGGCGCAAAGATGCGCGTGGTCTCGGCTTCGTTGCGGCGCTCCGCGGGAAGGGCGCCCATCAGTTTTTCCAGTGCCGCTTCCACCGAGTCGGCCATGGTGCCGCCGCCCCATGCCTTGATCATCCGCGCGCCGGCCACCAGGGCTTCAACTTCATCGGCGGTGAACATGAGCGGCGCGAGGTCGAAGCCAGCGCGCATGCGGTAGCCGATACCGGCTTCGCCTTCGATCGGCACGCCTGAGACGGACAGGTCACGGATATCGCGATACACCGTGCGCTCGGACACGCCGAGGCGCTCGGCCAGCATGGCCGCCGTGGTCAAACGGCGGCCTCGCAGGATCTGGGCAATCTGGAACAGGCGGTCGGCGCGGCGGGTCATGCGCGGCATTGTAGTGGCCTTCGGCCCGGGTGCAATGCGCGCCATATCCCCTACGCGCCGAAGGGCGTCAGCTCACGTTGAGGGTGGATGTCGACCACGTCGACCTGTTCGCCACGGCGCAGCATGCGCTTGCCCAGTCGCGGGAAATCGGCAATCTCGATATTCAGATGTTCGCCACCGCACAGATAGACAAGGTCTTCCTTGCCGCAGTTGCGCAGGTGGTGCGCGATGCCCGTGGGGAACGCCATGAAATCACCGGCGCGCACGGTGAACATGCTGTCGGCGATTTCAGCTTGCGCTTCGCCCGAGAGGATGTAGATCCATTCCTCTTCGCGCTGGTGCGAGTGATAGACGAATGATTCCTTGCCCGGCGGCACACGCGCGAAATTCACGCCGGTGCGTTTGAGCCCGAGCAGCCGGCCCATCATGGTGCCGTGGATTTCCGACAGGCTGTTCCAGGGGTGCGAAAACGACTGCGTGCGCGCGGTGATATCCGCGGCACGCATGAGATACGGGGATTGACTCGGCATGGTGTTCTTCTTCTCTGTCTCGTAGTAAAGGCCGGCGCCCGCGCACCGGCCTTGGGGGCGTTACTGCTGTAGCAGGTACGCCTGTGTCTTGGCGTCCGGCTCGTGCAGGCCGACGCGGTTGCCTTCGGTATCGACGATGTGGGCGATGCGGCCCATGTGGTCGGGCAGCGTCATCGGGCCGAATACGCATTGGCCGCCACTGCCGTTCACGCGCTCGAGCACGGCATCCAGGTTGGGCGCGTTCAGGTACACCACGCTGCCCTTGTCGGACGGCGCAAAGCCTTCGCCCTTGACCAGCGCACCGTGGATGGTCGTCTCACCCGCCGGAAACACGCCCATGGTCAGGTCGCCCATGTCTTCCTGCTTGAGCTGCGTGTCGAAGACGTTCTCGTAAAACTTCACCGCGCGCGGGAAATCGTTGGCGGGGATTTCAAACCAGTTGATGACGCTTGCCATGTTGTCGCTCCGGTTGATGAGGCAGGCGGTTGGGGGAACCTGTCTCGTTAAGGTGGAGCGATTCTGGCGGGGGGCTCCTGACAGCGTTCTGTCAGGAGCATTCAGGAGGACTGAGGATCGTGTTTCAGATTGCCCAGGCAGTGAACGCCGGGCGGAGGGGGAGGTGGCTCAGTGCGGAATCCAGCCGGCCAGCAGCGGCACCAGCACCGCTGTCAGCACGCCATTCAGGCCCATGCCCAGCGCCGAGAACGCACCCGCCTCCGGATTGACCTGAAACGCGCGCGCTGTACCGATGCCATGCGCCGCAATGCCCGTGGCAAAGCCGCGCACGCTGTACTCGCGCACGCGCAGCAGGTTCAGCAGCCGCGTCGTTGTGGTCGCACCGACAATGCCGGTTATGAGCACCAGCACCGCCGTAATGGTCGGTGCGCCGCCGATCTTCTCCGAGATGCCCATGGCGATCGGGATCGTCACCGATTTCGGCGCCATCGAGCGCAGCGTTTCGGGCGATGCGCCCAGCAGCCATGCGATTCCCACTGCTGACACCACCGCCACGACGGACCCCGCGAGGAGCCCGCCCATCAGCGGTAGCGCGTGGCGGCGCAGCTTCGCCCATTGCTGGAACAGCGGTACGGCCAGCGCGACGGTGGCCGGCCCCAGCAGGAAGTGCACGAACTGTGCGCCGTCGAAGTACGTCTTGTACGGCGTGCCCGTGAGTGTCAGGAGTGTGCCCAGGATGACAACCGCAATCAGCAGCGGATTGACCATCGGGTTGAAGCGGCTGCGCTCGTGCAGGCGTACGCCGATCAGGTAAGCGATGAGCGTGGCGGTCAGGCCCAGCAGCGGGCTCGCGGCCAGGTAGACCCAGAGTTGGTGCAGGTTCGGAGCCATCGTGTTCATGGGGCCAGCTCCTCGTGGCCTTCGCCGCCGCCGTGGTCAATGCGGCCCATGCGGCGCATCAGCGCGCGGGTGACGAGTGCACCGGCAGCAATCGATAGCCACGTCGACACGACGGTCGCCACCACGATCGGCAGCCATTCCTGCCCGATGCGGTTCAGTTGCGTCATGACGCCCACGCCGGCCGGCACGAACAGGATGGTCAGGTGCCGCAGCAACTCACTGACGGTGCCTTGCATGACTTCGAGCACGCGGCCCTTGTCCACCAGCAGGTAGATGACCAGTAGCACCATGCCGATCACCGGACCGGGCACCGGCAGGTGCAGCGAATACGTGAGCAGCTCTCCTACCGACTGGAACGTCAACAGGATCGCGAAGGTTTGCAGCATGGGGCCTCCGGGTAAAACGAAGCGCCAAGTATAGAACCCGGCCGCGTTCGCTTCAGGCCAGCATGCGGTCGACCAACTCGATCCAGTGTTCAACCGGCGTGTCCGTGCCGCTCTGCAGATGCGTCACGCAGCCGATGTTGGCGGTGACGATGCGCTCGGGCTGCGTCGCCTGCAGCTTGGCGAGCTTGTCGTCGCGCAGGCGGTAGGCCAGCTCCGGTTGCAGCACCGAATACGTGCCCGCCGAGCCGCAGCACAGGTGGCTGTCGGCGCAGAGCTTGACGTCTACGCCCAGCGAGCCGAGCAGCGTTTCCACCGCGCCGCGGATCTGCTGACCGTGTTGCAGCGTGCACGGCGGGTGCCACGCCACGCGCGGGCGTTGCGCTTCGGGTTTGGCCTTCTGCAGAAGCTGCTGCGAAAACGCTGGCAACACCTCGCACAGATCGCGCGTCATGGCGGACACGCGCGCCGCACGCTCGGCATAGGCCGGGTCTTCGCGCAGCAAGTGGCCGTATTCCTTGACCATCGCGCCACAGCCCGAGGCGGTCATGACGATGGCCTCGGCGCCGGCTTCGATATGCGGCCACCACGCATCGATGTTGGCGCGCATGTTGCCGAGGCCGCCCGCATGGTCGTTCATGTGATAGCGGATGGCGCCGCAGCAGCCCGCGCGGTCTGCGCTGATGAGCTGCACGCCAAGCTTGTCGAACACGCGCGCCGTGGCCGCATTGATGTTGGGCGACATGGCCGGTTGCACGCAGCCTTCGAGCAGCAGCATCTTGCGTGCGTGCGCGGTGCTTGGCCGCATGCCGGCGTGAGGCTGCTTGGCCGGAACCTTGTTGCGCAGCACTTGCGGCAACATCGGCCGCACGGCCTGCCCGAGCTTGAGCGCGGAGCCGAACAGCGCCGGTCGCGTCAGCCCCTCGCGCAGCGCCCAGCGCACGGCGCGCTCGCCCAGCGGGCGTGATTCGCCTTTCGCGTCGAGCTGGTCATCGACGATCTTGCGGCCGATCTCCACCAGGCGCCCGTAGGTCACGCCGGACGGGCAGGTCGATTCGCAGTTACGGCAGGTCAGGCAGCGGTCCAGGTGCAGACGCGTGGCCTCGCCGGCGGGTTGGCCTTCCAGCACCTGCTTCATCAGGTAGATGCGCCCGCGCGGGCCGTCCAGCTCATCGCCGAGCAGTTGGTAGGTTGGGCAGGTGGCCGTGCAGAAGCCGCAGTGCACGCACTTCTGCACGATGCTTTGGGCTTCTTCGCCCTGAGGGGTGTTGCGCAGGAACGCCGCGAGCGTGATTTGCATGATGGGCTTGCGTTAGAAGTCGGCAGTCAGAACGCTGAATACAGACGGCCCGGGTTGAAGATGCCGTGCGGATCGAAGCTGTCTTTCAGGCGCTTGTGCACGGCCATCAACGACGTGGCGACGGGCGTGAAGATGTCGCTGGCGCGGTCGCCGTTGCGGAACAGCGTGGCGTGGCCGCCGGCCTTGCGTGCGGCATCGCGGATGACGTCGGCGGAGGTGTTGGCGGTGTCGATCCACCAGCGCTGGCCGCCGCCCCATTCGACGAGTTGTTCGTCGGCAGAAGCATGTCCGAGCGCCAGCGGCGGCGTGGCCGGGGGCAGGGCGATGCGCCACAGCGGCAGGCTGCCTTGCACGGCTCGCGCAAAAAACGCATGTGATTGCTCGCGCAGGTCGTGCCAGAACGCGGCCCCTTCTGCGTCGTCAACGCGCTCGCCGCCGAGCTTGGCAATGGCTGCGCGCACGGCCGCATCGGCACCGCTCAGGCGCACCCACAGCGCACCGTCGATCCACGCAGACGCCGCGATCGGCAACGGCTGGCCGCCCCAGCGGTTCAAGGTATCGATGGCTTCGCCTTGCGCCATGGCAAAGCGCAGCGTTGCATCGCAGAACGGCATCGGCAGCACCTTGAGCGACACCTGGACGATCAGGCCCAGCGTGCCGAGCGCACCGGCCATCAGGCGCGAGACGTCGTAGCCGGCCACGTTCTTCATGACCTGGCCACCGAAGTTGAGCATGTCGCCGCGGCCGTCCATGACGACAGCGCCGAGCACGAAATCGCGCAGCGCACCCACCGACTGCCGGCGCGGCCCGGACAGGCCGGATGCAAACGCACCGCCGACGGTCGCCTGCTTGCCGCCCGCAGCAAAGTGGGGCGGCTCGAACGCCAGCATCTGCCGGTGCTCGGCCAGCGCAGCTTCGATCTCGACGAGCGGCGTGCCGCTGCGTGCGGTGACGACAAGTTCGGCGCAGTCGTAGTCGACGATGCCGGACCATTCGCGTGTGTCGAGCACCGTGCCGTGGGGTGCCGGTGCGCGGCCGTAGAAATCCTTGGTGCCGCCGCCACGCAAGGTCAGCGGCGTGTGGCTGTCGGCCGCGTGCGCGATGGCCTCACGAAACCGTGCGAGCGTGGGCGAAAGAGCGGTATCTGGCGTGCTTGGCATGGCGAACCTTCAGGTGCGCAGCTCACTGGCTGTGCGCAGTCTCGGTGGGGTGGAGCGGAAGCTTGGTGCCGCAGCGCTTGCAGAATGCGGCGTCTGTATCGTGACGGTCGAGCGTGCAGCCGCTGCACGCGCGGGTCTGCGGCGGGACGGCGGAGGCAGATCCTTCGCGCATGGTGTTCACCAGTTCCGCGCCGATGATGCCGGTCGGGAACGCGATGATGCTGTAGCCGAGGAGGATGGTGAGCGAGGTAATGAACTGGCCCAGCGGCGTGCGCGGCACAAGATCGCCAAAGCCTGTGGTGGTGAGCGTGACGACCGCCCAGTACATGCTGACCGGAATGCTGGTGAAGCCATGCTGCGGCCCTTCCACCACGTACATCACCGTGCCCAGGATGATGGTGATGATGAAGACGGTACCCAGAAACACGAAGATCTTGTGCCGCGCGTTCAACAGCGCACGCAGGAGGATCTGCGCCTCTTCAAAGTAGACCGTGATCTTCAGTATCCGGAAGATCCGCAGCAGGCGCAGCAGCCGCACATCGAGCAGGTAGGCCAACTCGGGGACAAAGATCGCCAGCCACGTCGGCAGGATCGAGATGAAATCGATGATGCCGTAGAAGCTGAGCACGTAACGCCAGGGCCTGCGCACCACGAGGATGCGCATCACGTACTCCGCCGTAAACAGCAGCGTGAAGAGCCACTCGAGCACCGTGAAGAGCGTGCCAGCGCGGCCGCTGACGCTCGGCAGGCTGTCGAGCATCACCACCAGCACGCTGGCGAGGATGGCGCCAAGCAGGGTCAGGTCGAACAGCCTGCCGGATCGTGTTTCGGCTTCAAAGATGATGGCGTACCAACGCGCGCGCCAGCCGCTCTCGGGTTTGCCGAGATACTCGCCAAGGCGCGCATTGTGGGCGTGCCAGCGGTTCCGAACGGTACGGGGCGGATTCTTCATGGCTGCGTGCTTCAGAAGCGGGGCAGGTCCGGATGCGGCAGCAGGCCGTTGCGCACGTGCAGCTTGCCGTATTCGGCGCAGCGCGCGAGCGTGGGGATGGCCTTGTCGGGGTTCAGCAGGCGCACCGGGTCGAAGGCCGCTTTCACGCGCAAAAAGGCGTCACGTTCTTCCGCCGAGAACTGCACGCACATCGAGCTGAGCTTTTCCACACCCACGCCGTGTTCGCCCGTCACGGTGCCACCGAGTTCGACGCAGGTCTCGAGGATGTCGGAGCCGAACAGTTCGGCGCGGTGCCATTCGTCCTGGTCTTCGCCGTTGAAGAGGATGAGCGGGTGCATGTTGCCGTCGCCTGCGTGGAACACGTTGATGCAACGCAGGGCGTACTTCTGCTCCATCTGCTGGATGCGCCGCAGCAGCGTGCCGATGTGCTTGCGCGGGATGGTGCCGTCCATGCAGTAATAGTCGGGCGAGATGCGGCCTGCTGCCGGGAAGGCATTCTTGCGGCCGCTCCAGAACTTCAGGCGCTCGGCTTCGCTTTGCGAGACCTGGATGCGCGTGGCGCCCGAGGCGCGCAGCACTTCGCTCATGCGCGCGATTTCTTCGGCCACTTCTTCGGGGGTGCCGTCGGACTCGCACAGCAGGATGGCGGCTGCATCAAGGTCGTAGCCGGCGCAGACGAATTCCTCAACAGCGGCGGTGGCAGGCTTGTCCATCATTTCCAGCCCGGCCGGGATGATGCCTGCGGCAATTACGTCGGCCACGGCGTTGCCGCCCGATTCCACGTTGTCGAAGCTCGCCATAATGACCTGCGCCAACTGCGGCTTGGGGATCAGGCGCACGGTCACTTCCGTCACCACGGCCAGCATGCCTTCGGAGCCGATCACCGTGGCCAGCAGGTCCAGGCCCGGTGCGTCGGGTGCTTCGCTGCCGAATTCGACCACCTCGCCATCCATCATCACCGCGCGCACGCGCAGCACGTTGTGCACGGTCAGGCCGTATTTCAGGCAATGCACGCCGCCCGAGTTTTCATTGACGTTGCCGCCAATGGTGCAAGCGATTTGCGAGGACGGATCGGGCGCGTAATACAGCGCGTGCGGGTTGGCGGCTTCCGAGATGGCGAGGTTGCGTACGCCCGGCTGCACGACCGCCGTACGCGTATACGGGTCGACTTTGATGATGCGCTTGAACTTGGCCAGCGACAGCACCAGCCCGCCCGGCGTGGGCATCGCGCCACCCGACAGGCTCGTCCCGGCGCCGCGCGGCACCACGGGCACGCCCATGCGGTGGCACACGCGCAGGATTTCGACGACCTGCGCCTCGGTATCCGGCAGCACCACGGCCAGCGGCACCTGCCGGTAAGCGGCGAGGCCATCGCATTCATACGGGGTGGTGTCTTCGCGCTCCCAGAGCAGCGCGTCGTCGGACACGATCTGGGACAGCGCGGCGGTCAACTCGGCCTGCAGGGCAGATTGATCGCGGGCGGTGGCGGGCAGCGACGCGTTCATGGGGTGTCTCTCATCGTTGTGCCCGGCAGCGGTGGCCGGGGTGGGAGGCACTATAGCCCGGCCGCCGCGCCATGCGGCGTGTTAAGGACTTTTGCTGCGATGAATTTGGCTCGCCGAGGCGGCCAATGCGGTTCATCGCGTTGCGGCAAGGTTTTACCGCTCGTTCGTGGAGCTCCGACCTCCATGATCGAGCCTTCGACCGTCGATGATGGGGCTCAAACCATCGAGCTTCACACTAAAAGTTTCGAATCCGAGGTTCGGGTACCTCACGCGTGAGGCAAATAGGGTCAGCGTTGATGAAAAAAGCAGCAACGATGAGGTTCAGAACGTCGCCTTCGAGGCCCGGAGGCTCGGCCATGACGCTTTTTGGTCCGACGTTGCTGCTTTTTTCATCAACGCTGAGGCTTCAGAGCCTCAACGTCGATACTAAAAGTTTCGAATCCGGTGGTTTGAGGTCCAGTTACGAGGCTTGGCTGCCCACGGCTGACCGGTTTACCAATCCAGCCCAAGCAACCAATCCACAAACTGCTGCGCCTCGGGCTTCATCGGCGCCTGCTCGCGCTGCACAATGTAATAAGCATGTGGCGACGCCGATTCGATGTCCAGCAGCCGGACGATCTGCCCCGAGGCCAGCCAGTTGCGCGCCATCGCCTGCCGCACCAGCGCGACGCCCTGATTGGAGGCCACTGCTTCCAGCATCAAGCCGATGTCGTTGAACAGCGAGCCGGTGGCGGGCTCGGGTGCGTCCAGCCCCGCCGCCTCAAACCACGGGCGCCACGGCTCCAGCGGGCTGCGCAGCAGCGTGAGGTTCAGCAACTGCGATGCTTCGGTGATGGTGTTGCCGCTGATCTGCTCGAAGTAGCTGCGCCCACACGCTGGGAACACCGGCTCGTTGAGCAGCAGCGTCGTCTTCAGGTCTGGATAACGGCCGGTGCCGTAGCGGATCTCGACATCGGTGTCCTCGGCCTTCACGTCGAGGAACGGGATCGAGAGATGCAGTTCCAGATCAATGTGCGGGTACAGCGCGTTGAATTCCGGCAGACGCGGCACGAGGTGCTGGCGGCCGAACGTGGGCGGAATCGCCACGCGCAGCCGCGCGCGCTGCTTGCTGAACTCCGGCCGCGCCAGTTCGTGCAGCGTGTCGAGCGCGACTTGCACGCTGCGCAGGTAGCGCGTGCCCGCGGCGGTCAGCCGCAGCGCCGTGCCGGTGCGCACGAAGAGGTCTTCGCCCCACAGCTCTTCCAGGTTCTTGATGCGGTGCGATACCGCGCTGGGCGTGACAGAAAGCTCTTCGGCCGCACGCGCGAAGCTCGCATGGCGCGCCCCCGCCTCAAAGGCAATCAACAGATGCAGCGGAGGAACGCGCTTGAAGACGGAGGACATGCGGGCGGTCGCTGGTGGGTGAGTCGGTTACAGGTGGAAGATCTTGCCGGGGTTCAGGATGTGCTTCGGGTCCAGCGCCTGCTTGATGCTGCGCATCAGGTCGATCGCATCGTTGCCGTGTTCTGCGATAAGGAAGTCCATCTTGTGCAGGCCCACGCCATGCTCGCCCGTGCAGGTGCCGTCCATGGCGATTGCACGCGCGACGATGCGCTGGTTGATGCGCTCGGCTTCCTCCAGTTCTTCCGGCTTGTTCGGGTCGATGAGCAGCGCGACGTGGAAGTTGCCGTCGCCCACGTGGCCGACGATGGGGGCGGGCAGTTGCAGGGCGCTGGCCAGCAGGTCCTTCTCGGTTTCCACCACGCAGTCGGCCAGACGCGAGATTGGCACGCACACGTCGGTGGTGACGGCGCGGCAGCCGGGCTTGAGCTGCAGGAACGCAAAGTAGGCGTTGTGACGGGCGTTCCACAGGCGGCTGCGGTCTTCGGGGCGCGTGGCCCATTCGAAGCCTTGGCCCTTGTGTTCGGCGGCGATCTGCTGGACGGTCTCGGCCTGCTCCTGCACGCCGTGCTCCGAGCCGTGAAACTCGAAGAACAACGTCGGCATCTCGGGCAGCGTGAGCTTGTCGTATTGGTTGATCGCGCGGATGGCCAGCGCGTCGACAAACTCTACGCGCGCAATGGGCACGCCAATCTGGATGGTGTCGATCACAGCGGACACCGCTTCGCCCATGGTCGGAAAGGCGCACACAGCCGCGGACACGGCTTCCGGCTGCGGATACAGCTTCAGCGTGATCTCGGTGATGATGCCAAGCGTGCCTTCGCTGCCGATGAAGAGGCGGGTGAGGTCGTAGCCCGCCGACGATTTGCGCGCACGGTTGGCGGTCTTGATGATGCGGCCGTCAGCGGTGACCACCGTCAGGTTCAGCACGTTCTCGCGCATCGTGCCGTAACGCACGGCGTTGGTGCCGGACGCACGCGTCGCGCACATGCCGCCGATGGACGCATCCGCGCCCGGGTCGATCGGGAAGAACAAGCCGGTATCGCGGATTTCGGTATTGAGCTGCTTGCGCGTGACGCCCGGCTCGACCGTCACCGTCAGGTCTTCCGGGTGCACCGACAGCACGTGGTTCATCTGCGAGAGATCGAGGCTCACGCCGCCGGCCACGGCCAGCAGATGACCTTCGAGCGACGACCCAGCGCCATACGGGATCAGCGGAATTTCGTGTTCGAAGCAGAGCTTGGCAACGGCGGCGACTTCCTCGGTGGTCTGCGCGAAGACGACGGCGTCGGGCAGCATCGGGTCGTAGGCCGATTCATCGCGGCCGTGATGGGCGCGCACGGCTTCGGCGGTGGAGATGCGATCACCGAAGCGGGTGCGCAGCGCGTCGAGCATTGCAGGCGGAATCGGCTTGCGGATGCTTTGGGAGGGAGGGGCTGGATGGTTCATGGCGTCTCGCGTGGGGCGGCGGTCTGAAGCCGGCTCGGGCTGTCATTCTAACGCCGGGGCCATGCCGCCCTTGCGATAATGGCGCCACCAACATTGACGCAATACAGGGAGACGCACCGTGGGCAACCGCCTATCCAAAATCGCTACCCGCACCGGCGACGACGGCACCACCGGCCTCGGCGACGGCAGCCGCACGGCCAAGGACAGCCTGCGTATCGCCGCCATCGGCGACGTCGACGAGCTGAACTCGCACATCGGCGTGCTGCTCACGCAAACGCTGCCCGATGGCGTGCGCGCCGCGCTAACGGCCATCCAGCATGACCTGTTCGATCTGGGTGGCGAACTCTGCATTCCCGGCTACACGATGGTGACGACCGCGCACGTGTTGCGGCTCGATCAATGGCTGGCCGATTACAACGCTGATCTTCCTCGGCTGGCCGAATTCATCCTGCCCGGCGGCAGCCGCGCTGCGGCGCAGGCGCATGTGTGCCGCACCGTGGCGCGCCGTGCCGAGCGGAGCATCGTGGCGCTCGGCCGCGCAGAGACCATCGGCGAGGCGCCGCGCCAGTACGTCAATCGCCTGTCGGACCTGTTGTTCGTGCTGGCACGCGTGCTCAATCGTGCGGACGGCGGCACGGACGTTCTGTGGAAACGCGACGAGCACAAGCCGACCTGATCGGCGTCCACACCATAAAGAATCGGCCCGGCGAGGTTGCCACCTCGGCCGGGCCGTTTGGTTTGCAGCGCGTGGATCAGTTCACGCTGGTCGGCGTGGTCGTGCTTTGTGCCACGGCAGCCAAGCCTGCCAATTGCCCCGGCGTGGTGATGGTCAGCGCCTGCGATGGCGTGGGCGCCGGGAAGCCGCCTTCGGCCAGCGCTTCCTTGATCGTGCGGTTGGTGTCGAAATAGACCTGCCAGTAGTTGTCGTTGTGCGCGTACGGGCGCACGGCCAGCACCGGCCCGACCAGGTTGAACTCCAGGATCTCAACATCGACCGCCGGATCGGTCAGCACGTTCGGAATGGCGGCCACTTTTTCCTTGAGCAGCGCGATGGCGGCGCGGTGGTCGGCGCTGCCGGCCAGTTGCGCCTTCAGCTCGACGCGGCGGAACGGGTTCGAGGTGTAGTTCTGGATCGTGTCGGCGAAGATTTTGCCGTTGCCGACAATCGTGACCACGTTGTCCGGCGTGTTGATGGTCGTGGCAAACAGGCCGATCTCTTTGATCGTGCCCGTCACGCCGCCGGCCGTCACGAAGTCGCCCACCTTGAACGGCCGCAGCACGATCAGGAATGCGCCCGCCGCAAAGTTCGAGAGCAGCCCCGACCACGCCATGCCGATCGCCACACCAGCTGCGGCAATCAGCGCCGCGAACGTCGTCGTCTGGATGCCGAAGTAGCCGAGGATGCCGATCACCAGCAGCACGTTCAGCGTGACGGTGATGATGGAGCCTACATAGCGCAGCACGGTCGGATCGACCTTCTGTCGGCTCAACGAGCCTTCCACCATGCGCACCGCCAGATTGATCAGCCAGCGGCCGACCACCCAGAAGACGATGGCCGCGAGGATCTTCATGCCGACGTCGGCGGCGTATTGCGCCACGATCGCCTGGTACTTGTTTGCGGTGTTGACGGCGGTGTCCGCCAGGGTGTCTGCCATGGATGCCTCCGGGAGAGCAGGGGGAATCCACCTACGATATGTCAAAGGCAACGCACTTGTGTGACTTTGATACGTTGCGTTCACATTTGTTATAGATCTGCGCGTTGATGCGCGCGCAAAGAAAAAGGACGCCCGCAGGCGTCCTTCCCAAATCAGGTCGATGGCGTCTTAGTTGCCGCTGCCCGGCACCAGACGGCGCTTGCGCACGGCGTCGGCCAGTGTCTCCAGCACCTTCACCGAATCGTCCCAGCCGATACAGGCATCGGTCACGCTCTGGCCGTAGGCGAGGTCCGATACCGGCGTGCCCTGCACGTGGTCCTGGCGGCCCGCATTGATGTGCGATTCCACCATCACCCCGACGATGCGGTTGTCGCCGGCAGCCATCTGGCGGCCGATGTCTTCGCACACCGGGATCTGGTTCTCGTGCTTCTTGCTGCTGTTGGCGTGCGAAGCGTCGATCATCAGGCGCGCGGCCAGGCCCGACTTGGAGATGGCGTCGCAGGCTTCCTGCACGCTGGCGGCGTCATAGTTGGGCGCCTTGCCGCCGCGCAGGATGATGTGGCAATCCTCGTTGCCGGCTGTCGACACGATGGCCGAGTGACCGCCCTTGGTGACCGACAGGAAGTGGTGCGGCTGCGATGCGGCCTTGATGGCGTCCACGGCGATCTTCACGTTGCCGTCGGTACCGTTCTTGAAGCCGACCGGGCACGACAGGCCGGAAGCCAGCTCGCGGTGCACCTGGCTTTCGGTCGTGCGCGCGCCGATTGCGCCCCAGCTCACCAGATCAGCGATGTACTGCGGGCTGATCACGTCGAGGTATTCGGTGCCGGCGGGCAGGCCCAGCTCGTTGATGTTCATCAGCAGCTCGCGCGCAGTGCGCAGGCCGTCGTTGATCTTGAAGCTGCCGTCCATGTACGGATCGTTGATCAGACCCTTCCAGCCGACCGTGGTGCGCGGCTTCTCGAAGTACACGCGCATCACGATTTCCAGCTCGTTCTTGAAGCGCTCACGCTGCTCGACCAGGCGGCGGGCATAGTCCATCGCTGCCTTGGTGTCGTGAATGGAGCACGGGCCGATGATGACGATCAGGCGGTCATCCATGCCGTGCAGGATGCGGTGCATCGCGTTCCGGCTTTGGTAGATCAGGTCGGACACGGTGTCGCTGCACGGGAATTCGCGGATCAGATGCGACGGCGGCGTCAGCTCTTTCAGTTCGCGAATGCGCAAATCATCGGTGTTCTTCGGCATGGAATGCTCCGGGGATGTGTCTTGAGTTCTATTGGAAACGTCTACTGTGTTCGGATCATGTTTCGCGTCGGTGCCGGGGTGGGGCAGGTGACTGGGCGAAAAAAAACCGCCAGGGTCGCTGGCGGTTTTCGGTATCTGCTGGGTGCTTTATTTTTGCTGCAAGCGCCCCTCTCCTTCCGCCAGCGGTGCGAGATGCCAAAAGTAAAAGTAAAAAAACTTGGCGAAGGACATGAGAGGAAAACGCGTCGATGCAGGAAAAATTGTGGCGCAGAAGTGTCTTGAAACTACTGCGCCGCACCAATCGAACCGTCTTTATAAACCCTTTCTTTGAGGGCCGCAAGCGCGGATTTTCCGGGCCTGCGGCGTCAAAACGACGGTTTCAGGGCAGTCAGGCCGTGCCGCCCACGGTCATGTTCTCCATGCGCAGGGTCGGCTGACCGACACCCACCGGCACGCTCTGACCTTCCTTGCCGCACACGCCGATCCCCGAATCGAGGCGCATGTCGTTGCCGATCATGGTCACGTGCTTGAGCGATTCCGGGCCGCTGCCAACCAGCGTCGCACCCTTGACCGGGGCGGTGATCTTGCCGTCTTCGATCAGGTAGGCCTCGCTGGCCGAGAACACGAACTTGCCGTTGGTGATGTCGACCTGGCCACCGCCAAAGTTGACCGCATACAGGCCTTTCTTGACGCTGGCGATGATTTCTTGCGGGTCCTTGTCGCCGCCGAGCATGTAGGTGTTCGTCATGCGCGGCATGGGCAGGGCGGCGTAGCTCTCGCGGCGGGCGTTGCCGGTCACGGGCATCTTCATCAGGCGCGCGTTGAGCGTGTCCTGCATGTAGCCCGTGAGGATGCCGTCTTCAATGAGCGTGTTGCACTGCGTGGGGTTGCCCTCGTCGTCGAGGTTCAGCGAGCCGCGGCGGTTGGCAAGCGTGCCGTCATCCACCACGGTGACGCCCTTGGCGGCCACGCGCTCGCCCATGCGGCCGGAGAACGCCGACGAGCCCTTGCGGTTGAAGTCGCCTTCCAGCCCGTGGCCAATGGCCTCGTGCAACAGCACGCCGGGCCAGCCCGGGCCGAGCACCACGGTCATCGTGCCAGCCGGGGCCGGCTTGGCTTCCAGGTTGACGAGTGCGGAGGAGACTGCCTCGTCCACGTATTCGCGCAGCAGGTCGTCGGTGAAGTAGCCGTAGGCATAGCGGCCGCCGCCGCCCGAACTCCCCATTTCGCGGCGACCGTTCTGCTCGGCGATGACGGTGACGGAGATGCGCACCAGCGGGCGCACGTCCGCGGCAATCACGCCGTCGCTGCGCGCCACCAGCATGACGTCGTATTCACCGGCCAGGCCGGCCATCACTTGCACGACGCGCGGGTCTTTGGCGCGGGCGAGCTTTTCGATTCGCTCGAGCAAGGCAACCTTTTCCGAGGCGGTCATCGAATCGAGCGGGTCGTTCGGCGCATACAGCGAGTGGCTGCCCGGGGTGGTGGCCAAGCTGCTCGCCACCTTCACGCGCCCGGCACCGGCTTTGCCAATCGTGCGCGTGGCGCCGGCGGCCTGCATCAGCGCGGGCAGGCTGATGTCGTCGGAGTAGGCAAACGCGGTGCGGTCGCCCGACACGGCGCGCACGCCCACACCCTGGTCGATGCTGAAGCTGCCGGATTTGACGATGCCTTCTTCCAGGCTCCACGCCTCGTTGCGGGTGTACTGGAAGTAAAGATCGGCGTAGTTCACGCGGTGCGTGAAGATGTCGGCCAGCGCGCGCTGCAGGTGCGCTTCATCAAGGCCGTACGGATCGAGCAGCACGCGGCGCGCGATGGACAGATTCTGGATGGCGATGTCGCCTGCGTTCATGATCGGTTCTCGTAAAAAAATTCGATTGGCTTACATCACGCGGTGCTTGAGCGCCGGCAAATCCCGGCGCACTTGTGCGATACGGGCGGGGTCCATGTCGCCGATGGCAACGCCTTCGCCCTCGGGCACGGAGGCAATGACTTCGCCCCACGGGTCGACCAGCATGGAATGGCCCCAAGTGCGGCGGCCGTTCTCATGGCGCCCGCCCTGAGCGGCGGCGAGCACGTAACACTGGTTCTCGATGGCGCGGGCGCGCAGGAGGATTTCCCAGTGCGCGGCGCCCGTCACGTAGGTGAAGGCCGCCGGCATCAGAATCAAGTTCAGGTTGCCTTGCGACGCGAGCGCCCGGTACAGCTCCGGAAAGCGCAGGTCGTAGCACACCGACATGCCCACGCGTCCGCACGGCGCATCGAAGGCGACCGGCGTGGCGCCGGGCTCGATGGTCCGGGCCTCGTCGTAGCGCTCTTCACCGCGCACGAAGTTGAACAGGTGGATTTTGTCGTAGCGCGCGACGCGCAATCCGGCCGGGTTGAATGCGAGCGACGTATTGCGCACGCGCTGTTCGTCCTCGCACCACATCGGCAACGTGCCCCCGACGAGCCACAGCTTGTGACGGCGCGCGGCATCGGCGAGGAATGTCTGGATCGGGCCATCCTGGTCGTCCTCGCGGATGGCGACCTTGTCGCTGTCCTTGCGGCCCATCATGCAGAAATATTCAGGCAGCAACGCGAGTTGCGCGCCCTGGGCGGCCGCCTCCGCAAGCAGCGCGTCTGCGCGCGCGAGGTTGGCGTCCACGTCGATGGCCGTCACGGTCTGAATGGCGGCAACGCGAAAAGGTGCATCGAAAGGCGCATCCATGCCGGATGCGACGGGGGCCGGAGCAACGGTGGTCGAAGTCATGGCGCCTATTTTGCCGAGGTTTGCGATTGGCTGCCCGAATTACCGTTGGATGCGACTTTCTCGATCTTCGGATCCGCCCAGCTACCGGTTACGTGGTATTGCGTGACGAATGCCTTCGACAACTGATCGCCCAGGACCAACTGCGCGGCCAGCGTGCCCAGCCCGAGGGCCGGATTGATGAATGCCGCCGCCAGCGAAGCCGACGTGGCGTCCACCTTGGGCGTGACCTTCACGCGCAGGTCCTGCGTTTCATCGAGGATGTTGGCCGAGCCTTGCATGGCTACCTGGAATTGCGGGCCCTTGACGGCGAAATCTTCGGTGTGGGCTACGCCGCTGGCGATGGTGCCGGTGGCCGCCACGCTCTCGAACGGCGTGCCGCGCCCGGTGGCGCTGCGCAAGTCGGTCGCGAAATGCAGCAACCCCTGCAGGCTCAGCACACCGGCCAGCTTGGCCAGGCCCGGATCGACCGGCAGGAACTGGCCGCGCTCCAGGTTCAACGCCATGCGGCCATTGAGGGTTGGATAGTCGATCGACATGGGCGAGCCGCGCCAGACCACGCGGCCCTCGAGCTTGCCCTTGGCACCGTCGATGACCTTGGCGAAGCCCATCTTCTGCAGCAGGTCGCCGGTGTCGCGCAGGTCGAGGTTGAAATCGAGCAGCGTCCGGCGCTCGGGATCATCGCCACCGCCGCGCAGGCGCCGCGGGATGCGCCACGTGCCATGCGCCGTCAGCGTGGCAGCGGGCTGCTCAATCTTCAGCGTCTCAAGCGTCCAGACGGGCGCGCCCTCGGTGATCTGGCTGCGCGCCTTGATCTCCAGCTTGCCGAGCGCCTTGCCGCGCAAGTCGAATTTGTCGGCGACGAGGTCGAGCGACGGAATTTCCTGCGAGCTGCTGGCCAGCGATTCGGTGAGCGCCGTCTCTTCCTTCGCGTCTGGGATGCTCATGCGCGACAGCCGCATCGTCAGCTCGCCGAAGGGCACGGCGGCGCTTTCGGCGTGCCAGCGCGCGCTGCCTGCAATTTCGCGCGAATCGATGGTCGATTGCCAGTTGGCGCCGTCGCGCGTGGCATCGATGCGCACGGCGTTGAAGTCGCGGCCCAGAATGCGCAGCGTTTGCGCGCGGACGCTCAGGCGGCTGGGCAGATACGCGCTATGGCTGTCGGAGGCGTTGATGGCGTTGGCCGCATGTTCGGCGGCAACCTGGCTGGCGCTCTTGTCAGCGGCGGGCGCGGCAAAGACATGGCGCCAGGCGTCGACGTCCAACTGATCCAGCGCCAAGTTGGCCTGCACGCCGTCCTGCGGCTGCGGCACGGGCTGCCGTACGCCGATGCCGCCTCGCAGCACCTCGATGCCGTTGCCTGTGCTGCGTTGTTCGTAACGCGCACTGACGATATTGCCGACCTGCAGAACGATTTCGTCGATGGCGTTGTTCGAAGCCAGCGGCTGCATCTCGAAGCGCACCGGCAGCGGCTGTCCGGCAGCCTTGTTGAGCGGCGCCGGCAGACGCACCGTCATCGGCGTGAGGTCGGACTGCACCTGGATGAGCGGGCGATGCTGCTTGACGCTGATGGTCGCGCTGTAAGGCGCGCTGCCTTCCAGCGAGCGGGCGACGGCGGCCACCGGGCTGTTCTCGGGCGTCGTCTCGCGCAATCCTTGCGCGGAAGCGGTGCCCGCCACCTGGATGCGGATCGTGCCATCGGGCGCGGTGCCCCCCGTGGGGCGGATTTCGCCGCCGGCAAAGCGCGCGCGCAGGTTATCGAAACCGACGCCCTTCTGCGTAAAGGTCAGCGCGCCGTTCACATCGGTGAGCGGCGGCGCCTGCGGCACGAGCGTGACGTCATTGCGCAGAAACGTGACGCTGCCCTGGGCGCGCGTCGAATGCATCTCGTGCAGAGGCAGGTCCAGCTTGAGCGCCAGCGTGGCGTTGCCCTGGGCGCGTGCGTCCTTGGTGAAATGCCCGATCCACTGGCCGATGGGACTGGCCTCGACGTATTGCAGGAAGTTTTGCGTGGCGCCGTCGCCGCGGCCGTCGATGGTGAGCAGCGGGTTGTGGTCGCCCATGTCGGGCAGGCTGCCATTCACGTCCTGCAGGTTCACGCCCATCACTTTGGCGCGCGCCACCTTGAACGCCAGGGATGCCCGATCGAAGATGACCGTGCCGTCGATGTTGGTGAACGCCGGCCAGTCGCCGGGGTGCGTCGGCACGCGGCCCGGCGGGTTGTGCGCGGCCTCGGGCGGCGCCGATTGGTATGTCACGTCCTGGATCGGCACTTCCACACGGAAGACGCCCTTGTGCGGCGGCCGGAACGGGAAGTCGTGCAGATCGCCCGCCAGTGCGAAATCGACGTTGCTGGCCGTACCCGCTTGCAACGCACCGCCCAGGTAGTCGCGCAGATGCGGACTGATCGACAGGGGCAGGTAGCGCGGCACACGTGGAACGTTGGCGCGGTCCAGCGTGCCCTTCAGGTCGATGGTCCCGAGATGGCTGGTGTCTGGCGCGTGACGATAGCTGCCCGTGATGCGCGCCGACAGATCATCGTTGGAGAACGCAAGGTTGTCGCTGCTGACGACCAGTTCTTGCTTGCGATATGTCCAGTTGAACGTGCCTTGCAGCCGGTCCAGCGGCACGCGGGCGTCGGCAAAGGTGCCGGGCAGCAGCAGGGCGGTGTCGTTGGACTCGATGCGCAGCGTGCCCTTGTCGTTGGAGAAGACGGCGTTGCCGGAGATGTTTTCAACGCCGGGCACGGCGGGCTCGGGGTGCTGGCCCGGCGGCACCGCGGGCAGTGCGCCGGGGCCAAACGACACTTGACGCATCGTGGCGCGGCCCGTGAAGTGCACGGGCGCCGGCGCATTTGGCCGCCAGCGGGAGACATCGCGCTGCCAGTTGATGTCGAGATCGTCGATGCGGCCGGATGGTTGCTTCGAACGCAGCGGCTCGAGCACGCCGGCGGGCAGCGGCAGCGCGGTGGCAATGTTGCGCAGGTCCGCCAAATCCAGCGTTGTGGCTTTGATTTGCAGGCTGCGCAGGGCATCGCGCGAGTCGAGCGCCCACCCCACGGTGACATTGCGCAAGCCGCGCGGCGTGCCGGCAGGGTTGGCCGGCGCCTGGATGCCGGGGCCCGCCAGTTCGGGCACCGACGGCGGTTGGGCGGGCGGGTTCAGCGGCTGCCAGAGCAGCGTGTCGAGGCGCAAGGTGTGCTCACCGCGCGCATTGCGCTGATGCGTGGCCAGCGCCTGGAGGCTGCGCAGCTGCAGCGGGTCCAGATCCTTGCGGACCTGCAGATCGAGCTGCTGCCCCGTCAGCCGTGCCTGGCTGCGCGTAAACACGCCGTCGGCAAACTCCACCGACCCGTCGGAGGTGAGCGTGCCGCTGTTGGCGGCGGCCAGCACAGGCACATAGCGCTGTACGGAGGCCAACTGAAGCGTATCGACCTGCCAGGAGGCCTGGCCGTGCCAGTGGCGCCAGTCGCCGGGGCGAGCTAGCAGGTCGTGACGGAAATCCGCGTGCAGTTTGATGGGGCCATTGAACAGCGTGGGCGACGTGCCGCTGGCCTCCAGCCGATGGCGGGTCGGGCCGCTGCGTAGCTGCACCCGCACATTGCCCAGCGCCACTTCGGGCAGCTTCTGCTGCTCGTCGAGCCAGCGGACGGCACCTTGCTGGAAATCGATGTCGCCTTGGGAGAGGAGCTGGTCGAGGAAATCGCTGTCGCCGCCGGTGCTTGGGCCGAGCGGCATGCCCGCGACGAGCAAGGCACCCTGAGCATTGCGCCGTACCAGCACGTCGGCCTGGCTGGCGTGCAGGGAGGCAAAGGTGATCTGCATGCGCAGCAACGAGCGCCAGGACAGCCGCGCCTGCACGTCCTGTACCGCAAAGGTGCGACGGCCCGCGGTGTCGTGTGCGTCGATGCGCTGGGCGCGGAAGGCCGGGTGCCAGCCTTCCCAGTAGGTCTCAAGCGAGCCGATGCCGACGGTGGCGTGCAGTGCGCTGGACGCCTCGCGCTCCATCCAGTCGCGCGCCAGGCTTGCGCGCGGCCAGAGAATGAAGCGCACCGCCAGCATGCCCACGACGACCAGGACGGCCAGCGCTGCCGCCGTCTTCCAGAGCACGCGCCACAGCCTGCGCCAGATCGGGGCGCGGAAAACAATCCCAATGCCCGTGCCGATCCGGCTGACGAATCGCACCAGCCACGCCCAGGCCGTGGGCCGGCCCACCCCGCGTGTGGACAGGGTGCTGGCGTGTCCACCATCGGACTTCGGCGATTCTGGGGGCTGGGACGGGCGGGGCATGATGCGGATTATCCGATATTCAGGCGGCGGCGCCATATTTGGAGTGAGGCGTCGCGCCTGCCCAGCGGCAAGCACGCCCAATGCCCGTGAACGTTGATGATCACGGATTGGCCTACGTATACCGGCGCGCATTTCAGCGAGAATGGATGTTTCCGCCAATGCTCGACGCGCCCGCATGACTGATTCCGCCTTGTCCGCCCAGCCGTTTTTCCAAGCTCCGGCCCGCGCGCCGGAGGCTCCCGCTGCTGCATTGCCTTTTGCGCTTGCGTATTCGCGCTATCTCCAGCGCCAGGCGCAAGCGCGCGAGGGCTGGGCCGAGCGCGTGCAGGCCGGCGCAGGCCGTCCGATTGACGTGGCGTGGCTATCCGCGCGGTTTGCCGAGCTGTTCGACACCCAGGCCGTGGAGGTCGAGGCTGCGCTCAAGCGCGCCTTGCGCCTGCTGCGCAATGAAGTCTTCGGCACACTGGTCGAGCGTGATTTGTCCGGCGCCGCGACGCTCGATGAGGTCACGGGCACGATGACCGACCTGGCCGAGTTTGCGGTGCGCACGGCCATTTCCGTGATCGGCCGGGAACTGAGCGCACTGCACGGCCAGCCGATCGGGCAATCCTCCGGCGAGGTGCAGGAACTGGTGGTGGTCGGCATGGGCAAGCTGGGCGGGCGCGAGCTGAACGTCTCGTCAGACATCGACCTGATTTTTCTCTACGACGATGACGGCGACACGCAGGGCGGCCCGCGACCGCTCTCCAACCACGAATATTTCACCAAGCTTGGCCGGCGGCTGATCAACGCGCTGGCCGATGTGACGGAGGACGGCTACGTCTTCCGCGTCGACATGCGCCTGCGCCCGAACGGCGATGCGGGGCCGCTCGCGTGCAGCCTGGGCATGCTCGAGGAGTATTTCGTCGTGCAGGGCCGCGAGTGGGAGCGCTACGCCTGGATCAAGGGTCGCGTGATCACCGACCCGGCCAGCCCGCATGCGGCCCGGGTGATTCAACAGCTGGAGCGCGTGACGGGCCCGTTCGTCTTCCGGCGCTATCTCGATTACGGCGTGATCTCCGCCATTCGCGCGCTGCATGCACAGATCCGCAGCGAGGCCGCCAAGCGCAGCAATGGTGCCAACCAGCAGCGCGATAACGCGGGCCACGTGCAGGCGCGCTCGCCCAACATCAAGCTCGGGCGCGGCGGTATCCGCGAGATCGAATTCGTCGCGCAGGTGTTTCAGCTCATTCGCGGCGGACAGGACTTCGGGCTGCGCGTGCGGCCCACGCTGGAGGTGCTGCGGGCGGCGTCGGAACGCGGCCTGATCGACGCCGAAGCCGTGGCGCGCCTGACCGAGGCCTATCGCTTCCTGCGCCAGCTTGAGCACCGCCTGCAGTACATCGAAGACGCGCAGACGCACAACCTGCCGGGCTCGCCGGAAGACCAGTTGCGCGTGGCGCGCATGATGGGTTTTGACGACTATGTGGCGCTGGTCGCCAAGCTCGAGGCGTACCAGGACGAAGTCGCCCAGCATTTCGAGCAGACCTTCTCCGACAAGCAGGACAGCCAGCCACCGTGCGCCGCCGTCTGGCACGCCGACCTGCTCGACGATGAACACACGGAAACCGCCCGCGTGCAGCTCGCTGAACTGGGCTATGCAAATCCGGAGAGCGTGCTGGAGCGCCTGCGCGCGACGCGCAATTCGCCGCGTTATCGCGCGTTGTCTGAAGTCAGCCGCCAGCGTTTTGACTTGCTGATCAACCGTGCGCTGGATCAGGCATCTCGGCAGACAGATGCCGATGTCACCATCGCGCGTTTTCTCGATTTCTTTGATGCGATCAGCCGGCGCTCGTCGTACCTCTCGCTGCTGAGCGAATATCCGCAGGCCATGGAGCGCGTGGCCCACACGCTGCACGCGTCGCGCTGGGCGGCGGACTACCTCACGCGCCATCCGCAACTGCTCGACGAGCTTCTCGACGTGGAGGCGCTGTCAGCCGAGCCTGATTGGCCCGCCTTCCGGGTGCGCGTGCGAGAACGTCTGCAGGCCGCCTCCGACCATGTCGAGATGCAGATGGACATCCTGCGCCAGGAGCACCATGCAGAAACCTTCCGCGTGTTGCTGCAGGACCTGCAGGGGATGCTGAGTGTCGAGCACATCAGCGACCGGCTTTCCGACCTGGCCGATGCTGTGCTGGACCTTACGCTGGAGACCGTCTGGCAGCAGGTCTCCACGCGCCACCGGGAGGTGCCACGCTTTGCCGTGGTTGCCTACGGGCGGCTCGGCGGTAAGGAACTGGGCTATGCGTCGGACCTCGACATCATCTTCCTGTATGACGACGATGACGAACGCGCGCCCGATGTCTACGCGTCATTTGCGCGCAAGCTCATCACGTGGCTGACGAGCCATACCGCCGCGGGCATGCTGTTCGACGTCGATACGCGCTTGCGACCGAACGGTGCCGCGGGTTTGATGGTCACGCACTTCGAAGCCTTCCGCCGTTATCAGATGCGCGAGGGCGACAACGCGGCGTGGGTGTGGGAGCACCAGGCGCTCACGCGTGCACGCTTCTGCGCGGGCGATGCGGAAATCGGCGCGCGCTTCGAGGCGCTGCGCACCGCCGTATTGCGTCAGCAGCGCGAGCGGGGCCCGCTGCGCGACGAAATCGTGGCGATGCGCGAGCGCGTGGCAGAAGGCCATGCGAACCCCACGGGGCTGTTTGATCTCAAGCACGATCGCGGAGGTATGGTCGATATCGAATTCACCGTGCAATTTCTGGTGCTTCTGCATAGCGCGGCGCATGCCGAGCTGACCCTCAACAAGGGAAACATCGCGCTCCTGCGTATGGCTGGCGAACTCGGGTTGATCGATGCGACGGCAGCCGCGCAAGTGGCCGATGCCTATCGGGACTTCCGCGCGCGCCAGCACAAGCTGCGGCTCGACGGGCAACCCGCTGCGCGCGTACCGGTCGGCACCTGCGCGCACGAGGCCGCTCACGTACGTGCGTTGTGGGAGCAGGTGTTCGGGTCTGCGCAATGAGGGTGCATCGACACACGTTGCACACGTGGGGCGCGTGCACCGGTGTGGCCGCGCTGTCGGCGGCGTTCTCGTTCGTGCCGTGGTTGTACGCGGTTGGGCTGTATCAACGCGAGGCCGTGCGCGCGGGTCAGTGGTGGCGCATCGTGACCGCCATGTGGGTGCATCTGGACACCTGGCATTGGTTGGCGGATGCGATGGCGGCGGCAGGGCTCATCTTGCTGCTCGCACGTGTGTTGCGGCCGCATGTCATCGTTGGAGCGCTGGTGGTGTGCGGGGTGCTCGTGCAGATCGCACTGCTCAATCAGCCGACGGTGCAGTGGTACGGCGGGCTCTCCGGGGCACTGCATGGTTTGGCGGCATGGGGCGGGCTACGGCTGCTGAAGCCATCTGCGGACGGGGCAGAGGATCGTTTCTCACGCTGGATTGGCGTGGCGCTGTGTGTGGGCGTGCTGGTGAAGGTGTGGCTCGAACAATCGTGGCTATCGCCCATCGCCTATGACCCGCATTGGGGGTTTGGCGTGGTGCGCATCGCGCATGCCTTTGGCGCGGCGAGCGGGTTGCTGATTTGGGTGTTGGGGGAGTGGCGCCATCGCGATAATCGGCCGCCTAGGTAAGCAGCGGAAAGCTCGACGGGACAAAGCGGGAGTGGGAAAAATGCCCGCGCCCAATGAAGGCGCGGGCCAAAGTACCAATAGGCTTACTTCACACGACGACGACGGCGGCCGGCCAAACCGGCGGCCAGCAGCAATGCTGCGCCGCCCAGGCCGATAGCGCCGCCGCCACCGCCGCTGGACGTCGTCGCAGGCGTGGTGGTGCCGGTGCTTGCTGCAGCAGCAGTGACTGTCACGTTGGCGGTATCGGTGGCGGTCGCGCCGGTGTTGCTCGTCAACGTTACGTTGAAGGCGTAGGTGCCTGCGGTCGACGGCGTGAATGTGGCGGTGTAATTGCCGTTGCTATCGGGGCCGGCAGTCGTGAGGCTGACGGACGGTCCAGAAGTCTGCGCCCACTGCACGCTCGTAATGGTATTGACGAGGCCCGCATTGCCGGTTGCTGTGAGCGTGACCGCGTTGTTTGCGACCACGGTGCTTGCCGACGTTGATGCGTGCACAGTCGGATTGCCCTTCGCCAGCGCAACGGCGGCGCCCGCATCCAACATACCGGCTCCGCAGACGCCTGCATGCGTTGCGCAGTATGTGCCCGCCGGGAACGGTCGAGCCGACTGCTGGAGGACGGTGGCAATCTGATCAGGCGTCAGCGAGCTGTTGACCGACAGCATCAGCGCCGCAACGCCTGCCACGTGCGGCGTGGCCATCGAGGTGCCGGCTTCGCCCGAGTAGTTGTCGGAACCGGCGCTGGTGGTGCCACTGTTCGAGAGCGACACGATCAGAGCCCCCAAACCGGTGACCACGGAACCATTGCCGCCGCCGGGAGCGCTCAGCGTGGTACCCGTCCCTACGTTGGCGTAGGTCGCCTTGTCGCCCTCAAGCGTGTGGGCCGTGACGGCGATGGTCCCCGCGCAGTTGGCCGGTGAATCGATCGCCGAAGCGCTCTCGTTGCCGGTAGCGACCACGACCACCGCACCGCGGTTGCGCGCGTTCGTGATGGCGGCTTGCATGGGCACATCACAGCTACCGGTGCCGCCCAGGCTCATGTTGATGACCTTCGCGGGTGTCGGGTTGATGCTAGGGGAGATGCGGCCCACGATGCCACCACTTGCCCACGTAACGGCATCAATGATGTCCGACTCCGCGCCGCCGCAACGGCCGAGTGCGCGTGCCATTTGGACGCCGACGCCCGGTGCAATGCCTGCGACGCGAGTCCCGCTGTGCTGGGCAGCGATCAGGCCCGTCACAAAGGTGCCGTGCCAGGAACTATTGGAGGGCGTCGCACCGTTGCAAACCGTCGGATTATTGGTGATGTCCGTAGCCGTGGTGACGTCACCGGGGTCGGTCCCGATGCTGTCGCCCGAGTTGTTTCTAAACGTGTTGGTGATGAAGTTAGAACCCAGGTTTATCCTGGCGCCCGTGAGGTCGGTATGACTGAGGATACCTGTGTCGACGATTGCGACATTGACCGTGTTCGATCCCGTGGTCGTGTCCCACGCAGTCGTCAGGTTGGCTCCGCCCACAGCGGTTCCACTGGCGGGCTGCAGCGGGCCACTGGAATTTGGGATGGTGGTGATCGCTGCGTTCTTGGCCATCAGGTTCCATTGGGAACTGAACCACGCAGCAGATGGCGTGAAGGCCGGGCGCAGGATGCGGTCAGGCGTAACGTATTCGAACTGGCCGGTCGCGGCCATGCGCTGCGCCACGGCTTGGGCGTCATCCAGCGTCATGGTGCTAGGCAGTGTCACCACATGAGCGCCGCCCGACATGGCGCGTTTGTACGTCACCGGCAACTGCGCTGCGGCCGACCAGCGTTGCACTGTCGCAACGTCCGCACGCATTGCCGTCTCCGCGGATTGCAGCTGGGGTGTGCTGCTTCCGCCACTCTTTTCCTTGACGATCAACTGTGAAACCCATTGTGTTTGGGCGCCAACGTTTGCCGGTTGACCTACGGCGAACGCCGGGACAGCGTGATACGAGACCAGCCCGAGCGCGGCGAGCGCGCGGACAATACCCCCCTGGGCAATCAATTTCATGTAATGGACCTGTTGTTGTAGAAAACGGAGGCGCAATTATCACAAGAATTGCGCGTTTCCCACCTTAAACAGGCTAACTGCGTTGTTTAGTAATTTTTACATCTGGCTGAAATCACACGCGCGGTACGGTCAATTGGCGTAACCAGCCAAGAGCCGCGTACCGCGCAGCGGTGCACGCGAAAAGCAGTGGCGCCTTTTTGGCTACGGGCGCTTAACGCGCCTTCAGGCGACGGCGACCGCCAGCGATACCAGCCGCCAACAACAGCGCTGCGCCAACCACCGGAATGGCCCCGCCGCCTCCGCCACCACCGCTGCCGGTAGTACCGCCGGTCGATCCACCCGATCCCGTCGTGCCGCCACCCGTGCCAGCAGGCGCCGTGTTCTGGGCATAATTGACGGCACCTGCGGTATCCAGCAGGCCCGCTCCGCAGATGCCGGTGTTCACTGCGCAGAACGTGCCGCTCGGATGTGGCCGCGCGGTCTGCTTCAGGCCGGCCAATATCTGCGCGTTCGACAACTGTGGTTGCACGCTCAGCATCAGCGCGACGGTGGCGGCTGTTTCCGGTGTCGAGAAGCTCGTACCTGCCACCGACTTGACCGTGGGGTTGCCGACGGTCTGCGTGCCGTCGTTGGAGTCGGCCTGGATAACGGAAACGGGTTCCGCGCAAGTGGCCGGGTTGGTCGTCGTGACGACCTTCGAGTTGCCGCAGCCGCCCCCTGGCGCGGACAACGCCACCTGGGGCCCCACGTTTGCGTAGCTGGCGTTCTCGCCGCTGTCGACGTGCGCGGTGACGGCGATGGCGCCCGTGCAATTGGCCGGCGCGTCAACGGTCTGTGCGGCTTCGTTGCCCGCAGCGGCCACTACGATGGCGCCACGTGCGGCCAACTGGTTGACGGCGTCCTGTTCTGCCGCAGAGCACTGCGTTGTGCTGCCCAGGCTCACGTTCACCACGCGGGCCGGGTTGGCGTTGGTCGGCACGCCTGACACGTTGATGCCGCCCGCCCACAACATGCCGTCTACCGTGTCAGACAGCAACGCGCCGCATTTGCCCGACACGCGCACCGGCACGATCGGCGTGTTCCAGCCGACCCCTGCGATATCCAGCGTGTTGTTTGTCTGTGCGGCGAGCACGCTGCTGACTTCGGTGCCGTGCCAGCTGCTGTTGGCGACGTCGTTGCTGGTGCAGCCCGAAATGTTCTGCCACTGCGTGCTGGTTACGCCATCGCCCAGGTCATGCGCGTCCGTTCCGCGGCCGAAGGTGTTACCGGCCCGCGCCGGGTCCGAAATGAAGTTGTAGCCCGGCAGAATCTTGGCTGACAGATCGGGATGATCGGTGTAGCCGGTATCGACCACCGCCACCACGATGCCCGTCGAGCCCTGCGTGATGCTCCACGCCGCGGCCGCGTTAATGCCGCCGGGCACCAGCGCCGGTGCGGCCAGGTTGTTCTGCGTGGCAAACAGCGGATCGTTCGGAATGGTGTTGGGCCGCAGGATGCGATCAGGCACCACATAGGCCACGCGGGCGTCCTTCGCGATCTTGTCGACGGTCGCCTGGATGCTGGCGGCATCGGTCAGGCCCGTGTGCATGAGCTGCGCATTGGTAGCCAGCGTGCGCTTGACCTGCAGCGTGCTCCCCGCCGCTTGCGCTACCGAAAGCAAGCGGTTGCTCGCCTCGTTGGCAGAGAGCGTCTTGCGCGTGCCGCTCGTGTCGTCGCGCCATTTGATGATCAGGTCACCGGTGTATTGCGGCTGCGGTGTGGCAGCTGCGGCGACTTGGCTGCCCATCACCGAGGCAAGGCAGACAAGGCCGGCGCCAGCGCACAGCCAAGACTTCAACCGGAAGAGGGAGGGGGTCATCAGCGCGTGCTCCGTGGTGTCTCGTTGTAATGAGAAACGTCGTCAGGATGTGATCGTTGACAGACCGTTACACAAAACCAAAGGTAGCATGCGACTCGCCCGCTTGGTGTGGTGGCGGTGGCCGATCACGTTTGCGAGGGGAAAAAGGCCGGTCTGTGCGCCGGCCCCAGCAGAATGCAGGCCCGCCAGGGAAATGAGATGGAAGCGGAGCGCCCCGCAGCGCCCGATCATTCACAGTGCGGAGTGGTGCTGCGCAGTTCAGCGTTGGATCTTCATGATGCGATCCGGGTCGGCCGAGGCGATGCCGGGCGTGCTGCGCAACGCTGCCACCGCGCCATCCAGCGTGGCCGATGCATCGCCCGAGCTGGCGCGCACCACCCAGAATCCACCCGACATCGGACGTACCACCGCAAACGCAAGCCGTGGCGTTGCGCGTGCGCCCGCAGCATCCAGCACGCCTTGCACGGTGGCGGACGAGGTGGTCGGCGTGCTCAGGCCGATGATGATGTCGCCCAGACTGTGTGCAGCCGACACGGAAGCCGGAGGCTGGGTGTTGACCGAGGCCGGGTCCATGGCAGGCGGCTTGCCCGGGTCAATGGCCGGCACGGACTTGCACGCGGCCAGCAGGCACAGGCCTAGAGCCACCGCCAGCGCGGGCTTGACGGTCGACAGCAGGGATCGAGGGCGGGCAGCCGGTTGGATCGTGCGGGCCATGCGGGCCATGAAGTTCTCCTTGGATTCGGTAGAGGATGTTTGTCGCGTGTGCAGCCGGAAACGTTGTGCCAACCCTGGCGGCAATGGTTCCGGTATAGATGATCACTGTGCCGCGCGGCGGGATTTCCGCGCTGAGGATTCCGGTGCCGATTGGGCACGGCCCGCGGCAAGCATCTCGTCTGCGTGACGGCGCGTGGTGTCGGTGAGCGACGCGCCGCCCAGCATGCGGGCAATCTCATCCACCCGGCCCGTCGCATCCAGCACCACGAGGTCGGACCGCGTGGTGCCAGCCACCGTCTGCTTGGCGACCTGAATATGGTGATTGGCGAGCGCGGCCACTTGCGGCAGGTGCGTGACGCACAGCACCTGGCGGCGTATGCCGAGTTCGCGCAGGCGCCGGCCCACGACTTCTGCCACTGCACCGCCAATGCCGGAGTCCACTTCGTCGAAGATGAGCGTGGGCGTCGGGCTCGCCTCGCTGGCAATCACTGAGATGGCCAGGCTGATCCGCGCCAGCTCGCCGCCTGAGGCGACTTTCGCCAAAGGCCGTGGCGAAACGCCCGCATGCCCGGCGACGAGGAATTCGATCTGCTCCAGCCCCGCCGCGCCGCCGTGCTCCAACGCATGCAGCGCGATGTCGAAGCGGCCACCGGCCATTGAAAGACCTTGCATGGCGCCGGTCACCGCGTCGGCCAGTTCGCGCGCGGCCTTTGCGCGGTCGCGCGACAGCGATTGCGCGACCGTCATATACGCGGCGTGGGTTTGGGCTTCTTGCGCCTGCAGCGCCTCAAGATCGGATGCAGCTTGCAGCGCAGCGAGTTGCGCCTGGCGTTCCGCCAGTTCTGCGGGCAGCGTTTCGGGCGCGACGCGGTATTTGCGCGCCATGGTGTGCAACGCTTGCATGCGCGCGTCGACTTCGGCCAGGCGGTCCGGGTCCAGCTCCGCGCGATCGGCATAGCGGGCAAGCGTGTGCACGGCTTCCTGGATCTGCACCTCGGCCGGCTCCAGCGCGGCCAGCACATCGGCCAGCGCCGGGTCGATCTCGGCCAGTTCACGCAGCGTATGGAGCGTCGTGCCCAGTTGCGTGAGCACCGCACCTTCCGACTCAGATAAACCATCCAGCGCCGCGCGCGTGCCTTCGATCAGGCTGGCCGCATGCGACAGGCGGTGGTGCTCGGCCTGCACCTCTTCCCACTCGCCCGGCTGGGGGCCAAGCTTTTGCAATTCGTTGACCTGCCATTCGATGCGCTCGCGCTCGAGCTGGACTTCGCGCGACTGCTGCTCGGCAGCTTCACGTGCGCGCACCACGGCGTGCCATTCCCGGTAGCGTTCGCCGACCACGCGCACGGCACCTTCCAGGCCCGCGTGAGCGTCGAGCAGGCTGCGCTGCGCATCCGTCTTGAGCAGCAGTTGATGCGCGTGCTGGCCGTGAATGTCGACCAGTTGCTCGCCCACTTCGCGCAGCTGCGCCAGCGTGACGGCCGCGCCGTTGATGAAAGCTTTGCTGCGGCCTGCTGCATCGACCGTGCGGCGTAGCAGAATCACGCCCTCGTCGTCGTGCAGTTCATGCGCCTCGAGCCATGCGGCCACATGCGGGTGCACGTCGAACTCGGCGGTGATGTCAGCGCGCGGCGCACCTTCGCGCACGACGGCCGCATCGGCGCGCTCGCCCAGCGTGAGTGCCAGTGCATCGATCAGAATGGATTTGCCCGCGCCCGTCTCGCCCGTGAACACGGTAAAACCGTCGGCCAGATCGAGATCCAGCGCGTGGACGATGACGAAATCGCGGATGGTGAGGCTGCGCAGCATGGAAGGGGGTGTTAGAGCCGGTTGTCTTCGGTCGGGTACTCGTGCCAGTGCAGCTTTTTGCGCAGCGTGGCGTAGTAGTTGTACCCGATCGGGTGCAGCAGCCGAACCGTGCGTTCCGAGCGGCGCACCACGATGCGGTCACCGGGTAGCAAGGACGTGAGCGACTGCATGTCGAAGTTGACGCTGGCATCGCGTCCGCTCGTGACCTGGATGACCACCTCCGCGTCTTGCGGAATGACGATTGGGCGGTTCGACAGCGAGTGCGGGGCGATGGGCACCAGCACCAGACCCGAGAGCGCTGGATGCAGGATCGGCCCGCCTGCGGACAGCGCATACGCCGTCGAGCCCGTGGGGGTGGAAACGATCAAGCCGTCCGAACGCTGGTTGTACATAAAGAAGCCGTCGACCGACACGGCCAGTTCCACCATCCCCGAGGTGCCCGAGCGGTTGACCACCACGTCGTTGAAGGCGAGGGCGGAGAAGATGACTTCGTCGTCGCGCACGACCTGGGCCTGCAGCAGCGTGCGGGTTTCGGCCTCGTAGCGGCCCGACAACATGTCGGGCAGCACGGTGTGCACGTCGTCGAACGGGATGTCGGTCATGAAGCCGAGACGCCCGTGGTTGACGCCGATCACGGGGACGCTGGCACCGGCCAGGTGGCGCCCGATGCCGAGCAGCGTGCCGTCGCCGCCGAGCACGACGGCCACATCGGCGTGGCGCGCCATCTCTTCGGGCGGCAGGGCAGGGTAATCCTGGACGCCGATGTTGAGCGCCGTTTCGCGCTCGAACACGATGTCATGCCCGCGCGCGGCAATGCACGACGCCAGTTCCATGAGGGGGCCGGCAATGTTGGCGGCCGAATACCGGCCGACCAGCGCAACGGTCTTGAAAGGCGAAACAGGCGAAGACGAGGCGGCGGGAGCTTGCGGGGCCACGGCAGACGGGGGAATCGACATGCGCGCATTACACCATATCGATATGACCATCGCCACGTCAGCGCGTGTTTAGTGGAGAAACGCCGACATCACCCGTAGATTGGCGCCGATTTTGCGTAAAATTGAAGAATCATGGACAAGCGCGCCACCATCCTCCTCAAGACCCTGATCGAACGGTATATCGCCGAGGGCCAGCCCGTGGGCTCGCGCACCTTGTCGAAGTATTCAGGGCTCGATCTTTCGCCGGCCACCATCCGCAATGTGATGTCCGACCTCGAGGAGATGGGCTTCATCGCCAGCCCGCACACCTCGGCCGGACGCGTGCCGACGCCGCGCGGCTACCGCCTCTTTGTCGATACGATGTTGACGGCCAGCCCGTTGGATGTGCTAAGCACGCAGGACCGCATGGCGCAGCAAATGGTGGGTGCGATTGCAGAGCAGGTACGCACGCAACTGGCGTCGCACGGGTCGGAATCGTCGCAGCGGGTGATTGCGGCGGCGGCGCAGACCTTGTCCAACCTCTCGCAGTTTGCCGGCATCGTGATGACGCCGCGTCGCACACATACGTTCCGGCAGATCGAATTCCTGAGGTTGTCGGAGTCCCGCATCCTGCTGATCGTCGTCACGCCCGAAGGCGACGTCCAGAATCGCATCATCCATACCGATACGCCTTACACCCCGTCGCAATTGGTGGAAGCGGCCAACTACATCAACGCGCATTACGGCGGCCAGACGTTCGATGCGGTGCGCGAAAGCCTGCGCGGCGAGCTGTCTGCGCTGCAGGCCGATATGACCGCACTGATGCAGGCGGCCGTGGAGGCGGGCAGCAGCGCGGCGTCGGAGGAAGAACCGGTCGTCATCTCGGGCGAGCGCAAGCTGCTGGATGTGGAGGACCTGTCTTCGTCCATGGACAAGCTGCGCCGGCTCTTTGCCGTGTTCGAGCAGAAGACTGGCCTGCTGCAACTGCTGGACGTATCGAGCCGTGCCGAGGGCGTGCAGATCTTCATCGGCGGCGAAAGCAGCCTCGTCCCGCACGAAGACATGGCGGTCATCACCGCACCGTACGAGGTGGACGGCAAGATCGTCGGCACGCTGGGCGTGATTGGGCCGATGCGCATGGCGTATGAGCGCGTGATCCCCATTGTGGATATCACGGCCAAGCTGCTGTCCAGCACGCTCAGCCAGTATTGAGGCAGGGCGGCCTGCGGCGGGCGAAGCGGCCCGCCAATGTCTCAGGCCGAGAATTGCTCGAACGCCGCCAGCGCATGCGTGGCGTACATCATCGAAGGGCCGCCTCCCATATAGACGGCTGTTCCCAGTACCTCTTCCAGTTCAGCGCGGGTTGTGCCGAGTTTGACCAGCGCCTGGACATGGAAACCGATGCAGTCGTCGCAGCGGCTGGCGATGGCGATTCCCAGCGCCACCAGTTCTCGCGTCTTCTTGCTCAGTGCACCGTCTTTTGTGCCGGCCGCCGCCAGTTGGCTGAACGCAGCCATCAGCTCTGGCTGCGATTCGCGCAAGTTGCGCATGTGCGCAGACACATCTTTGACCACGCTTTTGAATTCGGGCATGCCGCTCATGACAGTGCTCTCCTGGGCCGGGTGTGGAGTGTGGGAGTAGCGGGCAGGGCGTATTGGAGCAACCTGCCGCGCATCCTTTCCCTTTCGAGCATTCTCGTCCGCACCCAGGGACAAGGTCATGATGTAGCGCAACGAGGCGCTCAGAAACTGCCCGTGAACTGATACCGCCCGCCTGGGTGCCACATCGTCGCCACCGAGGCGACCTGGCCTTGCGACAGCGTCTTCCGCCGCAGCATCAGGCAGGGCTCACGCACGTCCATGTGCAGCATCTCCGCAATCTCGCGCGGAGGCAGTCGGGCTTCAATGCCGTAATCCACGCCCTGCAACGGGGCGGCACGCATCAGGTAGGCGTTTGGCGTGGTCTGCGTGAAATCCTGCTCCATGTATTCAGGCGCCAACGCCGCGTTCACCCAACGGTCTTCCACCTGGATCGGCAGGTCATTTTCGAAATGCACGATCAGTGAATGGAAGAGCACGCGGCCTGCCGGCACGCCAAACGAAGCCGCCATTGCTTCGTTGGCGCGGGCGCGCTCCAACTTGTGCAGTTCGGCGCGATGCTGATGACCGCGCGCGGCAATTTCCTCGGCGATATTGCGGATCGCCACCAGCGTCGCCTGGTATTTCTGCTGCGCGACGAACGTTCCCAACCCCTGCACGCGCGTGAGGATCTGCTCGGCGGTCAGCTCGCGCAGCGCCCGGTTGACCGTCATGCGCGACACGCCAAAGGTCTGCGCGAGCGTGGTCTCCCCCGGGATCATTTCGCCTTCTTGCCACTCGCCGCTGCGGATGCGCATGAGGATGTCTTCCTTGATGCGCTGGAAGGCCGGGGTGCTGGCGGACGGGTCGTGTGACATGGACGTGGCTTGCGGCGCGGTCTGGGCGGCCGATGTGATGTGCGGATGGCAGCCATCATCAGGGTTTGCTCTTAGCTTGTAAAGTTTTCTTGCCTAAGTTGTATATACAACATAAGATGCGCTCCATGACAAAGGAGTTCGCAGGAGACCTCACATGAACGCCCCGACCAACGCTGCCCACCTGACCAACGACCCGCGCTACGACGCTTCGCGTGAAATCCGTGCCCCGCGTGGTACCGAGCTGCATTGCAAGAGCTGGCTGACCGAAGCGGCCTATCGCATGCTGCAGAACAACCTCGACCCGGACGTGGCCGAGAACCCCAAGCACCTCGTTGTCTACGGCGGCATTGGTCGTGCCGCACGCGACTGGGCCTGCTTCGACAAGATCCTGGAAACGCTGCGCGAGCTGAACGACGACGAATCGCTGCTCGTGCAATCGGGCAAGCCGGTGGGTGTGTTCAAGACCCATCCGGATGCGCCGCGCGTCTTGATCGCCAACTCCAACCTCGTGCCGAAGTGGGCGAACTGGGAACACTTCAACGAGCTGGATCGCAAGGGCCTGTTCATGTACGGCCAGATGACTGCCGGCAGCTGGATCTACATCGGCAGCCAGGGCATCGTGCAAGGCACGTACGAGACGTTTGCCGAGGCCGGTCGTCAACATTACGACGGCAAGCTGGCTGGCCGCTGGATTCTCACGGCGGGCCTGGGCGGCATGGGTGGCGCGCAGCCGCTGGCGGCCACGCTGGCCGGCGCGGTGTCGCTGAACATCGAGTGCCAGCAATCGAGCATCGATTTCCGTCTGCGTACGCGCTACCTCGACAAGCAGGCCAAGGACATCGACGACGCATTCAACCTGATTCGCCACCATTGCGAGCGCGGCGAGGCCGTGTCCATCGGCCTGCTCGGCAATGCGGCGGAAATCCTGCCGGAGCTGGTCAAGCGTGCCCGCGCCGGTGGCCTGAAGCCGGATCTGGTGACCGACCAGACCTCGGCACATGATCTGGTCAACGGCTACCTGCCGGTTGGCTGGACGGTCGAGCAATGGCGTGCTGCGCAACGCGATCCGTCGCAGCACGCCCGCCTGACCGACGAGGCCGCCAAGTCCTGCGCCGTGCACGTGCAGGCCATGCTCGATTTCCAGGCCATGGGCATTCCGACCGTCGACTACGGCAACAACATCCGCCAGGTCGCGTTCGACCAGGGCGTGAAAAGCGCCTTCGACTTCCCAGGCTTCGTGCCGGCCTACATCCGTCCGCTGTTCTGCGAGGGCAAGGGCCCGTTCCGCTGGGTGGCACTATCGGGCGATCCGGAAGACATCTACAAGACCGACGCCAAGATCAAGGAACTCTTCCCGCACAACACGCACGTGCATCGCTGGCTCGACATGGCGCGTGACCGCATCGCCTTCCAGGGCCTGCCCGCGCGCATCTGCTGGCTGGGCCTGGGCGAGCGTCACCTGGCCGGTCTGGCTTTCAACGAGATGGTCAAGAATGGCGAGTTGAAGGCGCCGATTGTGATCGGCCGCGATCACCTCGACACCGGCTCCGTGGCGAGCCCCAACCGCGAAACCGAAGCCATGCGCGACGGCACCGACGCCGTGTCGGACTGGCCACTGCTCAACGCGCTACTCAACACGGCCGGCGGCGCGACGTGGGTGTCGCTGCACCACGGCGGCGGTGTCGGCATGGGCTATTCGCAGCACTCGGGCGTTGTCATCGTGGCCGACGGTACCGACGCTGCGGCAAAGCGCCTGGGCCGTGTGCTCGTTAACGATTCGGGCTCCGGCGTCATGCGCCATGCTGATGCCGGCTACGAAACCGCCATCGCCTGCGCCAAGCGCAACGGTTTGAACCTGCCGATGATCGGCTAAGTTAAAGACATCTTCTCGCATTGCTATGAACACCATGACCACGCCCCCCATCGTCACGCTGCAGCCGGGCGAAATGTCCTTTGCCGACCTGCGCCGCGTCTGGCTCGCGCCCACGCCTGTTGCGCTGTCGGGCGATTGCGCGGCCGCCATCGAAGCGTCTGCGGCTACCGTGCAGGCCATCGTTGCCAAGGGCGACCCGGCCTACGGCATCAACACCGGTTTCGGCCTGCTGGCCAAGACGCAGATCCCCACGCACGAACTGGAGCGCCTGCAACGCAACCTGATCCTGTCGCACGCCGTCGGCACCGGTGAAGACCTGAGCGACAACGTGGCGCGACTGGTCCTGCTGATGAAGGCAGCGAGCCTGGCGCGCGGCTATTCGGGCGTGCGCCGTGTCGTGATCGACACGCTGCTGGCACTGCTGAACGCCGGCATCGTGCCGTGCATTCCGTCCAAGGGTTCGGTGGGCGCGTCGGGCGATCTGGCACCGCTGGCGCACATGACGCTGGCGCTGCTGGGCGAGGGCGACGTGCGCGTGAATGGCGTGCGCACGCCGGCACGTGCGGCACTGGCTGCGGCCGGGATCGAACCGATTGCGCTGGCCGCCAAGGAAGGCCTGGCACTCATCAATGGCACGCAGGTGTCGACCGCACTGGCGCTCAACGGCCTGTTCCTGGCCGAGCGTCTGCTGCAAGCTGCCACCGTGTCGGGTGCGTTGTCGGTGGATGCCGCCAAGGGCAGCGATGCGCCGTTCGATCCGCGCGTGCACGCGGTGCGTGGCCAAGCCGGGCAGATTGCCACGGCCGCGGTGTACCGCAACCTGCTGGCCGGTAGCGCCATCCGCCAATCTCACCTCGTGGGCGACAAGCGCGTACAAGATCCGTACAGCCTGCGCTGCCAGCCGCAAGTCATGGGAGCGTGTTTCGACCTGATCCGTCAGGCCGGCGCCACGCTGCTCACCGAGGCCAACGCCGTCACTGACAACCCGCTGGTCTACGCCGAGGCCGGCGAGGTGATCTCAGGTGGCAACTTCCATGCGGAACCGGTCGCGTTTGCGGCTGACATGCTCGCGCTGGCGATTGCCGAGATTGGTGCACTGTCCGAGCGCCGCATCGCGTTGCTGATCGACTCCACGCTGTCGGGCTTGCCGCCGTTCCTGGTCGAGCAGCCGGGTCTGAACTCGGGTTTCATGATTGCGCACGTCACTGCGGCCGCGCTGGCTTCGGAAAACAAGACGTTCGCCCACCCGGCCAGCGTTGACAGCTTGCCGACTTCCGCCAACCAGGAAGACCACGTCAGCATGGCGACCTTCGCTGGCCGCCGTCTGCAGGACATGGCAGAGAACACTGCCACCATCGTTGGCATCGAAGCGCTGGCGGCAGCGCAGGGCATCGACTTCCACAAGCCGCTGGCGACGTCCGACACGCTGCAGAAAGCGCATGGCTGCATCCGCGCGCGCGTGGCGTACTACGGTGAAGATCGCCTGTTCGCCCCGGACATCGAAGGCGCCCGCCGCCTCGTGCTCGACGGTGATCTGGGCGATTCGTGCCGCGCGCATGTCGGCGAACTCGCACTCGTCTGACCATGCTCGCCCAAGCCGAACCGAACGTCTGGCAAGGCCGCGTCGATGCGGAAGAAGGCCCGCTGGGCTTGCGTTGGCACCAGACCGTGCGCCGTATCGATGCATCGACGCCGCTGGCCAACACCGTCGCCCTGGCGGGCTTTGCCTGCGATGCGGGCGTCGCACGCAACCACGGGCGAACCGGGGCACAGGCGGGCCCGGCCGCCATCCGCAAGATGCTCGCGAACCTGCCCGCGCGTGCCGGTCGTGTGGTCGTCGATGCGGGCGACGTGACATGCCAGGGCGATGCGCTGGAAGACGCGCAGAGCGAATTGTCCGGTGTGCTGCATGATCTGCTCGACCGCGGCGCATTTCCGATCGCGCTCGGCGGCGGGCACGAGATCGCGTGGGCTTCGTTCGGTGGCTTGGCGCGGCATCTGGCGGCGAAATCCGACCAGCCCCCGCGTATCGGCATTCTCAATCTGGACGCGCATTTCGATTTGCGCGCCGGCGAGCGCGGCAGCTCGGGCACACCCTTCCGCCAGATCGCAGAAGACTGCGCGCGGCGCGGCTGGCCGTTCCACTACGCATGCCTGGGCGTGAGCACCTACGCCAACACCGAAGCGCTGTTCGCGCGTGCGCGCCAGCTCGGCGTGCGCTGGATGCACGACGACGAGATGGACATCATGCAGCTCGCCCACGTGCTGAAGGTGGTCGAGGTGTTCCTGAGCCAGGTCGATCACGTTTATTTGACGATGTGTCTGGACGTGCTGCCGGCCGCTGTTGCCCCTGGCGTGAGCGCGCCATCCGCACGCGGCGTGGGGATGGACGTGATCGAGCCCATCGTCGATCGCGTGGTCAGCTCGGGCAAGCTGCGGCTGGCGGATGTGGCGGAACTGAACCCGTCGCTCGACATCGACAACCACACGGCACGTGTTGCTGCCCGTCTCGTGGCGCGCGTGGCAGACGGCATTGGCCTGCAGGGAGCCGCACATGACTGATCCGGCCAACCCGCACTGGGACGCGCTCTGGACCAACGTCCACCTCGCCACGCTCGCCGCTGATGCCGACGGCTACGGCGAGATTCGCGACGGCGCCATCGCTGTCAAGGACGGGCGCATTGCGTGGCTTGGCTACCGCGTCGATCTGCCTGCCAATGCCCGCGCGACAAGCGAGCACGATGGCGGCGGCGCGTGGCTCACGCCCGGCCTGATCGATTGCCACACGCACCTCGTCTACGCCGGCAACCGCAGCAATGAATTCGAAGCGCGCCTAAACGGCGTGCCGTACGAAGAGATCGCGCGGGCGGGCGGGGGCATCCTCTCCACCGTGCGCGCCACGCGTGCGGCCAGCGAAGACGCGTTGGCCGAAGCCAGTCGGCCACGCCTGAATGCACTGCGCGCCGAAGGTGTCACCACCGTCGAAATTAAGTCCGGCTACGGCTTGAACCTGGAAACCGAGCGCAGCATGCTGCGGGTTGCGCGCCGCTTCGGCCAGGCGTTGCCGGTGCGCGTGCGGACAACGTTTCTCGGTGCGCATGCCGTGCCGCCTGAATTCGCCGGCCGCGCGGATGACTACATCGGTCACCTCTGCGCCGATGTGCTGCCTGCGCTCGCGGCAGAAGGTCTCGTCGATGCCGTCGACGCCTTCTGCGAAACCATTGGCTTCACGCCTGCACAAACGGCGCGTATGTTCGATGCCGCGCAGCGCCTGGGCCTGCCGGTAAAGTTGCACGCCGAGCAGCTCTCCGATCAGGGTGGCGCGGCATTGGTCGCACGCTACGGTGGCCTTTCTGCGGATCACCTCGAATGTCTGACCGATGCAGGTGTTGCCGCCATGGCGCAAGCCGGCACGGTGGCCGTGGTGCTGCCCGGCGCGTTCTACTGCCTGCGCGAGACGCGCCTGCCGCCGATGGCCGCGCTGCGCGCCGCCGGTGTGCCAATGGCCGTGTCGACCGACTGCAACCCTGGCACATCGCCGCTGTCGTCGCTGCTGTTGGCGATGAACATGGCCTGCACGCTGTTCCGCCTGACGCCGCTGGAAGCGCTGACCGGCGCCACGCGTCATGCTGCCGCAGCGCTGGGCCTGTCAGGTACGTGTGGCGTGCTGGCTCCAGGCTGCGCCGCCGATTTCGCGCTCTGGCGCATCGATCGGCCCGCCGATCTCGCGTATGCGATGGGGCTCAACCCGTGTGTGGGCGTGGTCAAGGATGGGGTGGCGGTGGCGTAAGGAACGCCCGATGACTCGGCTCGTATAATCGGCCGGGTCTATCGCGAACCCGCGCCCATGCCTTTTCTGCCCGAACCCCTCTTCCAGCACGGTCAGCCCGATCGCACGGCGATCCTGCTCGTCAACCTCGGTACGCCCGACGGCACGTCGCCGCGCGAGGTGGGCCGCTATTTGCGTCAGTTCCTGTCGGACCCACGCGTGGTCGAGATTCCGCGCGCCGCATGGTGGTTCATCCTCAACGTGCTGATCGTGCCGCTGCGTTCGCGGGCGTCGGCGCACAAGTACGAAAGCATCTGGCTGCGTGAGGCCAACAAGACGGGGTCGCCCCTGCTCGTCTATAGCGAGCGGCAGGCGCATGCGCTGCAGCAGTTGCTGAACGCTCAGGGCCACGATGTGGTGGTTGCCTGCGCGATGCGTTACGGCAATCCGTCGATCCCCTCGGTCATGCAGGCGCTGCGCAAGCAGGGCGTCGAGCGCATCCTCGTGTTGCCGATGTATCCGCAGTATTCCGGCACCACCACTGCGACTGCCTTCGATGAGGTCTTCCGCGTGCTGGGCGAAATGCGCAATCAGCCGGAGTTGCGACTGGTCAAGCATTTTCACGATGACCCCGCTTACATCAATGCGCTGCACCAGCAGGTGGGGGCGTATTGGGCACAGCATGGCGCGCCCGATTTTGCGCACGGCGACAAACTGTTGCTGTCGTTCCATGGCGTGCCGCGGCGTACGTTGGAGTTGGGCGATCCCTACCACTGCGAATGCCTGAAGACAGGCCGCTTGCTGGGCGAAGCGCTCGGCCTGCAGCCGGGGCAGTACCTGGTCACGTTCCAGTCACGCTTTGGGCGCGCCGAATGGCTACAGCCGTACACCGCGCCCACGCTGGAAGAACTTGGCCGCGTCGGCACCAACCGCGTCGACGTGTTTTGCCCGGGCTTTCCGGCCGATTGCCTGGAGACGCTGGAAGAGATCGCCATGGAAGGGCAGTCGACCTTCCGCGTCGCCGGCGGCAAGGAATTCCATTACATCCCGTGCCTGAATGACAGCGAAGCGTGGATCGCCGGCATTGCCGACATTGCGCTGGCGCATCTTCAGGGCTGGCCGCTCACGCTGACGCATCCGCATGTGCTGGAAGCCAGCCGCACGCGTGCACAGAGCAAGGGGGCGGCCGCATGAAAGTGAGCACCGACGCAGCTGGTCGTGTGCGCATCGACAAATGGCTGTGGGCCGCGCGCTTCTTTAAGACACGCTCGCAGGCGACAGATGCGGTGGAGAGGGGGCGCGCCCAGATCAACGACCAGCCGGTTCGCCCCGCCAAGGATGTCAAAATTGGTGATCACGTGCGAGTGCACGCGCATGAACAGCAGTGGGAAGTGGAGGTGTTGGCGCTGGCCGAAGTACGCGGCCCGGCCTCCGTTGCACAGACGCTCTACGCCGAGACGGACACCAGTCGCTTAAAACGCGAAGAGAACGCCGACAAACGCCGGCTGTATCGAGAACCCGCCACACAAATTGCTGGCCGACCAACTAAGCGAGACCGACGGCGCATCGACAAACTCGGCGGAGAGTGAGCGGAGAGTGAGGTATACCGCGCGAGTGTGTGCTAACTTAATACGCTCAAGCCGCGCGGCATCTGCTGCATCTGCGCAGGCTTGATGATGTAGTGCTTGAAGAATGCCTTGCCGCTACCGTACTCCGTATAACGCGGTGTGACGGCCCCAGACAGGCAAATGAACGTTGTGGCTGCGGTCAGGGTCAACAGCAGGAGCACGGTCAGAACGGGCAGCTTGTTGTGCATGGTACGAACCCTCAAAGAAGCTCGCGCCCCCCAGTTTTTTCTTGCATCATAGGCGGCCCATAAGGGCCCCGCAATTGCTGTGCCGTTGCAGTCTGATGAAAGTTGTAACCCCATATTTCGTGATGCACGGCGCACAGTTACCGCGCATCCGGCGCCCTTGAAAAGCGCGCCAAATGCCCCATAACGGGGACAAATCGTTTGTAAAAATCCAGCGGATCGTCTTCAGGCACATGCCGTGCGTCGATTCCCTTTTATCCAGCGCTATGAAACACACTCCGGACACCCCCTCGAACTCGGACATGCCAGCGGACACCCAAGCCACCCAGCCGAACCAGTCGGCGACGGGCCAGGCGGCCCACGCTTATTCGAGCCAGGCTCAGCGCGCAAGTGCCGACGCCCAGGCTGTCGCCGGTGACGAAGCCGCCGTAGCAGAAGCCGTGGCCGACATGGACATCGCCGAACTGCGCCGTCAGCTGGAAGCCGCTGAAGAAAAGGCGCGCCAGAATTACGAAAACTGGGCGCGCGCCACGGCCGAAGGCGAGAACATCCGCCGCCGTGGTCAGGACGATGTGGCGAAGGCCCACAAGTTCGCAATCGAAGGTTTTGCGGAATACCTGCTGCCGGTAATGGACAGCCTTCAGGCCGCTTTGGCCGACACGTCGGGCGATGCCACCAAGCTGCGTGAGGGCGTTGAACTTACGCTCAAGCAGCTTTACGCTGCGTTCGAAAAGGGGCGTGTGACCGAACTGAACCCCGTGGGTGAAAAGTTCGATCCGCATCGTCATCAAGCCATCTCGATGGTGCCCGCTGATCAGGAAGCCAATACCGTGGTGGCGGTGCTTCAGCGCGGCTACACGCTGGCCGACCGCGTGCTGCGCCCCGCGCTCGTGACGGTGGCGGCGCCCAAGTAAGCTGACGCCCCGTGATCCTCCAGAACACCACCACTTCGCAAGACGCCAACGGCGCGATCCCGGTCGATAAGACCGCGTTCGCGGCGTTTGGCATGCGCGAGGTGAACACCGAGACCTTCGACGCGGCCATTGCGGCGGCGGGCGATGCGCTCGTGTGCGTATTCTTCTGGGGCGTGGATTGCTTCAACTGCGAGATGGCCAAGAAAGCCATGCTCGCGCAACCGGCCGCTGTGCGTGAGCATGAGCTGAACTGGCTCCATGCCAACGTCTACGCACACCCGGAATTGGGCCAGCGCTTTGGCCTGCATGGCATTCCGGTGTTCATGTTCTTCCATCGTGGCAAGAAGCTAGGCCGGGCGACCGGTTGGCATGGCCACGCGCAGTTTGCCGCCGCCGTTGCCAATGCCCGCAACAAGCTGGCGGGCAAGCCGCTGATCTGAGGCAGCGACCATCATGACGTCGAGGCCGATGGTTGCGGCCTTCCATATCGTTTCGTCCGTCCGTGCCGTGCGCCGCAAGCGTGTGGCGCGCACCTCGCCGCGCGCCGCCCAGGCGATGACCGCGGCCCTTGCCGCCGCCCGGCGGTTGTTCTAGTGCCCCTGCGGCACGTTGCCGCCGGGCTCTCTTCACTCCCACCAGAAGTTTCAGTTTCGTATCACCGCCGGCCGGCCTGTGTGCCCGCTGGTTTTCTTGCCGCTGCGTTGCATTGGCCCAGAAGGCTATGGGCAGCGGCTTTGCCTAGTGTTGAACATTGACCTGTAGGAGATCGTCATGTCCAAAGCAGCCGCCATCTACCTGACCGAGCTGGACCTCACCCGCCTGGAAAACGCCGCCACCCGCGCGGGCAGCAACTCGCCGCTGGCCGATCTGGTCGACGACCTGATTACTCGTGCCAACGTGGTGCCTGGCAACAAGATTCCCGCCGATGTGGTGACCATGAACTCCGTCGTCTGCGTGGTGGATGAAGCCGGCGCCGAACAAGAGTGGACGCTCGTCTACCCGGAAGAGGCCAACGTGACGTCAGCAAAGCTGTCGGTGCTTTCGCCAATGGGCGCCGCGCTGCTGGGCGCGCGGGCGGGCAAGTCGGTCAAATACTCGGCGCCCAATGGTGCAGAGCGTTCCTTGCGCATCGATCGCGTTGCGTTCCAGCCCGAGGCCAGCGGCCAGCACACCCTGTAAGCCGGCCGCGTCCTATCGCGAGAGGCTGTACCCGACACGCAACTGCGAGCCCAGCTTGTGGTTGTAGTCGAGCAGGCTCTCGCCGTAGCCGGTGAAATACTGAATGAATAGGTAGCCGGCCGTGCCGGTGAAGATCCGGCTCATCGGATACGTCAATTGCGCGTCGACGCTGCCATAGGCCTTGCGGGTGCCCTTGCGTAGCGTGGCGGCCAATTCCCAGCCGTTGGGGGCACCGTAGGACACGCGGAAATCCCCAAAACCACGGTAGTGCGCGATGTCAGTGTTGCCGGTGCGCGTGAGGTACGCGTACAGCTTCGGCTCGAACTTCCAGTGGTAATCGTTCAGGTCACCAAAGTGGAACGTCGGGCGCACGAACACGGTGTTGATGGCGCGTGAGGCGTCGCCGTCACGGCCGTTCGATTCGTGCTCGATGCCCCCCGCGAACGACAGCCGCGTGAGGGCGCCGCCGTGGATGCCCGTATCGGGGCGGTAATAGAACACGCTCGGCCGGTAGTTGGTATCGCGGAACGGCGCCGATTCCTTGCCCACATCCCAGAGCGAGAACTGCGTATAACCGAAGTACACGTTATCCAGCGGCGCTGCCGATGCCGGATTCTCTGGCTGAAAGATCCGAAATTTGAAGCTCAACTGGAACTTGGCGTTCAGGCCCCCGTGCGCGCCCACGGCGGCGAACATGGGTTCGTGGAAAGTCAGGCGCGCGGTTTCTTCGGGCGGGCGGGATGCCTCGCCGTTGCCGGCCACCATCAGGGGAGTGGGCTCTGTAGCGGCTGCGTTGGCAGCGGGCGCATTCGGATTGGTGCCCAGCGCACCTCCGGGGCGGGTCGCTTCGGCTGCTGCGTTGCGGGCGGCGCCGGTGGGGGCTCCATCGGCAGCAATCTGCGGGGCGTCCGCGCCGCGCACGAGCGTCACCAGAACGGGCGCCGCATCCAGATCCGGCACATCGATCCGGACCGTACCGCGCAGAACCTCGGGCAGCGTGCCGGTGTAGGCGACGGTGCGGACTTGGCCCGGACGCAGGTGCAGGGTTTCAGCGCCGGCATTGTGTCGATCGAGAATCACTTCTACCGGGCCCTGCAGGTCAGCGCTGGCCGTTACGCGTAGCTTGGCCGGCACGGCATAGCTGCGCTGGGCGGCATCGCCCGAAATGACGAGGGTCAGGGTGAAGGGCTGGTTGGCGTTGACGCGGCGGGAAGGCTGGAGCAGGGCAACGGCAGCATCGGCAGAGGGCACGGCGCATGCGGCAAGCAGGGCAGCGCCAAGAATGGATCGGAGAGGATGCAAAGGCATGGGCGCAAAAGCCGGGTTGGCGTCCGGCGAGTGGCAATGCGCGCAAGGGTAACACCCACGCCTTTTGTGCCGGGTTTGCGGCGGTGGGCGTTCGAAACGGACGTTTTTGCCCGGTAGCGCACGTTTTCGGGTGCTTTCCCAAGAAAAACCGGCCAAAATGCTCAACTTTTCAAAATTCGGCCTTGAAAAGCCGGACGGCACTCCCACATCCGATCCAAGTTTGTATTCAGTGCAGTCCTGACACCAGATTCGAGGAGCAAGAACATGGGCAAAATCATCGGTATCGACCTTGGTACCACCAACAGCTGCGTCGCCATCATGGAGGGCAACACCCCCAAGGTGATCGAGAACGCAGAAGGCGCTCGCACCACCCCGTCGATCATCGCCTACATGGAAGACGGCGAGATCCTGGTCGGTGCCCCGGCCAAGCGCCAGGCGGTGACCAACCCGAAGAACACGCTGTACGCCGTCAAGCGCCTGATCGGCCGCAAGTTTGAAGAGAAGGAAGTCCAGAAGGACATCGGCCTGATGCCGTACACCATCACCAAGGCCGACAACGGCGACGCCTGGGTGGAAGTGCGCGGCCAGAAGCTGGCACCGCCGCAAATTTCGGCTGAAACCCTGCGCAAGATGAAGAAGACCGCCGAGGATTACCTGGGCGAGGAAGTGACCGAAGCCGTGATCACGGTGCCGGCATACTTCAACGATTCGCAGCGCCAAGCCACCAAGGATGCCGGCCGCATCGCCGGTCTGGACGTCAAGCGCATCATCAACGAGCCGACCGCGGCTGCGCTGGCATTCGGCTTGGACAAGAACGAGAAGGGCGACCGCAAGATCGCCGTGTATGACCTCGGCGGCGGTACGTTCGACATCTCGATCATCGAGATTGCCGACGTGGACGGCGAGAAGCAGTTCGAAGTGCTGTCGACCAACGGCGATACGTTCCTGGGCGGCGAAGACTTCGACCAGCGCATCATCGATTACATCATCGGCGAGTTCAAGAAGGAGCAGGGTGTCGACCTGTCGAAGGATGTGCTCGCGCTGCAACGCCTGAAGGAAGCCGCTGAAAAGGCCAAGATTGAGCTGTCGAGCACGCAACAGACCGAAATCAACCTGCCGTACATCACGGCCGATGCCTCGGGTCCGAAGCACTTGAACCTGAAGATCACGCGCGCCAAGCTCGAAGCGCTGGTCGAAGACCTGATCGCCCGTACGATCGATCCGTGCCGCACCGCCATCAAGGATGCTGGCGTGAAGGTGTCGGACATCCATGACGTGATCCTGGTCGGCGGCATGACGCGTATGCCGAAGGTGCAGGAAAAGGTGAAGGAGTTCTTCGGCAAGGAAGCCCGCAAGGACGTGAACCCGGACGAGGCTGTTGCCGTGGGCGCCGCCATCCAGGGTCAGGTGCTGGGCGGTGACCGTACCGACGTGCTGCTGCTGGACGTGACGCCGCTGTCGCTGGGCATCGAAACGCTGGGTGGCGTGATGACCAAGATGATCGGCAAGAACACGACCATCCCGACCAAGTTCTCGCAGACGTTCTCGACCGCCGACGACAACCAGCCGGCCGTGACGATCAAGGTCTACCAGGGCGAGCGTGAGATGGCCTCCGGCAACAAGATGCTGGGCGAATTCAACCTTGAGGGCATTCCGCCGGCACCGCGCGGCACGCCGCAGATTGAAGTGTCGTTCGACATCGACGCCAACGGCATTTTGCACGTGGGCGCCAAGGACAAGGCGACCGGCAAGGAAAACAAGATCACGATCAAGGCAAGCTCCGGCCTATCGGAAGCCGAGATCGAGCGCATGGTGAAGGACGCCGAGGCCAACGCCGAGGAAGACAAGAAGCTGCGCGAACTGGTCGACTCCCGTAACCAGGGTGAAGCGCTGGTGCACTCGACCAAGAAGGCACTGGGCGAGTACGGCGACAAGCTGGAAGCTGGCGAGAAGGACAAGATCGAAGCCGCGATCAAGGAACTTGAAGAGACCCTGAAGGGGACCGACAAGGCCGCGATTGACGCCAAGACCGAAGCGCTGGCAACCGCCTCGCAGAAGCTCGGCGAGAAGGTCTACGCTGACATGCAAGCCAAGGGCGAAGTCGGCGGTGCTGAACAAGCCGCTGCCGGCGCCCAAGCTGGCGCGCAAGCCGGACAAGGCGCACCGCACGACGATAACGTCGTCGACGCCGAGTTCAAGGAAGTGAACGACAAGAAGTAAGCCAACTCGTCCGCCAGGCGGACGTTGCGGTACGCCGGGCAGTGATCATCGGGTTGTGCGGGACGCACCTGATGTCACGCTCGGCTTTTTTGCTATTCGACACGCAGTAAAAACAGGCGACGACTGAAGCCACCATGGCAAAACGTGATTACTACGAAGTGCTCGGGGTGGGTAAGAACGCGAGCGACGACGAGATCAAGAAGGCTTATCGCAAGCTCGCGATGAAGTACCACCCGGACCGCAATCCGGACAGCAAGGAAGCGGAAGACAAGTTCAAGGAGGCCAAAGAGGCCTACGAGATGCTCTCCGACGCGGAGAAGAAGGCTGCCTACGACCAGTACGGCCACGCGGGTGTCGACCCGAACATGGCCGGCGGCTTTGGCGCGGGCGGCGCAGGTTTTGGCGGCGGCTTTGCCGAGGCCTTTGGCGACATCTTTGGCGATATCTTTGGTCAGGCCCAGGGCCAGGGCGGACGCCGCGGTAGTGGCCCGCAGATGTATCGCGGCGCCGATCTGCGCTACAGCATGGAGATCACGCTGGAGCAGGCCGCGCATGGCTACGACACGCAGATCCGCGTGCCGCATTGGGACGAGTGTGACCACTGCCACGGCAAGGGCGCCGAGCCCGGCTCCAGCGTGGAGACCTGCCCAACGTGTCACGGCGCCGGTCAGGTGCGTGTGTCGCAGGGCTTCTTCACGATGCAGCAGACTTGCCCGAAGTGCCACGGCAGCGGCAAGTACATCCCCAAGCCGTGTACCAAGTGCCACGGCCAGGGCAAGCTGAAGAGCCAGAAGACGCTGGAAGTGAAGATTCCGGCCGGCATCGACGAAGGCATGCGCATCCGTTCGTCGGGCAACGGCGAGCCGGGTATCAACGGCGGCCCCCCGGGCGACCTGTATGTGGAAATCCACATCAAGCAGCACCCGGTGTTCGAGCGCGACGGCGATGACCTGCACTGTCAGATGCCGATCTCGTTTGCGACGGCAGCCATTGGCGGCGACATCGAAGTGCCGACGCTGGGCGGTCGCGCTTCGTTCACGGTGCCCGAAGGCACGCAGGCCGGCAAGACGTTCCGCCTGCGTGGCAAGGGCATCAAGGGCGTGCGTTCGGGTTATGCCGGCGATCTCTATGTGCACATCAACATCGAGACACCAGTCAAGCTGACGGAGCACCAGAAAGACCTGCTCAAACAGTTCGACAAGTCCGTGCACGAAGGCGGCTCGCGGCACAGCCCGCAAGAGCAGTCGTGGATGGACAAGGTAAAGAACTTCTTCTCCTCGTAAGAAGCCGCGCAAAGCTACTGCGCGGCCCGATCTTGGCACTGTGATGCTCGCCGTACCGATGTACGGCTGCGCTTCTCGTACCAACCTCGGGCCGCTCGCTACGCTTTTCCAGGCTTCTTAAACACCAACTCTTCAATCAGGACTTCGTCATGCAGCCGCTCCAAGCGCCAAAGGCCGGCGCGCCGTTCGCGCTGCTGGACGATGCCACCTCGGGCGGCGCGCCGTGCTCGCGCTGGTACACCGGTTACGCGGGCGAGTTTTTTCGGCCGGCTGGCATGCTGGATGGGCTGGATGACGATCTTCGTGCAGCCTGGCGCCAGGGTTTGCATGCCCTGATCGTTGCGCCGTATGAGTTTGGTGGGCCGCTGGTCGGCCTGCCGGCTTCCACCGAAATCTCTTCCTCATTGCCTGGCCACGATGGCCGCCTGCGCGTGCTGCTGTTTCGCACGATGCAGGTGCTGTCGTCGGCAGAGGTCGATGCGCTGTTCGACGCGTGGCCCGATGCAACGGGTGCAGCGGGCCTGTTCGACTGTGCTGCCAGCGTCGATCACGCCACCTACACCGACGCCGTCGCGCGCATCCACGACTGGATTGCGGCGGGCGATACCTACGAAGTCAACTACACGTACCGCTTGCGCATGACAGCGTTTGGCGCGCCGGCGGCGCTGTATCGGCGTCTGCGGGCGCGCCAGCCGGTGCCTTACGGCGCTTTCATCGCGCTACCGGAGGGCGGTGCGATTCTGTCGTGCTCGCCGGAGCTGTTCTTCTCCCATCACGCGGGCCAGCTTGTTGCGCGGCCGATGAAAGGCACCGCGCCTGCCACCGGCAATGTCGAAGTCGACGAAGCCCGTGCCACCGCGCTGGCCGCCGACGAGAAGAACCGCGCCGAGAACCTGATGATCGTCGACCTCTTGCGCAACGATCTCGGCCGCCTCGCCCGTGCGGGGTCGGTGCACGTCCCGGCGTTGTTCGAGGTGACGCCGTTCGGCAGCGTGCTCCAGATGACGTCGACCGTGGAGGCTGAGATCCCGCCCGCCACCGGCCTTGCTGATTGCCTGCGAGCGTTGTTCCCGTGCGGTTCCATTACGGGGGCGCCCAAGCGGCGGACGATGGAGATCATCGATACGCTGGAGCCAGAGCCGCGTGGCCTGTACACCGGCGCGATCGGTTGGATCGATGCGCCTGTCGATGATCGTGCGATGGGCGACGCATGCTTCTCTGTGGCGATCCGCACGCTGGTGCTCGGCCCGCCCGGCACTGATGGCCTGCGCAGCGGCGAACTCGGTATCGGCTCCGGCATCGTGCACGACAGCATCGCCGACGAGGAGTACGCGGAGTGCCAACTGAAGGCGCGTTTCGTGACGGCGCTCGATCCAGGGCTGTCGTTGTTCGAGACGATGCGCGCGACACGCGATGGCGTGGCGCTGCTGGATTGGCATCTGGCGCGGCTGGAACGTTCGGCCGCTGCATTCGATTTCCCTTTCGACCGAACTGTGCTGACGAATGAAGTGGCACGTGCGTGCGCAACGCTCGAAGGCGAGGGCGCTTATCGCATGCGCCTGTTGCTCACGCCGGAGGGTGCGGCAAACGTATCGGCGGTGCCCCTGTCGCCGCTGCATGCGAGCTGGGATGCACCGGTACGTCTTCTCGTTGCTGAGCAACCGCGCGAGGTCACACACAGTCTGCCGACGCACAAGACCACGTTGCGAGCCGGCTACGACGCTGCCTGGCAGGCGGCCGAGCGCGAAGGTGCATTCGATACGGTGTTCTTCAACGCCGATGGCACGTTGGCCGAAGGCGGCCGCAGCACGTTGCTGGTCAAGCTCGATGGCGCGTGGTGGACGCCGCCGCTGTCCGCGGGTGTCTTGCCGGGAGTGATGCGTGCGGTGCTGTTGAAAGACGCGTCGCCGTGGCTTGATGGGCCGCTGCAGGAACGTTCGCTCACACGCACCGATGTTGCTCGCGCCGAAGCCGTCGCCGTATGCAATGCTCTACGCGGCGTGGTGCCCGCGCATTTCGAGCCGGCCTTGGCCGCCGACGTGCTCTAGCTTCCAGCGCGCCACGCCGGGCAGGTTGATGAGTTCGCGGTCGTGGCAGACCATCAGCAGCGTGCGGCCTTCTGCTGCCAGTTCTCCCACAAGTGCAATGACTTGCTCGCGTGCGGCGCCGTCCAGATTCGACGTCGGTTCGTCGAGCAGAAGCACATCCGTGTGCAGCGCACGAGCCCGCGCCAGTGCGAGGCGTTGCGTTTCGCCGCCGGACAGCCGTTCGGGCGGCACATCCACCACGTGCTGCAGGCCAGCCCAGTGCAGGGCATCGTCAACTCGGTCAGCCAACTCCGGACGTGCCACACGATGTGCGCCCGTGGTCAGGCCATAGGCAAGATTCGCGCGTACTGAAGTGCGGAACAGATACGGATGCTGGTGAACGTAGGTCAGCCGGGCGCGCAGTTCGGCCGGATAGGGCGACAGCGCCTGCTGCCCGTGGCCCATATCAACGGTCGCACCATTGGCGGGTGCGAGCCCGGCCAGCATGCGCAGCAGCGTTGTCTTGCCGACGCCGTTTGCGCCCGTAATGACGATCGCATGTCCTGCCGACAGCGCCAGGCGCGGAATCTCGAACAGCACGCGCGCGCCGTGCTGGCAGCGCAAGCCTTCAAACACCATGGTTGGCTGCGACGACGCGCTCATGCCGGCTCCCTGCGATAGTTGCCAGCCCCTTGCAACCACGCCAGCACGAGGTTGACGAGCAGCGCCAGCACGATCAGCACGATGCCCAGCGCGATTCCCTGTGCAAACTCGCCCTTGCTGGTTTCCAGCGCGATCGCCGTGGTCATGGTGCGTGTGACGCCTTCGATGTTGCCGCCGACCATCAGCGCCGAGCCCACTTCGGCAATGACGCGCCCAAAGCCGGCCACCACGGCCGCCATCAGACCGAAGCGCAGTTCACGAAAGACGGTCAGCAGTAACCGGAGGCGCCCGGCGCCAAGCACACGCGCTGTCTCGGCGAGACGCGGATCCGCGCGTTCAAGCGTCGTCAGTGCAAACGCGACGATCACCGGCAGGCCAAGCACCGCTTGCCCGAGGATCATCCCCCCCTGGGTGAACAGCAGCCCGAAGCCGCCCAGCGGCCCCTGCCGCGAAAGCAGCAGATACAGCAGCAGCCCGATCAGCACGGTCGGAAACGACAGCGATGCCTGCGCCAGCACCACCAGCGCACGGCGTCCCATAAAGCGGTGCATGGCGATGAGGTAGGCGATGAGCAGACCTGGGGGCGCCGCCAGCAGCAGCCCCGCGATCGCCACCTTCAACGACACCCAGACGATCAGCCACAACGCCGCGTCGCCGCTGGCAAGCAGGGCGAAGGCGTCGACGGTGGCCGACCAGATTTCCATGCGAGTGCCGCTCAGGCGAAAGTGTGTTCCGGGCCGGGGAACGTGCCGTCCTTGACGGCTGCCACATAGGCCGCGACGGCGCCATCAATGGTGGTCTGCCCGTCCATGAAGTTGCGTACAAACTTCGGGCGATGGCCGGGGAACACGCCCAGCATGTCGTGCATCACGAGCACCTGGCCGGAGCACTCCAGCCCGGCGCCGATGCCGATGGTGGGAATGGCCAGCAGGCGTGTGACTTCGCCGGCCAGGTCGGCCGGGATGGCTTCCATGACGACGAGCTGCGCGCCGGCATCCTGCACCGCCAGCGCATCGGCCTTCAGTTGCGCGGCCGCTTCATCGCCGCGACCCTGCACTTTGAAGCCACCAAACGCATGCACCGATTGCGGCGTCAGGCCGATGTGCGCACACACCGGAATGCTGCGCTCAACGAGGAACTTGATCGTTGGCGCGAGCCACACGCCGCCTTCGAGCTTGACCATCTGCGCACCGGCCTGCATTACGCGCACGGCGCTATGGAAGGCCTGTTCGGGTGTGCCATACGTGCCGAATGGCAGGTCCGACACGAGCAGCGCTTTGGTCGTCCCGCGCGACACGCATTCGGTGTGATAGACGATGTGATCGAGCGTGACCGGCAGCGTGGTCTTCTGGCCCTGCATCACGTTGCCGAGCGAATCGCCGACGAGCAGCACGTCGGTGCCGTTGCGATCCATCAGGGCGGCGAAGCTGGAGTCGTAGGCGGTCAGCATGGCGATGCGCTCGCCGGCGGCACGCATGGCCTGCAGCGAAGTCACCGTGACGGCCTTGCGGTTCGATTCCTGGAGGTAGCTCATGGACTGAGACTCATTGGGGCATCGCGAGCGCCCACGCAGACCATGTGGTGCGTCGACTAGCGCGTTGCCAGCTTGATGAATTCCTTGGGCCCGCGCATCGCGTCGATGCGGGCGAGCAAGGTGCGGAAATCGTCGTCGTTGCCTGCGGGGTCGAAGGCAGCGGTGTCGACGATCATCGTCGGTGCGGCATCGTAATACAGAAACAGCTCGCCGTATGCGGCGCAGATGCGTTCGAGATACTCCGCATCGATGCCGGTTTCGTAAGGAACGGCGCGACGCGTGACGCGTGGCAGCAGGTCCTCGGCGCGCGCCTGCAAGCAGATGACGAGATCAATGCGCTGTTGCGGCAGGGCCAGCGCATTGGCCATCGCGTCGTACAGCGCGAGTTCATCGGCGGGCAGCGTGAGCTGGGCGAACAGCCGGTCGCGTGGCAGGAAGCTGTCAGCGACGATGCGCTCACCGGCGAGCGTCGCCTTGTGCCACGTCTTCAGGCGCTCGGCGCGTTGCAGCAGGAAACGCAGCTGCACCGGCAGCGCATAGCGCGCGGGGTCTTCATAGAAGCGGGCGATGAAGGCGTTTTCGGCGGGTGTTTCGAACAACGTCGACGCCCGCAGATGATCAGCCAGACGCTGGGCTAGTGCGGTCTTGCCCACGCCAATGGGCCCTTCGACAACGATGCGGCGCAGGTGATCCAATGCCATCAGCGGGTGATTGTGCGTGGTGCGGGTGATCAGGCGGCGGGCTGCTTGGCGCGCATGCACTGGCACATCGTGGTCTTTTCGATGCGCTGGTCGGCCACGCCGGGCAGCAGTGCAGCCACGGCGCCAATGCCCGGAATCACGAGATCGGGCGCCAGTTCATGCAAGGGCAGCAGGGTGAAGGCGCGTTGGCCCACGCGCGGGTGCGGCACCGTCAGCTCGGGTGAGGTGAGGACGTGGTCGCCGTAGAGCAGCAAGTCCAGATCGAGCGTGCGCGGCGCGTTGTGGAACGGGCGCTCGCGGCCGAACTGGTCTTCGATGTGGTGACAGATGCGGAGCAGTTGGTCGGCAGTGAAATGCGTGTCGATGCGCACCACGGCGTTGATGTAGTCATCGCCGCTGGATTCCACGGGCGCGCTGCGATACAGGCTCGATTTGCCGGTGACGGTGATACCGACCTGCTGTGCGAGGCAGACCACGGCGTCTTTCACAGCCTGGCGCGCGTCGCCCAGGTTGGCGCCGATGCCGATGTACGCCACTGTCTTCACGTTTCCTCCGAACTTCCCGGATTGACGTCACCGACTGTATCCGATTTTGCCGGACCACGTCGGCGGCGACGGCGCTTTCCCGGGCTGGCCGGGCCGGCATTTGCCGAGGGGCTCGGAGCGTGCTTCGCTTGTGCCATGAGGGCTTCGCGGGCTTCGCCGTCACCGCTCTGGAAGTCGGTCCACCAGTCGGCGAGTTCCTGCGGCAATTCGCCCGAGGCGCAGCGCAGCGCGAGGAAGTCGTAGCCGGCACGGAAGCGTGGCGACTCCAGCAGCCGATACGGCATGCGGCCCGAGCGCTTTTCAAAGCGCGGCTGCATGCTCCAGATTTCCTTCATGTCGGAGGTGAAGCGGCGCTGGATGGCGAGTTGCTCGGTCTGGCGGTCGAGCACTTCATCCATGGCGGTGTGCAGCGCGGGGATCAGCGGCTCGCCGGCAGAGCGGCGGCGGTTCCAGTGCTCGACCACGTGATGCCACAGCAGCGAGGCAAACAGGAAGCCCGGCGAGACCGGCTTGCCAGCCTTGACGCGGTCGTCGGTGTTGTCGAGGGCCAACTGCACGAAGCGCTGGCCCATCGGCTGCTCCAGCGCGACGTCAAGCAGCGGCAGCAGGCCGCTGTGCAGGCCCGCCTTGCGCAGCTCCTGCAGCGATGCCCAGGCGTGGCCCGACATCAGGAGCTTCAACATCTCATCGAACAGGCGGGCGGCCGGCACGTTGTGGATCAGCGGGCCCAATTCCGCGATCGGCGCGCGCGTGTCGGGGTCGATGTCGAAGCCGGTCTTGGCCGCGAAGCGCACCACGCGCAGCATGCGTACCGGATCTTCGCGGTAGCGGGTGTGCGGATCGCCGATCATGCGCAGCGTGCGTGCGCGCATGTCTTCCATGCCGTGATGGTAGTCATGCACGGTTTCGTCGGCGGGGTCGTAATACATCGCGTTGACGGTGAAGTCGCGGCGGGTGGCGTCTTCGGCCTGGGTGCCCCAGACGTTGTCGCGCAGCACACGGCCGCTGGCGTCGACAGCGTGCGTGTGGTGGTCCAGCTCGGTGCGTTTGACGCGCTTGCCGGCGGGCACCTGCTCGGCGTCGACCGCGTCGACGAGCGCGCGGAAGGTCGAGACTTCGATGATTTCCTGATCGCGTCCGCCGTAGAAGGTGACGTGCACGATCTGGAAGCGGCGTCCGATGATGCGCGAGCGGCGGAACAGCGCCTGGACCTGATCGGGCGTGGCGTTGGTCGCCACATCGAAGTCTTTCGGCTTGATGCCGAGCAGCAAGTCGCGCACGGCGCCGCCCACGATGAAGGCGGCATAGCCGGCTTCCTGCAGCGTGGACGTGACCTTGACCGCGTTGCGCGAGAGCAGCTTCGGATCGATGCCGTGCTCGTCTACGCTCCACACACGCGCCTGACGCGGCACGCCACCGGCGGACTTGGTGCGCGCCTTGGCCGTTTTGGGTGCCTTGGGCGTGCGGGCCCTCCTGGCGGCGGGCGCTCCCGGTTCAGCCGGAGCGTGGGGCTCTGCGGAGGTCTTGCCCAGCAGGCGATTGATGAGTTTCTTGATCACGCCGCGCCTTGCTTAGAAGAGATCCATGATGCGCCAGTTGCGCGCGGCTGCCAGATTGCGCAGCGTGTCGTCCGGGTTGGTGGCGACGGGGTCGGTCACTTCCTCCAGCAGCGGCACGTCGTTGGCCGAATCGCTGTAGAAGGTGCTGCGCTCGAAATCGCTCCAGCCGCGGCCCATGTTGGCCAGCCACTCGTGCACGCGCGCGACCTTGCCCTCGCGAAAGCTCGGCGTGCCGGCCACGTCGCCGGTGAAGGCGCTGTCCGGGTTGCCGTCGGCGGTGGCCGGTTCGGTGGCGATCAGGTGGTCGATACCGAAGGCCTCGGCAATCGGGCGGGTGACGAAGCTGTTGGTGGCGGTGACCACGCAGCACAGATCGCCGGCGTCCAGGTGCTTGTAGACCAGCGCTTGCGCCTGCGGCGTGATCTTCGGCCGGATCACGTCGTGCATGAACTCGGCGTGCCACTGGGCGAGCGTGTCGCGCGGGTGGGCGGCCAGCGGCGCCAAGGCAAAGCGCAGAAACGCATGGATATCCAGCGTGCCGGCTTTGTAGTCGGCATAGAACTGATCGTTCTTGCGTTGGTATTCGGCTTCATCCACCACGCCGCGGCGGATGAGGAAACGTCCCCACTCGTGGTCGCTGTCGGTGGGGATGAGGGTGTGATCGAGGTCGAAGAGGGCCAGATTCATGGGGCGCGATTTTACCCGAACGTTACATCACCGGCCGCGCGAGCCCCGGGATTCACTTCATCAGCGCGAGCATGTCGCGCACGAGCGGCAGGGTGACGGCGCGCTTGCGGGCCAGCGAATAGGTGTCGAGAGCGTCCAGCAACGCCATCAGGCTCGGCATGTCGCGGTAGGAGTGCGTCACGAGCCACTGCGGCACATCAGCCGAAAGTTGCATGCCGCGTTCGCGGGCGGCTTGGCGCAGGGCTTCCACCTTGTCGGCGTCGGACAGTGGGCGCAGCCAGTAGACCAAGCCCCAGCCCAAGCGGGTGCGCAGATCTTCACGCAGCGGCATCGACATCGGCGCGGCAGCCCCGGAGATGGCAATGGCGGCATGCGGATGCGCGCGCACTTCATTGACCAGGTTGAACACGGCGATCTGCGCCCATTCGTCCAGGCGCTCGGCGTCGTCGATCGTCCAGACGGTGATGGTCGGGTCGAATTCGAAGGCTTCGGGCGGGGCGTCGGGCTCCAGCGTGCGGACTTCGTAGCCGCCGGCTTCGGTCTGGGCGCAGATGGCTTGCAGCAGGTGGCTGCGGCCGCTGCCTTCCTCGCCCCAGAGGTAGACCAGGCGGTCTGTGGCGGTACCGTCCACCACCTGCGGAATCAGGGCGCGCAGGCGCAGCACCGCCTCTTCGTTGCCGGTGGCGACGAAGTTGTCGAAGGTCGGGGCGGGCGTCGCACCGAGTTCGAGCGGGAGCTGTTCGGGTGTGGCCATGAAACGTGAGGCGGCGGGTGAGTTATTCGCGGTACAGCTTGCTGCCCAGATAGAGCTGGCGAATCTGCCGCAAACCGACGAGCAGCACTGCGCTGATCGGTAGGGCCAGCAGGATACCGAAAAATCCGAACAATTGGCCAAAAGCCAGCAAGGCGAGGATGACCGCCAGCGGGTGCAGGCCAATGCGTTCGCCGACCAGGCGCGGCGTCAGGTAGAAGCTTTCTAGGAACTGGCCGATGCCGTACACCACGGCGACTGCCAGCAAGCCGTAGAGGTTGCCGAACTGCAACAGTGCGGCAAGGATGGCCAGCGTGAGCCCCACGCCAAAGCCAATGTACGGAATGAACACCGCCAGCCCCGTGAAGATACCTACGGGCAGCGCCACGTCAAAGCCGGCCAGCGCCAGCCCCGCCGAGTAGTACACCGCCAGCACCAGCATCACGATGATCTGCCCGCGCAGGTATTGTGAAAGCAGGCCATCGGTTTCGGTGGCCAGTTCGCGCGTTTTTGGCAGCCAGCGGCGCGGCACGGCGGTTTCGATGCGGCGCATGAGCATGTTCCAGTCCATCAGCAGGTAGAACATCACGATCGGCACCAAGAAAAAGATGCCCAACACCTGGATGGCCGCCGAGCCCGACACGCGCAGATAAGTCAGCACCCGGGCCACCACGTCGTCCGGGCTGGCGGCGAGCTGTTCGGTGAGCAGCGCGCGCAGGCCGGGAAAATCAAAGCTGACATGCAGGCCCAGTTCGTCCAGCTTGGGCGACAGAAATGCGTTGAGTTTGGCGAGCATCCCGGGTAATTGCTCGCGGATGGCTGGGATCTCCCGCTGCAGCACCGCCAGGATCAGCAGCATCAGCGCCACGCCCACCACGGAGAGCACCAGAATCATCAAAAACACGCCCAGCACGCGCGGTACGCGATGGCGCTGCAGCCATTCCACGCCCGGGTGCAGGATGTACGACAGGATGAACGCGAAGACGAAGGGCGTCAGCGTCGGCGCCAGCGCCTTGAGCAGGGCCAGGAAGACAAGCGCCACGGCGATCCAGGCGAGCGTGCGCTTGGTTTCCTGAGACAGCACGGGGGCGTTCATGGCAGGCGATGGTTCCGATAGCGGGGTGGATGAGTCGGAAAAGCGGCCATCGGGACGGCCGCATCCGGTAAAATCGCGATTTTACTGGACCGGCGGGTCTGGTTTTTGTGACTTCCCGCCGCCGTCTTGCTTTCTTTCCCGGTTTTTTCAATTCAGACGACTGTATGAGCGCTTCCGAAACCCCATCCGCATCGACCGGCCTGTCTTACCGCGACGCGGGCGTCGACATCGAGGCGGGTGACGCCCTTGTCGACCGCATCAAGCCGTTTGCCAAGCGCACCATGCGCGAAGGCGTGCTGGGCGGCATCGGCGGCTTCGGCGCGCTGTTCGAGCTGTCCAAGAAGTACCAGGAGCCGGTGCTGGTGTCCGGCACCGACGGCGTGGGCACCAAGCTCAAGCTGGCCTTTGCGCTCAACCGCCATGACACGGTGGGCCAGGATCTGGTCGCCATGAGCGTGAACGACATCCTGGTGCAGGGCGCCGAGCCGCTGTTCTTCCTGGATTACTTCGCCTGCGGCAAGCTCGACGTCGATACCGCTGCCACCGTGGTCAAGGGCATCGCACAGGGTTGCGAGTTGGCGGGCTGCGCGCTGATCGGCGGCGAAACCGCTGAAATGCCGAGCATGTATCCGGACGGCGAATACGACCTGGCCGGCTTTGCCGTCGGCGCGGTCGAAAAGCGCAAGATCATCGACGGCACGACCATTGCCGAGGGCGATGTGGTGCTGGGCCTGGCCTCGTCGGGTGCGCATTCGAACGGCTACTCGCTGGTGCGCAAGATCATTGAGGTGTCGCGCCCGGATCTGAACGCCGATTTCCACGGCCAGCGCCTGCAGGACGCCATCATGGCGCCGACGCGCATCTACGTGAAGCCGCTGCTGTCGCTGATCGACAAGCTGACCGTCAAGGGCATGGCGCACATCACCGGAGGTGGTCTGACCGAAAACGTGCCGCGCGTGCTGCAAGACAACCTGACCGCCGTGGTGCACAAAGACGCCTGGACGCTCCCGCCGCTGTTCCAGTGGCTGCAGAAGGCCGGCAATGTGGCCGATGACGAAATGCACCGCGTGTTCAACTGCGGCATCGGCATGGTGGTGATCGTGTCGGCAGCCGATGCACCGGCCGCCATCGCGCACCTGAAGGACGCGGGCGAGACGGTCTACCAGATCGGCGAAATCCGCACCCGCCAGGCTGGCGAAGCGCAGACGATCGTGGTCTGACGCGAGGTTCGCGCCAACAAAAAACCGCCGAATGCCTCGGCGGTTTTTTTATGCGCGCTGTCTTGGGGGCGCTTATTTGAGCGGGACATATTCGCCGCTGGCCGGGTCGTCCTTCTGCAGCGCGCCGGTGTTGTTGTCGATGAGCAGCGTGACCACGCGCGGCGCGGTGTTCGGGTCGCCGCCGCACGCGGGAGTGTGGTTTTCCAGCACTTCGACGCTGTTGTGCGTGTCGTCGGCGCGGTCTACTAGGAACGACAGGCACTCCTGCGGCAGGGTGGTCAGCTTGTACTTTTCGATGGCGGCGCGGGCCAGATCGACGGCCTTTGCCTGTTCGGCCTCGCTGACGGCGGGCGCGCTGGCAGTCGGCGCATTGGCCGCGTTGGACGCGCCAGGGGCGGGGGCCGCAGGTGCGGAAGCTGGAGCGGGCGCGGCAGGCTTGTGCGCGTCGTCGGAGCGGCCGCAGCCCGCCAGCGCGAGAGCGGTGAACGCGGCAAGCAGCAGGAATTTGGTCACGATGTGCGGAGCGTGTCGGCGATGTTCAGCCCACGACTTTACCCGCAACTGGCGGATTTTTTCCATGCCGCATACGCCTGCGGCATGCACACCGCGCACGGTCGGTAGCCCGCGGCACGCGCGTCGGCTTCGTTCAGGAAGAACACGCGGTGACGCACATAACCACCGCGTTCGATGGCCCGGCGTGCTGCTGCGCAATCGAGCCGGCCATAGATGCGCGCGCGCCGATGCCCGCCCAGCGCGCCGGGCGCGGCGCTCTCATAGGGCTGGCCGTCGGCGCCGATGAGCGTCCACGTTCTCACGCGGCTTCATGCGGCGGATTGCGCCTCGCGCTCCAGCAGCGCCAGCTTGCGCTCCACCCCCCAGCGATAGCCCGAGGTGTTGCCGTCTCGGCGGATCACACGATGGCACGGGATGGCCACCGCAATGTGATTGGCCGCACAAGCCTGCGCCACCGCGCGTACCGCCTTGGGTGCGCCGATGCGCGCGGCAATCTCAGCGTAGCTTGTGGTGCTGCCCGGCGGCACTTCACGCAGCGCTTGCCACACGCGCTCCTGGAACGCGGTGCCGCGCACATCCAGCGGCAGTTCCAGCCCGATGGATGGCGCCTCGATCAGCCCCACCACCCGGGCAACCAAGTCCTCAAAGCCCGCATCACCGCCGATGAGTTCGGCCTTCCGGAACGTGTCTTGCAGATCGCGCACGAGGGCGTCGGGATCGTCGCCCATCAGGATCGCGCAGATGCCGCGATCGCTCTGCGCCACCAGGATCGAACCGAGCGAGCATTCGCCCACCGCGAAGCGGATCGTCGTCTGGGCGCCACCGGCGCGGTAGCGGCTGGCCGTCATGCCGAGCACGTTGTCGGACGCCTCGTAGAAGCGGCTGCTGGCGTTGAATCCGGCGTCGTAGATGGCCTCGGTGACGGTGCTGCCGCGTCCCAGTTGCGCGCGCAGCTTGCGGGCGCGATGCGCATCGGCGTAACCCTTGGGCGTGAGGCCCGTGACGCTCTTGAACAGGCGATGGAAGTGATACGGGCTCAGGCCAGCGTCTTGCGCGAGCGCGTCGAGCGTGGGCGGCGTGTCGGCTGCTTCGATGCGGCGGCAGGCCTGCGCGACAAGCGCGGTTTGCTGCGCGCGCACGGTGGTCTGATCCGGTGCGGCGCGGCGGCTCGGGCGATAACCGGCGGCTTCTGCGTCGGCCGGCGTGTCGAAGAATTCGACGTTCTCCGGGCGCGGCAGGCGCGACGGGCTGCTCGGCTGGCAATACACGCCGGTGGTCTTCACCGCATAGACAAATTGCCCGTCGGCAGAGGCATCGCGCGCCAGCACGCGAGTCCAGCGCGGGTCGTGTTCAACAGGGGTGGTGTCCGGTACGGTGCGGGCGGAGGTTTGCATGGCGTCATCCAGTGGACTGCGATGACTGTACTGTAGGTACGTCCGTCTGGCCGGGCACTCCGCGTCTTGCTGTCAAATTCGAAGCGCCGCACGCGTCACCCGTCCTACGCGTTCACGGGCCTGAAGCGTTGGCAGGCACACGCCATAAATACCAAGCCGCGACGGTTCGATACGGGCTCCACGCAAGACCAATCGTCTCCATCTGCTTGCGTGTGGGCGTGGCGTCGAGCCGCTTCAGACGTCGGTAGCCATCGCGCACGCCGAAGTCGTCTGCAGGCAGGATGTCCGAGCGCTCCAGCGTGTAGATCAGCAGCATTTCGACCGTCCACCGTCCAACTCCGCGCAGCGTCACCAGCCGATCGATGAGCGCTTCGTCTGGCATGGCGAGCGCGTGTTCGCGCGTGGGCACGACACCGTCGAGCGCGGCTTGGGCGATGCCGCGAATGGTCGCAAGTTTGGTCGCCGAGAAGCCGCAGGTGCGCAGGGCTGCCTCGTCTGTGGCGAGCACCTGCTGCGGTGCAGGAAAAGCCGTGGTCGGGTAGAGCGCGAGAAAACGTCCGAGGATGGCGTCACCGGCTTTGGCGTGCAACTGCTGATAGGCGATCGCGCGGATCAGCGCTTCATAAGGTTCGCGCGCAGGCTTGGCAGCATGGCGGCACGGGCCGATGGCGGCGATATGGCGGGCCCAGTCTTCGTCCAGCGTGGCTAGAAAGGTTGCGGCTTGCCGGTAGGCGCTTTCGGACAGGTCTGCGGCGATGGTCATGCGCTGATTTGCCGGTCAGCCGGCCTTGCGGAACGTGAGGTTGATGCGCTGGCTGCCCAGCAGTGCGTGCGGGTGGTCTTTGAGCGGCGCTACGCCGTGATAGCGCAGGCGGTCCGGGCCACCCCAGACGACGACATCCCCGTGAAAAAGCGGAATGCGCTGCGTTTTGTCGGCGCGGCGATGTCCGCCAAACAGGAAGATGGCCGGCATGCCGAGCGACACGGAGACGATGGGCGCGCCGTAATCCTGCTCGTCTTTGTCCTGATGCAGTGACAGGCGCGCCCCTGGCACATAGCGGTTGATGAGGCAGGCGTCCGGCGTGAAGCCGGGGAAGCCCGATTCAGCGGCGGCGTTGCGTGCGAGGCGTAGGAAGACATCGGGGAGCGGTGGCCACGCGTTGCCCGTGAGCGGGTCGAGCGTGGAATAGCGGTAGCCGCGGCGGTCTGACGTCCAGCCCAGCGTGCCGCTGTTGGTGAGCGCGACCGACATCTCGAAGCCGCCCGGCGTGACCATGTGACGGAACGCCGCCTGCTGCGCGATGGCGTCCACCGCCGCCAGCAGGGCCGGCGCATCTGCCAGCGCAAAGCCACGCAGCACAAACGCTGCCTCGCCGAGCGCGATGCGCGCGTCGTCAGCGGGTGCGTGGTCGGCAAACAGATCGCCGGTCGTCATGATGAGCTGGCTACAGTGCGTCGTGGAAGATGATGCCCACAGTATGCCGCTGGCCCGAACGCAAGCGGCTCACACCGTGGCGCATGTTCACGCGATACGTGCCGCGCGTGCCTTGTACGGGGCGATGGTGCACCGCAAAGACCACTGCATCGCCTTTGCGCAGTGGCACCACCTCCGGCCGCGATTGCATCCGAGGGCGCTGCTCCGTCATGACGAACTCGCCGCCGGTGAAATCGACGCCCGGTTCGGACAGCAGGATGGCCACCTGCAGCGGGAAGACGTGCTCGCCATAGAGGTCCTGATGCAGACAGTTGTAATCGCCGGGGCCGTATCGCAGGATCAGTGGTGTGGGGCGCAACTGGCCGGCTTCGTGGCAGCGGCGCAGGAAATCGGCGTGCTTGGCCGGATAGCGCACGTCGATGTCCATGGCTTGGTTCCAGCGGTTGGCGATGGTCGCCAACGGAGGGTAGAGCGACGCGCGCAACTGCGCGATCAGTTCCGGCAACGGATAGGCGAAGTATTGGTATTCACCACGCCCGAAGCCATGGCGCTCCATCACCACGCGCGAGCGGTACAGGTGATCCTGCGGGTACAGCGCGGCCAGCGCGTCGCACGCGTCATGCGTGAGCAGGCTGGGCAACACGGCGCTGCCGACCTCATTGAGGGCGTCCTCAACGGCATGCCAGTCGATGTCATCAAAATTGGGACGGAGCCCCGCGCTGACATGCGCGGCGGCAGTGGAAGGCGGCATATGCGCTCCGCTCGGAGATTCGATATGCCAAGCCTACGCTCACGGGAGTGCGCGCGGCACTCCGGAGCTTGCGGTCAAATTCAGGCCTGTGCGGCCAGGCTGGCGGGCATGGTCGTGGCGGCCAGCTTGGTCAGCGCGTCGCCGGTGGCGCGGCAGATGCGCCACTCGGGCAGCACATCCGCGCCCATGGCTTCGTAGAAGGCGATGGACGGCGCATTCCAGTCGAGCACGCTCCATTCGAAGCGGCCACAGTCCCGCTCTTGCGCCAGACGCGCGAGGTGGATCAGGAGTGCTTTGCCGATGCCCAGGCCGCGGTATTCGGGCTCCACGAACAGGTCTTCCAGATACAGGCCCGGCTTGCACAGGAAGGTCGAGAAGTTGTGGAAGAACAGCGCAAAGCCCACGGCCCGGCCGTCGACTTCCGCCAGCACCGCCTCGCAATACGGGCGCGGTCCGAACAGCATCGTCGCCAGCGCGTCAGGCGTGGTCTGCACGAGGTGCGTGAGCTTTTCGTACTCGGCCAGCGCAGAGATCAGGCGAACGAGCGAGGCGCAGTCATCGAGGGTGGCGGGGCGCAGCGTGAAGTTAGTCGCTGTGGTGGCGGTCATTGTGATTGCGATTCCAGTGAGGTTTGGACCAGGCGCGCGACCTGGTCGACGTAATCGGGCGCGAGGCAATCGACCACGTGGCGCTCGGGCGTGCTGCGCAGCCAGGTGATCTGGCGCTTGCAGAGCTGGCGCGTGGCGGCGATGCCTTGTTCGCGCAGGGCGGCCATGTCGATTTCGCCTTCGAGGTAAGCCCACGCCTGGCGATAACCGACGCAACGGATGGAGGGCAGCGTGGGCGAAAGATCGCCGCGGCGGCGCAAGCGCTCTACTTCGTCGAGCAGGCCGCCGGCGAGCATCGCATCAAAGCGCTGCGCAATCCGTGCATGCAGCACGAGACGGTCGGAGGGCTCAAGCGCGATCGTCAGATACGGCGCCGCCGCATCGTGCTGCTGGAACGCATTCGCGCCAACCTCGCGGGCGAGCAGGGCGGACATCGGTTGGCCTGTCAGCCGATACAGCTCCAGCGCGCGCTGGATGCGCTGTGCATCGGTCGCGTGCAATCGCGCGGCCGTCACGGGGTCGAGCGTTGCGAGCTTCGCGTGCAGGGCCGGCCAGCCGTCGCGGGCGGCTTCGGCATCGATCTCTGCGCGGATGGCAGGATCGGCGCCGGGCAAATCGGAAAGACCTTGTGTGAGCGCCTTGTAATACAGCATCGTGCCGCCGACGATCAGCGGCAGCCGGCCGCGTGCGCGGATGGCGTCGATCAGCGCGCTCGCATCATTGGCAAACTGTGCGGCGGAATACGCATCGAGCGGATCGATGATGTCGATCAGGTGATGCGGCGCGATGGCCTGTTCTTCGGCGCTGGGTTTGGCGGTGCCGATGTCCATGCCGCGATACACCAGCGCGGAATCCATGCTGATGATCTCGACCGGCCAGCGCTCGGCCAGCTTCAATGCGGCGGCGGTCTTGCCGGACGCCGTGGGCCCCAGCAGGCAAATCGCGCGCGGGGCGCTTGCAGCAGACGCAATCATCGGAATTTACTGGCCACGCAGGAAGAGACGATCCAGGTCTGCCACGGTCAACTGAATCCACGTCGGGCGGCCGTGGTTGCATTGGTCGGCGCGTTCGGTGGCTTCCATCTGGCGCAGCAGCGCGTTCATCTCGTCCAGGTTCAGGCGGCGGTTGGCGCGCACGGCGGAGTGGCACGCCAGCGTGGCGAGCAGTTCGTTCTGGCGTTCGGCCAACACGCGCGAGCCGCCGTAGGCGTGCAGATCGCGCAGCACGTCGCGGGCGAGCGCCTGCGCATCGGCCTTCTGCAGCAGGGTTGGCACCGATCGCACGGCCAGCGTGGTGGGCGACACGGCGGAGATATCGAAGCCGAGCAGCGTGAGCGTGTCGCGAAATTCCTCCGCGGTGCCGATCTCCACCGGGCTTGCGGCAAACGTGACCGGAATCAGCAGCGGCTGCACTTCGACGCGCTTGGTTTCGAGCGCGGCCTTGAGCTGTTCGTAGAGGATGCGCTCGTGCGCGGCATGCATGTCGACGAGCACCATGCCGCGCGTGTTCTGCGCCAGCACGTAGATGCCATGCAACTGGGCCACGGCAAAACCGAGCGGATGATCGTCGTCATCGGCCTGTGGCGCTGCAGCCTGCTCTGCAACGGCGGCGGGCGCTTGGACAGTCGCGGTGCCGCCGTCGAATAACGTTGCGGCGCTCGGCACGTCGGTCATCCACGCGGGGCGGCTCGCCGGCATGGGCGCGCTATCGCCGCGCATCATCGACAGGTATTCCGCACGCGGCTGTGCTATGCCGAGCGACGTCTGCCGCGCGGCCATCTGGTTGATCCAGCGCGTGGTGTTGTCGGCGGGCGAAGGCGCAGTCGTGACGCCAGCAACCTCGGGCACATCGGCGATGTCGGTGCGCAGGCTGTCGCCCTGTTCGCCGGCGTGGCGGGACAGCGCGCGTTGCACCGCGTGATAGACGAACTGGTGCACCGCGCGGCTGTCGCGGAAGCGCACCTCGATCTTGGACGGATGCACGTTCACGTCCACCGCTTGGGGCGGCAACTCCAGGCACAGCACGTAGGCGGGGAAACGGTCACCGTGCAGCACGTCTTCATAGGCGCTGCGCACGGCGTGTGTGAGCAAACGGTCGCGCACGAAGCGGCCGTTGACGTAGAAGAACTGATGATCAGCCCGGCCGCGCGAGGCGGTTGGCAGGCCCGCGAAGCCGAACAAACGCAGTTCGCCGGCAGATTCTTCGAAGGGCAATCGCGCCCTGGCGAATTCGGTGCCGAGTACGGCGGCGGTGCGCGAGTCCGCCTGCGTGGCGTTCCAATGCTCCAGCGGTTTCCCGTTGTGATGCACGGAGATGGCCACGTCCGGCCGCGCGAGCGCGGTGCGGCGGATCACCTCCATGCAGTGGCCCAGCTCGGTCTGCTCCGTCTTCAGGAATTTGCGGCGCGCCGGCGTGTTGAAGTACAGATGCTGCACATCGACCGTGGTGCCGACGCCGCCCGAAGCCGGCTGCGCTCGCCCGGTTTGCGCAATGATCTGCGTGGCGTGGGCGTCGTTGGCCGTACGCGACGTGAGCGTCAGTTCCGCCACCGAGGCAATCGAGGCCAGCGCCTCGCCTCGAAACCCCAGCGTCGCCACCGATTCCAGCTCTTCCAGCGAGCCGATCTTGCTGGTCGCATGCCGCATCAGCGCGACGGGCAATTCGCCCGCCGGAATGCCACCGCCGTTGTCGGTGATAGCAATGCGCCGCACGCCGCCTTCCTCGAGCTTGATCTGAAGCTGCGTGGCGCCGGCGTCCAGTGCGTTTTCCAGCAGCTCCTTGACGACAGACGCGGGCCGTTCGACCACCTCGCCGGCCGCGATCTGGCTGATCAGCTGGTCGGGAAGCGGGCGGATGGGGCGGCGGGAAGTCGAGGCGGAAGTCATCGCGGCATTATAAATGTCACGCCCTGTGCGGCGCACCGACGCAAGCCCCGCCAAGGGCTAGGGGAAATCTAAGTCACATCCGGTATCATTTCCCGCTCGTTCAGGGGGATGGTTTGGATATCGTGATGCAATTGGTCGACATCGTGCTGCATGTCGACAAGTCGTTGGGCTTGCTGATTCAGCAATATGGCGCGTGGGTCTACGTGCTGCTGTTCGCCATCGTGTTTGCCGAAACCGGCCTCGTGGTGCTGCCTTTTCTGCCGGGCGACACGTTGCTGTTCATTGCCGGCGCCATGTGCGCCACGGGCCAGATGGACGCCTGGCTGCTCATCGTGCTGCTGGTGATTGCCGCCACGACGGGTAATACCGTTAACTATTTCGTTGGCTCCTGGATCGGCCCCAAGGTATTCGACGGTCACATCCGCTTCCTCGATCACGAAGCGCTGATGAAAACGCATGGCTTCTACGAGCGCCACGGCGGCAAAACGCTGGTGATGGCGCGCTTCATCCCGGTGGTGCGAACATTCGCGCCCTTCGTGGCCGGCGTGTCGAAGATGACGTTTGCCAAGTTCCAGCTCTTCAACATGATCGGCGCTGTGCTGTGGGTGGCGATCCTGGTATTGGCGGGCGAGGCATTTGGCGCCGTACCCATCATTCGTGACCACCTGAACACGATTGTGCTCATCGGGCTGGGCGCGGCGATCGTGCCGCTGGCGCTGGGCGGGCTGTGGAAGCTGCTCAGGCGCCGTCGGGGCGCTGTGACCCCGAAATAGGCGTCAATTCAAGTTCTTGCTCATGGCGCGCAGCGTTGGCATGCGCTCCTTGAGCTTGGCTGTATCGGCTGCATCGGGCCGGGCATCGACGTAGGCTTCCAGGTCTTCCAGCGCAGGCCGGAAGCACTCCAGGTTGGCGTAGGCCAGCCCCCGGTCGCGCACTTCCTCGATCGAGTCAGGCAGCAGAATCACCAGACGCTGCTGCACCGCCAGCAGGCGTTGCCAGCGCGATTCCTGCAGATAGATCGCCTTCAGATTGCGCAGCATGCGCGCGATGATCTCGCGGTGCGTAGCCACCTGCAGGAACACCCCGAGCGGCACCGAGTTCGGGTCTTCGATGCCTTCCTTTTCCAGGTACGGGTCGAGCATGTCCTGCAACTCTTCCTTCGACAGCGTCTGCCCCGTCAGCGGATCCAGCACGACCTCGCCCGCAGGAATGCTCATACGCACCAGGAAGTGGTTGGGGAAAGATACGCCCTTGAGCGGCAGGCCGATCTGCTGGCCGATCTCCATCAGCAGCACGGCCAATGAGATCGGAATGCCGCGCCGGCTCTGCAGCACCGCATTCAGATAGGAGTTCTCCGGATCGTAGTAATCGTTTGCATTGGGCCCGAAGCCCAGCTCGCGATAGAAGAACTGATTGAGCAGGCGCAGGCGCTGGATGGCCGGCGTGCCGTCGGCGATGCGGTTTTTGATCCGCGCAACGAGCACGTCAATGGCGGCCAGCTCCGCCTGCAGGTCCAGATCCGGATACGCGTCCTGCGCAATCGACAGGGCGGTTTCTGTGAGGGGAATGCTGTCGTCGTCCGCGACCAGGGCCGAAAAATAATCGAGGACTTTAGTGGTCATCAGATGGCCTTTTTTCGGAACGTGGAAAACTTCAATCCGGTGAGCCACAGTGTACCGAAATAGACCACCGCGCACAGGACCAGGCTTGCCCCGAGCAGCGCGATGCGCACGAGTGGCTTGGAGCCCAGTCCCACCCAATCAAAATTGTGCGCAAGCCACAGCAGCACGCCCGCCAGCAGCAGTACGGCAGACATCACCTGCGCGATGAACAGTCCCCAGCCCGGCAGCGGATGGTAATAACCGCGCCGGCGCAGGCCGAAGAACAGCAGCGCCGCATTGATGGTTGCGCCAAAGCTGATCGACAGCGCCAGCCCGGCGTGTCCGAAAATCGGCACGAAAACATAGTTGGATAACTGCGTCGCCACCAGCACCACCAGCGCAATCTTCACCGGCGTGCGGATGTCCTGCCGCGCATAGAAGCCCGGCGCCAGGATCTTGATGACAATCAGCCCGATGAGCCCCACGCCGTATGACGTCAGCGCTTGGCGCGTCATCTCGACGTCCATGCCGGTGAATTTGCCGTAGTGGAACAGCGTGGCTGTGAGCGGCGCGCCAAACACGAACAGCCCCACCGCAGAAGGCACAGCCAGCAGCACGGTCAGCCGCAGGCCCCAGTCAAGCAGTGACGAGTACTCTTCACGGTTGTTGTCGGCGCTTGCCTTCGACAGGCTTGGCAGCAGGATCGTCCCGAGCGCCACGCCCAGCAATGCGGTAGGGAATTCCATCAACCGGTCAGCGTAGTTCAGCCACGACACGCTGCCCGTCGGCAGGCGCGACGCAATGTTGGTGTTGATGATGAGGCTGATCTGCGCGACCGACACCGACAGCGTGGCCGGCAACATCTGCTTGAGCACGCGCCGCACGCCCGGGTGATGCCACGCCGCGCGCACGTTGAACGACACGCGGGGCAGCATGCCCACGCGGCGCAATGACGGAATCTGAATGGCCAACTGCAGGATGCCGCCCACTATCACGGCATAGGCCTGTGCATAGATAGGGGTTTCAAGGTGCGGCGCCACAAACACCGCCGCCACGATGAACGACAGGTTCAGCAGCACCGGCGTGAAAGCCGGCACCGCAAACTGCCGCCACGTATTCAGAATGCCCGACGCCAGCGCCACCAACGATACGAGCCCGATGTACGGAAACATCACGCGCGTCATGAAGATCGCCGAGATATAGGCTTGGCTCTCGTGCTCCTTGAAACCCGTCGCGACAGCGGTGACGATCAACGGCGCGCCGATCACGCCCAGCGCCGAGATGATCACCAGGAACCATGTCATCACCGTGGCCACGGAGTCGACCAATGCGCGCGTTTCGGCTTCCCCCTGGCGGTTCTTGAATTCGCCCAGAATCGGTACGAACGCTTGCGAGAACGCGCCCTCGGCCGAGAGCCGGCGCAGCAGGTTCGGGATGCGGAAGGCGACGTTGAAGGCATCGGTGTACACCGATGCACCAAAGGCACGGGCGATCAGCGTTTCGCGGATAAGCCCGGTGATGCGCGAGAGCATCGTCAGGCCGCTGATCGTGGCAAGTGTTTTGAGGAGATTCAAGATGAATGCGTGGTTGGGCGCCGCCTGGGAGGCAAACACGGCGATGGCGGTCTGACCGACGGCGCCATGCGGGGTTCGCGCCCGCGTGACTGACGTGGCCGGAGGGCACAATTGCGGCCGTATTATAGGGACCGGCTCGCCATGCGCCCAAAAGTGCCGCAAAAGCCGCAAACTGCCGTTATTCGGGCGATTTCACAACAGGGTTTGCGTTGGGCGCGGAAGTCTGCGTATAATTGCCGTCTTTCACCAATTTGCGCGCTTCGGCCTTCCGTGTCTCCCGGGGCGCTTGCTACCGTTTCTTCAGGGATTTTTCCATGGCAAACACCGCACAAGCACGCAAGCGCGCACGCCAAGCCGTCGTTCAGAACGCTCACAACTCGGCTCTGCGCTCGCGTCTGCGTACCGCAATCAAGGGCGTCCGCAAGGCTGTGGCCGCTGGCGACAAGACTGCCGCAGCTGCTGCATTCAAGACTGCTCAAAGCACGATCGACAGCATTGCTGACAAGAAGATCGTCCACAAGAACAAGGCTGCACGCGCCAAGTCGCGTCTGTCCGCTGCCATCAAGGCAATGGCTGCCTAAGTTCGGGTGATGCCGGCCTAGCCGGCATGGCGTGACACGCAACGTCGCGCTCCGACGATAAAAAAGCCCGTCTTCGGACGGGCTTTTTGCATTCTGCGCGCCTGCAATGTGCGAGGCGCTGCGCGGAGCGATGTTCTTAGCGGATTAGCTTTTCGTGGGAGCGCCGCCTTCGGGCAGGATGCAGGCTTCCACAAGTTGCAGGTTGTTGTCGTGCGCGAAGTTCAGCACGAAATCCAGCGCCTTGGGCTCGATGTCACGCAGGCGCTCGTCCACGAACACGCTTCGGATGCCGCCCGACATGACGGGGCGCACATATGGGGAATAGGTGAAGCGCGGATCTCCGGTATCACCGGCGGGGCGGAACTGCGCCATCACACCGCACAGCCGATCGGCCCAGTCGCTCGGGCGGAAGGTCTTTCCGTCGCGGGTGACGCCCTGGATAAAGAATTGGCGGGGGTTGGCTGCCATGGACTGCGTGGGGCTGTGGAGATTTGCAAACGACTTCGACCGTGCGGGTGCCGCAACGTTCGAGCGGGGTGCACTTGTGGTGCGGATGATGCGCCTGCTTGGTTGCCGATTCATGAACCGGACGGACCGGCTCGTCGTGCCGGTTTGCGGGCGGTTGGGGCATCCGAAGCAGCGAGTATTATATCTTATATAAGACTTTCATCGGCCTTTCACCCGGGCCTTTGTGGTAGCGGCCGGCGCAGGCGCGAAACTCGCCAAATGGGTGGCGATCCCGTATGATGGGCTGAATCTTCAACAGGCAAGGCGGCTAGGGCGATGTGCCACGGGATGTTCCCGGTGCGTCATCTGCAGGCCGCCTTCGTTGTTTTATGAACCCACCAAGCTCGATCAAGCACTACCTGCAGTTCAAGGACTTTTCGCTGGAAGAGTACGAATACCTGCTGGACCGTTCCGCGATCCTCAAGGCCAAGTTCAAGAACTACGAGACGTGGCACCCGCTGCACGACCGCACGCTGGCCATGATCTTCGAGAAGAATTCCACGCGTACGCGCCTGTCGTTCGAAGCCGGCATTCACCAGCTCGGCGGCCACGCGGTCTTCCTGAACACGCGCGATTCCCAACTGGGCCGCGGTGAGCCGATTGAAGACGCGGCGCAGGTCATCTCCCGCATGACCGACATCATCATGATCCGCACCTTCGGGCAGGAGATCATCGAGCGTTTTGCCGCGCATTCGCGCGTGCCGGTCATCAACGGGCTGACCAACGAATACCACCCGTGCCAGGTGCTGGCCGACATCTTCACCTTCATCGAGCAGCGCGGCCCCATCAAGGGCAAGACCGTCACGTGGGTGGGCGATGCCAACAACATGGCCTACACGTGGATCCAGGCGGCTGAGATTCTCGGCTTCCGCTTCCATTTTTCTGCACCGAAGGGCTATCAGCTTGATCCGGCCATGGTGGCCGATTCCGCTTTGCCGTTTGTGCACGTGTTCGAAAGCCCGCTCGAAGCGTGCGACGGCGCGCATCTGGTGACCACCGACGTGTGGACCAGCATGGGCTATGAGGCGGAGAACGAAGCGCGCAAGAAGGCCTTCGGCGACTGGATGGTCACCGAGGCGATGATGCAGCGCGCGCAACCCGACGCGCTGTTCATGCACTGCCTGCCCGCGCACCGTGGCGAGGAAGTCGAAGCGGCCGTCATCGACGGCAAGCAAAGCGTCGTGTGGGATGAAGCGGAAAACCGCCTGCACGTGCAGAAGGCGCTGATGGAATACTTGCTCTGCGGTCGTTACTAAACTCGAGCCTGACGCCATAGAAAAAGGCCGCTCCGATTGACGTCGGAGCGGCCTTTTTGCCTTGAAGCGGCAGGCAGTTACTTCTTGCCGCCGTCGAGTTGGGGCAGCGCGTTGGCGGTACCCAGCGACAGCAAGCCGGCCTTCGAGTAGATGGCCAGCTTGTCGCGCGTGTCCATCAGGTCCAGGTTGCGCATGGTCAGTTGGCCGATGCGGTCGGCGGGGCTGAACGGTGCGTCTTCGACCTTCTCCATCGACAGACGCTCAGGCGCGTAGGTCAGGTTCGGCGATTCCGTGTTCAGGATCGAGTAGTCGTTGCCGCGACGCAGTTCCAGCGTGACGGTGCCGGTCACGGCGCGGGCCACCCAGCGCTGGGCGGTTTCGCGCAGCATGATCGCTTGCGGGTCGAACCAGCGGCCCTGGTACAGCAGACGGCCCAGGCGCAGGCCGTTGATGCGGTACTGCTCGATGGTGTCTTCGTTGTGGATGCCGGTCACCAGGCGTTCGTAGGCGATGTGCAGCAGCGCCATGCCCGGGGCTTCGTAGATGCCGCGGCTCTTGGCTTCGATGATGCGGTTTTCGATTTGATCGCTCATGCCAAGGCCGTGACGGCCGCCGATGCGGTTCAGCTCCAGGAACATCTCCACCGGGTCGGCGATTTCGCGACCATTGACGGCGACCGGCCGGCCTTCGTCGAAGGTGATCGAGACTTCTTCCGCCTTGACCTCGACTTCCGGCTTCCAGAACGCCACGCCCATGATCGGGTTGACGATGCGGATGCCGCTGTTCAGATGCTCCAGATCCTTGGCCTCGTGCGTGGCGCCCAGCATGTTGCTGTCCGTCGAGTAGGCCTTCTCGGCGCTCATCTTGTAGCCGAAACCTTCCTTGGTCATGAAGGCCGACATTTCAGCGCGACCGCCCAGCTCGTCGATGAAGGTCTGGTCCAGCCAGGGCTTGTAGATCTTCAGTGCCGGGTTGGTCAGCAGGCCATAGCGGTAGAAGCGCTCGATGTCGTTGCCCTTGAAGGTCGAGCCGTCGCCCCAGATGTTGACGTCGTCTTCCTTCATGGCGGCGACCAGCATGGTGCCGGTCACGGCGCGGCCCAGTGGCGTGGTGTTGAAGTATGTAATGCCGCCAGTGCTGATGTGGAACGCGCCGGACTGGATAGCGGCAATGCCTTCATTGGCCAGCTGCGGGCGGCAGTCGATCAGGCGGGCCTTCTCTGCACCGTACTCCATGGCCTTGCGCGGGATGGCATCGTAGTCTTCCTCGTCGGGCTGGCCGAGATTGGCGGTGTAGGCATAGGGCAGCGCGCCCTTGTTCTTCATCCAGCGCAGCGCAGCGCTGGTGTCGAGACCGCCCGAGAAGGCAATGCCGACCTTCTGGCCGACGGGAACGTGTTGCAGGATGGTTTCCATAATCTTTCTCTTCAAATAGCCGTTCAGGATTCAAACCGGCTCACGATCCGTAGCGAGCGCTCCGAGGTTGGTTCGAGAAGCGCAGCCGTACATGGGTACGGCGAGCATCGCAGGGCCAAGCTCGGAGTGCGCAGTAGGATGGTGAGCCGGTTTCAGGCGTAGTGGCAGATGTAGTGGTAGGCCTCGGTCACCCGAATGTCGAACTTCGAGTTGGCCGGAACCTGGAAGCTTTCGCCTGCGCCGGACGTCTTCCATTCATCGGTGCCGTCGAGCTTGTATTCGCACAAACCGCCCACGCATTCCATGATCTCGGCGGCGGCCGTGCCGAAAGTCAGCGTGGCCGGCAGCACCACGCCCACGGACTTCTTGGTGCCGTCAGGCAGGGTAAAGCTGTGGCTGACGCACTTTCCGTCAAAGTACACATTGGCCTTGGTGGTCAGGCGGACGCCGTCAAAGGTTTCGGTGGTCATGAAATGGAACGCGAAAAAGGGAGGTCGTGGGGTCAAACCAGCCATTTTAGGCCATTGGATCGACCGCGGGTACGTCAGGCGAGTGCTGTCCAGATCTTGAGGCGTGCGATGTGGCGCAAGATGCCCAGCGAGCCCCTCCACCCGCCTGTTTACACCACGACCGGTTCAGGCTCGATGCGCACGCCAAAGCGCGCATGAACCGCGTCCTGGATCTCGCGTGCCAGTGTCATCAACTGGACCGCGCTGCCGCCGCCACGGTGCACCAGCACCAGCGCCTGTTTTTCATATACGCCCACCGCGCCGCTCTGCCGGCCCTTGAAACCGCACTGATCGATCAACCAGCCGGCGGCGAGCTTGTACGTACCGTCTGGCTGGGCATATCCGACCAGATTCGGGAAACGCTCGGCGAGGGCATCGCGCGTGGCGGCATCGACGATGGGGTTCTTGAAGAAGCTGCCCGCGTTGCCGATCTCGGCCGGATCGGGCAGCTTGCGGCGGCGGATGGTGACCACCGCATCGAAGATGTCCTGCGCCGTCGGGCTGGCGATGTTTTGCGCGGCCAGCTCGCGTGCGAGTTCGGCGTAATGCGTGTCGGGCTGCCAATCGACCGGCAGGGCGAAAGTGACTTCGGTGATGACATAGCGATCGGCGCCGCCGCGCTTGAAGAGGCTGTCGCGGTAGCCAAAGGCGCAATCGGTGGCGGTGAGGGTGACAAATTCGCCGGCGTGGCGGTCGTAGGCGCGCAGGGAATGGAAGCGGTCCTTGATCTCGACGCCGTATGCGCCGATGTTCTGGATGGGCGCCGCGCCCACCGTACCGGGAATCAGCGCGAGGTTTTCCAGCCCAGGCAAGCCATGCGAGACGGTGTGGGCCACCAAGCCGTGCCACGATTCGCCGCCGCCTGCGGTGACGGTGTGGACTTCGCGGCCGTCGACCGTGCTTTGGCCGGCGGCGATGCCCGGAATCTCCATCAGCAGCACGAGGCCGTCGAAATCGCGCGTGAGCACGACGTTGCTGCCACCGCCCAGCACCATCACTGGCAAGCCCTGCACGCGCGCGTCGGTCAGCGCGGCGGGAATGTCTTCCGGCGTGCGCACGTGCGCGGCGTAGCGGGCGGTGGCCTCAAAACGGAACGTGTTGTGCTGGCCTAGGGGATAATGCGTGTCGAGCAACGCCATGGCGCCAAATCTGCTGGGAAAGCCGAGATTATAGAAGCCATGGCGCACGCGGCACCCGCAAAGAAGCGCCGCAGCAACCCGAATTCAAGTCTGCAAGGAGAACACGATGCCGTCGTTTGACGTAGTATGCGAAGCCAACATGGTGGAAGTGAAGAACGCCGTGGAACAGGCCAACAAAGAGATTTCGACGCGATTCGACTTCAAGGGCTCGGACTCCCGCGTCGAGCACAAGGAGCAGGAACTCACGCTGTTTGCCGACGACGATTTCAAGATCGGACAGGTCAACGACGTGCTGATGAACAAGCTCGCCAAGCGCAACGTCGACGTACGTTTCCTGGACTACCAGGACAAGCAGAAGATCGGCGGCGACAAGATGAAGCAGGTCGTCAAGATCAAGAAGGGCGTCTCGGGCGACCTGGCCAAGAAGATCGTCAAGACGATCAAGGACAGCAAGATCAAGGTGCAGGCGAGCATTCAGGGCGATGCGGTGCGTGTGACCGGCGCCAAGCGCGATGACCTGCAAAGCGTAATCGCCATGCTGCGCAAGGACGTGAGCGACACGCCGCTGGATTTCAACAACTTCCGCGACTGAGTCCGTCGCGCTCCCAAGCAAAACGCCCCGCACGAGCGGGGCGTTTGCATTTGCAGCGGCAAAACTTCACTGCGACAGCTTGGTTACCTTCAGCGCCGGATCGGCAGCGATGGCGACCTCCGAGAACGGCAGCCGGTTCCAGCGCTTGGCCGAGAACTCGCGCATCTGGTCGAACGCATGCGGCGATGCCGGATCGGTCGATTCACCGTAGGTCAGCAGCGCATCGGCAACCGGCCCCTGATCGTCGAACGTGACGGTCTGGATGTAGCTCGTGCCGAAATACACTTGCAAGCCCTTCGGCCCAATCGGTGTGCTTTGCAGCTTGTTCAGCACGCCTTCGTACTCCTCGCCGCCGTGCAGGGCGATATCGCCACCCGGCGCGTGTGCCGCCTGAACCGTGCCTAGCGGTGCATCCAGCGCAAAGCCGGCCGTGCGGACGGCGCCCACGGCATCCTTCAACGCTTTAAACACGGCCGTGCGCACGGTTGCATCGCTCATGCGCAGATCGCGCGGTGTGTGGATCGGATCCACCGGGTTGAAGTCGACCGCGTAGACATGCGGGATGTCCTTGGCGCGCATCCAGAACTCGCGGAACAGGTGCGCAGCGCGGGCGTCGACGTTGTCCGTGAGGTTCCATTGCGCAAGGGCAGCGCAGCCATCGCGCACATCGGCATCGAGGTTATCCGTGGCTTTGCAGGCGGCCAGCAGATCATCGCGCACGAGGTGGCCGGCGAGGTTGGCGTCGCGGAAGATCATCGCTTGCAGGTTCGGCAGGTTCACCTTGTTGCCCGGCAGCCCATCGGTGCCGCTCAGGCGGCGCTCGATTTCGATGATGCCGATGCGGGTGCGCAGGCGTTGCGGCACGTCGGTCGAGCCCATCACCGGCGAGAAACCCGTCAGTTTCTGCGCCGGGTTGCTCAGCCACGAGCTGTCGTTGCTGTTGGCGACGTAGTCATCGCGCTCGAGCACCGGCATGCGTGCGGGCGCCACCAGGCCCGGCACGGGCGATGCCGGATCGACCTGCCAGTTGCACGCACTGCGTGAGCCGTCGAGCAGCACCAATCCCACGCCCTTGAACAGCTTGTCGGCCAGCGGAGACGGCGCGCAACGCTTGAGCGCTTCAGCCGACACATCCGGCGTGGTCGACACATCGGCAAACAGCGCACGGCCGTTGCGGTCGGTGGCGATCGTGTTCACCCAGGGGATGCCGAGGTTGCTGATGGCCTGCCGGATGCCCGCCACGTCCTTGGCCTGCGCGATATGCAGCCACGTATCGATGGAGCGCGTGTTGTTGCGATTGACGTCGCGCAGCGTGTAGGCCTTCTGCGTGGTCCATGGCATGCCACCGGCGGGCATCGACAGCACGGGGCCGTACACCGTGTTGTAGAACGTGTGTGTGCGTCGCTCGATGCGGCCGTCCGGCAACTTCACGTCAAACGCGACGGTGCGCGTCGTCATTTTGTGCGGCTTGCCGTCGATCAGGTAAGTGGTCGGGTCGCCCTCGGCCAGTTTCAATTCGAACAGCGTGAAGCGGCGGCCGGTGGAAACGGTGTGCGTCCATGCCACATCTTTGTTGAAGCCGATGCTGACGACGGGGAACGCGGCAATCGACGCACCCATCACGTCCAGCTTCCCGGGCACAGTCAGGTGGACTTGATAGAAGCGGTTGGTGGTCGTCCACGGGAAGTGCGGGTTGCCGAGCAGCACGCCGCGGCCGTTGTCCGTGGCGGCTTTGCCGAAGGCCCAACCGTTGGAGCCGATCGGCATGTCGCGCAGTTGCAGGTCACGGTCGAGTGCGGCGGTGTCGACGGCGTGCGGTGGAATGACTGCCGATGCAGGTGCGCCACCCGGCGGTTGCGCGGCAACGATGCTCGCCAGCATGGCGCCCGCGCTGGCTTGGATGGCCTTTTCTTCGCCCATCAGCATCATGTCGGCCACCGTGAGGGGGCGGACCCAGTCGGCATTGCGGCATGCTGCCGGGCGGTTGGCGGCCGGCGTGTCTTTCAGATAGCGGTTGTAGCCCGCGATGTAGCCGCGCAGCAGTTCGCGCGCTTCAGGCGACATTTGCGCATAGCCAGCGCGCAGGCCAGCTTCATCGAACACACTCTTGAAGAAGGCGTCGGCTTGCGTGTTCGGCACCGGCTTGAACGACACCACGACGGTGCCGTCCGGCCCGAACGTCTTCGAGCGCTCGCCGTGCACGGTGACGACCTGGTCGGCCAGCAGGCACACGTTGTCCTGCGCATAGGCATAGGCCATGCCGAAGCCGAGGCTGGCGTAGTCGTTGGCGCGGACGTGCGGAATGCCGAAGCGGGTGCGGCTGATTTCCGCCGAGAGGCCGGTGTCCGAAGGCGTGGCCCAGCCGCTGTCTGTGCTTGCGCAGCCGCCCAGCGCCGCAAGCGCGGCCGTGGCAAGCGTGGCGCGCAATGCGAATCCCTGCATGAATCGCTGCATCGTGCGTTGTCTCCTGATGTCGGTGTTGTTATGGGCGGTTGCGTCTGTGCGCAGCCACCGCCGCATCGTCAATCGGGCGGGTGTTATTCGAAAGAGGTATTCCCGCCAGAATTAGGGCCAATATCGCCATGCGGATTGCCGCACACGCCTATACTCGGGCATGCCGAAAATCGACCTGCTGACCTTTCCCGACGCCGGCTTTTCCACGCTGGCAACCGCTGCCGACACGCTTGGCGTGGCCAATGCGCTGGCTTCCATGCAGGCCGGCAAGCGCGCCAATGCCGCCAAGACGCCGGTGTTCGGCTGGCGGCTCATCGCGCGGGACCCGGCGCGTTGGCAGGCGGCGGCAGAAACGCTCGCTTGCCGCTGTGGCGCGCTACCGGAAGACGACACGCAGCTCGGTGATGCGTTGATCGTCCCCCCGCTGCATTTCGACCATATCGGCACGCTGGAGCAGCGTCTGGCCTTGCTGGAAGTGGAGCGCGCCACGATCCGCCGTTATCTAGACGCAGGACGGCTGGTGGCGTCGTCGTTCACAGGTGTGGCGATGCTGGCCGACGTGCTGCCCGCCGGCCAACGGTTGACGGTGACATGGCTCATCGCAGGTTGGCTGCAAGGCTACTTTCCGCATTTGAAAGCTGCCCCGGCGCAGGCCATCGTCAGCAGCGGCAACGTCATCACGGCGCGGGCGATGGAGCATGGCGTGGCGCTCATGCACCGCGTGGTCGCGCGGCTGGCTGATGCGCGGCTCGCGCGCACGCTGGGCAATACGGTGCTCGATCACCCCTCGCGCGGCGAGGCGATCGGCATCTGGCTGCGCAGCAAACCGGCTATTCGCGACAGCGTTGTGCTGCGCGCGAGGCGTTACCTGCAGCAGCATCTGCACGAACCGTTTGATCTGGGGAAACTCGCCGCCGTCGCCTCGACCAGCGAGCGGACGCTGCTGCGGCATTTCACGAAAACGGTGGGGATGTCGCCGCTGCAATTGCTGCACCGGCTGCGAGTGGAGCGCGCGTGCCACCTGCTGGAAGTCAGCACGCTGAGCCTGACGACGATTGCTGAGCAGTGCGGCTATCAGGACATGTCCGCCTTCCGGCGGTTGATCCGGCGGCACACGGGCCGGCCGCCGGGGGAACATCGGCGCGCGCATTCGGTGCGCGCCGAGCTGCGCAATTAGGCGGCTTTTTTCTTCTCGCCGATGCGGCTTTCCTTGCCGGCGAGCAGCTTGGCGATATTGGCACGGTGGCGCGCGATGAGCAGTACCGCCATCAGCGCAACCGCCCCGGCAATCCAGTCGAAGCCGTTCATCAGCACGTAGAAGAACGGGGCGAACACCGCCGAGACCAGCGCCGCCAACGACGAATAACGGAAGAACACGGCGATGATGAGCCACGTAGCCAGCGTTGCCAGCCCGAGCCACACGTTCAGCGCCAGCAGAATGCCCGCCGCCGTGGCCACGCCCTTGCCGCCGGCAAAGCGGTGGAAGACGGGAAACAGGTGGCCCAGGAACACGGCGATCACCACGAGCGCGATGCCGGTCTCATCTACGCCAAAGCGTGGCGCCAGGAATAGCGCCAGCCACACCGCCAGCCAGCCCTTGGCCGCATCACCGAGCAGCGTGATGATGGCTGCCTTCTTGTTGCCCGAACGCAGCACGTTGGTGGCGCCGGGGTTGCCCGAGCCGTAGGTGCGTGGGTCTGCCAGACCCATGGCGCGGCTCACCACCACGGCAAACGAAATCGAGCCGATCAGGTAGGCGGCTACGGCAAAAATGACGGTTGCGACGACTGGTGACATATGGAATGTGAGAAATCAGGCTGCGGGATTGTAGCGTGGCCGCAAGCGTGCCCCAGCGGCGGCGTTCGTTTCAATCGGGGTTTGCACAATTGACGGGCCGCGCGTCCAGCGCCGACGTCAGCACGCTGGGCGCCAGGCTCACCAGAAAGCCGCGCCGCCCGCCGTTGATGTAGATGCGCTCCAGCTCCAGCACGCTCGCCTCCACGTACACCGGCATCGCCTTACGCACGCCAAACGGCGATGTGCCGCCGACGAGGTAGCCGCTATGCCGTTGCGCCACCTCGGGTTTGCATGGCTGCACGCTCTTGCGGCCGGTCTGCCGCGCGAGGTTTTTGGTCGAGACGGAGCAATCGCCGTGCATCAGCACGATCAGCGGCTTGGCGTGCTCGTCTTCCATGACGAGCGTCTTGACGACGTGGTGTTCGTCCACGCCGAGCTGGCGCGACGACTCCGTGGTGCCGCCCTTGTCGACATAGTCGTAGGTGTGTTCGGTAAAGGCGACGCCGTGTGCCTTGAGGAACTGCGTGGCGGGCGTCTCGGAAACGTGCTTGGACTTGCTCATACGGGGCAGGGAAGAACGATCGCTATCCGCGCGGATGGTGCTGCGCGTGCAGCGTGCGCAGCCGCTCGCGCGCGACGTGGGTGTAGATCTGCGTGGTGGAAATATCTGCGTGGCCAAGCAGCATTTGCACCACGCGCAAGTCTGCGCCGTGATTGAGCAGGTGCGTGGCAAACGCGTGCCGCAACGTATGCGGGGACAACGGCGCGTGGATATCGGCGAGCAGCGCATAGCGCTTGATGAGATACCAGAAGGCCTGGCGCGTCATACCCTCGCCGCGCGCGGTGACGAACAGCGCGTCAGCCGTGCGCTCGCCGAGCAGCGCCGTGCGGCCATCGCGCAGATAACGCCGCAGCCAGTCGCCCGCTTCCGCGCCGAACGGCACCAGGCGGTCCTTGCCGCCCTTGCCGCCGACCACGCGCACCACGCCTTCATTCAGGCCGACTTCCACCGTTTTCAGCGCGACGATTTCCGACACGCGCAGCCCGCTCGCATACATCAGTTCGATCATCGCGCGGTCGCGCAGGCCGAGCGGCGTGTCGACATCCGGCGCGTTGATGAGCGCCTCGACTTGCGTTTCGGACAGCGTCTTCGGAAAGCGCGGCGGCTGCTTGGCCGTGGGCAGCAGGCGCGACGGATCGGTGCTCACCACATGCTCGCGCAACGCCCATTGAAAGAAACGCTTGAACACCGTACGGCGCCGGTTGGCTGACGATGCGCGGCTCTCGGCATGGCGTGCGGCAAAGTAATCGGCCAGGTCACCGTCTTCCGTTTCGGCGATGGACTTGCTGCGCTCGGCCAGCCAGTGCGCATAGAGCGTCAGGTCGCGCCGGTACGCATCGAGCGTATTGCGAGCGAGGCCATCTTCTAGCCACAGCGCGTCGCAAAAGCGTTGGATGGTATCTGCGCTTTGTGGCGGCAGGGCCGGCGCTTCGGCGTCTTTCTGTGCGGCCTTTCTCATATCAGCATCACGCCTTCGTGGCGCAGCAGCCAGTGCTTGATGTTCAACAGGTAGCCATCCGTGTGATGCGAAAACCCGCCGATGCCGGACGCACTCACCACGCGGTGGCACGGAATGAGGATCGGGAACCAGTTGTCGCCGCACGCCTGCCCGACCGCGCGCGGCACGCTGCCGATCTGTTGCGCGATGGTGCCGTAGGTGATGACGCTGCCGCACGGGATGGCGCTGATGGCCTGCCACACGCGGTGCTGGAAATCGGTGCCGGCGGGCGCGAGCGGGATATCGAAGGTCGCGCGGGGATTGTCGTAGTACGCGTCGAGCTGGCGGGCCAGCCTGGCGATCAACGCGTCTGATGAATCGACGAGGGGCGTGCTATCGGGCAGGTAAACGAGTTCACGGAGGGCGCCGTCGGCCACGCGCACGCCCAGCTTGCCGAAGGGCGCTTCCAGAACGGCGTCGAAAGGGGATGGCATGACAGGGGCCGGCGCTATAAACAATCCTGCGAATCTAGCACAGGCCCCCAGGCAGGCAGCGCTACTGATCCAGCTTGATGTTCTGCTGCTTGACCAGCGTGCGCATCTTGTCGAATTCACGCTTGATCTCGGCCGTGTATTGCTGCGGCGTATTGCCGACGGGCTCGGCACCGGCTCCGCGGAATCGATCGACCAGGCCTGGATCTTTCAGCGCCTTGACCGAAGCTTCGTTGAGCTTGCGGATGATGTCGTCCGGCGTGCCGGCCGGCGCGACGAGTCCGTACCACGCTGGATCATTCGCGTCCTTCAGGCCGACTTCGGCAAAGGTGGGCACGTCGGGCAGGCTATCGATGCGCTTATTCCACGCCACCACGATTGGCCGTAGCTTGCCGCTCTTAATGAACTGCATGGACGAGGGCAGGTTGTCGACCATGATCGGCACCTGGTTGGCCAGCACGTCGTTCAGCGCAGGCCCAGCGCCGCGATACGGCACATGGACCATCTGCGTTTTGGTCAGCACCTTGAACTCTTCGCCCAGCATGTGGCCGATGCCGCAGGTGCCCGACGTCGCGAACGAATATTTGCCGGGGTTGGCCGTCAGCGCCGCGACAAATTCCTTGTAGTTCTTGGCCGGAAAGGTCGGGTTGACCGCAATCACGTTGGCCACGGTGGCCAGGTTGGTGATCGGCTTGAAATCCTTGAGCGGGTCGTATGAAAGCTTCGGGTTGCACGCCGGGTTGACAGCATGCGTGGAGACGGTGGCGATGCCGATCGTGTAGCCATCCGGTACAGCCTTGGCGATGGCATCGGCGCCGATCGAACCGCCTCCGCCGCCCTTGTTTTCCACCACCACGGCTTGGCCCAGCACCTTGGAAAGCTGATCGGCCACGCCGCGCCCCACGATGTCTGTCGTGCCGCCCGGCGGAAACGGAATGATCAGCTTGAGCGGCTTGGTGGGGTAGTTGTCTGCCAGCGCCGGCCCGCACAACGCCATTCCTGCGGCGCCGATCAGGCTGGCGATCAGTCGTCCCTTGGTCATCGTCTCCTCCTTGTAGCTTCGTGTGCGTTCTGCGTTCTTGTGGGGAAACTGCTGAATAGCACAACGGCAAACGCCAGCCACACGGCAACCGGGGAAACCCTGAAAAGCCAATCGTCAGATTGTCAGGTTCCGAGCAACCCGCTTTTCAGATCGCGGTCGACCGGGCTGTTGCCGATGAAGATGCTGAGCACAGCCTGGTAGAAATCTTCGCCGGGGATGGCCTTGGTGCGCGCCACGCCATTGATGCTGATGGTGGTGCCGGCATCGGGCGCGTAGTCGAAGTTGATGGTGTCGCCGCGCTTGGTGGAGCCAATCTGGCGCATCGCGTCTTCCAACTGCGTCAGACGGTTGGCCAGCCTCTGCAACTGAATTTCCGTCTGGTTGCGGTGGATGCCGTCGTTCAGCGCGTGGATGAACGTATCGGCGCCCACATCGCGCAGCGGGTGGATCTGCAGCCGCTTCGGCCCCTTCATGCCGAGGATGACCGCCGCGTTCTTCGCGCGCTCGGGCAGGTACAAGCCGGCGACATAGCCCTTTATGACAAATACTGAACGCAGGCCCGTGCCGTTGAGCAGCAGTTCGTGGCCGGCCACGCGTGCGGCGTCATCGAATGGCACGCCCTCGACGTTCACCGTTGCCCATGCCGGGCTCGCGCACGCAGCGCAGAGCATCGCGCCTATGACGCCGCCACGCCACGCACGTGCCATCCAGGATGAGCGGGCACGCACAGCAACTTGCAAGGCGCGACGGAGATGAACAAGAGCGGAAAACATCGAAGTGGGCGGTTTGAGATTAAGCCGCCATTTTCCCGATATTTTATTTGCAAACAATTAGTGTCTGCCCTGATGCGCAAGCGTTTGCGTACTAGGCGGTATAAGGCCCTGCTGACGTCAGCCTTAAGCGGTATTCACAGGTTTGTGTTAGACGCGCGTTGTTTTGTTTTTAAAACAATCGGTAGGCCACGTGAAAAACTAGATTAAGAGCGCGTCACAATGTTCATGCGTGGGTGTGATCAACCGCAGGAAGTGCTCACGTCATTGGGCGAGCGCCCATACGACGTGTTCGCGCACGAGCGCCGAGGTGTCATCTGCGCGTGCGAGGAGGGCGGCTGTCAGTTGCGTGCGCGTGGCATCTGAGAGCGGGCCGCGCAGCGCGTTACCAATCGCCACGGCAATGTTGCGCAGCCAGCGCTCGTGGCCGATGCGGCGGATCGGACTGCCTTCCAACCGCTGGTTGAATTCTGCGTCGGTCCAGTTGAACAGCTCAGCTAACGTGGCCGCATCCAACCCGTTGCGCACGTCAAAGTCGGACAGGTTGGCCGGCACTGCAAACTTATTCCACGGACAGATGAGCTGGCAGTCGTCGCAGCCGTAGACGCGGTTGCCCATCGCCGCGCGCAGCTCAACCGGAATGCTGCCCTTGTGCTCGATGGTCAGGTACGAGATGCAACGGCGTGCGTCGACCGTGTATGGCGCGACGATGGCCTGCGTGGGGCAGACGTCGATGCAGCGCGTGCAGTTGCCGCAGTGAGGCTCCACGGGCGGATCAACGGGAAACGGCAGATCGACGAGGATTTCACCGAGGAAGAACATCGAGCCCGCATCGCGGTCCAGCAGCAGCGTGTGTTTGCCGCGCCAGCCCAAGCCGCCGTTGGTGGCCAGTGCCACTTCCAGCACCGGCGCCGAATCGGTGAATACGCGAAAGCCGTACGGCCCGACAGCGCCGGCAATCTTCTCTGCCAGCTTCTGCAGGCGCTGGCGCAGTACCTTGTGATAGTCGCGGCCGCGCGCGTAGAGCGAGATGGTCGCGTCCTCGGGGCGGCGCAGGCGGTCCCACTCGACGGCACGCCAGTCGCTGCCGGCCATTCGCGGATTATCCAGATGTGGCAGATACGGCATCCGCGCGACGATGGCGCGTACCGTTCCGGCAACAAGTTCGGCCGGGCGTGCGCGGAGCATGCCATGGTTCGCCATATAATCCATGTCACCGTGAAACCCCTGCGCAAGCCATGTCTGAAGCCCTTCTTCAGCATGCGACAGGTCGACGTCGGCGATGCGGACCGCATCGAAACCGAGTTCGGCGCCCCAGGAGCGAATCTGCGCCACAAGCGCGTGCATGCCGGCCGCATCGGCGGGCAAGCGTGCATCCAGGTTCGTTTCTGGTGATGACGTGGGGGTGGCGGACATGCCCAAATTGTACGCAATGCCCACCGTGCTCTCTGCTGACGCGCCTTCTGGTCTGACCCCTCCGCTCGCCGAGCGCACGCTTTCGCTCGTCGATGAAGCGGCCACGTCGGCGTTTGGCGCGGCCCTCGCGCAGGCGGTGCTGGCGCTGGGCCCGCGACCTGTGCAGGTGCAACTCTCGGGCGATCTGGGCGCGGGTAAGACGACGCTCTCGCGCGCCATCCTGCGCGGCCTCGGACATACCGGGCGCGTGCGCAGTCCCACCTATACGCTGGTCGAGCCGTACGACGTTGCCGGAACTACGGGCGCGCAAAAGGTCTATCACTTCGACCTGTACCGCTTTGCCGATCCCGAAGAATGGACTGATGCCGGGTTCCGCGATTGCTTTGCCGAACCTGCGCTGTGCCTGGTCGAATGGCCCGAGAAAGCCCAGGCGCTGCTTGGCGCGCCTGATCTGCACATCGCTTTATCGGTTGATGTTGTGCACGAAACCTATGATGACGGCGTTGAGCATGCACCGCGCGCCGCACATCTGACCGCACGCACGCAGACCGGCCTTCAACTTCTACAGTCGTTGCAACACCTGTTCCCATGCTGATCAAGCATCTGCCGACCGACCAACCGGATGATCCCAACCTGCCGAGCCAGGCACGCCGCCAATGGCTCACGCGCATGGCGAAGGCCGGCGCAGGCACGGTCATTCTGAGCCTGGTGGGCCCGCAGATTGCGCGCGGGGCCAATATCGTCGCCGTGCGCGTGTGGCCCGCCGAGGACTACACGCGCGTGACCATCGAATCAGACGTCGCGCTCAAGGCCACGCATCAGCTCATCAAGGATCCGGATCGCCTGATGGTCGACATCGACGGGCTCGACCTGAACCCGACGTTGCGCGAACTGGTCGCCAAGATTGCGCCGAACGATCCGTACATCCGCCAGGTGCGCGTGGGTCAGAACCGGCCGAGCGTCGTGCGTCTGGTGTTCGATCTGAAGGAAAGCGTCAACCCGCAGGTGTTCACGCTGCTGCCGATTGCAGGCTATCGGAACCGGCTGGTGTTCGATCTGTACCCGACCAACCCGCCTGACCCGCTGATGCAGCTCGTGCAGGCCACCGAGGGCAAGCAGGAACGCTTTGCTGCGTCAGGCGGCACGCCGATGCCAGAACCGTCGGATGACGACGACCCGATCGCCGCGCTGGCACGCCGCAACGGCGGCGGCAGCCCGACCAAGACGCCGATCGAAGAGCCGCAGCCCCCGGCGCTTGCCAACCGCACGCCGCCGCGCAGGACACCGCCGGCGACCTCTGCGCACCCTCCGTCGACGCTTGCCAACGCGCCCAACACGCCCAACACGCCGCCGCTGGAGATCGTTCCCGAGCAACCGGTGCCACGCGCGCTGTCGAACGGCCCGCGCATGCGTCGCCTGCTCACGGTCGCCATCGACCCGGGTCATGGCGGCGAAGACCCAGGCGCCACGGGCGGTGCCGGCACGCACGAGAAAGACGTGGTGCTGTCGATCGCCCGCATGCTCAAGGCCAAGATCGACGCCCAGCCCAACATGCGCGCCATGATGACGCGCGATTCCGATTACTTCGTTCCGCTGGGCGTACGCGTGCAGAAGGCGCGCCGCGTGCAGGCGGATCTGTTCGTGTCTATCCACGCCGATGCGTTTCTCTCGCCGGAAGCGCGCGGGGCATCGGTGTTCGTGCTGTCCGATCGAGGCGCGTCGAGCGCGCAGGCCAAGTGGCTCGCCAACAAGGAAAACGCTGCGGACATGATCGGCGGGGCGAACCTGGGCTCGAAAGACGCGCAGGTCACACGCGTGTTGCTAGACTTGTCGACCACCGCGCAGATTACCGACAGCATGAAGGTCGGCAGGGCGGTGCTGGACCAGATTGGCGGCATCAACCGGCTGCACAAGGGGCAGGTCGAGCAGGCGGGCTTTGCGGTGCTCAAGGCGCCGGATATTCCGTCGATTCTGGTCGAGACGGCGTTCATCTCCAACCCGGAAGAAGAGGCCAAGCTCAACGATCTGGGCCACCAGAACCAGCTTGCCGACGCCATCCTGCGCGGCATTCGGGCCTACTTTGCCAAGAACCCGCCGTTGTCGCGCAATCCGGGCGTCTGATACATGGCGACGCTCGTGCTGCGCGAAGGCGGTGCGTCTGACGCCAGCATCATCGCCGACATCCACACGCGAAGCTGGCAGAGCGCATATCGCGGGCTCGGCATCCTGTCCGATGCGTATCTCGACAACGTGGCCAACGTAGAGATGCAGGCCAAGTGGCATGAACGCATGTCTACACCCGTGGCTGGGCAATGCGTGTGGTGTGCCGAGCTGGACGGCGAAACCATTGGTTTTCTCTGCACCCTGCGTGAAGACGGCACGCCTTGGGGTGCGCTCGTCGACAACCTGCATCTGCTGCCGGCGTCACGCGGCCATGGCGTGGGCAAGCGCCTGATGGGCGAAGCGGCACGCTGGACTGCAGCCCAGGGCATCACACAGTTGCACCTGCTGGTGTACGAGGCGAACACCGCCGCGATCGGCTTCTATGAAGCGCTGGGCGGTGTGCCGGTCAGCCGTAATTGGCTGGAGACGGCCGATGGCGGGCACGCTTGGGTGCGTACCTACCACTGGCCGGAGGCGGAACTTGCGGGGCTGACGGCCCTTCGTTGACTACGCGGGTCGGCTGGCCGCTGCGCCTGCACTGACCTCCGAGTTGGCAACGCGATCCGCATACCTGCGCGCCAGCGTCGAGCACACGATCAACTGCAACTGGTGATAGATCATCAGCGGTAGCACGATGAGGCCGAGCGCGGGGTTGCCGACAAACAGGATCTTCGCCATCGGCACGCCGTTCGCCAGGCTTTTCTTCGAGCCGCAGAACACGGCAGTGATTTCGTCGGCCAAGTTGAAACCCGCGCGCCGTGACAGCCATGTCGTCGCACCCAGCACGACGAACAGCAGCGCGCCGCTCATGACGGCCACCGCCACGATGGTCTCCCACGGATACTTCGACCACACACCCGCGTGCGTCGAATCGGCAAACGAGTTGAACACGATCAGCAGGATCACCGCGCGGTCGACCTTGTTGATGATCGGCTTGTGCTTATTGATGAAGCCGCCGATGACCGGACGCAGCAACTGGCCCAGCACGAACGGCAGCAGCAGTTGTTCGGCCACGCCCAGCAGCGCCTTGCCGACCGAGAGGTCCGCGCCCGAGGCCTGGATCACGAAGCTCATCAGTAGCGGCGTGGCAATCATGCCGATCAGCCCCGAGATGGTCGCGTTGAAGATGGCGGCCGGCACGTTGCCCTTGGCCATCGCTGTCATCGCCACCGAAGACGACACCGTGGACGGCAGCGCGCACAGATAGAACACGCCCAACAGCAGCTCAGCCGGAATGAACGGCTTGCAGACAAACAGGATGACCGCGCCAATCAGCGGAAACAGGATGAAGGTGCAGCTTTGCACGAACAAATGCAGGCGCCAGTTGCGCGCGCCTTCCACGATCTTCTCGCGCGAGAGCGCCGCGCCGTGCAGGAAGAACACCAGCGACACGCCGACGATGGTGACGATGTCCAGCCGCAGCGGACCGTCGCTCGCGCCAAGCGCGGGGAAGAACAGGGCCAACGCGACCATCACCAGCATGGCGCGAATGAACCCATCGATATGGGACAACAACGGAGACAGAAGCGGAATCTTCATGTGCGTGCGCAGTCACCGTTACGTGACGGCGCGGGTTGGATGGCGGGATAGGCGCTATTGCACAACATCCTTATCTAGAATACAAATGCATTGATCGAATCAATTCATACGTCGTCAGCATGAATGTGACCCTGCGCCAATTGCGCGTCTTTCTTGCGGTGGCACGTGCGCACAGCTTCAGTCGCGCGGGCGACACCATCGGCCTGACGCAGCCGGCTGTGAGCCGCTCGATCTCGGAGCTGGAAGGCGAACTGGGCCTGAAGCTGCTCGATCGCACTACCCGCGAAGTCGTGCTGACGGAAGTGGGGCGTTCGCTAGCCACGGCGCTCGACCGCCTCGTCGCTGATCTGGACGACACGTTGCAACAGGCGCGCCAGGTGGGCGAGCAACGGCGGGGACGCGTGGTGGTGGCATCCAGCCCGACCGTGTCGACACGTCTGATGCCGGTGTATGTGGCGGAGTGCGCGGTGCGCTATCCGGATATCCGCATGATTGTGCGGGACTCGGTGCAGGTCGACACGCTGCAATTGATCCGCACGGGCGGGGCAGATTTCGGTGTGGTGGTGGAGCCGCTCGATACCGAAGGCCTATGGACCGAGCCACTGTTGATCGATCCGTTCTGCCTCGTCTGTCGCAAGGATCACCCATTCGCGCAACGCAGCAGCGTGCGCTGGAAAGATCTGCATCGCACGGCGGTTGTCCTGCTCGACCATGCTTCGGGCAGTCGCCCGCTCATCGACCGCATCTTCCTGCGCCACGGCGTCCAACCTGACGTCGCGCAGGAGATGGGTCACAGCAGCGCCGTGTTTGGCATGGTGGAAGCGGGCATCGGCGCGGGCGTGGTGCCGTCGCTGTCGTTGCCGCTACCGTCTTCGTCGCCATTGGTGTCCGTGCCGCTGTCACCGAAGGAAACGCGTGCCATCGTGCTGGCGCGTCGGCATGATCGCTCGCTCTCGCCGGCGGCCGAGGCGGCGTGGCAGATGATTCGCCGGATGGCGCTGCCAGCCACCTCGTGACCTGACCGCAGCGCTTATTTCGGCTGCATGCGGATGGCGCCATCCAGGCGGATGGTTTCGCCATTGAGCATCGGGTTCTCGACGATCGCGCGCGCGAGCTGCGCATACTCCGCCGGCTTACCGAGGCGGGGCGGGAACGGCACCATCTTGCCCAGCGCGTCCTGCACTTCGGCCGGCATCCCAAGCAGCATCGGCGTCTCGAAAATGCCCGGTGCAATCGTCATCACGCGGATGCCGTCGCGCGAGAGGTCACGTGCAATCGCTAGCGTCATCGCCACCACGCCGCCCTTGGACGCAGCGTAGGCCGCCTGTCCAATCTGCCCGTCAAACGCCGCGACCGATGCCGTATTGATGATCACGCCGCGCTCGCCGCCGGCGTTGGGCGTGTTACCGGCCATGGCCGTTGCGGCCAAGCGGATCATGTTGAACGTGCCAATCAGATTGATGTTGATCACGCGTGCAAACTGGTCCAGCGGATGCGGGCCCGTCTTGCCCACCGTGCGCGATGCCGTGGCAATACCCGCGCAGTTCACCAGCCCGCGCAGCGTGCCCAGCGATGTGGCGGCCTCCACAACGGCTTGCCCGTCCGCTTCGGACGTGACGTCGCAGCGCACGAAGCGGCCGCCCAGTTCTTGCGCCAGCGCGGTGCCAGCGGCCTCGTTCAGGTCTGCAATCACCACCTTGCCACCGGCTTCCGCCAACGTGCGAGCCGTGCCTGCACCCAGTCCCGACGCGCCGCCGGTGACGATGAATACCTGATCGCGAATCTCCATGCCGTGTCTCCTCGTTTGTGGATTGCGAGTTACTTGACGTTTACGTCAACGTCATATGGTAGCGCGAAGCGGCCAGCGATCGCGCAAAAAAAAAGCGCCTCATGATCGAGGCGCCTTTTTCCTGGCGGGTATTTGCGAGGTGCGCTTAGTCCTGCAGGGCACCGAACACGCGGGCCGTGATTTCGTCCACGTTGCCCATGCCGCTGATCTTGCGGTACTTCGGCGCCGCAATCTTGGCGGCACCATTGCCGTTGGCGGCCCACTGCGAGTAGTAATCCACCAGCGGACGCGTCTGGTTCTCATACACGTCCAGGCGCTTGCGCACGGTCTCTTCCTTGTCGTCGTCGCGCTGGATCAGCGGTTCGCCGGTTTCGTCGTCCAGGCCTTCGGTCTTGGGCGGGTTGTACTTGACGTGGTACGTGCGGCCGGATGCCACGTGCACGCGGCGGCCGCTCATGCGCTCGATGATGGCGTCGAACGGCACGTCGATTTCCAGCACGTAGTCGATTGCCACGGCGGCATCTTTCATGGCTTCCGCTTGCGGAATGGTGCGCGGGAAGCCGTCGAACAGGTAGCCGTTCTTGCAGTCAGGCTGTTGCAGGCGGTCCTTTACGAGGCCGATGATGATGTCGTCCGACACCAGGCCGCCGGCATCCATCACCTTCTTTGCTTCGATACCCAGCGGGGTACCTGCCTTGACGGCCGCGCGCAGCATGTCGCCGGTGGAGATCTGCGGAATGCCGAACTTTTCGCAGATGAATTTGGCTTGCGTACCTTTGCCGGCGCCGGGCGCGCCCAACAGAATCAACCGCATGGTGACGAGTTCCTCAAGTTTTCGAATCCTGTCGCGCTGTCAGGCTCTGTGAAGCGCGTTGGGAATCGGTCCAAGAGGGCGGATTCCCAATACGCCTGGTGATCAAGCCATGGCGACGCAATCGACGCGAACAGGCAGCCTAGCGGGCGAAGTTGACGCCAGCCTTACCGGACTCTGGGGAATCAGGCGTCCGCCGGACGGCGGCACCCATGGCTCGATTTGTCTCCCTGTCGCCGCTGTGGCGCCTGCGTGGGCGTCGTCATGCGGCTTGTCGTCCTCGCGATTATGCCATGGCGGGGCCGGGGTTTTGGCAGCCCCGCGCGCAAAGTTCAGAGAAATCGCGGCTTCAGGGGCCGTCCTGGGCCAGGAGTTCGCCCCAGGCAGCGCGCACGCGTGCGAGGTCTTCGGGGGTGTCGACACCGGCGGCGGGAGCGTCATCGGTGGTCAGCACGGCAATGCGTTCGCCGTGCCACATGGCGCGCAGCTGCTCCAACTGCTCGGTTTGCTCGATGGGGGCGGCGGCCAATTGCGGGAAGCGGCGCAGGAATCCGGCGCGGTACGCGTAGATGCCGATATGGCGCAGCACGGGCATGGCCGGCAGCGGGCGCTCCGCAGCGGACTGCGCCATGACGGCGGGTGTCCAGGTGTCACGCGCCCAGGGCAGCGGCGCGCGCGAGAACAGCAGCGCACGCTCGGCAGCGTCCAGCACGACCTTGACGACATTCGGGTTGAAGACGTCGGCGGGGTCGTGGATCGGGTGGGCAGCGGTGGCGATGGCGCAGTCGGGGTGATCGCGCAGGTGCGCGGCCACGTTGTCGATCAGCGTCGGTGCGATCAGTGGTTCGTCGCCTTGCACATTGACGACGATGGCGTCGTCGGGCAGGCCCAGCACGGTGGCCACTTCGGCCAGACGGTCGGTGCCAGAGGCGTGGTCGGTGCGCGTGAGCACGGCTTCCACGTGATGCTGCATGCAGGCATCCGCGACCGACGCGGCATCGGTGGCGACCACCACGCGCGCGGCCGACGACTGATGCGCGCGTTCAGCCACGCGCACCACCATCGGCTTGCCGTCGATATCGGCCAGCGGTTTGTTGGGCAGCCGCGTGGACGCCAGCCGCGCGGGAATGACAGCGATGAACGGCGCGTGCGACATGGCGGCGACCTTCGTATCAGGCCGGGTCGACCGGCGTGCCTTCCACGGTCTGGCGCGCTTCGTCAGCCAGCATGACCGGGATGCCGTCGCGGATGGGGTAGGCCAGCTTGTCGACGTGGCAGATGAGTTCGTTGTTGGCGCGGTCGTGTTGCAGCGTGCCCTTGCACAACGGGCAGACGAGGATTTCCAGCAGGCGATTGTCCATGGCGGTAGAGGCTCCGTGGCGGCCGCTCAAGGTGGAGGGCGGCGCGCCGGTACAGCGGAAGGGTGGCGTTATTGTGCGCTTGCCTTGAGCGTTGCGCGATCGGCCAGGGCGCGCACGCGCTGGCAGACCTGTTCGACCAGCGCCGCGTCGACCACCGGTGTGGTCGGCACCACCCAGATGCGCGGGTCGTCGAGATGGCCGCATTTTACGGCATCCTTTTCGGTGATCAGGATGACCTCGGCGTGGCTGTCGGTGAACGGGTCGTCGGCGAAATCGTAGTGGTCGGGCAGCGGCAGCGTGCTCGGCTTGAGGCCGGCGGCACGCAGCGAAGCGAAGAAGCGCTCGGGGTTGCCGATGCCGGCCGCGGCCAGCAATTGCCCGCCTTCGACGCGTGCGAACTGGGCCAGCGGGCGGCGCAGCGCCGGGTCGGCCAGGTTGTAGGCGTCCTGCAGCTCGAGGTGCATGCCGAAGACGTCCGGGCGGTCGGGCGTGGCGCGGTAGTTCGGATCGTTGATGAGCGTGGCGTCACGGCGGCGCGTCATCGGTTCGCGCAGCGGGCCGGCGGGCAGCAGGAAGCCGTTGCCGCCCATGCGCGTGTCGAACACGATGATTTCGATATCGCGGCGCAGGCGGTAGTGCTGCAGGCCGTCGTCGCAGACGATCACGTTGCAGCCCGGGTGCGAGGCCAGCAGCGTCTGCGCGCACAGCACGCGATCAGGGAAGACCCACACCGGCAGATCGGTGGCGCGCGCGATGAGCAGCGGTTCGTCGCCGACGTCTTCTGCGCGGGAGTGTTCGCGCACAGGGCGCGGATGCTTCAGTTGCGCACCGTAGCCCCGCGAGACGATGCCTGGCCGCAGGCCGGCTTCAGCCAGCGCCGACGCCAGCGCAATCACGGCGGGCGTCTTGCCGGCTCCGCCCACCGTCACGTTGCCGATCACCACCACCGGCATCGGCAGCCGCACCGAGCGCAGCACGCCCGTGCGGAACAGCAGCCGGCGCAGGGCGCTCACTCCACCAAACAGCCACGACAGCGGCCACATCACCCACGCAAACCAGCCGCGTAACTGCCATTGGCGGGTGACGAAGCTGGCGAGACGGTGCTGGGCGACGGGCATGCGTGATGGTGGTTGAGAAGCAGTCTCTTAGCGGGCGTTGCCGGTTTGCGTGGCGAAGGTCAGGTGCGAGAGACCGGCCACACGTGCGGCTTCCATGACATTGACCACCGCCTGGTGCGCGGCCTGCGCATCGGCGTTGACGATGACGATGGGCTCAGGGCCGCCGGCCTTGCCTGCGGCATTGCGCAGGGCGTCGGCCAGGCTGGTGACATCGCGCGTGTCGAGCACTTGCTTGTCGACAGAGTAGACGCCGTTGGCAGTGACGGACACGACGATCTGGCCCGGGCGCTCGGTGGCTTTTTCAGCCTCGGCGGTGGGTAGGTTGACCTTCAGTTCGGTGTAGCGGGAATACGTGGTCGTGATCATCAGGAAGATGAGAATCACGAGCAGCACGTCGATCAGCGGGATCAGGTTGATCTCCGGCTCTTCGCGGGCACGGCGCGGGCGGAAGCGCATGGCTGTTTCCAGTAGGGCGTTGCCCGGATCAGCCGCGCCGCGGCGGCAGGATCGCGTCGAGGTACGTGGTGGAGAGATGCTCCAGCTCGACCACGTAGTTATCGACCACGCCACGGAAGTAGCGCCAGAAGATCAGCGTCGGGATGGCCACCACCAAGCCCAGCGCGGTGTTGTACAGCGCGACCGAGATGCCGTGCGCCAGCGCTTGCGGGTTTGTGCCCGCGGCGGTCTGGCTGCCGAAGATCTCGATCATGCCGACCACCGTGCCGAACAGGCCCATCAGCGGCGCCACCGACGCAATCGTGCCGAGCGCGTTCAGATAGCGCTCCAGGCGGTGCGCCACGTTCTGGCCGGCTTCCTCCACCACTTCCTTGGCGGCATCGCGCGTGGTGTTCGGATGCAGCACCACATGGCGCAGCGCGGCGGCCAGCAGCCGGCCCAGCGGCGAGCCCTGTTCCAGCGTGTTCACCACTTCTGGGGTGGCGCGGCGCTGATGCGCGACGGCCAGCGCCTCGTCATACACCTTGGGCGGAATGATCTTCTTGCGTTGCAAGGCGACGAAGCGTTCGATGATGAGCGCGAGTGCGAGCACCGAGGCGATCAATAGCGGCCAGATCGGCCAGCCGGCGGCTTGAATGATGGAAAACACTGGACAACCCGTTTTGTCGTTGTGGAAGGAGTGTGATTCTGTTCTGGTTTGCTGCTTGTGCCGTCCGCGTCCCCGAACGCTGTCCGTTGCGGCAAAAACAGGCAGCACTCTAGCGCGTCGGACCTGTCACGGCAACACGATGGCGCGGCATCGCGACAGCCGCAGTCGATGGTCAACGCGCTGTCACGAAAGATGCTGACCGCACAATCCACAGCCGCGCGGGACAGTCTTGTGGACGGGTTGTGGACATTGCCCGAACAAGCAAACTAAGTGCTTGATGCGAAAGGGAGTTCGGGGCGGTGCTTAAAAAATATGCAAACGGCATTTTGGGGGTCAATCCATGAACAAGCGCTTTCGGATCCGGTAAAACGCCGAGTAATCCCCACGCCTGCGGGACAGTTGTGTGGATGGGTTGTGGACATTGCCTCAACAAGTACGTTAAGTGCTTGATCCAAAAGGAAGTCCAATGGTGTGCTCAAAAATGAAGCAACCGGGGTTTTTGCGTGGATCCGGAGAAAAATGAGGGGGCGCCTCGAAAAAGCGCGAGGAAATCCACACCCACACGGGACAGTCTTGTGGACGGGCTGTGGACATTGCCCGGACAAGCACCTTAAGTGACTGATTCAAAAGGGTGTTCGAGGCTTCGCTTAAAAAATGTGCAGCGGGGTTTCACCCGAAAAAATAGGGATACCCGGCCCGAACGTGTGAGAATCGACGGCCGATTTATCCACTGCCCAGGCGTCACACCCCGGTTTTCCAGCGCCGCTGTGGATAACTTTGTGAACATCCTTGGGGCGCCTGCGCTAAATGCTTGACGCAGAACGAAATTACTTGCGCTGCTGAAATTTTGACATGGGTGGTTTTTTCATAAGAATCAAGGGGTTGCGTCAAAATGCAGAGAGCGAGTCACCTGGCCTCTGTCAAGCTTGACAAGCAAGTTATGCTGTGGACAGGTAGCCCGCTCAGCGTGTACTGCCTCCCCTATTCAAGGTAGAAGTCGCCCCAAAGCCTCATTGTTTTGCGCTCCCCGCACCACTTATGACCCCGCCGCCGTCTTCCCGTCGCCCATTCTGGATGGATGCCACCGCACCCACGCCCGCATCCACGCCTGAGATGTCGGCCGCACCAGCCGCTGCGTCTGCACTGAGTCGGGGCTCGCAGGATGTGCTCACCGTCAGCGACGTCAACCGCCGCATTGCGGGGCTGCTTGAACGCAACTTTCCGCTGGGTTGGGTGCGCGGCGAGATTTCGAACTTCACGCGTGCAGCCAGCGGACATTGGTATTTCTCACTCAAGGATGCGGGCGCGCAGATTCGCTGCGTGATGTTCAAGGGCCGCAACCAGTACGCCGATTTCACCCCGCGCGAAGGCGAGGCCGTCGAGGTGCGTGCGCTGGTCACGCTGTACGAAGCGCGCGGCGAACTGCAATTGAGCGTTGAAGCCATCCGCCGGGCCGGCCTGGGAAATCTGTACGAGGCTTTCCTGCGGCTGAAAGCCGCGCTGGAGGCGCAAGGCTTGTTCGAAGCCGACCGAAAACGCCCCTTGCCGCGGCATCCGCGTGCGATTGGCGTGGTGACGTCGCTGCAGGCTGCGGCCTTGCGCGACGTGCTGACCACGCTGCGCCGGCGCGCTCCGCATGTTCCGGTGGCGGTCTATCCCGTGCCGGTGCAGGGCGCCGGCGCGTCGGAGCGCATCGCGGCCATGCTGGAACGGGTCAATGCCCGGGCAGAGGTCGACGTCATCATTCTGTGCCGGGGCGGGGGCAGCATTGAAGACCTGTGGGCCTTCAACGAAGAGCCGGTGGCGCGCGCGGTGGCCGCATCGGAAATTCCCATCGTGGCGGGCGTCGGGCATGAAACAGATGTGACCATCGTCGACTTTGTGGCCGACGTGCGGGCGCCCACGCCGACCGCGGCCGCTGAACTCGTCAGCCCCGATCGTGCCCGCATGCTGCGCGATGTGGGGCGCGACTGGGATGCGCTCTCCGCACAGTTGCGCCGCCAGCTCGATCGCCGCGCGCAGACCGTCGATTGGCTCGCGCGCCGCCTGCGCAGCCCGCAGGCGCAGATGCGCGAACGCCGGACGCAGCTGGCGCATCTGGAAGGCCGCCTGCGCTTTGCCCTGACCGGCCGCGTGCAGCGCGCGGAACACCTGCAGCGTCTGCTGACGATGCGCCTGGCCGCAGCCCGCCCCGACGCCACGCGAGAGCGCACGCGCCTGCAGCAAGCCGAAGCGACGCTGGCACGCGTCATGCGGGACAGGCTGGCTCGCGCGCAGGAGCGTCTGGCCCGTCAGCACAGCGGGCTGGAACTGCTGGCGCCCCAGCGCACGCTGGAGCGTGGTTATGCGGTGCTGCTCGATGCCAAGGGCCATGCGATTCGGGATCCGAACGCACTGCATGCCCGGGCACATATCGAGGCCCGGCTGGCGCAAGGCACAGCCGACATCGAAATCGCCCGGGTGCAACCGAAGCTCGAACTGTGACCGGCGCATGACCTTATCGCGGCAACGATCGCGATTCCGCACGCGTTTAGCGGGTATTCCGACTATTTGGCATGCGGTTTGCGCCGGTTTTGCAAGTCTCCTACAATCGTCGCTCCCAACCTGTACAACCCACAGAAGGCAAGAACAATGGAACACACGCTCCCCCCGCTGCCGTACGCCCAAGACGCTCTGGCGCCGCACATCTCCAAGGAAACGCTGGAGTTCCACTACGGCAAGCACCACCAGACCTATGTCACGAACCTGAACAACCTGATCAAGGGCACCGAGTTCGAGAACCTGAGCCTCGAAGACATCGTCAAGAAGTCGTCGGGTGGCGTGTTCAACAACGCTGCACAGGTCTGGAACCACACGTTCTACTGGAACGGCCTGAAGCCGCAAGGCGGTGGCGCTCCGACCGGCGCGCTGGCTGACGCCATCAACGCCAAGTGGGGCAGCTTCGACAAGTTCAAGGAAGAGTTCACCAAGACGGCCATCGGCACGTTCGGTTCGGGCTGGGCCTGGCTGGTGAAGAAGGCCGACGGCTCGCTGGATCTGGTGTCGACCTCGAACGCCGCCACGCCGCTGACGACCGACGCGAAGCCGCTGCTGACCTGCGACGTGTGGGAACATGCTTACTACATCGACTACCGCAACGCCCGTCCGAAGTACGTCGAGGCGTTCTGGAACCTGGTCAACTGGGACTTCGTTGCAAAGAACTTCGCCTAAGGCGAATCGCTCCGGCGACCCAAGAAAAAACCTCCGCACCAGCGGAGGTTTTTTTACGCGCGCACGCTGCCGAGCATGTCGTGCAACTCGTGGCTCATCATCGCCAGAAAGACGACCAGGCCGATGTAATACACCGTGTAGGTCAGGCGCGACTCGTTCGAGATGCTGTAATACGCGCGGTTTTCCGGCGCATGTGGGTCGTAGCGCCAAGCCTTCATCAACTGCGGCACGGCCAGCACCGCAATCAGGATCAGGATCGGACTCGGCCGCCAGACGAACAGCGCCACCAGCACCGGCACACCCAGAAACCAGATGCGCGGTGACAGCACCGCCGTGATGCGTCCACCGTCAAACGGCGAGAGCGGGATCAGGTTGAACAGATTGAGGAAGCAGCCGGCGTAGGCCAGCGCCAGCAGCAACTGGCTGTCGGTGTAGCGCGCAAGCCCGTAGCACAGCATGGCGCCCACGGTGCCCGCTACGGGGCCTGCCAGGCCGATATGGGCTTCGGTTTCGACATCCATCGGCTGCTCTTTCAGGTCGATCCACGCCCCCACGAACGGGATGAAGGTGGGCGCCCCAACCGCCAGCCCGCGTTGGCGTGCCGCCATGAAGTGGCCCATCTCGTGGATGAACAGCAGCACCACGAAGCCCACCGCATAGCGCCAGCCGAACACGAAGGCATATGCGGCCACCGACAGCAGCATCGTGCCGCCGGTGGTCAGCAGCTTGCCGAACTTCAGCCCGGAAAACAGCAGGATCAGCAGCTTGGCCACGGCTTATGCGCTCGGCTTGCGCTTGAAAAACTTGGCCAGGGCCGCGCCAAAGCCCGCCACCGCCAGGATCGCCACCTTTGCAAACTTGGCCAGGAACGCGGCCATCACGGCAAACAGGCCCAGCTTCTTGGCGGCGATGCCACCCACCAGCGCGGCCAACCCGTACTCGGCCACCTTGTCGGTCTTCGCGTTGAAATCGGTGTAGCGCTTGCCATCTTTGAAATCGAGATCGGCGAGTAGCTTTTGCACGGCGGGTTTGTCAGCGTCGACGTGGTTGCGGCCGGTGATCAGGTTCAGGCTGATGTAGCCGTCGCGGCCCAGTGCGTACGTGTTGTAGTTGACCGCGCCCGGATCGTCGGCCGGCTGGCCTTTGGAGCGCGCAGCCATCGACCAGATGAGGCGGTGTGTGACGGCGTCATAGTGCGGACGCTCGACCCAGCCCTGGATTTCCAGTGCTGGGATGCCGCGCTTCTCGCGCTCTTCGTTGGCAGCGGCGGTGCCTTCCTTGAGCGATTTGTACAGATCGTCGACGTTCCAGTCGCGGGCGTCGTCATCCTTTATGTAGCCCGAGGCTTCGTACTTGGCGACGACCATCCATTCGTCATCGTCGCTGGTGGGCATGACCAGGCCGAGCATGTCGGGGTTGTTGCTGTTGCCCATGGCGTGCATGAGCTGCCCGGCAGCCGGTTGCGGAATGAAGACCTCGTCCTTGCCGATCTTGAGCGTGGCCTGGTCACGCAGTTCGATCGACGTGGGGCCGACCTTCGCAGCGGCCTTGGCGGCGGCCCAGGCCTGCTTCATTTCCTGTTGCGGATCGCTGGCCTGTTGCGCGTGGGCTGCGGTAGCACCCATCGCTCCCATCGCACCCAGCACCGCCGCGCAGGCGAGCGCGCCCGCCCAGACGCGCAACGCGCCCTGAAACCCCTTTCCCATGTGCTTCTCCCGAAGATTTTCTTGTGTGTTGATTGGCTCGATTCTTCTGATGCTTTAGCCGCCGCCAGGCGGTCTGCAAGCTGGGCCGAAGCATAGCGGGAGCGGGGAGTTGAGCTGTTAATGGGCGTTAATGAAGCCGTGTGGATTACGGTTGAAGGCCCATCTGCCGCAGCAGCGTCTGGTTGTCTTCCAGGTGCCAGTTTTCTGCGATCTTGCCGTCGGCAATCCGATACAGGTCGAAGGCCTGGAAGTCGATCGGCTGATTCTGCCCGTGCGTGCGGCCGAATTCGCCGGTGAAGTGTCCGCGAAAGCGCAGGTGAACCGAAACGCGGTCGTCGGCAACGACCATGTCTTCAATCTCCACGCGCATGTCGGGCACCGCTGTGCGGAACGCCTTGGATGCATCGAGCGGGCCTTGCGCGCCCTGCACGCGGCCAGCGGGCAATGTGCGATCGACAAACGCGGGCGACAGCGCTTCCGTGGCATAGCGCGCATCGCCGGTATGCCAGAAGGTGGCGTAGCGGCGTGCGGCAAGCACGGCGGCTGCAGCCTGCGGCGTGTCGGGCGCGGCGACGTGGTCCGCGCGAATGAGATCAGCATCGGAGGTAGACGCAATGGCTGCGGGTGCCATTGCGAGGGCGGGCAGCGTCAGCACGGCGGCGGCGAGCAGGGCGGGGCGGATAAGCATGGTGGACTCCGTTGGTGGTGAAGCGCTGCACTGTAGATTTCCAATCACAGACGATAAAGGGCTTGTGAGTCGATCTGGTTTCAATCCTGATTTGATGATCGGTCGCCATGCCGGTCGCCTGCGCGAACGCAATGCCGCGCACGTGATAGTCGGTATCGCGCGCCATACGGCGTTCAAATGGTCCGCGCCGCGCCGGGTTTTTCTAGACTGGCCCTTCATCGAACAGACGCATAAAAACAAGGGAGGGGACGGTGGATCTGAGCCACATCCTGTCGCGCACGGAGCGCGGCACGCAGGAATTGCAAGCGCGCAGTGGGCACGTCACACATCGGCAGCGGGCGATCCTGCTGCTCGTCAATGGCGAACGCTGCGCGGCGGACATCCTGGCGCAGTTGAGCAGCGCCGGCCCCGACATTGACGACCGCGCCGAAGACCTCGCGCGTCTGATCGCCGAGGGTTATGTCGCAAGCCGCGCGCCAATCAAGGTTGTGCCAGGGCCCAAGCCGCCGCTCCAGTCGGCGGCTGCCAAGCCATTCGCACCGCGCCATGTGCGGCAGGCCTCGATTGCCGATTGGCGCTTGAGCCAGGCCGGCGCGTTCTCGGCCTTGCAGCGCTATCTGGCCGAAGGTCCGGAAGCGCCGATCGACTTCCTCAATGGCTTGGCCGCGCCGCTCTACACCGCGCTAACGACGTGCCGCAGCGAGGCTTCCGCCCACGCCGTTGTCGCGTTTCTGGAAGCGCGCCTGGACGAGGAGGCCTGGCATGTGACGGAGACGTCCTAGGTGTAAATACCGAATTCGTGATTAATTCCCGCTAAATGGGAATGTCGCGTTGATGTATTGAGAAAATCGTCGCATTCTCCGTCGCAACATCACTCGACGGAGTTTCGCGATGACCGAGCCGGGCCTGGCACCTTCACCAGCACAATCCGCTGCCGCTACCAGCGGTTCGGACCGCGTGCTGATGGTGCTCGCCACCATCGCGCGCCACGGCCGCCCGGTTGCCGCGCGCGAGCTGGTCGAACTGACCGGCCTGCCGCAGAGCACGCTGTACCGTCAGGTCGCAATGCTCAAGCGCTGGGGCTTCGTGCTCGAATCGGCGGGCACCTATGCCCCGGGGCCGATCAGCCTGCAGCTCGCGCTGGGTTTCGACCACGCTTCGCACCTCGTGCAGGAAGCGCGCATCGGCATGGCCAAACTCGTGGCCGAGTCGGGCGAATCGGTGGGGCTGGTCGTGGCCGTCAAGGATCAGGCCGTCTGCCTGGAAATGGTCGAGAGCCAGCAGTCGCTGCGCTGCTCATTCGAGAAAGGCCGCGGCGTGCCTCTGCTGGCCGGCGCCTCCGCCAAGTCGTTGCTTGCCTTCATGCCGCCCGCTGCGGCGCGCGCCATCCTCGCAGATTTGCTGACCATCGATGCCGACACCCAGGCGCAACTGCAAGCTGAACTCGCTGACATTCGCGCCGCGGGCTACGCGCTGTCCGAAGGCGAGGTCGACCCGGGCGTCTGGGGCGTGAGCGTGCCGGTATTCCGTCTGCCTGGCCACGCGCTCGGCTCCATCACGTTGATGGCGCCTGCGACACGTGTGCGCGGCAAGGAGCAACGCCTGATCGACATGACCGTTGCGGCGGCCGCCTCCATTTCTGCTCGGCTGCAGGACATCTGAATTTTTAACTTTTCCGATTCTTTTTCTCACCCCACATGCATCACACAAGGAGACCACTCATGGGGAATCGTCGTCACTTCATGCATTCGATGCTGGCTGGTGCCGTGGCGTTGTCCGCTGCGGCGTCCTTCGCAACCGCTGCGCACGCTGCTGGGGAGCCGCTGCGCGTGGCCACCGACGCCACGTTCGCGCCGATGGAGTTTGTCGAAAACGGCAAGCGCACCGGCTTTGATGTGGACCTGATCGAAGCGCTGGCCCGCACCATGGGCCGTCCGGTCGAATGGATCGACATCGATTTCAAGGGACTCGTGCCGGGCCTGATCTCGCGCCGCTTCGACGTAGCCATCTCGGGCATCTACATCACGGAAGAGCGCAAGAAGGTGGTGGATTTCACGGTGCCGTACTACCACGGCGGCCTGGTCGCGCTGGTCAAGCAAGGCAACACGGCCATCAAGACGCCGGCTGACCTGAACGGCAAGAAGGTGAGCGTGCAGGTGGGTACCAAGTCGGTCAACTACCTGCGCGAGAACTACCCGAAGGTCGAACGCGTGGAGGTCGAGAAGAACAACGAGATGTTCAACCTCGTTGAGATCGGCCGCGCCGATGCCGCAGTCACGGGCCGCCCCGCTGCCGCGTACTACGTGAAGGCACGCCCCGGTCTGCGTCTGGTTGAGCCGGCACTCACCACCGAGGAATACGGCATCGCCGTGCGCCGTGATCAGCCTGAACTGACCAAGGCACTGAACGCCGCGCTGGAGAAGATCAAGGCCGACGGCACGTACGACCAGATCGTCAAGAAGTGGTTTGGCGCCGCCGCCAAGTAACGACCGGACACGCTGATGGAACTGGATTTTTCTCCTGTCTGGGCCGGCTGGCACGACATCCTGCGCGGTGCGCTCGTCACCGTTGAGGTGACGGCCGCGGCGCTGGTGCTCGGCTGCGTGCTGGGCCTGCTGATCGGCATCGGGCGGTTGAACCCGCGCCGCCGATTCATCTACGGCATCTGCGCGGTGTACGTGACGTTCATCCGTGGCACGCCGCTGCTGGTGCAACTCTTCCTGCTGTTCTTCGGGCTGCCGCAGTTCGACATTCTGCTGCCGGCGTTCGTGTGCGGCGTGCTGGGGCTGGGCGTGTATTCGGGCGCTTATGTGTCGGAAATCGTGCGCGGCGCGATCCAGTCGGTGGATCGCGGGCAGATGGAGGCGGCGCGCTCGATCGGCATGTCGTCGGCGCAGTCGATGCGCGCCATCATCCTGCCGCAGGCCGTGGTGCGGATGATCCCGCCGCTGGGCAACGAGTTCATCGCGCTGATCAAGAACTCGGCGCTGGTGTCGCTGCTCACGATCCACGATCTGATGCACGAAGGGCAGAAGATCATCAGCGTGTCGTATCGCTCGCTGGAGGTGTATCTGGCGATTGCGCTGGTGTATCTGGTGCTGACCAGCGCCGCGAGCTATCTGCTGCACCGGCTTGAACGCAACATCCGTGCGGGAGGCATGGTGCAATGAGCATGACAAATGCGGCTCACCCGCAAACTCTCAAATCCGCGCTGGATGTGCCAATGATCCAGATCCGCGGCCTCACCAAATCGTATGGCGATCACACCGTGCTCAAGGGCATCGACTTTGAAGTCGATGCGTCGCAGGTGGTGGTCGTCATCGGCCCCAGCGGCTCGGGCAAGAGCACGTTCCTGCGCTGCTGCAACGGGTTGGAGACAGCCGAAGGCGGCACCATCGACATCTGCGGCAAGCGGCTGATCGACAACGGCAAGTTGCTGCCCGATGGCGAGCTGAATCAATTGCGGCAGCAGGTCGGCATGGTGTTCCAGTCGTTCAATCTGTTCCCGCATCTTTCGGTGCTGCACAACGTCACGGTCGGCCCGCGCATGCTGAGCGGCAAATCGAAGCACGAAGCGGAAGCCGAAGCGCGCGAACTGCTGCAGAAAGTGGGCCTGGCACACAAGGCCGACGCGATGCCTGCCAGCCTTTCGGGTGGACAGAAGCAGCGCGTGGCCATTGCCCGCGCTCTGGCGATGCGGCCCAAGGTGATGCTGTTTGACGAGCCGACGTCTGCGCTTGACCCCGAACTCGTTGGTGAAGTGCTGCAGGTAATGAAGGTGCTCGCCAAGGAAGGCATGACGATGCTGGTCGTCACGCACGAGATGGGTTTCGCACGCGAAGTGGCCGACGTGGTGGTGGTGATGGACGGCGGCGGCATCGTCGAAGCCGGACCGCCGTCGGTCATCTTTGGCGAGCCCAAGGAAGCGCGAACGCGTTCGTTCCTGCAAGCGGTGCTGACACGCGCATGACGACGACGTTCGATGCTTCCATCTGGCAGGGGCGTGACGACACAGGCGAACGCGGTGACGTGATGCGCCTGTTCCAGGTCGTGCAGTCCGCCTATGCGATGACGTTGTCTGGCGTGCCTGCGCTGGTCGGGTTTGCGTGCGATGCGGGCGTCGTGCGCAACCACGGCCGCGCCGGTGCTGCACAGGGCCCGCGCGAAATTCGACGTGCGTTGGCCAACGTGCCCGCGCATGGCCAGTCGGTGCTTGCAGATGCGGGCGATGTCACGTGTGACGACGGAGATCTGGAAGGCGCGCAAGCCGAACTCGGCGACACCGTGTGCGAACTACTCGATGCCGGCGCGCGTCCGGTCGTGCTTGGCGGCGGCCACGAGGTTGCCTTCGGCACCTATCAGGGCCTGCATCGGCATTGGCAGAAACAAGGCTGGCGGGGGCGCCTGGCCATCGTCAACTTCGATGCGCATTTCGACCTGCGCACGAGCCGCCCCGGCAACTCCGGCACGCCGTTCGACCAGATCGCCGAAGACTGCGCCGCACACGGCATCGACCTGACGTATTGCTGCCTGGGTGTGAGCCGCCTGTCGAACACGCCCGCGCTGTTTGACCGCGCCGATGCGCTGCACGCGCACTACGTGGAAGACACCGGCGTGCAGGAGCGCCACCTAGATGCGCGCATGGCCGATCTCGATGCATGGCTGGCAGATGCCGATCACGTCTACCTGACCATCGACATGGATGTGCTGGCCGCCGCCGTGGCGCCGGGCGTGTCCGCGCCCGCGGCATACGGCATCACGCTGCCGGTGCTCGAGGCCCTGGTGCAGCACGTCTGCGCGACGGGCAAGGTGCGCGTGGCAGACATCGCCGAGACCAACCCCGAGTACGACCAGGACCGTCGCACCGTGCGCGTTGCGGCGCGTCTGGCGTATCACTTGTTGCGCCGTTCATGAAACTGATTCCTGCAGACGCAATGCGCCGCATGCCGTGGAAGAACGGTGGCGGTGTCACGACAGAAATTGCCATCGCACCGGCGGGTGCCACGCTCGACAATTTCGACTGGCGCGTGAGCACCGCGCAGGTGGATGCGGCCGGGCCGTTCTCGCGCTTTGTCGGCATTGACCGATCGCTGGCCGTGATTGCGGGCGGCCGGCTGACGATGCATCGCGCCGACGCCGAAGCCGTGATGCTTGCGCCCGGCGAAGCGCCCGCGCGCTTTCCCGGCGAAGCGGATGTGCATGCCACGCTCGACGCGCCGCTGTCGGATTTCAACGTGATGACGCGGCGCGACAGCTGGGCACATCACGCCGAAGCGATTGCCCTGGCAGCCGGCGAGCGTCGCTCGCTGCCGCGCTTGCATCGGGGCATGCAATGGCTGGTGTATTGCGTGCACGGCCTGCTGTCGATCGGCGTCGACGATGTACCGCAGGGCGCCGCTGCATGGCTCAATGCAGAGGGCGATCCAGACACGGTTGTCGCGCGTGTCGGTTCGGTCGGTTATCTGGTGGCCTTGTGGCCGGTCGGCTGACGTTGCGCCAGATCAAACGCACCAAAAGAAAAGGGACCCCGTAGGGTCCCTTGCAAGTCTCCCGGCCCGGCATGCATGCCGGGCTCGGCAGAAGACTATTACTTCTTCTTGTTCACGGCGTCCTTGAAGCCCTTGCCAGCCGTGAACTTCACGGTCTTGGTTGCCGGGATCTTGATGGCTTCGCCGGTGCGCGGGTTGCGGCCCGTGCGTGCTGCACGCTTGCCCGACGAGAACGAACCGAAGCCAACCAGCGTGATGGTGCCGCCCTTGGCGACGGTCTTCTTGATGTTTTCCAGCGCGGAGTTCAGCGCGCGCTCGGCGGCGGCGTTGCTCAGTTCAGCGTCTTTCGCAATGGCGGCTACGAGTTCGGATTTGGTCGTCATGTCAGTTCCCCACTTCAGGTTTGTTGGACAGCGTTGTACTGCGACCCGTTTTATATCACCGTTGCGAAGGGTTGCACATCCCCTAACTGCAAGGGTTTGCGGGCCGTTGCTTGCAGCCGACACTTGCCCCGTATGGGTTTGCGGGCGGGCATCCGGGAAACACCTGATATCGACACGGTTTGTTTGCATTTCCGCCAGCGTTCTTCACGTCCGGAACGCACCGAAAGCGCGCAGTCGGCACGGTGGAGAACCGGTCCACCAGACGCCGTACACTGTCTTCCAGCGCCTGTGCCAACTTCATGGAGAACATCATGTCGAGTGTGCAAATGCCTGTCGGACAAGGTTTCGCGGCCGGCGGCGAAGCGCCGGAACAACCGCGCGGACCGGCCGTTCTGGTGGCCGGCGCCAACGGGCTGGTGGGACACGCGGTGGTGCGTCGTCTCGTCGCGCAGCCCTGGGCGGGCAGCGTGACCGCGCTTGTACGGCGGCGTGGGGCCTTGACAGCAGGGCAGGCGACGCCCGGTCGATTGCGCGAATGCGTGGTCGATTTCGAGTATCTGGATGCGCCCGAAACGCAGTCTGCGTTTGCCGCCGATATCGTCATCTGCGCGCTTGGCACGACGATCCGGCAGGCGGGCTCGCAGGCGGCATTCCGTCGCGTTGATGTCGAGTATCCGGTTGAACTGGCGCGGCGCGCGTTTGCTGCTGGCGCACATCATTTTCTGCTGGTGAGCGCGTTGGGCGCCGATGCGCGCTCCCGTGTTTTTTACAACCGCTGCAAGGGCGAGGTGGAGGCGGAAATCCTGTCGATCGGCTTTCCGTCCGTGACGGTGGTTCGGCCTTCGCTGCTGCTCGGCACACGCACAGAATTTCGACTTGGTGAACGCATTGCGCAAGGCCTGTCGCGCGCAATCGGATGGACGATTCCGAAGACATGGCGACCGGTGTCGGCGGAATCGGTGGCGGCAGCGCTGGTCATGGCGGCGCGCGTGGATGCGCCGGGTGTGCGTGTGTTGGAGAACGCAGCCTTGTTGGCCGCAAAAGACGAACGGCCGGTGGGGTGATCCACCGGCCGTTTTTCGCTCGTGCTTCGCGTGGGAGCTATTTCAAGCGATTACTTTTCGATCGGCTTGCCCGTGCGGTCGTGCATCAGTGACAGCGCAAACACGCTGATGATCGCTGCGACCATCACGTAGTACGACGGTGCCAGCTTGCTCCCGGAACTGGCAATCAACCACGTCACGATCAGCGGAGCAAAACCACCGAAGATCGTGACCGCCAGGTTGTATGAAATCGACAGGCCGGTAGAGCGCACCGCCGTCGGAAACTGCTCAGCCAGCACGGCCGGTGCCGGGCCCGTGAACGCCGCCAGCAACACACCCAGGATCACCTGCACCTGCAGCAGCGTCTGCACCGTCGGGTTGACGTTGAGCCAGTGGAAGAGCGGATACGCCGCAGCTGCAATGACGAGTGCCACCGTGCCCAGCATGCGCTTGCGCCCGATGCGGTCGGACAGCGTGCCCATCAGCGGGCACAGCACGAAGATGATCGCGCCGCAAAGCGCCGTCGACTGGAAGGTCGCGCCCAGCGGCAGACCAAGCTGTTGCTTCGCGTACGTCGGCATGTAGAACACCAGCGTGTAGGTGCAGACGGTCCAGAGAATCGTCACGCCCAGGCCGCCGAGCACTTCGCGCGGGTGATCGCGCAGCACTTGCGACAGCGGTGCCAGACGCGACTCTTTCGCGGCCTTTGCCTTCTGCGCTTCGAACGCGGGCGGCTCGTGCAGGTGCGAGCGGATGTACATGCCGACCGGCCCGATCAGCAAGCCGAACAGGAACGGAATGCGCCAGCCCCACGCGTCGATCTGCTCCGGCGACAGGCCATTCGTGACGATCGCGCCCATGGCGGCACCCAGGATGAACGAGATGCCTTGGCTCGCTTGCTGCCAGCTCGCGAAGTAGCCGCGCCTTTCGTCCGGCGCATACTCGATCAGGAACGCCGTGGCGCCACCGACTTCACCGCCGGCCGAGAAGCCCTGGATGAGCCGCGCAATCACGATAAGGATGGGTGCGCCGATACCGATTTGCGCGTACGTCGGCGCGAGGCCGATGATGGCGGTGCCGATTGCCATCATCATGATGGTGAGCGTCAGTGCAGCTTTGCGACCCACGCGGTCGGCGTAGATGCCAAGCACCACGGCGCCGACCGGGCGCATGAAGAACCCCACGCCGAACGTGGCGACTGTCAGCATGAACGAGGTGAAGTCGTTGCCGGTGGGGAAGAACAGCTTGGCGATGATGACAGCGAAAAAGCTGTAGACCGTAAAGTCGAACCATTCGAGGCCGTTGCCGATGGTGGCGGCGATGATGGCCTTGCGTCGGGTGGCCGCAGAGATGGCCGGTGCTGGTGCCCGATCGCCCTGAGTGGGCGCTGCCGTGGCTTGCATGGATGTGTCCTCCAGTGTTTTATGGGCATCGCCTGCTCGATCTCTCCCCAGCGCGGGCGGCGAAGCGGCCATGGTAAGTGATCCGGCAGCGATTCGCTGCAGCGCTATAGGAAGACTGTGGAATTGAGGTGACCAAACACTGTCGAACGCATATGCACATGCATCCAACGGAGCACATCATGAACCGCACGCCGCAACCGGGCCATCGTTTTGCCGCCTTCCTGCCGGGCGCGGTGGCCGCGTGCGCGGCCATCTTGCTGGGCGGCTGCGTGGTCGCACCGTATTACGACGCTTATGGCAACCCAATCGCGCCTGCAGCCGTGGCGCCTGCGCCGGTGGCAGCCTATCCGTCCTATCCGTACGACCCCTATTACTACTACGGGCCGGCTTATTACCCTGCGCCGGTTTACCCGGCGCCGGTCTTCGGCAGTGTGTGGATTGGCGGGGGTGGCTGCTGGGGCTGCCATCGTGGCTGGGGCGGCCGGGGATGGAGCGGACGGGGCTGGGGCCATGGAGGAGGCTGGGGGCATCGTCACTGAATCGTCATCTTGACGTGACGAAGACGCACATCCGGTGCGGTTGAACGCCAGTTCCGCCGTCAGTTCAATACGCGTGATTGCGTAACGGAATCTGTTGCATCGCGACATACAATCCTTCGCTCTTAAAAGAAAAGCATGCGAGGAGATTGTCGATGTCCGTCATCATCGTGCTGGCTGCGCTGGCATTCCTGATGTTCGCTGCGTATCGCGGCTACAGCGTCATCCTGTTTGCACCGCTGGCTGCCCTGGGCGCGGTGCTTCTGACTGACCCATCGGCTGTGGCGCCGGTGTTCTCCGGCATCTTCATGGAGAAGATGGTCGGCTTCGTCAAACTGTATTTCCCCGTATTCCTGCTTGGTGCTGTCTTCGGCAAGGTCATCGAGCTGTCGGGCTTTTCGCGCTCGATCGTCGCGTCGGTCATCCGCGTGGTGGGGGCCAAGCGGGCGATGCTCTCCATCGTGCTGGTGTGTGCGCTCCTGACGTACGGCGGCGTGTCGCTCTTCGTGGTGGTGTTTGCGGTGTACCCGTTTGCAGCGGAGATGTTCCGCCAGGGCAATATCCCCAAGCGCCTGATCCCGGGCACGATCGCGCTGGGGGCGTTTTCGTTCACGATGGATTCATTGCCGGGCACGCCGCAGATCCAGAACATCATTCCGACCACGTTCTTCCACACCACCTCGTGGGCTGCGCCGTGGCTTGGCACCATTGGTGCGTTGTTCATCATCGTGGTCGGCATGTCGTATCTGGAATGGCGCCGCCGCGCAGCCCTGCGCAATGGCCACGGCTACGACCACGGACTCACCAAGCTGGTGAACGAGCCCGAGACCGCCGAGACCGGCACGCTCGCGCATCCGCTCGTCGCGTTGTTGCCGCTGGTGCTGGTGGGCGTGATGAACCTGCTGTTCACGCGCTGGATCCCGACGTGGTACGGCAAGATCGTCACCGTTGCGTTGCCCGGTTTGCCCAAGCCGCTGACGGTTGAAGCCGATAAGCTGACTGCGATCTGGGCCGTGGAAGCGGCGCTGTTGATCGGCATCATCGTGGTGCTCGTGTTTGGCTTCCGCGCCGTCAAGGGCCGCTTTGCCGAAGGCAGCAAGGCGGCGGTGTCGGGCGCGCTGCTGGCCGCGATGAACACCGCTTCGGAATACGGTTTCGGTGGCGTGATTGCCGCGTTGCCGGGTTTCCTGGTGCTGGCCGATGGCCTGCGCGCGATCCCGAATCCGCTGGTCAATGAAGCCGTGACGGTGAGCACGCTTGCGGGCATCACCGGTTCCGCGTCGGGCGGCATGAGCATTGCGCTGGCGGCAATGGCCGATCAGTTTGTGCAGGCCGCGCAGGCGACGGGCATTCCGATGGAAGTTTTGCACCGTGTGGCAGCGATGGCGTCGGGCGGTATGGACACGCTGCCGCACAATGGCGCCGTCATCACGCTGCTCGCCGTGACGGGCCTCACACACCGCGAGGCGTATCGCGATGTGTTCTGCGTGACGATCATCAAGACGCTGGCCGTGTTCTTCGTCATTGCCGTGTTCTACGCCACCGGCATCGTCTGAAGAGTCATCGCCGCAATGAAAAAAGCCGACGCATAAACGTCGGCTTTTTTCATGGACAGCGACGGTTATTGCATGCTGCCGGCCGCTTCCGACCGGCGTTCACGGCAGACGCGCTGGGCTTCACCCACCAGCGAATCGCACTGGTTGGCGCGATGTGACCAGAATGCGCGGTCTGAGGACGATTCGGCGGTCGTCTTGCCCTTGCCATGGCGGTGCGTGACGTGCTTGTCGACCCACTTGTCGGTCTTCACATGCGCACGATGGACTTTCTGCTTGAGCGTGCCAGGCGTGGCTTCGGGTTGCGCGCCAGTGGCATTGTTGTGATAGCCGGGGTTGGCAGCGGCATCGGCGTTGCGCTGAACCTGGGTGCGCGGTCCTTCCATTTGGCTGTCGACGCCCGTCACTGCGCTGTGATCCTTTTGCTGGGCCTGCGCGGGCGCCGCGCCGATCCACGCGCAGGCGGCCACGGCGATCGCCGCAGCCAGACTCGACATCTTGCGTGCTTGCATGCTCGTTCTCCTTGTTGTGAAACGGGGCGGACTCCACGACACGCATTCGGCGTGCCATCTTGCGCGTCCCGAACGTCACAATAGGAAAGCGGCAACCCGGCAGACAGTAGACATTCACTGAACCGTCTGTCGGACAAACGCTGTCAAGCCAACCTCAGATATGGCACTCAGGCGCGCATGAACAGCCAAACCGTCAGGATGATGCCGACGATGACGACGAAGCCGCGCAGCACTTTTTCCGGCAGCCGATGCAGCAGCCACGCGCCGGCAAATCCGCCCGCGATGCCGCCAATGCCCAGCGCCACCACGGCCGCCCAGTTGACCTGCGGCGAGAACGCAAACACCGCCACGGCCGATGCATTCATCGTCATGGCGAGCACGTTCTTGGTCGCGCCCGCCATGCGCACCTGCTGGCCGGCCACAGTCAGCGCCGCGAGCATCAGGAAGCCGATCCCGCCGCCGAAGTAGCCGCCGTAAATGGCAATTGCAAACTGTGCGGTCGCCAGCGCGGTGGTCGACATGCCGGATGCCGCGTGCAGCGGTTTGCGGCGAAAACTGCCCCACGCAAACACGCTCGTCGCAAACAGCACGAGATACGGCACCAGCCTGGCAAAGAACGATGGCGGTGTCGCCAGCAGCAACAGCGCGCCGAGCACGCCGCCCACCAGACTGATGACAATGAGCTGCTTGAGCGAGAGGTGATGTTCGCCAGCATCGACACCGCCAGCCAGTTTGCGCCCGGCAATCGATGAGGTGATCTGGCTGGGGAACAGCGCGATCGTCGATGTCATGTTGGCGCCCAGCGGGTTGAGCCCCGCCAGCAGCAAGGCCGGAAACGTGATGAACGACCCGCCGCCCGCCAGGGCATTTTGGGCACCGGCATAAACGCCGGCCGCAGCGACTAGCAGGGCTGTGGAAAACGGAAGCGTGGTCATAAGTAGGGCATGCAAGGCGACTGGAATGACCGCGATGGTAATGGAACGCCCATGCGCACGCTCGTCAGCGGAGCGGGGCGTCGCTGCCGTGTCGGCGCAGCCACCATTCGGCCACCTCAAACGCGCCCTGCACAAGCAGCGCCAGCACCGCGGCGGGGATGGCGCCCGCGAGCAGCGTTGCACTGTCGTTGAGTGCGAGCCCGGTGGCGATGCGCTCGCCATAGCCGCCGGCGCCGATGAACGCTGCGATGGTCGCCGTACCCACGCTGATCACCGCGGCGGTTTTGACGCCGGCCAGGATGACCGGCAGCGCCAGCGGCAGATCCACCACGCGCGTGCGTTGCGATGGCGTGAACCCCAACGCCAAGGCTGCATCGCGCAGGCCGTCGGGCACCTGTTCCAGCCCGACGATCGTGTTCCGCACGATGGGCAGCAGCGCATAGACCGCCAGCGCAATCAGCGCCGGCACCACGCCAATCGATCCGACGATGGGGATGAGCATCGCGAGCAGGGCCAGCGACGGAATCGTCTGCAGCACGCCCACGACGGCAAGGATCGGCTGCTTGATCCGGCGACGCGCGGCCATGAGGCCGAGCGGCACGCCCAGCAGCACGGCAACCCCCGTCGAAATACCCACCAGCATCAGATGTCGTTGCGTGAGCCGTCCGAGGCCGTCCGTCAGCCGGGTGAAAAATGCATGAGCCGGCGTCGCGGCCGGCGTACTGCCATGCCCAGCGAGAAACTGCCGCGCGGCTTGCGAGAACGACTGGCCTTCGAGTTCAACCGCCGCGTTCATCGCCACCATGTCGTCGCGCCGGATGCGCCCAGCGAGTGCGCTGATGGCCTGCCATTGGGCCGGGTGTCGTTGCGCAACGTCGGCGCGGTACAGCAGCACGGCGTCGTAGCGCGGAAAGACGTGTGCAGGGTCGTCGAGCACACGCAGGTGTTCGCGGCGGATCTTGGCATCGGTGGAATAGATGTCGATCACGTCGACCTGGCTGGCGCGCAGCGCGTCGTAGGCGACGCCATGGTCGAGGCCCGTCGGGTGTTGCGGCAGCTTGTAATGCTGAGCAATGGCCGGCCAGCCGTCGGCGCGGCCGAGAAATTCGTGCGATAGGCCAAGCCGTAGCGCTGGGTGCGTCGCCAGATCGGCCAGCGTGCGGATGTGCTCGCGTTCGGCATCGGCGTCGCGCATGGCAAGCGCGTAGGTGTCTTCAAAGCCGAGAGGCACGCCGGCCGCCAGGCCCATCGAGGCGAGGCCACGGTTCACCTCGGCCAGCAGCGCGGCCTGATCGGGGTTGGCAGCCTGCTCGGGGGGCAAATGCAGGATTTCGGCGGCGATGGTGCCGAGGTAATCCGGGTAGACGTCGATGCTGCCGTTCTTGAGCGCGGCAAAGACGATGGCGGTATTGCCTAGACCCGGTACGTGTTCGGCCGGGCCGTGCGGGGTTGCGGTCTGCGTGAGGATCTCGCCCAGCACGTACGACTCGGTGAAGCGTTTGGAGCCGATCCGCAGTGATGGGTCAGCGAAGGCCGATGCGCTGCACGTCAGCCAGCCCAGCGCAAGCCATGCCAGCAAGCGCCACAGGAGGGAACTACGGATCAGTCGCCGTGTATCCAAAGTTCGTTGAGGTCGGTCAGGCCCCAGTCGCGGGGTTCTTCTCGCGAGACGATCTGGTCGCCAGTCTGCGCCAGATCGATGAGTTCGGGCGCAATCCGCGTGCCCGACGATATTGAGAAGAATACCTTGACCGTGGGCGTGAGCAGCGCGCCGGGCGCATGCTGCACGACCACCGCCAGCCGGCCCGAACGCAGCCGCACGAGCGAGCCCACCGGATAGATGCCCACGCTTTTGACAAACGCGTTGAACACCATCGGGTCGAAATGGTTGCCGCGCCATTCGACCATGCGCTGCACCGCGTAGGCGGCTTCCCATGCTTTCTTGTACGGCCGGTCGGACGTGACCGCGTCGTATACGTCGCAGATGGCGCCCATGCGCGCAAACAGCGAGATGCCTTCGCCCGCGAGCTTGTGCGGATAACCGGTGCCGTCCATGCGCTCGTGATGGTGCAGGCAAACGTCGAGCGCGATGTCGCGCATGCTGCTGTCGCCGGCCAGGATGTCGTGTCCTGCCTGCGGGTGGACAATCACGTGACGGAATTCAGCATCGGTCAGCGCGCCGGGCTTGTTCAACACCTCGGGCGGAATCGCGATCTTGCCGATGTCATGCAGCAGGCCGGCCAGGCCCGCATCGCGGACTTCGTCATCGGACAGCCCCAACTGGCGGCCCAGCGACACCATGAGCGCGCATACCGCTACGGAATGCAGGAAGGTGTAGCGGTCTTTGGTTTTCAGGCGCACCAGGCTTGTCAGCGCGCTCGGGTGGCGGTCGACGGAGCCCGAAATGGCTTCCACCAACGGCAGTGCGTCGCGCGCTTCGATCGTGCGGCCCATGCGCGCGTCAGCAAACATGGCCTGCACGGCCACCTCGGCTTTGCAGATGAGGCGAGCGGCGTGGCGCATTTCTTCCGCATACGTGAACGGGCGTGGCGCGATATTGGCGTCGGCCGAGCAGGAGGGCGGTGCCAGAATTTCAGGCGCGCCAGGCGCAGCATTGGCGGCGGCCACGTCGGTGCCGCGCGTGGTGTCGATCCACACCTCACGTACGCCGCTGGCACGCAGGCGCTGCAATTGGGTGGCGTCTTCCACGCGAAAACGGGCCCGCCAGAACGGGTGGTCCAGCCACGAGCCGACAAATTCGTCGAGGTACATGCCCACCCGCAGGTGTTCGATGGCGATGCGCTTGCGCATGTTGATGTTCAGAGATCAGTCCGTGGCGAAGCACGTTTTTTTGCGCAACGGGTTCAAGGAAAGGCTGCCCGCCAATGGATGCATTCTCTTTTATCGGACGTGCGGCCGCGGCCTTGAGGGGGAAAAGTCCGGGCTCGCCATGTGAACTCTGCGGGTGTAGCCGAAAAAAAAAAGCGGCCACAAAGGCCGCTTCAATAAGCCGGTACCGGCGCCAACGAGGGCTCCGGCATCGGGGAGGGAGAGTGATACGGGTGATGCGAACAGCGGATGGACGACTTATTGGCCGTCGCTGAACGGGTCAGCCTTGCCGACCAGGGCGCCGTCGGTGTACGGATCGGCCTTGCGCAGCGCGCCATCGGTGTACGGGTCAGCCTTGCGCACGGCGCCGTCGGTGTAGACGTCAGCCTTGCGGGCGCCATCGGTATACGGATCAGCCTTGGTCACGGCTTGGCCGTTGGTGTACGGGTCTTTGCTTTGCACGCCGGCAGCGAAAGCGGGAACAGCGGCAACAGCGATCAGCGAGGCGAGAATCAGGTTCTTGGTCTTCATGATGGACTCCACAACAGGGGGGTGAGCATTGCCGCAGGGCAGTTTCGCTGCGGTGCGGTAACGCGATGGCATAAGCTTAGTCGTTGCTCGGAGGGTAAAAAAGCAGTTCTATTAAACTCTTTGTTCAAAAAATAAGAACAATTGTGGCCCTTCAAGCACCGCAATCTGCACATAAGTCATTGAATTGAAATGAAAATATGAGATGCGGGATAACCCTTAATGCGAAGGTGTGACGGCTGGCGCGGGAAAAAATTCCTGCGCTGAAATCCCCGATTGTTGCGTCGCATTACAGACATGAGGATTCCCCTCCCCTCGACCCCCCAATGTGGCGGCTAAACATTCGGCGTGGATGGTCGTTGATGCAGGTACGGGCGGCGTTTTCCGCCCCTTGCAGCAGGAAGGCCATCATGTCCATCACCACCGCTTCCATCGCCCGTTTTGAGATCGACGGCGTCGCTTATCAGGCGAGGCTGTTTGCCATGCCGTTCCATGTGCCGGAAAACGGCCGCGTGCGAGCGCATGCGATCGGGCGTCCGGACATGCCGTTCAGCGGTGTGCACGTCCTGGCCAACTGGCTGAAAGAGCGCGTGCTGCCCGAAGGCGTGGGTCTGGTGATGGCCGATCGCCTGTTCTCGCACGGCGCGGTGGAGCAGTGGTCGGGCGCCGACGGCGCGCGTGCGGCCAAGGTGCTGTCGCAAGTGGCGCTCGGCAGCAAGAGCAGCCACCGCCTGTGGCGCAACACTGTGGCGGGTGGTTTCCGCGACGAGACCGCGTTCTTCCTGGGCGCCGCCTTTGTGCAGACCGCCGCCGCGGTCGACGACATCCGCCTGCTGGGGGATCTGATTCCTGCAGCCGAATGGTCCGGCGTGGCCGACGCCGCTTCGACCATGATGGGCCTGCATCTGTATCGCCCTGACGAGCCTGAAACGCTGGTCAATTGCGCGCTGCTGGCGCCGTCCTGGACGGAATCCGCTGTGGAACGCGCCGACGGCTATCGCGCGCTGACGCTGCTGCATTCCTTTACCGAAGATGACGAGGTCATCCACGTCGACATCGAACTGCTGCCGCCGGGCCAGGTGGTGCTGCAAGTGGAATCCTGCTCGACGCGTTTTTCGGCGCGTTTCAACCCGGCGCTCCTGGGCCGCGACATGACCGACGCATTGCTGCGCGACGCGCTGGCCTTGCAACACGGCGATCCAGCCAACCTCCACTAAGCTTGCCAGCGGCTTTCGCCTGAGCGCCGCGCGACGCTGCAAGGCGCGCACTTCCACGGCATCATCTCGGCTTCCTGTTTTTCGAAGCGCCGCCGCCCGACGGGCTCGCGGCGCATTCGCATGCCTGCCTTTGCCGTCATCCTCTTCACGCTGACGCTCGATGCCATGGGCGTCGGGCTGATTCTGCCCATCCTGCCGAGCCTGTTGCGCGAGTTGGACCACACGGGCGATATCGCGTTCGAATTCGGCCTGCTCATCGCGGCGTACGCGGCGATGCAATTTGTCTTTGCGCCGATTCTGGGCGCGCTGGCCGATCGTTACGGGCGCCGGCCGGTGCTGCTCGTGTCGTTGGCGGGCGCGGCGGTCGATTACCTCGTCATGGCACTGTCGCCGCACGCGTGGGTGCTGTACGTCGGCCGCGTGGTGGCGGGCATTACCGGGGCCAACTATGCGGTGGCGACAGCGTACGTCGCCGACATCACAGCGCCGGCCGATCGCGCGCGCCGGTACGGGCTGATGAACGCGTGCTTCGGCCTGGGGTTCATCGCTGGGCCGGCGTTGGGCGGGCTGCTGGGCGACTGGTGGCTGCGCGCGCCGTTCCTGCTGGCGGCGGCGCTCAATGGCGTCAATTTCCTGGTTGCCTGCTTCGCATTGCCGGAGTCGCGCCGCGCCGAACGTGCGCCGTTTGCGTGGCGCGCGCTGCTGCCGGTGCAGTCGCTACGCCGCGTGGCACGTGTGCCGACGCTGTTGCCGTTGCTGGCTGTGCTGGCGATCATCGAAATCGTCGGGCAGATTCCGCAAACGCTGTGGGTCATTCACGGCGAGGCGCATTTCGGTTGGGACACGCGCGCCGCAGGTTTGTCATTGGCGGCTTATGGGCTGATGCATGCGCTGGCGCAGGCCTTCATGACCGGGCCGATTTCACATGCGCTTGGCGAGCGCCGCGCCGTGGTGCTGAGCGTGATGATGGATGTGGCCGGGTTTGCGGCCATGGCTTGGATTAGCGCCGGCTGGATGGTCTATCCGACGATGGTGCTGCTCTGCATGGCCGAGATTGGCATGCCGGCGCTGCAGGCCATGCTCTCGCGCCAGGTCGGTGACCATGAGCAGGGCGAGTTGCAGGGCGCGCTGGCCAGCCTCGCCAGTGTGGCCGCCATGATCGGCCCGCTGGCTGCCACAGCGGTGTATGCGACGACCGCGCCGGTGTGGCCCGGCACGGTCTGGCTGCTTGGCGCGCTGCTTAACGGCGTGTGCCTTGTGTTGCTGATGGGCGGCGCTGCCAGGCGCGCCGCACGGGCATAGCACGGCTGACGCCGCTTACTTGGCCGGTGTATTCCACGGATACGCCAGCCACGCATCAAAGCGCTTGGCGAACTCACCGCTCTCGGTGGTCTGCCGCAGCCACTGGTCGACGAAGTCCTTGAACACCACGTCGCGTGGCAGCAAGTAGGCCTTCTCAGAGAAATCGAACGGCGCTTCGGGGTGCACGGCGCACAGCTCCGGGTGCAGCTTCTGCTGCAGCTTGGTTTCCACCGCGTCGGTCATCATCAGGTCTGCGCGGCCAGCGACGATCTCGTTGAAGATCGTCACGTTGTCCGGATAGACGCGAATCTGCGCCTGCTTCAGGTGCTCGCGCGCGAATTTCTCGTTCGTGCCGCCCGGGTTCACCACTGCGCGCACATTGGGCTGGTCGATCTGCGCCAGCGTCTGGTATTTCGACTGGTTCTCGCAACGCGTGATCGGCGTCTTGCCATCGCGCTGATATGGAATCGAATAGAACGCCTTCTTTTGCCGCTCCAGCGTGACCGACACCCCGCTCATGGCGATGTCGTAGCGGTCTGCCGCAAAGTCCTGCATCAGCGTCGACCACGTGGTCGGCACGATTTCCAGCTTCACGCCAAGTGCCTTGGCCAGCCGCTCGCCCATTTCGACGTCCAGGCCGATAAAGCGGCCATCGGCAGGGTTCTTGTAGGTAAAGGGCTTGTAGTCGCCGGTGGTGCCGACGCGCAACGTGCCACGCGCGATGATTTCGTCGAGACGGTTGGTGGCCGGGTTGGCGGGCGTGGTTTGCGCCAGGGCGGGTGCCGCGGCGCAGGCGCACAGCAGCAGGGCGCTCGTGCGGATGAAACGGTTCAACATGGAATCCCCTCCGGAAAAATCAAAAGCGCGGCCGCTTCGGCAGCCAAGACGGGTCGCGCCCATATCAACGCCGGCTTACTGGCCCGACGCCTTGTTCCATTGCAGCGCATTGAGCACCGCCAGCGACATCGCCGTCACCCCCGTCTTGATGGACGGCTCCGGCACGGGCGCGAACAGCGGCGAATGATTGGTCGGCAGCGGCTTGGCGCCCGGCTTGAGCGAGGCAAAGAACGTCTGCGGATCGTTCACGCCGATGAAGAAGAACATTGACGGGATGCCCGCGTCAACAAACGCCGAGAAATCTTCGCTGGCCGTGATGGGCGGCACGCGCAGCACGCGGTCGTTGCCAAAGGCGGTCTTGAACATCGCCTCGGTGCGCGCAACGACGGTCGGGTCGTTGTTGACCGCCTTGCCGCCCTCCGTGATCTTGATGTCGGCGTCCGGCGCACCCGACATCTCGGTGACGGCCTTGGCCGTGCGGCGGATGCCGTCGAGCATCTTCTGACGCACCGCGGGCTTGTATGAGCGAATCGTGCCGCGCAGCAGAACGCTGTCGGGGATGATGTTCTCGGCGCTGCCGCCCTGGATGGCCCCGATGCTCACCACGCCAAATTCCTGCGGATCTTTCTCTCGGCTGATCACGCTTTGCAGATCGACCACGAAGCGCGCCGCCATCATCACCGGGTCGATGGTTTTGTCGGGTGCAGAGCCATGGCCGCCGCGACCTTTGAACGTAATTTCCAGCCCGTCGGAGTTGGACGTGATTGGCCCGCTGTTGAAGACGATTGAACCGTACGGCCCCGGACCCGTATGCAGCGCAAACGCATAGTCGGGCTTGGGGAAACGCTTGAAGAAGCCGTCGTCGATCATGCTTTGCGCGCCCGTCACGGTTTCCTCGGCAGGTTGCGCGACGAACACCAGCGTGCCGTGCCAGCGGTCCTTGAGCGAGACCAACGTCTTGGCCGTGCCGACCCACGACGCCATGTGTACGTCGTGCCCGCAGCTATGCGCCACGCCCACGTCTTCGCCGCGCCATTTCGTATGGACGTGGCTTGCGTAGGGCAGACCGGTTTTCTCCTCCATCGGCAGTGCGTCGAGTTCAGTACGCACCAGGATCGTCGGGCCCGCCCCATTGCGATAGACCGCGACCACGCCGGTCTTGCCGACATGCTCCGTCACGTCGAAGCCGATCTTGCGCATCTGCGCTGCGAGCGTGGCCGCAGTGCGCGTTTCCTGGAACGCCAGTTCCGGATGCGCGTGGATGTCTTTGTAGAGCAGGTCGAGCTGACCGTATTCGGCATTGACCGCGGCATCCACCGCCGGTTTGATCTGCGCCACGTCGATCCCGCCGGCCGTGGCGCCCGCAGCCTGTGCAGGCGTGGATGACGCGCCGCCAGGGCTGAACGGAATCTGCGCGAACGTCGGCAAGGCTGCACTGGCCAGCAGCCAAGCAACTGCGGTGCGTTTCAACCGAATGGGGGGCGTGATCATCGATGTCTCCTGTCGTAATGGCGGCGCCAACAAAGTCGTTGCTTCGTCAATCGATTCGATTATGCAACGCGATTCACGGCATGTGCACCCGGGGGCATCCCGAGGTCGATCATTCGCGGTGGGTGGAACACGCTCAGGGGCGAGCGCCACGCTTGGCACTCGGTAGGCGCTTTCCTAGACTGGGTCAGGTGTGCTGTTCCAGTGAATCGAACATCGAAACGCGGATGAATCCGACGACGTCTTGTCTACAGCTAGCGTTTCGCGATGCCCCGCCAGGGGAGACGGCGATTCGTGCTGCGCTCGAGGCCGCGCAGCGGGTGCTTGAACGCAGCGGTGTGTCGCCGCGCGAGGCGTTCGCGGCCTACCAAGCCTTCGCCAGCGGGGCAGGAAGCCCCGATACGCTCGCGCTGACATTTGCCCGCGCCGAGGCTGAGGCCATGGATACGCTGGCCGCGCACGGCTACGCCCGCTATGGCACGGTCAGCCTGGCTGCGCTCTAAGTTTGTTGGGGCGCCAGCCTCGCGCTTCAGCTCAGACTTCGGCAGTCTTGCCGCCCAGCCGCCGTGCCGTTTCGGACACATGGCGGTGGATGCGCGCGAGGAAATCGATCTCCGCCGCGCGTGTCGGCGAATGCCCGAGCGCCTGAGACAGATGCGTCGCCACGAATGAAGACTGCGGCGCCAGCATGCTGATCAGTCGCAGCAACTCGCGGCGCGCCTGGCTGGCGTCGTAGCCGAGGTGATCGGCCAGGGCGAGCAGGGCGTCCTGGTCGATGGCCTCATAGCGCGCTTGTGCGTCCGGCGCCAGTTCATCGGCATTCCATTCGTTGGCGTAAACCGCCGCGCAGAAGAGGTGGTCGTGCGCCGCGAGGCGGACGCCGTCCGCACCGATGTGGAAATGCAGTGTGCCGGCTGACGCATTGCGCCCGCCGATCAGCAGGCAGAACACCATCCAGCGGAACAGCGCGGCCGTGGCGGAAGCCGGGTCTGCGCACAGGCTCGCGCATTGCGCGACCTGCTCGACGGTAATCGGCAGGAAGCGGTGTTTGGGTGAGAGCCCCAGCAATTGCACCGCCGAGACGACATAGCGTGCCTGCACCAGCGCCGTATCGTCGCTCTTGCAGCGCAGGGTGCGATCAAGGCGCTGCACCACGGCGGCTGTTTCGGGAAACTGGCGCAGACCGATGAACGGCGTGTCCAGCCCGATGCTGCGGCCCAGTAGCGTCGCCCAGCAGTGGTTGATGGTGGCGTACGGCAAGTGCGCGCCTTCGCCCAGATCCAGCCGAACGAAGTGGCTCGATTGCGCGGCATTGGCCGGTGCGGAAAACCGGCCGAGCCACATCGATACCGGCAGGCCGTTTGAGGACAGGAAGGGCAGGCTGATTTCTTCGGACGTCGCGGCAGCGTCGGTGCTGTAGCGCGCGCGAGGTTCGGCCACATGCAGCGGCGTGCTGCGGGGTGGCCGTCCGACGGTTTGCTGGAACTGCAGCACGAGATCGCGCTCGGACAGCCCGTCGGCGCGGCCGCTGCATGGTTTGAGGCCGGCGGGCACCAGGGCCAGCGGGCCATCCAGATGCGGCGCCGCTTGGGCGAGATGCTCCAGCGCCGCGGCAGCAGCCTTGGGCGTGTTGCGTGCCGGTTCGGGCAGCAGGTATTCAAAGAAGTAGCGTACCGGCTGGGCTTTTGCCGTGTCGGCGATATTGCCGGCGGTGCGTGGCAGGTGCGGGCTCAGATCAAAGCCCTGCGACGAAGCCTGCCAGCGAGAATCGTATTCGAACGCCCAACCGCTGCGGCCGCACGATAGCTGACCGATCAGATGCTTATTCAGGTAGACGTCCAGCATGCGCGTATCCAACGTATTTGATGGAGCGTGCTTAGTCGGCTGTGCAGCGGAGAACCCGCCGGCAATTGGGAATTTGGCTGCTTTGCAGCAAATATGCCATTCCCCTGCACGCCCCTCATCGACCGATGGCGAGCATAACAAAGAAAATCTGCGCAACGCGCACGGAAATCCGATTTCGATGATGCAAGTTTCTCAAATCGGATTATCGGATCGTTAAGATCGAGTGCGCGCTGGTCGATGTTTCGGCTGTCTACTTCAGTTTTGCAGATTTTTTAAATCGAGCTGGAGAGCCAATGCTGACGCCATTGAATAAATTTCACAGGGTTCGAAGCGACAGGGTATTCATTACAAATCGACGATTTATCGCAGCGGTGCCAACGCTTTGTCGCGCGGCAGGAATCGACGGGAAATTCCTTCGCAATGTGAGGGCGAGGAGGGCATAACTGCATTGCTTATGAAATCAGCCACGGATTTAAGCGTCAGCTTCAATGGGTTTTGATCGATCCGGGCAGTGCCCCGACCACCGGGGCACGATCAACGCCCGCTACTCAGCGGCCGGAACGCAGAAGCGGATCCTTATCCTTTGCCACGGTCGCCGCATTTGCATGGGCTTTTTTCTTGGGTGCGAACACACCGGTCGACAGCGACGTGCCGAGCAGGATCACCGCGCAGCCGATCACCATGTTGAGCGTCAGTTGCTCGCCCAGGAACAGGATGCCCCACAGCACGCCGAACACCGGGATCAGGAAGGTGACCGACACTGCGCGCGTCGGCCCCACGTGCGCGACAAGGCGGAAGAAGAGGATGTAAGCGACGCCCGTGCATGCGATACCCAAGGCGATGACGTGCAACCACACGCTGCCGGTGGGCGTGTGCGCGGGCCACAACCAGTAGGCCAGCGGCGCGAGCACGATGGCGGCGGCCAATTGGCTGCCGGTCGCCACGGCCAGCGGCGGCACGCCGGTCAGGAAACGCTTGGTGTAGCTGCTGGCCACGCCGTACAGCACGGTGGCCGACAGCGCTGCGGCTACCGCCACGCCACCTTGTTTTGCGTCGATGACAGACGATCCGCCCACCAACACGATGACGCCGATAAAGCCGATCGCCAATCCAAGCACGCGCAGCGACGACATCCGCTCGCCCAGCCAGGTGAAAGCGACGATGGCCGCAAACAAGGGGGCCGCCGCATTGAGCACCGAGGTGAAGCCCGCCGTGAGCGTGAGTTCGGCATAGGCGAACATGCAGAACGGGATGGCCGAATTCAGCACGCCCACGGCCAGCAGATGCGGCCAGTGCGTGCGCAGCGCGCCCATGCCGCCGCGCAAGGTGAGCATTGGGACGAGAAAGCACGAAGCAATCGCCACACGCAGCGCAATGAGCGCAACGGGCCCGAAAGGCGGCGCTGCCACACGCATGAACAGGAAGGAGCCGCCCCATAGGGCTGCCAGGGTGAGGAGTTCGAGCACGTCGGAGCGGCGCATGAAGGGGTCTCGTTATCGTTGTTGGGGTGCTGTGCGCGCATTGTCCGCGCGATTTGGGTTTTATGCAGGCAGTAGTGCCAGCGTGCCTTGGCGGTCGTCGTCGGCCATGGGCAGACGTTCGCCAACCTGCGCGGGATGTCCTTCGAGCCGCAGCAGCGCGGCCTTGCGCGGCAAGCCGCCGGCATAGCCCGTGAGCGCGCCATCCGCGCCGACCACACGGTGGCACGGGATGGCGATCGAGATCGGGTTGCGGCCCACGGCCGTGCCCACCGCGCGCGCATGTTCGCGCGTGAGCCCCAGGCGCGCGGTGATCTGCCCGTACGTGGTACGACTGCCGAATGCGATGTCGCACAGCAGGCGCCAGACGTCTTGCTGAAACGGCGTGCCCTGGGGTGCCATCGGCAGATCGAAGTCATGCAGCTTGCCGGCAAAGTACGCGGTGAACTGCGCCTGTGCCTCGCGGAGGACTGGCACCTCCGCGCCCGGCGACATGCGCGCGGCGTTCACGGGAATCGTCTTCTGGCCGGGAAAGAACGCGCCGGTCAGGTGGGTGTCGGTCGCGGTCAACAACAGATCGCCGAGCGGGCAGGCAAAGGTGTGGCGGTACATGGCGGTGGGTCAATGCGACGCGGGTGGGGTGAGCGCATCCTCGCGGTGCCAGAGATGCATGGCGGCATATGCGCGCCACGGCGCCCACGGTTCTGCGCGCTCGACCATGGCACGGCGCGTAGGAAGAGCGCCGTCGCCGTTGGCGAGGCGTTTGCGCAGGACGTAATCGCCCAGCGGAAATGCGTTCGGCCAGCCCAGCGCGCGCATGGCGACGTATTGCGCTGTCCACTCGCCGACACCCGGCAGCGCTTGCAAGGCAGCCAGCGTGGGCGCGAGCGGCACCAGCGGTTCGAGCCGCAGGCTCCCGCCATCGATGGCACGGGCCAGCTCGACGACGGCGGCGGCGCGGCTGGCTTGCAGACCGGTCTGCGCCGACAGCGCTTGCGCATCAATTTTTGCCAATGCGGCAGCGCTCGGAAACGCCATCGACAGCCCTTCGCGCGATTGCGGCAACGGCACGCCATACACGGCAGTCATGCGCCCAAGAATGCGCCGCGCCTGCACCAACGAAATGACCTGCCCGGCGATGGCACGCACGGCAATCTCAAAGCCGTCCACGGCGCCCGGCACCCGCAGGCCTGGCGTTTCGGCAGCCAGCGTGCCGAGGTGCGCGTCCACCAGATCGGGCCGGCAATCGAGGTCGAACAGCCGCCGCGCGCGGGCCAGAACGGGCGGCATGGCGTGCAGCAGGCTGGGCGACAGCGTGAGCGCCACCGCATGGCGTTGCGGCACATTGCGCGCGTGAAGCCAGCCGATGTGCCGCGCGCCGGCGTAGTCGACGGTGATCGTGCGTGCGTAGCTGTCGGCGTCGACCACTTCGACGCCATCGACCGCACGTGCCCGCAGAAACTCAAGCAACGCCTGCCACGCAAACGGAGGGCGATAGCCCAGCATGAGCGTGGGGCCGTCTTCAGCGCGCGGTGCCGTCGTGCGCGATCGCAGGCGCGTGGGCGCAAAGCCGTAGTGCTCGGTAAAGCCGCTGTTCAGCCGGCGCACGCTCCCGAAGCCGGCCGCAAAGGCGACATCGCCGACGGGCATGGCGGTATCGGTCAGCAACTGTTTGGCGAGCAGCAGGCGCTGCGTTTGCGCGTACTCGATCGGCGAGACATCAAACTCGGCGCGGAAGATGCGGCGCAAGTGGCGGTCGGTTACGCCCACGGCTGCAGCCAGCGCGGCCAAGTCGTGCTCTTGCAGAAAGCCTTCGTCGATCATGCGGGCGGCGGCCCGCGCGAGGCTCGACGACATCTCGGCCAGGCTGTGCCCTGGCGCCAGTTCCGGCCGGCAGCGCAGGCACGGCCGAAAGCCCGCGCGCTCCGCTGCGGCTGCCGTGGTGAAGAAGCGGCAGTTCTTCTCCAGCGGCGTGCGGACGGCGCAAACGGGGCGGCAATATACGCCGGTGGATGTCACACCGACGAAGAACCAGCCGTCAAAGCGACGGTCCCGCGATTGCACGGCGTGGTAGCAGGCGTTGTGGTCGAGATGCATGGTAGTGATCGGGTGACTTGGCAGCTAGTCTAGCCCTGTCGAGTCGCATGGGTTCGCCGGATTCGGACACATCCCTCGATGCCAAAAACGCGGCATCTCGGCACAATTGCGGACACAACAACACATCGGGAGATCGGCATGTCCAAGACCATCGTCATTACCGGCGGGAGCCGGGGTATCGGTCGCGCCACGGCGGTGCTGTGTGGCCAACGCGGCTGGTCTGTCGCGCTGCAATACCGCGGCAACCGGCAGGCGGCGGAAGAGACGGTGGGGCTGATCGAACAGGCGGGCGGCCACGCGCTGGCGGTGCAGGGCGATGTGTCGAGCGATGAAGATGTGATCGCGCTATTCGAGGCCGCGACGGGGCGCTTTGGCGCGCTGCATGGCGTGGTCAACAACGCCGGTATCGTGGCGGAGGCTCAGGACGTGGCCGACATGACCACGCACCGGCTGCGCACGATGTTCGAGACCAACGTGCTGGGCGCCTTTCTGGTGGCGCGTGAGGCAGCGCGGCGGCTGTCGACGTCGCGCGGTGGCGTGGGCGGTTCGGTGGTGAATGTGTCGTCGGCGGCATCGCGGCTGGGGTCGCCGCACGAATATGTCGACTACGCCGCCTCCAAGGGTGCCGTCGACACCATGACGCTAGGGTTGGCGCGTGAACTCGGACGCGATGGCGTGCGCGTCAATGCCGTGCGCCCCGGTTTGATCGAGACCGATATTCATGCCTCAGGCGGCCAGCCCGATCGCGCGCAGCGCCTGGGCGGCGCCACGCCGATCGGCCGGCCCGGCACGCCGCAGGAAGTGGCCGAGACCATCGTCTGGCTGCTCTCCGATGCGGCGTCTTACGTGACGGGCGCGCTGCTGGATTGCGCGGGTGGGCGCTGATCGGCGATCAGGCATTCGCTCCGGAGCGGAAGGTATCGCACTGGCGAAGGTCGCCGCCATCGAAGCCCTGGCGGAACCAGTGCATGCGCTGCTCAGACGTGCCGTGCGTGAAGGCGTCTGGCGTGACGCTGCGGCCGGCGTTGCGCTGCAGCGTGTCGTCGCCGATGGCGTGCGCGGCGGTCAGCGCCTGCTCCAGGTCGCCGCGCTCCAGCAGGCCGCGTTGCTGCGCAAAGTGGCCCCACACGCCGGCAAGGCAATCGGCCTGCAGCTCCAGCTTGACCGACAGCGCATTCGCTCCAGCCTGCGATTTGCCGGCCTGGGCGCGACTGACCTTCTCCGACACGCCCAGCAGGTTCTGCACGTGATGGCCCACCTCGTGCGCGACGACGTACGCGGCAGCAAAGTCGCCCGGGGCGCCAAACTTGCGGCGCAGTTCATCGAAGAAGCCGAGGTCAAGGTAGACCTTGGTGTCGGCCGGGCAATAGAACGGGCCGACGGCCGAAGTGGCGTCGCCGCAGCCTGAGCGGATGCCCTGGCGGAACAGCACGAGCTTGGGCGGCTGGTATGCGCGCCCGGCTTGCTTGAACAGTTGCGTCCAGGTGTCTTCGGTGTCGCCCAGCACGTGCGAAACCAATTGCTTGCTGCGGTCGTTGTCGGTCTCGCCGGTGGGGCGGGCAGGACTGTGCTGCGCGGATTGCGTCGGCGCGTTCTGCGATACCTGCATCACCATGCCGAGGATTTCCAGCGGGTTCTTGCCCATCAGCAAGCCCACGACGGCCACGATTGCGATGCCGCCGATGCCTAGCCGCATGCCGCCGCCACCGAAGCCGCCGCCGGAGGAGGCGCGCTCATCCTCGACGTTATTGCTTTCGCGCATGTCATCCCAACGCACGATGTTCTCCTTGAGAGGCCTGTGAGGCTAGTAGGGCAGGGTCAGCCCGGGCGTCACACCCGGTAAACTTTGCAAAGTCTACCTGCTGTGCGTACGTACGGGCATGCCGCCGCGCTGCCGAATCGTCTGCACGCAGATCCGGTGCAAGCATTGACAAGGGCTGGCGGCGATTTGCGGCATCGCACAAAGCCCGGCAGGAAACTTGCTAACCAAGGCTGCTTATCCTCCGTCCGGCTGTCACACAGATGACATGCGGCGGTTCCCGAATAACGTTCGGTAGCAGATGACGCTGCCGATCCATTATTTCGAGTTCTTACCATGCGCTTGCCTGCTTCAATCACTGCTCAACCACCAGACGCCGCAGAGTCGTCGCATCTGGCTGCCACCCATGTTGATCCGACCGAGGTGTCGGATGTGGAACAGGCCGACGCAGAGCGCAAGCCCTGGTGGGAGCGCGTGTCGGGTGCCGTAGTCGGCGGTGCATTCAGCAGCGTTGCGGCCGCGTTGATTGCCGTGACGGGTGCCATCTACGTTGGGATGTACCACGCGCCCTGGGTGAAGAGCCTTGCCGGCCACACGCCGACGGCCGCCCAGGCCGGTGATGCGATGAGCGTTGCCATGGCTGCCGGGCCTGCCAACGCAGCCACCCCAGCGTCGGCCGTTGCGCCTGCGCCCGCGGAAGCTGCCACGCAACCCGCATCGCCCGACCGCGTTGCGGCAGCGCGTGATCGGATGGAACAACGTGTGTATTCGCAGGTGCAGCAGCCGCGTGCCCGCACGGTGGCAGAACGCGAGACCCTGGAAGACAACGACGCGCCGGCACCTGCCAACGTGCGCCGTCATCATCGCGGCACGCGTTACACGCGCCACGGCGCCCCGTTCAATGCGGCTTGGTACAAGGGCGCCTGATCGGCCGTCGCTCTCTAGACCTGTCGCAGCGGGCAATCCGCGTCGACGTTTTCCAACGCGTGCATCGCTGCCACGAGGCGGCGGTGCAGCGATTCCGATACCGGCAGAATCGGCGCGCGCGTATCTGCGCCAATGCTTCCCTGCGCCGACAACAATGCCTTGACCGGCGCCGGGTTTGGCTCCGCAAACAGCAGCGCAGCCAGCGGCGCCAGTGCATCGGCCAAGTACCGGGCCTCGTCGATGCGACCCGCGCGGTGGTGCGCCACAAGTGCCACGAATAGCTCAGGCCGCAGATGCGCACCGGCCAGGATGCCGCCCGTGCCGCCATGCGCCAGGCAATCGAGCAGCGCGCCGTCATCTCCGCTCAACACATTCAGCGGCCCGCCTTGCAACGCGCCGAAATGCTCGGCCACACACTCCTTGATGGCGACGATGTTGGCTTGCTCGGCCAGCACCAGCGCGGTCTGCGGTGCGATCGAGACGCCCGTGCGCTTGGGTACGTTGTAGAGCACGACCGGGCGGGTCGTGCTGGCGGCGACTTGTGCGTAATGCCAGCGCAATCCCGCCTGTGACGGGCAGACGTAGTAAGGCGGTGGCACTAGGTAGCCCGCGCTGTTCCAACGCTCGTAGTGTCGGATTTGCGCGCAGACTTCACGCGTATCGGCCGCGCCCACGCCTATCAGGAAGGGCGTGCGATCGTCGCAAGCGTCGGCGATGGCTTCCAGCACGGTATAGCGCTCGATTTGCGAGAGCAGCGCGGCTTCGCCCGTCGTGCCGAGTGCGACGAAACCCGACACACCGGCGCTTTGGTAATGGCGCACCAATCGACGCAGTGCGGCGGTGTCGACGCGATCGCGGTGAAACGGTGTGACCAGCGGAATCCAGATTCCCGAGAACATGGCGCGCCTCAGTGCAGCGACGCGATCGCGCGCCCGCGCGACATGCACAGCGGCGTGATGCGGCCCAGCGTGGCACAGGGCAGGCCACGCAGCAGCGCGCCAATTACCGCATCCACATCTGCATGGGCCAGTTCCAAATCAACGGTGATTGCCTTGCGGCGAGTGTCATGCCGGACGATGTACAGCCCGAGCGTGTCGCCAAGCAGCGCATGCAACTGCCGGCGAATTGCATGCGTCGCATCGCCGGGCACCGTCACGCGCAGGCACACATATTGGCGTGCCGGCAGCGCTACCGCGCGAGGCACGGTCGCCGGCGAAGGCGGCAGCAATTGCGGAACCAGCGAAGACAGGAGCATCGATCGCGCCATGATGAGTTGGCGACGGCCCGCGTCGCCATGTCGTTGAACATGACGACACCGTATCGATTCGCTCGTAAAAAGCGTGAAAAAGGGGCGTGACGCTGCGTAAAGAAAGCGTAAATGCTCAGGCAGCCCGCACTGCCTTGCGACGACGCAGCGCGATGACCGTCAGCGAGATGCCGCTTACCGCAGCCGCGGTCAGCACGTAGTAGCTCGGCGCCAGCGTATCGCCCGTGGTGTGGATCAGCCACGTGACGATAAACGGCGCGAACCCACCGAACAGCGTGACGCCCAGGCTGTAGCCGAGCGACAGGCCAGTCGAGCGCACGCGCGTGGGAAAGATCTCCGACATCAATGCCGGCATCGGGCCCGAATACGCGGCCTTGAAGATGCCCGACACGGCTTGCAGCGCCAGCAGCGCGCCGATGGTCGGATACGCGCGCAACAGCGCAAACATCGGATAGATCAGCAGGATCATCAGCACCGATGTGGTGAGCATGATGCGGATGCGGCCAATGCGATCCGACAGCGCGCCCATCACCGGCGAGAGCAAAAACTGCAGCCCGCCGTTGAGCACCACCACCGCGAACGACTGCGCCGCCGGCAGATGCAACTGCTTGACGGCGTACGTAGGCATGTAGAGTTGCAGTACATACACCGACACAGTTGATTGCGCCACCACGCCCACCGCAAGCAGCAGGTTCGTCCACTGCGCTTTGAATGAGGCTTGCGGGTCGACCGTCGTCTTCTTCTGTTCGGCAACGAACTCGGGCGTCTCATCCAGATGGCGGCGGATGTAGAAACCCACCGGGCCGACCAGCAGACCGAAGATGAACGGCAACCGCCAGCCCCAGCCCTCCAGATCGGCCGGCGAGAGCGATGCCGTGAGCAACGCCCCCAGCCCCGCCGCCAGAATGGTCGCAATGCCCTGGCTGGCGAATTGCCAGCTTGCGTAATACCCGCGCCCACGCGTGCTGTGCTCGACCATGAAGGCCGTCGCGCTGCCGAATTCTCCACCCACCGCAAAGCCTTGGACCAGGCGTGCAAGTAGGATGGTGACGGGCGCCACGATGCCGATCTGCTGGTAGCTCGGCATCACGGCAATCACCAGCGTGCCGACAATCATCAGCAGGATCGACAGCGTGAGTGCCGCCTTGCGCCCCTTCCTGTCGGCATACATACCCAGCACGATCGCGCCCACAGGCCGCGTGATGAACGACACGCCAAAGCTGCCCACCGCAAACAGCAGCGAGACCCATTCGTCATCGGCCGGAAAGAACAGCTTGCCGATGATCGATGCGAAGAAGCCATAGACGAGAAAGTCGTACCACTCCAGCGCATTGCCGATCGACGACGAAATGACGATGCGGCGTGCATGTGCTGCACTCGTTGTTGCGGGCCGAGCGGGTGCAGCAGTGCCTGCCGCAGAGGGGGCGGTCATGATGAGGGTTCCTTTGGTGCCGGCCGGGATCGTTTTTATGGGAACTGCAGCGCGTTGCCCGCCCGGTCCGACGGGTCAGCGCGCTGGTGCGGCGGGCTTTTTTAGAAGCCCACCGCGTGGCCGTCGCGGCGGCTGTCGCTGGCCGCCACGTAGCCGTGGTCGGCGTCGTCCGACAGGCGCCAGATGAACTGGCCGGAGCCGAAATCCATGTACGGATCGGCCACCGATTCAAGCTTGTGCCCGCGCGCTTCCAGCGCGGCGACGGTCTTGGCGTTCATCGTGCCTTCCACGTCGAGCGTGAAATCCCGGTTGACCTTCCAGCGCGGTGCGTCGCACGCGGCCTGCGGCTGCTGCTTGTAATCGAGCATGCGCACGAGTGTCTGCAGATGGCCCTGAGGCTGCATGTCGCCGCCCATCACGCCAAAGCTCATCTGCGGCTGGCCATCCTTGGTCAGGAACGCGGGAATGATCGTGTGGAACGGCCGCTTGCCGCCTTCCACCACGTTGGCCGAGCGCGCATCCATCGAGAATCCGAAGCCACGGTTCTGCAGGCTGATGCCGGTGCCGGGCACCACCACGCCCGAACCGAAGCCCATGTAGTTGGACTGGATGAACGAGACCATCATGCCGTTCTCGTCGGCGGCCGTGAGGTACACCGTGCCGCCGGCGCGCGGCATGCCGAAGGTCGGCATCTGCGCGCGGCCCATGTCGATGAGCTTGGCTCGCGCATCGAGGTACGCGTCGTCGAGCATCTGCTCGGGCGTGACTTCCATCGAGCGCGGGTCGGCCACGTATTTGTACAGATCGGCAAACGCCAGCTTCATCGCTTCAATCTGCAGATGCTGAGAATCCGCCGAGTCGACGGGCAGGGCGCCAAGATCGAAGCGGTCCAGAATACCCAGCGCAATGAGCGCGGCGATGCCCTGACCATTCGGCGGAATCTCGTGCAGGTCGTAGCCGCGGTAGCGCTTGGTGATCGGCTTGACCCATTCGGGGCGATAGTCGCGCAGGTCTTGTGCGGTCATGCCGCCGCCGCATTCGCGCGAATAGGCGGCAATGCGTTCAGCGAGTTCGCCTTCGTAGAAATCGCGGCCGTTGGTCTGGCCAAGGCGCCGCAGCGTGGCGGCTGCGTCCGGCAATTTGAACTTTTCGCCCACTTCCGGTGCGCGGCCGTGCGGCATGAAGGCCTGCGCGTAGCCGGGCTGGTTGTGCAGCTCGGGAATGGCCGCCGCCCATTTGTGCGCGACGATGGGCGCGATGGTGTGGCCGCGCTCGGCAATCTCGGCGGCGGGTTCCAGCACATCGGCAAACGGCAGCTTGCCAAAGCGCTCGTGCAACGTAGCCCATGCGGAGATGGCGCCGGGCACGGTCACCGCGTCCCAACCGCGCGTGGGGCGCTTGGGGTTGCCGTTGGCGTCTTCGCCGTATTTCTTGCGGAAGTAATCGAGGTTCCAGGCCTGCGGCGCGGTGCCGGAGGCATTCAGGCCGTGCAGCGCCTTGCCGTCCCACAAGATCGCAAATGCATCGCTGCCGAGACCGCACGAGACGGGCTCGACCACGGTCAGCATGGCCGCCGCCGCGATGGCCGCATCCACGGCGCTGCCACCCGCGAGCAGCATGCGCAGCCCGGCCTGTGCGGCCAACGGGTGAGACGTGGACACAACGTTGCGCGCAAACAGCGGAATGCGGACGGTGGGATACGGGTTTTGCCAATCGAAGCGGTGGAACATGGGGCTTAAGCGCGACTAAGCGGGAATGTTTGACGAATGATTATTTGCGGTGCGCTGGATTTAATAAAGTTAAAATTCATTGGATGCTGCTCAAGAAAAACTTGAGAATCCGACGCGCCCTGCCGTGAGTACCGTCCGCTTCCTCCGCACCTTTGTTGCCGTGGCACGCCATGGCTCGTTTGCCGCCGCCGCCGAGCGCGTTGCGCTGACGCAGGCCGCGGTGAGCCTGCAGATGCGTGCGCTGGAAAACGAACTGCGCCGTGACCTGTTTGACCGGTCGGGGCGCACTGTCACCCTCAACGCGCATGGTCGCGCGCTGCTGCCGCAAGCCGAGCACCTCCTGGCGCTGTACGACGCCATGCGCATCGGCGACGAGCCCCAGACGGAGCTCTCCGGGGCCGTGGCGATTGGCGCGGTGGTGTCGGTGATGGGATCGTTGGCACATGCGGTGGCGGGGCTCAAGCAGGTGCACAAGGGGCTGGACGTCAAGCTCATTACCGGCAAATCGGGTGAGCTGGCGGAGCAGGTGGAAGCCGGCGAGCTGGATGGCGCGCTGGTCGTCGAACACCTGGAACGCCTGCCTGCAAACCTTGCCTGGCACCCGCTCTATACCGAGCCCCTGGTGGTGGTGGCGGGCCGCCATACGCGGGGCCGCGCCGAGGAAGTTCTGCGCACCCATCCGTTTTTGCGCTTCGACCGCGCGGTGCGCACCGGCGCGCTGATCGACCGTGCTCTGCGCAAGACGCACATGGCGGTCAATGAATTCATCGAAGTCAATTCAATCGAGGCGATTGTCGAGCTGGTGCGCCAGCAGGTGGGGGTGACGCTGGTGCCGCGCCTGCGCCGGGCGAGCTGGGAGAGCGACCCCGCCCTGCGCGTGCTGCCCATGCCGCCGCAGACGCCCGTGCGCGCCGTCGGCATGATCGAGCGAAAAGAGCATGTGCGGCACGGTGTGATTCAGGCGGTACTCGATGCGCTCGAAACCACACTTGGCAATTCCAGCGCCTAGACTGGAGCCACCACAACTGGCTCCGGAGGCCGCGATGGACGCATTCATTCAACGCTGGCGCGACGAATTGATCCTGATCGCCCGCATCCTGATGATGGTGCTGTTCGTGATGTCCGGATGGGGCAAGCTGACAGGCTTCCAAGGCACGGTCGGCTACATGACGAGCACGGGTGCACCCCTGCCGATGGTGGCCGCTGCGGTTGCCGTCGTCATGGAGTTTGGCGTGGGCATCGCCTTGCTCATTGGCCTGTGGACGCGGCCGCTGGCCCTTCTGATGGCGCTGTTCGTGCTCGGTACGTCGTTCATCGCCCATTCCTACTGGGATATGCAAGGCGCCATGGAAGCCGCCAACAAGATCCAGTTCTACAAGAACCTGAGCATCATGGGCGGGCTGTTTCTGCTGGCCGCGACAGGGCCCGGGAGATACGCGGTGCAGAAGTCGTGATGCGCGCGCTCAGCGCAATGACCGCTGCACCAACACCAGCACGGCAAACACGCCGCACGCCACCGCAAACCAGCTGAAGAGCTGCGTACCGGCCAGCAGCGTGGCTTGCCGATCAATTTCGGCGGACAAGCTTGCCAGGCTCTCTGGCGTGAGCGGGTTGGCGGCCTGCAGGTCTGCCGTGAAGCGCGTGACGTGCGCCACGATCAGCGAGCGCGATTCCGCCTGCTGCGTTTGCAGTGACACAGCCGCCAGCCCGGTGCCCACCGCGGTCGCAAACTGGCGCGCGATGTTTTTCATCTGATAGCCGTGCGCGAAGTCTTCGCGGTCGAGATCGAGGTAGGTCATCATCGCGACCTGGATCATCACCGCGCCCGGCGTGATGCCTTCCAGGACCGATACGGGGAAGAACGCATAGTCCGGCGCACCCGGCATCAGGCTTGTCGCCAGCAGCAGCGCTGCTGCGGCGTACACCGCAAAGCCGATTGCAATGAAACGGCGCTTACGGAAGAAGAACGGCAACCAGACCGTCATGACCACGGCCACCACCGTTGACACTGCCCCGCTGATCATCAGGAAGAGCGTGGTCGTGCGGAACGTAAAGCCCAGGCCGCCTTGCGACACCGCCGGAAAGAGGTACGACCAGTACCCGCTCATCAAGTAATAGATGCCGTAGAAACCGATGCCCCAGAGGTAACGGCGGCCATTCAGGCGCGAGAGATCGAGCCACGGGTCCGGGTGCGTGCGCAGGCGGTGGATGGCCAGCAGCAGCGAAGCCGCACCGCCCAGCAACAACAGCGGAATCAAAGGCGAGGCCGTGAGCCGGCTGTAGCGCAGCTCCGACAGGCCCATCAGAAACGAGAGCGCGCCAATAGCCATGGCACCCACGCCAACCCAATCCCACTGGCTGTCTTCGGGCGGCGCTTCATCGGGGCGGCGTGCAGCGCGTGTGCGCGGCTGATGGTGCTCGGGCGGGAGGAGGAACATCGCCACCCACGCGACGCCGGCCAGCGCCAGTTCGATCCAGAAAATCACGCGCCATTCGCTGTATTCCAGCACCTCGGCGCAGATCCACGGCGCAATCGTGGTCAGTCCGAACAGGCCGACGCTGAACATCAGCATTGGAGGAATGCGCTCATCGGGTTCGGTCGTGAGCTGCACCAGAATGCGCGACGCCGAAAACAAGCCGCCCGCGCCCAGGCCCTGGATGGTCCGCCCGATGACCAGTTCGCCGATGTTGTTGGATTGGGTGCACACCACGCAGCCGATGGCGAACAGCGCGATGCCCACCAGCGAATACATCCGATAGCCCATGTGCGCTGCAATGCGGCCGATGGCGAGGTTGGCGACCACGGCCGCCACGGCATACGCTGTGACGGCGTACAGATATGCCTCGGGGCTCGCATGCACACCGCCCTGGATGTGCTGGCCCGCCACGGCGAACATCTGCGAAGAGACAAAATCGAGGCCTGTGGAGAGGCCCAGCGCCAGCCCAAAAGCGTGGACGCGCGCCGAAGAAAAGTGGGGAAACGCCCGCAGAGACGCGGGTTTGAGGATTTGCAGCGACATGTGGCCGAGCATAAACTTGCCCGCCAGCCGGATAAACGGCCAACTCTAGGAACACTGTCCAGTCATGCGAACAATGGAGTGGAACGACTGGGAAACCTTCTGCCGTGTGGTGGAGGCCGGCAGCTTCACCGCCGCCGCCGAGGCGCTGGGCATCCCCAAATCGACCGCCAGCGCCGCCGTATCACGGCTGGAGGCCGGGCTGGGCGTGCGGCTTATGACGCGCACCACGCGCCAGTTGCGGCTGACCGAAGCGGGCTCGCAGTTCTACGACGACATCGCGCCGTTGTTCGAGCGTCTGCGCGAAGTGCACGCCGACACCACCGCAGCCAGCGAAACCGTGGCCGGCACGCTGCGCATCGCCGCGCCGTACGAAGTCGGTGCGCAGCACCTGACCGAACCTGTGTGCCGCACGCTCGAGAAATACCCGCATCTGCAAGTCCAGGTGCATATCTCATGGGAGCAGCCCGACCTGCTCGCCAGCGGCTACGACATCGTTTTCGTGATGGTCGATCAGGTGCTGCCGGATTCGTCGCTTGTCGCGCGTCGCGTGGTGCTGATCCCGCGCGGTTTGTATGCGTCGCCGGCCTTGTTGGCGGAACGCCTGCCGCTCAAGACGCCCGCTGACCTTGCCGGCTGGCCGTGCCTGTCCGGCCCCGACGACGCAAGCTGGGCCTTTCGCCCCGTTGGCGAGCCCGCGGTCGAGCCCATCGAAGTCCCGATCCAGCCGCGCCTGCAGACCTTGAATGCCGAAATGCGCGCCCGCGCCGCCGTGCGTGGCCTGGGCGTGGCGCGCATGGCCCGCTCCGTGGGCGATACGGAAGTTGCGGCCGGCCGGCTTGTACGCGTGCTGCCCGATTTTGAGCTGACCGCGCTGCGCGTCTACGCGCTGATGCCCGCCCGCAAGCTGGTGCCGCGCAAGGTGCGCGTGTTTCTGGATGCGCTGGAAGCGGAGGGCGTTTCCGCCACACCCGCGCCCGCCTAGCCGAAGACCGGCGCCGGATGTCACAATCGGCGCTTCCCTATTCGGATTATGAGGACCGGCGGCCATGCGTCTGCGCCAGATTGAAGTCTTCCGCGCCGTGATGCTGGTCGGGACCGTCAGCGAGGCGGCGCGCATGCTGAACGTGTCGCAACCCGTGGTGACGCGCGTGCTTCAGCACTCCGAGCTGCAACTCGGCTTCCGCCTGTTCGACCGCACCAAGGGGCGCCTGCAGCCCACCGCAGAGGCGTTCGAACTGTTCAGCGAAGTCGAGCGGCTTTACCAAGAGGTCGAGCGCGTGCGGCGCGTGTCGGCCAATTTGCGCCACAAGGGGGCGGGGCGCTTGCGAGTGGCGGCAACGCCCAGCCTGGCCCCGAGCATCCTGGCGCCTGCGGTGCGGCGTTTCTCGCAGCGGCATCCCGATACGCTGGTGCGCGTGTTCACGCACCACACGGCCGAGATCGTGCAGGGTTTGCTCTCGCAGGACATCGACGTCGGCTTTGCCTTTGCGCCGCCCGTGCATCCGGCCATCAGCACCACGCCGGTCGCGCAGGGCCGTATCCTGCTTGCCACACCGCGCGCCTGGGTCGGCGGCAAGACGGATGGCCGCGCGCTGCACAAGCTCGTTGCCGAAAAGCCTTTCATCGGATTGGAAGACCAGATATCGCTGGGCTCGCTGGTCGGGCAGACGCTGGCACGTGGCGGTCTGGCGCCGCAGTCGACGCTGGAAGTGCAGACGTATTCGTTGGCGCGTTCACTGGTGGAGGAGTCGCTCGGCGTGACAATGCTCGATCAGTTCACAGCCGCCACCGGCAGCATGGAGCGCATCGCGCTGTTCGCGCTGGAGCCGGCGCAGACGTTTGACGTGCGCGCCATGCGTGCCGAGCATCACGCGCCGTCATCGCTGGCGGATAGCCTTGTGCAGTGCTTTGCCGAGGCCGCGCGTGCGCTGTCCGATGAGCTGCCGCAGCGTGTCGAGCCGACCGCATTTGTGCTCAAGCCCACAGAACCTGACAGCGACGCAGCAGACTAACCGGCTTGCGCTGACCATTCCCAGGAGACGGATCCATGCGTCGTTTTGCAACTGCAGTGATGTTTGGGCTGGCGCTGGGCGCTGGCGTCTTCAGTGGTGTCGCCACCGCGCAGCAGTCGCCGGTGCCGGGCATGTCCTCCGACGATCTGAATACCGCGCTCGACTTTGCCAAGGCTGGCCTCAACAAGGCGATCGATCAGGCGCGCGCGTATTCTGCGTTGCCGATCAAGGACCCGCACGACGTGCGCTACACGTGCGAAGGCGGCAAGACGCTCCTCGTGAAATACATGACGGTGGGCGATACGCCGCTGGCCGCCATGACGCTCAACGGTAAGACGCTCGTGTTTGCCAACGTGATGGCCGCGTCGGGTGCGCGCTATGCGTCGGGCCAGTATGTGTGGTGGACGAAAGGCCCCACCGGCTTCCTCGCCGACGAGACCCTGCCCGGCAGCCGCAATCAGATCTACCGTGATTGCAGCGAAGCGACCAGCGGCCGCCCTTAAATTTCCTGCAGATCGTGCCCGACGATGATCTCGCCTTTGAAGTGCGGGCGCACAGCATCCAGCCAGACTGAATCTTCCAGGAACGGATAGCCGCCGGGCACGAAGTGCGACAGCACCAGCGTCTTCACCTTGGCCTCGGTGGCAATGCGGCCGACTTCTTCGGTGGAGGTGTGGCTCGCCAGCAGATGCTCGCGCAGCGTCTTGGCATTGGGCTCTGTGGACAGCAGCTTGTCGAGCGACGGCAGGTGCATCACCTCATGGACGAGCACATCGGCGCCGTAAGCGAGCCGCACGAGGTTCTCACTCGGCGCCGTATCGCCGGAGATGACGATGGAGCGGTCTGCCGAATCGAAGCGAAACGCAAATGCCGGCGACACCGGCGGATGCTTGACCAGCGCGCTGGTCACCTTCACGTTGGCATCCTGCATGACCAGCCCGCCTTCGCTGATTTCGTGTGGATGGATCATCGGCGCAAGCGGCGGGCGGCCCTCATCGGCAATGCGTGTGCGGATGTCGTAGTCGTACAGCTCAAGGAACTTGGTCGTCATCGCGGCCAGCGGGGGCGGGCCCCAGGCGTCGACGGGGCCGGTCAGGTCGGTGGCCCATGCCAGGAGCATCAGCGTGCCGTAATCGGCGTTGTGATCGGAGTGCTGATGCGTGATGAAGACGTGGCGGATGTCCTTGAGCTTGAGGCCCGCCGTCACGTATTGGCGTGCGACACCGTTGCCGCAATCGACCACGTACGACACGCCGTTGATGATGATTACCTGCGCCGGCGCCGAGCGATTCTTCTTCGGCGTCGGCCCGCCCGCCGTGCCCAGCAGGATCAACCGCGTGCCCTTCTTGGGCGCATCGGCGGCCAAGGCGCTCAACGGCAAACCTGCGGATGCCGCGCCCGCACCCACGGCCAGCGCGCCGGCCTGCTGCATCCAGCGGCGACGGTTGTTGTCGAAAGCGTGCATGCGGCGGTCTCCTCTCTGTTGTTGTATGTGCGTGGGCTTCAGCGCGGCAGCCCGCCCACCTTCATGCCAGGCTTGATGCCCTTGCGTGCGAACCAGCCTTTGTTCATTTCCAGCGCGTAGCTGCCGGCCCGCGTGGGGCAGTGATTGTCTTCGGTCTGCGGCTTCATCTCGGCAATGTCGGAGATGGTGCCGTCGTCGGTGATGAAGGCGATGGACAGCGGCAGGTCGGTGTTCTTCATCCAGAAGCAGTGGCCGGCGGATTCATCGAACACGAAGAGCATGCCGGCGGTGTCGGGCATGGTCTTGCGGAACATCAGGCCGGTCTCGCGCGTTTGCGGGGTGGCCGCCACTTCGGCTTTGACCTTGTACATGCCGATGGTCAGGTCGGCCACGGGCAGGCCGGCATTGGGGGCGGTGGGAGTCTGGGCGAGCGCCCCGGTGGCGGCAACGGCCAGCGACAGAGCAGCAAAGATACGGGGCAGGGTAGTCATGGCGCGAACGGGTCGAAAAAGAAACGCTCCATGATCGGCACTCGGCCAGCCGGCGTCAATGAGACGGCGGCCGGCCGGGCGACGAAGTTGTTACCGCGTATTGGGGCTGGGAGCGGCTTGGTGCTCGACGGCGACCGTTTTGGCGGCTGTCTTCGGAGCATGCGCGGAGCGCGCCTTGTCCGCCGCCGGATCGGGCATCAGCGCTACATAGCGCGCATCGGTGAGCGAGCGCAGGAACGCAACGATGTCGTCGATCTCGTCTTCCGTCAGCGCAGGCGTGGTGCCGGGGCGGCGGTTCATCGGCACGGCATTCACGTTGATGTTGCCCTGGTATTTGGCCGGCACATCGCTGAAACGCATGCCGCCGGGGTACCACTGCGCGGGATTGGTCGAGCGCGTGGCATAAAACGCCACCGTGTCGCGCAGCGTGCGGAAGACGCCGTTGTGCATGAACGTCTGGCGCACCGCAACGTTGCGCAGGCCAGCCGTGCGGAAGTAGCCGCACCACTGATCGGGCTCCGGCCACTTGAGCTTGTGGGCGGTCTGGCACAGCCCCACGTCAAAGTGGCGCGGGTCCTTGTTGGCGGGCAGCAGCGGATTGCGTGGCGCGGCGATCGCGTCGTAGCCGAAATCCGTAAAGAGCGAGCGCTCCGGACGCGATGACGATTCCACCATCAGATGGCACGAGGCGCAGTTGCCTTTGTCCGGGTTGCGGAACAGGGCGAGGCCGCGCATCTCTGCGGGGGAAAGCGGCGTGCGCTTGCGCAGGAAATCGTCGAAGCGGGAGGTGAACGGTGCCAATTCGTCGCTCTGGAAATAGGCCTCCAGCGCCTTGCCCAACGCGCCGACGAGGCGTTCGGGCTCACGCACTGCATCGGCGCCGAACTGCTTTGCCAACGCCTGGCCCAGATCGGTGCCGGCCACCTTGCGCTGCAGGTCGCGCGCTGAACGGTTGCCCATTTCGTCCGGATTGAACAACGGGCCGCGAATCTGTTCCGGGATGGAATCTGCCCGGCCATCGGCAAAGAAGCCGCCAAACGGCGAAGGGAAGCTCGCGTCGTCGTCCTGAAAGAAATAGCGATGCGGGATGTAGCGCAGATACAGCAGCGACGGCGCATTGCGTGCCGCCACATGCCCGGGGCGGCTGCCGGCCGGTACGCCGATGCGCAGCGCCTCGCCCTTCAGCGTGGGCGCGAACGCGCGGCCGGGGTCATGGCACGCCGCGCACGACGTGCCTTGCGGCTCCGACAGGCGCGGATCAAAAAACACCCGCTTGCCGAGCGCGACGAGGTTCGGGTCTGGCTTGAACGCGGTCGACTCGGCAGGCGGCGGCACGGCGTCCAGCCTGGGCGTCATGCCGATCGATTCCGCCGCCGCCGCACCCGAGACGAGTGCGGCGGCAACCCATAGCGCGGTGCTCAGGCGCTTCAAGGTGCGACGAAGCCCGTCTTGTCGCACACCAGGCTCGGGCCGTTCTGCGTGCAGGTTGTCAACAGCTTACCGGCCACGGTGTAGGCCTTGAACAACCACCCCTTGGCGGGCGCTGGCTGGCGGTCCATCACCATGAAGCCGAATGAGTTGTTGTGCGAGATGCTGCCAACCGTCACGCCCGAAGCCGGGCTGATGGCCGGGAACGGATCGGGCAGGGCCACGTCGAGCGAATCGCCAGCGTTGCCTGCAACGATGGTCGCGGGGTGGTTGCTGGTGAAGTTGATGGCCTGGAAGTCATGCACGTGGCCGTGCAGCGCGACCTGCACGCCCGGCGGGTAATACGCCGTGGCGTTCAGGCTGTTCATGACCGACAGCAGCGCGGCATTGCCACCCAGCGGCGTGCTGCCCGCGATGGGCACGAAACCCAGGATCGGGTGGTGATTGGTGAAGATCGACATCACGCCCGGCTTGGCGGCCAGCGTGCCCACCGTGCTGAACTGCTTCTGGTACGTCTGGAACCACGGGTCGGTCGTCGCCAAGGCCGTCGTGCCCGCCTTGGCCGAATCGAACACGATGACCTGCGTATCGCTGCCGAGCGCGACGGCGTACGGGTCTGAGGCGTTGGCAGCCGTGTCGTTGGCCGGGTTGTCGCACGAGCGGTCGGCCGAGTAGGGGCGCGGATCCAGGAAGCGGTACCAGCCCTGGCCAGCACGCGCGCATTCCTCGTGGTTGCCGCGCACCAGCACCCACGGGGCCGCAGCCATCAGCGGGGCGGCGGGCTGGAAGAGGTCAGCCTGCCACGTATCCCAGCCGTAGCCCCACGGGCTGCCCTGGCAGCCGGCCACGTCGGGCGGGCAGGCGTTTTCGCGGTAGTGATAGTCGCCCACGTGCAGCACGAGGTCGGGATTCATCTTGGCGGCCGTGGCGGCGGCGCTGGCAAACGGCCACGACAGCGGGTCGTTACACGACTGGAACGTGTTGCTCGACTTCTTCATGCGGCAGCCGGTGTCTGCCAGGATCACCACGCGCTGCGGGTTCGCCTTGGGCAGGGGCAGCACGCGCGAGCCGATCGACGCGGCCTTGGCCGTGGATGCCACGGTGGCTTCGCAGGCGTTTACAGGGAAGGACGAAGCTTTCGAATCGCTGGCGGCGCTGGCCGTGGTGCGCTGTGCGGGGGTGCCGGCGGCCACACGCAGCGTCATGCGCGTGGAGGTGCCGTCCACCGTCAGCAGCGGGCAGACCGAGTTGTCGACGGGCGAGGCGCTGTTCGTGTAGCTCGTGACGGCGCGCACGACAGCCTGGTTGCTGTCGCCGATCTCTACCCAAGCAGCCTGGATGTTGGCGTCAGCCGTTGCTGCGTCCGACGGCGTGGCCGTCGACACCGGCGTCGAATCAGACGACGAGCCACCGCAGCCGGCAATCACGGCGGCAGCGGCCAGCGCGGCAAGAGAGAGCATCGTGAACACGGTGCGTTTTCGTCGCACCGGAGCGAACATCGATCGGAATTCCATTGCGCCATCCCTGTTTCTTGTTGTGAGGAACGGGCAAGGTACTCAAGCTTGATGGCGCTATTTTGACAGCCCTGCATGTGTGCCCGGGATTTCCGTTGGGCAGGCGAGGGCGAAAAAAAAAGCAGATGCATAAGCACCTGCTTTTTCTGTATCGGCCGAGCCGCGTGGGCCCGGCAGAAACACAAGCTTATTGCTTGGCGGCGTCAGCAGCCGGAGCCGAAGCGTCAGCAGCCTTCTTGGCAGCCTTCTTGTGGTGGTGCTTCTTGGCCTTCTTGGCCTTCGGAGCAGCCTTTTCGGCAGCAGCCGGAGCAGCAGCTGCGTCAGCAGCCGGAGCGGAGGCTTGAGCGAACACACCGGTGGCGAACAGGCCGGCGATCAGGGCAGCGATCAGCTTCTTCATGGTGAATCCTTTTATAGATCAGTGAGTTAACCAACGACCCGCTAAATGAGTCATCTGCAATAACGCAGGCCGTTACAGGCGCGTTGACACGTTGCACTGAATTTTTTGTGGGGGCAGACAGAAGAATCCTTACTTCCTGATCCGCGATGTGGCGCATGTTGCGCTGCGCAAGAAAGATGCCCGCCACCCAGCTTGGGCGCCCGCGTTTCGGAGCGGTCTGATTGGATGGCGGCGCTTGCACCTCCAGAATGCGAGCCGATTTAGCTCAAGGCTTGCCGTGTCTCTCCCGCCGTCATCTTCCCGCCCCACCAAGCCCGCCGCCCCGGTTTTGCCGGCCCGTTTCCGGCGCCGCGATTTCGCCATGGGTTGCGGCGCGTTGATTGTGCTGGGCGCCGTGCCCGGTTTGTGGCCGCCTTCGCACGGCGCTTCCGCCCTCGACGATTTCATGCTCGTGTCACAGACGATTTCCGGCGCGCCGCTGGATCGCCACGCTGGGCTATCCTGTTTCAGCCATCTGCACCGGAGTGACGATCGCTTTATCGAGCACATCCAGACGCTTGCGTGGTTGGTGCGCCGGCATCCGGGCGTGGATGCTGCCCGCCTGGTCCGCTTGCTTGATGCTGACAACGCGCGCGATCTGCGTGCCGCGTTGGTCCGGGTGGTGGACGCCTGGGGCGCCCTGCGGTATGCGGAAGCCGCCTCGGCCGATGTTCGCGCCTTGATGGCGTGCGCTTCCGATACCGGCCGGACGGGCCGTTGACGGCGCCCGCTCAGGGGCTCGAAGTATGGCGGATGGTGAAATTTTCCGGCATAATGCGGAATTCACTCTTGTGTCTTATATAAGAGTTGCGGCTTGCGCCAGATGCGAGATTTTGTGCGGTGCATCGTGAGCGCGTCATCGTAGGCCGTTAGAATCGCCAGTTCATTGCAGCGCGCCACGCCGGCCAACCCGTGAGCGGCGCGCTGTGCTGTCAACCCCCACCGTCCACCCGCTACCTGCGGTCTGCACTGGAGTCGTCCATGTATCAACACATCAAGGTCCCGGCCGGCGAGAAGATCACTGTCAATCAAGACTTCTCCCTGAACGTTCCGAACAACCCGATCATTCCTTACATCGAAGGTGACGGCACCGGCTTCGACATCACCCCGGTGATGATCAAGGTGGTGGACGCAGCGGTTGAGAAGGCTTACAAGGGCGAGCGCAAGATTTCGTGGATGGAAATCTACGCCGGCGAGAAGTCGACCAAGGTGTACGGCCCGGATGTGTGGCTGCCGGAAGAGACCCTGCAAGTGCTGAAGGACTACGTGGTGTCGATCAAGGGCCCGCTGACGACGCCGGTGGGCGGCGGCATCCGTTCGCTGAACGTGGCCCTGCGCCAAGAGCTGGACCTGTACGTCTGCCTGCGTCCGGTGCGCTACTTCAAGGGCGTGCCCTCGCCGGTCAAAGAGCCGGAGAAGACCGACATGGTCATCTTCCGCGAGAACTCGGAAGACATCTACGCCGGTATTGAATTCGAAGCCCAGAGCGACAAGGCCAAGAAGCTGATCAAGATTCTGCAGGACGAGTTCGGCGTCAAGAAGATCCGCTTCCCGGAAACCTCGGGTATCGGCGTCAAGCCGGTCTCGAAGGAAGGCACGGAGCGTCTGGTGCGCAAGGCCATCCAGTACGCGATCGACAACGACAAGCCGTCGGTCACGATCGTGCACAAGGGCAACATCATGAAGTTCACGGAAGGTGGTTTCCGTGACTGGGCCTACGCGCTGGCACAGAAGGAATTCGGCGCCGAGCTGATCGACGGCGGCCCGTGGTGCAAGTTCAAGAACCCGAAGACGGGCAAGGAAATCGTCGTCAAGGACGCAATTGCCGACGCCTTCCTGCAGCAGATCCTGCTGCGTCCGGCCGAGTACTCGGTCGTGGCAACGCTGAACCTGAACGGCGACTACATCTCCGACGCCCTGGCTGCGCAAGTTGGCGGTATCGGTATCGCCCCGGGTGCCAACCTGTCGGATTCGGTGGCGATGTTCGAAGCCACCCACGGCACGGCTCCGAAGTACGCAGGCAAGGATTACGTGAACCCGGGTTCGGAAATCCTGTCGGCCGAAATGATGCTGCGTCACATGGGCTGGACGGAAGCCGCTGACCTGATCATCTCGTCGATCGAGAAGTCGATCCTGTCGAAGAAGGTCACGTATGACTTCGCCCGCCTGCTGGAAGGCGCGACCCAAGTGTCGTGCTCGGGCTTCGGTCAAGTGATGATTGACCATATGTAAGCATGTCGCTCGCGGCTCCGGCCGCGATGGATATGAAAAACCCCGGCAGCTTCGGCTGGCCGGGGTTTTTTTCTGCCGAGAAGGACGCGCTTAACTACCCGCTGGGCTGAATTCGCCGATGACTGGCCTGCAGGAATGGAAAGCTGGCGAAGCAAAGTTGAGCCGCGAGCCCGATCGCTCCTGCCACGGACCAGAAGCCAGCAAAGTACTCCGCCACAGTCCTATTGAAGAAAATCATGGCGGTTGCAAGTTCAGCAAGCATCAAGACGGCAAAGGCGATTGCGCCCATCAGCAATGCTTCGCCAGGATCGCTCAGCAAGCCGTGTTTGCTTGCGGTCCATTTCGATAGCTTCGAGCTCACGGCCAACATGAGCGGCGCTTCCAGCAATACGGCGACCGCATCTCCCAGGCGCGGGGCAAGCAGCAGGACGCGGATCGCTCCCAGGGCAAAGCCGATCAAAAAAACAATCAATGCATAGACGCAGCCAGCTTTGGCACACGCTACCAACCTGACCCGCCTACAAGCGCACCGCGTCATGGTGTTTCGTGCCCACTTGTTGAATCTTGCTCAGCAAGCGACAAGATCGGTATGCCCGAAGCCCTTCGAATAGTCGAGCACGGAAATCATTGTCGGGGTGACGCGAAATATCCGGACTTCCTCGGGGGACGGCATCGGCATTGGCAGTGCAACCTGTTCCGGGTACTTGAGCGGAAGCATGCGCAAGACCTTTTCCGCCTCGGCGTGATCGGTCACAGGCCGCGCATGCGCCGCCATGGACAAGCCCGCAATCGTCATCAGGTCTGAAGTGTCGTGATCGATCGTGAGCGAGACTCGATCATCTCGGGCCAGATTGGCTGCCTTCTGACTTTCCAGGCCGCAGAGGAAGTAGAGCGTCAGTCCCTCGTTCACGTAGCCTACGGTTGTAGCCTGCGGCCAGCCGTCCGGTCTTAGCGTGGCGATCGTCATGATCCGGTGCTGATCCAGCAATCCCAGTATCTGTTCCTTGATCTGCTCGTTCATGGGCTGCTCCTCAAATTCAGGACAGCCTCAGCATCGGCTACTGGGTGATCCGCTGCTTGATGTGGATCAACGGCAGACCGCGACCGCCTTCGCCACGGCTCCCCCGCTGACGACGAGTGCTGTAGGGCATTCAATCTTGTGATCGGGTGCCGGTTTGCGGATGACTTGCACAACATGATCGAGCCTCGCGGCTTCGGCCATGGGGCGTCACCCCGAGGGGAGTACGTAAATTGGCGGGCGAGCCCAGGCAAGCCCCGGCACCGACGCTGCAACATCGGCACCGGCAGGCCGTCATGCGCCCGGCTCGCCCATAAAGTCAGCGTTGTTGGTCCGGGTTGTTTGGCGCATCCGCCGCGCTTGTGGCGCGCGGCTTGTCGGCGGCGTTGCGGCAGAACACCGTGCGCAGAAACTCACGCGCAGAGCAAACGCCTTTTTGATATTCGCTGAGCGAATCGCCAGCCGGGGAATCGACGGATTGGGAGATCGAGCAGGTCACGGCATTCCTCTTCATCTGATGAACGGAACCGCGCCCAACCCTGGGAGGAGGGGTGGGCGAGCACAGGCAAGGTGGAAAACCGAGGTATAGCGATCGGCACGGCCGAAGCCGTTCAAGCCTGGCTCGCCCCAAGAGGGTGACGAAGCCAAGCCATAGCGTTTGAGGACAAGCACCTATGCTCGGCGCTTGCCCGCTATACCCGAGGTTTCCACACCTCGATCGTTTTCTCTATGGCACCGAAAGCGATGGCGCAGAGTGTACCGATGACCGCTTCGTCTGAGCAGGGGCGAAACTATAAATCAGAATTTGCTGACGACCGGCGCCAATGCCGCCCGGTGTGCCCTGTTGGGTGACTGGTCTCTCGGTTTCCTGTTGGCCCGGCAACGTCGCCGAGCACTCCCGCAAAGCCCGGCGTACACTAAAAAACTACTCAGTACGGGAGAAAAATCATGCCCGAGGCCGACCCCAAGAGCACTTTTCGCGGGCTTCCATTGACCCCCGAACAAGATGCTGAGATTCGTCACTACATAAAGCAAAAGACGCACCGCGGCGAGCCATGGGACACGCCCGAGTTGGGTGCGATGCTGGACGATATGCTGGAGCCTCCTCCCGGCGAGCTGGAGGAGTCGGATGAATTGCTGGCCGAAGAGCGAGGTGAAATAGAACGCGCGGCCTCCTCGATTGATGAGGCAATGGATCCGATTGAGGCCAGCGAAGAACTGAACGCCGCGAGAGAATCCGAGGCCATGAAGAAGCCGCAGCACTAGAGGTCGCCGACTGGTGGACGTCAGCTGTCGCTGACGCGCCAGTTTCCGTTGCGGGAAGGTTAAGCGTTGTTGTGCCAAATGCGAAAAACCCGGCAGCTTCGACGGTGGAGTGGCCGGCGTCTTCTTGACCGTCGGAGCTATGCGAGCCCGTCTCGTGCTGTGCGGCAAGCGCAGGAGTCACGAAAACGCTGTCGACGGCGGTCCGCTCAAGCGCCCGATGCCTCACAAATCCCCTCAGCAACGGTTTGTCACTCCTTCCATCCGTGACTAGACTGGATCACATGTGACTTTCTGTGCCACTGGCGGGACCCCCTGCAAGTGGCACCGACGCGCGCCAAGTCTCGTCCGCCCGTGAGCCCCAACGACCGCCGACTCGTCCGCCATCTGCTCATCGTCGTCGCCATCAAGCTGGTGGTGCTGAGCGCGCTGTGGTGGGTATTCGTGCGAGATCACCGGGTGCCGGTCGATGCCGAGCGGGCCGCTGATCGCCTGATCGTGACACCGTCAGCAGCGCAGGGAGGGCAACCGTGATTTCCGAGCATCTCGTCGATCTGTCCCGGCTGCAGTTTGCGGCCACGGCGATGTACCACTTCCTGTTCGTGCCGCTTACGCTGGGCATGGTCTGGCTGCTGGTCATCATGGAGAGCGTCTACGTGATGACCAACAAGGTCATCTGGAAAGACATGACGCGCTTCTGGGGCAAGCTGTTCGGCATCAACTTTGCGCTGGGCGTGACGACGGGCATCACGCTCGAATTCCAGTTCGGCACCAACTGGGCGTACTACTCGCACTACGTGGGCGATGTCTTTGGCGCGCCGCTGGCCATCGAAGGGCTGATGGCGTTCTTTCTGGAATCCACCTTCATCGGCCTGTTCTTCTTCGGGTGGGATCGCCTTTCCAAGACGCAGCACTTGTTGGTAACGACGCTAATGGCGATCGGCACCAATCTTTCCGCGCTCTGGATTCTGATCGCCAACGGCTGGATGCAGAACCCGGTCGGCGCCGAATTCAACTGGCAGACCATGCGCATGGAGATGCACGACTTCTGGGCCGTGGTCTTCAACCCCATCGCGCAGGCCAAGTTCGTGCACACCGTGTCGGCGGGTTACGTGACGGGCGCGATGTTCGTGCTGTCGATTTCGAGCTGGTACTTGCTGCGCGGCCGCGATATGGAATTCGCGCGGCGCAGCTTTCGCGTGGCGGCGGCGTTCGGCCTGGCCAGCGTGTGCTCCGTGATCGTGCTGGGCGATGAGTCCGGCTATACCGTGGGCGAAGCGCAGCAAACCAAGATGGCCGCCATCGAGGCCATGTGGGAGACCGAGCCCGCGCCGGCCAGCTTCAACGTGATTGCGTCGATCAACCAGCGCGAGCAGAAGAACGACTGGGCGGTCGAGATTCCGTGGGTGATGGGGTTGATCGGCACGCGCTCGGTGTCCAAGCAGATTCCGGGCATCCACGAGATCAAGGCGCGCAATCGTGGCCGAATCATGAGCGGTATCGAAGCTGTGGCCGCGCTGGAAACGGTGCGCCAGCACCCCGGCGATGCGGCGGCGCTCCAGACCCTGCAGATCCATCAGCAAGACTTGGGCTTTGGCCTGCTGCTCAAGAAGTACGTGACCGACGTGCGGCAAGCCACGCCCGAAATGATCGACAAGGCTGTCGACGATACCGTGCCGCGCGTGTGGCCGATGTTCTGGGGTTTTCGCGTGATGGTCGGGCTTGGCTTCCTGATGTTGGCGCTGTTTGGCCTGTCGTTCTGGAGCACGTTGCGGCCGCAGCGCAAGGCACCGGCATGGCTGCTGCGCTGGGCGCTGTGGATGCTGCCCGCGCCGTGGATCGCCATCGAACTGGGTTGGGTAGTGGCGGAGTACGGGCGTCAGCCGTGGACCATCTACGGCGTGCTGCCCACGCATCTGAGTGTGTCGACGTTGAGCGAGGCCAGCCTGTATGGGTCGCTCGCGGGCTTCATCGGTTTCTACACGCTGCTGCTGATCGTTGAGATGTACCTGATGATCCGGTTCGCGCGCCAGGGGCCGGGCAGCCTGGGCACTGGCCGCTACGATTTCGAAGCCGCCCACGCCTGAGGAGAACGCCATGTTCGACTACCCAACCCTCAAGGTCATCTGGTGGCTGCTCATCGGCGCGTTGCTGATCGGCTTTGCCATCATGGACGGACACGACATGGGCGTCGGCACGCTGCTGCCCTTTGTCGGCAAGACCGACGACGAGCGCCGCGTGATGATCAACACCATCGGCCCGCACTGGGACGGCAACCAAGTCTGGTTCATCACAGGCGGCGGCGCCATCTTTGCCGCGTGGCCGCTGGTATATGCCACCGCGTTCAGCGGGTTCTACTGGGCGATGCTGGCCGTGCTGTGGGCGCTGTTTTTCCGGCCCGTCGGGTTTGACTACCGGAGCAAGATCCACAACGCCACGTGGCGCAAAGTGTGGGACGTGGGTCTCTTCATCGGGGGCGCGGTGCCGCCGCTCATCTTTGGCGTGGCGTTCGGCAACCTGCTGCAGGGCGTGCCGTTCCACTTCGACAATTTCATGGTGGTGACGTACACCGGCACGTTCTGGCAACTGCTGAATCCGTTTGCCATCCTGACGGGCGTGGTGTCGAGCGCGATGATCACCATGCATGGCGGCATCTACCTCGCCCACCGGACGGAGGGCGCTGTCCAGGAGCGCGCCACCAATGCTGCCACTGGCGCGGCCATCGTCGCGGTGGTGGCGTTTATTGCGGCCGGTGTGTGGTTGCACGCGGGCAGCATCGAAGGCTACGTCATCACATCGGCCATCGACCCTGCCGGACTTGCCAACCCAATGGCCAAGACCGTGGCACGCACGGCGGATGCATGGTGGCGCAATTATCAGGCGCAGCCGTTGCTGTGGGCGCTGCCGGCAATTGGCGTGATTGGCCCGCTACTGGCCGTGGTTCTGTCGCGGGCGGGGCGCACGCTTACTGCGTTCGTGCTGTCGTCGCTGGGGCTGGCGGGCATCATCGCGACGGCCGGGGCTTCGATGTTCCCGTTCGTGCTGCCTTCGTCCAGCATGCCCGGCGCCAGCCTCACGGTGTGGGACAGCGTTTCCAGCCACTTCACGCTGGGCCTGATGTTCTGGGCGGCGATCATCTTCACGCCCATCGTCATCGCCTACACAAGCTGGTGCTACCGCGTGATGCGCGGCAAGGTGACGGTCGAGTACATCCGCGCCAACGAGCACTCGGCTTACTAACCGCGGCACAGGAGAGCAAATCCATGTGGTACTTCAGTTGGGTCCTGGGTGTCGGCTTTGCTGTGCTGCTGGCGGTGCTCAATGCAATGTGGGGTGAGGTGAGCGACGACCGCGCCGCCAATGCGAACCCAGAGCGCGAATGAGCACAGCGAACGTGAGCACCACCGACAAGCCGCGCATCCACGCCGCCAGCCTGGCAGCCGGGTTGCTCGTGATGGCGGTGGGCACGGTGTATCCGTACATCCTCGCCAATCGCGACGGGCATGCCGACCACGGTCTTGCCGTGCTGCTGTTCTGGGCGATGAGCGCGGGGCTGGTGCGGGGTGTGGGGTTTGTTCCGCGCAACAAGGTCTGGCGCGTGCTGTTTTCGGGGTGGGCGTGCGCGCTGGCCTTGACGCTGTTCGGGTTGCTGCGCGCCTTTGGGTAGCGCCTTAGAGTCGCTAACAAAACCTTCCTGGCGTCGTTGCTCCTCCTTGCCGTACCTTTGTACTGTCTGCGGCCTCGCGCCTAGCCAGGACCGCTGCGCTAGGTTTTGTTAGCGACTCTTAGCGCGGCAGCCGGGTGGTGCCGGCCGGCGGCGGCTCAGGTGATCGCCCGCGCAGCGCATCTCGCAGGCGCCGCACGCCGCGCCACAGCTTGGGCAGTAACCACACCGATACCAACAGCAGCAGCCCCAGCACCACCAAGAACGCAACTGGCAGGAAAAATGCCATCAGCAAGCCACCGCTGGCGGCCACGTCTTCACTGAACGACGCCACCCAGTTCGAGAACGGTTCCGGCGACGTGTTGATCAGCGCGCGCGTGCCGGCCTTGGTGGCATGTGCCGTGCCGGCCAGCGTCCCGCCAATCAATCCCGCAGCCACCATCCATTGCGGATCGAGCTGCCCGAACGCGGCCGCAGCCAGAATTGCGCCCGCAGGCACGCGGATGAAGGTCTGAATGCCATCCCACACGGAATCGAAACCGGGAATCTTGTCGGCGAGGAATTCCGCCACGGCCAGCACGCCGGCCAGGCCAATCACCCACCACGATTCCAGCATCTGCAGGCCCGGCGGCAAATGCAGCCAGCCCGTGCGGCCAAGCACGCCGGCAGCAAATACGGCCAGATAGAGGCGGAATCCGCTGGTCCAGGACAGCCCGGCGGCCAGCGCGGCGGTTTCCAGCATGAGGCTCCTTGGGGCGGAGAGGGTAGGCGAACGGCCAGTCGATATTGCAGTGTAGTGCGCGCTCGCCGACGCCGCGGCTTAAAGCAGTGATTTGCCCTGCGACAGGATCTTGTCGCAAGCCTGCCGGGTGATCTGCGACTTGATGCTGCTCAGGTCTAATGCGTTGCCATCCGAGCCGGTCAGGATGCCTTTTGTGCCGTCGGTGTAACCCGGGTTGGACGCCGGTGCACCGCCCAGCTTGCCGAGGAGCTTGTCCTTGACCGACGCCGCATCGGTCGCGCCGCCCAGGTAATTGTTCTTCATGCAGAACTCCAGCACGCCAGCCACATTGCCGGTGCTCCCCGACGTCAGTGACCCGAGCGACGGCACACCGCCCAGGCTGCCGATACTGCCAAGGCCGCCTGTGGCGCCCTGGCTGTTGCCCTGCGTGGCCCCCTTGATGAGGTCGCCAAGCTGGGCGCGGGCGGCAGCAGGAAGTAGCACGGCAATCAGCAGCGTGGCCGTGGCGGCGGTGCGGGGCAGAGAATGTTTCATGGGCGGGGGCCTCCTTGAAATGACACGGGGATCATCCATGCCGTAGCGCACAACCCGCTGAAATGATGTGTTGCGCGCGGCGAGATATCTCCGGCATTGTCTCGCGCCGAGGCAACAAAAAACCCGGCATGTCGCCGGGTTTTTTGCATTTGGACACCGTCGCCATCCGGCGGGGTGCCGCGCAACGCCAATCAGGCAGCCTGGATGTTGGTGGCCTGCTTGCCCTTCGGGCCTTGCGTCACTTCAAACGAGACGCGCTGATTTTCCTTGAGCGTCTTGAAGCCAGCCATTTGGATGGCCGAGAAATGCGCAAACAGCTCTTCGCCGCCTTCGTCAGGCGAGATGAAACCGAAACCCTTGGCGTCGTTAAACCATTTGACCGTACCGAGTGCCATGAAAACCCCTCCGTTAAAACACAAGTCCGAGCCAGGAGGTATGCCTGTCGGGGCAGTGCAGAGCGGTACCGCGCAGTCATCGCCCGGCCGCCGGCCTGCACGGCACGACGAATGGCGCGGGTGGAACCGCGCCGCAAGCGATCGGTCTTCTTGTGGCAAACGCCACAGCCTGAAGCGGTTGTCGATCTGTTGTCGACTGGTGTGAGGCCTCCCGGGCTCACCATTCATGCGGCTCGCTGCCAACGGTTTGCGGGGCAGTAGGGCGCACATGCTGAATTCGATTGTTCGAGGAATGTAAGAGACTGTCAAGGCCACAAAGGGTGGGTTTGTGGCGAAAAACGGTCAGTTTCTGAAGAGGTTTTGCTCGAAATCCAGCCGATCGCCTCCAAGTACGGAAAACGATTGGCATCTCAGGCGCGGAGCTTGCGCCGGTTCCAGCCAACGCAGGGGCGGTAAAACGCCTCGCGCCCGAGGGCTGACGGACGCACGCTCCACGGGCCAAACCGTTTGTAGACCTTGAAGTCGGTGTTATTTCCCCAAATTGCGAACTCGAAAGGAGTGGTTAGAATAAGACCATGGCAATCCGGCAAGCGACCACTCCACAACACGATGCAGGCACCGTCCTGGAGCGGAAAGAGCAAGCGCTCAAACCGCCCGCGATGTACAAGGTGCTGCTGCTCAACGACGACTACACCCCGATGGAATTCGTCGTGATGATTCTTCAGCAGTATTTCAGCAAAGACCGGGAGACCGCCACACAGATCATGCTGACTGTGCATCGGGAAGGTAGGGGCGTGTGCGGTATCTACACACGGGATATCGCCGCGACGAAAGTGGAATTAGTGTCAACCCATGCACGGCAAGCGGGGCATCCGCTGCAGTGCGTGATGGAGGAAGCATGATCGCGCAAGAACTGGAAGTCAGCCTGCACATGGCGTTTGTCGAAGCCCGGCAGGCTCGCCACGAATTCATTACGGTGGAGCATCTGCTGCTTGCGCTGCTGGACAATCCGACGGCCGCGGAGGTGCTGCGCGCCTGCGCCGCCAACATCGAAGACCTTCGCACGCATCTGAAGAACTTCATCGCCGACAACACGCCTGTGGTGCCCGGCACGGACGAGGTGGACACGCAACCCACGCTGGGTTTCCAGCGTGTGATCCAGCGCGCCATCATGCACGTGCAATCCACGTCCAACGGTAAGAAGGAAGTGACGGGCGCGAACGTGCTGGTCGCCATCTTCGGCGAGAAGGATTCGCACGCGGTGTACTACCTGCAGCAGCAGGGCGTGACCCGGCTGGACGTCGTGAACTTCATCAGCCACGGCATCCGCAAGGACCAGGCTGAGCCTGCCAAGCAGGGCGAAGGCAACCCCGAAGGCGAAGGCGGCGACGGCAAGGAAAGCCCGCTGGAGCAGTTCACCCAGAACCTGAACGCGCTGGCCAAGGCCGGCAAGATCGATCCGCTGATCGGCCGTGAGCAGGAAGTCGAGCGCGTGGTGCAGGTGCTGTGCCGCCGCCGCAAGAACAACCCGCTGCTGGTGGGCGAGGCCGGTGTCGGCAAGACGGCCATCGCTGAAGGCCTGGCATGGCGCATCACGAAAGGCGAAGTGCCGGACATCCTCGCGAAGTCCGTCGTCTATTCGCTCGACATGGGCGCGCTGCTGGCCGGCACCAAATACCGCGGCGACTTTGAGCAACGCCTGAAGGGCGTGCTGAAGTCGCTCAAGGACAATCCGAACGCGATCCTGTTCATCGACGAGATCCATACGCTGATCGGCGCGGGCGCCGCTTCGGGCGGCACGCTGGACGCAAGCAACCTGCTCAAGCCGGCGCTGTCGTCGGGCGCGCTCAAGTGCATCGGTGCGACGACGTTCACGGAATATCGCGGCATCTTCGAGAAAGACGCAGCGCTGTCGCGCCGCTTCCAGAAGATCGACGTGGTGGAGCCGACGGTTGATCAGACCGTGCAGATTTTGCGCGGCCTGAAGTCCCGCTTTGAAGAGCACCACGGCGTGAAGTACGCATCGTCGGCGTTGACTGCGGCGGCTGAGCTGTCGGCGCGCTTCATCACCGACCGCCATTTGCCGGACAAGGCGATCGACGTGATCGACGAAGCCGGTGCCGCGCAGCGCATCCTGCCGAAGTCGAAGCAGAAGAAGACCATCGGCAAGGCGGACATCGAAGACATCGTTTCGCGTATTGCCCGCATTCCGCCGCAAAGCGTGTCGCAGGACGATCGCAGCAAGCTGCAGACGCTGGAGCGCGACCTGAAGTCGGTCGTGTTCGGACAAGACCCGGCGATCGACGCGCTGGCCTCGGCCATCAAGATGTCGCGTGCCGGCCTGGGCAAGACGGACAAGCCGATCGGCTCGTTCCTGTTCAGCGGCCCGACGGGCGTGGGCAAGACCGAAGTCGCCAAGCAACTCGCGTTCATCCTGGGCATCGAGCTGATCCGCTTTGACATGTCGGAGTACATGGAGCGCCATGCGGTGAGCCGGTTGATCGGCGCGCCTCCGGGCTACGTGGGCTTCGATCAGGGCGGTCTGCTGACGGAAGCCGTGACCAAGAAGCCGCACTGCGTGCTGCTGCTGGACGAGATCGAGAAGGCGCACCCGGACATCTTCAACATCCTGCTGCAGGTGATGGACCACGGCGCGCTGACGGACAACAACGGCCGCAAGGCGGATTTCCGCAACGTGATCATCATCATGACGACCAATGCGGGCGCCGAGACGATGAACAAGGCAACGATCGGTTTCACCACGACGCGCGAACAGGGCGACGAGATGGCCGACATCAAGCGCATGTTCACGCCGGAGTTCCGCAACCGTCTGGATGCGACCATCAGCTTCCGCTCGCTCGATGAGGAAATCATCATGCGTGTGGTCGACAAGTTCCTCATGCAGCTGGAAGAGCAACTGCACGAGAAGAAGGTGGATGCCATCTTTACCGAGAAGTTGCGTCGCTTCCTGGCGAAGAAGGGCTTCGACCCGCTGATGGGTGCACGTCCGATGCAACGGTTGATTCAAGACCTGATCCGCAAGGCGCTGGCCGACGAACTGCTGTTCGGCAAGTTGACCAATGGGGGCAAGGTGATCGTGGACCTGGACGATGCCGACGCGGTAAAGCTGGAGTTCTCCGAGAACGAGGCGCCGCCGGCACCCGCGCAGGAAGAAGCCGAAGCCTGACAAGGCTGACTGTTGCAGCAAAGAAAAGGCCCGGAATCTCCGGGCCTTTTCTTATGCGCGGGCGATGTTGTCAGTGGCGCCCCGTGCTACCGAAACCACCCGCGCCACGCTCGCTCTCGGCAAAGTCGTCGACGATGTTCAGCTCGGCTTGCACCACCGGCACGATCACCAATTGTGCGAGGCGCTCCATCGGATTGAGCACGAACGCCGTGCTGCCGCGGTTCCACGTGCTGACCATGAGCTGGCCCTGGTAGTCCGAATCGATCAGGCCGACCAGATTGCCGAGCACGATACCGTGCTTGTGGCCCATGCCCGAGCGCGGCAGGATCAGCGCGGCATAGCCCGAGTCGGCCAGGTGGATGGCCATGCCGGTCGGGACCAGATGCGTGGTGCCGGGCTCGATGGTGAGCGGGGCGTCGATGCAGGCGCGCAGGTCCAGCCCGGCGCTGCCGGTGGTGGCGTACTGCGGGAGCTGTTCGTGCAGGCGGGCGTCGAGGATCTTGACGTCGAGTTTCATGCGGGGCAGGCCGTAGAGGTTGCAGAAGCCGGAGATGGTAGCGCAAACGCCTCCGCCAGCAGCTCATACGAGCGCAGGCGCGCCTTGTAGCTGGGTGCGACGGTCAGCACGATCAGTTCATCGGCGACGAAGCGTTCCTTGAGCGCATGCATCTGCTCGGCCACGGATTCCGGTGTGCCGATGATGCTGCGCGGCCGCTCGCGCATAGCGATGGCCTGGTCGCGCTCGGTGTAGACATGCGCTTCGCCTTGCTCGACGGTCGGGATCGGGCCGTTTACGCCAAGCGCCATCTGCACGCGGCGCAGGTCGACGGCGGCTTCATAGCGGCGCGCTTCGGCTTCGGTATCAGCCGCGATCACGAAGACGGCGGCGGCGCTATACGGGCGCGCGTCGTAACCGGGCTCGAAATCCGTGCGGTACTGCTGGGCAACGATGTGCCCGACGTGCGGGTTGATGAAGTGCGCGAACGCGAAACGGATGCCCAGGCGCGCGGCCAGTGCCCCGCCAAAATCGCTGGAGCCGAGCATCCACAACTCGGGCTTGGTATCGATCTCGGGTTGCAGCAGAACGCCGGCTGCTGGGTGGTCTGGCGGCAACGTGCCCGCCAGGTGCCAGATCAGTTCCTGCACCTGCTGCGGGAAGATATCGCCGCGGTTGTAATCGCCCATGGCCACGGCTTGCGCGGTGCGCATGTCGCCGCCGGGTGCGCGGCCGACGCCCAGGTCGATGCGGTTGGGGAACAGCGCTTCCAGCAGGCGGAACTGCTCGGCCAGCTTGAAGGGGCTGTAGTACGGCAGCATCACACCACCGGAGCCCACGCGCAGGTGTTTCGTGGCGCTCGCAACGCGGGCAATCATCACTTCCGGCGCGGGGTTGCTCACGCCGCGCAGGCCGTGCTGCTCGGCGCACCAGTAGCGCGTGTAGCCGAGCGAATCCGTCAGTTGCGCCAGGTCGACCGTCGCGGCGATGGCATCGCGTGCGCTGTGGCCGTAGATGACGGGGCTTTGGTCGAGGACGGACAGGCGGATTGGCGCGGCACTCATGATCGTACCCCGTGCACGCGGTCGGCGATGGCGGCGACGATCTGGCGCGCGAGCGTCAACTTGTCGGCGCGCGGCAGGCGCGTGATGCCCTTTGCATCGAAGAGTGCGACTTCGTTGTCGTCGCGGCCGAAGGTCTGCTGACCAAGATTGCCGACCAGCAAAGGAATGCCTTTCTTCTTGCGCTTAGCCTCGCCGAACTCTTCCAACCGTTCGGTTTCGGCCGCAAAGCCGACGCAGAAAGGCGCATTCGCCCGGCGCGCCACACCGGCCAGGATGTCCGGGTTCTGTGTGAACGTAAGTGACGGTACGTCGGAATCGTTCTGCTTCTTGAGCTTCTGTTCCGAGGCTTGCGCCACGCGCCAGTCGGCCACCGCCGCAACGGCGATGAAGATGTCGCTCTTGGCACCATCCAGCTCGTGCATGACGGCGTCGTGCATCTGCTGGGCGGTTTGCACGTCGATGCGCAGCACGCCTGCGGGCGTGTCCTGATGGCACGGCCCAGCAACCAGCGTGACTTCTGCACCGGCCTGCGACGCGGCACGTGCCAGCGCAAAACCCATCTTGCCGCTGGACAGGTTCGTGATGCCGCGCACCGGGTCGATTGGCTCGAAGGTCGGGCCCGCCGTCAACAGCACGCGGTGACCGCGCAGCAGCTTGGGCTGGAAGAAGCCGATGAGCTGCTCGACGATGTCTTCCGGCTCCAGCATGCGGCCGTCGCCGACTTCGCCGCAGGCCTGGTCGCCGGCATCGGGACCGAGCAGGGTGACGTCATCCGCGCGCAACTGGGCGGCGTTACGTTGCGTGGCGGGTGCGGCCCACATCTGGCGGTTCATCGCGGGCGCGACGAGCAGCGGGCAATCGCGCGCGATGCACAGCGTGGAGAGCAGATCGTCGGCCATGCCGTGCGCGAGCTTGGCCAGAAAGTCGGTGGACGCTGGCGCGATGACGATGGCATCTGCCTCGCGCGACAGGTCGATGTGCGGCATGTTGTTGCCGATGCGGCCATCCCACTGCGACGTGAAGACCGGGCGACCGGAAAGCGCCTGCATCGTCACCGGCGTGATGAAGTGCGTGGCGGCCTCGGTCATCACCACCTGCACGGTTGCGCCCGCCTTGGTCAAGAGCCGCACCAGCTCGGCCGACTTGTAGCACGCGATGCCTCCGGTCAGGCCGAGCACGAAATGTTTGCCTTGCAGTTCCATAACAACCCGCTTGGGAATCCGATTGACGCAATATGCGCGGGCAGGATACAACCCGGTGCCCGGGGCTTCCTGCTGAACAGTGGCGATGATACCGGCTTGCCCCGCGGCGCGTCTGGCGCTCGGGTTTTTCCTCAAAAGCGCATTCTCGATATGGTTTTCGGTTGTTCCGCAGTACGCAATGCTCTCGCTTGGATTGGCGGTTGCGCCATCGTTGCGGTGGTGGCCGGCGCGGTACTCATCTGCGGGGCGAAGGCATGGCTGCGTGAGGAGCCGAGGCTCGCGCATGCAGACGTGATCGTCGTGTTGGGCGGCGAATCGGGCCAGCGCGTGATCGGCGCTGCCGAGCTGTATCACGCGGGCGTAGCGCCTCGCGTGTTCGTTAGCGGACAGGGCGATTGCCTGCTGATCGAGCGCCGCCTTGCAATGGCCGGCGTGCCGGCGGAGCGCATCGGCCACGAATGTGTGTCCGGCAGCACGATGGAAAATGCACGGATGACGCGCGAGACGCTGGCGGACCAGCAGGTGCAGAGCGCAATACTGGTCACGAGCTGGTATCACACTGGCCGGGCGCTGGCGGTGTTCCGCAAGGCGTGGCCGGAAGTCACTTGGGGTGCACACGGCGTATTCCCGGGCGACACGCTGGCCAAGTCGGTGCCGATCTATGAAGCGGGGTCGATTCTTGCCGAATACGTCAAACGGGCGTGGTACGCCGTGCGCTACTGACGCTGCGCGATCATTCCGCCGGCAAGGGCCGCGCGTTGGCGGCCAGATCGTCGAGCGACGGCACGAAGCGGATCGTGTCGCGCTTGTTGGATTCCCGCACCCAGTCGCGCAGCGCGCTGCTGGCGTGGAGATGCGCCGAGATGTCACCTACCACGGCGAGCTTCAGTCGGTAGTTCGTGATCTTCTGCGCGATGCCGCCAGCCAAGCCGGTGCGCAGCACAAAGAACGCCGCATCGAGGCGGCTGACCGGCACGGCAACCATCGATGCGCCATGCCCTAGCGCCTCGCCGATCAGGTGGTCCAGCGCGTCCTGTTCGGTGGCGATGGGCGGGCCGGCCTCGTCGAGGCACAGCACCGCTTCACCATTCCACTGCTGGAGTTCTGGCACCGTAGGGTCAGCGCCGCACGCGCCGCAGTTCGTCGACGATCAGCAGCACCGCGCCGATGGTGATGCCGCAGTCCGCCACGTTGAAGGCCGGCCAGTGGTAGTTGTGCAGGTAGAAGTCGAGGAAGTCCACCACATGACCGTAGATGACACGGTCAATCACGTTGCCCAGCGCGCCGCCCAGAATGAGCGCCAGCGCAAAGCAGAACAGCTTTTGCCCGCTGTGCCGCTTGAGCAGCCACACGATGAACAGCGCCGCCGCCACGCCGAGGCCCGTGAAGAACCAGCGCTGCCAGCCGCCCGCCGCGGCCAGGAACGAAAACGCCGCCCCCTTGTTATAGGCGAGCACCAAGTTGAAGAAGCCGGTGATCGGCCGCGACTCGCCGTAAGTGAAGGTTTTGAGGACGGCGATCTTGGTCAACTGGTCCAGCAGGATCCAGATGACGGCCAGGCCCAGCCAGGGGCCGACGCCATGACCGCCGCTGCTCTTCTTCAACCCGATCGACTTGCTCTTGCCGTTGTTGCGAGTGGCCATCAGGCAGCGCTCCGTTGTTCGCCGGCACCGAACAGGTTATCGGTGCAGCGCTTGCAGAGCGTCGGGTGGGCATGGTCGTGGCCGACGTCGGCGCGGTAATGCCAGCAGCGCTCGCACTTGGCGTGCGTGGACGGTACCACGGTGATGAGCAGATCGCCGCCTTCCGGCGCACGCTCCAGCTTGGCCGCCGACGTGATCAGCACAAAGCGCAGGTCGTCGCCGAGGCTGGCCAGCGCGTCATACACCGATTCACCCGCCGACACCGTCACTTCCGCCTGCAGCGACGAGCCGATCTTGCCGTCGATGCGCAGCGCTTCCAGCTGCTTGGTCACTTCGCCGCGCACGTTGCGGATGGCGGCCCACTTCTCCAGCAGCGCGCTGGCGCCTTGGGGCACCGGAGCGTTGTAATACGTGCTGGTGAAGATGGTGTCGGTGTGCTCCGTGCCGTGTGCAAACACCTGCCAGGCCTCTTCCGCCGTGAACGACAGGAACGGCGCCATCCAGTGCAGCATTGCCTGGGTGATGTGGTACAGCGCGTTCTGTGCCGAGCGGCGCGCCACGGAATCGGGCGCCGTGGTGTACAGGCGGTCCTTCAGCACGTCGAGGTAGAAGCCGCCCAGGTCTTCCGAGCAGAACGTCTGCAGCTTGGCGACCACCGGGTGGAACTCGTACACGTCGTAGTGCGACAGCACTTCCTTCTGCAGCGAATCCGTCAGCGCCACGGCATAGCGGTCGATTTCCAGCCATTGCTCGGTCGGCAGCGCGTGCTTGGCGTGGTCGTAATCCGTCAGGTTGGCGAGCAGGAAGCGCAGCGTGTTGCGGATGCGGCGATAGCCTTCCACCACGCGCTTCAGGATTTCATCCGAGATGGCCAGTTCGCCCGAGTAGTCGGTCGAGGCCACCCACAGGCGGATGATCTCGGCGCCCATCTTGTTGGCGATTTCCTGCGGCGCGATCGTGTTGCCGATCGACTTGGACATCTTGCGGCCTTCGCCGTCGACCGTGAAGCCGTGCGTGAGCAGGCCCTTGTACGGCGGCTTGCCGTACAGCATCGAAGCCGTCAGCAGCGACGAGTGGAACCAGCCGCGGTGCTGGTCGGAGCCTTCCAGGTACAGATCGGCCAGGCGACCGTCCGGCAGGTCGGCTGAAGCGTCGTACAGATCCGCCGCGTGCGAGCCGCGAATGACGTGCCAGTGCGTCGTGCCCGAGTCGAACCACACGTCGAGCGTGTCGCGGTTCTTCTCATACATGTCGGCCTCGTCGCCGAGCAGCTCGCGCGGATCGAGCGTCTGCCAGGCTTCGATGCCGCTCTTTTCGATGCGCTGGGCGACCTGCTCCAGCAGCTCAGGCGTGCGCGGATGCAGCGCGCCGGTTTCCTTGTGCACGAAGAAGGCCATCGGCACGCCCCATTGGCGCTGGCGCGACAGCGTCCAGTCCGGGCGGTTGGCGATCATGTTGTGCAGGCGCTGTTTGCCCCACGACGGGTAGAACGCGGTGGCATCGATGCCTGCCAACGCCGTTTCACGCAGCGTGCTGTTGCCGTCGTTGGGCTGCACGTCCATCCCCGCAAACCACTGCGACGTGGCGCGGTAGATGATCGGCGTCTTGTGGCGCCAGCAGTGCATGTAGCTGTGCGGGTGCTTGTGCGCGTCGAACAAGTTGCCGGACTCGCGCAGCACTTCGACGATCTTCGGATTGGCGTCCCAGATCATCTGGCCGCCAAACAGCGGCAGCCTTGATGCGTACACGCCGTTGCCCATCACCGGGTTGATGATTTCCGAGTCGGGCATGCCGTGTGACTTGCAGGACTGGAAGTCTTCCACGCCATAGGCAGGCGCGGAGTGGACGATGCCGGTGCCGGTATCGATCGTCACGTAATCGCCCAGGTAGACCGGCGAAGTGCGGTCGTAACCGGCGTCCATCTTGGCGAGCGGGTGGTGGAAGCGCACGCCCGAGAGTGCGGCGCCTTCGCACGTGGCCAGCACAGTGCCTTCAAGCTTCCAGCTTTGCAGACAAGCCTCGACGCGCTCCTTGGCAACGATCAGCAGCCCACGCGGCGTGTCGACCAGCGCGTATTCGATTTCCGGGTGCAGGTTCAGCGCCTGGTTGGAAGGGATCGTCCACGGCGTGGTGGTCCAGATCACGATCCAGCCTTGCTTGGCCTTGAGCACGTCAGCACCCACGTGGAAGGCGCTGGCCAGTGCGTCGATATCGGCAAACGGGAAGCCGACATCGATCGACAGGTCGGTGCGGTCCGCGTATTCCACTTCGGCTTCCGCCAGCGCCGAGCCGCAGTCGAAGCACCAGTTGACCGGCTTCAGGCCGCGGAAGACGTAGCCCTTCTCCAGGATCTTGCCCAGCGCACGAACTTCATCCGCTTCGTTGCGGAAGTTCATGGTCAGGTACGGATCGGCCCAGTCGCCCAGCACGCCCAGGCGCTCGAAATCCGCCTTCTGGCGCGCGATCTGGCCGGTGGCGTACGCACGCGCTTTCTCTTGCACTTCCTGGACCGGCAGACCCTTGCCGAACTGCTTCTCGATCTGGATTTCGATCGGCATGCCGTGGCAATCCCAGCCCGGCACATAAACGGCGTCCAGCCCGGTCAGGCCGCGCGCCTTGATCACCATGTCCTTGAGAATCTTGTTGACCGCGTGGCCGATGTGCAGATCACCGTTGGCATACGGGGGGCCATCGTGGAGGATGAACTTCTTCGCGCCCTTGCGCGCAGCGCGGATCTTTTTGTAGAGCTGCTTGTCCTGCCATTGCTTCACCCACTGCGGCTCGCGCTTGGGCAGATCGCCGCGCATGGGGAACGGGGTGTCCAGCAGGTTGACCGGGTACTTGCTCTTCTCCGGCGTGGGCTTCTTGGCGTCAGACATGATGTGATGTGGGGCAGATTCGGGCAAATCGGATCGGTGCAGGCGCGCCAGGGCAGCGGCGCTTGCGGTGTGCGGCGTTCGGGCGGCGAGTGTGTCAGCCGCCTACTGAATTCGGTCAGTGGCGGAAGTGGCGAAATCGCGTCGCAACGCGGGCGATTCACCCGCCGGCGGAATCGGCAGGCCGAAGAAGTTGCGGGCGTCGATGCAGTCCTGTGCAATGGCGTCCTTCAGTGCATCGAGCGAATCGAAGCGGGCCTCGTCGCGGAGCTTCTTCATGAACTCCACGCGCACCAGCTTGCCGTAGACGCTGGCGTGGTAATCAAAGATATGCACTTCCAGCAGCACGCGGCCTGAGTCGTCCACCGTCGGTCGCACGCCAATGCTGGCGACGGCCGGCAGCGGCTTTTCGGCCAGCCCGTGCACCTGCACGACAAAGATGCCGGCGACTGCCGGCTTGCGATGCGAGATGCGCAAATTCAGCGTCGGAAAGCCCAGCGAGCGACCCAGCTTTTGCCCGTGCACCACGTGTCCGCTGATGGCATAACCGTGACCCAACAGGCGGCGGGCGTGTTCCAGGTCACCGGCGGCCAGCGCCTCGCGCACGGCCGAGCTGGAGATGCGGATGCCGGATTCCGACACCGAGCCCATCTGCTCGACTTCAAAGCCGAACTGGGCACCGGCGGCCTGCAGATAGTTGAAATCGCCCGCGCGCTTGGCGCCGAAGCGAAAATCATCGCCCACCAGCAGCCAGCGCGTGTGCAGGCCATCGACCAGAACATTGCGCACGAACTCGTCCGGCGTCTGTCCGGCGAAATGCGCGTTGAAATGCTCCACGACCACACGGTCGACGCCCTGGCGGCGCAGGCTTTCCAGCTTGTCGCGCAGCAGCGCAATGCGGGTGGGTGCGCGGTCCGGCATGAAGAATTCGCGCGGATGCGGCTCGAACGTCATCACCGTGAGCGGCAATCCGCGTGCGTCGGCCGCCGCGCGTGCGCGGGCCAGCAGAGACTGGTGCCCGCGGTGCACGCCGTCGAAGTTGCCGATGGTCAACGCGCAGGGCGCGCGACTTTCGGCGTTGGGCAGGCCGCGAAAGACTTTCACGAGAAGCGTCGGTGGTCGAGGAAAGGGGAAGTGCGTTTTCGTGCCGGATTGGCGTGGCAGCCGCCAAAATCCAGCAAAACGCACATTATATAAGGGATTGCCCCATCCCCGGCGTGCACGCGGCTAGGTGTCGGAGTGTTGCACAATCGTCCGAACGGTGCGCCCGCGCGGTTCATGCTTGCGGCACAATCCGGTATCCAGTTCCTACCCGATATCTCCTTGAACGCCTCGCTGCGCCTTTTCTTCGCCAAGTTCGGGCTTGCCAGCCGCGCGCCGCTTGAACTGGACGCCCGAGCCAAGCTGCTCGCCGCCGTGCATCGCGGGGCCCCCATGGGGATTGCTGCCTCGGTCGTGCTGCCCGCCTTGACGGTCGCCGCGTTCTGGGATGCCTCCAACCGCCCGGTGCTGCTGGGCTGGTGCCTGATCATGCTGTGCCTGACGGCGTCAGGTCTGCGCTTCTATTTTGGCTATCGCTACGACCTGACCCGCATGACGCTGGCCGCGCACACCCGCAAGTGGTGGACAGGCATGCACGTCATGTCGGCGGTGGGCGGGGTGGCGTGGGGCTGTTCGGCGGGGCTGTATCTGATGTCGCCGTCGCTGGAATTCAGTAGCCTGCTGATGATCGTGATCATCGGTGTGGCGGCGGCGGCGGTGTTGTCGCAGGCGCCGGTGCCGTCCAGCCTGCTGATCCTCGGGACGGGCATCCTGGCGCCGCACTTTGTGCTGGCCGAGCAGGCGTTTCCGGGGCACGGGCTGTATTTGCGCGGCGTGCTGCTGTTTTTTGCGGCGCTGCTGACGCGGCATGCCGTGAACATCCACAACACGCTCGTGCGCGAAATCCAGCTGGAGAACGAGAGCCGCCAGCTCGCGCGCCGCTACCAGGATGAAAAGCAGCGCGCATTGTCGGCGTCGGAAGAAAAATCGCGTTTCCTGGCCGCGGCCAGCCACGACTTGCGCCAGCCGGTGCATGCGATCGTGCTGCTGGTGGAGGCCCTGCGGGCGCGCAACCAGTCGGAATCCTTGGCGCCGCTGGTGGAGCAACTCGCTTCGGGCGCTGCGACCATCGATTTGCTGTTCCGCTCGCTGCTGGACTTGTCCAAGCTGGAGAGCCGCAAGACCTCGCCGACGCTGGAGCCGGTGGATCTGGGCGAGGTCATCACCGAAGTGGTCCAGCAGTTCATGCCCGACGCGCGCGCCAAGGGCCTGACGCTCGCAGCGCGCATTCCGCCGCTGCCCGTGTTCGGGATGGCCGAGCCGGTGCTGCTGCGCCGGGCGCTGTTCAACCTCCTGCAAAACGCGCTGCGCTACACCGAGCGCGGCGGCGTGATGGTGGCGCTGCGCGTGCGCCAGAAGCATTTGCGCATCGAGGTCTGGGATACCGGCATCGGCATCGCGCCTGAGCATCAGAAAGACATCTTCTCGACGTACTACCAGGTTGAAAACCCCGAGCGCGATCCGAGCCAAGGCCTGGGTTTGGGCCTGTCGATCTACAAGGAATGTGTGCGTCTGCTGCGCGGGACGTTTGGCGTGCGCTCGGTGCCGGGGCGCGGCTCGATGTTCTGGATGGCGCTGCGGCCGGTGCCCGCCGAGATCAAGGCGCCGCTGGCCACGCAGCCGCGGGCCGAGCAGAAGCGCGCGGTGCTCGATCAGCCGCGGTTTTCGGGCGTGGTGCTGGTCGTGGACGACGACCCGCAGATCCGCAAGGCCTGGCACGCGCTGCTCGAAGCGTGGGGTGTGGAAGTCCACAGCGCCGCCGATGGCCGCTCCGCCGAGCAACTGCTGGCGCGCGGCATCCGCCCGCAGATCATCTTCTGCGACTTGCGCCTGCCCGGCGAGGAAGACGGCCTGCAACTGCTCGAACGCTGGCAAGTCAGCCACCCGGATGCCCACGCCGTGCTGCTGACTGGCGATCGCAACTCCGCCGCCCTCGCGCGCGCCGAAGAAGCCGGCTACCTGCTACTGGCCAAACCGATGGATCCGAACATGCTGCGCGTGCTGCTCAAGCGCTGGCTGCGCGGTCGCTCAGCCGAGCCGCAGGTCGCTTACTGACTGACGGAAATGTAAAACGGCGCCGTCGATGGCGGCGCCGAATTGATGAGGCCAGACGCTCAGTTCAGGCTGCGCCCGTCAGGCGGAAACGCTCCATGCGCGAGATGATCTGGATGCGCGTGCGTACGCCCAGCCGCTGCAAAATCGCCGAGACGTGTTCTTTGACGGTGTTTTCCGTCAGGCCCAACTGGCGTGCGATGGACTTGTTCGGCAGGCCTTCGAGCAGCAGCGCCAGGACCGAGCCTTGGCGCGGCGTCAGCCCCAGTTCTGCCGGCGTGATGGGGATGCCGTGCGAGGCGCCGCCCTTGCCGTTGGTGCCGCCCATATCGTCTTCCGACGGGAACGACGCGTCGCCGCCGAAAATACCGGCCACCGCCTTGGAGAAAGCATGGGCATCGGCGTGCTTGCCGATGAAGCCGATGGCGCCCAGCGCTTGTGCCTTGGCGACGATTTCCGGCGTGTTTTCGGCCGACATGAAGGCAAAGCGTGCTTCCGGCAGTTTGCCGCGCAGTTCGCGCATGGCGTCGAAGCCGGTGCAGTCGGACAGCCACACGTCCAGCAGCACGACGTCCGGCCGGACGCCTTCTTCAACCAGCGCAAGCGCCTGGCGCCGGCCAATAGCCGCGTGCACCTGAACTTCAGGCAAGGCGTGTGCAAGAAACGTGGTCGTGCCAGATAAGGCGAGAGGGTGGTCGTCGACCACCAGCAGGCTACGCAGCGAGCTCGTCATTCTTATTCCCCGGTGAGGGCAATGCCCTCTTGTTGTTGTACGCGTGTCGACCCGGCGCGGGCGATGGCCGACGGGCCGGGTGTCTCACCCTGTGCCGATCGACCGTCACGGTATCGCCCGCACGATGTTGCAGCGCAGGATGAACGGACGTTTGATACGCGTCGGATCACCGCTGGCAGCCCACCCGACCCCTCGGGAGCGCGGACAATTATGGCGCTGAGATTATCAGAGCGCGCCAAAGCGCGCCAACGGTTGCCCCTTCCTTTTGCCGGCATGACAGGGTTTTTGCCGGCATGCGTCGGCAAAATGCCACGGTGGCCGCAAAAGCGCCCGCGGCATGGCTGCGCAGGCATCACACCCGATTTTCTCGGGGAACTCCGGCGCACTTGATAAAATGCCGCGATGAAAAACATCGTCATTCTCATTTCCGGACGCGGTTCCAATATGGAAGCCATTGTCCGCGCCTGTCAGGCTGAAGGTTGGTCGGGACGCATTGCCGCCGTCATTTCTAATCGGCCCGATGCGGCAGGACTTAAATTTGCCGCTTCGCACGGCATTGCCACCGCGGTGGTCGACCATAAGGCGTTCCCCGATCGCGACAGCTTTGACGCCGCCCTGGCGCAGGTGATCGACGGCTTTTCGCCTGATCTGGTGGTGCTGGCCGGCTTTATGCGCATCCTTACGCCGGGCTTTGTAAAGCGCTACGCCGGGCGCATGCTGAACATTCATCCGTCGTTGTTGCCGTGCTTCCCGGGTTTGCACACGCACGAGGCCGCGTTGGCCATGGGCGTGAAGGTGCATGGCGCGACGGTGCATTTCGTCACGGCTGACCTGGACCACGGCCCGATCGTGCTGCAGGCCATCATCGACGTGCGCCAGGACGACACGCCGGATTCGCTGGCCGGGCGGCTGCTGGCGCAGGAACACACGATTTATCCGCGTGCCGTGCGCTGGTTCGTGGAAGGGCGGTTGTCGATCGAAGACGGTGTTGTGCGCGTCTCTCCGGATGAATCGCAGCTTGTCATTGGCGTCAACGCCAGGGAGGCAGCATGAGTCAAGATCGTCAGCGTTCGCGCGGCAATGGAAACGGCGGGTCGGCCAACAAGCGCGCGGGTTCCGGCGGTGGTGGCTGGTATCGGGCACCGCAGGGCAAGCCGGCACCGCGCAGCGCTCCGCGCCCGCGTACGGGCGTGCATGGCAGCCATCTGGAACACCTCGACAAGGTGCTTGCGCGCCTGCTCCACTTCGCGGCGCCCGCTGACATGGTGGTCAGCCAGTACTTCCGCGAGCACCACGAACTTGGCCACCGCGAGCGCGGCATCATCGCCGAAGCGGCCTTTGCTGTGCTTCGCCGCAAGGTGGAATTCGGCCAGTTTGCCGAGAGCGGCACTGGCCCGGCGCGTCGTCGCCTGGTGCTGCTCGGTTTGCTGCAGACGGCCGGGCGTGAGGCCATTGCCCCGTTCCTGAACCCGGCGGAGGCCGAATGGCTGGATCGCTGGGAAAACCGCGACCGCGCCGCGCTGGCCGCCCGCGTGCGCGCCAACCTGCCCGACTGGCTGTTCGACGCGCTGGTTGCCCAGCACAGTGCGGATTTCACCGAGGCACTGGCGCAAGCGTGGCTCACGCCCGCGCCGCTGGACTTGCGTGTGAATACGCTCAAGGGCGAGCGCGAAGCCGTGCTTGCCACACTGGCCGAGGCGGGTATCGAAGGTGCTGCGGCGCCGTTGTCGCCAGTGGGCATTCGCCTGGCGGGCAAGCCGGCGTTGAACAAGCTAGACATCTTCACCAACGGCACGGTCGAGGTGCAGGACGAGGGCAGCCAACTGCTGTGCCAATTGCTGGCGCCCAAGCGCGGCGAGATGGTGGTCGATTTCTGTGCCGGCGCTGGTGGCAAGACCTTGGCAATCGGCGCGGCGATGCGCTCGACGGGGCGCCTGTATGCCTTCGACGTATCGGAAAAGCGCTTGTCGAACCTGGGGCCACGCTTGGCGCGCAGCGGCCTGTCGAACGTGCATCCGGGCCGCATCGACAGCGAGCACGATGCCAAGGTCAAGCGCCTGGCGGGCAAGATCGATCGCGTGCTGGTCGACGCCCCGTGCAGCGGCTTGGGCACGCTGCGCCGCAATCCGGACCTGAAGTGGCGCCAATCTGCGCAGGCCGTGGAAGAAATGTCGGCCAAGCAGTTGTCGATCCTGACATCGGCGGCCCGGCTGCTGAAGCCGGGTGGCCGCCTCGTCTACGCGACCTGCAGCGTGTTGGCGCGCGAGAACCAGCAGGTGGTCGAGCAATTCCTGGCTGCGCATGAAGACTTCGTGCTCGTGCCCGCCGGTGAGGTGCTCGCCGCGCAGAAGATCGCCCTGGAAATGGGGCCCTACCTGGAGCTGTATCCGCACACGCATCAGACCGACGGCTTCTTCGCGGCCGTGCTGGAGCGCCGCGCATGATGCTGCGCCGTTTGGGTTGGCTGCTGGCCGCATGGCTGGCGTTTGCTGCAGGTGGCGTGGCGCTGGCCCGCAGCACGCCGCCGGTGCAGCCGGCCAAGGGTACGGTGCAGGCTGCGTTCACACCCGACGATGACATCGAAGGGTTGTTGGCAGACGCCATCGACCAAGCGCGTGAGCAGGTGCTGGTGCAGGCGTATCTGCTGTCGAACAAGGCGATTACGCGTGCGCTGCTGGCGGCGCATCAGCGCGGGGTGGATGTGCGGGTGCTGGCCGATCGCGAGCAGATGACGCGCTCCGGCGGCAGCCGCGTGCCCGAGGTGGCCAATGCGGGCATCCCCGTCTGGCTGGAGGTGCGCTACAAGAACGCACACAACAAGGTCATCGTGATCGACGCGCGCGGGGCGCATCCGGTGCTGGTCACCGGCAGCTTCAACTTTACGCAGACCGCGCAGCGCGGTAATGCTGAGAACGTGCTGATCGTGCGCGGCGACGCCGATCTTGCCCAGCGCTATGCCGCCAACTGGCAGAAGCATGCGGGTGATGCGTTGCCCTATCGGACCCAATAAGGGTTCGCAATAACCGGTCACGCCAATGAACGGATTGCCGCTGAATCTGAACCATATCGCGCTGGGCCACATGATCGACGACATCGTCTCCGATCTGGGTGGGCCGCGCTTCATCTGGCAACTGGGCGTGCTGGTGCTGGTGCTCGTTGCCGCGTGGCTGGTCGCGCGACCGATTTCGCGGCGCCTGCATACGGCCCATGTGAACGACACGTTCGCCTTGCGTTTTGCCTGGTCGAGCCTGGAGCGGGCGGTGTTTCCGCTGATCGGCTGGCTGCTGGTGGTGGGCGCGCGCTATGCCCTGATCGGCACCATGCCGATCAGCGTGTTCCGCCTGGCTGCCGTGCCGCTGTTCGGCCTGGCGATTCTCTATCTCGGCTTCTACGTGCTGCGCCGTGTGCTGTCGGGCAATGGAGAATTGCATGGCATGCTCGTCGTCGCCGAGCGGGTGCTGACCACGCTGATGTGGGTGGGCATGGTGCTCTATGTACTGGGCGTGCTGGGCGACGTGGTGGATTACCTCGACGGCATTCGCTTTGCGCTGGGCGGCAAGCAGAAGGTGAGCCTCGCTGCCATGCTGATGGGCGTGGTGTGGATTCTCGTCACAGTGCTCGTGGCGATGTGGTTCGGCTCGTGGCTGGACAGCCGCATTACGCGCGCTTCGGCCATTGATGCCAACCTGAAGGTGGTGCTGTCGCGTGTAACCAAGGCGGTGCTGCTGCTGGTGTCGCTGCTGCTGAGCCTGTCGCTCGTGGGCATCGATTTGACGGTGCTGTCGGTGTTTGGCGGCGCGCTGGGTGTGGGCTTGGGCTTTGGCTTGCAGAAGATCGCCAGCAATTACGTCTCGGGCTTCATTATCCTGCTCGAGCGCTCGCTCAAGCTCGGCGATCAGATTACGGTCAGCACATACACCGGCATCGTCACGCAGATCCGCACGCGCTACACCGTGGTGCGCAACGGCGATGGCGATACGCTGGTTCCGAACGAGCTGATGGTCGCGCAGGCGGTGCAGAACCACAACGAGCGCGGCACCGTGCGCGTGGCAGTGCGCGTGCAGGCATCGTATGCTGCCGATCCCGAAGCCGTGCTGGCGCTGCTGCTGCAATGCGCCGAGGGCATCCCGCGCATTCTGCCCGAGCCGGCGCCTGCCGCTTTCATGGCCTTGTTTGCCGACAGCGGCATCGAATACGAACTTGGTGTGTGGATCGGCGATCCGCACAACGGCAAGCTTGGCGTGCAATCTGACCTGAACCGCGCCATCTATCGCCGCTTCAAAGAGGCCGGCATCGACATTCCGTATCCGCAAAGGGAAGTGCGTGTGCTCGGGCCGTTGGCGCTGCAGCAGGGCGCTTCAAGCACTTCGGGTGATGCGGTAGCCTCATCCGGCGCGTCCCTGCAGGCCTAACACACCTGCGGGCGGAACGGTGCACCCTTGTCCGAGGTCAAAACGGCGGTTTTCCCCCATGGAATAGAGGGGGTATTCGGTTAAAATGCCGATTGCTCCCACAAAGGATCAGACGGGCCGTCGCAAAGGCCTAGCATTTGCGACAAAGCACCGCAAATACCTTGTATTGCGCTGGGGCGGAGATCACATGACCGGCAGCGAGAAGCTCGCCGATGTGACGCGCAAGCCGGGTGCCAGCACCCGAATCACCGCCAACACGACCCCATTGTCGTAACGCTACGACAGCGGATGGCCTTAAGAGGCAGCACCGTCCCGATCGATTGACGGACCAAAGGCTGCTTTGATCACCCCGAGTTGACCACGGAGAACACTTTGATCGACTCCTTTCTGACTTTCCTTGCCAACGGCACCCTGGATTGGGCCTGGTGGCAGATTCTGATTTTCACGCTGGTGATGACGCACATCACCATCGCCAGCGTCACGATTTTTCTGCACCGTTGCCAAGCGCACCGTGCGCTGGACGTGCATCCCATCGCCGGACACTTCTTCCGTTTCTGGCTGTGGATGACCACCGGCATGGTTACCAAGGAATGGACCGCCATTCACCGCAAGCACCACGCTAAGTGCGAAACCGAAGAGGATCCGCACAGCCCGCAGACCCGTGGCATCCGCAAGGTGCTGATGGAAGGTGCTGAGCTGTATCGCGCCGAGGCCAAGAACAAGGAAACGATCCAGAAGTTTGGCCACGGTACGCCGGACGATTGGGTCGAGAAGAACGTGTATTCGAAGTTCACATGGCAGGGCGTCGGTTTGATGCTGATTCTGGACGTGTTGATGTTCGGCGCGCTGGGCCTGACGGTGTGGGCGGTGCAGATGCTGTGGATCCCGATCCACGCCGCCGGCATCATCAACGGCCTGGGCCACTTCTGGGGCTACCGCAACTTCGACTGCGAAGACGCTTCGACCAATGTGTCGCCGTGGGGCATCATCATCGGCGGCGAAGAGCTGCACAACAACCACCACACGTACGCCACGTCGGCCAAGTTCTCGGTCAAGTGGTATGAGTTCGATATCGGCTGGGGCTACATCCGAGCGCTGGAGATCGTTGGTCTGGCGAAGGTCAAGAAAGTGGCGCCCAAGGCTCGTTTTGGCGACGTGAAGCCGGTTGACCAGAACACGCTGGAAGCCATCATCGCAAACCGTTACGACGTGATGGCCCGCTACGCTAAGACTGTGAAGACGGCTTACCGCCAAGAGCTGGCCAAGCTGAAGGACTCGCGGGCTGTGGAGTATCGTGCACTGAAGCCCGCTCGCAAGTGGTTCCACCGCGACGAAACCAAGCTGGGCGCGCCGCAGCGTGAGCAACTCTCGCAAATCGTGTCGGACCATTCGGCGTTGCACACCTTCGTTGAGATGCGCCGCGAGCTTGGCGCGCTATGGGGTCGTTCGAACGCCACGCGTGAGCAACTCCTGCATCAACTGCAAGAGTGGTGCAAGCGCGCTGAGGAAAGCGGCATCCACGCGCTGCAGGAATTTGCCGTTCGCCTGCGCCGTTACGCCTGAGTTTCTTGTTTCATAGGTGAAGCCCCGCTCCGCAGCGGGGCTTTTCTTTTGGGTAAACTGCCCCAACTCACATTTTTTATAGGCCGCGACTATGTATCGCGGTGCCAGTCCTCCTCACACGCCGTCCGTTTCATTGCCGCGCCAGCTTCTCGGCGCCTTAACAGCGCGAATGGACGCGGAGACCACCATGGAAACCCACATCAAGACGGTTGAATTTGAGCGCCCGGATATGCTTTCCGAGGCGCAATCCGGCGCCAGTTGCGTGGCCCACGCCTGGGCCAAGGTGCCGCCGGTGCTGTCGCACGAGGAACGCGACGAACTGAAGGCTCGCATCAAGCGCCTGCTCAAGGAACGCGAGGCCGTCCTGGTCGCGCACTACTACGTTGACGCTGACCTGCAAGACCTGGCCGAGGAGACCGGTGGCTGCGTGTCCGATTCGCTGGAGATGGCGCGCTTCGGCCGCGACCATTCGGCCAAGACACTGATCGTGGCGGGCGTGCGCTTCATGGGCGAGACCGCCAAGATTCTGAGCCCCGAAAAGACCGTGTTGATGCCGGATCTTGACGCGACCTGCTCGCTGGATCTGGGTTGCCCGCCGGATGAGTTCGCCGCCTTCTGCGACGCGCATCCGGATCGCACCGTGGTCGTCTATGCCAATACCAGTGCCGCCGTGAAGGCGCGTGCCGACTGGATGGTGACCTCATCGATTGGCCTGAAGATCGTTCAGCACCTGCATGCGCAGGGAAAGAAGATCCTGTGGGCGCCCGATCGCCACCTGGGCAGCTACATTCAGAAGCAGACCGGCGCCGACATGCTGATGTGGCAGGGCTCCTGTTTGGTGCACGACGAGTTCAAGGGCGTGGAGCTCGACCTGCTGCGCGCCGAGCACCCGAACGCGAAGATTCTCGTCCACCCTGAATCGCCTGAATCGGTGGTGGCGCAGGCCGATGTGGTGGGTTCGACTTCGCAGCTGATTGCGGCAGCGCAGTCGTTGCCGGCGCAGGAATTCATCGTGGCGACCGACAACGGCATCCTGCACAAGATGCGCATGGCGGCCCCGGGCAAGCGCTTCATCGAGGCGCCGACCGCCGGCAACGCCGCCACCTGCAAGAGCTGCGCGCATTGCCCTTGGATGGCGATGAATGCGCTGACCAATCTGGCCGAGGTGCTGGAGACCGGTCGCAACGAGATCCACGTGGATCCCGCCGTCGGCAAGCAGGCCGTGGTCTGCATCGATCGCATGCTGGACTTTGCCGCGCGGGAAAAGGCCATGGTCCGCCCGCAAGGTGAATTGGCAGCCAACGCGCAACTCTTTCAAGGAATCGGCCCGGCATGACGGCAACCCAGATGAATACGACGAGCTTTGCCGCACCGGCTCAGGCAATTTTCGATAGCTTTGGCCTGGCACTGCGCGAGGCGCTGTCCGCCAACGTGTCTGCTGCTATTGCCGAGGACGTGGGCACGGGTGACCGCACCGGTTTGCTGATCCCCGCCGATCGCCATGCTCGCGCGCGGGTGATCGTGCGCGAGACCGCCGTGCTGTGCGGCACGCCTTGGTTCGATGCGTGCATGCGCGCCATTGATCCGGCGCTGCGCGTTACATGGCGCCAGCACGAAGGCGACCGCATGGCGCCCGATTCGGTGGTGTGCGAGATTGAAGGCCCGGCGCGATCCCTGCTGACAGCCGAACGCCCGTCGCTGAACTTCCTGCAATTGCTTTCCGGTGTGGCGACAACGACGTCGCGTTACGCTGCGGCCATCGACGGCACGCGCGCCCGCGTGCTCGATACGCGCAAGACGCTGCCGGGCCTGCGCCTGGCGCAAAAGTACGCCGTGCGTATCGGTGGTGGCGAGAATCAACGCCTGGCGTTGTATGACGGCATCCTGATCAAGGAAAACCACATTGCTGCGGCGGGTGGCGTGACGGCAGCCCTGCGTGCAGCGCAGGCACTGAACACCGGCGTGACAATCCAGATCGAAGTAGAAACGCTGACTCAGCTTGAAGAGGCGCTGGCGGCGGGCGCTACGTCCGTGCTGCTCGACAACTTCGAGCCGCCCGCGATGCGTGAGGCTGTGCGCGTAACGGCGGGCAGGGCGCTGCTGGAGGTGTCCGGCGGCGTGAACATCGAGACGATCCGCGCATTTGCCGAAACGGGTGTGGACCGTGTCTCTGTCGGCGCGCTGACGAAGGACGTGCGCGCGACCGACTTCTCTTTGCGGATCGTCGAGTAAGCCTTAGCGTTTCCGGGCGATCTGCCGATGGGTGGGCTGCATGACCGTCGGCAGCGCCTTGGGCAATGTCTCGGGGTAGTCGCGCGAGAAATGCAGGCCGCGGCTCTCATGCCGTGATAGCGCACTGTCGACGATCAGCGAGGCGGCCTCGACGAGGTTGCGCAGCTCCAGCAGATCGTGGCTCACGCGGAAGTTGGCGTAGTACTCCGTAATTTCTTCGCGCAACAGGGCGATGCGGTGCTGCGCGCGCTCCAGCCGCTTGTTCGTGCGCACGATGCCGACGTAGTTCCACATCATGCGCCGCAGCTCGTCCCAGTTGTGCGAGACGACGACTTCCTCATCGGGGTCGGTCACGCGGCTCTCATCCCACGCGGGAATCTGTGCCGATGTGGGGTCCGAGGGCGGTTGCGCGAGAATGTCTTCCGCCGCGCCACGCCCGATCACCATGCATTCCAGCAGCGAATTGCTCGCCAGTCGATTGGCGCCGTGCAGGCCGGTGTAGGCCGTCTCGCCCACGGCGTACAGGCCGGCGATATCCGTGCGCCCGAGGTGGTCCGTCACCACGCCGCCGCACGTGTAGTGCGCCGCCGGCACAACGGGAATCGGTTGGCGCGTGATGTCGATGCCGAGTTCCAGGCAGCGCGCCATGATGGTTGGGAAATGTTCCTTGAGGAACTCTGGGCTCTGGTGGCTGATGTCCAGGTAGACGCAATCCAGGCCGCGTTTCTTCATCTCGAAGTCGATGGCGCGGGCGACGATATCGCGCGGAGCCAGCTCAGCGCGCTCATCGTGCGCCGGCATGAAGCGCGTGCCGTCAGGCAGGATCAGCTTGCCGCCTTCGCCGCGCACGGCTTCGGTAATCAGGAACGATTTTGCGAACGGGTGATACAGGCACGTGGGATGGAACTGGATGAACTCCATGTTCGCCACACGACAGCCTGCGCGCCAAGCCATGGCGATGCCGTCGCCGCTGGCCGTGTCCGGATTCGTCGTGTAGAGGTAGACCTTGCCTGCGCCGCCCGTGGCCATCACGGTTTGGCTTGCGGTAATCGTCTTGACGTGGCCCGATGCAATGTCGAGTGCGTACAGGCCATGGCAGCGCATGCCCGGCTGGCCCAACTTCGCATCGGTAATCAGGTCGATCGCAAAGTGGTCTTCCAGCAGCGTGATGTTCGGGTGGTTGCGCACCTTCTCAACCAGCGTCGTGACCACGGCATGGCCGGTGGCATCGGCGGCGTGGATGATGCGTCGATGGCGATGGCCGCCTTCGCGCGTCAGGTGGAAGCCGAGTTCAGCCTGCTCGTCACGCGTGAAAGGTACGCCATGGCCGATCAACCATTCAATGGCCGAGCGCCCATTTTCGACGATGTAGCGGGTGGCAGCTTCATCGCATAGCCCCGCCCCGGCGATGAGCGTGTCGTCTACGTGCTCGTCATGGCTGTCGCCTGAATCGAGCACTGCGGCAATGCCGCCCTGCGCCCAATCGCTTGCGCCTTCAGGCAGGCTGCGTTTGCTGATGACGACCACGCGGCGGTGATCGGCTAGATGCAGGGCGACGGTCAGACCCGCCAAGCCGCTGCCAACAACGGCAACATCGAAATTCATGAAAGACGCGGGACGCGGTGCAGGCGCGGCTGGTGAGTAACACAGTCGCGTGTCAATCGGAAAGAAGAGCAGTGTACACCGCAGCATGCGCCAAACAGCAGGCAACAAAAAACCCGCCTGAGAGCGGGTTTTTGCTGTCGGTCATGCCGACGGAAACAAGATGCGCAATCCGCGAGGATTACTTGATCTTGGTTTCCTTGTAAGCGACGTGCTTGCGGGCGACGGGATCGAACTTCATGATCTCCATCTTTTCCGGCTTGGTGCGCTTGTTCTTGGTGGTCGTGTAGAAATGACCCGTACCTGCGGTCGATTCCAGCTTGATCTTGTCGCGTCCGCCTTTGCTGGCCATGTTTAACTCCTAATTAGACTTCGCCGCGTGCGCGCAGGTCCACGAGCACTTCGTCGATGCCTTTTTTATCGATCAGGCGCAGACCAGCGTTCGAGACGCGCAGGCTCACCCAGCGGTTTTCGGATTCGACCCAGAAGCGACGATTCTGCAGGTTCGGCAGAAAACGGCGCTTGGTCTTGTTGTTTGCGTGGGAAACGTTATTGCCGACCATCGGCGCTTTCCCGGTCACTTGACAGACGCGTGCCATGGAGCACTCCTAACTAAATTCGTTGGCTACAGTTTGCGACCGGGCGCTGGGACCAAAACCAAGCGCAGCGCCACTGTAGGGGTGGGACTTCAGCGAAACGCGGATTATACACACAAAACCGCTGGCAAATCAACGAGATCGATGGATTGCCGTTGGGCACTGTGCAATGCGGCATCGGCGCTACATTTTGCCGTGTTCCCGGAAGCCGTAGACGTGAGTGCGACCGACGATCATGTGATCCAGGACCATCACGTCGAGCATGGCCAGCGCGCGGCACAACTCGCGGGTCAGCGTGATGTCGGATTCGCTGGGCTCTGTATTCCCGGTCGGGTGGTTGTGGGCCAGGATCACGGCGGCTGCATTGTGATGTAGCGCGCGCTTGGCAATCTCGCGCGGATAGACGCGGGCTTCCGTCAGCGTGCCCCGGAAGAGTTCCTCCCAGGCAATCAGTCGGTGTCGCACATCTAAAAAGAAGCAGGCAAAAACCTCGTGCGGGCGGTGGCCGAGTGTCAGGCGCAAGAAATCTTTCACGCTTTGTGGAGAGTCGAAGGTCTGGCCCTGGGTGAAGTCTTCTTTTAGTGCACGCCGACCAACTTCGAGCAGCGCATGCAGTTGCGCATATTTGGCGGGGCCCATGCCGTTGATCGACGAGAACTCCTGTTGTGACGCATGGCACAGTCGTGCGAGCGATCCAAAGTGCGTGAGCAGTTCGCGGGCGAGGTCGACAGCGCTTTTGCCTGGCATGCCCACGCGCAGGAAGATGGCTAGCAATTCCGCGTCGGAGAGCGCGGCGGGGCCGTGGGCGAGCAGTTTTTCACGGGGCCGCTCGTGGGCGGGCCAGTCGACGATTGCCATAGGGTTGGGATGAGCGGAGGAAAGGCCCTGTCAGCGAGAGTGCGGTGGGCTTCGCGCCTGCGGCCGCGGGGAGGGCTGACGTACAATAACGGGTTACTTTTTGGTCAAGCAGGTTAAGCGTGCAAAATTTGGTGAACGAGGCGTCCGGGGCGGCGCCGAGCGACGCAGGCAAGGTGGTTGGCCCGGATTCCTTTCTGACGCTGCACTACCGCATCGCGCTGGAAAACGACACGGACATCGTCACCACGTTCGACGACAAGCCGGCCACGCTGTTGCTGGGGCAAGGCCAGATGGCGCCGACGCTGGAACAGGCGCTGCTCGGTATGCGCGAGGGCGAGCGCACGACGTTCCGCCTGGCTCCCGAGCACGCGTTCGGCCCACGTAATCCGGAACTGTTGCAGCGCGTGTCGCTGGCCACGCTGCGCGAAAACTCTTCGTTTGAAGAGGATTACCAGCCGGGCGACCTGGTTGAGTTCAATGCGCCGAGCGGCGGTAAATATGCGGGTGTGCTCAAGGAAGTCGGTGAGACCTCTGCACTGTTTGACTTCAACCACCCGCTGGCTGGCCAGACGATCGTGTTTGAAGTCCAGTTGATCGGCATCCTCTGATATGAGCAACGCTGTGAACACCCCGCTCGATTCCATTGATCCTGTCACCCAGGCCGACGCCGAGGTCTTGCTGGCGCAGCCGCGCGGCTTCTGCGCCGGCGTGGATCGCGCCATCGAGATCGTCGAGCGCGCGCTGGAGCTGTTTGGCGCGCCCATTTACGTGCGTCACGAGATCGTGCACAACGCGTATGTCGTGGGCGATCTGCGCAACAAGGGCGCGGTGTTCGTGCAGGAGCTCGATGATGTGCCCGTGGGCGGCACGGTCATCTTCAGCGCGCATGGTGTGTCGCGTGCGGTGCGCGAGGCGGCGGAGGCGCGCGGCCTACGCGTGTTCGATGCGACTTGCCCGCTGGTGACCAAGGTGCACGTGGAAGTCTCGAAGATGCGCGCGCAGGGTTTCGAGATCATCATGATCGGGCACAAGGGGCACCCCGAGGTGGAGGGCACCATGGGCCAAGCCAACGACGGCATGCTGCTGGTCGAATCCGTCGACGACGTAGCGCATCTTGAGGTGAAAGACCCGACGCGTCTGGCCTACGTGACGCAGACCACGTTGTCGGTGGACGAGACCCAGGAGATTGTGGCGGCCATCAAGGCGCGTTTTCCGGCGGTGCACGAGCCGAAGAAGCAGGACATTTGCTACGCGACGCAGAATCGCCAAGACGCGGTGAAATTCATGGCGCCGCAAGTGGAAGTGGTGATCGTGGTCGGCAGTCCGAACAGCTCGAACTCGAACCGCCTGCGTGAGCTGGCCGAAAAGCTGGGTGTGCCTGCCTATATGGTGGACACGCCTGAACAGGTGAGGCCCGAATGGGTGGCGGGCAAGCGCCGCGTCGGGCTGACGGCGGGGGCTTCGGCGCCCGAAGAACTGGCGCAATCGATCGTTGACCGCCTCAAGGCGCTGGGCGCGCGCACTGTGCGTCCGCTTGATGGCATCCAGGAAAACATGTCCTTCCCCCTTCCGAGGGGTCTTCAAATCAATTGAATGCCTTTATGTAAATGCCCACTTAAAAGCGCACAAAAACTGTGCGCCCTAATGCGGTGCATAAAGCGCTTTTGAGGAATCGACGGCCACTTCTTTCAGGAGTGGCCGTTTTGTTTTGTGCATTGCAGAAACCTCTTCAATACCGGCGAAGCCTTGATTTATCGTGGGAATCGCCCGCCAAGCCGTACAAATAGGGGGTTTCCCCTAGTCTGGCACGGTTCTTGATAAGCCTATGCGCCGTTCGCGAATGCCTGCGCGAAATGACGCCTGTTTGGGCATTGGGGAAAGCCCGTAAAGCGGCGTAGTTACTGCAAAAATCGTTGTTGCGACGCGTATTGCATCTGCAATAAAAGGGGATACAATTCGCGCGTTTCAAATTGAAACAATCGGCGCGGGGGGAGCGGCCGGGAGGCAGGACGCTCTTCTTGCTCTTGCGAGATCTAGGAGATCACTCATGCAAATTAAGTTTGCCAAAGTTCTGCCGCTTGCGGCTGCCGTGGCACTCGTAGCAGCTTGCGGTAAGAACGAGGAAAAGCCCGCAGACCAAGCTGCTGCACCTGCAGCAACGTCGGCTCCGGCTGCTGCTGCCGGCGGCGAGACCGTCGTCAAGATCGGTCACGCGGCTCCGCTCACGGGCGGTATTGCTCACCTTGGCAAAGACAACGAAAACGGTGCACGCCTGGCCGTTGAAGAAGCCAACAAGGACGGCCTGACCATCGACGGCAAGAAGATCAAGCTGGAACTGGTCGGTGAAGACGATGCGGGCGACCCGAAGACCGGCACCGCCGTCGCCCAGAAGCTGGTTGACGAGCACGTTGTTGCTGTCGTGGGCCACCTGAACTCGGGCGTTTCGATCCCGGCTTCGAAGATCTACAGCGATGCAGGCATCGTGCAGATCTCGCCGTCGTCGACGAACCCTGACTACACCAAGCAAGGCTTCAAGACGACCTACCGCGTGGTTGCGACCGACGCGCAGCAAGGCCCGGCACTGGCGAACTACGCCGCCAAGACCTTGGGCGCCAAGACCGTGGCCATCGTTGACGATGCCACCGCCTACGGTAAGGGCCTGGCCGACGAGTTCGAGAAGACCGCGAAGGCTGACGGCGTGAACGTCGTGGCGCGTGAGGCCACCAACGACAAGGCGACCGACTTCAAGGCCATTCTGACCAAGATCAAGGGCAAGAAGCCGGACGTGATCATGTACGGCGGCATGGATGCCACCGGCGGTCCGTTCGCCAAGCAAGCCAAGGAACTGGGCATCACGGCCAAGATCGTTGGCGGCGACGGCGTGTGTACCGACAAGGTGGCCGAACTGGCTGGCGACGCGATCGACAACATCGTCTGCTCGGAAGCAGGCCTGGCGCTGTCGAAGATGGAGAAGGGCGCGGACTTCGAGAAGAAGTACCAAGCGCGCTTCAACACGCCGGTGCAGATCTACGCACCGTTCACGTATGACGCCGTCAACGTGATCATCGACGCGATGAAGCGTGCCAACTCGACCGATCCGGCCAAGATCCTGGCTGCCATGCCGGCAACCAACTACAACGGCGTGATCGGCAACATCGCGTTCGACGACAAGGGTGACCTGAAGCAAGGCTCCATCACCCTGTACAACTACAAGGACAAGAAGAAGAGCGTTCTTGACGTTGTGAAGATGTAATCGAAGGGTTATCCGCCCTAAAAACGGCACCGCGACTACCCCTGCGGTGCCGTTTTTTATAGCCTCGCCAATGAAACAAGGCCCTCACCATGGGCGTGTCGGCAGGCCGCTTACCAGCAACCTCACCTTACCCATCCGATTGATCGCATACCTTGCGGGCACGTCATCCCGTCGCCTACAACAAAGCAAGGCATAGCAGGAGCTGTTCTCATGGATATCTTTATCCAGCAGATCGTGAACGGTCTGGTGCTCGGCAGCATTTACGCGCTGATCGCACTTGGCTACACCATGGTCTACGGTATTCTCGGCATCATCAACTTCGCCCACGGCGATGTTCTGATGGTTGGGGCAATGTCTGCCCTGACTGCCATCAACTTCCTCCAAAAGTATTTCCCCAATCTGCCTGACTGGCTCACGCTGGTGTTTGCGTTGCTGTTTGCAATGCCGGTCTGCGCCATCGTGGCCTACACCATCGAACGTGTCGCTTACCGGCCGCTGCGCAATGCGCCGCGCCTGGCGCCGCTGATCACTGCCATCGGCGTGTCGATCGTGCTGCAGACGCTTGCGATGATGATCTGGTCGCGCAACCCCCTCACCTTCCCGCAACTGCTGCCTTCGAGCCCGATTGATATCGGCTCCACCGGCGCAACGATTACGGGCAAGGAAATCGTCATCATCGTGGTCTCGATCCTGGTGATGGTTGGGCTGATCCTGTTGGTCAACCGCACCAAGCTTGGCCGCGCGATGCGCGCTACCGCCGAGAACCAGCGTGTGGCAGGCCTGATGGGCGTCAACCCGAACTTCGTGATCTCCGCCACCTTCATGATCGGCGCAGCCATGGCTGCGGTCGCAGGCGTGATGATGGCGACCAACTACGGCAACGCTCACTTCTACATGGGCTTCATCCCAGGCCTGAAGGCGTTTACCGCCGCAGTGCTGGGCGGCATCGGCAACCTGGCAGGCGCCATGGTTGGCGGCATGCTGCTGGGCCTGATCGAAGCACTGGGTGCCGGTTATATCGGCGATCTGACTGGCGGTGTGTTCGGTTCGAACTACCAGGATGTGTTCGCATTCATCGTGCTGATTGGCGTGCTGCTGTTCCGCCCGTCCGGCATCATGGGCGAACGCGTTGCGGACCGCGCATAAGAAGGGGAGCGCCATGACAGAAAATTTCAAAGCGCCGATGAAGACGCGCGCCGCGCTGTACGGCTTCCTGATCCTCGCGATCTTCGCGCCGTTCATCGTGGGAGCCGCAGGTGGCAACTACTGGGTGCGCGTGCTGGACTTCGCACTGCTGTACATCATGCTGGCCCTGGGCCTGAACATCGTGGTGGGCTTTGCCGGCCTGCTCGACCTGGGCTACATCGCGTTCTACGCGGTGGGTGCCTACATGATGGCGTTGCTGGGTTCGCCGCACCTGTCCAATCAGTTTGAGTGGATCCACAATCTGTTCCCCAATGGGCTGCACCTGATCGTCTGGTGGGTGATTCCGCTGGGTGCCGGGTTGGCGGCGCTGTTCGGCATTCTGCTGGGCACGCCGGTGCTGAAGCTGCGCGGTGACTACCTCGCCATCGTGACGCTGGGCTTTGGTGAAATCATCCGGATCTTCATGAACAACCTCGACCGCCCGGTGAACATCACCAACGGTCCGAAGGGCATCAACCTGATCGAGCCGGTCAAGATCTTCGGGTTCGACTTCTCGAAGCGCCATGACTTCTTCGGCATCCGCTTCGACTCGGTCTACATGTACTACTACCTGTTCGTGTTCCTGGCCGCGATCATCATCATCGTGTGCCTGCGCTTGCAGAACTCGCGTATCGGTCGTGCATGGGTGGCGCTGCGTGAAGATGAAATCGCCGCCAAGGCGATGGGCATCAACACGCGCAACATCAAGCTGCTGGCCTTTGCGATGGGTGCGTCGTTCGGTGGGGTGTCGGGTGCGATGTTCGCGTCGTTCCAGGGCTTCGTGTCGCCGGAATCGTTCGTGCTGTGGGAGTCGATCTACATCCTGGCAATCGTGGTGCTCGGCGGTATGGGCCATATCCCGGGCGTGATCCTGGGCGGCATTTTGCTGGTGGGCTTCCAGGAACTGCTGCGCGCGCTGGCCGAGCCGGTGCAGAACAAGCTGTTCGGCCATGTGATCGTGGAAGCGGAAGTGCTGCGTCAGCTGCTGTTCGGCCTGGCGATGGTGGTGGTGATGCTGTATCGCCCCGCGGGCCTGTGGCCCTCGCCGCGCAAGGAAGACCGTCCGCAAAAGCAGCGGGCTGGTGGACTGTCCCGTATCTGATGGAGGCACGCACATGAGCAACAACAACGTCCTCCTCTCGATCCGAGGAGTCCAGAAGCGTTTCGGCGGCCTGCAAGCGCTGTCCGACGTGAGCCTGGAAATTCGCGAAGGTGAAATCTACGGCCTGATCGGCCCGAACGGCGCCGGCAAGACCACGTTCTTCAACGTCATCACGGGTTTGTACACGCCGGACGCCGGTGAGTTCGTGCTGGGCGGTACGCCCTACCAGCCGACTGCCGTGCACGAAGTGGCCAAGGCTGGTATTGCGCGCACGTTCCAGAACATCCGTCTGTTCGGCGACATGACTGCGGCGGAGAACGTCATGGTCGGCCGCCACGTGCGCACCAAGGCCGGTCTGATCGGCGCGGTGTTCCGCACCAAGGCGGCACGCGAGGAAGAAGCCTCCATCGAAGACTGGGCGCACGATCTGCTGGACTACGTCGGCATCGGCAAGTACGCCAACTACACGGCGCGCAACCTGTCGTACGGTCACCAGCGTCGTCTGGAAATCGCACGTGCCCTGGCCACGCAGCCCAAGCTGCTGGCCCTCGACGAACCGGCTGCCGGCATGAACGCCACCGAAAAGGTGGAGCTCCGGGGCCTGCTCGACAAGATCCGTTCTGACGGCAAGACCATCCTGCTCATCGAGCACGATGTGAAGCTGGTGATGGGCCTGTGCAACCGCCTGACCGTGTTGGATTACGGCAAGGTGATCGCACAAGGCCTGCCGCAGGAAGTGCAGACCAACCCGGCGGTGATCGAGGCCTACCTCGGCGCGTCAGCGCACTGACGCAGAGGAACGGAATATGAAACCAGTAATGTTGAAGATCGACAGCCTGAAGGTCGCTTACGGCGGCATCCAGGCGGTCAAGGGCGTGGATCTGGAGATTCGCGAAGGTGAGCTGGTCACGCTGATCGGTGCCAACGGCGCCGGCAAGACGACCACCATGAAGGCCATCACCGGCCTGCAAGGCTGGGCCGGCGGTGACGTGCAGTATCTGGGCAAGTCCATCAAGGGCGTGCCGAGCTACAACCTGCTCAAGCAGGGCTTGGCGATGGTGCCGGAAGGCCGCGGCGTGTTCGCGCGCATGACCATCGTCGAGAACCTGCAGATGGGCGCCTTCACGCGCAACGACGAGGCCCAGATCAAGGCCGATATCGACCGCATGTTCGGCATCTTCCCGCGCCTGAAGGAACGTGCAAACCAGCTGGCCGGCACGATGTCGGGCGGCGAGCAGCAGATGCTGGCCATGGCGCGTGCGCTGATGAGCCAACCGAAGCTGCTGCTGCTGGACGAGCCTTCGATGGGTCTCTCCCCGATCATGGTGGAGAAGATCTTCGAGGTCGTGCGCGACATCTCGGCGCAAGGCGTGACCGTGCTGCTCGTTGAGCAGAACGCGCGCCTGGCGCTGCAGGCAGCGCACCGCGGCTACGTGATGGACTCCGGTCTCATCACCATGAGCGGCGATGCCAAGCAGATGCTGGACGACCCGAAGGTGCGTGCCGCCTATCTGGGCGAATAAGCACCCTCAAGCATCATGAAAAAGCCCCGCAATTGCGGGGCTTTTTCTTTGCGCGTGCCCGACGATTCAGGCAGATGCTGCTGTGTAGATGTTCGGCCGATGCAATTGCATGAACCCGACGCCCTCCGGCACATCGGCAAAGCCATGTTTGCGATAAAGCCAGTCGGCGCCCGTTGTCACCAACACTGTGCGGCGCAGCGTCTGCAGGTCCGGATGCTCGCGCAGGAAATCCATCAGCGCGTGCGAGACGCCTTTCCCGCGCCAATCCGGTAGCACGAACACATCGCATAAGTACCCGAACGTTGCACGGTCGGTGATGACACGCGCAAAACCCACGAGCTCGCCATGTGAGTCATCGTCGTTCTGTCGATAGGCGGCGAAGCAGAGCGAATTTTCGACCGATCGGTCAAACACATCGCGGGGCAGGCCGCGGGCCCAGAACGTTTCCTGCGAGAGGAAGTTGTAGATGTCGTCCAGCGGAAGCCACGCGGAATCATCGGACAACACGATCCCCGTGGCCGGAACTTCTCGCGTCACGGCCATGGCAAACCTCAGAGTGGGAGCAGCGATGGAGCGATGAAGGGCGACGCATTGCGCGCCGCCCCCGGGTCAAACGATGCGTGTTAGGCGTGCGCCTTCAGCAGCGTGCGCAGCATGCCGATCATCGTGTCGATTTCTTCAGTCGTCACGTTGAGCGCGGGCATGAATCGGAGGATGTTCGGACGCGGGGCGTTCAGCAGCAGGCCCGTCGGGTTCATCTCGCGCGCGGCTTCGACCAGTTGGCCGCCGATGTCCTTGCCGAGCAGCAGTGCGCGCAGCAGGCCGTCACCGCGTTCGCCGGCCAAGCCGAACTCTTCGCTCAATTTGAGCAGTTGCGTACGCAGATAGGCGCCGCGTTCTTGCACGCCGGCCAGGAAGCCCGGGGCCAGGAGTTGCTCGATCACCGAGCAGCCGACGGCCGTCATCAGCGGGTTGCCGTTGTAAGTGCCGCCCTGGTCGCCGGCCTCGAAGCTGGCGACTTCATCCGTGCAGAGCAGGGCCGAGAGCGGCACGCCGCCGCCGATGCCCTTGCCCAACGTCATGATGTCCGGCTCGATGTTTGAGAGCTGATAGGCGAAGAGCGTGCCGCAGCGGCCGCAACCGGCCTGCACTTCATCAACGATCAACAGGATCTTGTGCTTCTTGGTCAGCGCGCGCAGTTGCTGCATGAATTCCGGCGTGGCCGGCAGCACGCCGCCTTCGCCTTGCACGGGCTCAAGCATCACGCCGACCGTCTCGTCGGTGATGAGCGCTTCCACCGATGCGATGTCGTTCAGGATGGCTTTCGGGAAGCCCGGCACCTGCGGCGCGAAGATGGTGTCCCAGCCGGCCTTGCCCGATGCGCTCATGGTGGCGAGCGTGCGGCCGTGGAAGCTGTGGTCGAACGTGATGATCTGGAACGCGCCGTTCTTATGCTTCTTGCCCCACTTGCGAGCGAGCTTGATGGCACCTTCGTTGGCTTCAGCGCCGCTGTTGGCGAAGAACACCTTGTCGAAACAGCTGTGCGCGGTCAGCAGGCCGGCCAGCTTGGCCATTGGCTCGTTGTAGAACGCCGGGCTCGGGTTGATCAACTTGCGGGCCTGCGCGTTCAGCGCTTCGATCATGCCGTCGTTGGAGTGACCGAGGCAGTTGACGGCCCAGCCTTGCACGAAGTCCAGGTATCGCTTGCCGTTGTGGTCCGTCAGCCACGAGCCCTTGCCTTCGGTGAAGACGATCTCGGGCCGGTTGGTGATGTACATCAGGGACTGGACGGGGTAGTCAGCAAACGCCATGGCAAAGCTCCAGAAAAAGGCGGCAGGAAGATGAAAAACCGAAAAAACGCGAGTTGGAAAAAGACAAAGGCCACGGGGGTTGCCCCGTGGCCTTGTGATCGTCGAATCCTGTGAACCCGATATGCAATCAGCAGACAGCCGCGTGGCTTCCCGGAGGGAGCAACGTACGGCGGCGTCGGAGGTGCAGGGCTTGGTTCATAAGGCGCAAGAATAAGACGGATGCCAAGTCAAGTCAAAACGAAATTTTGACCTTCTTTGGATTTGTGCAACGTCAGCCGGCTGGGTGGAGATCGGCCTCCGAGGTGAAGGAATCGGCGAAAAACGCGTCCGGGTGCATTCCGCACTGGGCGGCGAAGTCTGCGCGAGCCGAGTTGATCACCACCGGCGCGCCGCAGGCGTAGACCTCGTGGCCCGACAGGTCGGGGTGATCGGCCATCACAGCTTGGTGAACGAAGCCGGTACGGCCCGTCCAGGCATCTTCGGGCAAGGCGTTGGAGACGACCGGCACGTAAGTGAAGTTCGGCAGCGTGCGCGCCCATTCTTCGGCCTTGGCGTGCATGTACAGGTCTTGCGGGCGACGGCCGCCCCAGTACAGCGTCATCGGGCGCGTGCTGCCGATGAACTGGGCGTGCTCGATGATCGCCTTGATGGGCGCGAAACCGGTGCCGGAGGCCAGCAGGATGATCGGCTTGTCGGATTCTTCACGCAGGAAGAAGCTGCCCAGCGGCCCCTCGAAGCGCAGGATGTCGCGCTCCTTCATGGCCGGGGCGCCTTCCTTGGCGCCGAACACGTAGTCGGTAAATGCACCGCCCGGCATGTGGCGGATGTGCAGCTCGATCGGGCCTTCCTCGTGAGGCGGGTTGGCGATCGAGTAGCTGCGCCGCTTGCCGTCGCGCAGGAGGAATTCCACGTACTGTCCGGCCAGAAATTGCATACGCTCGGTGGCAGGCAGTTGCAGCTTGACGATGGTGACGTCCGGCGCGGCCTTTTCCAGCGATGCGACGCGGCACGGAATCTTCTTGATGGGTACGTCGCCAGCGCCTTGCACCTCACGCACTTCAATCGTGATGTCAGTGGCGGGCGTAGCGCAGCAGAACAGCGCGCGGCCTTCGGTGGCTTCCTGGGCGGACAGCGCGTTGGGCGAGTGGTTGCCCTGGACGATGGAGCCCTCGCGCACGTGGCCCTTGCACGAACCGCACGCGCCGTTTTTGCAGCCGTATGGCAGGCCGATGCCCTGGCGCAGCGCCGCTGCAAGGATGGTCTCGCCGTCTTCGGCCTGGAACTGGCGGCCGCTGGGCAGCACGTTGATCTGGTAAGCCATACTACAATCCGAATATGTTGAAAAGTGTGTCTGGTCGCCCGTCTGGGCATGCAACGATGGTCAATCCGGCAGCACGTCCGATGGTGAATCAGTCAGCCGCTCGGCCATCCAAAACCGCACTGCGCTTGGGCCTTCCCCGCGTGCTGATCGTCGGCTGCGGCGATGTCGGGCAACGCTGCCTGGCGATGCTCCGCACGCGTTTTCGCGTCTTCGCCGTCACCTCGCGCGTTGAAGGTCGCGCTTCGTTGCGCGAAGCCGGCGCCGTGCCGATTGTCGCCAATCTGGACGATCCCGCGTCGCTGCGCCGCCTGCGAGGTTTAAGCCCCCGCGTGCTGCATCTGGCGCCGCCGCCCGCTATCGGCAACGATGATCCGCGTACCGCCGCGTTACTGCACGCGCTGACGCAGCCGGCCCCGGTTTCCATGGCCACAAAACGTCGCATTTTACCCGAGCGGGCACGCAGGTCGGGTGGCCTCACTGGCCGCTTGAAAACTCGCCTCCAAGCGCGTGCGTTCGTGTATGCCAGCACCAGTGGCGTTTACGGCGATGCGGGCGGTGCCTGGGTCGACGAATCCCGCACGGTAAGGCCAACCACGGCCCGTGCCCAACGCCGTGTCGCCGCTGAGCGCCGCGTGCGCTGGTTCGGTGCGGGCGGCGGCTGGCGCACGTCGATTTTGCGCATTCCCGGCATCTATGCGGCGAATCGGCTACCCGTCGCGCGGCTCGAACGCGGTACGCCCGCCTTGCGTGCGGAAGACGATGTCTACACCAACCACATTCACGCCGACGACCTTGCGCGCGCCGTCATTGCCGCGCTGTTCCGGGGGAAACCGCAGCGCATTGTGCATGCCAGCGATGCATCGGAGCTGCGCATGGGCGATTACTTTGATGCCGTGGCCGACGCGCGGGGCTTGCAGCGGCCGCCGCGAATTTCGCGGGCCGAGGCCGTCCAGCAGATCGAACCGGCGCTGCTGTCGTTCATGAGCGAATCGCGCCGGCTGCGCAATACACGGCTTGCGCGCGAGTTGCGCGTGGCGCTGCGCTACCCGACGGTGGCGGATTTCCTGAGCAGCGAGGCCTGATATGAAAGCGCCTGCGCCCGCACCTGCAACGTCGTCGCACGGCGCCCGGCTGCGCCTTGCGCGGTTGGCGCTTTGGCTGTCGGCGGCGGTGGTGGGCGTAGGCGTCTCCTGGTTTGCCGCCTGCGTCGTGGCGGATTCGATGAGCGCGCGCGACATGCAGCAGATGGTCGATGCTCGCCGCCAGCTGGCTGCGCAGGTGGCGGAGGGGATGTCGAACCAGATCACGGCCGACGTGGCGTTGCTGCGCGCGCTGCCGCAGACGCTCGCGCAGATCGACGCCATCCCGCGTGCCGTGGCGCGCGTCGACACGCGGCGCTGGAACCTGATGGATCAGGGCTCGCGTGCTGAAGAGGCGATGTCGCACCCGGAAGTGGTCGACATCGATGCGTTCCTGAACGCGACCGCCGGCAATCTCGGGCTGGACTACGTGTGGGTCGTCAACGAGCACAACTACGTCGTGCTCGCCAATAACGCCGGTCATCCCGATTCGTTTGTCGGCGTGCAGTCGAGCATGCAGCCGTACATGAAGGAGGCGATGCTGGGTGGCCTGGGCGAGCAGTTCACGGTGGGCCGGGTGACGGGCGTGCCGGGCCTGTTCTTCGCTGCGCCGGTGTATGACGCCGGTGGATACCTGGTCGCGGCGATGGGCACCAAGGTGAGCCTTGCGAGGCTGCAGCACTGGGTGTCGCACCCGACATCGCTGGTGACCGATCCAAACGGGTTGATCATTCTGTCGACAGATGCGTCGCTGGTGGGGAAGATCCTGCCGGATGCGCGCCTGCAGCGCATGGGTGCCAGCGACCGGTACAACGCCTATCAGCGCGTCGATTTCGAGCCCTGGCCCTATCAGCCTACCGCCAGCGCGCATCACGATGTGCCGGGGTGGGTGCCGGCTGAGGTGCGGGACACGCTGGCCTGGCGTGAGGGCAGTGCGATGCCTTCGCTCACGGTGTCGCGCAATGCCAGTGCGGACCTCACCATCGTCGTGGCCGAGCCGCTGCCTGCGTGGGGCCAGCAGCTCGCCAACCATGCGCGCAACCGCGCGATCGGCTTCGTGTTGTTCGTGAGCGTGCTGGTGACGTTCGTGCTGGTGGCGTGGTCTCTGGTGCGCGAGCGCCAGCATCACCGTGTAACGCGCCATCTCAACCAGCGGCTGCAGCGCACCAACAGCGCGCTCGCCAATGAGGCGCATTTCGACCATCTCACGGGTGTGCTGACGCGCCGCCGTTTCCTGGCGCTGTTCGACACGGTGCTCGCGCGTTCCCACAACCGCGCCGAACCGCTCGTGCTTGTGCTGGCCGATCTGGATCACTTCAAGCGCATCAACGACACATGGGGCCACGCTGTGGGAGACATGGCGTTGCAGCGCTTTGCGTCGCTTGCCACGGGCGTGCTGCGCAGCAGTGATCTGGTCGGGCGTCTGGGCGGCGAGGAATTCGCCATGGTGATGGGCCGCACCACGCTGGACACGGCCACCGAGGTGGCGGAGCGCCTGCGTACGGCGGTGGCCGAGACGGACGAAAGTTTCCCGACCGGGCTGTCGATGACCGTCAGCATGGGCATGACGGTCTGCCGGCCGGGCGATACCGCGTCGGAGATGCTCAAGCGCGCTGATCTGGCGCTGTATCGCGCCAAGGAAAGCGGGCGCAACCGGCACGTGGCCGGCTGAGACTAGCGCGCGACGCGGCCCGCGCGGCGACGGCGAAGCTCAAGCTGCGTGCGCGTGCCCGCCAGCGGCACACGGCGGAAGCGCTCGCGGCGCTGTTCCTCATCAAAGAATGCCAGCGAGGGTTTGACCAGATCGCTGCGCGAAACAATGCCCACCAGCGCGCGCGATTGCGAATCGGCCACCACCGGCAGCCGCTCCAACCCATGCACTGCCAGGCGCGTGGCGACGATGCGGCAGGTCTCGCCAGGCAACGCCATCACGGGAGCATTCGCACCAAACAATTCGGCAACGGTGATGGCGCCGCGCTTCTGGCCCGCCAGCAGCGCATCGCGGTCGAGCATGCCGATCAACGCGCCATCTGGGCCACCTTGCACCACCGGAAACGCGCGGTGTGCCTGCTTGGCACCAAAACGGTTGGCGAGTGTATCGGCCAGCGTGGCCTGCGCGTCGATGGTCTGCACCGAGCGCGTCATCACCTCATCCACGGCGTGCCGCTCGAGCGGATCGACAGCGTATTCGCGATAGATGTGGAAGCCGCGGCGCGCGATCTTCTCGGTCATGATCGAGCGCGGCATGGTCAGCACGACAAAGCCGTAGGACACTGCCACCGCCAGCAGAATCGGCAGCAGCGCATTCACATCGTGTGTGAGCCCGAAGGCGAAGACGATGGCCGTGAGCGGGGCGCCCAGCACACCGGCCAACATGGCAGCCATGCACACGAGCGGCCACAGGCCAGGGTCACCACCCGGCAGCACGGGGCCGATCAGCACCCCCAGGCCGGCACCCATCATCAGCAGCGGAGCAAGCACACCGCCGGACGTGCCGGAACCCAGCGCGATCACCCAGATGATGGCCTTGACCACCAGCAGCGCCAGCGCCACGCTGATGGCGAGATGGTTGTGCAGCAAATCGCCGATGACGTCGTAGCCGACACCCAGCGCACGCGGCTCGAAATAGCCTCCAATGCCAACCACCAGACCGCCGATGGCCGGCCACCACATCCAGTGAATGGGCAGGCGGCCGAACAGGTCTTCGGTCTTGTACAGCGCCATCGACAGCGAGCGTGCAAGCGCGCCGCAAAGCAAGCCGGCGACCACGCACGAGCCTAGCGCTGAGAGCGTCGCCGGTGCGGTTTCCAGCGGGAAGAGGGGGCCGGGTTCCAGCACCAGCACACGCAGAAAGCCCGCCACGGCGCACGCCACCGCCACGGGCAGCATGCTGCGCGGGCGCCATTCGAACAGCAGCAGTTCCACCGCGAGCAGCAGCGCGGCCACCGGCGTGCCGAACACGGCCGTCATGCCCGCCGTGGCACCGGCCACCAGCAGCGTCTTGCGCTCGGCGGCCGTCAGCTTGAAGAACTGCGCGAACAGCGAGCCGATCGCGCCGCCCGTCATGATGATCGGACCTTCCGCGCCAAACGGGCCGCCGCTGCCGATCACGATGCCCGAGGACAGCGGCTTGAGCACCGCCACCTTCGGCGACATCTTGCTCTTGCCGAAGAGGATGGCTTCGATGGCCTCGGGAATGCCGTGGCCGCGGATCTTCTCCGAGCCAAAGCGCGCCATCAGCCCGACGATCAGCCCACCGATGAGCGGTACCGCAATCACCCAGGCGCCGAGCGTGTTGGTGGCCGGCGAGCGGTCTGCCAGCGACAGCGTCTGGAAAAAGAACAGGTTGGTGAAGAAGCGGATCAGATTGAGCAGCACCACCGCTGCGAGCGTTGCAAACGCTGCAATGACAACCGCCAGCGCAGTGGTGCGGAACAGCGTGGTGTCGGTCGCAAAGTCGCGCCGGTGCTGGTGGTGTTCAAGGGTTTGCATGACGTTACTGTTCCGCGGAGGGTTCGGCGGGCTGATCGAGGTGGGGAATCTTGAAAGCGCGGCTGAAGGCCGACAGCTCGCTCTGATGCAGCCCGGCCAGTAGCGCGACGAGGTGGTCACCTTTCCTGGAGAGATGCACTTCCACTTGGCGTGCATCGGTGTCGCTCTGGCGGCGTTCGACCAGGCCCGCTTCTTCGCAACGCGTGATGAGCGCCGCCGTGCCATGCGGCGCGGCCTGCAGGCGCTCGGCCAGTTCGCCGACGGTGGCCCATTCGCGCCCGGCATAGCCTTTCACGTGCAGCAGCAATTGATACTGCAGCGGCGTGATGCCCTTGGCGTGGATGAGGTCTTCAGAGGCGCGCAGGAAGCGGCGCAGGTGGTAGCGGAAATCGGAGAGGCTCTCGAAGTCCTGTTTGGACAAAGGTCGGGCGGGGGTAGACATGGCGGAATCAAACGGTTCAGGCCCGAATATATCATGACGTGACATATTTGGGAAAACCTGCCTCCTGGTGCATTGCCAACCCGGAGTGCGTTCTGAGTTGCATGGATTGTTGATTGCCAATCAAGACTGTTTCGTAGACGGGCGGGTTTTTCTGCAAAGGTAGAGCACGCACACTGCGGTCAATGCTCATTGCGCTGATAGCGAATGCATCGCCCGCAGCGCGCCTTTTGACCCGATCACGACCATGCCCCCCGCACTCGACAAACTGACCCACGGCGGCTTCACCATCGGCATTGAGTTGCCGCTCGACAACGATTGGTCTCCCGCTGGCGATGCCAAGCGGCTGCGCGATGGGCGCCGCCACGGCGTGCCGGATCTTGAACACCACGCCGCCCTCGCGCAGCTCGCAGATTCGCTGGGCTTTCGTGCCCTGTGGGTGCGTGATGTGCCGGTGTACGACCCCGCATTCGGCGATGCTGCGCAGGTGTTCGAAGCGTTTTCGTACCTGGGCTACCTGGCCGGCATTACGCGCAACATTCTGCTTGGCACGGCCGCCGTTGTTCTGCCGTTGCGCGAGCCGCCGCTGACGCTTAAATCGGCCGCAACGATCCAGGAGCTGAGCGGCGGTCGTCTGCTGCTCGGCGTGGCCAGCGGTGACCGGCCCGTGGAATATCCGTTGTTCGGCCGCGATTTCGAATCGCGCGGTGCCAGCTTCCGTGACCAGATCGCGCTATTGCGTGACGGCGCACGCGGCAGCTTGCCCGCCGGCGTAGAGATTCTGCCGGCCATGCGCACACCGCTTCCGCTGCTGGTGGCCGGCCTCGCACAACAGACGCCGGCCTGGATCGGCACACACATGGACGGTTGCCTCGCCTATCCGGGCACCCCGGCCGATCACGCGCAACGCGCCGCCGCATGGCGTGCCGTTGCAGGCGACAAGCCCTATGTGAGCTTCATCCACCTCGATCTGGCGGATGACCCGCACGAACCGCTGCAACGTCATCGCTTTGGCGCACGCGCCGGGCGCATTGCACTGACCGAAGAGTTGGCAGCGATGCGCGAGGCCGGTGTGCAGCATGTCGGGCTGCATTTCCGCCGAAATCGTCGCCCGCTTGCTGAAACGTTTGCGGAAATCGCGGCAGAGGTCCTGCCCGCTTTCCATTCCTCTGCTTTGGAGTACACCGCATGAACCGCACCCCCACTTCCACCGAGCCCACGCGCAGCAGCGCAACGCTGCCGCTGCTCGCGCTTGCCGCCGGCGCCTTTGGCATCGGCACCACCGAGTTTTCGCCGATGGGCTTGCTGCCCGTGATTGCCGACGGCGTGCATGTATCGATTCCGCAGGCCGGCATGCTGATCAGCGCGTATGCGATTGGCGTGATGGTCGGCGCGCCGATCATGACGTTGCTGCTTGCACGGTGGCCGCGACGCAAGGCGCTGATCGCGTTGATGAGCATCTTCACCATCGGCAACCTGCTGTCAGCCGTTGTGCCGGATTACACGACGCTGCTGCTCGCGCGGCTCGTCACCAGCCTCAACCACGGCGCGTTTTTCGGGCTGGGTTCGGTGGTTGCCGCCAGCCTTGTGCCGCGCGAGAAGCAGGCCAGCGCCGTGGCCACGATGTTCATGGGATTGACGATCGCCAACGTCGGCGGCGTGCCGGCCGCGACGTGGCTTGGTCAGATGATCGGCTGGCGCATGTCGTTTGCCGCTACGGCAAGCCTCGGTCTGATCGCCATCGCGGGTTTGTTCGCCGCGTTGCCGAAGGGCGATGCCGGCAAGATGCCCAACCTGCGTGCGGAACTCGCCGTGCTGACGCGTCCCGTCGTGCTGGGCGCGCTTGCCACCACGGTGCTCGGTGCGGGCGCGATGTTCACGCTCTACACGTACGTCGCGCCGACGCTCGCCCAACTGACCGGCGCCTCGCCGGCATTCGTGACGACGATGCTGGTGCTGATCGGCATCGGTTTTTCGATTGGCAACATCGCCGGCGGCCGCCTGGCCGATCGCTCGCTCGACGGCAGCCTGATCGGCTTTCTGTTGCTGCTGATCGTGACGATGCTCGCCTTCCCCGTGCTCGCCAAGACGCACGTGGGTGCTGCCGCCGCGCTGCTGGTGTGGGGCATTGCCACCTTTGCAGTCGTGCCGCCGCTGCAGATGCGCGTGATGCGTGCCGCAGCTGAGGCGCCGGGGCTTGCATCGTCCGTCAACGTGGGCGCGTTCAACCTCGGCAACGCGCTGGGCGCAGCAGCGGGCGGCGCGGCCATCTCCGCAGGCCTGGGTTATGCGGCTGTACCGATCGTCGGTGCAGTGATTGCGGCAGCAGGCCTCGCGCTGGTTGGGCTGCACGTTGTGCAGCGCCGGACGCGCCTCGCCATGAACCCCTGATTCGATTTTCCCTGGAGCACAAGATGGACAAGATTCCCGCTTTCGGCCTCGGTACGTTTCGCCTGAAGGGCCAGGTTGTCATCGACTCGGTCTGCAACGGCCTCGAACTCGGCTACCGCGCAATCGATACTGCCCAAATCTATGGCAATGAAGCCGAGGTGGGCGAGGCGATTGCCGGCTCCGGCGTGCGCCGTGAAGACCTGTTTTTGACTACCAAGATCTGGGTCGACAACTACGCCCGCGGCAAGCTCGCGGCAAGCCTCGAAGACAGCCTCGCCAAGCTGCGCACCGATTACGTCGACCTCACGCTGATCCACTGGCCTGCGCCCGACAACGGCGTGTCGCTCGAAGAATTCATGACCGCGCTGGCCGAAGCCAAGGCCCGGGGTTTGACGCGCGAGATCGGCGTCTCGAACTTCAACATCGCGCTGACGCAACAGGCGATGGCGGTGGTTGGCAAAGACGCCATCGCCACCAACCAGATCGAGCTGAGCCCGTATCTGCAGAACCGCAAGCTCGTCGATTTCCTGCAGCGCGAGGGCATTCACGTCACGTCGTACATGACGCTCGCATACGGCAAGGTGCTCGGCGATCCGGTGATCGGCGCGATTGCACGGCGGCACGAGGCAACGCCGGCGCAGGTGGCGCTGGCCTGGGCGATGCAGCTGGGCTATTCGGTGATCCCGTCGTCGACCAAGCGCGAGAATCTTGCGAGCAACCTGCGCGCACAAACGCTGCAACTGACGGCCGATGACATGGCGCAGATTGCCGCGCTCGAGCGCAACGGTCGCGAGGTTTCGCCTGACGGGCTCGCGCCGCAGTGGGATTGAGCATCGCGCCACCGACGCAATAGAAAAAGCCGCTCCGAAGAGCGGCTTTTTTCACTTGGATCGAGCGCTTGGCCCGTGTTGGATCAGTCGTCCAGTTGCGACAGGTCGCGCACCGCGCCCTTGTCTGCCGACATGACCAACTTGGCGTACGCCTTGAGCGCGGCCGACACCTTGCGCGGACGCGGCTGCGCGGGCTTCCAGCCCTTGGCGTTCTGCTCTTCGCGGCGACGCGCGAGTTCCTCATCCGACACCAGCACGTTGATCGTGCGGTTGGGAATGTCGATGCGGATCTTGTCGCCGTTGCGCACCAGGCCAATCGCACCGCCTGCAGCGGCTTCCGGCGAGCAGTGACCGATCGACAGCCCTGACGTACCGCCCGAGAAGCGGCCGTCCGTCAGCAGCGCACAGGCTTTGCCGAGGCCCTTGGACTTGATGTAGCTCGTCGGGTACAGCATTTCCTGCATGCCGGGGCCGCCCTTCGGGCCTTCGTAGCGCACGACCACCACGTCGCCAGCCTTGACCTTGTCGGCGAGGATGTTCTCGACCGCTTCATCCTGCGATTCCGTCACGTGTGCCGTGCCTTCGAACACGAGGATGCTTTCGTCCACGCCGGCGGTCTTCACCACGCAGCCGTCCAGCGCGATGTTGCCCCTCAGGACGGCCAGGCCGCCTTCCTTCGAGAACGCATGCTCGTTCGAGCGGATGCAGCCCTCGGCGCGGTCCAGATCCAGGCTCGGCCAGCGCGTGTTCTGGCTGAACGCGACCTGCGTCGGGATGCCTGCCGGGCCGGCACGGTAGAACGTCTGCACGGCTTCATCCGACGTGCGGACGATGTCCCACTGGTCCAGCGCGTCCTTCATCGTGGGCGCGTGCACGGTGGGTGCGTCGGTGTGCAGCTTGCCGGCACGGTCCAGTTCACCCAGGATCGCCATGATGCCGCCAGCGCGGTGCACGTCTTCGATGTGGTACTTGTTCGTGTTCGGCGCAACCTTGCACAGCTGCGGCACGACGCGCGAAAGGCGGTCGATGTCCGCCATCGTGAAGTCGATCTCGGCTTCCTGTGCGATGGCCAGCAGGTGCAGGATCGTGTTGGTCGAGCCGCCCATCGCGATGTCGAGCGTCATCGCGTTCTCAAAGGCCTTGAAACCAACCGAACGCGGCAGCACGCGCTCGTCTTCCTGCTCGTAGTACTGGCGCGCCAGTTCAACGATGCGGTGGCCGGCGCGCTTGAAGAGCTGTTCGCGGTCTGCGTGCGTGGCGACCACGGTGCCGTTGCCGGGCAGCGACAGGCCCAGGGCTTCGGTCAGGCAGTTCATCGAGTTGGCCGTGAACATGCCCGAGCACGAACCGCAGGTCGGGCAAGCCGAGCGCTCGACTTCCGCCACTTCCTCGTCGGAATACTTGCTGTCGGCCGCGATCACCATCGCATCGATCAGGTCGAGCTTCTTGATCTCGATGGCCTTGGTGACAGGGTTGGCCAGGCGCGTCTTGCCCGCTTCCATCGGGCCGCCCGAGACGAAAATCACCGGAATGTTCAGGCGCATGGCGGCCATCAGCATGCCCGGGGTGATCTTGTCGCAGTTCGAGATGCACACCATGGCGTCGGCGCAGTGCGCGTTGACCATGTATTCGACCGAGTCGGCAATGATGTCGCGGCTGGGCAGCGAATACAGCATGCCGTCGTGGCCCATGGCGATGCCGTCATCCACGGCAATCGTGTTGAATTCCTTGGCAACACCGCCCGCGGCTTCGATCTCGCGCGCGACGAGCTGACCCAGGTCTTTCAGGTGCACGTGGCCGGGCACGAACTGGGTGAACGAGTTGACCACCGCGATGATCGGCTTCTGAAAGTCTTCATCTTTCATGCCGGTGGCGCGCCAGAGCGAGCGCGCCCCCGCCATATTGCGGCCGGCGGTGGAGGTTTTGGAGCGGTATGCGGGCATTGTGCGTACTGAAGAAGGTTCGAAATGGGGAGCGGGCCACGCGGATACAGGCCCTCATGCCCGTGCGATCAACCTCTTGAGCCGCGCCCGGGGCAAAACCCGCATTATCCCACGCCCGGCGGGGGCGTGTTGCCGGCTGTCGTTGGGTTGGCGAATGGCCAATGAAAAAGCCGCTTCTGCGTGAACAGAAGCGGCTTGAATTCTGGTGCCCGAGGCCGGAATCGAACCGGCACGCCTTGCGGCGGGGGATTTTGAGTCCCCTGCGTCTACCAATTTCACCACTCGGGCAGGTGCTGATGAGCCGGCAATTATGCCAGAAATCCGGCCATCCGAACAAGGCGGCCGGGCAATGCTCAATCCGCCTGCTGATTGTTCTGCTGCTCCAGCACGCGCAGCAGCGACGCCGTGTCGTCATACCCCCAGCCATTGGCGACCAGCGTATTGAGCTGCGAAGCCACCAACTCCATCGCCGGCATCTGCAGGCCGAGTTCCTGGGCGATCTCGCGCACGAGGCCGAAATCCTTGTCGTGCAGGCGCGCTTCGATGCCGGCGGCAAAGTTGCGCTCGGCCATCTTTGGCCCTTCCAGGTCGAGCATGCGGCTGCCCGCAAAGCCCGGGCCGATGGCTGCCAAAACACGCGATGGGTCGGTGCCCTGGGCTCGTGCAAACAGCATGGCTTCGGCAATGCCCTGGATATTGATGACCTGCACGATCTGGTTGCACGCCTTGGCGACCTGGCCGGCACCGTGATGGCCGACGTGCGTGATGGTGGTGCCCAGCAGTTGCAGCAGCGGGCGCACGCGTTCCAGCACCTCGGCCTTGCCGCCCACCATGATCGACAGCGTTGCCTTTTGGGCGCCTGCGGTACCGCCGGAGACCGGCGCATCCAGAAACTCCAGGCCCGCCGCTTCCAGCTCGGCGGCCATGCGGCGCGTGGCCACGGCGGAGATCGTGCTGTGGTCGATGCACACCGCGCCGCGTGGTGCGCCATGGACGACGCCATCCGGGCCCAGCAGCACGCCTTCCACATCGGCCGTGGAGGTTACGTTGGTGAAAATGACTTCGGCGTCGCGTGCAGCCTCGGCGGGGGTGCTGCAAGGCTCGGCGCCGATGGCGCGGGCGTTGTCGGCAGCCTCCGGACGGCGCACATAGGCGCGCACGGTGTGTCCGGCGGCAATCAGGTGCTGGACCATCGGCGTGCCCATGTTGCCGAGGCCGATGAAGGCGATACGTGTCATGGCAAATCTCTGCGTGTTTGATTAGCGCGGGCCGGCGTAAGCAAAGCGGCCGTTCTTGATGATGCCCATCACGCGCGAGCGTTGGTCAAAGCCCTGGTGATCCTGGGCATTCAGGTTCAGCACGCCGTTGGGCACAGTCAGATCGCGCGTGGTTTCCAGCGCGTCGCGCAGGGCGGCGCGGAAAGCGGGGGTGCCAGGCTTGGCACCGGTCTTGAGTGCGCGGGCTGTGGCGTTGTCGAGGAGCTGCCACGCGCCCCAGGCGTCGCCCGCAAATTGCGTGACGGTGTTAGGGCCGTACTTGGCTTCATAGCGCTCGGCAAACTCAACCGCCACCTTGCGTACCGGATGGCTGGCCGGCAGTTCGCGCGCCACCACCACGGGGCCGGTCGGGAAGAGGGTGCCTTCCACATCCTTGCCGCCCACCTTCAGGAATTCCGTGCTGGCGATGCCGTGCGTCTGATAGATGCGGCCCTTGTAGCCGCGCTCCACCAGCGTGCGTTGGGGCAGGGCGGCCGGGGTGCCGGCCCCGGCAATCAGGATGGCGTCGGGCTTGGCCGCCATCAGTTTGAGAATCTGCCCCGTCACGCTGGTATCTGTGCGCGCAAAGCGCTCGTTGGCGACCACCTTCAGCTTGCGTACGTCTGCCAGTTTCGAGAATTCACGCCACCAGCTTTCTCCATACGCATCGGTAAAGCCGATAAAGCCGACGGTGTGCACGCCGTTGTCTGTCATGTGCTGCGTGACGAGCGTGGCCATCTGCGAATCGTTCTGCGGCATCTTGAAGGCCCAGCGGCGCTTGGCGTCCTGCGGCTCGACGATGGAAGCGGAGGCAGCCAGCGTGATCATCGGCGTTTGGCCTTCGGCCACCGCATCAAGGGATGCCAGCGCCGTCGGCACGATCGTCGGACCGACGATCACGTCCACCTTGTCTTCGGCGATCAGCTTGCGCACGTCGCGCACCGCCATCGACGGGTCAGACGCGTCGTCCAGGATGATGACCTGCGCACGCTGGCCGCCGATGGTCGCGGGCCACATCTGCACGGTGTTCTTGCTGGGAATGCCGATGGCCGCAGCGGGGCCGGTGGTCGACAACACCACACCCACGCGGATGTCGGCTTGGGCGGGCAGGGCAACGGCGGCAGCGCTGGCAATGAGCGCCATGCCGCACAGCAGGCGACGTCGGGTCGTCATGAAATCTCCGGGAAGTTCGGCAGTTGCAATTGCTGGCGTATCAAAGCTCGTACGCTTCGTGATCGCCGGACATGAGTTGTTCGACCAGCTTGCGCGTCAGCGTTGGCGCAAACAGTTCGATGAAGGTGTAGACGAAGCCGCGCAAATACGCGCCTTGTTTGACGCCGAGGTGCGTGACGTTGGTGCCGAAGAGGTGTCCGGCGGGAATGGCGCGCAGGTTGCGGTCGCGCTCGGCGTCAAAGGCGACGCCCGCCACTATGCCCACGCCCAGCCCAACTTCTACGTAGGTCTTGATGACGTCTGCGTCGATGGCTTCGAGCACGATGTCGGGCTTGATCTGACGCAGCTCGAAGGCGTGGTCGATCTTGGGCCTGCCGGCAAAGTGCTGGTCGTACGTGATGAGCGGGTAACCCTTCAGGTCTTCCAGCGTCAGGTGCTGGCGCGACAGAAGCGGGTGATCAGGCGGCGTCACCACCACATGCTGCCACTGGTAGCCCGGGATCGAGATCAGATCTTTCACGTGCGACATGCCTTCGGTGGCGATGGCAAGGTCGGCCTGGTCGTGCAACACCATCTCGGCAATCTGCGCGGGCGTGCCCTGCTGAATGGAAAGGCGCACCTTGGGGTATTTGCGCGTGAACTCGGCAATCGCCTTGGGCAGCGCGTAGCGCGCCTGCGTGTGCGTGGTGGCGATGGTGAAGTTGCCCTGGTCTTGCGCGGCGTAGTCCTTGCCGACCCGCTTGAGGGTTTCGACTTCTTCCAGCACGCGCTCGACCGATGCCAGGATGCGCCGACCCGGCTCCGTGAGACCCCGGATGCGCTTGCCGTGCCGGGTGAAGATATCGACGCCCAGTTCCTCTTCCAGCTCGATGATGGCCTTCGAGACACCGGGTTGTGATGTATAGAGCGCTTTCGCGGCTTCTGTCAGGTTGAATTTCTGCCGCACGGCTTCGCGCACGAAGCGGAATTGGTGAAGGTTCATGGCTGCGCGGTCGATAAAGAAGAACGAGTGCGAACTGAACGCTACTTATAACCGACGCCATATAAACAAACAATTTTTTATTGGTTTGGGATATGAGGCCAGTTCATTACGATGCTCGAACTTCGTGATAACACGCCCTCACTGTCTCCCGCGCCATGACGCTCGCCTATACGGTTTCCGGTTTGCTGGTCGGCCTGTTGGTCGGCCTGACGGGCGTTGGCGGCGGCTCGCTGATGACTCCGTTGTTGACGCTGATGTTCGGTTTTTCGCCAGCGACCGCTGTGGGCACGGACTTGGCATTTGCGTCGCTCACCAAGGGCGTTGGGACGATCGCGCATCGCAGCCACGGTCATATTCGCTGGGACATCGTCAAGCGCCTCTGCCTGGGCAGCCTGCCTGCGGCACTGGTGACCGTGATCGTGCTGAAGAACGCCGGCAACCTCGATGCTGAATGGATGCACCTGATTCGCCTGACGATTGGCGTGTCCGTGATCCTGACCGTGATTTCGCTGTTGTTCCGCCAGCGCGTGCTGGGCTGGTTGGCTCGCAACCCGCGCTACCGCCTGCAGGGCACCGGGCTGGCTGTGGCCACCATTCTGGTTGGCGCGGTGCTGGGCGTGCTGGTGACGGTGTCGTCTATCGGCGCGGGTGCCGTGGGCGCGACGCTCATCCTGATCCTGTATCCCGAATTGAAGAGCGCCGAAGTGGCCGGCACCGACATCGCTTATGCCGTGCCGCTGACCGCGGTGGCGGGCCTGGGCCATATGTATCTGGGTACGATCGACTGGAACCTGCTCGTGTCGCTGCTGGTGGGCTCCATCCCGGGTATCTGGCTGGGCGCGCGCCTGTCCAAGAATCTGCCGGAACGTCTGGTGCGCGGCGCGCTTGCTGCCACGCTGACGATCACGGCCATCAAGCTGGTGTCGTGATGCGTCATCTCATGCCGGCCCTGCTTGATTGTGGCTGCTGTCGCTGAGCCGGCAGCAGCACCATAACGAAACGCTTTCCCCCAATTGAATCGCACGCCGGCCCAGCCGGATTGGACTGAACAGTCATGTACCAATACGACGCTTACGATCACCGCCTCGTCGCCGACCGCGTCGCGCAATTCCGCGACCAGGTACGCCGCCGCATTTCGGGCGAACTGACGGAAGAAGAGTTTCTGCCGCTGCGTCTGCAGAATGGTCTGTACTACCAGCGTCACGCTTACATGCTGCGTGTGGCGATTCCGTATGGACACCTGCGCGCCAAGCAACTGCGCATGCTCAGCCACATCGCTGCCGAGCACGACCGCGGCTACGGCCACTTCAGCACGCGCCAGAACATCCAGTACAACTGGATCGAGCTGGAGCAGGTGCCGGACATCCTGGCCAAGCTGGCTTCGGTGGAAATGCACGCCATCCAGACCTCGGGCAACTGCATTCGCAACATCACGACCGACCAGTTTGCCGGCGTGGCACCCGACGAGGTGATCGATGCGCGCCCGCTGGCGGAAATCCTGCGCCAATGGTCGACGTTCATCCCCGAATTCGCGTTCCTGCCGCGCAAGTTCAAGATTGCCGTGTCGGCGTCGCGTGAAGACCGCGCGGTAACGCAACTGCACGACATCGGCGTCTACGCCTATGAGAAGGACGGCCAGACGTTGCTGCGCATCCTGGCTGGCGGCGGCATGGGGCGTACCCCGATCCTGGGCGCGATCATCAAGGAAGACCTGCCGTGGCAGCACATGCTGTCGTACATCGAGGCCGCCGTGCGCGTGTACAACCGCTACGGCCGCCGCGACAACAAGTACAAGGCGCGCATCAAGATTCTCGTGAAGGCCATCGGCGCGGAAGAATTCGCCCGCCAGGTGGAAGAAGAGTGGCTGCACATCAAGGACGGCCCGTCGACCATCACGCAGGCCGAGTTCGACCGCGTGGCGCAGTTCTTCGCGCCGCCCGCATATGAAAAGCTGGCGGACACCGATGCCACCTATGAAAAGGCGCTGCTGGAGAACAAGGCGTTCGCCCGCTGGGTGAGCCGCAACGTGCATCCGCATCGCGTGCCAGGCTATGCCGCAGTCACGCTGTCGCTCAAGCCGGGCGCGGCGCTGCCCCCGGGTGACGCGACGGCCGAGCAGATGGCGCTGGTGGCGGATTGGTCCGAGCGTTTTGGTTTTGGCGAGCTGCGTGTCGCGCACGAGCAGAACCTGATCCTGCCGGACGTGAAGAAGCATGATCTGTTCGAGCTGTGGCAACTGGCCAAAGAGCACGGCATGGCCACCGCCAACATCGGCCTGCTGACCGACATCATTGCGTGCCCGGGCGGCGATTTCTGCTCGCTGGCGAATGCCAAGTCGATTCCCATCGCGCAGGCAATTCAAGCGCGTTTCGACAACCTCGATTACGTGTACGACCTGGGCGAGCTGTCGCTCAACATCTCGGGTTGCATCAACTCGTGCGGGCATCACCATGTCGGCAACATTGGCATCCTGGGTGTGGATAAGCACGAAGAAGAGTGGTACCAGGTGTCGCTGGGCGGCGCGCAGGGCAACGACTCGGCGATCGGCAAGATCATCGGGCCGTCGTTCAAGGCAGAAGAAATGCCCGACGTGATCGAACGCATCATCGACACCTTCGTCGCCAACCGCACGGAAGACGAGTTGTTCATCGACACCTATCACCGCATCGGCATGGCTCCGTTCAAGGAACGCGTCTACGCCCGTGAAGAAGCCTGACCGCCGAGGGAAATGAACATGAGCAAGATCATCAAGCTGCAAAACGGTGCCCCGCAAATCGTGGCTGACGAATGGACCGTACTGCGCGCCCCGGAAGGCGGCGAACTGACGCAAGCCGATGTGGATGCCGCTGCGCACGCCATCGTGCCGGCAGCCTATTGGCAAGCCAACCGCGACGCGCTGCTCGGCCGCGCCCGTGCTGGCACGCTGGCCGTCTGGTTGGCCCCGGACGACGAGCCGTTTGCGCTGGAGGCTGACCTGCCGAACCTGTCGCTGGTGGCGGTGGATTTCCCGGTATTCCGCGATGGCCGTGGCTACAGCACCGCGTTCCTGCTGCGCCAACGCTTGGGCTTCACGCGTGAGTTGCGCGCCATCGGCGACGTGCTGCGCGATCAGCTCGACTTCATGCGCCGCTGCGGCTTCGATGCCTACGCCGTGCGTGCGGACAAGAACATCGACGACGCGTTGAATGGCTTTGGCGAGATCAGCGTGCGCTACCAGGGCGCCATCGACGAGCCGCGTCCGCTGTTCCGCCGCGAGCGCACAACCGAGGCGAATGCAGCATGAGCGACACCCAAGACATCGCCGTGTCCGAAGTGCCGGTGTCCGCAATCGGGCGCCCGGTGCTGTGGACGCGCCCCGTCTACACCGGCACGGCTGAAGCCCTGGCTGCGAAGGAAGCCGCGCTGTTCGAGCGCCTGGCCGAGATTGCCGTCAAGCGCGGCGTGGCAAAGTTCGCCACCAGCTTGGCCGCCGAAGACATGGTCGTGACCGATGCGATCCTGCGCAGCCCCGAGGCCGTGCGGGCGCACCTGCCGATCTTTACGCTGCAGACCGGCCGCTTGCACGCCGAAACGCTGGCGATGCTCGATCGCATTCGCGCGCACTACGGTTATGCGATCGAGCAGTACGCACCGGACGCCCGCGCAGTGGAAGCCTACGTGCGTGACCACGGCCTCAACGCGTTTTATGACGGCATCGAACTGCGCAAGGCCTGCTGCAACATCCGCAAGGTGGTGCCGCTGAACCGCGCGTTGAAAGACGCCGACGCGTGGCTTACGGGCCAGCGCCGCGAGCAGGCCGTCACCCGTGCCGACCTGCCGTTTGCCGAAGACGACGACGCCCGCGGCATCGCCAAGTACAACCCGCTGTTCGACTGGTCCGAGGCCGAAGTCTGGGCGTACCTCGAGCAGCACAACGTGCCCACCAACGCGCTGCACGACAAGGGCTATCCGAGTATCGGCTGTGAGCCTTGCACGCGCGCGGTGCGTGCTGGCGAGGATGTGCGCGCCGGCCGGTGGTGGTGGGAATCCCGCGACAGCAAGGAATGCGGTCTGCATGCGGCAAATGCGGTGACAAATTCGGCGACGAATCTGTCGCAAAAGAATTGAGCGAGAGCTAAGGAAGAATCATGGGAGTGATGAGCGAGATCCCCGGCACGGCCCTGACGCCTGTGCAGAACGAACACCTCGACTGGCTGGAAGCCGAGTCGATCTACATCATCCGCGAGGTGGTGGCCGAATGCCGCAACCCGGCGCTGCTGTTTTCCGGCGGCAAGGATTCGATCGTCATGCTGCATCTGGCGCTCAAGGCATTCCGCCTGGGTGACCGCAAGATCGATCTGCCGTTCCCGCTGGTGCACATCGACACGGGTCACAACTACCCGGAAGTGATCACTTTCCGCGACGAGCAGGTTGCCAAGCTGGGTGCACGTCTGGTGGTCGGGCATGTGGAAGATTCCATCAAGCGCGGCACGGTGCGCCTGCGCAAGGAAACCGACTCGCGCAACGCCGCCCAGGCCGTCACGCTGCTGGAAACGATCGAATCGCACGGCTTCGACGCCCTGATGGGCGGCGCCCGTCGGGATGAAGAAAAGGCCCGCGCGAAGGAACGCATCTTCTCGTTCCGCGATGAATTCGGCCAGTGGGATCCGAAGGCCCAGCGCCCGGAACTCTGGAGCCTGTACAACGCCCGCATGGCGCAAGGCGAGCAGATGCGCGTGTTCCCGATCTCCAACTGGACGGAACTCGACGTGTGGCAGTACATCGCCCGCGAGAACCTGGCCCTGCCTCCGATCTACTACGCGCATCAACGTGAAGTTGTGCGCAAGAACGGCCTGCTGGTGCCCGTCACGCCGATCACGCCCAAGGCCGACGGCGACGTGAGCGAAGTCCTGTCGGTGCGCTTCCGCACCGTGGGCGACATCAGCTGCACATGCCCGGTGGCGAGCACCGCCGCCACGCCGACCGAGATCATCGCCGAGACGGCCATTACCGAAATTACCGAACGCGGCGCCACGCGCATGGACGACCAGACGAGCGAAGCCTCGATGGAAAAGCGCAAGAAGGAAGGGTATTTCTGATCATGACGACGAATTCGACGCACCCAGCGACGCATCCTGCATCGCACCAAGGCTTGCTGCGCTTCATCACCGCCGGTTCCGTTGACGACGGCAAGAGCACGCTGATCGGCCGCCTGCTGTACGACAGCAAGGCTGTGCTGACCGATCAGTTGCAGGCGCTGGCCAACGCCAAGAACAAACGCACTGCCGGCGAGCAGATTGACTTCTCGCTGCTGACCGACGGCCTGGAAGCCGAGCGCGAGCAGGGCATCACGATTGACGTGGCGTACCGCTATTTCTCGACCGCGCGCCGCAAGTTCATCATTGCGGATACGCCGGGCCACGAGCAGTACACGCGCAACATGGTGACCGGCGCCTCGACTGCGCACGCCGCCATCATCCTGATCGATGCCACGCGTGTGACGACCGTCGACGGCAAGACGGAGCTGCTGGCCCAGACCAAGCGCCATTCGGCCATCGTGAAGCTGCTGGAACTGCAGCATGTGATCGTGGCCATCAACAAGATGGACCTGGTCGACTACAGCGAAGCGCGCTTCAACGAAATCCGTACCGCCTACGATGCACTGGCCGCACAACTCGGCTTGCGCGACGTGCGCTACGTGCCGGTGTCTGCGCTACGCGGCGACAACATCGTTCACGCGTCCGAAGCCATGCCATGGTACCAAGGCGAGCCGCTGCTGGCGTTGCTGGAAGACTTGAAGGTGGAAGAGACCGCCCCTGCGGGCGACGATGCGCTGCGCTTCCCCGTGCAGCTCGTGGCGCGCCAGGATGGCTCGCAGGCCGATGATTTCCGCGGCTACATGGGCCGCGTGGAAGCCGGCACGGTGCGCGTCGGCCAAGCCGTGCGCGTGTTGCCAGCTAACCGCGAAACCACGGTGGCCGAAGTGCTGACGCCCAATGGCGCCGCTGATTCTGCCGGCCCCGGCGAGACTGTCACCGTGCGCCTGGCCCACGACGTGGACATTTCGCGCGGCGACACGATCGTCGCAGCCCCGACGACTGCCGCCAACGCCGCCAAGAAGCTGCATGCCGACCTGTGCTGGTTCGACGAACACGAACTGAACCCGGCCCGGAAATACGTGCTCAAGCACACCACGGCTACCGTGTTCGCACGCGTATCGGATGTGGAGCGCGTGCTGGACGTGCATACGCTGTCGCACGAAACCGGCCGCAAGCAGATCGCGCTCAACGATATCGGTACAGTCAATATCAGCCTGCAGAAGCCCATCGTCTGCGATGCGTATGGCGACAACCCGGCCACCGGCGCGTTCATTCTGGTGGACGAAGCCACGCACCATACGGTGGCGGCTGGCATGATCCGTGCATTTTCCTAACGTGAATAGGGCGCGGTAAGTTGCGCCCACAAGGAAAAAGCAAAGGAATTTAGGCAATGGAAGCGAAGACCCCAAAAACACTCGGCCACGTGAGCCTGATTGGTGCGGGCCCCGGCGCCGCTGACCTCATCACGGTGCGCGGTGCACGATTGTTGGGCGAAGCCGAGGTCGTGCTGCATGACGCATTGGTCTCGCCGGAGGTCTTCCAGTACTGCCCGCAGGCTGTGCTAGTTGCAGTCGGCAAGCGCTGCGGCATGCGCTCGACCGCGCAGCGCTTCATCAATCGCCAGCTCGTCGATCTGGCCACTAAGTATCAGCGCGTGGTACGCCTGAAGGGCGGCGATCCGATGCTGTTCGGCCGTGCCGACGAGGAACTGCAGGCGCTCGAGCAAGCTGGCATCGACTACGAAATCGTTCCGGGCATTACGGCGGCGCTGGCAGCCGCTTCCGTGATCCGTCAGCCGTTGACCAAGCGCGGTGTCGCCCGCAGCGTCGCGTTTGTTACGCAAGCCAAGGCTGCCGATCCGGACACGCCGCAACCCGAAGGCGTCGTGCCGGAACCTGTTGCGCAGGCGGATTCGCTCGTCTACTACATGGGCCGCGATCAAGCTGCGTCCATCGCAGCGGACCTGATTGCCCGTGGCCGCGCGCCGTCGACACCCGCCTGGGTGGTCGAGGCTGCGACCACGCCCGAGCAGCGCTCCGCCTGCTTCACGCTGCAGCAGATGGCCGACGGCGCCGCTGCAGCGTGGATCAACCCAGAGCATCCGAGCCTGCTGATGATCGGTGATGCATTTGCCGTGCGTGCGTCGGCTGCGGCCTCGGAAATTCTCGCTGGCGAGCCGCATATCCTGGCCGCCTGAGGATTTCAGCCTGCGTCAGAACGCAAGCGCAATCTTCCCGAACACCTTCCCGGCTTGCAGGGCCCTGAACGCCTGGGGCGCGTCCTGCCATGGCAGTACCTGATCGACGATCGGATGCAGGCCGTGCAACGCCAGCGCCTGGTTCATCGCTTCAAATGACGCGCGTGGCCCCACCGATGCTGGCCGGATCACCGCCTTGCGCGCGAAGATCTCCAACGGCGAGACGCCGCCCTCGCGTCCAGCGAGGTAGCCGACAAGGTGAATCTGTCCTCCAATCCGCAACGCCTTCAGCGAGCGTTGCAGCGTGCCGCCACCGCCCACCTCGATGACGTGATCGACGCCTCGGCCTTCCGTGCGGGCCAAGACCGCTTCATGCCATTCGGGCGTCGTTCGATAGTTGATCGTGTCGGACTCAGGCACGCCCAGACCTCGGACGCGGTCCAGCTTGGCGTCGCTGCTGGATAGGACGATGGGCCGTGCGCCGGCCATCAGCGCGAATTGCACGGCGAACATCGACACGCCGCCCGTGCCCTGCACAAGCACGGTCTCGCCGGGCTGCAGACTGCCTGCCTCGATCAGGCAATGCCAGGCGGTGACACCCGCGCAGGGTAGCGTGGCCGCTTCCGCGTCGCTCAGGTGCGCAGGAACGACCACTGCGCCACCTGCATCCAGCCGCATGGTGTCGGCCAGCCAGCCGTCGATGGGGCCGCCGAGCATGCGGCGTGTGTCGGCGTTGCGGAAGTCGCCGGCATCCCAGCGCTGCCAGAACGTGCCCGCCACGCGGTCCCCCGGGCGTACGCGCGTGACCTGTTCACCCACGGCAAGGACCTCTCCAACCCCATCCGAAAGCGGAATCAGCGGTAACGGAAACCGCGTGAAGAAGGTGCCGCAGACGATTTCGAGATCGCGGTAGTTGAGCGACGCGGCGCGCGTACGAACGATGATCTCGTGGGGGCCAGGCATCGGATCGTCCCGCTCGAAGGGGCGCAGGGTATCGATGCCGTAACCGTCGGTCAGAGCCAGTGCTTTCATGGGTTCCTCTTGGCAGGAGTGTTGGGGGGGCGCGCATCAGGCGCGTCTGGCACGACTTTGGCGCATGTCATAAGATGAATCCAATTCAATTTGGTAAGAAAAAACATAACGAATGGGAATGTCGGCATGCTCGAAGAAATGCGTACCTTTGTGCTGTTGGCGCAGACAGGCTCGATCGCGCGCGTAGCGGAGCGTCTGCCGCTCACACAACCGGCCGTCACCAAGCAGATTCAGCGGCTCGAACGCGCGCTTGATACCGTGCTTTTCGACCGTCGCGTCAAACCATTCCGCCTGACGGCCGAGGGCGAGGCAGTGCTTGCCCGGTGCCGCACCATCGTCGGCGAGTTCGAAGCGCTGCGCGGCAGCGTGCGTACATCGGGTGAACCGGAAGGCGTGCTGCGTGTGGGGGTAAGCCACGCCGTGGGCGATGTGCGATTCGCGCGCGTGCTGTCGGGTCTGCGGGAACGTTACCCGGCGGTGTCGTTTCGCTTGAGCTGTGAGTGGGGCGGCGTCCTGCGTGAGCGTCTGCAGCGCGCTGAGCTGGACGCTGCGCTGTGGTTGGCCCCTTCGGGGGCCGCCGGTCATCGCTCGGATGGCGGTATCCGCGTGATCGGCGCCGAGCCGGTCGTCCTGATTGCTGCGCCGTCGCGCAAGCTCCCGGCCGCGTTGTCGATGGCGCAGGTCCGGGACGAAGCCTGGGTGCTGAATCCGGCCGGTTGCGAAATGCGTGCGTGGTTGCTCGGCCGTTACGAGGCAGACCGGCTGACGCCGAACGTGGCTGCCGAGGTGCAATCGGTGCCGTTGCAGCATGCGCTGGTGGCGGAGGGCTTCGGGCTAGGCTTCGCGCCGTCGCGGCTCATCGGCCCACAGATTGACGAAGGGTCGCTCTCGGCCCACAAGCTGGCAGCAGCGCCCGCTCTTTGGGATGTGTGTGTGCACCGGGCGCCGTCGCTTGGCCGGCTGGGGCGCGTGGTGGATGCGCTCGAATCGGCGTTGTGCACTGAAGCCGTAGTGGCGCGTTAATCACCTAATGTTCTTTTCAGGCGCCTGCGATGCCGCACGTCATCATCGAATACACAGCCAACGTCGAAGCCGACGCGCGCATCCCGGAGCTGATGCGCGCGCTCAATGACGTGCTGATCTGCCACGCCGCCGTGTTTCCCATCGGTGGTATCCGCACGCGCGCGCTGCGGCTAGACCAATACCGCATGGCGGACGGCAGTGCGGACGACGCCTTCATCCACGTGACGTTCAAGATCAAGGCAGGGCGGCCCAAAAACGTGACGGGGCCCGTCTGTGCGGCTATGTTCGCCGCTATGCGCGCGCATCTGGCTGACGTGCTTGCGCGTCGTTATCTTGGATTGACGCTGGAGTTGGTGGAGTTTGCTACGCATGGCTTTCACGTCGAGAACAACGTGCATGCGCGCTTCACGCGCGCGGCAGAGCCGCAGTGAGGCGATGTCCGGCTTAGCCGAGTTGGCGGACGCAGTAACCCGCGATGGCGTCGAGCACGGCGTCGTCTTCGCCAACAGCATCGGCGCAGCGGATGGAGAGGGAGGGATGAGCTTGCGCGCATTGCGCGACCAATGCAGGCAGATCGCGCCGCAAGTGGCCGCCTTGCCCAAAGAACACCGGCACGATGGTGACACTCTGCGTGCCGTTTGCGGCCAAGTCAGCGATGGTGCCCGGCAGATCGGGCGCCATCAGTTCGAGAAAGGCTAGGCGCGTGTCAACGTCAGGCTGCTGGGTAGCCAAACGCGCGCGCAGGCGGTCGAATGGTTCACGCCAGCGGGCATCGCGTGCGCCGTGTGCAAACAGAACGAGCGCCCGGTCGGCCATCAGTGGCGCTCCACCCAACGCAGGCTGACCAACGCCAGTGCCAGATACAACGCGCCCGGCACGATGGCCGTGAAAATGGCCGGCCACGTGTTCAGCAGGCCGACGTGGGAGAAGAGGTTGTTCACCAGCTGGAACGACAACCCCAGCATGATGCCGCCGAATACTTTCAGGCCAACCGCCCCCGCCCGTGCGTGCAGATACGCAAAGGGAAGGGCCAGCGCCATCATCACCAGCACAGTGAACGGATAGACCACTTTTTTCCACAGCGCGATCTCGTAGCGCTGCGTGTCCTGCTTGTTGTCGCGCAGATGGCGGATGTACTGGAAGAGGTCCAGCGTGGCCATGCGGTCAGGAGTGACCATCAGCACCGACAGAATCTGCGGCGTGAGCTCAGAGCGCATCTCCTGCTGCGGCAGTTTGATCTGCTCGCCGCGGAAGTCGGGCGCCAGCGCATCGGGTGCGCCGGGCACGGCCTGCACGGTGTCTTGCGGGGCGACGGTGCCTGGCTTGCGCGGAAATTCAATGAAGCGCGTTTCCGTCACGCCGTTCAGTTGCCAGTTCTGGTGGCCTTGGTAGCGCGCCTGCTCCGCCACGCGGATCGAACTCAGGCGGTAGTCGGAATCGAATTCATAGATGCGCAGGCCCTTGATGGACTGGTCCGGCTGCAGCGCGCCGACGTTGACAAAGCGGGTGACTTCGCCGCCCGTGCCGTCGGGCTTGGCGGGGCCGCGATCCTTGACCCACACGCCCGAGCGGAAGCCGGCCGACACCGTCGCGCCCAGCGCTTCCAGCCGTACTTTCTGTGCGTACTCTTCGGCCTTCGGCCCGATGAATTCACCGAAGATGTACGTGACCAGCGCCAGCGGCAGCGCAATCTTGAACAGCGACATCAGCGCTCGGCGCGTATCGAGCCCGGCCACGCGAAAGATCGTGAACTCCGACTGGCTCGCCATCTGCGAGAACACGTAGATGGCGCTGATGAGCGCCGCCACCGGAATCACTTCGTACACACGCGTCGGCGCCTGCAGCATCACGTGGAAGAACGCGACGAGCGTGGTGTAGCGTCCGACTACCGAACCCAGTTCGCCCAGCATGTCGAAGAAGATAAACAGCGCCAGCACCGCAAACAGGATGAAGACGAACACGCCGTAGATCTGGCGCGCGAAGTATTTCTCGTAGACCGGCATCTTCATCATGCACCCGCCTTCTTGGGCGCGAAGCCGAGGAGGGCGGAAATCCCCTTCAGGCCGGCCGCGCTGTAATGGCGGAAGCGGAACAGCAACACCGCGCAGATGAAGGCAGCGAGGTGGATCGGCCACCACGCCATGAACACGTTCATCTTGCCCTGCGAGACCCACGCCTGCGACAGGTTCAGCAGGTTCGAATATGTCAGGTAGATCAACACCGCGAAGATCATCGGTGTGTAGCGGCCCAGGCGCGGGTTGACGTAGGCCAGCGGAATGGCGATCAGCACGAAGTTCAGCGCCAGCAGCGGCAGGCCGATCCGCCAGACCAATTCGCCAAGGTTCTCGGGCGTCGGGTTGGCGAGCAGATCCTTCGTGGAGCGGCTCTTGGTTGGCAGGCTGGCATCTGCCTGCGGCGGCTTGTTGGCGACCTTCACGCCGTATTTGTCGAATTCGACGATGCGGTAGTCGAGCTTGCCTGGCGTGCCTTCATAGCGGCGGCCCTTGTCGAGCACGACAAAGCGGTCGCCGTTTGGCATGGTCTTGAATTCGCCGGTCTTGGCCATCGCCACGCCGATCTTGTCCTGCTCGGCATTGGCGACGAACAGGTTGCGGGCGTGCTTCATGCCGTTATCGACGCCCTCGATAAAGAGGACGTAGCTGCCGTGCGCGGGCTCGATGAAGCGGCCGGCGGAGATCATCGACAGCACATCGCGCTGCTCGAAGCGGTCTCGGAACAGCGCGCTCTGCTGGTTGGCCCACGGCCAGCCGAACAGCGCCAGCAGCGCCACCAGCACGATGAACGGCAGCGAGAAGCGCAGCACGGGGCGGATGAAATCCGTCAGGCTGATGCCGGAGGTGAACCACACCACCATCTCGGAATCCTTGTACCAGCGTGTCAGCACCAGCAAGACCGAGATGAAGAGCGTGGCGCACAGCAGAATCGCCAGGTAGCCCAGCGTTGCCAGGCCGATGAGGAGCAGGACGTCGTTCGGGTTCGCTTCGCCGTTGGCGGCCATGCCGAGAATGCGGATCACCAGGGTGGTCAGCATGAACGTCAGCAGCACGAGGAAGACGGCGCCGGCGGTGAATGACAGCTCGCGTCGCAGGGCTTGTTCAAAAATCATGCGGATGCGGGATGGGAGGGCGAGGTCATGGCCGGCGTGCGTTCCACCGGAGCCCCTGCGCAAAATGGCGGATAATGTGGGCTTTCGTTGACTCGCCTCATAGAGAGAAGCGCGATGGAATTTAGCACAAAAGCCCTGGACTGGGCCAAAGCAGGCGCCCTAGCCGCCAAGAGCGATTGCCTCGTGATCGGTCTGTTCGAGTCGCAGACCCTGGCCGGCGCCGCAAAGGCGTTGGACGTGGCCACCAAGGGCCTGGTCGCTCGCCTCGTCAAGCTGGGCGACTTTGAAGGCAAGCGCGGCACGTCGCTGCTGCTGCACGAAGTGGCCGGCGTGGGTGCTGCCCGCGTGCTGCTGGTTGGTCTGGGCAAGGAAGCCGATTTCACCGACCGCGCCTACGCCGAGGCCGTGCGCACCGCACTGCGCGCGCTGGCCAGCACCAAGGCCACGAGCGTGACGTGGACGCTCACCGAGCACGCCGCGCGCGACAAAGACACCGCCTGGGCCGTCCTGACCGCCGTCACGCTCATCCGCGAAGCCAGCTACCGCTTCATCGAGCGTCACCCGGAGCTCAAGAGCAAGCGCGACAAAAACGGTACGAGCCTGCGCAAGGTCGTCCTGGCCGTGCCGGCAGCCGATGCCAAGGCGGCCGCCGTGGCAGCAGCGCGCGGCACTGCCGTCGCCAACGGCATGGACCTTACGCGTGATCTGGGTAACCTGCCGTCCAACATCTGCACGCCGACGTACCTGGCCAACACCGCACGCCAGATCGCCAAGGACTTCAAGCTCAAGGTGGAAGTGCTCGGCCGCAAGCAGATCGAAGCCTTGAAGATGGGCGCCTTCCTGGCCGTGACAAAGGGCAGCGTGGAGCCGCCGGCCTTCATCGTGCTGCGCTACGAAGGCGGCCCGGCCAAGCAGGCCCCGGTGGTGCTGGTTGGCAAGGGCATCACGTTTGATACGGGCGGCATCTCGCTCAAGCCGGGTGAAGGCATGGACGAGATGAAGTACGACATGTGCGGCGCCGCTTCGGTGCTGGGCACGCTGCGTGCTGTGGCCGAAATGGGCCTCAAGCAGAACGTCATCGCCGTGGTGCCGACCTGCGAGAACATGCCTAGCGGTGTTGCCACCAAACCGGGCGACGTGGTGACCAGCATGTCGGGCCAGACCATCGAGATCCTGAATACCGACGCCGAAGGCCGCCTGATCCTGTGCGATGCGCTCACTTACGTGGAACGCTTCAAGCCGGCAGTGGTGATCGACGTGGCAACGCTCACGGGCGCCTGCATCATCGCGCTTGGTCACATCAACACCGGCATGTACGCCCGCAGCGATGCGCTGGCGGGCGCGCTGGTGGCGGCCGGCAAGCAATCGCTCGATACCGCGTGGCGCATGCCGCTGGATGAGGAATACCAGGAGCAGCTCAAGTCCAACTTTGCCGACATGGGCAACATCGGTGGCCGTCCGGCCGGCAGCGTGACGGCTGCCTGTTTCCTGGCGCGCTTTACCGAAAAGTATGACTGGGCCCACCTGGACATCGCCGGCACCGCTTGGAAGAGCGGCGCGGCCAAGGGCGCCACGGGCCGCCCGGTGCCGCTGTTGACGCGCTTCCTGATGGACCGCGGTTGATTGGCAGAGGTAAAGCACCGTATGACTCGCGTCGACTTTCACAGCAACGTGCCCGGCAAGCTGGCGTATGCCTGCCGGCTGGTGCGCAAGGCCTACGGCGCGGGCCAGAAAGTGATCGTGGTCGGAGATCAAGCTGCGCTGCAAGCGTTCGACACGCAATTGTGGACGTTCAGTCAGCTCGATTTCCTGCCGCATTGCGGCCTGCGGCATCCGCTGGCTGCGCAGACGCCCATCCTGCTGGCCGATGCATCCGAGCCGCTGGACGACGCGCCACATCACGACATCCTGGTCAATCTGTCGCCCGAACCGCCGGCGCTCTTCGCGCGCTTTAGCCGATTGATCGAGATCGTTGGCGATGACGATGCCGATCGCGCAGCGGCGCGCGATCGATTCCGCTTCTACCGCGATCGCGGCTATCCGATCCAACATCACGACGTGGGGCGCGCATGACCGACGGACGCTATCCCGGGTCCCACGCGGACAACAACATCCCCGTTCTGACGGAGATTGTCGAACTGGAGGACGCAGCACCTGCGGCAGCGCCCGCCGCGACGCCGCCTGCGCCAGCAGAAACCCCACACGTGGACGTCCCGCCCGCACTGCGCGAGCAAGGCCTGACGCCCACTTCGGCCATGCCTCCCGCAGGCACCGATGCCGCCCGCGTGATGGGCGACGTGATGTGGCGTTTCCAATCTGAGTGGCCGGCGTTGATCGAAGCGCAGTGCCGCGCAGCCATGGAATCGCGCCTGTCGCTGTTGAGTGAACAGCTTGCAGCTGAGCTGACCCGCACGCTGGAGGCCCGCCTGATGGATTGGCTGGGCGCGGCGCTGGACGATGCGCTTGCCGCGCAGCACAAGCCCCCGCAGCGCTGATCGCACAAAGAAAAACCCGCCGTCTGGCGGGTTTTTTTGGTGTTGCCCAAACTCAGTCCGTTACCGCGCCCTTGCTGGCCGTTGCCGCCAGTTTCGCAAACTTCGCCAGCACGCCACGCGTATAGCGCGGCGCCGGTTGCTTCCACGCGGCGCGGCGGCGGGCAAGCTCATCGTCTGGCACGTTCAACTGCAGCAGGCGCTGGTGTGCGTCGATGGTGATCGAATCGCCTTCGTGCACCAAGCCGATCGTGCCGCCCACGTACGCTTCCGGTGCGACGTGGCCGACCACCATGCCCCAGGTGCCGCCCGAGAAGCGTCCGTCGGTAATGAAGCCGACCGACTCGCCCAGGCCCTTGCCGATGATGGCTGAGGTCGGCGCCAGCATCTCCGGCATGCCGGGGCCGCCCTTCGGTCCTAGATAGCGCAGCACGAGGATGTCGCCGGCCTTGATCTGGTCGCTCAGGATCGCGCTCATCGCGTTTTGCTCGTCGTCGAACACGCGCGCCGGGCCCGTGATGACGGGGTTCTTCAGGCCGGTGATCTTCGCCACGGCGCCTTCCTCGGCCAAGTTGCCTTTCAGGATGGCGAGGTGGCCTTCCTTATAGAGGGCCTTGTCGATCGGCAGGATCACGTTCTGGTCAGCGCGCGGCTGGTCGGGCACGTGGGCGAGTTCTTCAGCCAGCGTCTTGCCGGTGATGGTGATGCAATCCCCATGCAGCAGGCCGGCGTTGAGCAACAGCTTCATCACCTGCGGAATGCCGCCGGCCTCGTGCAGGTCGGTCGCCACGTATTGGCCCGACGGCTTGAGATTGCAGATGACGGGCACGCGCTGGCGCACCCGCTCGAAGTCATCGATGGTCCATTCCACTTCTGCCGCGTGGGCGATGGCCAGGTAGTGCAACACGGCGTTGGTGGAGCCGCCGGTGGCCATGATCACGGCTACGGCGTTCTCGATGGATTTGCGCGTGATGATGTCGCGCGGCTTCAGGTCGCGGCGCACGGCTTCGACCAGCACGCGGGCGGATTCAGCTGCGCTGTCGACCTTCTCCTGATCGGGATTGGCCATCGTCGATGAATACAGCAGCGACATGCCCAACGCTTCAAACGATGAGCTCATCGTGTTGGCCGTGTACATGCCGCCGCACGAACCGCTCGACGGACAGGCGTTTTTTTCGATTCCTTCGAAGTCTTCTTCGCTCATGCGGCCTGCGGTGAATTCGCCCACGGCCTCGAACGACGAGACGATCGTCAAATCCTTGCCCTTCCAGTGGCCCGGCTTGATGGTGCCGCCGTACACATAGATGCCCGGCACATTCGTGCGCGCCAGGGCAATCATGCCGCCCGGCATGTTCTTGTCGCAGCCGCCGATGACCACCACACCGTCCATCCATTGGCCGTTGACGCAGGTCTCGATGCAGTCGGCAATCACCTCGCGCGAGATCAGCGAGAACTTCATGCCTTCCGTGCCCATCGACATGCCGTCGGAAATGGTGGGCGTGCCGAAGATCTGCGGATTTGCGCGGGCGTCCTTTACCGCAGCCACGGCGGCATCGGCCAGCTTCTGCAGGCCCGAGTTGCACGGCGTGATGGTCGAATGACCGTTGGCCACGCCAATCATCGGATTGTTGAAGTCGTCTTTCGTGTAGCCCAACGCGTAGTACATCGAGCGATTGGGCGAGCGCGCCACGCCCTGTGTGATGTGCTGGGAACGCTTGTTGTCTGGCATGAGGGTCTCCGTGGGGTCGGCACTATCGTTGTAGTCAACGGCCTGGCGCCCAGCATGCGCTTGGCGAATTGGCGCGTCAAATATATTATTGACAGATTATTGAGTCGAAAAAAATATCAATCGCCGATATGGATCTGCGCCAGCTTCGCTACTTCGTGACCGTTGCCGAGGAACTGCATTTCGGACGCGCAGCCGAGCGGCTTTCGATGACGCAGCCGCCGCTGTCGCAGCAGATTCGCGCGCTGGAAGACGAACTGGGCGTCACGCTGTTCCATCGCACGCAGCGCTCCGTGGCGCTGACGGCCGTCGGCGCGCGCTGGCTGGTCGAGGTGCGGCGTGTGCTTGCTGAGGCGAACGCGTTGCCTGGCCTCGCGCAGCGGCTGGCACGCGGGGAGGTCGGCTCGCTGTCGCTGTCCTTCGTCAGCACCGCCGATTACGGCATCCTGCCCGCCTTGCTGCGGCATTTTCGCGACGCGCGGCCCGATGTGCAGCTTCTGCTGCGCGAGGCCACCAGCGATGTGCAAATCGAAGCGCTCCTGGCCGGCGACGTGGATGCCGGAGTCGTGATTGCGCATCACGCGGGCTCGGTGCCTGGAGAGCTGGAATACCGCCCGCTCGTACGCGAGCGCCTTGTGCTGGCGGTGCCCACATCGCGCGCGGCGCAATGGGGGGTGGCGCAGGGTCAGCCCATTGCGCTGCCGGATGCGGCGGCCGAACCGCTCATCATCTTCCCGCGCCGGTCCGCGCCCGCGCTGTATGACATCATTACCGGCTATCATGCCGCGCACGGCGGCCGGCCCGGAGAATCTGGGGCTGCCACGCGCATCGGCCAGGAAGCCATCCAGATGCAGACCATCGTCAGCCTGGTCTCCGCCGAGATGGGCGTCGCGCTGGTCCCGGCATCGCTATGCAACCTGCAGCGGACTGGCGTGGTCTATCTCGAACTCGCCGCGCCGAGCCCGATCATCGAGACCGGGCTGGTGTGGCGACGCGATGCTGCTTCGCCGGTGCTGCCGTGGTTCGTGTCCAGTGCCGAAGCCGTCGCCAAGCTGCAAGAAGACAACCAAACCTGAAACCCACAGGATTCATGCTCATCCATCCGCAATTCGATCCCGTCGCCCTGCATCTGGGGCCGCTCGCCATCCGCTGGTACGGCCTGATGTATCTGGCGGCGTTCATCATGTTCCTGTGGTTCGGGCGCCTGCGCACGCGCCAGCCACACATCGCCGCCGAAGGCTGGAGCGGCCGCGACCTTGACGACATGCTCTTCTACGGCGTGCTCGGTGTGATTCTCGGCGGGCGCCTGGGATACGTGCTGTTCTACAAGCCCGACTGGTATTTCGCCCACCCGCTCGACATCTTCAAGGTCTGGGAAGGCGGCATGGCCTTCCACGGCGGCTTCCTCGGTGTGGTCGTAGCGATGATGCTGTATGCGCGCATGCGCGGTCGATCGTGGATGCAGGTGACTGATTTCATCGCGCCGATGGTCCCGTGCGGTCTCGCAGCGGGGCGCCTCGGCAACTTCATCAACGGCGAGCTGTGGGGCCGTGTGTCGTCGCCCAATTTGCCGTGGGCGATGATGTTTCCGCAGGCACAGGGCGAAGACCGGGAGTGGCTGCTTTCGCATGCGCAAGAAGCCGTCACCAGCGGCGTACAGGCTGTGTTCGACCAGTACCACATGCTGCCGCGCCACCCCTCGCAGATCTACCAGTTCCTCGGCGAGGGTGTGCTGTTCTTCATCCTGCTGTGGCTATATGCGCGCAAGCCGCGGCCGATGGGCGCGGTGTCTGGCGCATTCCTGCTCGGCTACGGCGTGTTCCGCTTCATTGCGGAATTTGCCCGCGAGCCGGACAACTTCCTCGGCCTGCTGGCGGCGAACCTGTCGATGGGGCAGTGGCTGTCGCTGCCGATGATCCTGATCGGCATCACCATGCTGGTCTGGTCCTATCGTCGCGCAGGCAACGGTGCAAAAGACCAGGCACACGCCTGACGTCGCAACCGTGCAAAGAAAAAGCCACCGAAGTCCGGTGGCTTTTTTCATGGCGCGGCTCGCTGCTTATTTCAGCATCTGCACGGCGCCGGAAACGGTCACTGTCACTTGAGCCTTGCCGCCCTCGATGGGCACCGACGCCGAATCGTAAGATGCGGGAGCCGCTGCCATGCGCATCATCGGACGCGGGCCCGGGTTGTTGCTGCCCTCGCTCACATGCACGTCGCGGATCGTGTAGCTCGTGTAGCCGAACAGCTTGGTGGTCGTCAGTGCCTTGTCACGGAACGAATTCACGGCTTGGTCGATCAGCTTGGCTTCCGCCGCCGTGCGCGCCTCGCGCGAGAGCGTGAAATTCACGTTCTGCACCTGCATCTGGTTGGCTAGTTGGCCCGCCAGCTTGGACGCCGCTGCAAAGTCCTTCGACGTGATGCGCACCTCCGCACGGCCGCGCCAGACGCTGATCTTGCCGTTGCGATCGGTGTTCGGATAAATGTTGAAGCCCCCCGTTTCTGCCTGCACGCCGGATGTGCGCTTTGCCTGGTTGATCACCTCATCGGCCTTGCGCGAGAGGGCCGTGGAGATTGCGCCCGGGTCCGCGCCTTCCTGCTCGGCCCCCAGGGTGAGCGTGACGGTGTCGGTCGGCACTTCGGCCACGGCCTGCGCATCCAGCGACAGTACGCCCGAATGATTCGTTTCAGGAGCGGCTTGTGCGAAAGCAGTCGTCATCATTGCAGTCCCCAAAATAGTTGCGGCCAGGACAGATTTCATTGTGTTCTCCCAAAAAACAATGTGATGCGTCTGACTGGTCGTTACGCGCATCGTTCATCACGTTTGTAACAATTCCCTGCCGATACCAACCATTCACTCAGGATCACGCATCAATTTGGTGGTGATGTAACGCCACTGCGCCGGTGTGACGGGCGTGATCGAAAGGCGGTTGCCGCGTTGCAGCACCGTCATGTCGGCGAGCTGTTCGTGCGCACGCAACGTCGGCAGATCGATCAGCGCGCATTTGCGCACGAACTTCACCTCGACGAGCATCCAGCGCGGGGCTTCCGGCTTCGATGCGGGGTCGTGGTAATGGCTCTTGGCGTCGAACTGCGTGGGATCTGGATAGCTGGTCGAGCAGACTTCCGCCAGCCCCGCGATGCCGGGCTGCGGACAGGACGAGTGGTAGAACAGCACGCCGTCGCCGATGCGCATACGGTCGCGCATGAAGTTGCGTGCCTGATAGTTGCGAACGCCCGTCCAGGGCAAGGTGCCTTCGGCGTGCAGCGTATCGATGCTGGCTTCGTCGGGCTCGGACTTCATCAACCAGTACTGGGTGGCCATCGTGTGGGCGCGCGGGCGACGTGCGAGGAAGTGACGGTGTGCGCAGCATAGCAACACGGCCGCGGCCTCGCCATTGGCGGTGCGGCAATGACGGGTGTATGGAGGATAGGCAAAGAAAAAGGCGGTAGCGCACATGTGCACTACCGCCTTTTGTTGGGTCCCCACCTTGGCCGCTAGACCCGCATCCTGAACCCAAGTGAGGTTCAGAGTGGCAGCGGAAGCCGCATTTTGGGTACATCACCGGCGCAGGGAGCCCACGACTTGCGTCGCACGCTATGCACTGGAAGACGCGCTCGCCCACACGGCATATCCCGCACCAAGCAATGCTTATCGGTTCAAGGAATTAATGGCCATGGCGAACCAGGCAGGGAAACTGTCAGACGCATCATCACGCTGTGTTTTGAGCGCATGGCGATGCGTCTGAAAGATTCATCGCAGGCAACCGTTTTTCTCTACTCTGTAGCCGCTAAAGCCTTATGTTGTAAGGGTTTGCGGGAGATCTCGGAAGCCATTGGGTGACACTATACACCCGTTCGCATCCGAACCCAAGCCCGGATGCGATCCGGTTACAAACACATTTTGACCTTCGCTAAATGACTTCGCCGTACTGGCGCAACGCCTCGTCAGTGCGAGCGTTCAGGTCGGCCAGTTTGGCGCGAATCGTGTCGATCGGCAGGGCGGAATCGGACGCGGCCTGGCGTTGCATCGACAGCAAATCCGACGCGATGCTGATGGCGGCCATCACGGCAACGCGCTCGATGCCCTTGGTGTTCGAGCCGTTCTTGATGCGCGTCATCTGGTTGTCGACCATGGCTGCGGCTTCACGCAGGGCTGCTTCGTTATCGACCGAGACGGCAAACTTGTAAGGCTGCCCGGCGATGTTCACTTCAATTTGCTTGCTGCTCATGCTTAGGTCTCCGAGTGCGGGGCGGGGGCGGCCGTTGTTTCATCGGCGCCTGCGGCCTGGCCGAGGAGGTCAAGCTGGCGCGCGTCGGTGGCCGTGGGCAGCTTGTCGAGAATCGATTGGATGCGCAGTTGCGCTTCTTCGATCTTGGCATTGAGCACGCTGCGGTCGGCGACCATCGCGTCGCGCTCTGTCTTGGAGGCCTCGGCTTCCGCCTGAAGCCGCTCGACTTCGGCGCGCAGGCGCTGGTTCTCGGCGGCTAGCGCATCGGCGTGACGCAGCACGCGCGTGATCTTGCCGGCAAGTTGTTCGAGTTCGTTCAGCATTGGGTGTCAATCAGAATCGAGTGGGGGGATTTTAGCCGATCATGCGCGTCGCGCCTGTCCTCCATACGGATGCGCAATAGGCGGCGGCATGAGGCGATGCAGCGGGCACAACGTGCGGAGGGTGTGTTTTTACCGCGACTGGGGCGGGTTTGGCGTGCCTTTTCCGTTAAACTTCGCGGCGTCCTGGTGCCCGCAGCACCATCTGCAGTTAAACGGGAAGCAGGGAGCGCGCGCCCCAAGCGATGCGCCAACCTGCGCTGCCCCCGCAACGGTAAGCGAACGCCGCGTGTACCCGCCATCTCGCGAAGAAGATGGGTGCCGCGCGGTCTGTCCATATGCCACTGTTCCTTTGGGAATGGGAAGGCGGACGGGCCGCTTCGCCAGCCCGGATACCGGCCAGGACGGTGGATCTCAGAGCCGATGTGAAACCCTGGAGGGAACCGCATCGAGATCCTGCTGCCAGCGACCCGCGGGGGAACGGGTCCGGCTGACGCTTCTTGTCTTTTCAACATGAGCTTGACTACAAAGCGGCCACTCCGGATGTCCCGGACGGCCACGCGCGCGCTTGCCAGCGCACTAACGGGGGTCATGGCAGGTGCAGTTGCGCCGGCCTGGGCACAAAGCAATACACCGGCAGCCAGCACGCCAGTGGGTGAACTGAATCCGACTGTGGTGACGGCCTCGCGCAGCGAGCAGCCCCTGTCGGATGCACTGCCGCACACGACGGTCATCAGCCGCGCCGATATCGAGCGCTCGCAAGCGCCGGATGCGGTGACGCTGCTGCGTCGCGAGGCCGGCATCGAAGTCGCGCAGAACGGTGGCCCTGGGGCCAACGCCAGCCTTTTCATGCGCGGCGCCGGTTCCAATCAGACGCTGATTCTGATTGACGGTGTGCGTGTGGCGTCCGGCACCTCGGGCGGCGCGCAGTTCGCGCAATTGATGGCCGATCAGATCGATCACATTGAAGTTGTGCGCGGCAACGTGTCTGCGCTGTACGGCTCCGATGCGATTGGCGGCGTGGTGCAGATCTTCACGCGCAACGGCCGCGGCCATGGCCCGCTGGCCAATGCCGAGATCGAATACGGTGCCCGCAACACCAAGCGCGCGCAGGCTGGCATCAGCGGGTCGCTGGGCGAGAACGGCGATACGTCGTTTGCGGTGTCGGTGTCGGAATTCAAGACCAACGGCTTCTCGACAATCAACCCGCTGCAGGCGCCCAAGGCCAACCCGAACGACAATCCGTACACGAACAAGAGCGTGTCGGCGCAGCTGTCGCATCGCTTCTCCGCAGATTGGCAAGCGGGCCTGACGTACTTCCAGACCTGGGGCGATGTCAGCTACGACAACGCCTTCGGCAAGCCGACAGATAACAATGTTGCGCACAACGTGGTGCGCTCGATGTCGGCCTATGTGGACGGCAAGGTGACGCAGGACTGGAAGACGCGTGTAACGCTGTCGCAGGGCGATGACCGCAGCTTGAACTACACGAACGGCGTGTTGCAGATGCCGGCGCGTTTCAACACGCGCAACCAAACGGCGAGCTGGCAGAACGATTGGGCCTTCATGCCGAATCAGTTGTTCAAGGTGGGCCTGGAGCATCTGCAGACCAGCATCGACAGCGATGCCTACAACGTGCCCACGCGCAACGTCGATTCCGCTTACATCGGTTACGAAGGCAAGTTCGGCCCGCACCAGTTGCAATTGAACCTGCGTCGCGACCGCTACTCGGACTTCGGTGGCGCCAACAGCTACTACGCTGGTTACGGCTTTGCGTTCAACCCGCAATGGAAGGTGGTGGCGAGTGTGAGCAACGCCTTCCGCGCGCCGAGCTTCAACGAGCTTTACTACCCGTTTTTCGGCAACCCGAACGTGCAGCCTGAGAAAGCACGCTCGGTTGAGGGCGGCGTGGAATACAGCAGCGCGATCGGTTTGGTGCGCGTAACGGCGTTCGAGACGGACTACAGCAACCTGATCACGGCTGTATGCGACGCAGATTTCAATTGCTCCGCAGCCAACGTCAACCGTGCGCGTGTGAACGGGCTCGAGACGTCGTATCGGGGTTCGATCTATGGCGTGGACCTGCGTGCGAGCTTTACCATGCAGAACCCGCAGGACTTGTCGGCCAACCAGTTGCTGTCGCGCCGTGCTCGGCATTTCGGCAGCGTTTCGGCGTACAAGACGTTCGGGCCGTTCTTGGCGGGCGTGGAGTGGAATGCGGCGGGTGATCGTCAGGATTCGACCAAGACGCTCGGCGGCTATGGCCTGCTGAACCTGGTCGGCCGCTACCAGATCACGCCTGACTGGGCGGTGTCGGCACGTGTTGAAAACGTGACGAACAAGAACTACCAGTTGGTCTATCCGTACAACACACCTTCGCGTGGAGTGTTCTTCACGCTGTCGTGGCAACAGCACGAACCGAAGCGATGACAACACCTGCACTGCCCGCACGCGGTTTTGCCTGGCGACTGTGGTCGCTGCTGGCGCTCGCGTGCGTGGTGGTGCTGGTGGCGTCATTGATGCTCGGCAGTGTGAAGCTGTCGCCCGCTGAAGTCTGGCGGGCCCTCTTTTTTGGCAATAGCGGTGGCGATGGCCTGGCAGCAGGCATCGTCACCGAATTGCGCTTGCCGCGCGCCGGCGCTGCATTTGCTGCCGGCGGGCTGTTGGCCTTTGCCGGGGCGCTCATGCAGATGCTGCTGCGCAATCCGCTGGCCGATCCGTATGTGCTGGGCGTGTCCGGCGGCGGGGCAGTGGCGGCCCTCACGGCGATGTTGTTTTCGCTGCCGTGGTGGGCGGTGCAGACGAGTGCCGGAGCCGGAGCCCTGCTGTCGATGGCGCTGGTGGCGGCGCTGGCGCGTCAGCACCTGTGGCGTGGCGAGCCCGGCGAAGCCAATGCCCGCTTGCTGCTCGGTGGCGTGGTGATGGCCTCCGGCTGGGTCGGTCTGATCACGCTTATCTTGACGGTTGCGCCTGAGAACAAGCTGCGCGGCATGATTTTCTGGATGGTCGGTGACCTGGGTGGCGCCGATCGTTATGCGGGTGCGTTGGTGGCGCTCGTGGCGGCGATTGCTGTGGTGTTGCCGCATGCGCGCGACCTGAACGTGCTGCTGACCGGTGAAACCCGCGCCCGCGCACTGGGTGTGCCGGTGGCGCGTGTGCGCGCGTTGATCTACGTGGTGGCGTCGCTGTGTACGGCAGTGGCGGTCACGATTGCAGGCTCGGTCGCGTTTGTCGGCCTGCTGGTGCCGCACATGGTGCGCCTGGCGTGGACCCGCGACGTGCGCATCCATTTGCCCGCCACGGCGATGGCCGGCGGAGGCCTGCTGATGCTGGCCGACCTGATCGCCCGAACGGTGATTGCCCCAACGCAGTTGCCCGTGGGCGTGATCACCACCCTGCTCGGGGTGCCGACGTTTCTTTACCTGCTGATGCGGAGCACGCGATGAGCTGGTGGCGCCGCCCAAGTCCAGCACCGGATGCGTTTGCCCACTTGGACACAGCGCCGGAACTTGCGCTGCACGATCTGCGGGTGACCATCGATGGGCGCGTGTTAATCGAGCGGTTATCGATGACGGCCACCGCGGGCCAACTCTGGTGCGTGATCGGGCCGAACGGCGCGGGCAAGTCGACATGGCTTTCCGTGCTGGCAGGCTTGCGCTTGCCGGACGGCGGCAGCGTCACGCTCGATGGTGTCCCGCTCGCCGATTGGCCGGCGCTGGCGATGGCGCGTCGTCGTGCGTTTATGCCGCAGACCTTGCATGACACCTTCCCCATCACCGTTTACGACGCCGTGATGACAGGCCGCCACCCGCATCTTGCGCGCTGGGAATGGGAGGGCGACGCCGATGCCCGCGCCGTCGATGCGGCGGTGTCTGCGCTGCAGTTGCTGCCTCTGGCACAACGCGATGTGCGGACGCTTTCTGGTGGTGAACGTCAGCGCGTGGCGATGGCTGCCGTGGTGGCGCAGGAGGCGCGCGTGCTGCTGCTCGATGAGCCTGTCGCGCACCTCGATTTGCATCAGCAGGTTTCCGTGCTTCGCCTGCTGCGCGAGGGCTGCCGCAAACACGGCTGGCTGGTCGTGCTGACCGTGCATGACTTGAACCTCGCGCGCCGCTTCGCTACGCACGCGCTGCTGATGGATGGCGCCGGGCACACCACCGCAGGCATCGCGGCCGATGTGCTCACGCCCGAGCACTGCGCGCGCGTGCTGCGCACCCCTATTACCGAGGTGGCCGACGGCCGCCTTACGGCCTTGATTCCTGAAGATTCCGATGACGACTGAAGACAATAATGACGCGCTGAACGAGCGCCACCGCTCGCGCATGCAGCGCAAGAAGGCCGTGGTGGATGCCAAGATCGCCGCCGCCACCGACGTGCGCGGCGTGCTGCTCGTCAATACCGGCAACGGCAAGGGCAAATCCAGCTCCGGCTTTGGCATGGTGATCCGCGCCATGGGCCATGACATGCAGGTCGGCGTGGTGCAGTTCATCAAGGGCGCGATCCCGACGGGCGAGGAGCGCTTTCTCCGTCGTTTTCCCGAACAATGCAGCTTTCACGTGATGGGCGAGGGCTACACGTGGGAGACGCAGGACCGCACGCGCGACGTTGAAAAGGCGCAAGCCGCATGGGCCTGCGCACGCGAGCTGCTGAGCGATCCGACCGTCGGCCTCGTGCTGCTGGATGAATTGAACATTGCACTCAAGTACCACTACCTTGACGTGCAGACCGTGCTGGCCGATTTGCGCGCCCGGCCGCCAGCGCAGCATGTGGTGATTACCGGGCGCGGTGCGCCCCCTGAACTGATCGACGCGGCAGATACCGTGACCGACATGACGCTCGTCAAGCACGCATTTTCCCAAGGCATCCAGGCGCAGCCAGGAGTCGAACTGTGATGAATCAAGCCATACACATTCCGCCATTTGATGACGCGCTGCGCGCGCGCCTGCAGGCCGCCGTCGATAGCAAGACCAAGCCGCTCGGCGCACTGGGCCGGCTTGAATCGCTGGCCGTGCAGATCGGCCTGATCCAGAACACCGACACCCCGCAGCTGACGCGCCCCGCAATGGTGGTCTTTGCCGCAGACCACGGCATCGCCCACGCTGGCGTGAGCGCGTACCCGCAAGCGGTGACGGCGCAGATGGTGGTCAACTTCATCGCGGGTGGCGCGGCTGTCAATGTGTTCTGCCGCCAGAATGGGTTTGCATTGGAGGTGGTGAACGCCGGTGTGGCGGCACCATTGTGGACGGCGGATACGCCGGGCCTGGTCGATGCACCTGTCGGTCCCGGCACGCGCAACTTTGCCGACGAGGGTGCTGCGCAAGCCGCCATGACCGCCGACGAGCGCGACCGCGCCATGGCCCTCGGCGCGCAGCGCGTGGCGCACCATGCGGCACTCGGCACCAACGTGATCGCGCTGGGCGAAATGGGCATTGCCAACACGGCATCTGCCGCATGCCTGATGGCGCGGTTATGCGATTTGCCGGTCGCGCAGTGCGTTGGCCGCGGCACTGGGCTTGACGATGACGGCCTCGCCCACAAGCGTGCCGTGCTGGAAGCTGCAATAGCCAAGCATGCAGACGTCCGCGAGCCACTGGACGTGCTTGCGTGCTTCGGCGGCTTCGAGGTCGCGGCGATGGTGGGTGCGGTGCTTGAAGCTGCGCAGCGGCGCATGGTCATCCTCGTCGACGGGTTCATTGCCACGGCCGCCGTGCTGGTGGCGGCGCAGGTGGCGCCCGACGTGCTGCGCTATTGCGTGTTCGGGCATGTGTCAGACGAGCGCGGGCATCGCGCGCTGCTGGAGGTGCTCGATGCGCGGCCGCTGCTGTCGCTGTCGTTGCGGCTGGGGGAGGGCAGCGGTGCGGTGCTGGCGTATCCGGTGGTCGTGTCAGCGGTGGCGTTCCTGCGCGAGATGGCGACCTTCGCCAGCGCAGGCGTGAGCGAGCGCGCATAGCCATGAACGCCTTGCGCGAACATTGGCAGGCGCTGTGGACAGCGGTCGGGTACTTCACCCGCATCCCTGTGCCGGCGTCTGTCGGTTTCTCGCAGGCGGGGTTGAATCGCGCGGCGCGCTACTTTCCGCTGATTGGCTGGTTGGTGGGCGCCGTAGCAGCAGCGGTGTATTGGCTCGTGTCGCGCACGGTGCCCGCGCCCGGTGTGGCGGTGGCCGTGTCTATGGTGGCTACGCTGTTGTTGACCGGTGCGTTTCATGAGGACGGTCTCGCCGATTGCGCAGACGGCTTTGGCGGGGGCTACACGCCTGAAGACCGGCTGCGCATCATGCACGATTCGCGCATCGGCGCGTTCGGGGCGATTGCCGTGTGCATGGCGTTGCTGCTGAAGTGGCAATTGCTGAGCGCGATGGCGCCGCATGGTATCGCCATCCTCGTGGCAATGGTGAGCGCGCATGCTGCAAGCCGCGCGGCGGCCGTCAGCTACCTGCTCACCCACGACTACGTGCGCGCTGAAGGCAAAGCCAAGCCAGTGGCGCAACGCATGCGATGGAGCGATGCGTTGTGGGCCGGCGTGTTCGGCATCGCCCCTCTGCTGTGGTTTTGGCCGACATGCGCAGCGCTCGTTGTCGTGGGATTGACCGTTGCGCGCTGGCTGCTTGGCCGATACTTCGTGCGTCGCATCGGCGGCATCACGGGTGATTGTCTTGGGATGGCGCAGCAGATGTTCGAGCTGCTGATTCTGTGGGGGTTGCTGGCATGGATGTCATCCTGATCCGCCACGCGCGGCCCGCCATGACGGCGGGTCTTTGTTATGGCCGCACCGATCTGGAGCTGGCTTCGCCGATAGACCCCGAGCCTTCGGCCATCGTCGAGAAACTCAGCGCCCACACCCCGCATCGCCTGCTGGCGAGTCCGTTGCAACGCAGTCGCCTGACAGCCGAAGCCTTAGCGCAAATGGCTCAACTTCCCACGATCGAAATCGATGCGCAATTGATGGAACTCGATTTTGGCGCCTGGGAAGGCCGCCAGTGGGAGGACATCCCGCGCGCGGAAATTGACCAGTGGGCGCGCGATCTTGTGCACGGCAATCCGCATGGCGGGGAATCTGCAGCAGATTTGCTGGCGCGCGTGATGACCTGGGCCGAGGCGACAAGCGCGACGCCCGCGTCTTGCGTGTGGGCGGTGACGCATGCCGGCTGCATGCGCGCCCTGGCGGCGCACTGGTTGCAGCGGCCATTGGCCGAGACGCTGCAATGGCCGCTGCAATGGGGGGCTGCCTGCGGCTTTCGTTTGCAGCCCGACGCGTTGCCGGTGTTGCTGTTCTGGAACCGTTGACCGGCGACGCGATTCAGCGACCCAACCCGTTGGTGGTTTGAGAACCCAGACGCCGCATGCGGGCTTGCTCCAAGTCTTCGCACAACAGCGTTGCGGCTTCCACCAGGCGCGGTCCAAAGCGGTTGATCAGGTCGCCATTGATGCTGAAGAGGTTGCCGCGCTGCACGGCCAGCAATTGCGGCCAGCGTTTCCACGCGTCGAGCGTATCGATCGGGCGGCTGCCTTGCGTGGCCCCCATGCTGGCGGACAGCAGCACTTCGGGGTTGGCTGCAATCACGGCCTCGGGCGAAACGGTCGGCACCAGCAAGGGCTCGCCGGCAAACACATTGCGGCCGCCGCAAAGCGCCAGCATGTCAGAGAAGATGTGCTGGCCGTTGAGCGTCATCAGCGGCTGTTCCCATACCTGATAGAACACCGAAACCGGCGGCCGGCTCGCGTAGCGCTGGCGCAGCGTATCGGCGCGTTGGCGGAATTGCTGGGCCGCGTCGTGCGCGCTGGCACGGGTGTCGAGCAGCGTGCCGAGCGCCTCGATCGAGCGCGGAATATCGCTCATGCGATGCGGCTCGGAGAAGAACAGCGGAATGCCCAGCGCACGCAGCCTGTCGATCTGCTTCTGCGCGTTGCCGTGGCGCCAGACCACCACCAGATCGGGCTTGAGGGCGGCGATGCGTTCCAGATCGAGCGAGCGGTTATCGCCCACGTGAGGAATGTCGCGTGCGGGTGGCGGGTAGTCGCTGTAAGCCACGGTGCCGACGATGCGTGCACCGCCGCCGGCCGCGAACAGCAGCTCGGTCGCATGCGGGGCGAGGCTGACGATGCGTTGCGCGGGGCGCTGCAGCGTAACGGTGGCGCCGCTATCGTCCGTGACGGAAATGGTGGCAAATGCCGGTGCGGCTGCGATCGTGAGCGCAAGTGCGAAGAGGCCGCGTGCGCACAGGCGACGGGCGAGACAAGAGAGACGAACGGGCATCGGGGGGGAGGGCAGGTCAAGCGGAGTGCGACAGCGATGCTAGCGCATCGGCAAGACGTTGCCATCCGGTTTCATCCGGGGGCAGGCCGAAGCGCAAGCCGCTGATGGGCGCATCGAACAGGCGGGTCCAGATGCCGAGGCGCGCTAGGCCTGCATGCAGCGTCCGCGCATGTGGGCCGTGTGCCCAGGCAAACAGCGGTGTGGCGGCATTCGGCAGGCCGTGGCGATCCAACAACGCCGAGAGCCGCACCCCCGCATGCCGCAGTTGCGCGCGCGTTGAAACTTGCCAGGCGGTATCGGCCAGCGCAGCACGCACCACGGCACGGGCCGGACCGTTGACTGTCCAGTGCCCCAACGACTCGCGCAGGGCAGACAGCAGCTCAGGCGCCGCCAGTGTGAAGCCGATGCGGGCGCCTGCCAGCCCATAGAACTTTCCGATCGAGCGCAGCACCACGAGCCCCGGCACGCCAGCCAGGGGCGCCAATGTGGGGCCATCGTCGAACGCTTCGATAAAGGCCTCGTCCACGATCAACGACCCGCCGCGCGCATGCAGGCGCGCGTGCCAATCGCGCAGGGTCTCTGCGGGCAGCACGCGTGCCGTTGGGTTGTTCGGGTTGACGACAACCAGGTGCTGCACGTCGTTTGGCAGGTCACCGAGGAAGGCGGCTTCGGGCAGTGGCACGACGTCGTGGCCGGCGCGTGCAAAGGCGGGTGCGTATTCGCTGTAGCCGGTCTGTGCGATGCCGGCTCGTCCACGCGGCAGCAGCGTCGGCAGCGTGCGGATCGCCGCTTGCGACCCTGCAACCGCCAGCACGGCGCGCGCGTCGATCACGCCGTAGTGCGCGGCGGCCAGCGGTTCGAGGCCATCGTCTTCAGGCAGGCGCAACCACGCATCGGGTGGGATCGGCGGGATGGGGTAGCCGTGCGGGTTGATGCCTGTGGACAGGTCAAGCCAGCCGCCGGCAGGCTCTCCGTACAGCGCGCGTGCGGCCGCGAGATTGCCACCGTGGACGATGGCGTTCACGACAGGCCCCACGCCAACGCCGCGATCAGGCCCAGTACGCCAAGCCACAACCACAACGTGCGCGACACGAGCGTCAACGACCGCGCGATATCTGCTGCGGTCGCCGGCTTGCCAGTGCCGAGCGAAGGGCGCGCTTCTTCTACGCCTTCGTAGCGTGCTGCTCCGCCGAGCTGAACGCGCAGGCTGCCCGCGCCCGCGGCCATCACCGGGCCTGCGTTCGGGCTCGACCATTGCGGAGCCTGCGTGCGCCAGCAGCGCAGCGCATCGGCGGTGTGGCCAAGCAACGCGTAGCTGATTGCCGTGAGGCGGGCGGGAATCCAGTTGAGCACATCGTCGATGCGCGCAGCCGCCCAGCCAAAGCCGGTAAAGCGCGCATTGCGGTAGCCCCACATTGCATCGAGTGTATTGGCCAGCCGATACAGCACCACGCCCGGCGCGCCCGCCACCACAAGCCAGAACAGCGGCGCGAAGACGGCATCGCTGCCGTTCTCCAACGCAGATTCCACGGCGGCGCGTGCAATGGGCTCATCCGCGGCTTGTGTGAGGTCACGCGAGACGATGCGCGAGGCGAGGGTGCGTGCACGGGGCAGATCTGCATCGCGCAGCGCAAGCGCGATCGGCGCGATGTGGTCATGCAGGCTGCGCGCTCCGATGGCGAAATAGAGCGCGATTGCATCGAGCGCAACCACCAGCCACGGCGACACATCGCACGCGATGACGACGAGCCATCCTGCCAGCAGCACGAATGGCAACACGGTCGCTACCCATGCAAGAAGGCCGACGATGCGCGACCAGGCCAGCGCAGCCGGCCTGCGGTTCATGCGACGCTCAATCGCTTTGGCGATGCGTCCGAAGCCAACGAGCGGATGCCAGCGCGGCACCTCGCCGAAGAGCTGATCGAGCAGCACGCCCGCGATCGCGGCCAGCGTCACGAGCGGCCAGCCAAGATCGAATACGCCACCCGACGACACGCTCACGTGGCAGCGCCGAGTGACGGCCCTTTCACCACCATCGGAATACCGGCCACCAGCAGATGCACGTTGTCGGCCAGCGCGGCTAGACGCTGGTTCAGCCGGCCCAGCTCATCCACGTAGAAACGCGTGACGGCGCCCATCGGCACCACGCCCAGGCCGATCTCGTTGCTTACGAGGATGACCTCGCCAGGCAGCAGCGGCAGCGCGGTGAGTAGCGCATCGATCTCGGCGGTCCAGGCTTCGGGTGGCGTGACGAGGCCTGTCTCGGGGTATTCGTGGTGCTCTGAGAAGAGCAGATTGTTGAGCCACAGCGTCATGCAATCGACCAGCACGCAACCACCGTGCTGCGCGTGCGTGTAGAGCGCTTCGGCCAGTCGCACGGGCTCTTCGACCAGCCCCCAGTTGGCTGGGCGTCGCGCGCGGTGGAGGGCCACGCGCAATTGCATCTCTTCGTCGCCCTCGCCGGCGGTGGCGACGTACGTGACCGGCCCCGCGCATTGCAGTGCGAGCTGTTCGGCGTGGTGGCTTTTGCCCGAGCGGGCACCACCGAGGACGAGGGTGAGGTGGCGTGACATTCCAGCATTTTAGCGAGGGCGCGGCGGTCAGGCGCAACAAGGTGGGTGCGATAATCCGCGCATGTCGAAAGCTCCATTTCCTGTGCCGCCGGCCTCGCTTCGGGGCACGCTGATGATCCAGGGCACCACGTCCGACGCTGGCAAGAGCACGTTGGTCGCTGGCCTGTGCCGCGTTGCGCATCGCGCCGGTGTGCGGGTGGCGCCGTTCAAGCCGCAGAACATGGCGCTCAACAGCGCCGTCACCGCCGACGGCGGCGAGATCGGCCGCGCCCAGGCGTTGCAGGCGCAGGCGGCGGGCGTCGCCCCCACGGTCGACATGAACCCCGTGCTGCTCAAGCCCAACAGCGACACCGGCGCGCAGATCATCATCCACGGGCAGCCGCACTTTGACCTCGATGCCCGCGCGTATCACGACTACAAGCCCACCGCCATGGCCGCCGTGCTCGAATCGCACACACGGCTGCGCGCGCAGTACGACCTCGTGCTCGTGGAGGGCGCCGGCAGCCCGGCGGAGGTCAACCTGCGCGACCGCGATATCGCCAATATGGGCTTTGCCGAAGCCGTCGATTGCCCCGTCGTGCTCGTTGCCGACATCGATCGCGGTGGCGTGTTCGCGCACCTTGTCGGCACGCTGGCCTGCCTGTCTGACAGCGAGCGCGCACGCGTGGGCGGGTTCATCATCAACCGGTTTCGCGGCGATATTTCACTGCTGACGCCCGGGCTCGACTGGCTGACCGCGCAGACGGGCAAGCCGGTGTTGGGTGTGTTGCCGTATCTGCACGGCTTGCATCTTGACGCGGAAGACGCGGTGCAGACCGCGCAGCGCGCAGCCTCAGCCGATGCGCTGCGCGTCGTCATTCCGGTGTTGCCGCGTGTGTCCAACCACACCGATTTCGACGCGCTGCGCGCGCACCCGCAGGTGGACGTTCGACTGGTCGGCCCCGGCCAGCCGATTCCGCCCGCCGACCTCATCATCCTGCCCGGCAGCAAGAGCGTGCAGGCCGATCTTGCGTGGCTGCGCGCCAATGGTTGGGAAGCGGCCATCGCGCGGCATCTGCGCTATGGCGGCAAGCTGATCGGCATCTGCGGCGGCATGCAGATGCTGGGGCGGCGCTTGCATGATCCGCACGGGCTGGAAGGCGCAGCAAGCAGCGTCGAGGGTTTCGGCTATCTCGATTTCGAGACCACGCTGGAGGCTGCCAAGCAGTTGCGCCAGGTGCGCGGCACCCTGGCGGAGGGCGGTGCGGCCATCGCCGGCTATGAAATCCATATGGGCATGACCGAGGGGGCGGCCCTTGCGCGCCCCGCCGTGCAACTCGACGACGGCCGCGCAGATGGCGCGATCTCCGCCGACGGGCAAATCCTCGCGACTTACCTGCACGGCTTGTTCGACGCGCCCGAGGCGTGCCGCGCGTTGCTTGCCTGGGCCGGCGTGCGCGATGCGCAGGCGCAGGACTACGCCGCATTGCGTGAGGCATCGCTCGAACGTCTTGCCGACACGTGCGAAGCGCATCTGGATCTCGCGACGCTCTTCCGAACGCTGCCACGTGCAGGCTGAGCCATAATTACCGGATGGACAGATCTGCCGAGTGACTAATTCGGCACACATGATTCGACGAGCGCAAGGAGGCAGGCATGCCGGTGGCCGTTGTAGCGAATCCGAAGGGCGGAGTGGGCAAAAGCACGCTGGCCACCAATCTGGCCGGCTACTTTGCGGCGCGGGATCACGCCGTCATGCTGGGCGACACCGATCGCCAGCAGTCGTCACGCGAGTGGCTGGCCCTGCGCCCGGAAACCGCCAAGCCCATCCGCACGTGGGAAATCAACGCTGATCACATCGCCAAGCCGCCCAAGGGTACGACGCACGTAGTGCTCGATACGCCGGCGGGCCTCCACGGCTGGCGGCTGGGGGATCTTGTGAAGATGTCCGGCTACGTGATCGTGCCGCTGCAGCCTTCCATGTTCGACATCCTCGCCACGCAGGCCTTCCTGCGCAAACTGGCCGATGAAAAACCGGTGCGCCATGGCGATGTCAAGCTGGGCGTGGTCGGCATGCGCGTGGATATGCGCACGCGTGCCGCTGAACAGCTCCAGCGTTTCGTGCAGGGGCTGGAGGTGCCAATCCTGGGTTATCTGCGCGATACGCAGAATTACGTGCAACTCGCCGCGCACGGCCTCACGCTGTGGGACGTGGCGCCCTCGCGGGTGGCCAAGGACGTGGAGCAGTGGAGCGGCATTCTCGACTGGCTGGGTGAATCGCCTACGCAGGCGAGCGTCACCGACGCGTCGGCGGCAGCATGAAGAAAGCCCGGCAGTGCCGGGCTTTTTCGTGGGACGAGGCTGCGTCGCTCAGATTTCGAGGTTATCGATCAGGCGCGTCTTGCCGAGTTTGGCGGCGGTCAGCACGACCAGCGGCTCGCCTGCAGCGATGTTCTCGGGCGTCGGCTTCTGCAGGTCGGAACGGCGGCGCACGGCCACATAGTCGGGCTGCCAGCCGCGGCCACGCAGGTACTCCATCGCCTTGGCGGTCACCTCTTCGTGCGAAGCCTGGCCTTGCAGCACGGTTTCCAGCACGTCCTGGCGCACTTGGTGCAGCGTGCGGTACAGCTCGGGTGCTTCTGCGCGCTCTTCGTTGGTCAGATAGACGTTGCGCGACGATAGCGCCAGGCCGTCATCCGCACGCACCGTTTCGGCGGGGATGATATCGACCGGCAGCGCAAACTGATGTGCCATGCGGCGTACGATCATCAGCTGCTGGTAGTCCTTCTTGCCGAACACCGCCACGCGTGGTTGCACGCAGCAGAACAGCTTCATCACCACCGTGCACACGCCCTTGAAGAAGCCGGGGCGGAATTCACCTTCCAGCGTGTCGCCCAGGTCGTGCGGCGGGTCGACGCGGTATTCCTGCGGCTCGGGGTACATGTCGCGCTCGGTGGGCGCAAACAGCACGTACACGCCTTCCTTCTGCAGTTTCTCGATGTCGTCCTGCAGCGTGCGCGGGTATTTGTCGAAATCTTCGTTCGGGCCGAATTGCAGGCGGTTCACGAAAATGGACGCCACCACCGGATCGCCATGCTGGCGTGCCAGGCGCATCAGGCTCAGGTGGCCCTCATGCAGGTTGCCCATGGTCGGCACGAAGGCGACGCGGTTCTGGCCGCGCAACTGGTCGCGCAATTCCTGGATCGACGAGATGACTTTCATAGTTGTTGTGTGATTCGGCCCGGGTCAGGTCGGACGAATTACGTCGGAGAATAGGCGAGGCGCACGTAAATGGGTGCGTACGGTTCGGCCTGCGTGATTTCGAGCAGCGATTCGCGCGAAAGCTCGAGCATGGCGACAAAGTTGACGACCACGATGGGCGCGCCCTTGCCGGACTGGATCGCTTCTTCGAACAGCTCGGTGAACTCCATGAACCGCGCGTGCTGCAGGCGGCGCAGGATCTGGCTCATGTGCTCGCGCACCGATAGCTCTTCGCGCGAGATCTTGTGGTGCTGCGTGAGCTTGGCCCGGCGCAGCACGTCGGCCCAGGCGACACGCAGGTCGTCGGAATTGACGTCGGGGTAGCGCGGCGCGAGGCTTTGCTCGATATAGACCTGCGCGCGCAGGAAATCGCGGCCAAGTTGCGGCACGGTATCGAGCTTCTGCGCGGCGAGCTTCATCTGCTCGTACTCGAGCAGGCGGCGCACCAGTTCGGCGCGCGGGTCTTCGGGCTCCGTGCCTTCGTCGGTCTTCTTGACCGGCAGCAGCATGCGCGACTTGATCTCGATGAGCATGGCCGCCATCAGCAGGTATTCAGCAGCCAGTTCAAGATTGGTCGTGCGGATTTGCTCGATGTACGCCAGATACTGCCGCGTGACTTGCGCCAGCGGAATGTCCAGCACATTGAAGTTCTGGCGGCGGATCAGGTACAGCAGCAAATCCAGCGGCCCTTCAAATGCTTCGAGAAAGACCTCGAGCGCATCGGGCGGGATGTAGAGATCCTGCGGGAGCTTGAACAGCGGCTCGCCGTAGAGCCGCGCAAAGGCGAGGCCGTCGACCTGCGCGGGCGTGGAATCCTGATCGGGCGCCACGCTTGGCAGCTCGACTGGCAGTGGCAGCTTGTCCTGCGCGGAAGTGGTCATGCGGCGGTGAGCCTGGCGGGCCGAAGGCCGGTCGGCCGATCAGTCCAGCGAGTAGACGTACGGCTTTTGCGGCACGCGGGCGGACTTGGCACGCGCGCGCTCTTCAAGGTCGATCGGGTCCTTGTCCCACAGCAGGGACCGGCCTTGGCGCTGCTGCGCTTCCAGGTCGGGCTTCTGGGTCTTGAGTTCTTCCAGGAACTGGGTGATCTCGGACTTGTAGAGGGCCATGGCGGTATGTGATGTTGGATGATCTTGCCCGCACGGAAAGCTCCCGGGCGGAAAACCGGCGCATTTTACCGTATTGGCCGGCGTAAAGGCCTTGGGCACGGCACGTGCGAAACCCTGTTGGCCGATTCGGAAGGCCGCGTTCGTTGCAATTGCCTGGGCACCGGCGGGGGGCGGTATGGTCAAATACGCCTTTCCTTCGACTCAGCCTGCCCGTGGGGCGGCGCCACGCTTGCCACGATGACCGGCTCCAATCGACCATCGCGACCGTCACGACCACCACGCTTTCGTTTCCTGGGTTTGCCCGCCGCCGCGCTGGCGGCCAGCTTTGTGCTGTCCCTCGCCTGCGTCCCGGCGCACGCTGAATACGACGTCAAGATCGATGCGCCGAAGTCCATTCGCGACTTGCTTGAGCGCCATCTGGACCTGTCGCGCTACAAAGACCGCAAGGACATCACCGACGATCAGCTCCAGTACATGGTCGAGACCATTGGCGACCAGGTCACCAAGCTGACGGCCACCGAGGGCTATTTCGTGCCGAAGGCGACCGCGAAGCTGGACGGCCCGCCAGACCACCGCGTGGTCAACGTGAAGGTCGAGCCCGGCCCGCGTACCACCATCGATACCGTGGCGCTGGACTTTACCGGCGCCATTACGCAAGACGCCAAGCGCATCGACGAATTGAAAAAGTCGTGGAGCCTGCAGCACGGCATGGCGTTCCGCCAAGCGGGCTGGGACAAGGCCAAGGACGACGGTCTGGCCGCGCTGCAGAGCAAACGTTATTACGCGGCCAAGCAGACGTCGTCGCAGGCGCGTGTCGATCCGGACGAAAGCAAGGCGGACCTGTCGGTGGGCTATGACAGCGGTCCGGCCTACACGCTGGGGCCGCTCGATGTGCAGGGTTTGTCGCGCTACCCGATCAGCATCATCAATCACGTGAATCCGCTGCGCGTGGGTGAGGACTACTCCGCCGATCGACTGCAAGCGTTGCAGGCCGCCATCCAGGGGCAACCGTATTTCTCCAACGCCATCGTTGACCTGGGCGACGACCCGAAGAACCCGGTCAACGCGCCGGTGCGGGTGCGCGTGCGGGAGTACCCGCCCAACCGCATCACCAGCGGTGTGGGTTACGGCACGGACACAGGCGCCTCGCTGGAAGGGCGTTATCAATATCTGAACCTGTTCAGCAAGGCTTGGGTGCTCGACACGCAGGCCCGCATCGAACAACGTCGCCAGTACCTGTTTGCCGGCGTGACCGTGCCGCCCGACGACAAGCAATACGTCAATAGCCTTTACACCAGCATGGACCGCACCGACACCTCGGGCACCGAGACGCGCAGCTATCGGTCCGGCTTCAAGCAGACGCGCGTGCGCGGCATCTATGAGACGTCGTTCACCGTTGATTTCTACTACGACGACCTGCGGCCCGATGGCGCCGAGCGCCAGTTGAGCAAGGCGCTCGTTCCGGGTTTCGCCTGGACGCGCCGCGATGTGGACGACCCGCTGTTCCCGCGCCGCGGGAACATCATCACCACGCAGATCGGCGCGGCAGTCAAGGGCGTGCTGACGGACCAATCATTCGTGCGGTCATACAGCCGCATTCGCCAGTTCGTGCCGGTGGGGCAGCGCGATATCTTCGTTGCGCGCGGTGAGTTGGGCGCGGTCATCACCTCCGGTTCCGGCGATGGCGTGCCGGCCACGCTGCGCTTTCGCACGGGCGGCACGCAGTCGGTGCGCGGCTACGACTTCCAGAGCATCGGTAACGACGTCAACGGCAGCACGTTGCCGACCAAGTTCCTCGTCACCGGCGGGCTGGAGTATCAACGCTGGTTTCTGCCGCAATGGGGCGCCGCCGTGTTCTGGGATACCGGCACGGCAACCGACAACTGGTCGGAGCGCCGCTGGTTCAACGGTGTGGGTGTGGGCGTACGTTGGAAGAGCCCCGTGGGGCCGATCCAGCTCGACATGGCCTATGGCATTCAGCAGAAGCAGTTCCGGCCGAGCGTGTCGCTGGGCATCGCGTTCTGAATATGACGATGACCGATCCGCAAACGCCTGAACCCAAGCAACCCAACGCACCACGCCCCGAACGTGCCAGGTGCGGCTGGGGCCGTCGCACGCTGCGCTGGTTCGGCGCCTTTGTCGCCCTCGTCCTTGTAATCGTGCTGGCGCTAGCCGGTTGGCTGGTCTGGGCCATCCATTCGCAATCGGGCACGGCGCAGTTGTGGTCACTCGCCACGCGCTTTGGCAACGCTTATGTGTCGGGCAAGCTGGAGGGCGGCACGGTGCGCGAGGGCGTGTCGCTGCGCGATCTGCACGTGCGCGCGGGCAGCACGGAAGTGCGCATCGATCATGTGGAAGGCCGCTGGGCTATCACGCGTGGCCCGTGGCATGCGCATTTCGCGTACCTCCGTGCCGGCAATGTCGAGGTGATCCTGCATCCGGCGCCGCCCACGCCGCCGAGTGGTCCGCCCAATTCGCTGGTGCTGCCGCTGGCGCTGGATGTGGACCGCCTCGCAGTCGATCGCCTTGCCATCCGGCAGGGCACGTCGACCACCGAACTGAAGTCGATTGTCGGCAGCCTGCATACCGACGGCACGCATCACAACGTGCTGCTCGACGGCATGGAGACGCCCGCAGGCAAGCTCGCGGCCACGCTGCGTATGACCGGTACGCGCCCGTATCCGCTTACCGGGGCTGCCACGCTGGCCACGCAGTTCGAGGTGAACGGGCAGAAGCAGGATGCGTCGGTGTCGGCGCAACTGTCGGGCTCGTTGGAAGCGCTGCATATCGAGGCGACCGGCACCGGCGCCAAGCTGACCGCGCAGGCGCTGATTGACGCCACGCCGTTCGGCGCGTTGCCTCTGTCGCGCGCAGTTGTGTCGGCGGAACACGTGAATCCGCGTGCGTTTGCGCCGGGCGCGCCGGAAGCATCGTTGTCGATCCATGCGGACCTGCGCCCCGACGAGAAGGCCAAGACGCTGACGGTGGCGGGCCCTATCCAGATCGACAACGCGCAGCCCGGCACGCTCGACAAGCAGAAGCTGCCGCTGCAATCGCTGCGTGCTCAGGTGCGGCTGAACGAAAACGATCAGCAACTCGCCGGGCTGGATGTGCGCCTGTTGGGCGGCGCGGTGCTCACGGGCGGCGCCGATGTGCAGAAGGGGCATGGCGCACTGCGCGTGGATGTGCGCCAGCTCGATCTGCAGGCGTTGCACGCATCGCTGGAGAAGACGAAACTTGCTGGCCCCATCACCGTCGATTTTGCGGGCGGCACGCAGCATGTGGCGCTTGATCTGGCGGGCGGGGACATGCGTGCGCAAGCGAAAGCCGTGCTGGATGCGGCGCAGGTTGCGGTGGAGAGCGCCCAGGTGTCGCTGGGGCGCTCGCGGCTGACGTTGGCGGGCACGCTCAAGCATGAGGACGCGCAGTCGTTCGCCTTCAAGGGCAACCTGGCGGAGTTCGATCCGTCGCGGCTGGCCAAGGTGGCCAAGGGCCGCATCAATGCCGAGTTCGATGCGCGCGGCACGCTCGATGAGCCGATCGACGCCGCCGTCAAGTTTGCCGTGCGCGATAGCGATTACGCTGGCTTGCCGATGACCGGCGACGGCAACGTCCACGTGCGCGGTGAACGCCTGCTGCCCAGCGACGCCAAGCTCGACGTGGCCGGCAACAAAGCCAGCCTGCGGGGCAGCTTTGGCGGGGCAGGTGACCGCATGCATGTCGACGTCGATGCGCCGCAACTCGCCCGCCTGCAGCTTGGGGTGAGTGGGGCGCTGACCTTGTCCGGCGATGTCTCCGGCACGATCAAGCGCCCGCAGGTGGATGCCACGTTCCGCGCCAATCAGCTTGCCTATCAAGGGAACAAGATCGACACCGCCAACGGCCGTGCGCAGATCCGTGACGGGATCGACGGGCCATTGCTGTTCGAGCTGACCGCGCAGCGTGTGACGGGCCCGAGCCTGTCGTTGCGAGAAGTGCATGCCACGCTGGACGGCACGCGACGCGCCCACCGCTTCCGCGCCGACGCCGACGGCAACGTACGCAACCAGCCGTTCAAGTTCGCGCTGACAGGCGACGGTGCGCTGACACCCGGCAAGGACGGTGATGGTTGGGATGGCACGATCTCCACGCTGTCGGCGCAGGGCGAGCCCAACCTGCAGCTCAAGGCTCCGGTGAAGCTTTCGGTGGCACCGGGCCGCCTGATGATGGGCCGTGCAGACCTGACGCTGGACCAGACGCCCATCCACATCGAGCGTGTCGAATCGGCCCAGGGCCATGTGCGCAGCGCCGGCCGCATTGACGGTTTGCAGATTGCGAGGGTGCTGGAGCTGGTGCGCACCTGGACGGGCCAGGCTCCGCCGGTGCGCACGGATCTCGTCGTCGACGGCCAGTGGGATCTGGATCTCGGCAGCACAGCCACCGGCACGGCGCGCATCGCCCGGCGCAGCGGCGACCTGTCGATCAACGCCGGCCGTGGTTTCACCCCGCTAGGCCTGACCGAAGCGACCGTCGAAGCGCGCGGCGAAGGCATGCGCCTCGGGCTGCGCGGCACTGTGCAATCGACGCGCGTCGGCAACCTTTACCTTGATGCGGGCGTCGGGCTCGTGCGTGATCCTGGCCCGGGCACGTTGGCGCTTATGGCGCCCTCGTCGCCGCTTTCCGGCGGTTTGACGATCAGCCTGCCGCATCTCAAGAGCATTGGAGATCTGCTTGGGCCCGACGTCGCAACGGACGGGCAGCTTGCGGCCAGCCTGACGTTTGCGGGCACCGTGGGCGCACCCAAGGTGAGCGGCTTCATGACCGGCCAGGACGTCGAGGTGGCGCTGTACGACCAGGGCATCCGCCTGACCAAGGGCGTCGTGCGTGTGGCGCTCGACCAGAACGTGGTCGACCTGCAAGAGGTGGTGTTCCACGGCGGCGACGGCACTGTGCGGGCGCAGGGCCGCGTGCAGCTTGGCGAGGCGAACCCGAACCTGGCAGGCTCCATCGTTGCCGACAAGCTGCAGCTCTTTGCCGATCCGGATCGCACGCTGGTGCTGTCGGGTCAGGCGCGCATCGCCAACGACAATGACCGCGTGGCCATCACCGGCAAGTTCAAGGTCGACCGGGGCCTGTTCGATTTGCCGAAGGACGGCGCACCGTCGCTTGGCGACGATGTGGTCATCGTTCGCCGTGCCGATGCTGCCCGCAACCAGGCCGAACGCGGCGTCAAGCGCGAAGAAAAACCGGCTGGCCGCTTCAGCCCGGTGGTGGATGTCGATGTCGATTTTGGCGACAACTTCCGCTTCAAGGGTGCTGGTGCAGACCTCTCACTTGGCGGCCAGATGCACGTGCACAGCGAACCGCTCGTGCCCCTGCGCGGCACCGGCACGATCTACGTGCGTGAGGGCAGCACGTACGAAGCGTTCGGCCGTAAGCTGGCCATCGAACGGGGCGTGCTGAACTTCGTGGGGCCGATCAACAACCCGTCGTTCAACATCACCGCCATGCGGCGTAACCAGGAAGTCGAAGCCGGCGTGCAGGTGACCGGCACGGTGCGCCAGCCGCGCGTCAAGCTCGTCTCCGAGCCCAACGTGCCCGATGAAGACAAGCTCTCCTGGCTGATGTTCGGCTACAGCGCATCAAACGCTGGCCTAGGCCAGCAGCAGGCGATGTCCGGCGCGGCACTCGGCCTGCTGGGCAACGTGGCAGGCAAGAATGTGGCACGGCGCTTCGGGCTCGACGAGTTTTCGATTGGGCCGTCCACCGCTGGCCTGACCGACCCGCAGGTGGTGAGCCTGGGCAAGGCAATCTCGGAGCGCATCACGGTTGGCTACGAGCAGAGCCTGTCGACGGCCGATTCCATCGTCAAACTGACGTGGCAGTTTTCGCGGCGGTGGTCGGTGGTGGCACGCGGCGGTACGATCAACGGCGCGTCGGTCCTGTTCAACAAGCGTTGGTAATCGGTTGGCCCGGCTGCCAGAATGGCGGCGGATACATGTTTCGCACGAGGAGTTCCATGCCGCATCTTCGTCAACTCGCACAAGTGGGAGTCACCATGGGCGTTCTGGCTTCATTGCTGGGGCTGTTCGGCTGTGATCAGCAGAAGGTCGACCAGGCTGTGGATCGCGTGGGCGATGCCGCCAAGCGGGCATGGCAATCGGCCAAACCGGACAACCTGCTGTTCAAGGGCATCGTGGCAGGGCAATCCACCGAAGACGATGTCAGGGCCACCGCCGGTCAGCCCGAGATGATTTGGGAGAACGAAGGCGGCACGCGGCAGCTTGAGTATCCGCGCGGGCCGGAAGGGACTTCAACGTGGATGGTGACGATCGGGCCTGACGGGCACGTGCAGAAGATCGAGCAGGTGTTGACTGCCGAGAATTTTGGGCGCGTGCGGGTTGGGCAGACCAAAGACGACATCCGCCGGATGCTGGGCAAGCCGGGGAAGGTTGAGGTGTTTAAGCTGAAGCAGGAAGAGGTTTGGGGGTATCGGTGGATGGAAAGTGCTACCGAACGGGCGTTCTTCAATGTGCACTTTGGGCCGGATGGAAGGGTGACTACGACGTCGCGGAGTGATGATCGGTTGAACGGGGCGTAGCTGACTGCGGTTTGGGCCTTCGCCCTGAGGATGTTCTTGTGGTGCATCCCTTGTTTCATCCCCCGCAGGGAACGAAAGGGGAGTGCACCACCAAGGCCCATCCCCAAGCAACCAATTACCGCACCCGCATCCCCGGCACCGCCCCCGAATGCGGCTCAAGAATATAAAGCCCCGGCTGAGCCTTCTCATCAGCCGCCGAAGCCGCCAACACCATCCCCTCCGACATCCCAAACTTCATCTTGCGCGGGGCGAGGTTGGCAACCATCACGGTCAGCTTGCCGACGAGATCTTCCGGCGCGTATGCCGACTGGATGCCAGAAAACACATTCCGCGTCTGCCCTTCACCCACATCCAGCGTGAGCTGGAGCAGCTTGTTTGATCCCTCCACGCGCTGGCAGGCGACGATCTTGGCCACACGCAGGTCGATCTTGGCGAAGTCGTCGATGGTGATGGTCTCGGCCATCGGCTCGATGGCGGCAGCGCCGTTGGCGGTAGCAGCCGGGGCATCGGCGGTGGCCTGCAGGGACTGACGATTTGCCTCCACCAGCGCATCCACCTGCTTCTTGTCCACGCGCGTCATCAGATGCGAGTACGGCTGGATCGGCTTGGCCGACGACAGTTGCGAATCGATCGAGCGCCACGTCAGCGGCTCAACGTTGAGGAACGCTTCGATGCGCTCAACCGTGGTCGGCAGAATCGGCTTGAGATACACGGCCAGCAGGCGGAACGCTTCCAGCGCGACCGAGCACGCGGCGTGCAGCTTTTCGCGGTTGGCTTCGTCCTTGGCCAGGTCCCACGGCTTTTCGGTGTCGACAAACGCGTTGACGGCGTCGGCCAGTTCCATCACGGCACGCAGTGCCTTGCTGTACTCGCGCTTTTCATACAGATCGGCGATTTGCGGGGCCGCTTCGCGCAGTTGCACCATCAGCGGGTGGCCCAACGCGGCGTCGCTCACGCGGCCTTCGAAACGCTTGACCAGGAAGCCCGCCGAGCGGCTGGCGATGTTGACGAACTTGCCCACCAGATCGCTGTTCACACGGGCGATGAAATCGTCCATGTTCAGGTCCAGATCTTCCATCGTCGCGTTCAGTTTGGCGGCGAAGTAGTAACGCAGCCATTCGGGGTTCAGGCCGGTATCGATGTAGCTCTGTGCGGTGATGAACGTGCCGCGCGACTTGCTCATCTTGGCGCCGTCCACGGTCAGGAAACCGTGCGCGAACACGTTGGTCGGCGTGCGGTGGCCCGAAAACTTCAGCATCGCCGGCCAGAACAGTGTGTGGAAATACAGGATGTCCTTGCCGATGAAGTGGTACTGCTCGGTGGTCGAGTGTTCGTTGATCCACGCGTCGAAATCGAGACCGCGCTTTGCGCACAGGTTCTTGAAGCTGGCGTAGTAGCCGACCGGCGCATCCAGCCACACATAGAAGTACTTGCCCGGCGCGCCCGGAATCTCGAAACCGAAGTACGGCGCATCACGTGAGATGTCCCAGTCCGACAGCTTGGCCTCGCCTTCGTCGCCGAGCCATTCGCGCATCTTGTTGGTCGCTTCGGGCTGGGCCAGGTCGGCCACCCACTCACGCAGGAAGTTTTCGCAGCGCGGGTCAGACAGCTTGAAGAAATAGTGCTCCGACGACTTGCGCACTGGCGTCGCGCCCGACACCACGGAATACGGATTCTTCAGGTCGGTCGGCTGGTACGTCGCGCCGCAGACTTCGCAGGAGTCGCCGTACTGGTCTTTCGCGCCGCACTTGGGGCATTCGCCCTTGATGAAGCGGTCCGGCAGGAACATCTCCTTGACCGGGTCGTAGAATTGTTCGACCTCGCGCACGTCGATCAGACCGGCGTCCTTGAGCTTGAGGTAAACGCTCTGGCACAGCTCCTTGTTTTCGTCGGAGTCGGTGCTGTAGTAGTTGTCGAACGAGACGAGGAAGTTGTCGAAGTCGCGTTTGTGTTCCGTCCAGACGCGTTCGATCAGTTGGCGCGGTGTCAGGCCTTCCTTCTCGGCGCGCAGCATGACGGGCGTGCCGTGCGTGTCGTCGGCACCCACGTAGTAGGTCTCATGCCCCCGCATGCGTTGGAAGCGCACCCAGATATCGGTCTGGATGTACTCGACCAAGTGGCCGATGTGAATCGGCCCGTTGGCATAGGGCAGGGCGGAAGTGACGAGGATGCGACGTTCGGACATGAGCGAGCCAGAAAAGTGCGGGCAGGCCGCGAACAGGGCGCGGCGCGCGGAGAAACGCATATTTTAGCGCGCCCGGCGGCGGCGAGCCTGTCAGAGAGGAATCTGCGGAATCGCGGGGTGTGATCGTGGGGTTGGCCCATGCGTCACGATGTCGCGCATGGTGTGACCCAAAAAAAAGCGCCGGTCAGAGCCGGCGCAGCTTTCCACAACGGAAAAGGAGGAGAAATCAGGTGCCGCCCGGGAGGTCAGCCACGCATCGCGAGCCAGCAACGTGTGGCAAGCGGCACCTGTTTTCTATGACAGGGTTAGCCCTGAATTGGTTTCAAATAAATTTCGACGCGACGATTTTGGGCGCGGCCGGCCTCCGTGGCGTTGTCGGCAACGGGCTGGTTCTGGCCGCGGCCTTCAGACGAGAGACGGTTGCGGGCCACGCCACGGTCGGTCAGGTAGCTCGCCACGCTCTGCGCACGCTTTTGCGACAGCGTCATGTTGTAGTTCGGGTTGCCGGTGCTGTCCGTGTGCCCGACCACATTGGCGGCCAATTCCGGATGTTGCGTGAGCGTTTGTGCCACGCTATCCAACGGGCCGCGGAACGACGGCTTGATCACCGCGCTGTCGGTGTCGAACGAAACCTGGCTCGGAATGTTCAGCTTGAGCGAGCCGTCGGGCTGCTCCGAAATTTGCGTGCCGGTGCCGGCGGTATCGCCAGCCAGCTTGGACTTGATGGCACCCCAGTTGTAGCCGACGGCTGCACCGGTTGCCGCGCCCAGCGCACCGCCAATGGCGGCGCCCTTGCCGTTGCCGACCAGCGCGCCGATGCCAGCGCCCACGGCCGCGCCAACGCCGGTGCCCATGGCGGTCTGGTTCTGCTGTTCGGTCGCACAGCCTGCGGCCAGCAGGGCGATCAGCGAGACGGAAATAAGCTTGGCTTTCATGGTTTCTCCTACGGGTAACGGGATCGGTTCTTGTGAGTTTGCCGATATCCGGCGCATCAGAGGGATATTGGGGGAGGAATCGGACGAACGACGCGCCGGCAAAATACAATAGCAAAACAGTACGTAGAGTGGCCAGGGCGCCGCAAAGTTCATGCCGCGTCACCGTTGGCCCGTCCCCCATTCGCATTAGATTTGTGGAGCAAATGTTGAGCGTAACCATCGAACAGATCACCGAAGCGCTGCGCGGCGTGGTGGATCCCAATACCGGGCGCGACCTCGTGTCGTCCAAATCGGCGCGCAACATCCGGGTCGATGGCGGCGAGGTGTCGCTCGACGTGGAACTCGGCTACCCCGCCAAGAGCCAGTTCGAACCGATCCGCAAGCTGGTGATCGGGGCGTTGCGCCAGGTGCAAGGTGTCGAAAATGTGAGCGTGCAGGTGTCAATGAAGATCGTCGCGCACGCGGTGCAGCGTGGTGTGCACCTGATGCCGAATGTGAAAAACATCATCGCAGTGGCTTCGGGCAAGGGCGGGGTGGGCAAGTCGACGACTGCCGTGAACCTCGCGCTGGCGCTGTCGGCGGAAGGCGCCAACGTCGGTATTCTGGATGCCGATATCTACGGTCCGAGCCAGCCGATGATGCTGGGCATCCAGGGCCAGCCCGAGTCGGCCGACGGCAAGACGATGGAGCCGATGGAGGGGCACGGCCTGCAGGCCAATTCGATCGGTTTCCTGATCGAGCAGGACAACCCGATGGTCTGGCGCGGCCCGATGGTGACCTCGGCGCTCGAGCAACTGCTCAAGCAGACCAACTGGCGCGACCTGGATTACCTCATCGTCGACATGCCGCCGGGCACGGGCGATATCCAGCTCACACTGTCGCAGAAAGTGCCTGTGACGGGCGCGGTGATCGTCACCACGCCGCAGGACATCGCGCTGCTTGACGCCAAGAAGGGCCTGAAGATGTTCGAGAAGGTGGGCATTCCCATCATCGGCGTGGTCGAGAACATGGCGGTGTACTGCTGCCCGAACTGCGGCCATACCGAACACATTTTCGGCGCCGGCGGCGGCGAGAAGATGTGCGAACAGTACAACGTGCCGTTCCTGGGCAGCCTGCCGCTTAATCTGTCCATTCGTGAGCAGGCCGATTCGGGCCGTCCGACCGTGGTGGCCGATCCCGACGGCGCAATTGCTGGCGTCTACAAGCAGATCGCGCGCCGCGTCGCCATTGCCGTGGCCGAGAAGGCGAAGGACATGACGAGCAAGTTCCCGTCGATCGTCGTGCAGAACACCTGAGCGAAAAACCATGGATGCCAGCGAGCCGTTGCCCAACGATCGTCAGACGGAGCGCCCGGCCGTACGGGTAGCGGTGGTGCTGTGCCGCCGCCCGACGGCCAACCGCTGGCAGCCGTTCCAGTGGCGGCTGGAGGCTGTTGTGCCCGATCTGGGCGAATACGGCACCGCACCGCGCTGCCTGGATCACACCGACGATGAGAAGGGCGACGAGCGTTGGCTTACGCCCGGCTTCTCCGTCACGCTGTTTCGCGACGAGGCCGAGGGTTATTACTTGAACGTGACCTCCGCCGCGCCCTGCTGGTTTGTGCTGTGGCGCCTGGGCGAATTGGGCACCGCTGACGAAGGCCGCGCGATTCCGCATACGGTTTCGCTGAGCTACAACGAGGCTGGCCGCTGGCTCGACGGTGGCGAGACGGTCGAAAACGTGCCGTTGGACGCCGCGGCGCTGGAGTGGCTGCAGGCGTACGTGGCCGAAAACTACCGGCCCGAGCCGAAGAAGCGGCGCCGGCCGGAGTCGTTCCTGCCGCCGGAAGACCGCGCAAAGTTCTGATCGAAGCTGCCGTGAGCGACGAAACTTTCCTCTCGCGCTGGTCACGCCGCAAGGCCGCCGAGCGGCGCGGCGAACCCGAACCGGAAGCGGCCCCGCCCGCCGAGCCGGCGCCCGCCGTCGTGCCCGAAGTGTCGCCGCCCGAACCCACGCCCGAGGCGCCACCCCCGCTCACGCTGGAAGACGCCGCCAAGCTGACGCCATCCGATGATTTCGCGCCCTTCGTCGCGCATGGGGTGGACGAAACCGTCAAGCGTGCCGCGCTCAAGAAGCTCTTCGCCGATCCGCACTTCAATGTGATGGACGGGCTCGACACGTATATCGACGATTATTCGCAGCCCGACCCGATCCCACCTGAGATGTTGCGCGAGTTGCGCCATACGGCGGGATTGCGATTGTTCGAGCCGCTGGAAGAGGACGCGGCTCCGCCGACAGGAATCGAACCGGTATCGGACGCCTCGCCCGCTGTGACCGGCGAGATGCCGCGGGAACCTGCCGATGCCGAATCGCCCCTCCCGGACGACCCCGCCCAGGCAACCCCGCATGGCGGTGCTAAGCCGCCGTCCGTAGAATAAAAAAGAAGACCGCGCGGCAAAGACCGTGCGGCCATGTCTCCACAGCCTGCGCCATGCACGTGGGCGCTCACGCACAAATCCATGCCGACGCTGCTCTGCAGTTGCAATCACACCATGCCGCTCGATGCCGATGCGGTGGGCGACGCCTTGCGCGCGTCCGACGCCGCTATCGACGCGCCAGGCAAGACGCACCACTTGCTGTGCCGCCGCGAGATCGGCGCGTTCACACAGGCGCTGGAGGGCACGGAAGACGTCATCGTCGCCTGCACGCAGGAAAAGGCGCTGTTTGCAGAAGTGGCCGCGCAGCACGAGGGCGTGACCGCGCCGATCCATTTCGTCAACGTGCGCGAAACGGGCGGGTGGTCGGCGGGGGCCAAGCGTGATGCGCACGGTTTCCGTGCCAAGACTGCGGCGCTGCTGGCCGTGGCAGGGTTGCCGGCGCCGGACCCGGTGCCCGTGGTCGACTACCGCTCCGACGGCAACGTGTTGATCGTCGGTCCTGCCGAGCGGGCGATGCCGTGGGCGGAACGGCTGGCCGACCAACTGAGCGTGACGGTGTTCGTCACCGGGCGTGATCGCGCAAAGGGTCCGCTTGTCCCGCCGATGGAGCGCCGCTGGCCCGTCCACGCGGGCGAACTGCAGGAGGTGAAGGGCTGGCTTGGCACGTTCGAAGTGCAGTGGCGCAACCGCAATCCGATCGATCTTGACCGCTGCACTCGCTGCAACGACTGCATCGATGTCTGCCCCGAAGGCGCCATCGACGCGCTTTACCAGATCGATCTGGACGCATGCCGCGACCATCGCGCGTGTGTAAAAGCATGTGGCGATGCGATGGCCATCGATTTCAGCCGCCTGGAAGCGCCGCAGGCGTTATCGGGCCAATTTGACCTGATCTTCGATTTGAACGATGCGCCAGCGTTTGCGCAGCATCAGCCGCCGCAGGGCTATTTCCACGCCGGCGCAGACGCAGGTCGTCAATTGACGGCATCGCTGGCACTGCTGCAAATGGTGGGCGAGTTCGAGAAGCCCAAGTTCTTCCAGTACAAGGAATCCATCTGCGCGCACGGGCGTAACGGCCAGGTGGGCTGCGATGCTTGCGTGCAGGTATGTTCTGCGTCGGCTATTGCGTCGCAGTGGAAGGATGGCCGCGGCAGCGTGCACGTCACGCCCAATCTGTGCGTGGGCTGCGGCGCGTGTACGACCGCCTGCCCGACCGGCGCGATCACCTATGCGTATCCCAGCGCGCCGTACCAGGGACGCAAGCTGAAGACGCTGCTGAGCACCTATGCATCGGCGGGCGGGCGCGATGCCGTGGTTCTGCTGCATAACGGTGGGCGCGGCCGCACGCTGATCGAGCAACTTGGCCGGGCCGCCCGTATCGGCAAGGCGCAGGGCGTGCCGGTGAATGTGCTGCCGGTTGAGGTCTTCCATGCGGCATCGACGGGATTGGACCTGTGGCTTGCTGCGTTGGCTTACGGCGCCGCGCGCATCGCCATTCTGCTGACGGAAGACGACGCACCGCAGTACCGCGCGATGCTCGCCGAGCAGGTTGCCGTGGCGCAGGCCCTGCTGCAGGGGCTTGGCGAGCCGGCGGATGAGGCGGGCGTGATGCTGATCGACGTGGCGGATGCGGCTGCGCTCGACGCGCGCTTGGGTCGCGCTGACGTGTCGGGCCCGCTGCGCGGCTTTCGCCGAGACATGCCGGCCGCCACGTTTGCGGTGGCCGCCGCCAAGCGCGAGACGCTGGATTTCGCGCTCGACCATCTTGCGCGTCACGCCAAGGCCACCGAGGCCGTCATCCCGCTGCCGGCCGGGGCACCGTTTGGCGCCATCACGGTGAACCGCGAAAGCTGCACGCTGTGCATGGCCTGCGTGGGCGCGTGCCCGTCGCAGGCGCTGCGCGATCAGGCCGAGCGCCCCGTGCTGGCCATGATCGAGCGCAACTGCGTCCAGTGCGGCCTGTGCGAAACCACGTGCCCTGAAAGCGCCATCGCCCTCGTGCCGCGTCTGAACCTTTCGGCCGAAGCTCGCCAATCGGTCACGCTTAACGAAGCCCAGCCGTTCCACTGCATCCGCTGTAACAAGCCGTTCGGCACCGCGCAGATGGTCACGACGATGCTGGCCAAGCTGGGCGCGCACCCGGCGTTTTCGGGCGCCGCCGCCGAGCGCCTCAAGATGTGCAGCGACTGCCGCGTGATCGACATGATGCAGCACGGCGAACGCCCTGGCGCCCCGCACTGAAAACCGCGCATTGAAGCCGCGCATTCAAGCCGATCTCTGATCCCATGACCGACGCCCAGCCCCTGCAATTCCAGCCCGCCGCCACGCCTGCCGACAGCGCCGAGGATCTCGCCCGTGCAGACCTGTACGGCCTGCTGGCCACGCTGTTCTTCCAAGCGGCAGACGCCGATTTGCTGCAGCGCATTGCCGCCGCGCCGCTGGACCCGGTAGGCGACGACGATATCGCCCCGGCCGATGCGGAAGCCGCCGCCAGCAGCGCACTCACCCAGGCGTGGCGAAAGCTTGTCGCCCGCGCCGGCAAGACGACCGCCGTGCAGGCCGACGACGAATACACCGAGCTCTTCATCGGCGTCGGCAAGCCGGAGGTGTTCTTGTACGGCTCGTACTACCAGGCCGGTTTCATGAATGAAAAGCCGCTCGTGGTGCTGCGCGACGATCTGCGCCGCTACGGCCTGGCGCGCGCCGAGGGCGTCACAGAGACGGAAGATCACCTCGCTACGCTGTGCGAGGTCATGCGCTACCTCATTGCCGGGGACGATGTTGCCGTTGCGCGCATCGAAGAGCAGCGCGCTTTTTTCCAGCGCCATCTGGCCCCGTGGGTCGATACGGCTTGTGATGCTGTATTGCAGCATCCGCGCGCCGCGTTTTATGCCGACGTGGCGGGATTGGCAAAAGCGTTTTTTGACGTCGAGCGGCTCGCGCTGGAATTGGCGTGACTGCAATGTGGCCGACTGCCTAAAAATTGAGCGGTCGGCCAAGAGTCGCGCCCCGTCCGCGTCACGGCGGACCGGTTCAAACCGTACTCATTGAAGAAATTCATCGGTAAATCGTCAGGAAAATCCCGGGGTGAGGGGTTTTGGGCATGGTTTTCTCATGCCGTTACTCCTAAAATGTGTTCAAAAATTCCTATTACATTCGGTCATCGGTTTGAATGAGCCGGGGAGCATCGAAATGCCAGGTCCGAACACCGTCCCTCACGCCCGCCCCGAGGCGGATTCCGCTGAATCCGCCCCCACACGCCGCCGCTTCCTGATGGGCGCCGCGGTGGCCGCTGCCGCCGCAGGCACAGCCGCCACGGCCGGCCATCTGGTGCAAGCGCCCGCCGCCAGTGCCTCGCCCCCGGCTGACACCGCGGATGACGACGCCACCGGCTACCGGCTGAGCGAACACATCCGCAAGTACTACAAGACGACGTGGATCTGATGCGGCTGCACGCGCGCCGCTCCTGCTCCATCGTCATTGCACGCACCCCACATCCTCAGGTGACCTCATGCTTCTGACCCGCAAACCGGCGGTACAGGACACCAAAGCCGCACCCGGCCGACGTTCAAACGGCCAGGGCGCCGCATCGCTTGCCGGCAGTCTGGCGCGCAGCCTGGCCGGCGCACTGCCGACCATGGATCGCCGCACCTTCCTCAAACGCTCCGGCATCGGCGTGGGCGCAGGGCTGGCCGCGACGCAACTTTCGCTGGTGAAGAAATCGGTGGTGGGCGAGGCCCAGGCCGCCGAAGGCAAGGGCGACATCGTCGTGCGCCGCACGGTGTGCTCGCACTGTTCGGTCGGCTGCTCGGTGGATGCCGTCGTGCAGAACGGCGTGTGGGTGCGGCAGGAACCGGTATTCGACTCGCCGATCAACCTGGGCGCGCACTGCGCCAAAGGCGCTGCCCTGCGCGAGCACGGTCACGGCGAATACCGCCTGAAGACGCCAATGAAGCTTGTCGACGGCCGCTACCAGCGCATCAGCTGGGAGCAGGCGCTCAACGAGATCGTTGCCAAGATGAACACGATCCGCCAGGAAACCGGGCCGGATTCGTTCTTCTTCGTGGGTTCGTCCAAGCACAGCAACGAGCAGTCGTACCTGCTGCGCAAGTGGGTGTCGTTCTTCGGCACCAACAACTGCGACCACCAGGCACGCATCTGCCACAGCACCACCGTCGCCGGCGTGGCCAACACGTGGGGCTACGGTGCGATGACGAACTCGTACAACGACATGCAGAACGCCAAGTGCGCGTTGTACATCGGTTCGAACGCGGCCGAGGCGCATCCGGTGTCGATGCTGCATCTGCTGCATGCCAAGGAAACGGGCTGCAAGGTCATCGTCGTCGACCCGCGCTATACGCGTACGGCCGCCAAGTCGGATGAATACGTGCGGATCCGTTCGGGCACCGACATCGCCTTCCTGTTTGGCGTGCTGTATCACATCTTCAAGAACGGCTGGGAAGACAAGCAGTACATCCACGACCGCGTCTACGGCATGGACAAGGTGCGCGAAGAAGTGCTTGCCAAGTGGACGCCGGACAAGGTCGAGGAAGTGTGCGGCGTGCCTGAGGCCCAAGTGCACAAGGTCGCCGAGATGATGGCGATGAACCGCCCGAGCACGCTGGTGTGGTGCATGGGCCAGACGCAGCACACCATCGGCAATGCCATCGTGCGTGCATCGTGCATCGTGCAACTGGCGCTGGGCAACATCGGCAAGTCGGGCGGCGGCGCAAACATCTTCCGCGGCCACGACAACGTGCAGGGCGCGACCGACGTCGGGCCCAATCCCGATTCTCTGCCCGGCTATTACGGCCTCGCTGCGGGCGCGTGGAAGCATTTCGCCTCCGTGTGGGGCCTTGATTACGACTGGATCAAGGGCCGCTTCGCCTCGCAGGCGATGATGGAAAAGTCGGGCACCACCGTCTCGCGCTGGGCCGACGCGGTGCTCGAGAAGAATGACCTGATCGATCAGGACAACAACGTTCGCGCGGTTTTTTACTGGGGCCACGCACCGAATTCGCAAACGCGCGGGATGGACATCAAGCGAGCGCTCGACAAGATCGATCTGCTCGTGGTGATCGACCCATACCCATCAGCCACGGCGGCCATGGCCAACATGCCCGCCGCCGACGGCACGCCGCCCAATCCAAACCGTGCCGTCTACCTGCTGCCGGCCGCCACGCAGTTCGAAACGTCGGGCTCATGCACGGCATCGAATCGCTCGCTGCAATGGCGCGAGAAGGTGATCGAGCCGCTGTTCGAATCGCAGCCCGACCACGTGATCATGCAGGCGTTTGCCGATCGCCTCGGCTTCGGCAAGGAGCTGTCGAAGAACTACAAGATCACCGAATACAAACGCGCCGGCATGACGTGGCGTGAGCCGGAGATCGAATCGATCCTGCGTGAAATCAATCGCGGCAACTGGACGATCGGCTACACCGGGCAATCGCCGGAACGCCTGAAGGCCCACATGCGCAACATGCATCTGTTTGATGTGCGCACGCTGCGCTGCAAGGGCGGAAAGGATGCCGAAACCGGCTATGACCTCACCGGCGATTACTTCGGCCTGCCTTGGCCGTGCTACGGCACGCCGGAACTCAAGCATCCCGGCTCGCCCAACCTGTACGACACCAGCAAGCATGTGATGGAAGGCGGCGGTAACTTCCGCGCCAACTTTGGCGTGGAGCGCGACGGCGTCAACCTGCTGGCCGAAGATGGCTCGTTCTCGCTCGGCTCGGAGTTGACCACCGGCTACCCCGAGTTCGATCACGTCTTCCTCAAGAAACTGGGCTGGTGGGACGACCTGACCGACGCCGAGAAGAAGGCCGCTGAAGGCAAGAACTGGAAGACCGATTTGTCCGGCGGCATCCAGCGCGTGACGATGAAGCACGGCTGCCACCCGTTCGGCAACGCCAAGGCCCGCGCGATCGTGTGGAACTTCCCAGACGGCATTCCGCAGCACCGCGAGCCGCTGTATTCAACGCGGCCCGACATGGTCGCCAAGTACCCCACGCACGACGACAAGAAGGCCTTCTGGCGCCTGCCCACGCTGTACAAGACAGTGCAGCAGCGCAATATCGAAAACAAGGTCTACGAGAAATTCCCGATCATCCTCACGTCCGGCCGCCTTGTCGAATACGAGGGCGGCGGCGAGGAGACGCGCTCCAACCCGTGGCTCGCCGAGCTGCAGCAGGAGAACTTTGTCGAGATCAACCCAAAGGCCGCAGCCGACCGCGGTATCCGTCACAACGATTTTGTCTGGGTCAAGACGCCGACCGGCGCCCAGATCAAGGTGCGAGCGCTGGTGACGGAGCGCGTGGGCGTCGACCACGCCTTCATCCCGTTCCACTTCTCGGGCTGGTGGCAGGGCAAGGACCTGCTCGATTACTACCCGGAAGGCGCCCACCCGATCGTGCGTGGCGAGGCTGTGAACACGGCCACGACCTACGGCTACGACTCGGTGACGATGATGCAGGAAACGAAAACGACGGTCTGCCAGATCGAGCGGTTCGCATAAGGACGGGGAGATCAACATGGCACGCATGAAATTCATCTGTGACAGCGAGCGCTGCATCGAATGCAACGCCTGCGCCACGGCCTGCAAGAACGAACACGAGGTGCCCTGGGGCGTGAACCGGCGCCGCGTGGTCACGATCAACGACGGCATGATCGGCGCGGAGAAATCCATCTCCGTGGCGTGCATGCATTGCTCCGATGCGCCGTGCATGGCGGTCTGCCCGGTCGATTGCTTCTACCGCACCGAAGATGGCGTGGTGCTGCACGACAAGGACGTCTGCATCGGTTGCGGCTACTGCTCGTATGCCTGCCCGTTCGGCGCGCCGCAGTTCCCGAGCCAAGGGACGTTTGGCGTGCGCGGCAAGATGGACAAGTGCACGTTCTGTGCTGGCGGCCCCGAGAAGAACGGTAGCGAGGAAGAATTCGATAAGTACGGTCGCAACCGCTTGGCCGAAGGCAAGCTGCCGCTGTGCGCGGAAATGTGCTCGACGAAGGCGCTGCTGGGCGGAGATGGCGATGTGATTTCCGACATCCTGCGCAACCGCGTCATGAAACGCGGGAAGGGCGCGGAGTTGTTCGGGTGGGGCACGGCTTACGGCGGTGCGCAAGGTAAGGGCAGCCAAGCAACGCCGGCTACCCCGGCCGCGCCCGCCGCGCCTGCTTCAACGCCGGGAGCGCAATCATGACCGCCCGAGCCCGATCGACCAGTCTGCTGATCGCCCTTGGCGCTGCGCTGTTGCTCGGTGCCTGCGGTGAACGCTCGCAAACCGCATTTGCCTCGCACCGCAAGGACGACGCGCCAGCCTACAAGGGTGCGGAAGGCGATCCGTTCATGGCCAAGAACTGGACACCCGGTGACCGCACGAGCTGGGAAAACCAAATCCGCGCGCGCGGCCAGTACCAGAACGAGTACAACAAGACGCCGTGACGCCATGACACGTACGAGCGGAGGTTCGTCCATGGGCACTTCCTGGAAACATCTCGTGATGGCCGTGTTGCTCGGCGGCGCAGCAGCGTTGGGGAGCGCGCAGCAACCGGCCAGTGCGCCGGCAGCCAACAACGCGCCCGTCAATCCGGCCGTACAACCGGCGCAGCCGTTCTCCAACATCGTCTCGGAGAACGTGTTTGATCTGCAAAAGCGCGATCTCGCCAAGGAGGCGCACGACCAGACCGGCCGCCGCACCACGCAACCCGGCAACAACGCGCCTGTCTGGCGTGAGGTGAACTCTGATCAGGCGCATTACGCCAGCATTCCCGGGCTGGAAGCCGGCGTGCTGATCCAGCGCACCGGGCAGAAATGGCGGCTGTTCCGCAATGGCGTGATCACCGTGTGGGGCGGTTGGCTCGTGGTGCTGGTGCCGCTGCTTATCCTGGGGTTCTTCCTGTGGCGGGGCACGATTCCACTGAAGGAAGCGCCCACCGGCCGCAAGATCGAGCGCTTCACACCCACCGAACGCTACGTGCACTGGACGATGGCCATCTCGTTCGTCACGCTGGGCGCGTCAGGCATCGTCATGCTGTGGGGCAAGCATTTTCTGCTGCCGATCCTAGGTCACCAGTTGTTCGGCTGGCTGACGTACGTGCTGAAAAATCTCCACAACCTGGTGGGGCCGCTCTTTACAGTCAGCATCATCGTGGCCTTCGTGATGTGGGTGCGGGACAACCTGCCACGCAGCGGTGATTTGAAATGGCTGCTGAGCCTGGGCGGCATGTTTGCCGGAGAGCACGGCGCCGAAGTGCCGTCGCACCGCTTCAATGCCGGCGAGAAGCTTTGGTTCTGGGGCGGCCTCGTCGTGTTCGGGCTGGTCCTGTCGGCCTCGGGCTGGATGCTCGATCGCATCGTCCCGGGCGTGGATTACTACCGCAGCACGATGCAACTCGCCGAGGTCATTCACGCGATCGCGGCGGTCGGCATGATCTGCATGTCGCTGGGCCACATCTACATGGGCACGATCGGCATGGAAGGCGCTTACCGCGCCATGCGTGATGGCTATGTCGACGAGGCCTGGGCGAAGGAGCACCACGAGCTTTGGTACGACGACGTCAAAGCCGGCAAGATCCCCGCGCAGCGGTCGCAACCGCCTGCGCCGCCCGCGCCGAGCGAGCAGCCCGCCAAGTCATGACGCCATCGACCGCCACCGATTCAAGGAATCTCACCATGCATGCATCCGCTCTGAGCCGCGCCGCAGGTATGGCACTTGCTGCCGCCATGCTGAGCCTGACAAGCGGACTGGCCAGCGCCAAGCTGCCGGCACCGACGGAAGAACAGAAGGCACAGGCAGACCTGGCGAAGGCCAAGGCAGCCTGGGGCGACAAGGTGGCCGCGTTCCAGACGTGCAAGGCCCAGGACAAGGTGGCGGCGTCCTACCAGGCCGGCGGCAAGGCTGCGCATACGCAACCGGGCGCGCCGTGCGTTGATCCGGGGCCGTTTGTTGCGCCGGTGCCTCCAGCATCTGCACCGGCGGCCAAAGGGTGAACCGTTGTTGCCAATGTTGCGTGTTCATCATCCGGCAGTACAATCGTCTGCTCCCCGAGTGAACCCTGACTGGAGGTGACACATGAAGCAACTCGTGATTGCACTCGCCGCGATCGGCCTGATGGCTGGCTGCGCATCGAATACCGCATCGACGGCCAAGGCGGCCGATTCGGGCATGGCGGCCTCGGCCGTGCTGGCGCCCAAGAGCGGCAGCACCGTGCAGGGCAGCGTGAAGCTGGCGCAGCAGGGCGACAATCGGGTTGCCATGGCTGTGGATATTTCGGGCCTGCCGGCCAACGGCATGTTCGGTTTCCACGTGCACGAGAAGGGCGATTGCTCGTCGGCGGATGGCAATAGCGCCGGCGGCCACTTCAACCCGACAGGCCAGCAGCATGGCGATCCGCGTAGCGGCGCGCACCATGCTGGCGATATCCCGATGCTGCAATCCGATGCCAACGGCAAGGCCGTCGGCTCGATCGTTCTTTCCGGCGTGACGCTGTCGCCTGGGCCCACCAGCCTGGTCGGCCATGCGCTGATCGTCCACGCAGGCAAGGACGACTACATGACCCAGCCCACCGGCAATTCCGGCGGGCGCATCGCCTGCGGCGTGATCGTGGCGAACTGATCGCCCGCACGCGGTACCTGCTCCCGCGCAGGTACCGGCCGCACCATGCGCACGCTTGCCGTGCGCATTTTTATTTGAACGAAGACATTGATGCCGCTGCGCCCCGAACTGACCAACGCTTCCGTTCCACTTCTCGACGAGGTTGAAGTGCTCGACGAGCTGGGCCGCGCACGCAATGTCTACATCCCCGGTGAACGCCCGCTCACCGTCTACCTCGACAAGCGCGAACTGGTCACGCTGATGACGCTGGGCGGCGCGCCCGAAGCGCTCGTACTCGGTTATCTGCGTAACCAGCGCCTGGTCAGCAGCATCGACGACATCGCCTCCATTCAGGTCGACTGGGAAACCGAATCCGCTGCCGTCACCACGCGCGGCGGCATTGCAGACCTGGATGAGAAGACCGCCCGCCGCACCGTGACCACCGGTTGCGGGCAGGGCACTGTGTTCGGCTCGCTGATGGACGAAATCGACGCCATCTATCTGCCACCCGACGCACGCATGACGCAGACCACGCTGTATCGCGTGGTCGACACCATCCGCCTGCAGCAGTCGATCTACAAGCAAGCGGGTTCCGTGCATGGCTGCGCGCTGTTCGATGCGCAGGGCGGGCTTCTGCACTTCATCGAAGACGTGGGCCGCCACAATGCCGTGGATGCCATCGCCGGTCTCATGTGGCTTGAGGGCATGGGCGGCGGTGACAAGATCTTCTACACCACCGGCCGCCTGACCTCCGAGATGGTCATCAAGGGCGCGCAGATGGGCATTCCGTTCCTGCTGTCGCGCTCGGGCGTCACGCAGATGGGCCACCAGATGGCACAGCGGGTCAACCTGACGCTGTTTGCGCGGTGCACTGGGCGGCACTTTCTGCTCTACACGGGGCGCGACCGTTTTGTGGCCGAGCCGGAGGTGGCCGGCACGGTCGGGCCGCGCGGAGAACTGCCGCAGCCTGCGGAATCCGGCCGCTGATCTGCCCGGTTTGTTCGGATAAAGGCCATCGCAAGCCATCGGCCGCCACGGGGTTTTCCGTCACAGGTTTGGGAGTACAATCCGCGTTCCAAACCGGCCCCAGCCGCGGGCTGGCCCGCTGGCGTGACCAAATGGGGACAGTTTTCGCATCGCGAAGGCTGCCCCCATTTGTTCATCCAAGGTATCTGGACGCTCCATGAGCATCAAATCCGACAAGTGGATCCGCCGCATGGCCGAGCAGCACGGCATGATCGAGCCGTTCGAGCCCGGCCAGGTGCGCGAATCCGAAGGGCGCCGCATCGTTTCCTACGGCACGTCGAGCTACGGCTACGACATCCGCTGCGCCGACGAATTCAAGATCTTCACCAACATCAACAGCACCATCGTCGATCCGAAGAACTTCGACGAGAAGTCGTTTGTCGACTTCAAGGGCGATGTGTGCATCATCCCGCCGAACTCGTTCGCGCTGGCCCGCACGATGGAGTATTTCCGCATCCCGCGCACCGTGCTGACCGTGTGCCTGGGCAAGAGCACGTACGCGCGCTGCGGGATCATCGTGAACGTCACGCCGTTCGAGCCCGAATGGGAAGGCTACGTGACGCTGGAGTTTTCCAACACCACGCCGCTGCCCGCCAAGATCTACGCCGGCGAAGGCTGCGCGCAGGTGCTGTTCTTTGAGAGCGACGAGGAATGCGAAACCTCGTACAAGGATCGTGGTGGCAAGTATCAGGGCCAGCACGGTGTGACGCTGCCCAAGACCTAGTTTTTGTAGTCCGTTTCCGCGCGTTCAGGCGTATCCGGAGCGGTGCCTTTAGCTTCATCCATAAGGAACCACGATGAAATTCCGTTTTCCCGTCATCATCATTGACGAGGACTTCCGCTCCGAGAACATCTCCGGGTCGGGCATTCGCGCGCTGGCCCAAGCCATCGAGCAGGAGGGGATGGAGGTGACTGGTCTCACCAGCTATGGTGACCTGACCTCGTTCGCTCAACAGTCGAGCCGCGCCTCCACCTTCATCGTCTCGATCGACGACGATGAATTCATCAACCCGGACAACGACAAGCCCGAACCGGAAGCGGTTGAAAATCTGCGCGCCTTCGTGGCCGAGGTGCGTCGCCGCAACGCCGACATTCCCATCTTCCTGTACGGCGAAACGCGCACCTCGCGCCACCTGCCGAACGACGTGCTGCGCGAGCTGCACGGCTTCATCCACATGTTCGAGGACACGCCCGAGTTCGTGGCCCGACACATCATCCGTGAAGCGCGCAACTACCTGGATTCACTGCCGCCGCCGTTCTTCAAGGCGCTGATCGACTACGCGCAGGACAGTTCGTATTCGTGGCATTGCCCGGGGCACTCGGGCGGCGTGGCGTTCCTGAAGAGCCCGGTGGGGCAGGTGTTCCACCAGTTCTTCGGCGAGAACATGCTGCGCGCCGACGTCTGCAACGCTGTGGAAGAACTGGGCCAGTTGCTTGACCACACGGGCCCGGTGGCCGCGTCTGAGCGCAACGCCGCACGCATCTTCGGCTCCGATCACATGTTCTTCGTGACCAACGGCACGTCGACGTCGAACAAGATGGTGTGGCACGCCAACGTGGCGCCCGGCGACATCGTGGTGGTGGACCGCAACTGTCACAAGTCGATCCTGCACGCGATCATGATGACGGGCGCGATCCCTGTGTTCCTGATGCCGACGCGCAACCACTTCGGCATCATCGGCCCGATCCCGAAGAGCGAGTTCGAGCCGGAAACGATCGCCAAGAAGATCGCTGATCACCCGTTCGCCAGCCAGGCCAAGAACAAGAAGCCGCGCATCCTGACCATCACGCAGGGCACGTACGACGGCGTGCTGTACAACGCCGAGATGATCAAGAACATGCTGTCGACCGAAATCGACACGCTGCACTTTGATGAAGCGTGGCTGCCGCATGCGTCGTTCCACCCGTTCTACGAGGACATGCACGCGATTGGCCACGGCCGCCCGCGCAGCAAGGACGCGCTGGTGTTTGCCACGCAGAGCACGCACAAGCTGCTGGCCGGCTTGTCGCAGGCCTCGCAGATCCTCGTGCAGGATTCCGAGACGCGCAAGCTCGATACGTATCGCTTCAATGAGGCGTATCTGATGCACACGTCGACGAGCCCGCAGTACTCGATCATTGCTTCGTGCGACGTGGCCGCGGCGATGATGGAAGCGCCGGGCGGCACTGCGCTGGTGGAAGAAAGCATTGCTGAAGCGCTGGACTTCCGTCGCGCCATGCGCAAGGTGGAGCAGGAATACGTCGGTACGAATGGCGGTAATGGACGTGGCGACGACTGGTGGTTCAAGGTCTGGGGTCCGAACGACCTGTCCGACGAAGGCATCGAAGACCGCGAAGCGTGGATGCTGAAGGCCAATGAGCGCTGGCACGGCTTCGGCAACCTGGCCGAAGACTTCAACCTGCTTGATCCGATCAAGGCCACCATCATCACCCCGGGCCTGGACGTGGACGGCAAGTTCAGCGATTCAGGCATCCCGGCCGCCATCGTGACGCGTTACCTGGCTGAGCACGGCATCATCGTCGAGAAGACCGGTTTGTATTCGTTCTTCATCATGTTCACCATCGGCATCACCAAGGGCCGTTGGAACTCGATGGTGACCGAGCTGCAGCAGTTCAAGGACGACTACGACAACAACCAGCCGTTGTGGCGCGTGTTGCCGGAGTTCGTGCGTCAGTATCCGCAGTACGAGCGCATCGGGCTGCGTGAGCTGTGCGACAGCATCCACAGCGTCTACCAGGCCAACGACGTGGCCCGCGTGACGACAGAGATGTATCTGTCGAACATGGAACCAGCGATGAAGCCGTCGGACGCCTGGGCCAAGATGGCACATCGCGAAACCGAGCGTGTGGCGATCGACGACCTGGAAGGCCGCATCACCGCCATCCTGCTGACGCCGTATCCCCCGGGCATTCCGCTGCTGATTCCTGGCGAACGTTTCAACAAGACGATCGTGCAGTACCTGCAATTCGCGCGCGAATTCAACAAGCTGTTCCCAGGCTTCGAGACGGACATTCATGGTCTGGTCGAGGAAGAAGTCGACGGCAAGATGGGGTATTTCGTCGACTGCGTGCGCTGAGTTTCAGTCACACAAAACAAAAACGCCGCACTGAATCAGCGCGGCGTTTTTGTTTTCTGGAGCGTGCGGCAAACTACGCTTCGTCTACCCGCCCGAGTTGCGGCGCAGGCTTCTTCTGCTTCAGTGGTGCTTGACAGGGGTGTCTACCTACTAGTAGATTGGTGGCTGCTCGCAGCGTATTGCAGAGCGCGCTTGAGGATGCCTAAATTTTGCCGGTCGGTTTGATGCAACCCTGTTATGAACGTTGAGCTCTCCCCGAAGGCTGCTGAAATCGTCGCACATGCACGATCATTGCTTGAAGCTGGCGGTTACAACAGCTTCAGCTATGCCGATATCTCTGCTCGAGTGCATATCAGCAAGGCGAGCATTCATCATCATTTCCCGAGCAAGACAGAGTTGGTGCGGGTTGTGGTCGCGCGGTATCGCGAGGAAGCGCGGGAGGGCATGGCGGCACTCGAACAGCAGCTTGCTGATCCATTGGCAGAACTCAATGCCTACGCGGATTATTGGTCTACGTGTATCCGTGGGGGCACGTCTTCGTTTTGCATTTGCGCGATGTTGGCCATGGAGTTGCCGACAATTCCCAGCGAGATTGCCGATGAAGTTCGGCAGCATTTTCAGGATCTGACTGCGTGGCTCACCACCGTCCTTAAGAAGGGGAAGGCTAAGGGTCAATTCCACCTGCAAGGTAGTCCAGCGATCGAAGCCAAAGCTTTCATGGCGGCAGTGCATGGAGCAATGCTGGCTGCGCGAGGTTCCGATGATCCCCAAACCTTCGAGACGCTCGTTCGATTGTCGATCGACAAGTTGACCTCGGCAGCCTAAGCTGCCTTGGGGAGTTCAATGAGACCGAGGGTTGTCTCATTTTTTTGGATCACGTTGTCTACCAACTAGTAGATAGAATTTTGCCGCATGTAGCCCGGTTCGCGGACATCCGAACTGCGACCAGTTTTCCGGCACCGCGGACACGGTGCTGATTTTTTGTCAGCGATTTTTGAGAGAGGTATCCCATGACGCATCCCATCTCGCCTCTAGGCGCGGTCCATACCGTTATCAGCTTGGTTCCCATCATTGCGGGCATCTATAGCTTTGTCTGTCATCGCGAGATCGACACGACGACGCGCTCCGGCAAGATTTACCTCATAGGTTTAGTGCTGTCGGTAATCACGTCTTTCGGCGTGTCGAGCACGGGTGGCCTGAATCCCGGACACGCGTTTGGCATCGTGATTCTTCTTATCGCCCTCGGCGGCATATTCGCGACCAAACTAACCTTCCTGGGAAGGCTTCGCCCGTATCTGTCTGTATTTGGACTCTCTTTCAGCTTTCTCTTATCGCTGGTTCCTGCCACAAACGAAACGCTGACCCGAGTGCCGTTCTCGCACCCACTCGCCGATGCGCCTCTGTCGCCACCGGTACTGCACACCTTGCTGGTCTGGTTTGGACTTTTTCTGGTGGGATTTGCCGCGCAATGTTGGTTGATCTATTCGCGCAACCGGCGCATGGCGCCCACATCCCTCTAGTTGAACCGGGTTACTGAATCGCTCCAAACCGGGTGATGTGCTACGTCGGCACAATGTCTGCGCCCCTCCCGACTGGGCTCGTTGGGAGGCAGCGGCCGCCACAAAGCAAAAACGCCGCGCTGATTCAGCGCGGCGTTTTTGTTTGGACCGTGCGGCCGATTATTCAGCCAGCGCCGCGCGCGCAAACGCAATGGCTTGCTTCACCTGCTCCGGCGCTGTTCCGCCGATATGGTTGCGCGAGGCGACCGAGCCTTCCAGCGTCAGCACGGCGTGCACATCGTCGCTAATGAGGTCGGACTTGTCGCCCAGGCCGCAGATGTCACGCAGTTGCGCAACCGACAGGTCCGCCAGGTCGCAACGCAGGTCGTCGCACGCGCGCACGGCATGGGCAACGGCTTCGTGTGCATCGCGGAAGGGTAGGCCGCGCTTGACCAAGTAGTCGGCCAGATCGGTGGCGGTGGCGTAGCCTTGCAGCGCGGCGGCGCGCATGGCGTCGGCCTTGACGGTGATGCCCGGCACCATGTCGGCAAAGATGCGCAGCGTGTCGACCACGGTATCCACGGTGTCGAACAGCGGTTCCTTGTCTTCCTGGTTGTCCTTGTTGTACGCCAGCGGTTGACCCTTCATCAGCGTGAGCAGACCGATCAGGTGGCCATTGACGCGGCCGGTCTTGCCGCGCGCCAGTTCGGGCACGTCGGGGTTTTTCTTCTGCGGCATGATCGAGCTGCCGGTGCAGAAGCGGTCGGCAATGTCGATAAAGCCCACACGCGGGCTCATCCACAGCACCAGCTCTTCAGAGAGGCGCGAGACGTGCGTCATGATCAGCGCGGCAGCGGCGCAGAATTCGATGGCGAAGTCGCGGTCGGACACGGCATCCAGCGAGTTGCGGCACACGCCGTCAAAGCCGAGTTGCTGCGCGACGAATTCGCGGTCGATCGGGTAGCTCGTGCCAGCCAGCGCGGCGGCGCCCAGCGGCAGGCGGTTGACGCGCTTGCGGGCGTCGAGCATGCGCTCGGTGTCGCGGGTGAACATCTCGACGTAGGCCAGCAGGTGATGGCCGAACACCACCGGTTGCGCGACCTGCAAGTGCGTGAAGCCCGGGACGATGGTGTTGGTGTGCTGCTCGGCCAAGTCCAGCAGCGCGCTGCGCAGGGCCTTGAGCAGACCGACGATGTTGTCGATTTCGCTGCGCAGCCACAGGCGGATGTCGGTGGCGACCTGGTCGTTGCGCGAGCGGCCCGTGTGCAGGCGCTTGCCGGCGTCGCCCGCCATGGCAGTCAGGCGCGCTTCGATGTTCAGGTGCACGTCTTCCAGGTCCAGCTTCCACTCGAACGTGCCGGCCTCGATCTCCTGGCGGATCTGCGCCATGCCCTTTTCGATGGCGGCGCGGTCGGCTTCGGCGATGATGCCCTGCTTGGCGAGCATGGCAGCGTGCGCCAGCGAGCCCTGGATGTCGAACAGTGCGAGGCGCTTGTCAAAGAACACCGACGCGGTATAGCGCTTGACGAGATCGGACACCGGCTCGTTAAAGCGGGCGGACCACGCTTCGGCCTTCTTGGCGAGTTGGGAGGTCATGGGCGGACAGCTGGAGGAGCGCGGCCGGCGAGGGCGCCAGCCGCAAATTCAGGAAACCGCGATTATATCGCCCGCCGGGCCTTCGGGCCGCCGCGCCGGGGTGCCTACAGCGTGCTGTCGATCAGCGCGCCCTTGAAGACCACCGGCCCGGTCGGCCCCTCGGGGTTGGGTGAGCCGCCACGCGGTTCCACGCTGATGGCCAGCGCCGGCACCTGCCGCAACGGCTGCGCCACCGTCAGCCGCACCGCGCGCTGGTGCCCGATCACCCCAAGTGACTGAGGATGCCCGCCCGGCGGCAGCGCCCAGAGCTGCAAGGCCTGTTCAGTGTTGAGGGGTGTTGCGTCCAGCCGCTTGAGCGATAGCGTGCCGGTGCGCGCATCCCAGGTGACGAGGACGGCCGCCTGGGCTTGCGCGTCCTGCAGCACGGCCACCGCGTTGGCGACAGGCGCCTCGCGCAATTGCTGCGCCAGCCGCAGGTTCAGCCCGATCGCCACCGTCGCAACCACCGCCGCGACTGCTGTGGCGCCGCGCCAGAAGCCCGTGCCTTGCCAGAGCCGCTGCCAGTGCGCTTTTCGCGGTGGCGCCGGCTCGCGCCAGCCGAGTTGCACTTCAACGCGGCACAAAATCTCCGGCAGAGGCGCCGTGGCCGGCTGAAGCGCGGGCAGGTCGGCCAGATAGCGTTGCCAGCGTTCGACCGTGGCGCGCACGGCGTCGTCGTGGCGAATGATCTGCTCGAACCGGCGGCGTGCACCGGCGCGCAATGTGCCGACCGCATATTCAGCGGCCAGCTTGTCGACGAGATCGGGGTGGCGGCGCGGGTCCATCACGGTGCTCCGAGGCATTCGCGCAGGCGGTCCAATCCGCGCCGCATCCAGGATTTGACGGTGCCCAGCGGCAGTGACAGCGCTTGCGCCAGCTCGCTATGCGACAGGTCTCGCAGATAGGCGAGCGATATGACTTCGCGCTGCTTCGGGTCCAGGCGCTTGAGGCATTCGGCCAGCGCGCGGGCTTGCTGGCCGGCCAGCGCGAGGTCGGCGGGGCCAGGGGCGTGGTCAGCCAGGACATCGGCGTAGCTGTCATCCAGCGGCACGGATTCCTGCACACGTTCGGCATGCTGCCGGCGCAGGCAATCGAGTGCACGGTTGCGCACGATCGTGGTCATCCACGTCATGGGGGCGGCCATGTGGGGGCGGTAATCGCCGGCATGGCGCCAGATGTTGACGAAGCTTTCTTGCAAGACGTCCTCGGCCCAGTCCTTCCTGACCAAGATACGCAGCGCGAGCCCAAACAGTTTCGGTGCACAGCGCGAATACAGCGCACGCAGGGCGTCGCGGTCGCCCAGGCCGATGCGCTGCAGCAATGCCGCCAGCTCTTCCGCGTCGGCGCTTTGGGGACGAGCCGCCGCGGCCGCCGTCGGCGGATCGGTGTCTTGCGCGGCGTGGTCGTCGGCGGTGCGCTGGAAGGTGAGCACGTGGGCAGTTTTTTGTGGACGGTTCTGCCCAAAGTGTAGGTAGAAACCGTGGTTGCCGGGGGAATTCACGTGAAAGGTGCTGAGGTATTTGCATCCAGTTGGATGCGCCCTTCGTATAAGCGGTCAGGCGCTGAACAAACGCCCGCGATTCGCATCACGCACCGCACGGATCGCGCTTTTCCCCACATATGCAAGGAGACCGACGATGGACACAACCAAAGAGATGGATCAGTTGGAGAGTGACAGCCCGCGCATCGACGCGCGCCGCCGCGTGCTGCTGCGCGCGCCGGGGCTGATGGCGCTGGGTTCGCTGGCGGCGGTGTCGTTGGGCCAGTCGATGCCGGCCTGGGCGCAAACCCAGTCGGGCAGCGTGAAAGACGACATCAACATCCTGAACGTCGCGCTCGGGCTGGAGTACCAGGCCATCGCCGCCTATCAGGTGGGCGCAGAAAGCGGCTTGTTGCAAAAGCCCGTGCTGGCGACGGCCGTGAAGTTCCAGGGCCACCACAAGGCACACGCGTCGGTGCTGGCGGGAACGGTGTCCAAGCTGGGTGGAACGCCGGTCATGGAGAAGACGGTGGCGGAATACAACTTCCCGGTCAGCCAGCTCAAGACCCAGGCCGACGTGCTGCGTTTTGCCGCCGGGCTGGAAAAGGGCGCCACTTCGGCCTACTTGGGCGTGCTGCCGAATTTCTACACGCGCGACCTGACCAAGGCCGCCGCCAGCATCCTGGGCGACGAGGCGATGCATTGGGCGGTGCTGCTCTCGGTGCTGGGCGAGGACCCGGTGCCTGTGGCGTTCATCAGCTGACGGGTTTGTTGGGCCGCCACACCGGCCGCTCGTTTACGGTGTGGCGGTTTTTTTGTGCGCGTCGAACGCTTCGACGATGCAGTCGAGCAAGGCCCGCACGCGTGCGGTCTTGTGCAGATCGGCGTGTGTGACGAGCCAGACATCCTGCATGCTCCGGCGGTTTGGCAGTACGCGCACCAATTGTGGATACGCTTGCGCGCGGCGGCAAACCAGTTCGGTGATCCCAATGCCTGCGGCCACCGCCTCGAACAGCGCCAGCGCCGAGTTGCTCTGCAAGACGACACGCCCGCGCGTAATGGGCTCGCCGCAGAGGTCTTCCCACATCCATGGCACTTCATTGCGCGGATACAGCACGAGGTCGTGCCCCGCAAAGGCCGTCCCTTCCTCCGGCTCGCCGCGCGCCGCAACGTAGCTGCGGCTCGCATAGATGCCCGTTTCCATTTGTCCGATGCGCCGCGCAATGAGGTCCGGCGAATCCGGCCGCAGCGTGCGCACGGCCACGTCGGCTTCGCGCTTGGTCAGGTTGGCAATGCTCTTGGACGCCATGCAGACAACGTCGATGCCGGGATGCCGTTGCCGCAGCGTCGCGATAGCCGGCAACACAAAGGTGGCCGCCATGGTGTCGGTCGTGGCCAGGCGGATCGTGCCGGCGAGTTGCTCGTCGATGCCGGCCACGCGGCGCTCGATGGTGTGTGCCGCCTGCTCCATCGCTTCTGCCGGGCCGATCAGCGCTTCGCCGGCAGGTGTGAGCACCAGCGCGGTCGACGTGCGCAGGAAGAGCTTGGCCGATAGCTCGTCTTCCAGCGCGGCGATGCGGCGGCCCACCGTGGCCTGATCCACGCCCAGGCGCTGTGCCGCGCCGCGCAGCGTGCAGGTGCGCGCCACGGCCAGGAAGAAGCGTCCGTTGTCCCAGTTCACATCGGGCTCCGAATATTTGTAGATGAGTGATGCAAATTTGCAGCGTTGCAATGCAAAAACGCTGCTTTTTTGCATGCGTTCTCCAGCCTACACTTGGCTGCATGAAATTGCCAAATGGTTCCGCCATGTCTTCCTGTCACGCCAATACTTTGGGCGCCAGTCCCCGATCTGACTTGCAACCCGATCTCAGCCGGTGGCGCCGCAACGCCACGCTGGGCATTCTCACGTCGGGTGTGTTCATGGCGGTGCTCGATACGACCGTGGTCAACGTGGCGCTCATCGCTATGCGCGACAGCCTGCACAGCAGCGTCGCAGAACTCGCCTGGATTGTTGACGCTTACACGCTGGCCTTTGCCGCTTTCATCCTCACAGGCGGTTTGCTGAGCGACCGCATTGGCGCTCGCACCGTGTTCATGGCGGGGATGGCGGTGTTCATCGTGGCCTCCGCCGGCTGTGGGCTGGCGCCTTCAGTGACCACGCTGATTGCCGCGCGCATTCTGCAGGGCGTGGGCGCGGCGATGTTTCTGCCGAGTTCGCTATCGCTCATTCGCAGCACGTTTGAAGACCCCCGCGAGCGGGCCTGGGCCATTGGCCTGTGGGGCGCAATCGTCGCGACGGCCGCGGCCGTGGGCCCTGCGCTCGGTGGCGTCCTGGTTGACACATATGGCTGGCGCAGTGCCTTCCTGATCAACGTGCCGCTGGGCGTGGTCGGCATGCTGGGCACGTGGGTCATCGTGCGTCACGTGCAGCCTGCACGCGCCAAGCCGTTCGACTGGGCAGGGCAGGTGACGAGCGCGGTGATGCTTGCGGCGCTGTGTTTTGCCGCGATTGAATGGCCGGTGCGCGGCGCGCTATCGCCCTGGGTGTGGGGTACCGCGCTGCTGACGGTGGTGGCCGGGGCGCTGTTCGTTGTGGCCGAACGCCGTGCACGTGCGCCGCTGGTGCCGCTGGCCTGGCTGGGGCATCGCACGCTGGGCGCGGTCAACGGCGTGGGGTTCCTGCTGAATTTCGGCTATTACGGTGCCCTGTTCGTGCTGAGCCTGCATTTGCAGAACGTCGAACATCTCAGCGCGCGCCAGACCGGCCTGGTCATGCTGCCAATGGCGGTGAGCCTGTCGGCGGGCAACATCTTCGCGGGCAAGCTGATGGCACGTTTTTCTACGCCGACGATGATGCTGAGTGGTCTCTTGATCGGCGCCGCGGGTTTGCTGGCAACGTCGGCCGCCCTGACCGGGCAAGTGCACATCTGGGTGGTCAGTGCAACGATGATGGCTTACGGCGGCGGCACCGCGCTGGCGATCGCGCCCATGACGTCGACCATCCTGTCTGCGGCACCGGGCGAATTGGCCGGCACGGCGTCGGGCTTGCTCAACGCCGCGCGGCAGACGGGCAGTTTGCTGGGCGTGGCAGCGGCGGGCGCGGTCGTTACGGTGGTGCCCGGTCTGGCGCATGCCTCGCCGCTGGTATTTGGCCTGATGACGCTGTCGTACGCCGGCGCGATGGCGATGGCGTGGATCAGCCGTCGCCCGGCCGCCACCGCGCTGGCTGCCTGATCAGCCGCTGTTGCGAAGGCCTGCGGCAATCCCGTTGATCGACAGATGGATGCCGCGTCGCACGCGCGCATCGTCACTGCCGGCCTTGCCCGAGCGGAAGCGCTTGAGCAGTTCGACCTGCAAGTGATTCAGCGGGTCGAGGTACGGGAAGCGGTTCTTGATGGAACGCGCCAGCAGCGGGTTGTCGGCCAAGCGCTCCGATTGTCCCGTGATGGCTGCCAGCATCTGCTCGGTCAACGTGAACTCCGCCGAGATGCGCGAGAACACCGCGTTACGCAGCTTGCGATCGTCGCAGAGCTGCGCGTAGCGCGACGCCACGTTCAGATCGGCCTTGGACAGCACCATGTCCATGTTCGAGAGCAGGTTCGCAAAGAACGGCCACTGCTTGTGCATGCGCTTGAGCGTGGTCAAGCGCGCGGCGCGGGCCTTGGCGTTGCCAGCGTCATCGAGCCAGCGCTGCACCGCGCTGCCAAAGCCGAACCAGCCCGGCAGCAGCAGACGGCATTGGCCCCACGAGAAGCCCCACGGAATCGCGCGCAGGTCTTCAATGCGGCGGTGCTTCTTATCCATCAGCTTGCGCGAGGCCGGGCGTGAACCGAGGTTCAGATCGGCAATCTCGGTGATTGGCGTGGTGGCGAAGAAGTAATCCTTGAAGCCAGGGGTTTCGTAGACGAGATTGCGGTACGCGGCAAAGGCGTTGTCCGACAGCGCCTGCATGGCGGCTTCGTAATCTTCCAGGCCCTTCGGACGGTTGCGCGTGGGCAGCAGCGTCGCTTCCAGCGTGGCGGCGACGATGGTTTCCAGATTGCGCCGGCCGATCTCGGGATTGGCGAACTTGCTGGAGATGATCTCGCCCTGCTCGGTCAGGCGGATCTGCCCGTTCACCGTGCCCGGCGGCTGCGACAGGATGGCCTGATAGGTCGGGCCGCCGCCTCGGCCCACGGTGCCGCCGCGGCCGTGGAACAGGCGCAGGCGCACGCCCTTGCGCTCGAACAGCTCCACCAGCGCCAGTTCGGCCTTGTACAGCTCCCAGTTGGAGGTGAGGAAACCGCCGTCCTTGTTGGAATCCGAATAGCCGAGCATCACTTCCTGCTCGTTGCCCTGCGCTGCGAGCACGGCATCGAAGCCGGGCAGGGCAAGCAGGTCACCCATGATCTCGGGGGCGTTGCGCAAGTCTTCGATGGTTTCGAACAGCGGGATCACCATCACGTCCAGCGCGGCGCCGCCGGTGCCGCTGCCATTGGCGCCCGTGCGGAACATGCCGGCTTCCTTCTGCAGCAGCATCACTTCCAGCAGGTCGGATAGCGTCTCAGTGTGCGAAATGATGTAGTTGCGCACGATGCGGTTGCCGTAGCGGGCACGCACTTCGCGGGCGGCGCGGAAGATGTCGATCTCCGACGTGGTCTGCTCGCTGTATGCGTGGAACGGCAGCGTCAGCACGCGCGGCTGTTGCAGCTCGCGCAGCAGCAGCGTGCGCTTGTCGGCTTCGGACAGCGCCGCATAGGCGCCTTCCACACCTGCCACCTTCAACAACTCGGCGACGGTCGCTTCGTGCACGTCCGACACCTGCCGCAGGTCGATCGATGACAGGTGGAAGCCGAACACATCAATTGCGCGCGCCAGCGATGCCAGTCGTGCATCGGCCAGCACCTCACCGTGGTGCGCTGCCAAGGAGTCGATCACGATCTGGATGTCGGCACGCAGTTCTTCTGCATTGTTGTAAGCCGGAGCGGGGCCGACGGCGTGGCGGCCTGCGTCTTCGCCTGTCAGCTCATGGCACGTGGCAGCCAGGCGCGCATAGACGCCAATCAGCGCGCGGCGGTACGGCTCGTCCACGCGGTGTTCGGAATGGTCGGGCGAGCGCTCGGCCAGCGCTTGCAGCTCCGCGCTCACATCCACCAGCGACGTCGACATCGACAGTTCCGCACCCAGCGCGTGGATTTCTTCCAGGTACCACGCGAGGATCACGCTCGCCTGCTTCCGTGCAGCGTCGCGCAACGTCGTTGCCGTGACGAAGGGGTTGCCGTCACGGTCGCCGCCGATCCAGGAGCCCATCTGGAAGAAGGGCGGCAGCGGTGTCGGTTCGCCGCGTGCGCCGCGACGCGGGAACGCGGTCGCGATGTCTTCTTCAAGCTCGCGGTACAGCGCGGGAATTTCGCGCAGGAAGGTGGTTTTGTAATACGACAGCGCGTTCTCGATCTCGTCCGCCACCATCAGACGCGTGGTGCGCAGCATGCGCGTTTGCCACAGCTTGGTGACATGGGCACGCAGCAGCGCGGTGTTACGCTCGCGCTCGCGCGTGGTGAGCGGTGCGTCGCGCTCGGCCAGCAGGCGGGCGATTTCGCGTTGTGCGTCGAGCGTGCTCTTGCGCTGCACCTCGGTCGGGTGGGCGGTCAGCACGGGCACGATCAGCGCGGTTTCGAAGAATCGGCGCAGCACGTCGCCCGACATGCCTTCATCGGCGGCCGACAGCAGCGCGCGCATCAGGCTGCCCGGCTGCGGCGGCGATCCGGCCAGCGCATGCACGCGGCGGCGGCGATTGTGGTGCTGGTCTTCAGCGATGTTCGCCAGGTGCGAGAAATAGCTGAAGGCGCGCACCACCGACGTGGTTTGGTCGCGCGAGAGGGTTTTCAGCAGCCGGTCGAGATCCTGCTCGGCCTGGCGGTCGCCGTCGCGGCGGAAGCGCACGGCGGTCTGGCGGATGGTCTCGACCGTTTCGAAGACGGTGCCGCCTTCCTGGTCACGCAGCACGTCGCCCAGCAGGCGCCCGAGGAAGCGGATGTCTTCCTTCAACGGCTGATCCTTGGCCGCGGCGCTGCCCGACGAGCGTCGGGAAGTGGGGCCGAGTGATGCGCCGTTGGCTTCGTCCGCCCCATTGGCCTTGACCACCGGTTTGGCGGCGGGCTTGGCAATCTTGACTGCCTTCGAGGTTTTGCTGGTCTTGGCGGGGGCGGCTGAAGCCTTGCGGGCGGGGGTCGCGCGCGAGGAAGCGCGGCGCGCGGCGGGCTGCGTCATGGTGTCTCCTAGATTGGGTAGGTAAGGTGCCTGAACGGCCCTCTTTTCTGCATCACTTCAACGTGATAGCCGGACTGTCGCGAAAATGCTGCGTGCTACCATTGCCGCATGCCTTCCAACGCCCGCCCGACTTCCCGTCAATCCCAGCTTGCAACGACTCCTGCAGCCCAGGCGCCGACCAAGCTGGTCATTGCCTCGCGCGAAAGCCGGCTTGCCCTCTGGCAGGCCGAACACGTGCGTGCTGCATTGCAAAAATACTATCCCGCGTGCGACGTGTCCATCCTTGGAATGACCACGCGCGGCGACCAGATCCTCGACCGCTCCCTCGCGAAGGTGGGGGGCAAAGGTTTGTTCGTAAAGGAACTGGAAGTCGCGCTGGCCGAGGGGCGCGCCGATCTCGCCGTGCATTCGCTCAAGGATGTGCCGATGGAATTGCCGGAAGGCTATGCGCTTTCGGCCATCCTCGAACGCGAAGACGCGCGCGACGCCTTTGTTTCCAACGACTACGCCGATCTGGCCTCGCTGCCGGCCGGCGCCGTCGTGGGCACGTCCAGCCTGCGCCGTGAGGCTTCGCTGCGGGCGCGCTTCCCGCATCTGGTCATCCAGCCGCTGCGGGGCAACCTCGATACGCGCCTCGGCAAGCTCGACCGTGGCGACTACGCCGCCATCATCCTGGCTGCTGCCGGGCTTAAACGCCTTGGCCTGGCTGATCGTATCCGCTCGACCATCGCGCCGGAAGAATCGCTGCCAGCAGCAGGGCAGGGCGCGCTCGGCATCGAGATTCGCGCCGATCGTGCAGACGTGCGAGCGTGTCTCGCGCCGCTGCACGATGAGCCCACAGCGCTGGCCGTGACTGCTGAACGCGCTGTTTCGCGCATTCTGGGCGGTTCCTGCCAGGTGCCACTGGCCTCGTTCGCGCAGTGGTCGGACGCCGGCACGCTGCGCCTGCGCGCCTTTGTCGCTTCGCAGGATGGCACGCGTAAACTTGCTGCAGATGGCGAGGCCACGCCATCCACGCTGGCCGAAGCCGACGCGCTGGGCGTGCACGTCGCCCAGCAGATGCTGGCCGGCGGCGCGCGCGACATCCTTGCCATGCTGGGCGCCGACGCCCCACCCGCTACCTAACTCCCACGGCTCGCCATGGACGACCACTTGCCACCGCGCTTGTCACCATCGTCGCCCGCATCCAGCACGCCGCCTGCTCAACCGGCAACCCCGCCCGTGGTGGTGGTGACGCGTCCGCGCGCGCAGGCGCCCATGCTGGTGGCGGCGCTTGAGCGCCACGGCCTGCGCACGCACCAGTTTCCGCTGCTCGACATTGCACCGACGCCCAATCTTGACGACTTGCGTGCCGCGTTGGGCGATCCTTCGCGCTATTCGCTGGTCGTGTTCGTTAGCCCCAATGCCGTGCAGCAGGCATTTGCCGCTATGCCGGAAGGCTTCCGCTGGCCGCAGGAAGTGCCTGTAGCGGTGGTGGGCCCCGCGAGCGCACTGGCGCTTGCCCAGCACGGCGTTGCGCCGCCCGCGCACCGTGTGATCCAGCCTGACACGCATGCCGACGACGCTCGCCAGGATTCCGAAGCGCTGTACGCGAGGCTGGATGTGCCGTCGTTGAGCGGTCGTGAAGTTCTGATCGTGCGCGGCAATGGCGGCCGCGAATGGCTGGCCGATCAACTGCGCGAAGCCGGCGCATCGGTCCGTACGGTGGAAGCGTATCGCCGCAGCGTGCCGGTGCCCGATGCCGCCGCGTGGCTCGCGTTGCGTGCCGTGCTTCCGGCCCGCCATGCCTGGACGCTCACCAGTTCGGAAGCTGTCCGCAATCTCGATGAGCTGGCCCGCGCCAATCTGTCGCCCGCCGATCTCGACACGCTGCACGGCGCGCCGTGCTTTGCTTCGCACGCCCGCATCGTCGAACAGGCCAAATCGCTGGGCTTTCGCGACGTGACGCTCACTGGCGCCGGCGACGACCGCCTCCTCGCCAGCGTGCTCGCGTGGGCCGGGCCGGTATCGGCGCCCGAGCATGCCCCGGCAGCGGTGTCGGCAGAATCAAAATCGTCTACTTCTTCTTTCAACGTGACGCAGACTCCTGTTCCCTCGGCGGCTCCCGCTTCTGCCCCCGCTTCGACACCAGCGCCCGCATCTGCGGCAGCCAAGCCGAGCCCCGCCCCTGCGCCGGCAGCTCCGCCGGCTGCGTTTGCGCCCACCATGACGGTCAACCAAGCGCCACGCCGCGGCGGTTGGGTGATCTGGGTGGTGCTGGCTGCGGTCGTGGCGGCGGTGGCCGCGCTGCAGGTGCGCAATGAGCGCCTCGCACGCGAGATCCGTCAGCGTGCCCAGACGAACGAAGCGCTGGCGCAGGAGATGCGCGTGCTGTCCCGTGCAGACCAGGATTCGGTTTCCCAGCTGCAACAGAAATTCGGGGCGCTGGACGCCCGCACCGCTGAAACGCGCGATCGCCAAGCCGCGCTGGAGCAGGCCAACCAAGACCTTCTGCGCAACCGTGATGACTGGCAGCGCGCCGAGATCCAGCGCTCGCTGGAGGTCGCCGCCGAGCAACTGCAGCTGACCGGCAATGTCGCCGGTGCCCTGGCTGCGCTGCAAACGGTCGACGCGCGCCTGGCCACGCTCGACAAGCCGCAGTTCAACGCCGTGCGCCGGGCGGTATCGCGCGACATGGCCAAGCTCAAGGCGATGCCGTCGTTTGATCTGGCCGGTGCGGCGCTGCGGTTGGATGACGCCATCAACGCTGTAGACACGCTGCCGCTCATCTCGTCGGCCCAGCCGCTGGAGGCGGAACAGGCTGCGCAGGCGCCGCATGCTGCCGCAAAGCCCACGAAGAATGCCAAGGCGCACGCTGCGGCCGCGTCGGCGCCGGTTGCGTCGACGCCGCCAAACGCCGGATGGTCGGTGGGTGTGCGCGCCTGGTGGGCCCGCCTTTGGAACGACGTTCGCGACGAGCTCGGCCAGATCGTACAGGTGCGCCGCGTCGATCAGACCGAAGCGCTGCTGCTGTCTTCCGACCAAGCGTGGTTCCTGCGCGAAAACCTCAAGCTGCGCTTGATGAATGCGCGCCTGGCATTGCTCTCGCGCAATGACGCCGTGTTCCGTGCCGACCTGGGGCGCGCCGATACGCTGCTCGCGCGCTACTTCGATACGCAGTCTTCGCGGGTGACCACGGTGCAGAATCAACTGTCGCAGGTGCGCGCGACGGCCGGCACGCTGCAGGTGCCGACGCTGGCTGACAGCCTTGCCGCCGTGCGCGGTTCGGGCAAGGAGTGAGCATGCGCTGGGTATTCTGGGTCGCGCTCCTGTTTGCCGCCGCCGTTGGGCTGGCGCTGTTCACTGAACTCAACCTGAGCAACGTCGTGCTGTTCTACCCGCCGTACCGGGTCGAGATGTCGCTCAATTTCGTGCTGGCTGCGCTGCTGGCGACGTTCGTGGTGCTGCATCTTGTGATGCGCCTTTTCCACCACGTAGCCGGCATGCCGGCGCGTGCTGCGGCGTATCGCGAGCGCAACCGCATCCTGAAGGCATCGGCCGCGTTGCGCGAAGCAATGGAGAGCTTGTTTGCCGGCCGCTTCGGCCACGCGGAACGCCAGGCGCGCGAAGCCCAGGCCTGGGAGCCGCAGCGCGAGACGGCCGCGCTGATCGGCGCCCGTGCCGCACACCGCATGCAGGAAACCGAGCGCCGCGACGCCTGGATGGCCGAAGTGTCTTCGCCCGATCGTGAGCAGGCGAAACTCGTGTCGATGGCCGAGTTGCTGGTCGACGCCCGCGATGCGGAAGGTGCGCTGGAGAAGATCGCGCAACTGCAATCGCAGGGCTCGCGGCAGATTCAGGCGCAACGCATTGCCCTGCGTGCGCATCAGCATCTGAAGAACTGGAGCGAGGTGCTGCGCCTCACGCGTGCCCTGGAAAAGCGCAACGCCATCCATTCTGTGCTGGCCGCGCGTCTTAAGCAGATGGCGTGTGAAACGCTGCTGGCCGAGCGCCGCCACGATGCCGATGCGCTGAACAGCTTCTGGCGCGAGCTGACCACGGAAGAACGCCGCTCGCCGCGCATTGCCTCGCAGGCCGCGCTGTATTTCGCGCAGCTTGGCCGCACCGATGACGCCAAGCGCATCGTTGAAGACGGCCTGAAGACGCATTGGGATAGCCGCCTGATCCGCCGCTACGCCGATTGCGCAGTGCCGGGCAAGGCGCTGCCGCTGATCCAGCAGGCCGAGAAATGGCTCGCCCAGCATCCGGTGGATGCCGACCTGTTCTACACGCTCGGCATGCTGTGCTTCAAGGAGCAGCTCTGGGGCAAGGCGCAGTCGAACCTGGAGTCGGCATTGAAGTACGCCGATGCCGATCACTCCGGCAATCTCCGCGCCCATGCGCATCTGGCGCTTGCACAGATGTTCGAGCAGACGGAGCGCATGGAAGACGCGCAGCGCCACTACCGGCAAAGCGCATTGCTTGCCGTGAAATGAAAAAGGCCGGGATGATCCCGGCCTTTTTTCTTGGCGCTGACGGCGCCTATTTGTTCACCATCCGTGCCGGCACGGAAAGCGTAAGGATCGCACCCAGCACCATCGACGCGGCCAGCATGTACATGCCCGAATCGGTGCTCTGCGTGGCGTCTTTCAGCCAGCCGACGGCGTAGGGGCTCAGGAAGCCCGCGAGGTTGCCCAGCGAATTGATGAGCGCAATGCCAGCGGCGGCGCCGGTGCCGGCCAGGAATGCAGTCGGCAGGCTCCAGAACAGCGGCAACGTGGTCAGGATGCCCATGGTGCCGAGAGTGAGGGCGGCCATGGCCAGTGTGGTGTCGGTGTGCCACACGGCCGACAATACGAGCCCGACCGCGCCCACCACCGCGGGAATCGCGATGTGCCAGCGACGCTCACGCAGGCGGTCAGCGCTGCGGGCCACCAAGACCATGGCGACGACTGCCGCGCCGTACGGAATCGCCGTCAGCAAGCCCACCGAGAACGGATCGGCCACGCCGGTCTGCTTGATCAGGGTCGGCAGCCAGAAGCTCACGCCATACAGACCCATCACGAAGGTGAAGTAGATCAGGCTCATCAGCCACACGCGCGGGCTGGCCATGACGGTGCGGATGGGCGGGTCTTCCTTCTCGGCGTCTTCGGCGGCGATGTTGCGGGCGAGCAGGGCTTTCTCTTCGTCCGTCAGCCACTTCGCGTGGCTGATGCGGTCGTCCAGATACGCCAGCACGAAGATGCCGACGATGATCGACGGAATGCCTTCGATCAGGAACATCCACTGCCAGCCGGCCAGGCCGTAGACGCCGCCAAACGCCTTCATCGCCCAGCCCGAGATGGGGCCACCGATCACGCCCGACAGCGCAATCGCCGTCATGAAAAAGGTGGTGGTGCGCCCGCGCCGCTGCGCCGGATACCAGTACGTGAGGTACAGGATGATGCCCGGGAAGAAGCCGGCCTCTGCCAGGCCCAGCAGAAAGCGCATCACGTAGAACATGGCCGGCGTGGTCACGAACATCATGGCCGCCGAGATGATGCCCCACGAAATCATGATCCGCGCGATCCAGATGCGCGCGCCCACGCGGTGCAGGATCACATTGCTCGGCACTTCAAAAAGGAAGTAGCCGATGAAGAAGATGCCCGCGCCCAGGCCGTAGATGGTCTCGCTGAACTTGAGATCGTTGAGCATCTGCAGCTTGGCAAAGCCCACGTTGACGCGATCGAGATACGCGACCACGTAGCACAGCAGCAGGAACGGAACGAGACGCCACGTCACCTTGCGGTAAGTAGCTTCTTCAAATGCGCTTGTGGACTGTGGCGGCAGCGTGCTTGCGCCGCCAACCGGTGAGGTGGGAGGGGTGGTGATGGCCATCGGGTCTCCAGAGTTATTGTGAGTTCAGGCCGAGTGCTCCTCGTTACCTACCTCGGCCTGGAAAACCGCCACAGCATTCTGCGCTTCTCAGGCGGGCGCGCCAAGACGCCCGCCGGCAGGGTTTATACGCAGCGCCCGCCGTCCACTTCCAAACACGTGCCGGTAATGAACTCCGCTTCGTCCGATGCCAGATACAGGCATGCGTTGGCCACATCCTGCGGCGTGGAGAGCCGCCCCATCGGGATCGTCGCCAGGAAGCGCGCGCGGTTCTCGGGGGTGTCAGGTACGCCCATGAACTGCTCGATGAGGCCCGTGGCACCCATCACCGGGTTCACGCAGTTCACTCGGATCTTGTCTGGGCCCAGTTCGGCCGCCATCGCCTTGCTGGCCGTGATGACGGCGCCCTTGCTGGCGTTGTACCAGACGAGCCCCGGTCGCGGCCGGATGCCCGCCGTGGACGCCACATTGACGAACACGCCGCCGCCGCGCTCCCGGAAGTGCGGGACGATGTGATGCGCCGTCCAGTAAATGCTCTTCACGTTGACGGCCATCACGCGGTCGAACTCGTCCTCGGTGATCTGCAGCAGCGGCTTGTTCTTGTGCGTGGTGCCGGCGTTGTTCACGACGATGTGCAGATCGCCATAGCGCGCCAGCGTGGCGCCCAACAACTTGGCGACGGAGTCCCCATTCGACACGTCGGCGTGCACGAAATGCGCATCGCCGCCGGCCACGCGAATGGCGCTGGCCACGCGTTCGCCGGCCTCCGCATTTAAGTCATTGACGACGACGCGCGCGCCTTCGCGAGCAAAGGTGTTGGCGATGCCTTCTCCAAAACCCGAACCCGCGCCCGTGACGATGGCAATTTTGCCGGCAAGCCGCATGGTGTCTCCTCGTGTTGTGGGTGGATGTTGCGTTGTGCCTTAGCCGTGACGGATCGCGATGGTCTTGAGCGTGGTGAAGCCGTAGAGCGCTTCGAAGCCCTTTTCGCGCCCGTGGCCCGATTGGCCCGTTCCGCCGAAGGGCAGTTCAACGCCGCCGCCCGCGCCGTAATTGTTGATGAAGACCTGGCCGGCCTTGAGCTTGCGCGCGAGGCGCATCTGGCGGCCACCGTCGTTCGTCCACACGCCGGCTACGAGGCCATACGGTGTGCCGTTGGCCAGGGCCAGCGCCTCGGCTTCGGTATCGAATGGCATGGCGGCCAGCAGCGGGCCGAACACTTCCTGCTGCGCGAGGCGATGCGTGTGCGGCACGTCACGCAGCAGCATCGGTGCTTGGTAGTAGCCGGTCTCGGGGGCCTCGGGCACCACCTGGCCCTGCGCCATCACCGGAATGTTGGCGTGCTGCGCATCCGAGACGAAATCCCATACGCGCTGCTGCTGCTTGGGGTTGATGAGCGGGCCGCAATCCAGATCCAGCGACGAGGGTCCGACCCGGATGGATTCGAACACCATGGCCAGCCGGTCCAGCATCGCCTCGTACACGCTGCGCTCAATCAGTACGCGGCTGCCGGCGGAGCACGTCTGTCCGGCGTTCTGAATGATGCCGTTCACCACGGCTGGAATGGCCGCTTCCAGATCGGCATCGGCAAACACGATCTGCGGAGATTTGCCGCCCAGTTCCAGCGTCACGGGCACGTGGTTTTCCGCTGCCGCTCGCACAATGGCCTTTCCCGTTTCCGGTGACCCGGTGAACGACACATGATTGATCCCGGGATGCGCCGCCAGGGCGGCACCCGCTTCGTGGCCATAGCCGGTCACGATGTTGAGTGCGCCATCAGGCAGGCCCGCCTCGGCGGCCAGCTCGGCCACGCGCAGGACAGACAGGCACGCGTCTTCCGCCGGCTTGACCACGCACGCGTTGCCCGCTGCCAATGCAGCCCCCACGCTGCGCCCGAAGATCTGCATCGGGTAGTTCCACGGGATGATGTGCGCAGTCACGCCATGCGGCTCGCGCACGGTCAGCACGGTGGTATCGGCCGGATAGGGGATGGTTTGCCCGTGCAGCTTGTCGGCCGCACCGGCGTAGAACTCGAAGTAGCGGGCCACGGCGCGGGCGTCGGCGCGCGCCTGACGCATGGGCTTGCCGGTGTCGCGGGCTTCCAGGCGGGCGAGCTCTTCTTCGTGATCGGCCAGGCGCAGGGCCACGCGCATCAGCACACGGCCGCGCTCGGCTGGCGGCAACTGGCCCCAGACGCCCTCGAACGCACGCCGGGCTGCGTGCACGGCCACGCTGATGTCGGTGGCGTTGCCGCGCGCAATCTCGGCAAAGGATTGGCCGTCGGACGGATCGAACACCTTGATGCGCATCCCCGAATCGGGCGACATCAGACGGTTGGCGATGAAGTGCTGGGCATGCATGGGGGTTCCTGCAAAAGATCGGCAACGCGCGATTTTCGCACGGCTGCGGGGCGGGTAGGGCAAGCGGCCTGGTGTGAGGGGCTATAATGCCCGCCGACAGTTTTTCACGCTTCTTTCTAACCATTTGCGTCGCGTTTTTACGCACTTCGCGCATTCCGGAGCATTTCCATGAGCTTCAACAACGTCTCGCCGGGCAAGGACATCCCCAACGACTTCAACGTCATCATCGAGATCCCGGCGCAGAGCGACCCGGTCAAGTACGAAGCCGACAAGGAAACCGGTCTGCTGTTCGTGGACCGCTTCGTTGGCACCGGCATGCGCTACCCGGCCAACTACGGCTTCATCCCGCAGACGCTCTCGGGCGACGGTGACCCGGTCGACGTGCTGGTCGTCACGCCGTTCCCGCTCATCCACGGTTGCGTGGTGCGCTGCCGTGCTCTGGGCATGCTGAAGATGACGGACGAATCCGGCGTGGATGCCAAGCTGGTTGCCGTGCCTGTCAACAAGCTGAGCCCGGCCACGGCCCATATGACCGACCTGTCGGACATCGGCCAGAACCTGCTGGACCAGATCAAGCACTTCTTTGAGCACTACAAGGCGCTGGAAGCCGGCAAGTGGGTCAAGGTCGAAGGCTGGGGCGGCATTGAAGAAGCCCACAAGGAAATCGCCGACGGCGTTGCCAACTATAAGAAGTAAGCAATTTCAGGATTTTGCCGTACGGCATGTCTGACAAATCCCGGCCTCCGGATGGAGCGCCGGGATTTTTTCTTTGCGGAGAGGTCATGAGCGTCATGCGCGCGGATTTGTCGACACGCGTCAGAACGCCATCTGCTCTCTTGTATGCGTTTCATGATGTTTTTCATGAATTTCGCATACTTACCGCCCGGTAGTTCTGCTACACAGAGATTTAAGAAACGCTCATTTGCCCACCGGAAACGACCCCTCTAGACTCCCCGTCAAGTTTGACTCCACCCCTTGGTACTGCGATGTTGAACAAGACCGTTGTCGTTCCCGTGCTTTCCGCTGTGGCCATGGCTGCATTCACCGTGTGGGCGCTGCTGGTGGGGCCGCCGGACGCAGCTCACGCTGGCGAGCGTGCCGTCGCATCGGCCACCGTGGCTGTCGATTCGAACGCCGCACACTGCGTGATCGCCCAGCAGCAGCCTCCCGCGCACTAAGCTTCACCTCCGCGTCCGCCGGTCGTGCGGACGCTGTCTTTCCCGCCTCCGCTGCTTCCCACTGCTAATCCGATTCGGGTCGTTGCCTGAACGGCGAGCGCTCTGTCAGTTCGTCGAGATACGCTTCCATGCCGGCCGTTTCCCGATCGAGAAACCGGCCTACCGCATCGGCAAATGCCGGGTGCGCCAGCCAGTGTGCCGACAGCGTCGCAACGGGCTCGAAGCCGCGTGCCATCTTGTGCTCGCCTTGCGCGCCGCCTTCGAACGTGCGGATGCCCTGCGTGATGCAGTACGTCAGCGGCTGGTAATACGCCGTCTCAAAGTGCAGGCATGGGTGATGCTCGATCGCGCCCCAGTAGCGGCCGTACATCACGGACGCTTCGGGCCGCGTGTCGATGACCAGCAGCGCGCTGGCGATGTCGTTCCCCTCGCGCGAGGCGATCACCAGCAGCAGGTTTTCCGGCATCGTCTGGCCGATCTGGCGGAAGAACTCCAGGTTCAGATACGGCGACGAATGATGCTCGCGGTAGGTGGTGCGATAGCAGCGGTGGAAGAAGCGCCAGTCCGCGTCCGTGGCCGCTGCGCCGGGCACGTGGCGGAACGTAATGCCAGCCTCGTGCACGCGACGGCGCTCGGCGCGGATATTCTTGCGCTTCTTCTGTTCCAGCGCGGCCAGAAAGTCGTCGAAGCTGGCAAAGCCTGGATTGCACCAGTGGAACTGCACCCCTTGCCGCAGCAGCATGCCAGCCGCATGCATTTGCTCGGCCTCGCCGGCGGTGGGAAAGAGCACATGCAGCGATGACAACTCGCTCTGCCGCGCAACCGCCAGCAACGTGTCGAGGAGCGCCGCGCGCGCAGCCGCATCCCGCGCCAGCAACCGCGCGCCCTGCACCGGCGTAAAAGGGATGGCCGACAGCCATTTCGGGTAGTACTCGAGCCCGTGCTGAGCGTACGCATTGGCCCAAGCCCAGTCGAAGACGTACTCGCCATAGGAGTGGCCCTTCACATACAGCGGTACGGCCGCAGCGAGCACTTCGCCATCGGGGCCGTCTTCCCACAGCGTCAGGTATTGCGGCGTCCAGCCGGTGTCGGGCGATGCGCTGCCGCTCTCATGCAGGGCGTGCAGGAAATCGAAGCGTAGGAAGGGCGTTGCCTCGGGCTGCAGGGCGAGCAGGGCGTCCCACGCATCGCGGCCGATGTCGCGCAGATCGGTCACAAGTCGCGTGCGATAATCGGCCAATTCGTGTCGCGAACCAGCGCGCGCTTGGGGCTCGGGAACAAGGGGGCGAGAGGTCATGCCGCCGATTCTAATTCCAGCTTCGGATGCCGCGCTTGCAATCCACATTGCCCCCATGACCGTCTCTGTCGCTCTCGCCCAGATCAACTGCACCGTCGGCGATTTCGCCGGCAATGCTGCCCGCATCGTCGCCGCCGCGCGCGAAGCGCACCAGGCTGGTGCGCGCATTCTGCTCACGCCCGAACTGTCGCTCACGGGCTATCCGCCCGAAGACCTGCTGCTGCGCCCGGCCTTTATCGATGCCAGCGCGCGTGCGCTCGACGCGCTTATTGCCGAGCTGGCGGCCTTCCCGGGTTTGCACGTGCTGATCGGGCACCCGCAACTCTCGCTGGAAGCCCCGGCGCCCGGCCTGTTGCCCAAGCCCACGAACAGCGCCACAGTGGCCGCGGACGGCCGCGTGGTCGGCCGGTACAACAAGCTCGAACTGCCCAATAACGAGGTCTTTGACGAGAAGCGCTACTTCCAGCCCGGCACCGAGCCCTTCGTGTTCGAAGTGGACGGCACGCGCTTCGGCGTCGTCATCTGCGAAGACGCCTGGTACGCCACGGCCACGGCCTATGCCAAGGCTGCCGGCGCGCAGGTGGTGCTGATCCCCAACGCCTCGCCGTATCACCTCGACAAGGAAGACCTGCGCGAGCGAATCATCGGTGACCGTGTAAAGGAATCGGGCTTGCCGCATGTGTATGCGAACCTCGTCGGCGGGCAGGATGAGCTCGTGTTCGATGGCGGCTCGTTCGTGCTTGATGCCGAAGGCAACGTCGTCGTGCGGATGGGGCAGTTTGTGGAGGGCGTCGGCTACGTGCAGTTCGACGGTGGACGCGCGCTGCCGGGCGCGATCGTGCCGGAGCCTTCGCTGGAAGCCCAGGTGTACGAGGCGCTCAAGCTGGGCGTGCGCGATTACCTCGGCAAGAATGGCTTCCCGGGCGCGATCATCGGCTTGTCGGGCGGTGTCGATTCAGCGTTGGTGCTGGCGATTGCCGTCGACGCGCTGGGCGCGGATCGCGTGCGCGCGGTGATGATGCCCTCGCGTTACACCGCAGATATCTCGTGGGTTGACGCGCGCGATATGGCCGCCCGGCTGGGCGTGCAGTACGACGAAATCGCCATCAGCCCGATGTTCGACGCCTTCAAGGGCGCGCTGGCGGAGGAGTTCCGCGGGCTGCCGGAAGATGCGACGGAAGAAAACATCCAGGCGCGCATTCGCGGCACGCTGCTGATGGCGCTGTCCAACAAGAGTGGCCGCATCGTGCTGACGACCGGCAACAAGAGCGAAATGGCGGTCGGCTACTGCACGCTGTACGGCGACATGGCGGGCGGTTTTGCCGTCATCAAGGACATCTTCAAGACGCTGGTCTACAGGCTGTGCCGCTATCGCAATACGTTGTCGGAAGTGATTCCCGAGCGCATCCTGACCCGCGCGCCGTCGGCCGAGCTGCGCGAGAACCAGACTGATCAGGACAGCCTGCCGGAATACGACGCGCTCGACGCCATCGTGCAGCGCTACATGGAGCAGAACCAGCCGGTGGCCGACATCATTGCGGCTGGGTTTGCCGAGGCCGACGTGCAGAAGATCGTGCGCCTCATCAAGATCAACGAATACAAGCGGCGTCAGGCGCCAGTGGGCATTCGCGTGACGCAGCGTGCGTTCGGGCGCGACTGGCGGTATCCGATTACGTCGCGCTTCAAAGAGTAAGCCGCCGCCATGCTCGACTACTACGCCAAGCGCGCCCCCGAATACGAGCGCATCTATACGAAGCCTGAGCGGCAGGGCGATCTGGCGTGGTTGAAGGCGCGTGTGCGCGATCTGACGCGCGACGCGCGGGTCCTGGATTTGGCGTGCGGCACCGGCTTCTGGACCGAAGCGATGACGGACGCGCGCAGCGTTGTCGGCGCGGATTTCAACGACACCGTGCTGCGCATCGCGCGCGACAAGGGCATCCCTGGAGCATCGTTTGTGCGTGCCGACAATGACGCGCTGCCGTTCGCGCCGGGCACATTCGACGTGATGACGGCAGGGTGCTGGTGGTCGCATGTGCCGCTGCAGGACTTGCGCCAGCACGTCGAAGGTCTGCACCGCGCGCTCGGGCCCGGCGTGCGTGTCCTGTGGTTCGATAACCAGTATGTGTTCGGCTCAAGCACGCCCATTGCCTACAACGACGAACATGGCAACACGTGGCAGCGCCGCCCCCTGCGCGACGGCAGCGAGCACGATGTGCTGAAGAACTTTCCGGACGATCCGACGCTGCTGCAAACGGTGGCCGGCATCGCCCAGGATGTGCGCATTAACCGGCTCCAGTATTATTGGACGCTTGAATACTTCACCAACTAGTGAGCGAGACACCCATGAAACAGATCACCGCCATCATCAAGCCCTTCAAACTGGACGAAGTGCGCGAGTCGCTCGCCGACGTGGGGGTGACCGGCCTGACCGTCACCGAGGTCAAGGGTTTTGGCCGCCAGAAGGGTCACACCGAGCTGTATCGCGGTGCGGAATACGTGGTCGACTTCCTGCCGAAGATCAAGATCGAGGTGGTGGTGGCCGAGAGCCAGGTCGAGAACGTGATCGACACCATCGTCAAGGCCGCCAAGACCGGCAAGATCGGCGACGGCAAGATCTTCGTGATGCCGGTGGAGCAGGTGATCCGCATCCGCACCGGCGAGAAGGACGAAGCAGCGGTCTGAAGCCGTTGTCTGCGGCCGGCGCGCTCGCGCCGGTCAGCGCTGATCAACGCGGCAGGGTGATGTTCCAGCGCAGCGTTGCCAGCCGCCCGATCACGATCGCCAGCGTGGCGATCACCACGGACACGCTCGGCAGCAAGTCCGTGTGCGTCAGCCCGACGTAAAGGAAGCACCCGAGAAACGCGCACGTTGCGTACGGGTGATTGTCCCGCAGCAGCATGGGCACTTCATTGCAGACCACGTCGCGCAGCAGGCCGCCAAAGGCCGACGTGATCACGCCCATCATCACCGACACGAAGATCGGCACGCCCGCATCGAGCGCCAGTTGCGTGCCGAGCACGCCAAAGAGCCCCATGCCGATGGCGTCGGCCACGATCAGCACGCGATCGGACACCAGTTGGCTCACCAGCCGGATCACCCAGTTGGCGAACAGGCTCATCACGAACAGCGCGAGCAGGTATTGCTCGTGCTCGATCCAGTAGAAGGGCCGTCGATCCAGGAGCAGATCGCGCAGCGTACCGCCGCCGAACGCGGTCAGGAACGCGACGATGAACGCGCCCACGGCATCGAGCCGACGCCGTTTGGCCTCCGCCAGCCCTGAGATGGCAAACGAGAAGACCGCGAGGATCTCCACCCAGTGCATCACCAGCTGCAGGCGGGTCACGTGCATATGCGTGTTGTTCTTGTGATAAGCGGGCGAATGGGAGACTGCGCTTCAGGAACCGTGTGGCTGGCGCAGCAGCACCAGTACAGCGCCAGCGCCGCCGGCCGTGTTGCGCGGCTCGACAAAAGCGATCACTTCTTCCTTCTGCACCAGCCACGAGCGCACCTTGCCCTTGAGCACGGGCGTTTTGTCGGGCGAGCCTAGGCCCTTTCCGTGGACCACGCGCACGCAGCGGATGCCACGCTGCACGGCACGGCGCAGGAAGGCGGCCAGCGCCTCGCGGGCTTCTTCGCGGCGCATGCCGTGCAGGTCGATCTGGTCTTGCGTGGCCCACTCGCCGCGGCGCAGCTTCTTGAGCACGTCGTCGCCAATGCCGGGGCGACGGTAGGAAAGCGTGTCGTCGGTTTCCAGCAGGTTGTCCACGTCGAATTCATCCGATAGCGAATCGCGCAGCACGGTTTGCTCTTCGGCACGCGAATGCACGGGGTCGGGCGCTGGCGGATTGCGTGGATGCTCGACGCGCTTGTTCTGGCGCAGTGCGCTTACCTCGCCGATGCTGGCACGAAACACGTTGGCTTCTTCTGCGGCCTTGCGTGCCGCGGCTTCGGCGCGCTGGCGTTCGGCTTCGCGTGCTTCTGTCTCGTGCTTGAGCTGGTCACGCAGGCTGGCCAAGTCGGTCAGGCTGAGCTTGTTGGCGGGGGAGGGGGCGCGTTTCATGGTGAAGGGCAGGCGAGCACATCGAGGTGGAGCGTGTGTCGATTATACGAAGGTGCCGCACATGACAAAACGGCCGATGGTCACCCATCGGCCGTGTTCTTTGCGCCCGGAAGCCCCGGCGCGATGACGCTTATTCCAGGCTTTCCAGGTAGCGCTGGGCGTCCAGCGCGGCCATACAGCCCGTCCCGGCGCTGGTGATGGCCTGGCGGTAGATGTGGTCCTGCACGTCGCCCGCGGCAAACACGCCCGGGATGTTGGTGGCCGTGGCCATGCCGTCCAGGCCGCTCTTCGTGCGGATGTAGCCCGTGTCGTTCATGTCGAGCTGGCCGCGGAAGATGTCGGTGTTCGGCTTGTGGCCGATGGCGATGAACACGCCCGCTACCTTGAGCTCTTCGGTCTTGCCTTCGTTCTCGTTCGTGCCCTTCAGGCGGGCGCCCGTCACGCCGGAGTCGTCGCCCAGGATCTCGTCGAGCACCATGTTGATCTTGATCTCGATCTTGCCTTTCTTCTCCTGCTCATGCAGGCGGTCGATCAGGATCGGCTCGGCGCGGAACTTGTCGCGGCGGTGGATGAGCGTGACCTTGCTGGCGATGTTGGCCAGGTACAGCGCTTCTTCCACGGCGGTGTTGCCGCCACCCACCACGGCCACTTCCTGGCCCTTGTAGAAGAAGCCGTCGCACGTGGCGCAGGCAGACACGCCGCGGCCCGCGAAGGCCTCTTCCGACGGCAGGCCCAGATATTGGGCCGAAGCGCCGGTGGAGACGATCAGCGCATCGCAGGTGTATTCACCCGAATCGCCCACCAGGCGGATCGGCTTTTCATTCAGATGCGCGGTGTGGATGTGGTCGAACAGCACTTCGGTCTTGAAACGCTCGGCGTGCTCCAGGAAGCGCTGCATCAACTCGGGGCCTTGCAGGTGCTCCTTGTCAGCGGGCCAGTTTTCCACGTCGGTGGTGGTCATGAGCTGGCCGCCCTGCGCCAGGCCGGTGACCAGCACGGGGTTCAGGTTGGCCCGGGCAGCGTAAATCGCGGCCGTGTAGCCGGCGGGGCCGGAGCCAAGGATCAGCACTTTTGCGTGTTTTGCCATGATGCGTTCTGTGTGTGCACGGCACGAGGGGTGGAGCGCCGCCGTGCAGGCTAGGTGAGGGTGATGGGCGCCATTATAAAGTGGCACCCCCTCGTCCGCCCGGTTGTAAATTCCAATGGCGATGATAGGGCCGCGTTACAATCCTCGGCATCGTATTTGTGCTGTCCCAAGCCGCGCGGCCTTGCCCAAGCGGCGCACCCGTCTCCCGCATGGCTCGAGCTTCCACCACTCCGACAACCCGTACCGATCCCTCCGCACTGCCGTCCCGCATTGGCCGGCTGCTGGGGGAGGTCCGCTGGTTCCTGTTGCTGGCGGTGACCATCGCCTTCCTGATCATTCTTCTGTCATACAACCGGGCCGACCCCGGTTTCACCCACGCCAGCCAGGTCGACGAGATCCGCAACCTGGGCGGCCGCGTGGGCGCGTGGCTGGCCGATCTGCTGCTGTTTGTCTTTGGCGCGTCCGCCTACTGGTGGGCGGTGCTGCTGGTGCGCAAGGTCTGGCGCGGCTGGCGCGAGCTGATGTCGGACGAGCGCCTGCCGCGCACGGCCATGCCGCGCGTTGACGCCAGTGTCACGTGGATCGGCTTTGCACTCATCCTGGCTTCCAGCATGGGTCTGGAAGCCATCCGCATGTATTCGCTGCACATGAAGCTGCCGCGTGCGCCGGGCGGCGTGCTGGGCGACGTGATCGGCGGGGCGATGCAGCATTCGCTGGGCTTTACTGGCGGCACGCTGGCGCTGCTGTTTACGTTCCTGGTCGGGCTGTCGCTGTTCTTCCATTTTTCGTGGCTGAACCTGGCCGAGCAGATCGGCGGCGGGGTCGAGATGCTGTTCGTCGGCTTCAAGACGCGCCGCGAGAGCAAACAGGACCGGGCAATTGGTGAGGCAGCCAAGGTCGAGCGCGAGGAAGTGGTCGAGACCCGCCGTGTGCGTATTGAAGAATCGCCTCCTGTGCAGATCGTGCGCCCGACCGCCGTGGTCAAGAGCGAGCGCGTGGAGCGCGAGAAGCAGCAGCCGCTGTTTGTCGACATTCACGATTCCGACCTGCCGCCGCTCGCGCTGCTCGATCCGATCCCGCCGGTTGTAGAAACCGTGAGCGCCGAGACTCTGGAATTCACTTCGCGCCTGATCGAGAAGAAGCTGAAGGACTTCGGCGTGGAAGTGCAGGTGGTGGCGGCTTATCCGGGGCCGGTCATCACGCGTTACGAGATCGAGCCCGCCACGGGTGTGAAGGGCAGTCAGATCGTCAACCTCGCGAAGGACTTGGCGCGTTCGCTGTCGCTGGTGTCGATCCGCGTGGTGGAGACGATTCCGGGCAAGAACTGCATGGGTCTGGAGTTGCCGAATCCGAAGCGTCAGGCGGTGCGCCTGTCGGAGATTCTCGGCTCGCAGGTCTACAACGAGAGCGCATCGCAGCTCACGCTGGCGTTGGGCAAGGACATTGCCGGCAAGCCGGTCGTGGCCGACCTAGCCAAGATGCCGCACTGCATGGTGGCCGGTACCACGGGCTCCGGTAAGTCGGTCGGGATCAACGCGATGATCCTGTCGCTGCTGTACAAGGCGAAGGCCGACGCGGTGCGCCTGATCCTGATCGACCCGAAGATGCTGGAACTGAGCATCTACGAAGGTATTCCGCATCTGCTGTGCCCAGTCGTGACGGACATGCGCCAGGCCGGCCACGCGCTGAACTGGGCGGTGGGCGAAATGGAACGCCGCTACAAGCTCATGAGCAAGATGGGCGTGCGGAACCTGGCGGGCTTCAACAAGAAGATCGAAGAAGCCGCTGCGCGTGAAGAGAAGATTCCCAACCCGTTCAGCCTGACGCCCGACGCGCCGGAGCCGCTCGACAAGCTGCCGATGATCGTCATCGTGATCGACGAACTGGCCGACCTGATGATGGTGGTCGGCAAGAAGGTCGAAGAGCTGATCGCACGGATCGCACAGAAGGCGCGCGCCGCCGGTATCCACCTGGTGCTGGCGACGCAGCGCCCGTCGGTCGACGTGATTACGGGCCTGATCAAAGCCAACGTGCCGACGCGGATCGCGTTCCAGGTCAGCAGCAAGATCGACTCGCGCACGATTCTCGACCAGCAGGGCGCCGAAGCGCTGCTGGGCATGGGCGACATGCTGTATCTGGCGCCCGGCACCGGCTTGCCGGTGCGCGTGCACGGCGCGTTCGTGTCGGACGAGGAAGTCCACCGCATCGTCGATAACCTCAAATCGCAAGGCGAGCCGAACTACATCGAAGGCATTCTCGAAGGCGGTGTGGCCGATGGCGAGGGCGGCGGCGATGGCTTTGGCGGCGGAGCGGGCCTTGTCGGTTCCGGTGGCGGCGAGGCTGACCCGCTGTACGACCAAGCGGTCGACGTGGTGCTCAAGAACCGCCGCGCTTCCATCTCGCTGGTGCAGCGTCACCTGCGGATCGGCTACAACCGCGCCGCACGTCTGCTTGAGGACATGGAAAAGGCGGGCCTTGTGTCGGCCATGTCCGGCAACGGCAACCGCGAAATCCTGGCGCCTAACCGCAACGGCAACGTCGTCGAAGAGGAATGACGCTGCCGCACGCTGCGCGCATTTGCCGTTACATCGCGTTACCGCGCCGGCGGAATGTTCCGGCGCGGCCGGCCACTAACAACAAGATCAACTGAAACCGGGATTCCTATGTTTGTGTTGAAAGCACGTCACCTGATGGCCGCCGGGCTGGTCTCGCTGGCGGCGTGGTCTGCCGCCGCCTATGCGGGCGCCGTCGAGCAGCTCAACGCCTTCGTGAGCAACGTCAGCACCGCGCGCGGCGAGTTCGTGCAGCGACAAGTGAAGGGCGGCACCAACGGCAGCCCGCTGCGGGTGGCCGGTACCTCCAGCGGCGACTTCGTCTTCTCGCGCCCGGGCCGCTTCGTCTGGCGCTATGTGAAGCCTTACGAACAGCAGCTCTCGGCCGATGGCCAGACGCTCTACATCTTCGACAAGGACCTGAACCAGATCACGGAGCGCAAGCTTGATGCGTCGCTGGGCTCCAGCCCGGCCGCCATCCTGTTCGGCAGCAACGATCTGGCCAAGAACTTCACGCTCAAGGAAGGCGGGACCAAAGACGGCATCGACTGGGCCGAACTCACCCCCAAGGCAAAGGACACCCAGTTTGAACGCATCGCCATCGGCTTTCGCAGCGGCGAGCTCCAGGGGATGGAGTTGCGCGACGCCTTCGGGAACACCACCTTGCTGACGTTCTCGAACATTCAGAAGAATCCGCAACTGCCGGCCAACGTGTTCCGCTTTACGCCGCCCAAAGGGGCCGACGTAATCAAGCAATGACGCGTGCAGGCCGGTTTTCGACAAGGAGACCGACCATGCCTTTGCCGTTCACCACGTCGCTGCACCGAGCAGCCGCTCTGGCTGTCGCAGCGTCAGCGGCGGCCGTCTTTACGGGATGCGCTTCCACCGGGGCCTCCCGTTTTGACGTTGATTCCTTCCTCACCGCGCCCGACACCGTGCTGGCCGAAGCCTTGGTCAACAAGGATTTCCTGCACGCGACCGAGCTGCCTGGCGCCGAGTGCAGCGCATTGGTGAAGGGGCACGCCGGGCAGGTTGTGCCGATCCAGGCGCCCGCTGATCCGCGCCTGCCCGAGGCTTCCGCGCGTCAGCCGTTCGTGATTCAGCCGCCAGCCAGCGAGAACGTCTGGCTGCTCCTGCGCGCGTCCAACGGTGCGCAGTCGTGCCATGGGCCGTTGCCGGCCAAGGCGTTCATGGGATTGGTGCAGCGCGCGTCAAACTGACCGCGCGTCGCGCAGAGGGGCGCCAGGGTTGCGCCCGGTTTCTGCGACAATCCCCGGATGAACGCTTCCGCCTCTCTCTTCCCGGACGCGCCCGCCCACATGCCGCTGGCCGAGCGCCTTCGCCCGCATTCTGTCGACGATGTGATCGGCCAGCAGCATCTGCTGGGGCCGGGCAAGCCGCTGCGCGTGGCTTTCGCTTCCGGCGAGCCGCATTCGATGATCCTCTGGGGCCCGCCCGGCGTTGGTAAAACGACGCTGGCCCGATTGATGGCCAATGCGTTCGATGCGGAATTCATCGCGTTATCGGCGGTGCTCTCCGGCGTCAAGGACATCCGGGAGGCCGTCGAGCGCGCAGAGCAATTCCGGGCCAATGGCCGCCGCACGCTCGTGTTCGTCGACGAAGTTCATCGCTTCAACAAAAGCCAGCAAGACGCATTTCTGCCGCACGTGGAAAGCGGGCTGTTCACCTTCATCGGCGCAACGACGGAAAACCCCTCGTTCGAGGTGAACGGCGCATTGCTCTCGCGGGCCGCGGTGTACGTGCTCAAGAGCCTGTCGGATGACGAGCTGAAGCAGCTTGCCGAACGCGCACGCCAAGAGCTGGGCGGGCTGGAGTGGAAGCCCGCCGCACTCGACGCCATCGTCGCCTCGGCCGATGGCGATGGCCGCAAGCTCCTCAACAACATTGAAATCGTCACCCGTGCCGCGCGTTCGCAGGCCGAAGGCGATACCGTTCCCGTGGTCGACGAGGCGCTGCTGGCATCGGCGTTGTCGGAAAACCTGCGCCGCTTCGATAAGGGCGGGGACGCGTTCTACGACCAGATCAGCGCACTGCATAAATCCGTGCGCGGCTCTGACCCCGACGGCGCGCTGTACTGGTTCTGCCGCATGCTCGACGGGGGCGCCGACCCGCGCTATCTCGCGCGCCGCATTGTCCGCATGGCGTGGGAAGACATTGGGCTGGCCGACCCGCGTGCTGGACGCATCACGCTGGATGCAGCGGAAACGTACGAGCGCTTGGGCTCGCCGGAAGGCGAGCTGGCGTTAGCCCAGGCCGTGATCTACCTGGCCATCGCGCCCAAGTCGAATGCCGGCTACAACGCTTACAACGCAGCCCGCGCCTTCGTCAGCCAGGACAAGTCGCGCAACGTGCCCGTGCATCTGCGCAATGCGCCGACCAAGCTCATGAAAGAACTCGGCTACGGCCACGCCTATCGCTACGCGCATGACGAGCCCGAGGCCTACGCCGCTGGCGAAACCTACTTCCCCGACGATCTGCCTGCGCAGAACTGGTACGTGCCGACGCCGCGTGGCCTGGAAGGCAAGATCGGCGAGAAGCTGCGGCACCTGCGCGAGCTGGATGCGCAGTGGCACGCCGAGCAGGACAAATCCTCCCGCAACAAATAAGCCCCACGGGCCGGTGCGATAAAATCGGCCTTTTCGATCATTCAGATCGCTCGCAATCTTCGGTTTCCTTTTTTTTCCCACCATGCTTGATATCCAACTGCTGCGCAAAGACATCGACGCCGTCGCCGCGCGCCTCAAAGATCGCGGCTACGTGCTCGACGTGGCCGGCTTTGCCGCGCTCGAAGCGGAACGCAAGGCCATCCAGACCCGCACGGAAGAGCTGCAGGCGCGCCGCAACAGCCTGTCCAAGCAAATCGGCATGCTCAAGGGCAAGGGCGAGGATGCATCGGGCGTGATGGCTGAGGTGTCGGGCATCGGTGACGAGCTGAAGGCGTCTGCCGCGCAACTCGACGTGGTGCAGGCCAAGGTGCAGGAGTTGATGCTGTCGATCCCGAACCTGCCGCACGAAAGCGTGCCGGCCGGTCGTGACGAAACGCAGAACGTGGAAGTGCGCCGCGAAGGCACGCCGCGTACGTTCGACTTCCCCGTCAAGGATCACGTGGACCTGGGCGCCGCGCTGGGGCTGGATTTCGATGCGGGCGCCAAGCTGTCGGGCGCGCGATTTACCGTCCTGAAGGGGCAGGTGGCGCGTCTGCATCGCGCACTCGCGCAGTTCATGCTCGACACGCACACGCTGGAGCACGGCTACACCGAGGCCTACGTGCCGTATATCGTCAACGCCGCGTCGATGCGGGGCACCGGCCAGCTGCCGAAGTTTGAGGAAGACCTGTTCCGTGTGCCGCGCAAGATGGGGCACAGCGCAGAAGAGGAAGACGGTGAGCGCGTCGAGAACTTCTATCTGATCCCGACCGCCGAAGTGCCGCTCACAAACCTCGTGCGCGATGAGATTGTTGCCGCTGATGCGCTGCCGATGATGTTTGCTGCGCATTCGCCGTGCTTCCGTTCGGAAGCCGGTTCGTACGGCAAGGACACGCGCGGCATGATCCGCCAGCACCAGTTCGACAAGGTTGAGATGGTGCAGATCGTGCAGCCCGAGACCTCAGCCGCCGCGCTCGACGCCATGACCAACTGCGCCGAGAACATCCTGCGCAAGCTCGAATTGCCGTTCCGCACCGTCGTGCTGTGCACGGGCGACATGGGCTTCGGCAGCACCAAGACGTACGACATTGAGGTGTGGATCCCGGCGCAGAACACGTACCGCGAGATCAGCTCGTGCTCGAACATGGGCGACTTCCAGGCGCGTCGCATGCAGGCGCGCTTCCGCAACGCACAGGGCAAGCCGGAACTGGTGCACACGCTCAACGGTTCGGGCCTGGCCGTGGGCCGTACGCTGGTGGCTGTGCTGGAGAACTACCAGAACGCGGATGGCTCGGTCACGGTGCCGGCGGTGCTGCGCCCGTATCTGGGCGGCCAGGAAGTGCTGAAACCGGCAGTTTGACGAGTTGTGCCGGCCCTCTTGATCTGGCCGGAAAAATTCTGTTATAGTCGCGGTTTCGCGATTCAGCGACCCAGTTACCGGAGAGGTGGCAGAGTGGTCGAATGTACCTGACTCGAAATCAGGCGTACCGGCGACGGTACCGTGGGTTCGAATCCCACCCTCTCCGCCAGCAGTAGCAAAAGCCCCTTGGTTTTACGACCAAGGGGCTTTTTGTTTGGCGCTTAGATTTTGTCTGGCGAAAAAGCGTCGACACCGGCGGTCACGCCGCGCGACTGGCCGCCCGCGCCAACATGTTTTCGATCTGCTGATCCTTCTCTTCCCAGAGCTGGGCGAGCCAGCGGTGGAAATCGCTACGGAAGGCGGCATCGGTGCTGTAGTCGTGCGTGCAGAAGTCCGGCGGGATCGGCAGCTCGCGGATATGCACCATCACCCGGCCGGCTTGGCCGCTGGCCAACTGCCAGAAGCTTGGTGTGCCGTCTGGGTAGGCAATGCTGATATCGAGCAGCGATTGGAACCGCCCACCCATGGCATTGAGCGTCAAGGCCATCGCGCCGGCCTTTGGCTTGAGCAGATGGCGATAGGGCGACGACTGCTTCCGGTGTTTTGCGGGGGTGTATCGCGTGCCTTCGGCAAAGTTCATGACGCTGGTCGGCACGTGGGCGAACTTGGCGCACGCGCGACGCGTGGTTTCGCGGTCTTGATTGCGCAACTCGGGGTGTTTGCGCAGCGCTGCTTTGGAGTGCCGACGCATGAACGGGAAATCCAGCGCCCACCAGGCCAGGCCGATGATCGGCACGTAGATCAACTGCTGCTTGAGGAAGAACTTCAGCAGCGGGATGCGTCGGTTCAACACCCGCTGCAGCACAAAGATGTCCACCCACGACCGATGGTTGCAGTTGACCAGGTACCAGCCCGCGTAGCGCAGGTTGTCGGCACCTTCAACGCTCCACGGCTCGCGTTGCAGCACGCCGATCCAGGCGTTGTTGCAACCGATCCAGCACGTGGCGACCCAGTTGAGTATGGGATCGATCCGGCGGCGGACTGCCGCTGCCGGCACCAGCAGCTTGAACGCCGAGAGCGTGAACAGCGGCACGCTCCAGAACAGTGTGTTCAGGGCCAGCAGGATTGAGCTAAGCGTGCCCAGTACAAAGGCAGGCAGGACGCGAATCAAGGCTCCTCCAATGAGCGCCCCCGGGTGGTCCCGGCAGGCAGAAATCGTGATGTTGACGATACGCGAGCGTAGCGCGGATCGGCCGTCCAGACCATGCGTTGCGTCAGGATTCATGCTTCGCATCTGAGGGGCGTAAAAAAACCCTTGGTGTTGGCCAAGGGTTTTTCTCTGCTCAGGTACGGCTCAGAACGAATGCTTCAGCCCCACACCCGCCAGCACTGTCTTCGCGCCCGGCGCCGTGCCGCCCGCAACGATGGACGTCTTGAGGCTCTCCAGCGGATCGGCCATGCCCACCGCGCCCGCATTCACGTACACGAGCTGCGCATACAGTGTGGTCCGTTTGGAAAATGCGTAGTCGTTGCTCAGCACGACCGACTTGGTGGAGCTGTCGTGCGCGCTGCTTTCGTACTTGCTGTAGTAGCCGGCCAGCGTGGCGGTATTGGCGGGGCTCCACTTGTAGTCGAGCCCGACGCCGATCGATTTGACGTCCGACACGCGTTGGCCGCTCGGCGCGTTGTTGGTCACGCCAATGTAGTTCACTCGGCCCGTGAAGGCATCGAACGGCACGGCCACGCCTGCGCTCCACAAGCGGCTGAGGGTCTCGCCCGTGCCGCTGTCGGCCGTTGACTGATAGCCGAGGCCGACTGTGACCGGGCCCGTGTACGTGGCACCCAGCGACAGCTCGTTGCCGCGCTTGAAGCTGCCGGCGGTCTCGCCAAATGAGTACGCAACGCCTAGCCACACGGGGCCGAAGTTGTTGGAGTACTGCAGTGCATTGCCAATGAACACGCCGACGTCGTTGCCGGGGTTGGTGCCGGCACCCATCGCGTTGCCCGGTGCGGGCAGTTGGTTGTAGGCCCAGCCGTACAGATTCGAGAACTGCTCCTTGAAGCCGCGCGCTTCCGTGCCGATTGTGCCGATGAGCGCAGGGCTGTACTGGCGCCCCAGCGTGACCGCCCCCCAGTTGCCGCTGAGCCCGACGTTCGCCTGCCGGCGGAACAGCTCGGAGCTGAAGCCGGGGCCGGTGGTGAGCGTGCCGGTGTCGCTGCTGAAATGCCCTTCGAGGTTGAAGTTGGCCTTCAGGCCGCTGCCCAGGTCTTCCGATCCCTTGAGGCCCCAGATGCTTGGGCTGATGCCGCCCGAATGCATTTCCGTGATGCTGCCGCCGGCTGCGCTGCGGTTTTGATACTGGAGTCCGGCATCGACTGTGCCGTAGATCGTGACCGACGATTGTGCGATGGCGCCGCTCGCTGCGCAGCCGAGGGCGGCTGCAATGGCGGTCAGGACGCAGGGTCGAAGGCGTGTGTTCTGCATGTTGTCTCCGTATTGTCGTTGTGTGATGCGTCCATTGAATTGGCTCGGACGCATGCGGTGTTGGCGCTAAACACGCAGGGCGCGCGCTCAACGTCGGCGGGACTTTGCAATATGCATACCACGGCGTTCGCGGTGCATTGCACGCAGTTGCAAGCAGTTGATTAACGTTTGCGGACGCAGGAACCTGTGCCGGCGATGTGGCGTGGCGGGACAGTTGATGCAACACATGTCCGCCGTCTGTTCAGCAATGGAGCAGCGGCGATCAGGCGTTCGGCGCGCTTTGCATCCAGCGATCTTCGAGCTCGCGCCACGCACGTCCGACGTTCAGCGCATGGCGGGGTTGGAAGTTGCGCCAGTCGCGATAGGCGTCGCCCGGGACGTACGCGAGCGCGCGAGCTGCATCGCCACCGGCTTCAATGGCGCGCGTGATCGCGCTGTCGAGCATGTCGAGATAGGCCAGCGTCGGTTGCAGCATCTGCGCCGGCGTGCCGATGGCAGTGCCGACGACGATGTTGGCGGGCAGTTGCGCAAGCGCATGCAATGCTTGGCGCCAACCAATTAGCGACCCGTCCTGCAGGTCTGGAATACGCTGCCGATATGTGAGGCCACCGGTGCACAGCACGCCGCGTTGCGGCGCGTACAGCACCGTGTCCGATGCGCTGTGCGCCGCCGTGCAGACGTGGACTTGCCAGGCTGTCTTGCCGGTGTGCAGCCAATCGCCATCGCGCAATGCGGGCTCGGGATAGACGATCTGCGTTTCGTGCATGACGCGCGCACCGAGCAGGGCAGTCAGCCGGGCCAGACAGGTTTCGCAACGCTGGCGCATCAGGTCGGCGGTGGCGGCCGATGCCAGGAAAGCAGGGCGCGGCTGCAGTTGCGCGAACGCCGCGTTGGCAAGCACGTGCTCCGGGTGCGCATGCGTGTTGACCACCCAGCGGATGGGTTCCGCCGTGATGTGCCGGATGGCCGCGATCAGATGCTGTCCCCATCGCGCGTGCGGGCCAGGGTCCACCACGAGCACGCCGTTGCCGGTCGTGTGCACCAGTGTGGGCACGACTTCTCCGGCATTCGCGCGCGAGGCCTCTGCGTTGACGGCGCGCGCAGCGTACAGGCCATCCTGCAGGCGCAACAGCGTAACGCGGGCGGGTGCCGCAGACACCGTCGGCGCCGGATTAATCAGGGTCGCGAGCATGATGCGCATCCAGCGTCGCCGCACGGGGTCTGGCGCCATGTCAGGGCGCCAGCGCGGCGTTCTCGTAGCGTGGGTAGAAGCGAGTCACGTTGCGCACGTACTCCGCGGGCATTCCGCCCCATTGCGCGTAGGGCGCGTCAACCGGCATCGCAATCACCTCGGCCAGGTCGCGTCCTTCCGCCGCAGCGCGACGCATGCGCGCATCAAGCCACTGCAGGTACTGGCGTGTCTGTGCGATGGCGTCTGCGTGGCCGAGCGCGGGCCCGTGGCTGGGGATCAACACGCGCGCCCCGCTATCCGCAACGATCTTCTGCAACTGATCGAGGCTGGCCAGCCAATGCGCAATGTTGGCGTGCGGCGTGGTGGGGATCCGGTCTCGAAAGGCAATGCCGCCGGCGAAGACGACACCGCTGGTCCGGTCCACCAGGACGAGATCGTCGTCGGTATGCCCGTCGAGCCGGATGAGGTCGATGCGGTGGCTGCCCATGGTGCGTGCGCCGGGCGTCAATGGCACGCCGGGCGGTGTGGATACCGTGTTGTGCATCCACGCGCCGCAGATGCGGTAGAGATTGTCGGCATAGGCCGCGCCCTCGCGTTGCGCACCGGCAATGGTGCCGGGCAGGGCCTGGGCGCCGATATCCGCATAAGCCTGGTTGCCGAAGAAATAGTCGGGATGCAGGTTGAGGTTGAACACCCAGCGCACCGGCGCCGATGTGACCGTGCGGATGGCCTGGCGTTGTTGTTCTCCGTACAGCAGCGATGGCCCTGTGTTGATGACGAGCACGCCGTCGCCCGTATCGATGAAGCCGGTGTTGATGATGTTGCAGCCGTTGCGCGCCGAGAAATCTGCGTTGGCGCCTTCCAGCACCCAGACGCCGGGCGCAATTGCGTGCGGTACGAGGTGGTAATCGGGGCCCTCTGCGCGTGCGAGGCCGGCCAGCATCGCGAGGCAGAGCAGGAAGCAAAACCGTTGGTGCCGTCGGCTCATCGTGTCACCTGTGCACGGATGCGGTTGCCGTTGTTGTCGACGCCGGCCACGCTGATGCCGCGTTCAACAGGGCCATCCAGATCGAACGAGAAGATCGGGTTTTCAGCCACGGGTTCGTACAGCTTCAGTTCAAGCATGGGCTGACGCCGGGCATCGAGCAGATTGAGCTGCTCGATATGGAAGGACGGAATGCCCGCCACCAAGCCCGTGTCCATCGGATGCATCACGCGCAGGCGGATGCGGCTGCCCGCGCCGTTGAAGCCCGGAAACACGCGCGACTCGACCTGGTTCAGCGTGGTGCTCCACGTGGCGTCCTGGCGTGTGGCGCCGGGCAGCGTGCAGCCGCCGCCGGTGGCATCCACCTGGAAGGTACCGACATGCCAGACACCGTCCTGCGTGCGCGCCGCCACGCGCACCGCAGAGGCCTCCTGCAGCTTGAACCGGAACGACAGCGCCGGGCGCACGTGCATCGGCGCGAATTCCAGCACCTTGCGGATCGGGTTGCGGTCGACCACGACGACAATGCGCTCCACCTTGCCGAGCGCTGACGCGTCAAATGCAATTGGCACCTGCATCGGGTCTTCCGCAAATGCCGGCCCGGTGATCCTGATGCGGCTGTCGAACGTTGTCCGCGCCGCGCCAAACACCTCCTGCTGAATCGTCGGCCAGAGCGGCGAGGCCGCCGGGTCGATATTCGTATCGGCGCAGGCCGGCCAAGACAGGTACGCGACGGCCAGCGCGGCAGCGGCAGCATGGAGTGAAGCCGTTCTCATCGTGTGCCTTGGCAGGTTCAGATGAAAGGCCCGTGTTGCGAAAGTCATGCCATGCGTGCTTGGTGTCCGCATGCGCGTCCATCAGGTGTTCAGGTGATGGGGCGTTGAGCTTTGCAACACCTGTTGTTCCATTCTGGAGCACTCTCGCAAGCCGATTGGCGTGAACAGTCGATGCGGAGTGGATGCAGCATCCGCCGCAGGGGATGGCCCGGGTTTTGCAGATGACGACCGGACACAGCGCAGACAACGACGCTGCGGTCATCACTCAAACATCAGGAGACAACCCATGCGTTACGCTCATCCCGGCACTCCCGGCGCCATCGTTTCGTTCAAGCCGCGCTATGGCAATTTCATCGGTGGCGAATTCGTGTCGCCGGTCAAGGGCCAGTACTTCACCAACACCACGCCGGTGACGGGCGAGGTGATCGGCGAGTTCCCGCGCTCGACCGCTGAAGACATCGACCGCGCGCTTGACGCCGCCCATGCTGCCGCTGACGTCTGGGGTCGTACCTCAGTGCAGGACCGCTCGCTGATCCTGCTGAAGATCGCCGACCGCATCGAGCAGAACCTCGAGCTGCTGGCCGTGACCGAAACGTGGGACAACGGCAAGCCCGTGCGTGAAACGCTGAACGCCGACATCCCGCTGGCTGTCGACCACTTCCGCTACTTCGCTGGCTGCATTCGCGCGCAAGAAGGTTCCGCTGCCGAGATCAACGAGCACACCGTGGCGTATCACATCCACGAGCCGCTGGGCGTGGTCGGCCAGATCATCCCGTGGAATTTCCCGCTGCTGATGGCTGCATGGAAACTGGCGCCTGCGCTGGCTGCCGGCAACTGCGTGGTGCTCAAGCCGGCCGAGCAGACGCCGCTGGGCATCTGCGTGCTGATGGAACTGATTGGCGACCTGCTTCCCGCGGGCGTGCTCAACGTCGTGCACGGCTACGGCAAGGAAGCCGGCGAGGCACTGGCCACCAGCAAGCGCATTGCCAAGATCGCCTTCACGGGTTCGACGCCGGTGGGCTCGCACATCATGAAGTGCGCGGCGGAAAACATCATCCCGTCGACGGTGGAGCTGGGCGGCAAGTCGCCCAACATCTACTTCGAAGACATCATGCAGGCTGAGCCGAGCTTCATCGAGAAGGCTGCCGAAGGTCTGGTGCTGGGCTTCTTCAACCAGGGCGAGGTGTGCACGTGCCCGTCGCGCGCGCTGGTGCAGGAATCCATCTACAGCCGCTTCATGGATGCGGTGATGACCAAGGTGGCCGCCATCAAGCGCGGTGACCCGCTCGACACCGACACCATGGTTGGCGCGCAGGCTTCGGAGCAGCAGTTCTACAAGATCCGCAGCTACCTGGAGATCGCGCAGGAAGAAGGCGCCGAATGCCTGGTCGGCGGCGATGTGGAAGTGCTGCCCGGCAATCTGTCGAAGGGCTACTACATCAAGCCGACGCTGCTCAAGGGCGACAACAGCATGCGTGTGTTCCAGGAAGAGATCTTCGGCCCGGTGATTGCCGTGACGACGTTCAAGGACGAAGCGCAGGCGCTGCAGATCGCCAACGACACCGACTTTGGCCTGGGCGCCGGTCTGTGGACGCGCGACATCAACCGCGCGTACCGCGTGGGCCGCGCCATCAAGGCGGGACGCGTGTGGACGAACTGCTACCACCTGTATCCGGCGCACGCAGCGTTTGGTGGCTACAAGAAGTCGGGCGTGGGCCGCGAGACCCACAAGATGATGCTCGACCACTATCAGCAGACCAAGAACCTGCTGGTGAGCTACGACACCAAGCCGCTGGGCTTCTTCTGATGGTGTAGCAGGACGGCTGGCGCATGGTCATCGACACCCGTGCGCCAGCCGCTGACCTGCGAGGCAAAGACCTCGCCGGCGAAAAAAAAAGAGGAGACATGGCCGTGTGCCAACCATTTGCACTGCCGCAACGCGCGCAGGTGTCCCCCCCATTGCCGCTGATTCCCGGTCGGGAATAGCTCTCGCCACGCTTGCACTTCGGGATGTGCCGTTGGCGCGCCCGGGCTCGGCGAACGAGAAACACCAGGGAGACACTCCGTGCATTCGAATACCAGCCGTTCGGGCAAGGACGCCAGCCGTCTGCGCAACGCCACGCCGCGTCTGGCCGGCGGGGTAGCGGCGCTCGCTGCCGCGGGACTATGCTCGCCGGCGTTTGCCGAAGACCAGATCATTGCGGTGGCGTTGCCCACGGCCCAGGTCGTTGGCTCAACCCCGATCGACAGCATTGGCGTTCCGCTGTCGCAGTTCCCTGCCAATGCGCAGCGCATTAGCGCAAAGGATGCGCGCGAGCAACGCAGCTCGAATCTGGCGGACCTGCTGAACGACAACCTCGGCCAGGTCAGCATCAGCAATGGGTCAGGCAATCCGTACCAGAACGACATCAACTACCGCGGGTTTCAGGTGTCTTCGCTGCTGGGCGTGCCCATTGGCGTGTCGGTCTACTTTGATGGCGTGCGGATGAACGAGCCCTTCGGCTCCATCGTGAACTGGGACCTCATTCCCATGAACGCGATGTCCAGCGTCAACATCCTGCCGGGCTCCAATCCGATGTTCGGCCTCAACACCTTGGGTGGCGCGCTTGTCGTCAACACCAAGAACGGAAAGGACAACGCCGGCACGTCGATCGAGGCGCTGGGCGGGTCGTTTGGCCGCCGGGCGCTGAGCTTCGAGACCGGCGTTGTCGACAAGGCCCACGGCACCGATTACTTCGTCGCCGGCAACATCGACCGCCAGGACGGCTTTCGGGACCACTCGGGTTCGAACGTCAAGCAGTTGTATGGGAAAGCGCGGTGGCACGGCAACGATGGCGCTACTCAACTGGAGCTGTCGGCTGCACTCGCAGATACCTCGCTGAGCGGCACGCAGTCGTTGCCGATGGACATGATGGCGAACCGCAGCGCGGCCTATACGTGGCCCGACACCATCTCAAACCGGATGGCGATGCTGAACCTGAAGGGCAGCCATTGGTTGAACGACACCAATCAACTGGCCGGCAGCGTTTACTACCGCAAGGCGAACCTGCACAACGTCAACAGCAACGCGCAGCTCGACGATGGCTGCTTCAACGACGATGGCTCGCTGGCAACAACCACCGCAGGTGGCATCACCGGCTACAAATGCGCGAACAAGGCGCCGAACGGTACAGCCGTGAATGCGGTGACCGGCGCTAATGCGCTGGCGCTGGGCTACGGCCGCTGGACGAACGCCATCAACACGAGCGTTGTCGATTCCGCTACGCATGAGGACACGGTGGGCTCGTCCCTGCAGTGGTCGAACTTCAGCCAATTGGCGGGGCACAACAATACGTTCACGGTTGGCGGTGCGTTCGACCACTCGCGCATCACGTATGACCAGACGACTTATCTGGCACGGTTGATCAACTATCAGACGGTGGTGATCCCGAATCAAACGTACGGATTCACCGCCGATGGATCGGCGCCGTCGGCATCGAACCCGGCTTTGTTCACAGGCAGCAACGTGATCGGTGCGGTCAACCTGTCGTCCAACGTCAACAATTTCAACGCGTACTTCACCGATACGTTCAGCGTGACGGACAAGCTGAGCGTGACCGCATCCGGAAGCTTCAACTACACCACGGTCAACCAGGGCGGCGCCAACAACAGGTATCTGAACGAAGACGGCGGTTACGCCTGGACGGACGACGTATCGGGCGTGTCGTACTACAACCCCGGCTACGCGAACGCCTACCGGTATTTGAACGCCGGATCGGGCGCCGCATCCGCCCCGAACGGTATCCCGGCAGGCGCGGTGGCCGGGCCGGAAACCAACAGCCTGGCCGGCTCGCATCACTATCACCGGTTCAACCCGGCATTGGGATTCAACTACGACCTCGGGGCCGGGCAGGGCATCTTCGGCAGCTATAGCGAATCGATGCGCGCGCCGACATCGATCGAGTTGTCTTGCGCCGATCCAAATAGCCCGTGCTCGCTGCCGACCGGGTTCAACGGCGATCCGGACCTGAAAGCCGTGGTGGCCAAAACCATCGAGTTTGGCGGTCGCGGAAAGCTGGGCAAGTCCACCTACTGGAGTGCGTCTGTCTATGACTCGCGCCTCAGCAATGACATCCAGTTCATCGCCACGTCAAACACGTACGGCTACTTCGCCAACGTCGGCAAGACGGAGCGGCGTGGCTTTGAGCTGGGCGCTAGCACGAAGATCGACAAGTGGTCGTTGTCGGCCAACTTTGGTTATGTCGACGCGATCTACAAGTCGGCATTTACCACGGCCAGCGGGCAGAACGTGGTCAGCGGCAACAAGATCCCTGGCATCCCCGCAAAGACGCTCAAGCTTGGGCTCTCGTACGCCTTCAGCCCGAACCTGTCGATGGGCGGGAATGTGATTCTGGTCAGCAAGCAGATCGCGCACGGCAACGAAAGCAATGCCGACCCGAACGGCCAGGTGGCCGGCTACGGCCTCGTCAACCTGAACCTGCACTACAAGCCGACAAGCAACCTCGAAATCTCGGCGTACATCAGCAATCTGTTCAACAAGCGCTATTCCACGTACGGCCTGTCGGGCATGCGGAGCATCTACACGCTGGCGACGCAGCAGTTCATGACGCCAGCGCCGCCACGCGCAATCTGGATTGGCCTGACGTATTCGTTTGGGGGCAAAGCCTCCGGTGCCGACAAGGACTGAGCCCCCGTAGAAGAGACGATCATGAATGCATTGACCTACTACATCCGGATTGCCACGTTGATCAGCGTGGGTTTGGTATCCACCCTCCAGGCGGTAGCAGAGGTGCCGGAGCCCGTCGCCTATGTCACGAATCAAGGCGGCGGCGTGACCGTGCTGAATGCACGCACGCTCAAACGGGTTGACGAGATTGCCGTGGGCAAGGACCCGCGCGGCCTTGCCGTCACCCCCGATGGCCGCTGGCTGCTGACGGCCAATCAGGGCAGCGCCGATGTGTCGGTGGTTGATACGGCCACACGCAAGGAGATCAAACGCATCGCAGTCGGCAGGAATGTCGAATTCATGCGCATCTCGCCCGACGGCCGCCGGGCATTCGTCACCTACGAGCCTTCGTCGGAAGGTGGGCCGCCGGCCAAGAACGACGGTGCCCGGAAAGACGAAGGCGAGAAGGACGAAGCCCCCGCCGAAGTCGCGATCATCGATCTCAGCCAGTGGGCCGTGGTTGGCCGCATCAAAGCCGCACGCGAGACGGAGGCCATCGAATTTTCACCGGAGGGCAAGTTGCTGCTGGTGGCGAACGAGGGTGACAACACGGTCGGTGTCTATGAGTTGTCCACGCTCAAGCAGATCCGGCGGGTGGATGTTGCGCCGTTCGGTAATCGGCCGCGCGGCATCAAGATCGCGCCGGATGGCAAGACCTATGTGGTGACACTCGAAAACTCGAACAACCTGTTGTTGCTCGACCCCGCTTTCAAGCCGATCAAGACTGTGCCCACAGGGCAGGGACCGTACGGCATCGCGTTTGACCGCGACGGCCGATACCTCTGGGTGGCCGCCAGCCGCACAGATCAACTGCAGGTGTTCGATGCCCGCACCTTCGCGCCGGTGGCCGCCATTCCGGTCGGCAAGCGTTGCTGGCATTTCAGCTTCACGCCCGGAGAGCAGAAGCTGCTGCTCGCCTGTGGCCGGTCGAACAGTGTGCAGGTGATCGACACGCAGAAGCGCGAGGTCGTCGATACGCTCCCGGGCTACAAGCTGCCCTGGGGTGTGGTGACCTATCCAACCTCGGTGGGCACTCTTGATGCGCCGCGCTGATCGCCCCTCCGCCGCACCGGCGCCGGCCTACGCGGGCCTGCCGATCGCTTTGCATTGGGCGAGCGCCTTGCTGCTATGCGGGCTGTTTGCGCTGGGCTACTACATGACGGGTCTGGCCAAGGGCGCGCCCGGAAAGGCCGCCTGGGTGAATCTGCATAAGTCGCTCGGCCTGACGGCGGCGCTGGTGATTGCGTGGCGCGTGGCCGTGCGCATACGCCGTGCTGCGCCCCCGTCAATTCCGGGGCTGCATTGCTGGGAGGCGGAGCTGGCGCGTATCACCCACCGCCTGCTCTACATGTGCATGGTCGTCATGCCGCTGTCGGGTTACCTCGGGTCTTCTTTCAATCAATACGGAACGCGCTTCTGGGGCGTGCCATTGCCGCGCTGGGGTTGGGTCGACAGCGCACTGCAGCACATGTTCTACACGGTACACAGCACGACGGCCGACCTGCTGCTCTGCTTGGTTGCCTTCCACGTTGCCGGGGTGATCAAGCACCAATGGCTCGACGCACAGCGGTGCGTGCAGCGCATGTTGCCGGGCCGGCGCTCGCGCGCGCTGTAAGCCGCGGTCGTCGCGTGCTGCGTTCATTGCGCTGCTCCATTTCGCAACAGAACACACGATGTGTTGCGGTATGGCACGCAACACCGCACTGCAAGCTGGTTGAAACCGTGATTTCACGGTGTTTTTTGATGGCACGGGATTTGCCCTGAGTCCGACCGGTGTGACATCACACTGCCGGACCTGGACCATAAATAGAGGTAGAGGAGACAAGAATGAGGACACTACGAGTGATTGCACTTGCGGCTGCCATGGCGGCAGCAAGTGTTGCCGTGCACGCGGCAACGCCCCCCGTTACCGATGCCATGATCGAGAACGACGCGAAATCGTCGAACGACGTGCTGACCTGGGGCATGGGTACGCAAGGACAGCGCTTCTCGACACTCACCAAGATCAACACGAAAAATGTCAGCCAGCTCGTGCCGGCATGGTCGTTCTCGTTTGGCGGTGAGAAGCAGCGCGGGCAGGAAGCCCAGCCGCTGATCTACAACGGCAAGATGTTCGTCACGGCGTCGTACTCGCGCATCTATGCGATCGACCTGAAGACCGGCAAGAAGCTGTGGAAGTACGAGCAGCGTCTGCCGGAAGGCATCATGCCGTGCTGCGACGTCGTTAACCGCGGTGCTGCGCTGTACGACAATCTCGTCATCTTCTCTACGCTGGATGCGCAACTGATCGCGCTCAATCAGGACACCGGCAAGATCGTCTGGAAAGAGAAGATCGAAGACTACGCCGCCGGCTACTCGACGACCGCCGCACCGCTGATCGTGAAGGGCATGGTGCTGACGGGCGTGTCGGGTGGCGAGTTTGGCGTGGTAGGTCGCGTGGAAGCGCGCGACGCCAAGACCGGCCAGTTGATCTGGTCGCGTCCGACCGTCGAAGGCCACATGGGCTACAAGTACGACAAGGACGGCAACAAGACCGAGAACGGCATGACGGGCACGCTCAACGCGAGCTGGCCAGGCGAGACGTGGAAGACCGGTGGCGCATCGACGTGGCTGGGCGGCACGTATGACGCGCAGACCAACCTCGTCTACTTCGGCACCGGCAACCCGGGGCCGTGGAACAGCCACCTGCGCAAGGGCGACAACCTGTATTCATCGTCGACGCTGGCCATCAACCCAGACACCGGCAAGATCGTCTGGCACTACCAGAACACCCCGAACGACGGTTGGGATTTCGACGGCGTGAACGAGTTCGTCACGTTCGACTTGGACGGCAAGCGCGTCGGCGGCAAGGCTGACCGCAACGGCTTCTTCTACGTGAACGACGCCAAGACCGGCAAGCTGCTCAACGCGTTCCCGTTTGTGAAGGTCAACTGGGCCACCAGCATCGACCTCAAGACCGGCCGCCCGAACTACGCACCGGACCACCGCCCAGGCGATCCGTCGCAGGCCACGGGTGAAGAGAAGAAGGGCAAGGCCGTGTTTGCCGAGCCCGGCTTCCTTGGCGGCAAGAACCAGATGCCGATGGCATACAGCCCGCAAACCGGCCTGTTCTACGTGCCTGCCAACGAGTGGGGCATGGACATCTGGAACGAGCCCGTCAGCTACAAGAAGGGCGCGGCCTACCTGGGTGCCGGCTTCACCATCAAGCCGCTCAATGAGGATTACATCGGCGCACTGCGCGCGATCAACCCGAAGACCGGCAAGATCGAATGGCAGATCAAGAACAACGCGCCGCTGTGGGGTGGTGTGATGACGACTGCCGGCGGCCTGGTGTTCTGGGGCACGCCCGAGGGTTACCTGAAGGCGGCTGATGCCAAAACCGGCAAGGAGCTTTGGGAATTCCAGACCGGCAGCGGCATCGTTGCGCCCCCCGTCACCTGGGAAGACAACGGCGAGCAATTCGTGGCCGTGGTGTCGGGCTGGGGTGGTGCAGTGCCGCTGTGGGGCGGTGAAGTGGCCAAGCGCGTGAACTTCCTGGAGCAGGGCGGTTCGGTTTGGGTGTTCAAGCTGCACAAGAACTGACGTGCTGAGTTGAGCGCTGTGCGCCCTGTGCGGCGCACAGCCTCTCGCACAGCTTCATGGAGTTTCAGATCGTGATCATGCGTAATGGAGTGTTTTCGTTGCTGGCGGTAGCGTGCGCAGCAATTGGCGCGGCACCCGCCCACGCCGCGCCCGACATGCAGGCCCTGGCCGACAAGAGCGGCTGTTTCTCGTGCCACAGCATGCATGCCAAGATCGTCGGCCCAGCCTTTGCGGACGTGGCCGCGAAGTACAAGGGCGATGCTGATGCGCCGACCAGACTGGCGCAGAAAGTACGCGACGGCGGCAAGGGCACGTGGGGCCGCATTCCAATGCCTCCGCATCCCAACCTCAAGGAAGACGAGGCGAAGCAATTGGTGGCCTGGGTGCTAAGTTCGGGCTCGTAAGTTTCTACGTTGCTTGCAAGGGAAGAGGGCCGGCATTGTCCGGCCCTTTCTGTTTTCTATGACCGCGCACTACGGCTGTGTGAGCCGGCGCGAATTGGCATCGGTCCGGAACATGATCGGCACTTCACCGGTACGCGTATCCCGCATCTGCCCGAAGCCGTTCATCGCAGCCATCCGGCCTTGCAGCACCACCTTCTGCAGCGCGCCGTGATCTGCAGACTTTCCGCACACCGGGTCGGTGCGCGTCGCATCGCCCGTCAGCAGATACGCCTGACAGCGGCAGCCGCCCGCATCTTCCTCGCGCGATTCGCATGACTGGCACGGCTCCGGCATCCAGTGCGTGCCGCGAAAGCGCTGAAAGGCGTCGCTGCTTCGCCAGATGTCGCGCAGCGGCTGGCTGAGCACATTGGGCAGCTCCAGCGCCGGCAACATGCGCGCGGAATGGCAGGGCAGCGCAACGCCATCCGGCGCGATGCCCAGGAATGTTGTGCCCCAGCCGTTCATACACTTCTTCGGGCGCTGCTCGAAATAATCCGGCACGACGTAAAGCAATTGGCATCGGTTGCCAATGCGGGTCCGGTAGTCGTTTACGACAGCCTCGGCGTCGCGCAGTTGCTCCAGGGTGGGCATCAGCGCCAGGCGGTTCTCCCATGCCCAGCCGTAGTACTGCGTGTTGGCGAGTTCCAGGTATTCGGCGCCGATCTCCAGTGCCATGTCGATGATGGCGCCCACGTGCGGCAGGTTGTGCCGGTGCATCACGCAGTTCATCACCATCGGATAACCATGAGCCTTGATGAGATCGGCCACTCGGCGTTTCAGATCGAAGGTGCGCGTGCTCGACAGAAAGTCGTTCATCTCGCGCGTGGAGTCCTGGAACGACAACTGGATGTGGTCGAGCCCCGCAGCCCGCAACGCCCCAAGCCGCGCATCGGTCAGCCCCACTCCGGACGTCACGAGGTTCACGTAGAACCCGAGCCCATGCGCATGCGCCACCAGCGTTTCAAGATCCTTGCGCAATAGCGGCTCGCCGCCCGACAGGCCAAGTTGCACTGCGCCCAGCGCGCGCGCCTGGGTGAATACGTCGCACCACTGCTCCGTGGTGAGTTCCTGATCGTGCCGTGTGTAGTCGACCGGGTTGGAGCAGAAGGCGCAATGCAGCGGGCAACGGTAGGTCAGCTCGGCCAGCAGCCAGAGCGGCGGACCGGGCATCGGCGCAGCTGCCGGCGCCAGCAGCGATTCGGCTTCAAACGAGCCAGCCGCGTTCAAGTGCATGTTTGACAAAGGCGTGGACCTCCGGAGCGATGCCCTGAACGCCAAAGGCGGATTGCAGGTCATCGATCAGCATGTCGAGGGTATGGGCGCCGTCGCAGCGCTGCAGGATTGCGGCCGCGCTGTCATTGAGCGTGACCATGCCCTCGGGATACAGCAGCACCCAGCTCTGCTGCATGTCTTCCCATTGCAGCCGGAAGGTCCGGTGCAGCATGGGGTGGGCCGGATCAGGCAAGGGAGGGCTCATGTGCGTGGGCCTGTTGGATGGCATCGAGCATCGACCAGAGGATGTCGAGCTTGAACTGCAGGATGTCCAGCGCACGCTGTTGTTGCTCGGGCGTGCGGAAGTATTCGAGTGTCACGCGCAGGCCGTGCTCGACGTCGCGCGAGGCCAGCGGAATGCGCGAGCGGAAGTACGCCAGCCCTTCTGGCTGCACCCACGGATAGTGATCGGGCCAGCCGGCCAGCCGCTCCTTGTGGATGTCCGGCGCGAACATCTCCGTGAGCGAGGAGCACACCGCCTCCTGCCACGGCGCACGGCGCGCAAAGTTCACATACGCATCCACCGCAAAGCGCACGCCCGGCAGCAGATACCGGTGAGACCACAGTGTGTCGCGCGTCAGCCCCACGGCTTCGCCCAGCCGCACCCAGCTTTCGATGCCGCCAGGGCGTGTCTCGTCACCGTCGTGATCATGAATGCGGACGATCCACTCGCGTCGCGTTGCGCGGTCAGGGCAGTTGGACAGGATGGCCGCATCCTTGAGCGGGATGTTGACCTGGTAGTAGAAACGGTTCGCAACCCACGTGCGGATTTCCTCCGGCGTGCATTCGCCGGCGCGCATGCGCAAGTTGAACGGATGATGGATGTGATAGCCCGCCTGCTTCGCGCGCAACCGCGCTTCGAAGTCTTCGGCCGTCCACGCAACAGGATGTGTCATAGCGAGATTTCCATGCCGTCGTAAGCCACCTCGATGCCGTGCGCCTCCAACTCGCGGCGCTGCGGCGAATCTTCATCGAGGATCGGGTTGGTGTTGTTGATATGAATGAGCACCTTGCGCTTTGCGGGCAACTGGTCGAGCACTTCAATCATGCCGCCCGGGCCCGATTGCGCGAGGTGGCCCATGTCGGCTGCCGTCTTGGTGGAAAAACCAAGGGCGAGCATCTCGTCGTCTTGCCAGCAGGTGCCGTCCACCAGCACCACGTCGGCCGCGCCCATCTCGTCGAACACATGCGGTTCGACGCGCGCGAGACCCGGCGCGTAGAACGCCCGCCGACCGGTCTTTCTGTCGACGATGCGCAAGCCGATGTTGTCGCCCACGCGGCGGGCATTGCGGCTGGGCGAATAGGGCGGCGCCTTGCTCTCCAGCGGGATCGCCGTCAACGCCACGTCGTCGAGCGGAGGCACTGAGAACGCCGTGCCGTCCAACGCGAGCGCGCGCGTGTCGAGACCGCAGTAGTGCGACAACATGCGTGTGAGCGGGAAAGCGGTGGACAGATCGCTGATGACCGCCGCGCTGGCATAGACGGGCAGCGCTTGCCGATGCTCGCGCAGCATCAGCAGGCCGGTCACGTGGTCGATCTGCGCATCGATCAGCACGACGCCAACGATGCCCGTATCACGCGGCGCGCGCGCAGGTTGCAGCGCGGGTGAATTGCGCAGCTGCGCGAGGATGTCCGGCGAGGCGTTCACCACGATCCAGTTGTGTTGGCCATCGCCGATTGCGATGGACGACTGCGTGCGCGGGGTGGCACGCACAGTGCCGCGCCGCACGCCATCGCAATTGCGACAGTTGCAGTTCCACTGTGGGAAACCGCCGCCGGCGGCCGAGCCGAGAACCCTGAGTATTGTCATGATGCAGATCCAACGTGTCGGGCGGATTGAGCAAGAAGTCGGCCAGGGGATAGCGAGAAAGCCTGCGAGCCGCGAGCCGAAAAAAAAACCCGCCGTGAAGAACCGGCGGGTTCGTGGAGCCTTGCGTGCTCAGCCGTGCAGCATCAGCGGTTGGCGATGTACATGGTGATCTCAAACCCGAGTCGCAGTTCGGTGTAGGCGGGCGTTGTCCAGTTCATGTCTCCTCCTTGAGGGTTGGCATAGTTAGTGAGTGCACTGCGTTGTTCAGCGATTGCGCAGGCGTTTGCCGAACGCAGCCGCATCGTCATCAAGGCAACATCCATGCCCACTTCCGACTGGCCAACCACATCCGCCCGCTTCAATCTGCGCACGCCGGACGGCCATTGCCTGCATGTGCGCCAATGCGGGCCCAACAGCGGCGAACCATGGCTGGTGCTGCATGGCGGCCCCGGCAGCGGCTGCGCGCCTTCAATGGTCGCGTGGTTCGATCCGCTGCTGCATCGCGCCGTGCTGCCGGACCAGCGCGGTGCCGGGCGTTCACGGCCGGCCGGCACGCTACGGCGGAACACGGTAACGGCGCTGCTGGCTGATCTTGAGCAACTGCGCGTCGCACTTGGCATTGAGCGTTGGGGCGTGGTCGGCGGCTCATGGGGCGCAGCGCTGGCGCTGGCCTACGCCGATCGCTTTCCCGATGCCGTATCGGCACTCGTGCTGCGCGGCGCTTTCCTCACCGGTTTCGACGATGTGCAGGCGCTGTTCAACGCGCGCGGCCCCGGCCGTGATCTCTTGCGAAGCATCGACGGGCGAGTCGAGGGTTTTCCCGCGGCCCGTGGTCGCCTTCTCGTTGCAACAGACATGTTGCAGCTTGGTACAACTGTTCAGAAATTGAACATCGCCAGGGCGTGGCAGCGTGCGGAACATCGTTTGTTGGGTCTGCAGCCACAGGCACGTCGCCAAACCTGGCAACAGCGCATGGCCCTGGTGCGCAAGTACCGCTTGCAGGCGCATTACCTGTATCGGCGGGCGGGGCTCGGGAAATCAGCGTTGCTGCGGGCGGCTGCGCGTATCGGCGCGAGGGGATTGCCGGTGACGCTGCTGCATGGGCGGGAAGACAACGTTTGCCGCCCCCGGAATGCGCTGCGATTGTCTGCAGCGATACCGCATGCGCGGTTGGTGTGGGTGCCGGGCGGGCACCTGGCGGTGGGGGAGATGGCGAAAGCGCTGGGCGCCGCCATCCGTGCGTCGGCGTGGTCAGTCGGTGTCTGAAGGCAAGCCGCCGGCCTCATCGATCCTGCGGTAGATCGTGTTGCGTGAAATGCCGAGCGCCTTGGCAGCGGCGGAGATGTTGCCGTTGTGCGCCTTCACGGCCGCCATGATGGTCATGCATTCCACATCGGCAAGCCGCTTGGACTGCGTGCCGCCACCGGCTTGATGCGTGGCAGGCGGCACAGCTGCTGCCGGCGCCACGGCATTGTTCGCGGCCGGCTGGTCGCCATGGCGCGCCTGCCAGTCTTCAAGAAAATCGTCGGGCAGATGGTCTTCGGTGATTTCCGGGGCGCCTTCGGCCATCAGCCGGGCGGTGCGCAGCAGATTGCCGAGCTGGCGGATGTTGCCGGGCCAGTGGTAGCTGCGGAACATCTGCATCACGGCTTCGCTGATGGGGGGCGCGTCGGCCTGTTCGAGCTTCAGCAGCTTGTCGGCCACCACGTCGAGGTCGGTGCGCTCGCGCAATGCGGGCAGCCTCACGACCAGGCCGTTCAGGCGGTAGTACAGGTCTTCGCGGAACTGCCCGCTGGCGACCATCTCGCGCATGTTGCGGTGCGTCGCGCACACGACTGTCACATCCACCTGGATCAGCTTGTTGCTGCCCAGCGGCGAGACTGCCCGCTCTTGCAGGGCGCGCAGCAGCCGGGCCTGCAGGTGCAGCGGCATGTCGCCGATCTCGTCGAGGAAGAGCGTGCCGCCGTTGGCCAGCACCATCTTGCCGATGCCGCCTTTCTTGCGCGCGCCGGTAAAGGCGCCTTCTTCGTAGCCGAACAGTTCAGATTCAATGAGCGCTTCCGGAATCGACGCGCAATTCACGGCGATGAAGGGGCCGGCGTGGCGCGGGCTGTCGGCGTGGATGGCGCGCGCCAGCAGTTCCTTGCCTGTGCCCGTTTCGCCCAGGACCATGACAGGGATGTCCTTGCCGATGACCTTGCGCAGCTTGCCGATCACGGTCTGGATCTGCGCGTCGCCGGTATCCAGCGCCTCCAGGCTGGCCGGTTGCCGGGATGGCTCGATGTAGGCCCGGCGCGGTGCCGTGTCGCGGTCGATCGAAAGATCGGCGCCCATCGCGCCGCCCACCATGTGGTTGGCCGGCCGTTTCCATTCGACGCGCGCAAACACCTTCACGCCGCTGGGCAACTGCAACTGCACGATGCCTGCCGCTGCGGTGCGTTCCCGGTCGATCAACTGCGACATCGACAGCCCGAACAGCGAGGAAAAGGTATGTGCATGCAGCGCGCGGATCGACAGGCCAAGCTGGAATTCGCCGCTGCGGTTGGCTGACAGGAAGCGCCCCGCCGGCGTGAACGCCGCAATGCCCTCGACCAGCGTGCCGATGAATTCAGGGCGCGAGTGGAAGTGGATGCAGACCACGTCCTGGAACGTGTTGGCAAACAACTGGTTCTCGATCATCTGCGCCGACATGCGCACCAGCGCCATGGTGTGCTTGTGGAAGCCACGATGATCACCCGTCACATCGAGCGCACCCACGGTGGCGCCGTACGGATCGAAGATCGGCGCACACGAGCAGGTGAGGAACTGGTTGGCCTGCAAGTAATGCTCGGAGCCGTGGACCAGCGTGGGTTTGCTCTCGGCCAACGCCGTGCCGATGGCGTTGGTGCCGCGGCTCGCTTCCGACCACAGCGCGCCGGGCTGCAGCGCCACCTTGCTGGCCTGAGCGAGGAAATCATCGTCCCCCATCGAATGCAGGATCAGGCCCGACGTGTCGGTCAGGATCACCATGCTCTGCGTGTTGACGATCTGGCTGTAGAGCGTCTCCATCACGGGCAGCGCATGCGTGAACAGCGACTGGCTGCGCTCGATCTCGGTTTTTAGCTCGTTGTGCAGCACCGGGCAAAAGTCGGGCGACTCATAGGGCCGCAGGCCGTACGACTTGGATCGCTCGTGGGACTGCGCGATCAGTTCGGGCTGATCGTTCGGGGCATCACCGAGCGCGGCTGGGGCGTTCTCGGAAGCGCGCGGGTCGGCTGCCGCGTGAGGGGTCATGGTGTGTCTCCTTAAACCTCGCCCGCAATCTGTGTGCGGGTCGCCCGGATCGCCTCATTTGAGCAGGATGCGAACCGGAAGTGTTGCGCCATGAAGCAAGACCCTTGCCAGGGTGTTGCATTCCTGAGCACCTGTGCCAACCGATGCATCCGAGATCCGGAGCGTTTGGCGGATGTTGGCCGTGTCCTCCGGCAGGTTTGCGCCTTGGTATGGCTCTTGCAGAAATGCCTCCCAAAAATCGTTTCAACGACAACAAGGAGACACTCTTGAAAACGCCTCGCAACTTGCTCGCGCTGCTTTCTGCCTGCGCACTTCTGGCCGGGGGATTGCCCACAGCCGCATCCGCTCACGGCGATGTCACGCCACAGGCCGTAGACACACACACCTTACCGCAACTCGGTGCCGATTGGCGTCAGGACAATCCATACCGGACAAGTCCCGCACACGACGAGGCGCTGCGCATCGGCTCCTCCGCGTTCAACCAGAACTGCGCCCGCTGCCACGGGCTGGAGGCCATCTCCGGCGGGATCGCGCCCGACCTGCGCAAGCTCGACACCGACTGCATGTCGTTGGCCGACGCCAAGAAGAAGGAAGCCTGCTATGGCGAGGTGTCGCAGTACTTCACCGCCACGGTCCGCCACGGGCGCACCCGCGATGGCCGCGTCTACATGCCGCCGTTTGAAGGCGTGCTGACCCAGGAAGCGGTCTGGTCAATCAAGACGTACTTGGAATCGCGCCGCGTACAGGAGTAGGTCGGCCTGCCACGGTTGGCAGCTTGGCGAGCCGGTGCTGTCCCTGCCTTCGTGTGCATCGGCTCGCTCATTTTTTTCCGCCTGGAGATGTCTCATGAACGCCCGTTCTCGGTTGGCCGCGGCCGGAGCTTTTCGCCGCCTTGCCAGCCTCCTGCTTGCCACGGCTGCCATGGTGGTGAGCGCCGTGCCCGCACACGCCGACATGGCGAAGATCCGCCAGAGCGGCGCCCTGAAGGTCGCGCTGTACAAGGGCCTGCCGCCGTTCTCCGACAACGTCGGTGGGCAATTCAGCGGCATCGACGTGGCGCTCGCCAATGCGCTCGGCAAGCAGATGGGGCTGTCGGCATCGCTGCTGCCCTTTGATGCGGATGACGACGGTATGTCGGGCGACCTGCGCAACATGGTCTGGAAGGGACATTACCTCGGGTACGGCCCGGCCGACGTGATGCTGCATGTGCCGGTCGACCCGAATTTCATTCGCCAGAATGGCCAGGTGCTGATCGTCGCGCCGTACCTTCGCGAAGGCTATGTGCTGGTGTATGACAGCGAACGCGTCCACAGGGTCAGCAGTTTCGAAGATCTCGCCGGCCAGGCGACTGGCGCCGAGCAGGGATCGGGTGGTGCGAGCGCGCTGCTTTCCAGCGCCAACGGTGCCCTGCGCGACAAGGTGAAGATCTATCCGGAGGCCAACGAAGCCCTGCGCGCGCTGTTTTCCGGCCAGATTGCCGCGGCAATGGTGACGCGGGCGCAATATGAAAGTGCGCTGAAGGCGCAGAACCAATCTGCCACACGCTTTGTGGCGACCGAACTGCAGTCGCCGCTGCTGCCAGCACGTGGCTGGGCGATCGGCATGGCCGTCAAGGCGGATCAGCGTGAACTGGCGCAGGCGCTGGAGAGCGCGCTCAATGCACTGCGCGCCAGCGGCGAGCTGCAGCGCATCTTTGCGCAATACGGCGTGTCGATGGTGGCACCGTAGGCGCCACCACCTGCCCACGGAGTCGAACGTGTCGACGTACCTGATGCGCTGGCGGTGCGGGCTGGCCGCCCCGGCCAGGTCCCGTGCTACGCCTTCTCCGCTGCGGCGTGCTTGGAGGGCAACGCGCTCACGTTGTCATCAAACTCCGAATCCACTGGGATCTTCGAGAAGTGGTGGATCTTCGGCGCGTGCGAGTCGTCGACCTGCGCGTCGTGCGGGTCGATGAACGACATTGCGGTGCGGCGCTTGAGCAAGTGTGAGTCCCGCGATTGCGATTCGCGCCACAGCTCGGCCGTGAACTTGAGGCCGGCGCGCAATGCGTGGGCGCTTTCCTGCTTGCCCTTGCGCTGGTCGGAGACGCGCTCGATGCCCTTCTTGACGACGTCTTCCAGGAACGTGATACGGGCGCGGTAATAGTCCGCGTGCATTTGTGCATCCATCACGCGCTGCTCTGCCTGGTACAGCTCCATGCGCAATTCGCTTAGCGCGCGTTCGGCCTGCTTCTCGGGAGAGGGTGCGTGGCTCAAGGCCCAGTTTGCAATCCACCGCAACATGGTCAAGCCCTCCTGTCTTGCGGTGTCCGCCGCCGATGGGAAGACACCGTTCACTGCCCGCGCGTTGATCGGAAGTGATCGCCGCTTGCCAAACAGACTAGCAAAAAAACCAGGGCGATTGCGCTAGTCCACGTGCATGCCTGTTGTGAAAAGGAAGCATGGTCCGTTTGGGTGAGAGGCGCGCAGGCCGAGTTCTGGTCTCATAGGCAGATTGCCTCGTGTGCACGGTTTGCGAGGCAAACGTCACCTGCCTGCGCAAGCGATTGCGCACATCGCAGCGCCCGGTCTTGGGCGCGATGTCAGCGGAACCGGTACGTGAGCGAGGCCATGGCTGTGGTCTGCTGGCGGCGCTGCGTGATCGGGCTGTCGGCCGCATCTCCATGCAACCGCGCAACCGTGAGCGAGCCATTGGCTGTCCACCGGTCGTCGAGCTTGCACGTGACGATGGCGTTGAAGTGGATGTCGCGCAGCCCCGCATGCGTGGCAAATACCGGCAGGCCCGAACGGGCGCTCTGCCCATCGTCCACGCCAAAGAACGTACGCATGTACTGACCGTTCGTCCACGACACGCCGGTGCCAAGGCTGAACAGCCAGCGGCCGACCGGCGCGCTCGCGTAGACATCGGCATTGGCGATCAACCCCTGACGGTTACCTAGGATGTCCTGCTCCGCATCGGTGGACAGCGTGAGGAACGACACCGTGTACTGTGCAAACGCCTTTGCTCGCACCGTGGCGTTGACATTGCCCAGACCATTCAGGCGCGCGTCGTCATGCGCATGGCGCCACGTCGGGTCGAACTGGAAATTGCCGCCCACCTGCCACGTGTCGTTGTTGGCGAGGTACACGCCGGCAAAGTCCATCCCCTTGGAAAAGAACCGGCGCTTGTATTCGATCTCCTGATCGATCCACGGAAACACGAAGCTCGATTTCGCGCCTGGGTACTTGGGCGACATGTAGATCGCTGGGCCGACAGCAATGCTCCAGTCGCTGGCTTCGGCGCTGTTTTTTTCGCTGCTTTCCGTGCTGGCGGCGGGTACGGTCTGGGCTCGGGCGGTGTTGCTCCATGCGCCAATGGCCATCAGAAGGAAGAACGCAAAGCGGGGCAGGGCGCGCGAAGACAGCGGCATGAGAGAGCAGGAATTCGAAAGGAATGTGAGCGAAGGAAACGGCGGGCACGCCATTCTAGTGGAACCGCCCGGTTGCTCGATCACGATGGCAGGCACGAAGCGTCTGCCGCATCTGCATTGATGCGGTGCCAAGCAGGCAAAAAAAAACGCCGGGAGTGTCCCGGCGTTTTTTATGGCGCGACTGCCTTATTGCTTGGCGGGCGCATCAGCCTTCGGCGCCGAAGCGTCGGTCTTGGCTTCCGACTTGGCTGCAGCCTTGTGGGCCTTCTTGTGGGCGTGCTTCTTCTCGTGCTTGGCTTCAGCCTTCGGTGCCGAAGCGGCATCGGTGGTCGTCGCTGCAGCGGTCGCAGCCGGTGCAGGTGCGGCGGCCGGTGCGGAGGCGGTGCCAGCTGCGAACACGGGGGCTGCGAAGGCACCAGCAACGATCAGAGCGGCCAGGGATTGAGCGACTTTCATGTGAGACTCCTTAATCAGATACAAGCGGGATGTTGGGACTCCAGATACATGGATCTCGTCCCATTTGCGATCCATGCCTCCAAAAACGTCTCACATTGAGAGCGCGCTGACCGCCGTTTGTAAGCGTTCTGCCCACGGTGTAAGCGCGCGTAACAAGGCACGTTTCGCAGCTACCGAAAAGTCTGTTGCGATTGGGTTGAGACACATCAAGGCCATGCCGTGCGCATGGGCGTACTGTCAGGCTTCGGGTGGACAACCGGTAGGGCCTACACCACACTGCGTGGTGATGCGCGGATCATTTCGATGTCGAGCCGCGCATTGCACAGCAGGTGCGGGAGCGCATTGGGTCACGCTCCACCCGATACCGGAACGCGCCACAAACCAGTCTCTTCTATAAGGACAACACGATGAACAAGCTCCTGGCTGCCCTCGTGGCTACAGTCTTCAGCGCCGGCGCATTTGCGCAGGCTTCCGCTCCGGCGGCACCCGCTGCGCCGGCCGCCGCTGCGCCGGCACCTGCAGCATCGGCACCGGCCGCAGGCGAGAAGAAGGCACAGCACCACAAGAAGAAAAAGAAACGCGACCATCGTCCGAAGCAGCAGGACAAGAGCGCGTACGGTGTGGGCGGCTGATCCACGGCGGTCCGCCAGTTTTTCTGCACACCACGGCGCCGGCCTCTCACAAGGGGGTCGGCGCTTTGTTTTGTGCGGTCCGGAAAAAGTCGCGTAAAGTCGCTTGACTTAGAGTGCGCTCTAACTTCTAAGCTCCGTTCATGACCACATTCCTGACCATCGCCCAAGTTGCAGAAGCCACCGGCCTGTCGACGCATACGCTGCGCTATTACGAGCGCATCGGCCTGCTCGATAGCGTGCAGCGGCGCGATAACGGCCATCGTGTCTTCCGTGCCGAAGACATGACGTGGCTTGAGTTCCTGCTGCGCCTGCGCGATACCGGCATGCCGATCGCGCAGATGCAGGAGTACGCCGCGCTGCGGCGGCAGGGCGACAGCCTGGAGAGTGTGTCGGCGCGCCAACGCCTGCTGGAATTGCATGCTGCGGCGCTGGAAGCGGAGCTGCGCGCGCGGGCCGAAACGCTGGCCGTGCTGCGCGTCAAACTCGTCGTCTACGACGGCATCCGGGCTCGGATTGAAGCCGTGGAAAACGCGTCAGGCTCTGCTTCCTCATCTTCCAAATCGAAACGCCAGCCGAAACGCCAACCGAACGAGGACGCGCATGACACCGAACACGCACACCGCACAAGCCGCAAACCACGCCAACCTGCAGGACGACCGTTACGCACGGGGCTGGCAAAAGCTGAAGGAAGTCGATGATGTGGCCGGCGAACGCGTGGTCGAGGCCATGGCCGACATCTCGCCCGACCTCGGCCGCTACATCGTCGAATTTGGGTTTGGGGATGTCTACTGCCGCCCGGGCCTGACGCTGCGCGAGCGCGAGATCGCCACCATTGCCGCGCTCACGGCGCTGGGCAACGCGGCACCGCAGTTGAAGGTGCACATTGCGGCGGGGCTCAACGTGGGGCTCACGCGCACGGAAATTACCGAGACGATCCTGCAGATGGCGCTATACGCGGGCTTCCCGGCGGCGCTCAACGGCATGTTTGCCGCCAAGGAAGTATTTGCCGCTCACGACGCCGAGGGCGCGGCCCCTGCCGGTGGATCGATGCGCCGCGACACCAGCAACTGATCGATCCGGTGGTTGTCGATGTCGAGCACTTCAATATGCAGCGGCCCGATGTCGACGGTTTCACTCTTCTTGGGAATGCGCTTGAGGGCGTAGATGACCAGCCCGGCAAGGGTTTCAACGTGGTGTTCGCCGGGCAGGTCGTCGAGGTCGAAGGCGCGTTTGACGTCGCCCAGCGGCGTGACACCGTCGATCAGGCATGAGCCGTCATCGCGGCGCACGATCTGCTCGTCTTCGCCCAGATACAGGATGTCGCCCATCACCGCGCCGACAATGTCGTCGAGCGTTACCACACCCACCACCAGCCCATATTCGTTGACCACCGCGCCAAAGCGCTCGTGCATCTCGCGAAAGCGCGTGAGCGCCTGAGACAGGTTGAGCGTGTCCGGCAGCACCAGCAGATTCTTGTCGTAATGCTTGCTGATGTTGCGGATCACGGCGGAGGACTCTTCCGACAGGATCTGCTGCAGGATGTCCTTGGACGCGATGAAGCCGAGCACCGAGTCGATGTCTTCGCGGCAGACGAGGTATTCCGCGTGCGGCTGCGCAATGATCTTCATCTTGATCGACTCCACCGGTTCGTCCACCGTGAAGTAGATCACCTCGTCGCGCACGGTCATCACTGAGGTGATGGTGCGCGATTCCAGCTCAAATACGTTTTCGATCATGGCCAGTTCGTGCTTGCGCAGCACGCCGGCCTCGGCACCTGCGCCCACCATGGCGGCGATGTCTTCGGTGGTGATCTGGTCGACGCGGTGCGTTGGCACGCCAAACAGCTTGAGGAACATGTCGGCCGCCCCATTGAACAGCCACACCACCGGCCGCAGCGCGCGCAGGCACGACTGCATCGGGCCGATGATCGACATCGCGCAGCGCTCGGGATAAAGCACGGCCAGGCGCTTGGGCAGCAGGTCGGCAAAAAGAATGAACAGTCCCGTCACGATGATGAAGCCGACGATGCTGGCGATCCGTTCCGCGCGGGCAGTCGGCAGCCAGTCGCTCAGCGCCGCGGCGAGCGGCCCCGAGATCTGGCTGTCGCCGATGACGCCTGCCAGGATGGCGACCGCATTCACCCCGATCTGCACCACGGTAAAGAAGTTGCCCGGCATGTCCTTGAGTTGCAGCACGCGCATGGCGCGGGTGTCCCCGTCGTCGGCCAAGGTTTGCAGGCGTGTGCGCCGCGACGCCGTGAGGGCGATTTCAGAAGCGGAAAAAAAGGCGCTGATCAGGATCAGCAGGGCAAGGATGAGGGCGGACATGGTGGCGGGGCCGTCCGGGCAAGTCGCGGCGTTGCGCAGCGACAACTGCCCGGTCGCGTGAAATGTGGCTTCAACTGATCATGGTGCAGCCCCAATCGCTTTGTCAAACCACGGCGTGCGCGGCTGATCTCAAACAATTGTTTATGTCCGAGGGGGGTGGGCGGCCATCAAAAATGTGGTTTGCCGTGTACCCATGGCATCGGCGATACTTCACCTTCGGACACATTGTCTCGGTATGCCTTGCGGGGCCTGCGTTTGCGGGCGGCGGCCGGGAAGAAAAATAGCGGTTCCGTACGGCGTTATGAGAGGCGCCGATCTTCAGTGCCGGCGCAGATCGGCCTAATTAATGCACATAGTTGCATAGCGGAGTGCCAGTTCATGTGGGTTCTCAGCCGTTTACAGCGGCGCACCGGGGGGAAACGGGGGAATACGGTAGGGACGATCGCACGGTTGGCAGGGCTTTTTGTCGCCGCCATCGTATCGATGCCTTGTACGGCGTTTGCGCAGCAAACGTCTGCCACCACCGGGTCCGGTGTGTCTGCGGTTGCATCTTCGGTCTCGGCCAGCGCGCCGAACATCGCGTGGTACTACGGCGACAAACCGCCCGTGGCGCAGTTGCGCGCCTTCGATGCCGTCGTCGTGGAGCCGGGCCATGGCTTCGACCCGTCGCAATTCAAGACGCCCAGCACGCAATGGTTCGCCTACGTGAGCCTGGGCGAGGTCACGCCCGACCGTAGCTGGTTCAAGGAATTGCCCAAGGCATGGTTGCTTGGCGACAACGCCGCGTGGGCCTCCCGCGTGGTCGACCAGGCCCAGCCCGAGTGGCCGGCGTTTTATGTCGATCACGTTATCAAGCCGCTGTGGGACAAGGGCTACCGCGGCTTTTTCCTCGATACGCTCGACTCGTACCAGCTCGTAGCCAAGGACGATGCCTCCCGCGCGGCTCAGGAAGCCGGCATGGTGCGCGTGATTCGCGCGATCAAGGCGCGCTACCCCGACGCCAAGCTGATCTTCAACCGCGGGTTTGAGATCCTGCCGCAGGTGCACGACCAGGCGTATGCCGTGGCGTTCGAATCGCTGTATCGCGGCTGGGACCAGGGCGCCAAGCAATACAAGGAAGTGAGCGACGCCGACCGCGACTGGCTGATGGGGCAGGCGCGCAAGATTCGCGACGAATACCACCTGCCCGTCATCTCGATTGACTACTGCCCGCCGGCTGACCGTGCCTGCGCGCGCAATACCGCCAAGCGGATCAAGGCGCAGGGCCTGATCCCCTACGTGACCGATCCGGCGTTGTCGACCATCGGGGTGGGCCGGATCGAGGTGCTGCCGCGCAAGGTGCTGATCCTGCAGGAGCGTGCCCCGCGCACCACCATCGAGACCAGCGAGGGCGTGCGCTTTGTCGCCATGCCGCTCAATTTTCTTGGCTACGACGTCGAATACGCCGATATCAATCAACCGTTGCCCGCCGACGTGCCGCCCGACCGCTATGCCGGGGTGGTGGTGTGGGTGAACACGAGCCCGGTCAAGCAGGTTGCGGCGCTCAATGCGTGGGTGCGCGCCCGTATGCGCGACGGCGTGCGCATTGCCTTCATGAACCGCTTTGGCCTGCCGGTGGACGGCAGCCTGGCCGACATGCTGCACCTGCAGTACGTGCGTGGCGTGGCCAATGTCGGCAGCAGCAACGGCGGGCCGGTGTCGGTGGTGTCGCAAGACAAGATCATGGGCTTCGAGATGCCGCCTCGGCCGCTGGCGCGCGAGACGGTGCCCATCCGGGCCGGTGCCACCGCGCAATCGTTGCTGCGCTTGAAATCCGGCAGCCAGGAGTTTGACGCCGCGGCCATCACCGACTGGGGCGGCTACGTGATGTACCCGTTCGCGGTGTTCTCGCTGGAGACCATCGACCAGGCGCGCTGGGTGGTGCAGCCCATCGAGTTCCTGCGCCGCGCGCTGGCGCTGCCCGACATGCCCATCCCCGACGTGACCAGCGAAAACGGCCGCCGCCTGATGCTCGTGCATGTGGATGGCGACGGGTTTGCCTCGCGTGCGGAATTCCCGGGCCCCGAATATTCGGGCGAGGTGCTGCTGCAGGAGGTGTGGGACAAGTACCGCATTCCGACCACGCTTTCCGTCATTGAAGGCGAGGTGGGCCCGACGGGCCTGTATCCGAAGATTTCGCCGCGGCTGGAAGCCATTGCCCGCAGGATGTTTGCGCTGCCGTATGTCGAGCTGGGCTCCCATACGTATTCGCACCCGTTCGACTGGAGCCGCACGGTGCAAAGCCCGACGGCGGGGCCTGGCAAGGACGCGGGCGGCGGCGATACGGCCTTCGCGCTGACCATTCCCGGCTACAAGTTCAGCCTCGACCGCGAGATCGCCGGCTCCATCCGCTACATCGACGAGCGTCTGGCACCCCCCGGCAAGCGCGTGAAGGTCTTGCAGTGGTCGGGCGACTGCCGCCCGCCCGAAGTGGCCGTGCGCATGGCGTGGCAGGCCGGTGTGGTCAACATCAACGGCGGCGATACCGTCATCACGCGCAGCTCGCCATCATGGACGGACATTGCCTCCATCGGCATCGACAAGGGCCCCGGCGCTTACCAGGTGTTTGCGCCCAATCAGAATGAAAACGTCTATACCAATGACTGGACCGGGCCTTACTACGGCTTTGAACGCCTGATTGAAACGATGCAGATGACGGACGCGCCGTACCGATTCAAGCCCATCAACATCTACTACCACATGTATTCGGGCACCAAGCTTGCGTCGCTCAAGGCCTTGAAGAAGGACTACGACTATGCGCTCTCGCAACCGGTGTTTCCCATCTACTCCACGGAATACGTCGCGAAGGTGATGGACTTCCGCGACATGGCCGTCGCCCGCGATGACGACAACTGGATCGTTCGTGGCAACGGCGACTTGCGCGAACTGCGCTGGATGGCACCCGGCACGCCCCGCCTGGCCGACGCCCAGGGCGTGGTCGGCTACGACAAGGCAGCAGGCGGTATCTACATCCACCTGGACGATGGCGCCGCACGCTTTGCCATGGCGCCCGCCGGCGAGCCCGCCAAGTCTGCCTACATTGCTGAAGCCGCGGCCTTTGTGCGTGATTTCACGCGCAGCGGCAACGGCCTGTCGTTCGAAGCAGGTGGCTATTACAAGCCGTTTGTCCGTCTGGCCAACGTGGGCGCCTGCCGTGTGAAGGTCAATGGCGCGCCGGCCCATACCACCCGTGCACAAGGCGATACGGTGCGCGTTGACTTGAACGGCGCTGCCGCCCAATCCGTGACCTACCAACGTATCGATGTGGTCTGCTGACCTGACACCGCGCGAACGGCTGCTTCCGCCCTGGCTGATCGGCACGCTTGGCGCGCTGATCGGGCTGGCGCTCGCCCTGATGTTCCCGCGCGAGCGGCTGGAAGCACGCCTGCTGGAAGGTGGCAAGGTCGATGCCCTGTCGGTGGCGTACCTGGAAGCCTGGCTGCGCGTACGCCCCAACGACGGCGAATTCCTGAGCGTGCTGGCCGCGCAATACGTGCGCACCGGCCGCCTGGAAGAAGCCGAGGCCATGCTCAACCGCATGCGCGCGCTGCACGACAAGTCGCTCGAACGCGAAGCGCTGCTGCTGGATATTGCGATTCGCGAGCAGCGCGCCTATGCGTTGCAGCCCAACGACCCGCGGCGCGCGTCGATCCTGAATGACTTGCGCGGCTTGCTCAAGCAGGCGCTCGACTACCGCTGGACCGCCGCCGAATTGGAGATCCTGGCCGGCAAGGCGCGTGCGTTGGACCAGGGTGCGATTGCCGTGCAGTTCTATCAACGCCTGGCCAGGCAGGACGTGGCACGCGCCGCGCAATGGCAGGCGCGCACCGCCGAGATTGCGCTCGGCGTGGGCGAATACCGCGCCGCGGCCGCAGCCAACTTTGCCGCGCAGGCCAGCGCCAAATCGCTCGACGAACAACGCCGCTACTTCATCGCCGGGCTCAAGGCGCTGCAAGGCGGCAATCTGCTCGACGATGCCATGACCGAAGCGCAGCGCCGCGCGGGTCCGCTCCTCGACGACACCGAAACGCTGCGCTTCCTCACGCGCCTGGCCCTGGCGTGCAACCGGCCCGATCTGGCCGATCAGTACGCGCGCCGCCTGCTGCATCTGTCGTGGCGGCAAATGGGGGAGGGCATTGCCCTGGCCGCAGGCGCAACCCGGCAGGACTGGACATTCGCGGGCCGGCCCGAGCCGTTGCCATCCCCGGCGGACGCGGTATTCATGGATGGGCCGGAAGGGCTCGCTCGGCGTCAGCGCCACGCTGCACGCATCCGGCGCGTGGCGGACAAGGTGAACGATTCGACCGCACCCGCTGCACCCGCCGCCCAGCCCACCGGCACCGAAGCCATCGCGCGCGGTATCGCGCCGTTCAATGCGGACGATTACGACCTCGCATACCGCGTCTTCATGAGCAGCGGCAACCTGAACGACGCCATGCGCGTGGCCGAGGCCGCTGTGCGCCAGCGCCCGGACCTGAAGATCTGGACCGAGCGCGCCGCGCAGGTATCGGAGTGGAACCGCCAGCCGATGTCTGCGCTGAAGTACTGGCTGGCCTACGCGCAGTCAACCGGCGACGATGCGGCCTGGCAGAACGTGCTGCGCCTGGCGCCCGCGCTCAACGAAGACCACGCCTATCTGGCCGGCCTGCGCTATCAGGCCAGCCGCCAGCCCGGCGACATGAAGCTGCTCGATCAGGTGATTGCCGCGTACGAGCGGTTGGGCGAGCCGGTGGAGGGCCTGGCCTATCTGAACAGCATTGCGCGGGGCCCGCATCGTCAGGCGATTCTGGAGCGCTACGCCATGCTGGCCGAGCGCGCCGGCAAGGACGACCAGGCTTACGACACGTACGTGCGCCTGCAGAAGGAGTTCGGCCCGAACGCGCGTTATGCGCTCAAGCTCGCCAACATGCTCTACGTGCGCGCGCAGTTCGAGCAGGCCCTTTCCGCCATGGAAGTCGCCAGCAAGGTGGCCTCGCCGACCGACGATCTCTACTGGCGCACGTTCGCGCAGCTCGCGCGTTTGAACCAGCGCGATGACCTGTCGCGCGAGGCGTATCGCCAGCTGCTGATTGGCGGCAACGCCCAGCCCGACGACCTGTCGGCCATGATCGATTTCTACGACGCCAGCCCGATCGACGCCGGCCGCCTGGCTGAACTGGCCTTCCACAAGAGCGGCACGATGGCCTCGTTGCAGCAGGCCATCTACTACTACACGCGCGCCCGTGCCTTCCGCCGCATCGACGGGCTGCTGGCCTCGCTGACGCTGGAACAACGCCGTGCCGCCGAGCAATCGCCCGGCGTACTCGGCGCCCGCGCCGAGTACTACCGCCAGAGCGGCCAGTGGGATCTCGGCATGCGCGATCTGCGCCGCGCTGTCTCGTTGCCCGATGCCGGCAGCGACGTGAAAGCCGCCTTCCTGTGGGGCCTGCTCGATTCCGGCCAGAACGATGAACTCAAGCGCGCGCTGACCCTGTGGCGCGGCGAGGCCGAAAACGATTCCGCGTACTGGGGCGCGTACGCTGCCGCCGGTCTGCAACTCTTCGATGCCAATCTTGCGTTGCGCTTCCTGGGCCGCCAGGGCAACTCGATGCGCAACGATCCGCTCTGGCTGCTCGCCTATGCGGATGCTCGCGAAATGGCTGGGCAAGCCGACGCCGCCTGGCGCCTGCGCCGCGAGGCGTGGTGGCTGCTGTGGCGTGCCGAGGGCGCTGACGGTGCCGACGGTGTGGATGCCGCAACCGGCAAGGACAAGGCCTCCGTCAACCGCCGCGTTGGCACGCGTGTCGTCGTGGGCAGTAACGCTGCAAACAACGATGCCTTACCGCTTGAAGATGGCGCTCGCACCGAACTGCGCGCCCGCCGCATCGCGCTGGCGCAGACGTTTGGCTCGGGCGATCTCGCGCAGCGCTTGCTGATCGAACTGCTGCGCGATGACCGCCGCGCCACGCAGCAAGCCCGCGAAGGCGGCAGCGCCACCGTGCAGAAATCGGAGCTGGGCGACATCGATACGTTGCCACCGGAGCCGCCCGAAGCCCCCGCAGACAAGCGCAAGAACGCCCGCGTGAGCGACCAGCTTGTCTCTGCCGTCGCCAAGGAAGCGGCGCTGGGCTGGGCGCTGTCGCGGGAGGCGAACGATCTGGCGCGCGCGTGGCTGCTGCAGCAATACACACGCCGCATGACGCGGCCGGCCTATGCCGAAATCTCCATCGCCCTGGCCGAGCGCGATCTGCAAACGCTCAACCGCCTGCTGGACGACACGCCCGACCGCATCCCGCTCTACAACCGCATCGATGCAAACACGCTCACCGACCGCCTGGGTGAGGCGCAGCGCCTGTCGTTCGAAGGCCTGACGACCGCACCCGACGACGAGCAGATCCACCAGCGCCTGCAGGAAACCCTGCTGACGAACGCGCAGGCGCTGGAGCCGCGCGAAACCTGGTTCAAGCAGGCGCCGCTCACTTACTTTGAAAGCAGCGCTGCCGCCGGTATCCGCCTGACCGATCACTACAGCATGCTGGTGCGCGCCACGCAGCGGAACCAGCGTTCGACCGATGAGACGCAACTGACCGGCGTGCCCGCGCAGGACCGCCGCGTCGACTGGATCTCGCAGTACCAGACGCAAGACAGCCAGTGGAAGGGCACGGTGGGCTGGCGCCAGGGGCTGGCGTCGTTCTACGCGTTCCGGCTGGATGGCTTGCTGGGGCAGACCGGCCCGTTTGGCACCGAGCTGTCGGTCGGTCGCAACCAGCCGGCCGACGAAACCACGCAACTGCGCGTGGGCGGCGTGAAGGATCTGGTGTCGATCGGCGGCAACTGGCGCCTGACGCAGCGTGAATACATCCGCGCGCGCATCGAGGGCAACCGCTTCTACGGTCAGGACCGTTCATTCCTCGGCAGCGGCATGGTGTTCGACGCCGAAGCCGGCTACCGCTTCCGCGTGGAATACCCCGATTACACGATCCGCGTGGTCGGCACGCGTGCGAACTACAGCGCCTCGGGCTCGCCAAGCGCGTTGCTGGGGCGGCTCTTGCCTGCAGCGGCCACGGGCGATACGGCGCCCGATGCCACCGCCTTCATGCCGCAGTCGTTTACGCAGTTTGGGCTGCTGTTCGGCTTTGGCACGGACTACCTTGATCGCTATACGCGTGCGTGGCGCCCGTTCATGGATGTCGGGCTGCTGCACGACAACCGCGAAGGGTGGGGCACGCAACTCCAGCTGGGGGTGGCCGGCAGCGTGTTTGGCAACGACCATCTGGCGCTGGTGTTCAGTCATGCCTCCATCACGCGCGCCGGTACCGCGCCGATGACGGAGATCGGCCTGCGCTACCGCTGGCTGTACTAACGACAAGCAAGAACAAGACAACGGGGAAGAAACGACATGAAGCACACAACGGAAGACTCCAGGGAGAACGCGATGACACCCTTGATCAACAAGATGAAAGCCGGCCGCCGGCGCTGGCTGGCGCTGGCAGCGGGCGTTGGTGCGGCGCTGGCGTTGTCCGCCTGCGCGGTGGTCGACAGCGCGCGTGCGCCGGCGGCCAGCGCGTCGGATGCGTGGGTGGTGCTGCCCATCGTCAACTACACCGAAACCCCGCAGGCCGGCCTGCGGGCAGAGACGATTGCCGCGAGCATCCTCAAGGCGCGTGGCTTCTCCAACCTGAAGCAGTATCCGGCCAACCTGAACAGCGAGTCGCTGTTCGAGCCTGCCGAGCGCGAGGCCGTGGCACGTGCGCTGGATTGGGCGCGCGGCGAAAAGGCCCGCTATGCCCTGACCGGCGCCGTGGATGAATGGCGCTACAAGGTCGGCGTGGATGGCGAGCCCGCTGTGGGTATCACGCTGCAAGTGATTGACGTGCAGACCGGCAACGTGATCTGGAGCGCAGCGGGCAGCCGCACTGGCTGGAGCCGCGATGCCGTGTCGGCGGTGGCGCAGAAGCTGCTGCGCGAGCTGCTTTCGCCGCTGGGCCGAGGCTGATGAAAACCGGGTCGGCAGGATCCGCTCAATCGGCCGGCCGCGCCGCCGCCGATACGCGCGGCCAGGGTGGGCGAACCGAGCGCCGGCGCAACGCGCAGGGCATTGGCGCGTCGACCTGGTATGGGCGCCTGATCGCGCCCGCCGTGTCCAGCCCAAGCGCGGTGCTTGAAACGCTGGGTGCGGTGGTGGTGGCCATTGGCGTCGTCTGGTTGTTCGTGCCGGACAACCCGCTGCTGCTCGGCCATGGCTTTCCGTGGATCTGGCTGGTGCCGCTCATCCTGGCGCTGCGCTACGGCACGCTGCTCGGCGCGCTCGCAGCGCTGGTAGTGCTGGGCGCCTGGGCCGTGTTCTACGGACAGACGGCCGCTGCCGGCAGTTTCCCGCGCATGTACTTCCTGGGCGGGCTGATGCTCGTGCTGATCGGCGGGCAGTACGGCGACATCTGGGGTGCGCGGTTGTCGCGCGCTCGCACCGTCAACGGTTACCTGAACGACCGGCTGTCGGCGCTCACCAAGAACCACTTCCTGCTGCGCCTCTCGCACGAGCGTCTGGAGAACGACCTGCTGGCCAAGCCGACCACGCTGCGCGACACCCTCACGCAGCTGCGCAATATCGCGCTGGCCGCGCGCGAGCACGGCACGGGCGACAACGCGCCTGACGTGGCGCAACTGCCCGGCGCCGAGCCGTTCCTGCAATGGACGGCGCAGGCCTGCCAACTGGAAGTGGCGGCCATGGTGCGCGTAACGGGCAACCGCATCGACACCGAACCGGTGGCCCGCGTGGGCACGCCGTTCGACATCGTTGCCGATGATCCGTTGATCCGCCATTGCATCGACACCCACACGCTGGGCCACCCACAGGCGCCCGAGCTGCGGAATGTGAACAACCCCGAAGACGGCTCACGCTACGTGGCGTGCGCGCCGGTGCTCTCGGGCGCGGATGAGCTGATCGGCCTGGTGGTCGTGCAGCAGATGCCGTTCCTCTCGCTGTCGTACGAAAACCTGCAGTTCCTGCTTGTGCTGCTTGGCTACTACGCCGACGGCGTGCGCCACCTCACCGTCAGCTCCGAGATCCTGGATCTCGTGCCCGACGCGCCGTACGAGTTCGCGCTCGATCTCGGCCGGCTGGCGCGGCTGCATCGCGATACCGGCATCGATTCGTCGGTGGTGGCGCTCATCTTCGATCAGGACGAGACCAGCGACGCGCTGTTCGAGAGCGTGGTGCGCAGCCGACGTGCGCTCGACGTTGTGTGGCAGGCGAGCGGCAAGAACCGCCGCGCCATCATCACGCTGATGCCGCTGTCGGGCGCGGGTGCCGTGTCGGCGTATCTGGTGCGTATTGAAGACAGCTTGCGCGCGCAGTTTGGCGTGGATTTCGAGGGCGGGCGCATCAGCGTGCAGACGTTGCATGTGACCGGCGAGCATCCGGGCGAAGCGCTGCAGCGCTTCCTCGCGCGCTGCCATCTCGAGGGATAGGGGCGGACGGCCATGCAGGTTGACCATGTTTAAGCTCACGCTCGGCGGCATCTCGGCCCAGATCGCGGCAGTGGTGATGGCACTGCATGCCGGCAACAGCCTTGCGCTGCTGCTGTCGTGCCTGATGCTGCAGGGCACTGCCGCGGCGCTGATTGGCCTGGCTGCCTGGCGCCTGCTGCCGCGCCGCTACCGCGTGCCGTTCGTGTGGACGTATGGCTACCTGACGGCGCTGTGCTTTTTCGTACCGGTGGCGGGTTCCCTGCTGGTGCTCGGCAGCCTGCTGCTCGCCAAGCTGTTCCCCAGGCCCGAAGATGACAAGGACATCGCCGATGTGGGCCTGCCGGTGTTTGTTGCGCATTTGATCTCGCGCGTAACGCATGGCGGCGGCGCGCGGCTGCGTGCGCAGCTCAACAACGAGCGCGCGCCGGTGCAAAGCCGCATGACCGCGCTGGTGGCCATGCAGTCGATGCCCACGCGCACTGCCAGCCCCGTGCTGCGCGACCTGCTGGCCGATCCGGTGGACGATATCCGCCTGCTCGCCTACGGCATGCTCGACAACGCCGAGAAGGTGCTCACGCAAAAGATCCTGGCCGAACTGCCGCGCCTGGAAGAAGCCACCACGCCCGAGGCGCGTTACGACATCAACAAGCGCCTGGCCGACCTGTATTGGGAACTGATCTACCAGAACCTCGTGCAGGGCGATGTGTACCGCTACACCGCCGAGCAGGTCGAACGCTACGCCAGCGCCGCGCTCGATATCCAGCCCGACAACGCCGCGCTGTGGTACATGCGCGGCCGGCTTGCCCTGTCGCGCCGCGAGCCCGATGTGGCCGAGTCCCACCTGCGCCGCGCGCAATCCTTCGGCTTCCCGCGTGACCGCCTGCTGCCTCCGCTGGCCGAAGCCTGCTACCTGCGCGGTGACTATGCCGGCGCGCGTGCGGCGCTGGCGCAGTTCTCCAGCCGTTCTCCGCTGCCGTTGCTGCGCCCGCTGTTGCGCTACTGGACATCATGAGCAACGACCACTTTCCGCGCGCCCAGTCCGCCGACGTTGCGCTGCTGCTCGAAGGGACCTTCCCTTACGTGAGCGGCGGGGTGTCGAGCTGGGTCAACCAGATGATCCGGGCGTTTCCGGACATCCGCTTTGCCATCGTCTTCATCGGCAGCCGCCGTGAGGATTACGGCAAGCCCGTCTACGCCATTCCCGACAACGTGGTGCACCTGGAGTGCCACTACCTGTACGACTTTCCGCCGCCGCCGCTGGTGCAGGCCAGCGGCGGTGATACCGCAGCGTTCGAGCGCTCGCGCAAGCTGCACGACGCGTTGCGCAATCCGGCCAACAAGGAAGAGACGGCCGAGTTGATTCGCGCCTCGATTGCCGACCTGCGCGACGATGGCCCGCTGGCCGAGGAACAGTTCCTCTACAGCCACCGCGCGTGGGACATGATGACGGACTACTACCGGCGCTATTGCACCGACCCGTCGTTCACGGACTACTTCTGGACCGTGCGCATCATGCACAAGCCGCTGTGGCAGCTCGTGCGCATTGCCGAAAACCTCATCCCTGTGAAGGTGTTCCACACCATCTCGACCGGCTATGCGGGGTTCCTGGGGGCGCTGCTGCGCTACAGGCGCGGGCGTCCGCTGCTGGTGTCGGAGCACGGCATCTACACCAAGGAACGGAAGATCGACCTGTTCCAGAGCCAGTGGATTCGGGACAACCGCAGCATCTTCGAAAAGGACATCGCGCAGATCAGCTACTTCCGTGATCTGTGGGTGCGCTTTTTCGAAACCATGGGCCGTGTCTGCTACGACGCGGCCGAAGACATCGTGGCGCTGTACGAAGGCAACCGGCAGCGCCAGGTCATTGACGGTGCACCGGCCGAGAAGACACGCAGCATTCCCAACGGCATCAACCTGCCGCGCCTGGCTGCGCTGCGCGAGAAGCGACAGGCCAGCGTGCCGCGCGTGATGTGCCTGATCGGCCGGGTGGTGCCGATCAAAGACGTGAAGACGTTCATCCGCGCGATGTTGACCATCACGCGCGAGATGCCCGACGCGGAAGGCTGGATTGCCGGCCCGGAAGACGAAGATCCGGAGTACGCGCAGGAATGCCACAGCCTGGCCGAGAGCCTGGGCCTGGGCGACCGCATCAAGTTCCTGGGCTTCCAGAAGATCGACGACATCCTGCCGAAGGTGGGCGTGCTGGTGCTGAGTTCCATCAGCGAGGCGCTGCCGCTGGTGGTGCTGGAAGGGTTTGCCGCGGGCGTGCCGTCCGTCACGACGGATGTGGGTTCGTGCCGGCAGCTGCTGTTCGGCCTGGACGGTGAAGACGCGGCATTGGGCGCGGCCGGCGCCGTGGTGCGCATTGCCGATCCGGCCGCCCTGGCGGCTGAAGTGCTGACGCTGCTGCGCGATGAAACGCGCTGGCATGCGGCCCAGGCTGCTGGCATCGCTCGCGTCGAGCGCTATTACACGCAAGAGATGATGGTCGGCAGCTACCGCGAGCTGTACACGCGCCTGCAGACCTTGCCCGACCTGAGTACCGAGCACGGCGCCAAGGCCGCTTCTGTCGCTGCGGCGGCCTGCCCGCACCGCGCTCAGCAGAACAAGCCAAATGAGGGAGCCCGCTAATGGCCGGCATTGGTTTTGAACTGCGCAAGATGCTCAAGCGCGACAGCCTGCTCGGGCTGCTGCGCGCCTACACCTACGCCGGCATCATCAGTTCCGGGCCGTGGATTCTCTCCATCGTCGGGATTCTGCTGATCGGTATCCTGAGCCTGCCGTTCGTGATTCCCGGCTCGCTCATCACGCAGTTCCAGGTGTCGGTCACCTACCTGATTGCGGTCAGCCTGATCCTGACGGGGCCGCTGCAGCTTGCCTTCACGCGCTTTACGTCCGACCGTCTGTTCGAGAAGCGCGACGACCTGATCCTGCCCAACTACCACGCCGTGTCGCTCGTGATGACGCTCGTCGCGGGCGGGTTGGGGCTGCTCGTCATCGTGTTTGCGTTTCCGCAGCAATCGGCCATCTACCGGCTGCTCATGCTGGCCGGTTTCGTGGTCATGGCCAACATCTGGATCGCGGTGATCTTCTTGTCGGGCATGAAGCAGTACAAGGCGATCGTGTGGATCTTCCTGGTTGGCTACACGCTCACCGTGCTGCTGGCGCTGCTGTTCAACCGGCTGGGGCTGGAAGGGCTGCTGCTGGGCTTCGTCACGGGGCAACTGTGCCTGCTGATCGGCATGGCCGCGCTCATCTACCGCAACTTCAGCGGGCGGCGCTTCCTGTCGTTCGAGGTGTTCGACAAGCGGTTTGCGTATCCGTCGCTCATGTTGATCGGGTTGCTCTACAACCTCGGCATCTGGCTCGACAAGTTCATGTTCTGGTACGCACCGGGCACGGGGCAGCAGGTAATCGGGCCGCTGCACGCGTCGGTCATCTACGACATTCCGGTGTTCCTGGCCTACCTCGGCATCATTCCCGGCATGGCCGTGTTCCTGGTGCGCATCGAGACCGACTTTGTCGAGTACTACGACGCCTTCTATGACGCCGTGCGGGGCGGGGCATCGCTTGAGCACATCGAAGACATGCGCAACACGATGGTGCAGACCATTCGCGCCGGCCTGTACGAGATCGTGAAGATTCAGGCGATGGCCGCGCTGGTGCTGTTTGCCGTGGGGGCGTCGGTGCTGCGCGCGCTGCAGATTTCCGAGCTGTATCTGCCGCTGCTGTATGTCGACACCATTGCCGCGAGCTTGCAGGTGGTGTTTCTGGGCGTGGTGAACATCTTCTTCTACCTCGACCGGCGCCGCGTTGTGCTGGCGCTGACGGCGGCGTTTGTGGTGCTCAACGGCGTGTTGACGTGGATTACGTTGCAGCTCGGGCCGGCCTGGTATGGATACGGATTTGCCGTCTCGCTGCTGTTGGTTGTGATGGCGAGCCTGGTGATCCTCGACCGGAAGCTGGATCGGCTGGAGTACGAGACGTTCATGTTGCAGTGAGGCTGGCCGACAGCCTCCGTTGCTGTCCTGAACCCCGCCCGCGACACTTCAACCCCCGTTTACGACCCTTCAAGCCTCGCGCACCGCGCTCCAAGCGCCAGCCGCGAGGCTTTTTGCTCTGCGCGTGCTGCTTTTTGCAGCAACACCATGACGCTTTTTGCTCCGTCATCGGAGCCTGGAGGCTGGCGCGCCGGGCTTTGTGGTCCACGCGTGGGGGTTCAAACTCGGCGATCGGCACGTTTTGCTCGAAAATTTCGAGTTCCGAACTCGGCGGTCGGAGCTTTGCTCTCCATGGATGGCGTTCCGAACTCGGCGGATGGGGTTCTGAACTCGACAGCCCGAGCTTTTTGCTCGGCAGACGTGCATGCCCAGCTGGCGGATGCTCCACAACGATGGCGTTTAAATCAGCACGTTCGCTAGAAAACGCTGCTATGGAAGGTGAATCGGCAGATTCGATTGAATTGGCTTGGCCCCGTGTTGATGGCATTTGCGCAAAATCTCGTGCGTGGTGCCGTGGGCTAGATTGGAGGCCTTGATCGAATCCTCTGCGCCAGCCGCGTGTCTGTCATGACAGCGAGATGAGCGCACGCGCACTGTGCCGGGCCCAGATACGGGCATGCTGCAAGGCGGATGAAAGGCCTCCCGAGAGAAACTCCCCTTTGGGCACGGTTCAATGAACGCCAGGACAAACCTACATCCAACTCGCATTGAGCTGGCCTACCGATTCGCATCTTTCAAGGTGTCGATGTTCGACCCCGCTCGCATTGCTTCCTGCCTGCTCACGGCCAAGAACCGGTTCAATCGTTCTGTTGCGCCGTCATGGTCATCTCGATGAAACGTCCGTCGTTTTCCGCTCAGCTCGCTGTCCTGTGGGGGCTTGTCGCCGTCATCTGTGCCACGCTTCTGGTGGTCGTCTGGGTGATGGTTCGCTCTGCGGCAGACCGGCACGTGGCAAGCACAAAGCTGCAGGCCACGGCAACCTGTGAAGCCGTAGCGTCGCGCTACCGTCAATCGATACTGCCGGCGGATGCGGTTGCCAGTGCCGACCTGATGCGCGGCATTCTCGAGGTCGTTCTTGCCTCGGCGCCAGGCGTGGAGGGCGGGTTCTGGTCATCACGCTCGGCGCTCAGCCAGAACGGCTTTCTCGCTTACTCCTTCCCGACCTACCAGGGCAGCGGTATCAAGCGGGACATTCCGGAGGCGGAAATTCCGCTGATCCTCCGCACGTTGCAAATTGGCCTTCAAGGGCAGCAGGCCGCCACAGACGCTGTGGTGACCGGGCACGATGCCGTGGTTGTGGCCGCGTGCCCGATCCCGGGTCACCAAGACGTGTTCGTCTGGACCATGATGCGAGCCCAGCCCGCGCTGGGGCAAACCGGCAGAGAGCTGGTGACCGGCCTTGCCATCGTGCTTGCCGGGATTCTCGTGACTGCGGTGGCCTTTGGGGTTGTGCTGCGCCGCTGGAAGCGTCAACTCGGGCAACTCGAAATGGCCTTGCCGCCCCGTGGAGACGGCACACGCCTGCCGCTGGTGGGTGAACCGGATCTCGATCGCATCGTCGATGCGTTCAATGGTTATGTGGCGCGCGCGGAAGCGCTGCAGCAAGAAACGGCCAGACTCGGGCAGCGGCTGGCGCAGGCTGAGCGGTTCAGCGTGCTGGGCAAGCTGGCCGCGCAGGTCGCACACGAGATACGTAACCCGACCGGGGCCATGCGGCTCAAGGCGGAGAACGCACTGGCCGGGGACAGCACTCGACAGCAGGAAGCGCTTCGCGTCATCCTCGAGCAGATTGGCCGCATCGAAACACAATTGACCAGCCTGCTGGCGCTGACACAGCCGGTGCGCCTGCATGTGCAAGAAGCCGATGTGGCGCAGTGGCTGGACGGCGTTGTCGGCGCGCATCAGGAGCTTGCGCAGCAAAGGCGCGTGACCCTGGTTTCAACGTGCGACATTCCAGACGTCGGCGGCGCACTGCCCGGTCCGGCACGCTTCGATCAGGAACAATTGCGGCGGGCGCTCGACAACCTGCTGATCAATGCGATCCGCCATGCGGGCCATGCAGGCCCCGGCGGCACGGTGACGGCCCACGCCACCCGCATCGAGACCGGCGCACGGCCGAGCCTCAGGATCACCGTATCGGACAATGGCCCCGGTGTGTCGCCTGAGCATCGCGAGCACATCTTCGAGCCTTTCGTGACGGGTCGCCCGGATGGCTCGGGGCTTGGGCTGGCCGTGGTCAGCGAGGTCGCCGCTGCACACGGCGGCCGGGCGTGGCTGGACGAGACCTCCGAGACCACCTCATTCGTAATGGAAGTGCCATGGCAACCATCCTCGTAGTCGATGACGACGACGCATTCCGGGAGGGCCTGACCGAAACGCTGACCGATCTCGGGCATCGTGTTGTGGAAGCCGGGTCCGGAAAGGCCGCCCTGCAGATGCTTGGCGACAGGCTGAGCGCCGATTGCGTGTTTCTTGATTTCCGCTTGCCCGATCTGAATGGCCTCGATGTGCTTGAGGCGCTGCGCGAAAGACCGGCGCTGAAGACCCTTCCGGTCGTCATGCTTACTGCATACGCCAGTTGCGACAACACCATCGGCGCGATGCGCCTGGGCGCCTTCGAGCATCTGACGAAACCGGTCGGGCGCCGCGACATCGCAGTGCTGCTGGAGCGGATCTTCTCGGCCAATCAGCCGTGCGCCATGACTCCGGACAGCGGTGCGCCGTTCGTGGACGCGCCCGAAGCCGACCGACCTCAACTGCTCGGTATCAGCGCCGCGATGCGGACCGTGCAAAAGATGGTCGGCCGGGCTGCCATGACCGACGCGACGGTGCTCATTACCGGCGAGACAGGAACAGGCAAGGAAGTGGCGGCACGCGTGCTCCACGCTTGTTCCAATCGGCGGGGCGGTCCGTTCGTTGCCGTCAATTGCGCCGCCATTCCGCATGACCTGCTCGAAAGTGAACTGTTCGGGCATCGCAAGGGCGCATTTACCAATGCCACCTCGGACCGCATCGGCAGGCTGGTGGCCGCCAATGGCGGTACGCTGCTGCTCGATGAAATCGGCGACATGCCGACCGCCATGCAGGCGAAGCTGCTGCGCACGCTGCAGGAGCGTCAGGTGACGCCGCTGGGCACCAACCGGGCCGTACCCATCGACTTGCGAGTGGTGGCCGCCACGCATCGCGATCTCGATGCGATGGTGGCAGCGGGCCAGTTCCGCCAGGATCTGCTCTACCGGCTCAATGTTGTCGCGCTCCATCTGCCGCCCCTGCGCGAGCGCGTGGCTGATATCGTGCCCCTGGCCGAGTATTTCCTTGCTTCGGCAGTGCGCGCGACGGAGCGCCCCATGCATCTTTCCGCCGAGGCGCAGCGCCTGCTTGTCGAGCACGCGTGGCACGGCAACGTGCGCGAGCTGAAGAACGCGATGGAGCGCGTCTGTTCGCTGGCGCCTGGGCCTGCCATCACGGCAGACGATCTGCTGTTCCTGCGCAAGCCACCTGCAGTGCCCGGGCGCGCACTGCCTGCCGAGCTTGTCGAACTCCCGCTTGCGGAGGCAGTGGAACGCGTGGAGCGAGCGGTCATCACCCATGCGCTCGCGCTGGCGAACGGCAATCGGGCCGATGCCGCGCGCCGGCTGGGCATCAGCCGTCAATCCCTCTACACCAAGATGGCGGCGCTCGGGTTGAGCTAGCCCGTCAAGAAAACAGACACCTGGGTGTCAAGCAAACGGACAGGCCCCGGAGCGACTTGCCACCGGGGCCTTGTCCTATCAAGGCCTTTGGGATGGCACAGCGTTTGCAATGGATTCACTGCCCCGCGACGGGAGTGAACCATGCAACGAATCCAGTCCACCCCTCAAGCTCGACATGCTGCGCGTCCCCCGCGCGCGCTTCGCAACGCGCATGTCGTGCTGTGCCCGTCGGTCCTGCCCCCTCCCATAGCGCCTGTCCTGCAAGAACGGGCCCGCCCGATACCGCACCGTTCTGCAGGCCGTCGCTCCTGGTCGGGTCTGCGAGACGGCGCAACTTCACGGCCGCTTTTCCACCTCCCACTTGATTGAAGTACGACTGATGCATCCGATCGACCCGGCACGACCGACTGAAGCACAAGGCTCTGTCACGCAATTCCTGATGAACGAACACGGGGACCTGGACGGCTTCATTCTCGACGGTATCTGGCAGGTGTATTTCCCGCCGCACTTGTCGGCAAGTGTTGCGGCGCATGTCATGCAAGGCGACACGGTACGTGTGAAAGGCGTCGCGCCACTCAGGCTCGACGTGATGTCGGTGGTTGCGATTGAAGCCGAAGACGGCAAGACCATCGTCGACGACGGACGCGAACGCAATCGGGGCCGCCATAACGATAACGAGCGAGACGTTGAACGGGTACCGGTCGACATGATCGGTACGGTGGTGCTGCCGCTCTATGGCCCCGGGGGCGAACTGTGCGGCGCGCTGCTGGGCGGCGGTACTTCGCTGCGCATGGTCGTGCGCGCCGCTGAAGACGCGTCGAGCTATTTCACACCGGGCACCCGGGTGCATGCGTGGGGAGAACTCGTCGCGAGCGCGCTGGCCAGTACGCTCGATGTGGACAAGATCGCGTTGGCCAGCGACGGTATTGCCCCTCGAGCTACCCGGACAGACCGGGCGAGCGCCGCCTGATGACGATGCATTCTGTCGCCGCCAACACCAACCTGGATCTGCACGGCGGCCGTACCGCTTCCACACGCAGCCTGCGGGGCCTCGACGCACTGAGCTTCCTGATGGCCGATGTCCGGGACGGCGTCGGACCGTTTCTGGCGGTGTTCCTGAAGGGGACGCAACAGTGGTCTTCGTCAGACATCGGTCTTGTCGTGGGGGCAAGCGGGCTCGCCGGTGCCGTTGCCCAGATACCGGCCGGCATGCTGGTAGACGCCGTGCGCGCCAAGCGCGCCATGATGGCCATCTCGGCCGGTGGGATCGGACTCGGTTGCATGCTGATCGCATGGTCGCCCACCTGGTCCGTCATCCTGTACGCGCAGATTGCGCTGGCGTTGGTCTCGGCGGTCATCGGGCCGTGCCTCGCGTCATTGAGTCTTGGGATCGTCGGCCACCGCCGGTTGCCCGCACGCGTGAGCCGCAACGAGGTCTTCAACCACGCGGGCAACTTCAGCGGCGCGGTCCTGGCCGCCACCGTCTCGCACTACGCAGGCACGCTCTGGCTCTTCTACATCGTCTGCGCGTTCTCTCTGGCCAGTGCCTTTGCAGTAGCGCTCATACGTCCGGCCGACATCGACTATGAGGTTGCGCGCGGCAGCGAAGCGCTGCACACGCAAGGCGGGACCGGGCAACCGCAGCCCATTCTGGACGTGTTCAAACGGCGCGATCTGCTGGTGCTGCTCGCCACCGTCGTGCTGTTCCATTTGAGCAATGCGGCCATGCTGCCGCTTGCGGGCCAGATGATTGCCGTAGAAGCGCCACACAAGGGTGTTCTCTGGCTGGGCGCCTGCGTGATCGCGGCGCAGTTGGTGATGGTGGTGGTAGCTGCCGGTGTCGGTCGTGCCATCAAGGCCGGGGTCGGCCGGAAGAAGCTGTTTCTTGTGGCGCTGGCGGTCCTGCCGGTGCGCGGCGTTCTGTTTGCACTCACCAGTAGTCCTTACGTCGTCATTGCCATCCAGCTTCTGGATGGTGTGAGCGCCGGCATCTTCGGCGTTGTGATCACCGTCATGCTTTCCGACGTCATGCGGGGCACCGGCCGCTTCAACCTGGCGCAAGGCGCCGTCTCGTTGGGCCTGGGCATCGGTGCGGCACTCAGCAATCTCACCAGCGGCCTGTTGGTCGACCGTTTCGGCTTTGCGGCCGCGTTCCTCGCACTTTCGGCAGTGGCCGTTGCGGCAGTCCTCGTCTTTGCGGTCTTCATGCCGGAGAGCGACTCGCGCGGTAGGGCCACGCAAGCCGCGCAGTCCAGCGCGTGACTCAGCAATGAAACCAGGAGGGCATCGGCACCACGACGCAACGTTGTCGGGCAACGCAGTTTGAACGGTACAGGCCGCACGGTGGCTTGAATAAACGTCTTCAGAGAAAGACTTGTTTTTTTGCAATGGGGAGCAGCATGAAGGTCAAGACACAACTCTTTTACGCGTTCACGGCACTCGCTGTTCTGGTGGCCATCGTCGCCACCATGACGTGCTTTCAGTTGAACGCACTCAGTACGAGGTTCGGGAATTTCGAGCGCGGGCTTTACCTCAGGTCAAAGCTGGTGGCCGCGGTGCAGGTGGATGTCGAACGAAGGGCCGTTGCTGCACGCAACTTGGTGCTTGCGGATACGGATGCAGACCGGCGCGCCGCGTCAGACGCCATCGCCAAAGCCCATGCAGCGGTGCAAAGCCAACTGACACGCCTGGAAGAAGAAGCCAAGAATGGCCCCGACACAAATGACCAGACGCGCGCCTTGGTGGGCGCCATTCGCGCGGTTGAGAATAAGTACGGCCCTGTTGCGCTAGCCATCGCGAAGTTGGGCGAGACAGGGCATCGCGACGCCGCAATCGACAAGATCAACCGAGAATGCGTGCCGCTGCTTGCCGCACTGGATGACGCTGTTGCAGCGTATGAGACGGTCGTATCCCAGCGGTCGGGCGATGCCGTGGACGCAGCGCGGGCGTACGCAGCCACTGCGATGTGGATTGCCGTCGTGGTCGGGTTGTTTGCCTTTGCAGCCGCCGGCGTGCTGGGCGTTGCCATTGCACGAAGCGTGCTGGGTGCCCTGGGCGCGGAGCCTTCGAGGCTGGCGGCCATTGCCTCGAGCATTGCAGATGGCGATTTCCGTGCGCAGGAAGACTTCAAGGTTGCATCCAATGGAAGCGTGCTGTCGTCAATGAAGCAGATCTGCGACGGGCTGGGCACGCTCATCGGTCGGGTGAGCGATTCGGCACAGTCGGTTTCTGCCGGCTCCAGCCAGATCGCCAGTGGCAACGTGGACTTGTCGAGCCGCACGGAAGAACAGGCGTCGGCACTGGAGGAGGTGGCCTCCAGCGTGGAAGAGCTGACCACCACGGTGCAGCAGAACGCCGCCAACGCGCGGGAGGCGGCCACGCTGGCGGTCAACGCATCGGACGTTGCCCGGCAAGGCAGTAACGAGGTGGACAACATGGTCGAGACCATGGGCAAGATCAGCGCAGGGTCGGTGCGCATCAACGAGATCACCGCGCTCATCGAAGGGATTGCTTTCCAGACCAACATCCTCGCGCTCAACGCTGCGGTGGAGGCTGCCCGTGCCGGTGAACAGGGTCGCGGCTTTGCGGTGGTGGCCAGCGAGGTGCGCACGCTCGCGCAGCGCTCGTCTTCTGCGGCCAAGGAAATCAAAGAGCTGATCGAGTCGTCGCTCGAGCATGTGCGCGAAGGCGATGTTGCCGTGGGGCGCGCGGGACACACCATGCGATCTGTCACCACGGCTGTGGCCAACGTGACGCGCCTGATTGAGGACATTGCGTCTGCCAGTGCGGAGCAGAGCCAGGGCATTGCGCAGATCCATACGGCGGTTTCCGAAATGGACGAGATGACGCAACGCAATGCCGCGCTGGTTGAGGAGGCGGCCGCGGCGTCGCAGGCGCTGGAAGAGCAAGGCAATCTGCTGGCGGAATCTGTGAAGCACTTCCAGGTGGCATAGCACGCGCGCGCCCAAAGCGCGTTCGTGTTGCTCCGCGCTCCCGCTGCCAGGCCATTCGAAACGTGATGCGGCGGGAGACGCGGTGTGGGATGCGGCGTTCAGGCGCGGCCAGCGATATTGCAGCAACAACGGGATGGAAAGAGAAACGGGGGAAATGATGCCGGGCTGGCAGATTCAGCATTTCTACGGCTGTGCGATACACGTGCTCGTTGTGCCGGGCACCAGGCGGCGGCACGGCTATTCGTACACAGGCTTCGTCTGCACGCGAGAAGACGACGCGATGATGTATCCGCGCCTGGAGCGTTTCCATAACCCCTCGGCCGATTTCGATTCGACGGACGCTGCCATGGCAGCCGCGCTGGGGCAGGGAAAAGGCATTGCGGCACGCCTGCTTGCAGTGGCCAGAGACGAAAACGCGCCGTGTTTCACGGCCAGCATGCTGCTGGCCCCGCCCGTCCCGCGTAAAGAGCAGCCCTGACGGAGGGTGGCCTGCTGGCTTCCGCCCCCCACCGAGTTGGCTGAGCGAAAACTGCCCGGCAGACGCGGGTTCAGATTCTCCACTTCGATCCGATAGGGAAGAAGGGCCTCTTTGAGTGGAGGGTTTTTCGCATCCCTCAGCCCAATCAAGATTTCTTGGCCGATTCGCTTTCGCTATTGCACATCGCTTGGCTGCTGCTCCGGCGCTGAACTCCCGCTCCGGACTGCTTTACAGCCGACGAAGCATCGGCGGAGAGCATCAGCAGACTAGGGCCACGCGGGTGGCGAAGGGAACGGAACAGAATGCAGCTCATCAGGAACATGGGAATCGGCAAGCGTCTTGCCTTCGGATTTGCCGTTGTGCTGGCGTTTTCCGTCGTCATCACCGCCCTTGCAATCTGGCGTCTCGACAATGCCGCGACGGCGACGCGGGCCATGATGAATGAGCCGCTGCTCAAGGAGCGTCTGATTGGCGACTGGTATGCCAATCTGGTCGTCGGCATCCGCCGCACCATTGCGGTGGCCAAGAGCGCTGATCCCACGCTGGGGCCGTATTTTTCGCAAGAGGCAGCGGCTTCATCAAAGGCCTCGGGCGAGTACCAGAAGAAGGTGGAAGCGCTGCTGTCCACCGATGAAGAGAAGACGCTGTTCGCCAAGATCGGCGAGCTGCGCAAAGGCTATTTGAGCGCGCGGGATGCCATCAACGCGGCCAAGGCCGCAGGCAATCCAGACGAAGCGCAGCGGGTGCTCGACCAGGTCTTCGTGCCAGGTGCCAATGCGTATCAGGACATCATGCGTCAACTGCTGGAGGTGCAGCGCCGGTCCATCGACGATATCGCGAAGGACATCGACGCCAGCGCCGCAAAGAGCCGCACGTTGCTGATGGTGCTGGAAGGGCTGATCTTGGCGCTTGGCCTTGTCTTTGCCTATTTCCTGACAGTGAGCATCACCCGGCCATTGCATGTGGCGGTCGGGATCGCAAGCCGTGTGGCAGCAGGGGATCTGTCGAGGGTGGAAGCTGCCACCTCGAAGGATGAGACCGGCAAGCTGTTGCAAGCGCTGGCTGACATGACGCAGCAATTGGTGGGTACGGTTGGAAGTATCCGCGTTGCAACCGAGTCGGTAGCCGGCGCCGCAGGCCAGATTGCGGCAGGCAACATGGACCTGTCCACGCGCACCGAGCAACAGGCGGCTTCGATCGAGGAGACGGCAGCCAGCACGACGGAGCTGACCGAGGCAGTCAAGCGGAACGCCGATAACGCGCGTCAAGCCACATCGCTCGCAGCCAGTGCGAGGGAGATGACGGAAGCCGGACGCGCTGAAGTCACCGCGATGGTGCAAACGGTTAGCGAGGTCAGCACGGCCTCCAAGAAGATTGCCGAGATCACCGGCTTGATCGAGGGTATTGCGTTCCAGACCAACATCCTGGCACTCAACGCTGCCGTGGAAGCCGCACGAGCCGGCGAACAAGGCAGGGGGTTTGCCGTGGTGGCAGGCGAAGTGCGATCGCTGGCGCAACGCGCATCAGGGGCTGCGAAGGAAGTGAAGGAGCTGATCGAGGCATCCACCGGAAAAGTTGAACTCAGCTCCGAGCAGGCGTCGGGCGTGAATGCCGCGATGGCCCGCGTGAGTGTGGCCATTGAAGGCGTGTCGAGCATCATTGCTGAAATTGCCGTGGCGTCGGACGAGCAAAGCCAAAACCTCGAGCAGGTGAGCCAGGCAATCAGTCAGATTGACCAGGTGACGCAGCAGAATGCAGCGCTGGTGGAAGAGTCCGCCGCCGCAGCGCAAGCGATGCAGGAGCAGTCCGGGAACCTGCGCCGCGCAGTGAGCGTCTTCAGGCTCGGGGCGAGCTAGCGGCAAGCAAGCGGCGCTGCGTCACCCGCCGCTCACGCACGGAATTTCGCCCGGCGGACAAATCAATCCCCGCATCCGGCGTGCGTTGCCTAGCACGCACACGTCGGCCCACCGCCGGTTTGGCCTTTGACGTTCCTGCCCTAGATGGCGCCTTGAATTTCTGTGAGCGGGCGGAAAAAGGAAGGAGGCCTGTCTGAGCGAAGCGAGTTTGCCTCCTTCCCCGCACGGTTGCAGAAATTCAAGGGGAAGTCGCCATCTCGGGCGCGCCTTTCTTTGCTTACTTTCTTTGGCAAGACAAAGAAAGTGAGTCAGCCCCGGCAGGGGATGAAACAGGGGATGGACCACCCAGTCCAAAAAACCAATCAAAACCCATAGCCCCACAACATCCCCCCCAACAACTCCGCATTTGCCCAACCCCCGCCGGGCTCCTTAAGCTGCACCGACATTCCAAAATACGCAGCTTCTTCATGCAAATAGCAGTAGTCGGCGCCGGCATCATCGGCATCAGCACGGCCTATGCGCTGGCTCAGGAAGGCCATCAGGTCACCTTGGTCGAGCGCCATCCAGGCCCGGGCGAAGGCACCAGTTACGCCAACGGCGGCCAGTTGAGCTACAGCTATGTGGCGCCGCTGGCGGGCCCCGGTGTGCTTTCGCACGTGCCGGGCTGGCTGCTGCGCCGCGATTCGCCGCTGCGCCTGAAGCCGTCGCTGGACCCGGCATTGCTGCGCTGGGGGCTGCGCTTCATCGCGGCCTGCAATCGTGACCGGGCTGACCGCACCACGCGCGAGCTGCTTGCGCTGTCGTTCTACAGCCGCGCACGCATGGAAGCGTTGCGGGAGGCGCTGCCGGACTTGGCGTTCAGCTTTGCGCGTCGCGGCAAGCTGGTGGTGCACCGCGATGCTGCGGCATTTGAATCGGCCCGCGCGCAGGTCGGCTATCAGGCCACGCTCGGGTGTGAGCAGCATGCGTTGTCCGCCGATGAGGCGGTCGCCCACGAGCCCGCGCTTGCCGGCGTGCGCGACCAGATTGTCGGCGCCATCTACACGCCCGACGAAGACGTGGCCGATTGCCACCAACTTTGCGTCGGCTTGTTCAACCGTCTGCGCGCGATGCCGAACGTGACGCTGCGCTCCAATACCGGCGTTGAAGCGTTGTGGACCGAAGGGCGCCGTGTGCGCGGCCTCAAACTAGCCGATGGCGAGCAAGTTGCCGCCGATGCGGTGGTGATGGCCGCGGGCGTGACCAGCGCCAGGCTGCTCAGCCCATTGCGCATCGACCCGGGCCTGTATCCGCTGAAGGGTTACAGCATCAGCCTGCCGCTGGGCGAGGGCGATATTGCCCCGGTGATCAGCGTGACGGATGCTGCGCGCAAGATCGTCTATGCGCGCATCGGGCAGACGCTGCGTGTGGCGGGCATGGCTGACCTGGTGGGCTGGTCGACGGAGCTGGACACGCGCCGTGCGCAGACGCTGTATGACGAAACGCGCGCGCTGTTTCCGGGCGCCATGCGGGCGAATGATGCGGGTGCCGATGCCGCACCCTGGGCTGGCATGCGCCCTGCGACGCCCACGGGCGTGCCCGTGGTGGGCGCATCGCCGGTGGAAGGGTTGTGGTTGAACGTGGGCCACGGCGCACTGGGCTTTACGCTAGCGCTGGGCAGTGCAGGCTTGCTGACCGATCTGATTGCCGGCCGCAAGCCCGCGATTTTCCCAGTGCCGTATGCGCTGGCCGTGTGACACAAGAACAAGATTCAAAAGACCGAGCGCGCTGGCTTGATGATGCGTATCTGGCCCGTGCCAACTGGTAACCCAAGCAGTCTGGAGCGAACACACCCATAGGAGGGGAAGCATGAAGACCTTGCATTCGACCAAACGTATTCTGTGTGGCCTGACGCTGGCTGCGGCCGGTGCGCTGGCAGTGCTGTCGACCGGTGCGCAGGCGCAGTCGACCGACACACTGGCCAAGATCAAGCAATCGGGCGTGATCTCGGTGGGCTATCGCGAGTCATCGATTCCGTTCTCGTACCAGGCTGACGCCAATACGATCACGGGCTACTCGCAAGAGATCTCCAACATGATCGTCGCGGGTGTGGAAAAGACGGTGGGCAAGAAGCTGCAGGTCAAGCTCACGCCGATCACGTCGCAGAACCGCATCTCGCTGTTGCAGAACGGCACGATCGACTTCGAGTGCGGCTCGACCACCAACAACCTCGAGCGCCAGAAGCAGGTGGCGTTCTCGAACAACATCTTCATCTACGGCATGCTGATGCTGGTGAAGAAAGACTCGGGCATCAAGGACTTTCCCGATCTGAAGGGCAAGACCGTGGTGACCACCGCGGGCACGACCGAAGACCGCATCCTGCAAAAGATGAACGGCGAAGCCAAGGACGCTGACAAGATGAACCTGATCCTCGCGAAGGATCACGGCCAGGCGTTCCTGACGCTGGAATCGGGCCGCGCTGTGGCCTTTGTGATGGACGAGCCGCTGCTGTATGGCGAGCGCACCAAAGCCAAGAACCAGGCTGACTGGGTTGTCACGGGCAAGCCGCTGCAGACTGAAACCTACGCTTGCATGATGCGCAAGGACGATCCGGCGTTCAAGAAAGTGGCTGACGACGTGATTGCCGACCTGATGAAGTCGGGCAAGGCGAACGATCTGTACAAGAAGTGGTTCCTGTCGCCGATTCCGCCGAAGGGCCTGAACCTGAACTACCAGATGACGACGGGCATGAAGGACTTGTACGCGCATCCGAACGACAAGGCCATTCAATAAGCCGCGTCGCCGCGCATCCAAATAAAAAACGGGGAACAGTGTTCCCCGTTTTTTATTTGGTCGCTGTCCGACGGTTCAGGCTGGCTCACTCCACGGCGACCGAATGTCGGCCAGGAAGCGCTGCGCCCGCGGGTGCTGCGGGCGCTGGAAGAAGTCTTCCGGCGTGGCGCGCTCCAGCACCTGTCCCTGGTCCATGAACAGAACGCGGTCTGCCACCTCGCGTGCGAAACCCATCTCGTGCGTGACGCAGACCATGGTCATGCCGTCGCGGGCCAGGTCCTTCATCACCAGCAACACCTCGTTCACCATCTCCGGGTCCAGCGCGGAGGTCGGCTCGTCGAACAGCATGACGGGCGGCTTCATGGCCAGGGCACGCGCAATGGCCACGCGCTGCTGCTGGCCGCCCGACAGCTCGCCGGGGTAGGCGCCGGCCTTGTGCGGCAGGCCCACGCGTTCGAGCAGACTCATCGCAAAGTCCTTCGCTTCCTGCGGCGCCATGCGCTTGAGTTGCACGGGCGCGAGCGTGCAGTTCTGCATGACGGTCAGGTGCGGGAAGAGGTTGAATTGCTGGAACACGAAGCCGATGCCGCTGCGCAGTACGTTGACGTCCACGCCGGGCGCATGCACCTCGTGTCCGTTCACGACGATGCGGCCTTTCTGAATGGCTTCGAGCCGGTTCAGCGTGCGGATGAGCGTCGACTTGCCCGAGCCCGACGGGCCGCACACGACCACCACTTCGCCCTTGGCAACGGTTTCGTTGATGTCGACCAGCGCGTGGTAATCGCCGTACCACTTGTCGACGTGTTCGATCGTGATCATGTTCATGGTTTGGTCGGGGCGCTAGCTGCAAGGCGGCGCTCAAGGTAGAACGCCACGCGCGTGAGGCTGAAGCACATGATGAAGTAGCTGATACCGAGCAGGCCGTACACCTCGGCGGACTTGACCATCACGGCGGTGCTGATCTGCCCCGCCACGAACGACACCTCGGGCAGGCTGATGATGTAGCCGAGCGAGGTTTCCTTGATGGTCGACACGAGCTGATTGACGAGCGACGGCAGCATGTTGCGCAGCGCCTGCGGCAGGATCACCCGCCGCATTGCCTGCATGTACGACAGACCGAGCGAGCGGGCGCTCTCCATCTGCCCGCGCGGCAACGCCTGGATGCCCGCGCGCACGATCTCCGCCAGATATGCGCCGTCGAAAATCACCAGCGCGGTCAGCATGGTGCTGAACTGATCCGTGCGCTGGCCGGTGACGGAAGGCAGCAGGAAATACGCCCAGAAGATCACCATCAGCAGCGGCGTACCGCGCACCACGTAGACGAGCGCGGTGGCCGGCCAGCGCAGCGCGGCAATCGGGCTCACGCGGCACAGACCCAGGATGATGCCCATCGGCAGCGCCAGCACGAGGCCGGCGGATGCCAGCAGGAACGTCAGCGCCAGCCCGCCCAGCGGCCCGTTCGGGTACTGGCCGATCAGGTAATAGATACCGTAGGTTTGAATGAGATCGAGCATGGCTACAGCGTCCGGACGGGGTAGCGATGCTGATACCAGGCGGAGAACACCGTGATCGCAATCGAGATGGTCAGATAGGCGGCGGTGGCAAACGCAAACGCCTCAAAGCCGCGGAAGGTGGCGGACTCCACCTGCTGCGCCTGGTACATCAGCTCGGCCACGCCGATGACCATGGCGATGCTCGAGTTCTTCCACAGGTTCAACGTTTGGCTGACCAGCGGCGGTACCGTCACGCGCAGCGATTGCGGCAGCACCACCAGGCGCATGGCCTGCAGGAACGAAAGCCCAAGCGCGCGGCTGGCCTCAAGCTGTTCCTTCGGGATCGAACGGATGCCGCTGCGGATGTCTTCCGCCATATACGCGGCCGTGTAGAGCACGAGCGCAATGACGGCGCTGGCGGCCTCGTAGTTCATGCTGTAGAGCCAGTCCCGGATGAACTCCGGCAGGATCTGCGGCGCGCCGAAATACCAGAACAGCATGTGGGCGAGCAGCGGCACGTTGCGGATGGCTTCGACATAGGTCTGGCCAATGCCGCGCAGCGGTGCGGCCGGCGCCAGGCGCAGCAGCGCCACGACGATGGCAAGCGGCAGCGCCAGCACGAAGGCCAGTACAGAAAGCTTGATCGACAGGAAGAAACCGCTGACGAGCCACTGGTGATACTGCCCCGAGAGCAGCATCGACAAATCAAAATGGGGCATGGAGATTCACCGCCCAGAACGGCGTCCGGGCGGCCCGACCTTTAACGATTAATCGATCTTGTCGGTAGAAATCTTGAAGGTGCGCTGCGGGAAGGCCATCTTGGTGTTCGGGCCGAACCACTTGTCGAACAGCTTCTGCGCCTCGCCGCTCTTTTCCATGCCGAGCAGCACGTCGTCGACCTGCTTCTTGAAGGCCGGCTCGCCCTTGCGGATGCCCAGTGCGAGGTGTTCGGTCGACAGGTTTTGCGGCAGGAGCGCGTAATCCTTGGCTGCTGGGCCCATCTTGGCCATGTTGCCGATCAGCGTGGTTTCGTCGTTCACATAGGCGACGCCCTTGCCTTGCTGCAGGGCCAGCAGCGCCTGCGGGCTGTTGTCGAACGAGACCACATCGGCGTTCTTGATGGTCTTGGCAATGTTGGCTTCCATGGTCGAACCCTTGACCGTCAGGAGCTTCTTGCCATCAAGCTGGGCGAGCGACGTGATACCGCTGCTCTTCTTCACCATGGCCTTCTGGCCGGTGATGAAGGTCGACACCGAGAAGTCGATCTGTGCCTCGCGCTCCTTGTTGTGCGTGAGCGAGGCGGCCAGCAGGTCCACGCGGCCTTGTTGCAGTTCGGGCAGGCGTGCGGCCACAGCCAGTTGCTTGAGCACGGGCTTGACGCCCAGGCTCTTGGCGATGGCGTCGCACATGTCGACGTCATAGCCGACGATCTCGCGGCTCATCGGGTCTTTCAGGAAGCTGAACGGCTCGTCGGTGCCGAGCACGCCGCAGACAAGTTCGCCTTTCTTCTTGATGTCGGAAACTTGATCGGCGTGCGCAGTGGCGGCGACCAGGGTGGCCACGGCCAGGATGGCGGCACCCGCAAATTGCGTCAGACGTCGGTTTGTTTTCATCGGATTTCCTCCTTGACGACTTGGGTGGTGAACAGTGTGCGAATCGAGATCGGATCGGGGATCGCCCGCGAGCATACCGGTGTATGCGCGATCTGCATGCGCGGACTTCGGATAACCATATGACGGCGAGCGGAACGCCCAACTATAGTCCATGCCGACGCGGCGCAGATGGCGGATGGCAAGCGGGGCGGGGTGCAGTGCACTGGCGGGATGTTGGGGTTGCCGGGTTGCGCGCGTGCAGCCCGGTAAGGCTGTCGCAGCAAGGCAGGGGCCCGGCAGACGTTGGACGAAATGAGACTTTGTCTGCCATTAATGACATGGCAGCCGACTGCACTCCATCAGGGGATTCCCGGGGCAGGGCGTGGGCTTACAGCGCGCCGCAGATCGATTCGTTAATGGGCACGTCGCCCACGGTCTCGTGATCGTTGCCGCGATAGCGGTAGACCAGGCTGAGGCCCAGGCGCGTGAGGATGCGCACGTCGCCGTTATTGCAGATGTTCTTCTGCAGGATCGGCACGAAATTCAGCCGAAAGCCCTGCGAGGCGGCCGAGTGCGCTGCGTAGTTGGTCAGCGTGATGACGAAGACGAGGTTCTTCTTCTGCGCCAGCGAGCATTGCGCCAGGGAGGTTTCGCGGTCGAGCGGGACGGGGGTGAAGCGGTTGATTTCAGCGCAGGCCTGCGCGAGGGCACGGTCTGCATTGCGGGCAGGGCCCGTGAGGGCAGGCACACCGGCTGCGGCCGTGCTGCGACCCGTGGCGGCGCCCACCAGCATGCGGGCCAGTGGCGTCAATTCCTGCATGGCCGTCGCCAGCGACGTCGATTGGGCCCACACAGGGCTGGACAGCAACGGCAGGGCAAGCGCCAGGATGCACGAAGCACGCGCCCGGCGTTGGCGGCCTTTCACATCCAGACCGGTGTGAATGGCGGTGTGTTGAGTCACAGACATCCTCTTTGCCCACGGAGCCACAATTTTATTGAAAAAACTGTCGGGATGCGAGGCGCGCAGCGCACTGGGCGCTGCTGCCTTTAACTCAGGTCAGGTCCGTACCCGCACCATGGCAGAAATGCGCTCGGCCGCCTGCTGCAGCGGGCCGAGAAACTGCTTCGTCATCTGTTTGCCGGAAGTCCGGTTGGCCTGGCCGCTGATGTTCATGGCGGCGATGATATCCCCCGCGCGATTGCGGATCGGCGCCGACAGCGAAATCAGCCCTTCCTCAAGCTCCTGGTCGACCAGCGCCCAACCCTGTTGGCGCACGCCGGCAATGATCTCCTTCAATGCGTCGACATCTGTGATGGTGCGCTGCGTGCGCGCCCGCCGGTCCGACTCGCGCAGTGCAATGTCAAGCTGGTTCTCGGGCAGGCCCGACAGCAGCACGCGGCCCATCGATGTACAGAACGCCGGCAGGCGGCTGCCGACAGACAGGTTCAGCGCGATGATTTTCTGCGTGGGCACGCGCAGAACGTAGACGATTTCAGTCCCATCCAATACCGAGGCAGAGCAACTTTCGTGCACCGTCTGCACGAGTTCTTCCATCACCGGCTCGGCCAGGTTCCAGAACGGCATCGAGGTGAGATAGGCGAACCCGAGATCGAGGATCTTGGGCGTGAGGCGGAAGAGGCGGCCCTCAAAGCTGACATAACCCAGGCTGACCAGCGTGAGAAGGATGCGGCGGGCGCCGGCGCGGGTCAGCCCCGTGGCCTCGGCGACTTCGGAGAGCGTTTGCTCGGGACGCTCGGCGTTGAACGCGCGGATGACCGACAGGCCCCGTGCAAAGGACTGGACGTAGGAATCGCTGGGTTTTTCGGTGGGCAGTTCGGCAGCAGACATGCAAAGAAAGATGAAAGCGGTGCAGTGGGCTCAAGCCTACTGGCATTACCCCGATTTCGCTACTCGAACGCTTGATCGGTATGCGTACGCCTTGACACGCTCAGGAAGGCAGGCGTAGATTAGTTCTTGGATCGAACTTGAGTTCGTTTAGCGAACAAACATAGAAAGATAAGCGTGGGCCGGACAGCAAAGGCCTGTGTCGATCCGATCGTCAAACAGGAGACTCGCACGCCGCCCGGTTGCGGCTCGGCCATGTCCGGCCCCCGCGATGCTCCGAACCGCGCCAGCCATCGAGAATGTGTGGCGCCCTTGCCGGAGAATGCACGTGATCAACAAGCTTTGTTCGTCTGTGGAGGCCGCCCTGGCCGATATCCCGGACGGTGCCACCATCATGATTGGCGGGTTCGGTACTGCCGGCATGCCATCGGAACTCATCGACGGGCTCATCGCGCATGGCGCGCGTGAACTGACCATCATCAACAACAACGCCGGCAATGGCGAGACGGGCCTGGCCGCGCTGCTCAAGGCCCGCCGCGTGCGCAAGATCATCTGCTCGTTCCCGCGCCAGGCCGATTCGTATGTGTTCGATGCGCTGTATCGCGCCGGCGAGATCGAGCTGGAACTGGTGCCGCAAGGCAACCTGGCCGAGCGCATCCGCGCCGCAGGTGCCGGTATTGGCGGCTTCTTCTGCCCGACCGCCTATGGCACGCAATTGGCCGAAGGCAAAGAAACGCGCATCATCGACGGCACGCCGTACGTGTTCGAGTTGCCGCTGACCGCCGACTACGCCCTCATCAAAGCCCTGCGTGCAGACCGCTGGGGCAACCTCGTTTATCGCAAGACGGCGCGCAACTTCGGGCCGGTGATGGCAATGGCGGCCAAGTGCACCATCGCACAGGTCAGCGAGACGGTGGAGCTTGGCGAGCTGGACCCGGAACACATCGTCACGCCCGGCATTTTTGTGAAGCGCGTCGTGAAGCTCGTCTCCGCGCAACCCGCTAAGGAGGCCGCATGAGCGCCGAAACCACCGCCAAGATTCAACGCTGGACGCGCGATCAGATCGCTACGCGTGTGGCGCGTGATATTCCCGATGGCTCGGTCGTCAACCTGGGCATCGGCTTGCCGACGCTGGTGGCGAACCAGTTGCCGGCCGATCGCGAAATCATTCTGCACACCGAGAACGGCCTGCTGGGCATGGGCCCAGCGCCCGCGCCCGGGCAAGAAGACGAAGACCTCATCAACGCCGGCAAGCAGCCGGTCACCGTCAAGCCTGGGGCATCGTTCTTCCATCACGCCGATTCGTTTGCCATGATGCGGGGCGGCCATCTCGACTATTGCGTGCTTGGCGCCTTCCAGGTGTCAGCCACGGGCGACCTGGCCAACTGGCACACCGGTGCACCCGATGCAATTCCAGCCGTGGGCGGTGCGATGGATCTGGCCATCGGTGCCAAGCGTGTTTTCGTCATGATGGAGCACCAGACCAAGCAGGGCGAAAGCAAGATCGTGCCGTCGTGCACGTATCCGCTGACGGGCATCGGCTGTGTCGATACCATCTACACCGACCTTGCCGTGATCGACATCACGCCAGAGGGGCTGGTGGTGCGCGAGATGGCCGACGGCCTCGATTTCGATACGCTGCAGACGATGACGGCGGCGCCGTTGCGTCGTGCCTAGAACTATTGGAGACAGAACAATCATGACCGAAGCCTTTATCTGCGACGCCATCCGGACCCCCATCGGCCGATACGGCGGCAGCCTGTCTGCCGTGCGCGCGGATGACCTTGGCGCGGTGCCGCTCAAGGCGCTGATGGCGCGCAACCCGCAGGTCGACTGGTCGGCCATCGACGACGTGATCTTCGGCTGCGCCAACCAAGCAGGGGAAGACAACCGCAACGTGGCGCGCATGTCGCTGCTGCTGGCCGGGCTGCCCGACAGCGTGCCGGGCTCCACCATCAACCGCCTGTGCGGCTCGGGCATGGACGCGACCGGTACCGCCGCGCGCGCCATCCGCTCGGGGGAGACCGCGCTGATGATCGCGGGCGGCGTGGAGAGCATGAGCCGAGCGCCGTTCGTGATGGGCAAGGCGGCCAGCGCCTTCTCGCGCGATGCCGCCATCTACGACACCACCATCGGCTGGCGTTTCATCAACCCGTTGATGAAGGCGCAATATGGTGTCGACTCGATGCCCGAGACCGCCGAGAACGTCGCCACGGATTACAAGGTCAACCGCGAAGACCAGGACCGCTTCGCGCTGCGCAGCCAAGCCAGCGCCGCGCGTGCGCAAGAAGACGGCACGCTCGCTCAGGAAATTACTCCGGTAACGATCCCGCAGAAGAAAGGCGATGCCATTGTGGTGGACCGGGATGAGCATCCCCGCGCCACGAGCATGGAAGCGCTCACCAAGCTCAAGGGCGTGGTGCGTCCGGACGGCACCGTGACGGCCGGCAATGCGTCGGGCGTGAACGATGGCGCCTGCGCGCTGCTCCTCGCCAATGAAGACTCCGCCAAGCGCTTTGGCCTGACCCCGCGTGCGCGCATCGTCGGCATGGCCACCGCTGGCGTGCCGCCGCGCGTGATGGGCATTGGCCCTGCACCGGCGTCGCAGAAGCTGCTCAAGCAACTGGGCCTGACGATTGATCAGATGGATGTGATCGAGCTGAACGAGGCGTTTGCTGCGCAGGGTTTGGCAGTGACGCGTCAACTGGGCCTGCGTGATGACGATCCGCGCGTCAATCCGAATGGCGGCGCCATCGCACTGGGCCACCCGCTCGGCATGAGCGGCGCGCGCTTGGTGACGACGGCGATGTATCAGTTGCAACGCACGGGCGGACGCTATGCACTGTGCACGATGTGCATCGGCGTGGGGCAGGGCATTGCGCTGGTGATCGAACGCGTTTGATACGGCCATGACCAGCGGACTGCTCGATCGTGCATTCTCCACACCGGCCATGTTGGCGGTGTGGTCCGATGCGGCCACCGTGCGCGCGATGCTCGATGTGGAGGCCGCGCTCGCCCAGGCCGAGGGCGCGGTTGGCGTGATTCCGGCGCAAGCCGTGGCGCCGATTCGCGCGGTGTGCGCCAACGTTACGTTGGACTTGGATGCGCTGGGCGCCGCCGCTGCCAGCGCTGGCAACCTGGCGATCCCGCTCGTCAAGCAACTGACCGCCGCCGTCGCGCAGCACGATGAAAACGCCGCGCGCTACGTGCATTGGGGCGCGACCAGCCAGGACATCATCGATACCGGTCTGATGCTGCAGTGGCGGCAATCGGCGGAGTTGATCGAAGCGGATTTGCAGAAGCTGGCGGATGCGCTTGCCGCGCTGGTGCAACGTCATCGCAATACGCCGATGGTGGCGCGAACATGGTTGCAGCAGGCGCTACCGACAACGTTCGGGCGCAAGGTTGCGGGCTGGCTGGAAGCGGTGCATCGCGCGCAGGATCGTTTTGCCGCGTTGCGCGCGCATGTGCCCGCGCTGCAGTTTGGCGGAGCGGCAGGCACGCTTGCCAGCCTGGGCGAACATGCACGTGCCGTCGCTCAGACGCTGGCGCACGAGCTTGACTTGCCGCTGCCGGCGCTCTCCTGGCACGGCGAGCAAGATCGAATCGCCGATATTGGCACCACGCTCGCACTGCTGACCGGCGCGCTGGGCCACTTCGCGCGCGATCTCTCGCTGATGATGCAGACCGAGGTCGGCGAGGTTGCCGAGCCGTCCGGTGCAGGCAAGGGCGGCTCTTCCACCATGCCGCATAAACGCAACCCGGTCGGTTGCGCGACGGTGCTGGCGGCGGCCACACGCATGCCGGGGTTGGCGAGCACGCTGCTGTCTGCGCTGCCGCAGGAGCACGAACGCGCGCTCGGCGGCTGGCAGGCGCAATGGGCGACGTTGCGCGAGATGGCCTGCCTTGCGGCCGGCGCGCTCGATCGCATGCGCGAGATTGTTGAAGGTTTGCATGTTGACGCCGCTCGCATGCGCGCGAATCTGGACCTCACGCACGGCCTGATCCTTGGTGAAGCCGTGATGCTGGCGCTCGGCGCAGATCTCGGTCGTCTGCAGGCACACCATGTGGTCGAAGCGGCCAGCCGCAAAGCCGTACAAGAGAGCAGAACGCTGCATGACGTGCTGGCCCAAGACGCCGACGTCCTGCGCATCTGGGGCACCGCCACGCCGCAACGGCTGAGCGCGCTGCTCGATCCCAATCATTATCTTGGCGATGCGGGCGCCGCAGTCGACCGCGTGCTTGCGGAACACGCTCGCCGCCATCCCTGAACCCGCATTCCACGGAGATACCATGCCCTGGCTTGAACACGACAACGTCCGCCTGTATCACGAATTCGATGATGGGCCCGCCACGGGTAAGCCGGTGCTGGTGCTGTCGAACTCCCTGGGCACCAACCTGGGCATGTGGGAGCCGCAGCTCGAAGCGCTGCGTCAGCACTTCCGTCTCTTGCGCTATGACCAGCGCGGCCACGGCCAGTCGAGCGTGCCCGACGCGCCGTTCGGCGTCGCACAGCTTGGCGGGGATGTGCTTGCGTTGCTCGACCACTACAACATTGATCTTGCGCTGTTCTGCGGCCTGTCGATGGGCGGCTTGACTGGCCTGTGGCTGGCCGCGTATCACGGCGAGCGCTTCCCGCGCATGGTGGTGACGAACACTGCCGCGCTGATCGGCACGCAGCAAAGCTGGAATACCCGCATCGCGCAGGTCGAACAAGGCGGGATGGCCAGCATTACGGAAACCGTGCTGGAGCGCTGGTTCACGCAGGGCTACCGCGATGCCAACGCAAGCCGCGTCGACATCGTCAAGGCGATGCTGCTGTCGACGCCGGACGCGGGCTACAACGGCAACTGCGGTGCGATTCGCGATGCGGATTTGCGCGCGCAATTGCCGAACATCCGTGTGCCCATGCTGGTGATTGGCGGCACGCACGATATCTCTACGCCCGCCGCGCAGACCAAACTCATTGCGGACGGCGTGCCTGGCGCGCAATACATCGAACTTTCCGCCGGCCACCTCGCCAACTGGGAGCAGGCTGACGGCTACACAGAAGCGTTGGTCAGCTTTTTGACGACCGGCGTTGCACGCGAGGTCGCTCATGGATGATCGCGAACGCTACGCTGCGGGCATGGAAGTGCGCCGCGCAGTGCTGGGCGATGCTCACGTCGACCGTGCCAACGCCGCCCAGACCGAGCTGACCGCTCCGTTTCAGGATCTCATCACGCGCTATGCCTGGGGAGAAATCTGGACGCGCCCCGGCTTGCCGCGCCACACGCGCAGTCTGCTGACGATCGCCATGATGGTCGCCCTGGGCCGCGACGGTGAGTTGCGTCTGCACCTGCGCGCTGCCGCCAACAACGGCGTTACGCGCGACGAGATTCAGGAAACGCTGCTGCAGACCGCCATCTACTGTGGCGTGCCGGCAGCCAACCATGCGTTCCATCTGGCGCAGACGGTGTTTGCGGAGATGGACGCGGAGGCAGCTTCCAAGACGTAGACGCAGGATCCACCGTCTCCGGGAGACGCCACGCAACACACCGGGCAAACCGGCCGCCGAGCTGGAAAAAAGCCCAAGGAGGAGACCCATGCTCAGCGCATTGGGTGTGTTGTTCGACGGGCTGGCCTACGGCAGCCTGCTGTTCCTGATCAGCATCGGCCTGTCGATCACGATGGGCCTGATGAACTTCATCAACCTCGCGCACGGCGCGTTCGCCATGGCGGGCGGCTATGTGTGCGTGGTGCTGATGAACCGCTTCGGCGTACCGTTTCTGGCGACGCTGCCCATCGCTTTCATCGTCACCGCGGGTATTGGCTTTGTGCTGGAGCGCACGCTGTACCGGCGGCTCTATCGCGCGAGCCCGCTTGATCAGGTGCTGTTCTCCATCGCGCTCGTTTTCATGGCGATGGCGGGCGCGACTTACGTGTGGGGGCCGTCGCAGCAACCCGTTGAGCTGCCGGAGATGCTGCGCGGGCAATGGCGGGTGTTCGATAGTGCGCTGGAAGTCGGGCGCTACCGGCTCTTCCTGATCGGCGTGGTGATTGCGCTGACGGCGCTGCTAGCGTGGCTGATCGAGCGCACGCGCTTTGGCGCCCAGGTGCGCGCGTCGGTGGATCACCAGCAGGCGTCTGCAGGGCTGGGCATCAACGTAAGTGTGGTGTTCTCCGTAACGTTTGCGCTGGGTTCAGGGCTGGCAGGATTGGGCGGCGGATTGGGCATCGATGTGCTCGGGCTCGATCCTGCGTTTCCGATCAAGTACATGGTGTACTTCCTGCTGGTGGTGGCAGTCGGCGGCGCGGGCTCCATCAAGGGCGCGTTGCTTGCGGCGCTTGTTCTGGGTGTGTTCGACGTGGCGGGCAAGTACTACGTGCCGGACGTGGGCGCGTTCGTCATCTACGGGTTGATGGTGGTGCTGCTCGTGTTTTTCCCGAGCGGTCTGCTGGGGAGGCGCGCATGAGTGTGCTGCAGCAACTGAGGCGGGCTGCGCAACCGGTTGAGCGCTCGCCCGCGCATGGCTTGCCGGGCGCGCGCTGGTCGCCGTTCGAGATCGTGTTCTGGTGCGTGCCGATCGCGGTGTTCTTTCTTCTTCCGGATTACCTCGTCTTTGGCAGCCAGGTGCTGATCGTCGGGCTGTTTGCGTTGTCGCTGGATCTGGTGCTGGGCTATGCGGGCATTGTGTCGCTCGGGCATGCAGGTTTCTTTGGGCTCGGCGCTTATACCGCCGGACTGCTCGCGGCGCATGGCTGGGGTGAGCCGCTCACCGGCCTGGCGGCGGGCGCCATCGTCGCGGCGCTGGGCGGTTTCTGTGTGAGTTTCCTCGTCGTGCGCGGGCAAGACCTGACGCGACTGATGGTCACGCTTGGCATCGGCCTGATGCTGTATGAAGCGGCCAACAAGATGGCGTTTCTTACGGGCGGTGTCGATGGCCTCTCCGGTGTGACGATGCACAACCTGCTCGGCACCTTTGAGTTCGATCTGGAGGGGCGCACCGCGTACGTTTACAGCTTGGTCGTGCTCTTCCTGGTGTTTGTGACGCTGCGTCGTCTGGTGCGCTCGCCGTTCGGGCTGTCGCTGCGCGGCATTCAGCAGGGACCGAAACGCATGCCAGCCATCGGTGCGGATGTCCGCATGCGGCTGGTGGCGGCGTTCACGGTGAGCGCAGCGATTGCCGGGGTTGCAGGCGGATTGCTCGCGCAGACCACGCAGTTTGTCGGGTTGGATTCGCTGGGCTTTTCGCGCTCTGCAGAGCTATTGATCATGCTGGTGCTGGGCGGCGCAGGCCGGCTGTACGGTGCGCTGATCGGCGCGGCGGTATTCATGGTGGCGCAGGACGTGTTGGCCGGCATCAATCCCGTCTACTGGCAGTTTTGGATCGGCCTGTTGCTGATGGTGATCGTGCTATTTGCGCGTGGCGGAATTCTCGGTGGGCTGGAAGCTGCCGTATCCGCGGTCAGAGCGCGTGGTGCTCGCAAGGGAGGTGCGGCATGACTGTGCCGACGATGCATCTAGCACCCACATTGAGCACGCGAGGCCTGTCCAGACGCTGGGGCAGCTTTCACGCCAATTCCGATATCTCGCTGTCTTTTGCGCCCGGTGCGCGCCACGCGTTGATCGGTCCCAACGGCGCGGGCAAGACCACCTTCATCAACTTGCTCACCGGCACGCTGGCGCCCACTGCGGGCCAGGTGCTGCTGGACGAGGAAGACATCACCCGGCTGCCCGCACACCAGCGCGTCAAGCGAGGCATCACGCGCACATTCCAGATCAACACGTTGTTTCCGGGATTGACGGTGCTGGAATCGGTGATGCTCGCGATCTTCGAACGCACTGGCGCGTCGTGGCATTGGCACCGGACCGTCGCATCGCACAAGGATGCACGCGACGAGGCGATGGCGTTACTGTGCCGCTTGCAGCTCGGCGACGATGCGCTGTCGCCGACGCATGCGTTGCCGTACGGCAAACAACGGCTGGTGGAGATCGCCTTGGCGCTGGCCACGCAGCCTCGCATCCTGCTGCTCGACGAGCCAGCCGCCGGTATCCCGAGCGGAGAAAGCACCGAGCTGTTCGAGGTGATCGCCAGCCTGCCGCGCGATATCACCATCCTTTTCATCGAGCACGACATGAACCTCGTCTTTCGCTTTGCCGAGCGGATCAGCGTGCTGGTGGCTGGCCGCGTGCTGACCGAAGGTGCGCCGCAGGAGATCGCGACTGACCCACGCGTGCGCGAGGTCTACCTCGGGGAGACGGAGCATGCCTGAACTGTTGTCGTTCGAGAATGTCACGGCCGGCTACGGCAACGCCGTGGTGCTGGACGACGTGTCGTTCGCGCTGGAGGCAGGTGGCAGCCTCGCGCTGCTGGGGCGCAACGGCGTTGGCAAGACCACGCTCCTGACCACGCTGATGGGCTTTACGCGCATGCATGCCGGGCGTATCCGCTGGCAGGGCGCGGACATCGCGAAGGTGCCGCCGCATCGACGCGCGAGGGCTGGGCTTGGCTGGGTGCCGCAGGAGCGGTGGATGTTTCCCTCGCTGACGGTGGAGGAACACCTGAGCGCCGTGGCGCGACCCGGCCCCTGGGATGTGGCGGGCGTCTACAAGACGTTTCCGCGCCTGCAGGAGCGGCGCCGCAACCTTGGTAATCAGCTGTCGGGTGGGGAGCAGCAGATGGTCGCCATTGCGCGCGCGCTGATGACAAATCCCGCGCTGCTGCTGTTGGATGAACCGATGGAAGGCCTCGCGCCGATCATTGTGCAGGAGCTTGGCCGTGCCATCCGCGCGCTCGTTGATGAAGGCGGCATGGCGGTGATCCTGGTGGAGCAGCATGCGCGTCTGGCGCTGCAACTCACGCAGCGCGCGCTGGTGCTTGATCGAGGGCGGATCGTGCATGCATCGGCCAGCGCGGATTTGCTGGCCGATGCGCCGTTGCTGCAGCGCCTTGTGGCGGTTGCGTAGGGCTTATTTGCCTGGGTCCTTCACGTCGGCAAATTTGTCGAACTCGACGTTGTACAGCTCGTTGCCAACCTTCTCCACCTTGCGGATATAGACCGTCTGCACCACATCACGCGTGGCCGGATCGATGGTGATCGGCCCGCGCGGGCTGTCGATCTTCATGCCCTTGAAGGCAGCCATGGCTTTTTCCCCGTCGATCTTGCCGCCGAGCTTGTTGATCACGTTGTAGATCGCACCGATGCCGTCATACGCGGCAACCGCCATGAAGTTCGGGCGCCCCGCACCGGGGTTGGCCTCGGCAAAGGCTTTCAGAAAGGCCTTGTTCTGCCGCGAGTCGTGCGCGGCCGAGTAGTGGAACGACGTGATGACACCCAGCGTCGAGTCGCCCATGGCCGGCAGCACGTGGTCGTCTGTCAGGTCGCCCGTCGCGATGACCTTGATCCCGGCCTGCGCCAGACCGCGCTCACGGAAACCCTTCATGAACGCCACGCCTTGCTCGCCAGCCGGCAGGAAGACGAACACGGCTTGCGGCTTGCTGTCTTTCACGCGCTGGATGAACGGCGCGAATTCAGGATTGCGCAGTGGTACGCGCACGGCTTCCACCACCTGGCCGCCGCCGGCAGTGAACGTCTGCTTGAACGCGTTTTCTGCATCGAGGCCGGGCGCGTAATCGGCCACCACGGTCGCCACCTGCTTGATGCCGTTCTTCAGGGCCCATGAGGCGATGGGCGTGGAGACCTGCGGCAGCGTCATCGATACGCGCGTCACATAGTCCGACTTGGTGGTGATCGACGACGATGCTGCATTGAAGATCACCATCGGCTTCTTGGCCTGCTGCGCGATGGGCGCCACCGCCAGCGCTTCTGGCGTGAGGCCGAAGCCCGCCAGGAAATCCACCTTGTCTCGCACCACCAGTTCCTGTGCGAGACGCTTGGCGACGTCCGGCACGGGGCCAGTCGTGTCCTTCACGATGATCTGCACCTGGCGCCCACCGGCGGTCGTGCCGTGCAGCTTCTGATACGCCTTGATGCCGTCTTCCATCTGCTTCCCATAGTCGGCAAAGGGGCCGGAGAAGGGCGCGATCAGGCCGATCTTGATCGGCTCGTCCGCAAAGGCGGGCAGGCCGGTCATCAGCGCACCAGCAACGGCAGTCAGCAGCAGCACACGACGTTTCATGAAGGTCTCCAAAGGTTGATCGGCAAGCGTGAGCCGAAAGAAACCACAACGGCGTCGCCTGCGCGTGCCGACGATCCTAAAGGCTCCGTGTTCGCATTGCAATCGAGTGTTCGGATTGTGAACACTCGAGGTGGGTCGACTACTTCGTGTTCTTGCGTTTCGCTGGCCGATGGCCGGGCTCGCGCCATTCATCCGCCTCGTCGTTGAACAGCGACGACACCAGCGCGCGGAACCATTGGCTGCGTGTGTCGTTATGGAATTTGCGATGCCAGTGCTGCTTGAGATCGAAGCTCGGCAGCTCCAGGGGCGGCTGCATCACGCAGATGTTGGCGTGCGATTGCATGAACGACAGGCCCACCGCGTGCGGCACCGTCGCAATCAAGTCCGTGCGTGCGAGGATGAATGGAATGCTCATGAAATGCGGCGTGAGCAGCGTCGGCGTACGTCGGATGCGCTTGCGTTCCAGAAAGCGCTCGTACAGTTCCTGGCTGCGTCCCTCCGCGCGCACCACGGCGTGCCCGTATTCCAGAAACTGCGCCATCGACAGCTTTGTGTTGCCGCCGCGCGTGACGGGATGATCGGCGCGCACGATGCATGTGAAGTAGTGTGTAAACAACCGCTGCTGGAAGAAATTGTTCTTCTTCAGGTCGGGGAAGTAACCCACGGCCAGGTCGAGCGAACCGGTTTCCAGCGCACGTTCGATCTGCGCCGGCGGCAGAGATACGGACTGCACCGATGCCCGCGGCGCCTGCCGCGCCATCGCCTCGACAATGCGCGGCAAAAACACCATCTCGCCCACGTCCGACAACGAGATCGAGAACGTGTGCGTGGTCGTGGCCGGGTCGAACGCGCCGGTTTCCAGAATGCCCTGCTGCACACGCGCCAGCACATCGCGTGCTGCAGGAATGAGCGCCAGCGCTCGCGGCGTTGGCTCCATGCCGCGCGAGGTGCGTACGAACAGCGGGTCGTCAAACGCAGCACGCAGCTTCCCCAGCGCAGTGCTCACGCCAGGCTGGCTCATACCAAGCTGTTGCGCGGCCATGCTTACGCTGCGCGCGTCATGCAGCGTCAGCAGAATCGGCAACAGGTTCAGGTCAAAGTCGGGCAGGGTCGACATGGCAAACGCACTATCTGAATTAGCGATAAAGTTTATCGCCAATATTGCATTGTGCGATATCAAGGCACGCGCCAACAATGGTTGCCAGAACGATTCCAAATCATCTGGAGACAACCACCATGCGCACCCAGGTCGCCATCATTGGCGCAGGCCCGGCAGGCCTTCTGCTCGGGCAGCTTCTGCACCGCAACGGCATCGATGCCGTCATCCTCGAAACCAAGAGCCGTGCGTACGTTGAAGAGCGCATCCGCGCCGGCGTGCTGGAGCAAGGCACGGTCGACGTGCTCAACGAAGCGGGTGTGGGCGAGCGGATGCGCCGCGAAGGGCTGGTGCACCACGGCATCGACCTGCTGTTTGGCGGCAAGCGCCATCGTATTGACCTGACGGCGATGTCGGGCGGCCGCTCAATCACCGTGTATGGGCAGCACGAGGTGGTCAAGGATCTGATTGCGGCGCGCGTGGAGCAGGGTGCGCCGCTGTTGTTCGATGTGAGCGAGGTGTCCGTGCACGACATCGAGTCCGCCACGCCTTCGGTGCAGTTCGTCCACGACGGCGTGCCGCAGACATTGCAATGCGATTACATCGCCGGGTGCGATGGCTTTCACGGCATCTGCCGGCAGGCGATTCCGGCACAGCGGCAAGCGGTGTTCGAACGCGTGTATCCGTTTGCCTGGCTTGGCATCCTGGCGGAAGCCGAGCCGGCGGCGGAAGAGCTGATCTACGCGAGCCACGATCGCGGCTTTGCGCTGTTCAGCATGCGCTCGCCCAAGATCACGCGCCTTTACCTGCAATGCAAGCCCGATGAGAACCTGGCCGAATGGTCCGATGCGCGCATCTGGGATGAACTCCACACGCGACTGGAGAACAACGACGGCTGGCGCCTGAAGGAAGGCACGATCCTACAGAAGAGCGTTACGCCGATGCGCAGCTTTGTCTGCGAAACGATGCAGTATGGCCGCCTGTTCCTGGCGGGGGACGCCGCGCACATCGTGCCGCCCACCGGCGCGAAAGGCATGAACCTGGCCGTGGCTGACGTTCGCGTGCTGGCTCAGGCGCTGACCGCGCGCTACAAGCAGGACGACACCGCCCAGCTAGCAAGCTACTCCGAACGCTGCCTGCAACGCGTCTGGCGCGCCGAGCATTTCTCGTGGTGGATGACGTCGATGCTGCATCGCTTTGACGACCACACGCCGTTCATGCAAAAGCTGCAGCGCGCCGAGCTGGACTACGTGACCAGCTCGCCGGCCGGGGCCCGCGTGCTGGCCGAAAACTACGTTGGCCTGCCGTTTGCCGATGCGCCAGCCGGTGCGTCGTTGAGCGTGGTCAGTAACTCCAAGGCGGCGTAGTCGTCGGCTTGGACAGCGCAATGCGCGAGACCAGAGGGTGGAAACCTTGTCCGCGCGAAGCTGTGTAGACCTTCTGCGCGTTGGTGGTCTTCAACGCGTAGTCGATCGTGAAGACGGGTACGTTTCCGGCACAGTATTTCTGGAGTTGGTCGATCGTCCATTGCGTGTCATCTGCGCTGGCGGCCTTGTCGCCGCCAGAGGCGCTGCCCCATGCTGCGCCGGCACTGCCGCCGAACCACGTGTCTTCCTGCGAGATGCCATCGATCGTTGCCAGCAGCGTTGATCCACCGCCGTCGTCAATCAACGAGGGTGCGTTTTGCTGGATTACCGCGAACTGCGGATTGATGGCGCGGCCCGCCGCGCGGATCTTGGCGATGAAATCCACCATGGCCTTGGCCGGATCGATGCCAGCCGCCTGGGCCGCGTCTGCCACAGAAGGCTCGGCGTACGCCTCGACCCAATCCAGATAGACGCCATCGAACCCTTCGCGCGCCAGTTGTGCGATGGCGCCATTCGGCCCGAGCCAGAGCGCTTGCCAGCGCGGATCCCAGAACGCGACGGGGTAGTCACCGGCCCAGCCATCGGGGTCGGCCTTGATGATGAAGTCGGGCGTGCCGGGGCCATCGGCTGTCGGTGCCTTCCAGCTCGACGTCCAATAGGTGCGGAAGTCTTCGGCCTCGCCAATGTCGATGTAAGCGAGCACCTTGCGCGCGGAGCCGTCGGGCTTGGTGCGCAGGCGCGTCACCATGTCCACGGTGTTGAAGTTCTCCAGCCCCTTGACGGTGTTGTTGGCCTCGATGACCAGCATGTCGTACGGCTGCGCGTCCAGCGCATCGATCTGCGCGCTGGTGGTCATGCCTTGCAACTGATACATCCACGTTTGCACGCCTGCCAGCGGTGAAGCGCCGTTGACACCGCACGCAGGTGTGGTGGCCGCGGCTGTAGTAGCTACCGTTTTCGACGCAGTCGCGGTATCGGAAGCAGCGCCGGCTTGCGGGCTCAATGAGGAACCGCCGTCACCACCACCACAGGCAGACAGCATCAGCCCGGCGCACGCCAGGGCAATCGGAGAGATCAGGCGCATCGTCATTCTTGAAAGGGTTGGGATTGGGTGCTTTGCTCAGCGCGTACGCATCCGTTTGGATGCCACGGCAAGCATCAATCCACGCTAGCACAATCGGATTGCGCTGCACCCTGCCGAGGAGGGGTGACGTTCTGAAACTTCTTTAGACCAGCATTCGCCGCCGCTCCGGAAGTCCTTTGCGGCGGCGACATGCCCGCGCCCGCTGTGCCGTGCCCGAAGTCAAACGTTGCCGTCGCTTTCATCGCCATGCAAAACACACGGGTGTATAGTCAGACAGCACTCGACGTTCAAGAAGGGGGCATTTCAGATGGACACTTCGCCGGCGGGCCAATACAAAGGCTTCGACATTTATCCGTTGGCTTTCCAACATGAACGCACGGCACGCTGGCCCGAGGCCAGGGAGGATCGCAGCTACAACGCGGCCGTGATGATCTGTCGGGCGGGGGAGTCGCCCGAGCCGGGGCAGACTCAGGTCTTCCGCCTCTCGGGGGACCGCCAGTTCAGCAATGTGGGTGCTGCGCGCATTGCAGCCCTGCGCTTCGCTGAGAGCATCATCGATGGCGACGTGCCTGAACTGTCGCTTCCTGCCGACGGCGCCTGAAACCGCGGAATCTGCCCGTGGTAGAATAGCGGGCGAATCCGGCTCGCCGCCGCGCCAATCATGGCCGGTGGCGGCTGAGTCCAGCACCGGGGAATACCCCGCGCCGAGTCGGGCGGCGCGCATCTGCGACCGCCACCCATCCTCGCTCTCGCTTGCACGAAACGGCGCGCGCCATTGGCGGGCGCGATTTGTGTTTCGTGCAACTCGGTACCCCCCAGGCCCGCTGTCCGGGCAGATGATCGCGGCGTACTGCTGCATGCCGCTCAAGGCGTGTGGCGTGGTTCGGGTGGGTCATCACATCATTGCAACCATCGGCGCAGCCGCGTGCTGCATACAAAGGAACGAGTTTGGCCAAGGAAGAACTGATTGAATTTGAAGGGGTGGTGTCTGAAGCACTACCCGACAATCGTTTTCGCGTGCAGTTGGAAAACGGCGTGGAAATCTGGGCTTACGCATCGGGCAAGATGCAAAAGCACCGCATCCGTATTCTCGCGGGCGACCGTGTGAAGCTGGAAATGTCGCCGTACGACCTCACGAAAGGTCGCATCAACTACCGGCACAAGTAAAAACGGCTGTGCCGCCAAGACGTCCATCCCGTGGGCGTTTCGAAGAAACCGCGTGTCCGCTCGACCCGCGGTTTTTTTATTATTGCTGCGTAAGCAGTATTAAATTTCGTTGATCTCCCGGCAACATCCGGTATCATGCCGCTTGGCTGCCAGCGGGGGGAACGCGGTTGGCAGTCAACTGAAGTGCAGGGCTTGTCATGTTTTTCAAGCCGCGTGCTGCCCTCGGGTGAGCTCGCGCCAGCTGTACCAGTCCACTCATAAGCGCACGGCCGCCGATCAATCCATCGACTCGGCAGGACCTCTAATCGCGCATCCATTCGCCGACCGGGGCGTCATCTGACGCTCGCACCCGTTCGGTGTTCAGTGTGCTACAGGAGTCACACCACATCGGGATACCGCACAGGTAGGACGGCGCTTGTCCATCGAAGTACTGGGCGTAACGTTTTGCGTCCGAGGGAATAGAAAACCACAATGTTGGAAACCAAAAAAGCAGCACAGAGGGCGGCGCGCATGAGCCTGCGCGCTTTGGTGGGTCTGACGGCGGCGGCAACGCTGACAGGCCTGGGAATACAAACCGCCTCGGCGCAGGCCGCGCGCCCGAAGGCACCTATCTACGGCGTCACGCTTGACGACGTCAGCAGCATCAACGCGATCGTGGCCTCGCTTACGCACCTGCCGTACAAGCCGACCGTGCGCGTGGTCTTTGACCCGGGTACATCGGCAGCCGACTACTACGCACCGCTGGTCAAGCTTCATCAAGTCGCCTACGTGATGGGCGAAGTGATGGACTCGTACTATTTCCCGGTGGACTCGACGACCTACAGCGCACGCACCAACGAGTTGGTGAGCACGCTGAAGAATGTCGTGGACGTATGGGAAATCGCCAATGAAATCAACGGCGAATGGCTGCGTGCCAATCCGAGCGGTCCGACCACGACGGCGACGTCGCAGGAACAGCAGATCGGTCAGATGGTGGGCAACGCCTACGACATCGTGAAGGGCGCGGGCGGTCTTGTGTCGGTGACGATGTACTACAACGACGACGGCAAGGGCACCAACTGCTACGAGTTGCCGATGGATTCGTGGCGTACCTGGGCGACCAACTTCCTGCCCTCGCGTGTGCGCCAGGGTGCGGACTACGCGTTGTTCAGCTACTACCCGTACCAGGACTGCCCCGGTTTGAATCCGACGTGGGCAAACGATTTCAAGTTGCTCGAAAGCATCTTCCCGGTGGCAAAGGTGGGCTTTGGCGAGATCGGTACGTCCAGTACGTCGGCGCCGCTGTCGGTGCAGCAGAATCTGATCAAGTCGTACTACCCGATGGGTACCACCTCGATGGCTGCGGATCCGCGGTTCATCGGGGGTTACTTCTGGTGGAATTACGTTGAGCAGATGCTGCCGTACAGCACGAGCTCGTACTGGAGCCTGCTGAACAACACCATCAAGCCGTTGGCAGCTCCGCAATAAGAAGAGGCCGCAGCCTCTCCTCGCAAAAGGGTGGGACTCCGCGCCGGACGGACGGGACACGATCCGGCAACAAAAAACCCGCGTCAGCTCACGCTGCGCGGGTTTTTTCTATAGCGACGCGCCTATTGGCTCAGCCGCGTGCAGCCAGATAGGCTCGGAAGTCGTCAGCGACTTCCTTGTGCTTGAGCGCCAACTCCACCGTTGCCTTCAGGTAGCCCAGCTTGCTGCCGCAGTCGTAGCGCACGCCCTTGTAGCGGTAGGCCAGGACTTGTTCGGCAGACAATAGCGATTGGATGGCGTCCGTCAGTTGCAGCTCGCCGCCCGCGCCCGGTTTGAGGTTGCGGATGTGATCAAAAATGCGCGGCGTCAGGATGTAGCGGCCGACCACGCCGAGGTTGGACGGCGCGTTCTCCGGCGCCGGCTTCTCTACGATGGCCGACATCTTGATCACGCTGCCGTCTTCTTCCCACGGGCGGCCGTCGACCACGCCGTATGAACGGCTCTGCTCGCGGTCGATCTCTTCCACGCCGATCACCGAGCAGTTGTAGTGGTCGTACAGATCGACCATCTGCTTCATCACGGGCGGTTCGCCGTCCAGCAGGTCGTCAGCCAGGATGACGGCGAAAGGCGCATCGCCGACGAGCTTTTCAGCGCATTGCACGGCGTGGCCCAGACCCAGCGCTTCAGGTTGGCGCACGTAGAAGCAATCCACGTGCGACGGCTTGATCGAGCGCACGACTTCGAGCAGGGCGGTCTTCTGCTTGGCTTCGAGCTCGGCTTCCAGCTCGTAGGCCTTGTCAAAGTGGTCTTCAATTGCGCGCTTGCTGCGGCCGGTCACGAAGATCATCTCCGTGATGCCGGCGGCCATGGCTTCTTCCACCGCGTACTGGATCAGCGGTTTGTCCACGACCGGCAGCATTTCCTTCGGGCTGGCCTTGGTGGCTGGCAGAAAGCGGGTTCCGAGCCCCGCGACGGGGAAAACGGCTTTGGTGACGCGTTGCATCGTGGTTTCCTTGATATCGATTGTTCTGGGCGCTCAGGCAGCCTGTACCGGCAGCCGTGCAATTTGGGCTTCCAGTTTGGCCAGCGTGGCTTTGAAATCGGTCACACGCTTTTGTTCCTGTTCCACCACGGCAGCCGGCGCGCGGGCGACGAACGATTCGTTGCTGAGTTTGGCTTCGCACTTGGTGATCTCGCCGCGCAGGCGGTCGATTTCCTTCGACAGGCGCGCATGCTCGGCAGCCACGTCGATCTCGATTTTCAGCAGCAGCTTGTTCTCGCCGATGATCGCGACCGGTGCGCCAGCGCCATCCTGTTCCATGGCAGCGGCATCCGTGTAGACCTTCACCTCAGACAGCTTGCCCAGCGCTTGCACGTACGGCGCCGCCACCTGCAGGAACTCGGCTTCGCCGTTGGCGTACAGCGGCACGCGTTGCGCGGGGGAGATGTTCATCTCGCCGCGAAGATTGCGGCAGGCGTCCACCAGTGCCTTCAACTGCTGAACCCATTGCTCGGCTTGCTCGTCGATCTTGGAAAGCGCGGCGCGCGGGTACTCCTGCAGCGCGAGACTTTCGGTGCCGTCGCCCTTGGCACGGCCGGCCATCGGTGCAACCTTCTGCCAGAGCTCTTCGGTAATGAACGGAATGATCGGATGGGCCAGGCGCAGCACGGTTTCCAGCACGCGCAGCAGCGTGCGGCGCGTGGCGCGCTGCTGAGCCGGCGTGCCGGTCTGGATCTGCACCTTGGCCAGTTCCAGATACCAGTCGCAGTACTCGTCCCAGACGAACTTGTAGATGGCGTTGGCGATGTTGTCGAAGCGGTAGTCGGCAAAGCCTTTCTCCACTTCGGTTTCCACGCGCTGCAGCAGCGAGACGATCCAGCGGTCAGCCTGCGAGAAGTGCAGGTAGCCTTCGGGGCCGCAATCGCCGACGCATTCCTGCATGCCGCAGTCCTGGCCTTCGGTGTTCATCAGCACGAAGCGCGTGGCGTTCCAAAGTTTGTTGCAGAAGTTGCGATAGCCCTCGCAGCGGCCCGGGTCAAAGTTGATGCTGCGGCCCAGCGTGGCGAGCGAGGCGAAAGTGAAACGCAGCGCGTCGGCGCCGAAGGCGGGAATGCCTTCGGGGAATTCCTTGCGCGTGCGCTTTTCGACCTTGGGTGCGTCTTTCGGGCGGCGCAGGCCGGTCGTGCGTTTGGCCAGCAGCGGCTCCAGCGCGATGCCGTCGATCAGGTCCACCGGGTCAAGCGTGTTGCCCTCGGACTTGCTCATCTTCTTGCCTTCCGAATCACGCACGAGGCCGTGCACGTAGACAGTGTGGAAGGGCACTTCGCCGGTGAAGTGCAGGGTCATCATGACCATGCGCGCCACCCAGAAGAAGATGATGTCGTAGCCCGTGACCAGCACGGTCGACGGCAGGAAATGCTTGAGTTCTGGCGTATCGGCCGGCCAGCCCAGCGATGAGAACGGCACCAGCGCCGACGAGAACCACGTGTCGAGCACGTCGTCGTCACGTGTGAGCGTGCCCGTGTAGCCCTTGGCTGCCGCTTGGGCTTTGGCTTCCTCTTCCGTGCGGCCGACGTAAACGTTGCCCGCTTCGTCGTACCACGCCGGAATCTGGTGGCCCCACCACAGTTGGCGCGAGATGCACCAGTCCTGGATGTTGTTCAGCCACTGGTTGTACGTGTTGACCCACTGCTCGGGCACGAGCTTGATCTTGCCGCTCTGCACGGCGTCCAGCGCGACTTCAGCAATGGAGCGGCCCGGGAAGCGCGTGCCTTCCGGCGCCGGTTTGCTCATGGCGACGAACCACTGATCCGTCAGCATCGGCTCGATGACGACGCCGGTACGGTCACCGCGCGGCACCATCAGCGTGTGTTTCTTGACTTCAGCCAGCAGGCCCTGCGCTTCGAGGTCTTCGACCATTTTCTTGCGCGCGTCGAAGCGGTCCATGCCGGCATAGGCGGCCGGCGCATCGGCAACGATCTTCGCGTCGAGCGTCAGGATCGACAGCTGGGGCAGCTTGTGGCGCTGGCCCACGGCGTAGTCGTTGAAGTCGTGGCCCGGGGTGACCTTGACGACGCCGGTGCCGAATTCGCGGTCGACGTACTCGTCTGCAATCACCGGGATCTTGCGATCGGTCAGCGGCAGGTGAACGAACTTGCCGATGAGGTGGGCGTAGCGCTCATCCTCGGGGTGCACCATCACGGCCGTGTCGCCGAGCATCGTTTCCGGACGGGTGGTGGCCACCGTCAAGTGTGTCAGGCCGCGCACAGCGTCCGGTTCGGCCAGCGGATAGCGGATGTGCCACAGCGAGCCTTCTTCCTCTTCGCTCACGACTTCCAGGTCGGACACGGCGGTGCCGAGCACCGGGTCCCAGTTGACGAGGCGCTTGCCGCGATAGATCAGGCCCTGCTCATACAGACGCACGAAGACGTCGCTGACCGCGCGCGACATCTTTGGGTCCATCGTGAAATATTCGCGCTCCCAGTCGATCGAAGCGCCCATGCGGCGCACCTGGCGCGTGATGGTCGAGCCCGATTGCTCCTTCCATTCCCAAACCTTCTCGACGAATTTCTCGCGGCCCATGTCATGGCGCGACACGCCTTGGGCATCCAACTGGCGCTCGACAACGATCTGCGTGGCGATGCCCGCGTGGTCGGTGCCCGGTACCCACAGCGTGTTGGCGCCGGCCATGCGCGCGTGGCGCGTCAGGCCGTCCATGATGGTCTGGTTGAACGCGTGGCCCATGTGCAGCGTGCCCGTCACGTTCGGCGGCGGGAGCTGGATACAGAAGTCGGGTTTGCCGGCTTCGAGCGTCGCGCGGGAGACGCCCATCGCTTCCCAAGCCGCGCTCCACTTCTGCTCGATGGTGGCGGGTTCGAAACTCTTGGCGAGGGACTGGTTTTGATCGGTCATGCTGACAGGGCGCGCAAGCGGCGTAAAAAGACGTTTGGCCCAGGAAAATGGCGGGCGAAAGCTTGGAATTATACGGCGTGTCGATGTCCGGCACGGGCGAAGCGGCGAATGCGGCCGGTATAATTTCAGGATTCTGCCGAGGCTCCTCCCGCATGTCCGACCTGCTCGCCAATCTGAACCCCGAACAACGCGCTGCCATCACGCTTCCCGATGAATCGGCGCTGATCCTGGCGGGGGCGGGCAGCGGCAAGACGCGCGTGTTGACCACCCGCATCGCTTGGCTGATCCAGAGTGCGCGGGTGTCACCGTCGGGTGTGCTGGCCGTCACGTTTACGAACAAAGCGGCCAAGGAAATGACGGCCCGCCTGCAGGCCATGCTGCCGATCAACACGCGCGCCATGTGGATCGGCACGTTCCACGGCCTGTGCAACCGGTTGCTGCGCGCGCATTTCCGCGATGCCGGTCTGCCGCAGACATTCCAGATTCTGGACACGCAAGACCAGCTCTCCGCCGTCAAGCGTCTGCTCAAGTCGCTCAATATCGACGACGAGAAATTCCCGCCCAAGAACGTCCAGTACTTCATCAACGGGGCCAAGGAGCAGGGCCTGCGCGCGGGCGATCTGGAAATCGCCAACGAGTACGACCGTCGCATGGCCGATCTCTACGCCGCTTACGACGCGCAATGCCAGCGTGAAGGCGTGGTTGATTTTGCCGAACTGCTGCTGCGCTGTTACGAACTGCTGCGCTACAACGACGCCATCCGCGCGCACTACCAACGGCGCTTCAAACACATCCTCGTTGATGAGTTCCAGGATACGAACAAGCTGCAGTACGCCTGGCTGAAGATTCTGGCCGGCCTGGGCGAGCCCGGTGTCACGCCCAACGCCATCTTCGCCGTGGGCGACGATGATCAGAGCATCTACGCGTTTCGTGGTGCCAACGTTGGCAATATGGTCGACTTTGAACGCGAATTCCGCGTCGAGCACCGGATCAAGCTGGAGCAGAACTATCGCTCGCACGGCCATATCCTCGATACCGCCAATCACCTGATTTCGCACAACACGCGTCGGTTGGGCAAGAACCTGCGTACCGATGCCGGCCATGGCGAGCCGGTGCGTGTCTACCAAGCCGCGACGGACGGGCAGGAGGCCGGTTGGATCGTTGATGAGATCCGCGATCGCATTGCCACCGGCATGTCGCGCTCGGAAATCGCCATCCTGTATCGCAGCAACGCGCAGTCGCGGGTGATCGAGCACGCGCTGTTTTCGGCCGGCATCGCCTACAAGGTGTACGGCGGCCTGCGCTTCTTCGAGCGCGCGGAAATCAAGCATGCGCTGGCGTACATCCAGCTGCTGGAGAACTCGGATAACGATGCTGCGTTTGGTCGCGTGGTGAATTTCCCGGCGCGTGGCGTGGGAGCGCGTTCACTGGAGCAACTGCAGGATGCTGCGCGGCTGTACGGTATTTCGCTCGCAGCGGCGGTGCCGTATCTCACGGGCGCGGCGGGCACCAAGTTGTCGGCGTTTGTGCGCCTGATCGAACAGATGCGTGCCGACACGCGCCAGATGACGCTGCCCGAAATCGTCCAGCACGTTATTCACGCCAGCGGCCTGATCACGCATTACCAGGGCGAGAAGGAAGGCCAGGACCGCATCGAGAACTTGCAGGAACTGGTTACCGCAGCCCAAGCCTTCGTTGCCGAAGAAGGCTACGGTGTCGACGCGATTGCAACCGCGCTGCCGGTGCGCCACGACGCCATGCTGCGCATCGAAGGCGGCGAGATCGATACCGTCTCTGAACTCGTGACCGACGAGACACCCGCGGAGATGACGCCGCTGGTTGCGTTTCTTACGCACGCCTCGCTGGAAGCAGGCGACAACCAGGCCCAGGCCGGCCAGGATGCCGTGCAGATGATGACCGTGCATGCGGCCAAGGGGCTGGAATTCCACGTCGTCTTCATTACCGGGCTGGAAGAGGGCCTGTTCCCGCACGAAAACAGCCAGATGGAGAAAGACGGCCTGGAGGAAGAGCGCCGCCTGATGTATGTGGCGATCACCCGTGCGCGCGAGCGGCTGTATCTGTCGTTTGCGCAAAGCCGCGTGCTCCACGGTCAGATCCGCTACCACATCCGCTCACGCTTCTTTGATGAACTGCCCGAAGAAACGCTGAAGTGGCTGACGCCCCAGCACTCCGGCTACCAGGCGACGCGCCGTGTGCAAGGCGATTCCGCCTGGGGCAAGGACTGGTTCAAGCGTCCCGAGCGCGGTGATGATGACGCCTACACTGGCCGCCCGACCGGCGGCATGGACACCGGCAAGAATTACGCAGATGCCAAGCGTGCAGAGGCCACGGGCTTCCGCGTGGGCCAGTCGGTGTTCCACAACAAGTTCGGGGAAGGCGTCATCACGACGCTGGAAGGCGAGGGTGCCGAGGCGCGCGCCCAGATCAAGTTCAACCGCCACGGGGTGAAGACGCTGGCGTTGGGTATCGCCAAGCTCGACCCGATCAACTGAGCGTCGATCGGGCCACCGGGTCGATCAGGCCGCCGTGTCAGTCGTCTGGCCGGCGGCTTGCGTCACGTTGAAGCAGCCGCGGTACGTGGCGTAGAACGAGCAGTACAGCACCGCCATCACCAGAATCCGGTACGGCGTGGCGATGATCGGGGCGATGTTGTTGGCGCCGCTCGACGCGAACAGCGCATCGATGAACAGCGGCACGGCGATCAGCAGGATTGCGACCAGCACGCCATACACGATGAAGGCCGCCCGGTTGCGCCACACGACCATCCAACTGAAGAACAGCGCCTTGCCCACCGGGACACCGTGCCATGCCACCAGCAACGGCGCAAACCAGAACAGCACTGCCACCGGGATGTACAGCACTGAGCCCATCACCATGGCAAGGTAGAACTCGCGGATGGCCTCGGTCGTGAGCGGCTTGTCGCTGACCACGGTCATGAGCGTATCAACGTCCACCATCGTCATCAGCACGCCGCTGACCACCAGTACCAGCGCGCCATAGATGCCGCCGAGCTTGAGCAGGCCACGCATTGCGTCCTTGCCGTAGGCGCGAAAACCCGCGATGAGCGATGCCGGGCCGACGCGCTTGCCCGCTACCGTATCGCGGCAGGCCGACATGAAGCCCACGAAGATGGCCGGATTCACCAGCAGGATGGCGAACACGCCAATCGGCGGCACCAGCAGCATCAGCAGGTTGACCGCGAACAGATAGATGAACAGCAGCAGCAAGAAACCAATCGGGTTCTTGCGAAACAGCCACGCACCCTGGCGCAGCCAGACGTAGCCTTGCTTGGCCGGTACTTCAATCAGTTGCATGGTTGGGGAAGATCCAGAGTCAGGGCGCCCGCGCCAACCCGTTCACGGAGCACGTGCTCGAAGTGGGTGGGGTCATGCGGCTTGAGCAGTTCGGCATCGCGCGGCAGATAGAAATCCCACAGGCGCGAGACCCAGAAACGATAGGCTGCGGCACGCAGCATGTCTTGCCAGTGTCGCGATTCGGCGTCTGTGAACGGACGCACGGCGTGATAGGCGTGGAGCATGGCCCGTGCCCGCTCGGCATCCAGCGCGCCCGTGGCCAGGTCGATGCACCAGTCGTTCACGGTGACAGCCACGTCGAAGAGCCACTTGTCGACGCCGGCAAAGTAAAAATCGAAGAAGCCGCCCAGGCGTTCCGGCAGGCCATCGGCCGCTGGCTCGAACAGCACGTTGTCGCGGAAGAGGTCGCAATGGCACGGGCCGTCGGGCAGTGCGGCATAGTCGGCGCTGGCGAAGAAGCGTTGCTGATGCGCGAGTTCGTTTTCCAGCAGCGTGCGTGTGTCGCCGTGCACGAAGGGCACGACGTCGGGCACGACTTCGTTCCACCATGGCAGGCTGCGCAGGTTCGGTTGATGGCGTGGATAGTCACGCCCCGCCAGATGCATGCGCGCGAGCATGTCGCCAACGATGGCGCATTCCGACACCGTGGGCGCTAGGTTTGAGCGACCCGCCAGACGCGTCACGATGGTCGCCGGCTTGCCGTTGAGCGTGCGCAGAATCTCGCCGTCGCGTCCCGGAATTGGCGCCGGCACGCTGATGTCGTGCTGCGCCAGATGCTGCATCAGATACAGGTAGAACGGCAGTTGCTCGAACGTCAGCCGCTCGAACAGGGTGACGACGTATTCGTGCGTCTGCCCATCCTTTTCCGTGGTCAGGAAGAAGTTGGAGTTTTCGATCCCGGAGGGGATGCCGCGAAATGCGCGCACGGCGCCCACATCGTATTGATCCAGCCAGAGAGCGATCTCTGCGTCGGAGACCGGGGTGAAAACAGCCATGCTTCAGGAACGGGAAACGGGTGGAGGGAAAGCGGGCCAGCCCACCGAGGAGCCGGCCTGCAGGCGCCGCAGTTGCGGCACAGGCTTAGAACTTCAGGACGTTGACCGACGGCACCCGGTCGATATCGCCACGCTCGCGGATACGAGGCGAGCTGTCTTCCGGCTTGCTCAGGTTGTAGGACGTGCCCATGCCGGACTTGACATGAATATCCGGCGCCTGGCCCTTCTGGAACCGGTATTCCTCGACCTGCGTACCGTCGTTGTCGCGGTAGTCGAAGCTCGGCTTGACGCGCTCGTTGTGGATCGCGCCGCGGGTCGGCTTGGAAATCGGCTGATTGTTGATCGCCTTGACGTCCGGCAGGTCCAAACCGGCGCTGTCGGAGGTCACCTCGGCGTGCGCGGGCAGGGTGAGGCAGAAAACGGCGCCTGCCAGCAGCCCAGCGTGGCGCATCAGGCGCGCGGCATTGGCAAAGCCGGAGTGGACGGGGGCGGACGGGTGAAGCAGCGAATCCATCATGGACTCCGGCGGGTGATCTTAGACCCTACATTCTAGCAGTCCAGCCTCCCGCCATCGTCCGTTCGCGTGGCGCCAAATGCCACACCCAAGATTACAGATAGAACATTTCTTCCTTGGGCGGAATCGGCGAGGTGCCTTCGCGCTTTTCGTAGAACTCGTAGACGGCATCGAGCGCGTCCTTGGGTTCATCGACGATGCGCATGATGTCCAGGTCGTGTTCGGCAATCAGGCCCATTGGCAGCAGCGTAAAGCGGAACCAATCCAGCAGGCCCTTCCAGAAATGGCTGCCGAACATGACCACCGGCACACTGCGCGACTTGCCCGTCTGGACGAGCGTGAGCACTTCAGCCAGTTCGTCGAGCGTGCCGAAACCGCCGGGCATGACGATGAACGCATCCGAATTCTTCACGAAGGTGACCTTGCGCGTGAAGAAATGGCGGAAGCGCATCGAGATGTCCTGGTATCGATTGCCTTGTTGTTCGTGCGGCAATTCGATGTTCAGGCCGACGCTGGCCGACTTGCCGGCGTGCGCCCCCTTGTTGGCCGCTTCCATGATGCCGGGGCCGCCGCCGGAGATGACGGCGAAGCCCGCATCCGAGAACAACCGGGCGATTTCGATGGTGCGTTCGTAGTACGGCGAATCCTCGCGCAGGCGCGCGCTGCCGTAGATCGAGACGGCCGGACGGATCTCTGAAAGGTACTCCGTCGCCTCGATGAACTCTGCCATAATCGTGAACATCTGCCAGGAGGCGCGCGCTTTCTTTGCGGTGGCGCGTTCTTCGTCGGCGAGTGCCCGCAAGCTGGGGATCATCTTGCGCTCGGTACGGCCGTGTGCCGCGTCAGCTTTGGGCTCGTGTTCAACGCCCACCGTCACGTTGACGTCCATGTCGGCCGTTGTGGCCTGGCGCGAGGGGCTCACTCCGGTCAGTTCAGCCGCCGAAACCTCCGTCGCGGAAGCACCAGCAGCCTGCTTTGCCACGCCGTCTTCAGCAGAAGCGCCATTATCGGAAACGCCTTTTGGCGTTCCAGTCACTTTAGAGTCCATGGGAATGTCGGAAAGTCAAGAAACGCTGTTGCTCGTCGATGGCTCGAGTTATCTGTACCGTGCCTATCACGCACTGCCCGACTTGCGAAACGGAGAAGGGTTTCCTACGGGGGCCATCTACGGCATCGTGAACATGCTGCGCAAACTGCGCAACGACTACCCGGCCAAGTATAGCGCTTGCATTTTCGACGCCAAAGGCAAGACCTTTCGCGACGACCTCTATCCGGCCTATAAGGAGCATCGCGCGCCCATGCCCGATGATCTGCGCGCGCAGATCGAACCGATCCACGAAGCCGTGCGGGCATTGGGCTGGCCCATTCTGGTGATCGAGGGTGTCGAGGCCGACGATGTGATCGGCACCCTGGCAGAACGGGCTGCTCGCGAAGGCGTTCGGACCATCGTCTCAACGGGTGATAAGGACCTCGCCCAACTGGTGAATGACCACGTCACGCTGGTCAACACCATGACCAATGAAACGCTTGATCCGGCCGGCGTGCAAGCCAAGTTTGGTGTGCCGCCCGAACGCATCGTCGACTATCTCTCGCTGATTGGCGACACCGTGGACAACGTGCCAGGTGTGCCCAAGGTCGGCCCGAAAACCGCGGTGAAATGGCTCACGGAGTTCGGCTCGCTCGACAACGTCATCGCGCGTGCAGGCGAGATCAAGGGCGTGGTGGGCGACAACCTGCGCAACACGCTTGAGTGGCTACCCAAGGGCCGCGAGCTGCTGACCGTGAAGCTCGACTGCGACCTCAGCAAAGAAGTGCCGGCATTCGATGCGCTGATCGACGGCGGCGAAGATAAATCCAAGCTCGTCGATTTCTTCTCGCGTTACGGTTTCAAGACGTGGCTGCGCGAGGCTTCCGGGGAAGCGCTGCCCGACACGCGCAGCGTGGGCGCCGCGCGCAAGGCCGCGACGCCAGTGAAGAATTACGCCGGCGAGGCTGCGCAACTGCAAGCCCAAGCCAACCTGTTCGATGTGGAAGCGCCGCCCGACGAGATCAAGTATGAGACGGTGACGACCGAAGCGCAGCTCGAATCATGGATGCAGCGCCTGGATGAAGTGGACCTCGTCTGCATCGATACCGAGACGACATCCATCGACCCGATGCTTGCGCAATTGGTTGGCATTTCGCTGTCGGTCAAGCCGGGCGAGGCTTGCTACATTCCGGTGGCGCATCGCGGCCCCGATGTGGCCGGGTTTGATGCAGCGGCGCAGCTCTCAAGGGACACCGTGCTCGCGCGCATGAAGTTGTGGCTTGAAGATGAATCGCGCAAGAAGGTCGGCCAGCATCTGAAGTACGACGCGCATGTGTTTGCCAACCACGGCATCGCGCTGCGCGGTATCGAGCACGACACGATGCTCGAATCGTACGTGCTTGAATCCCACCGCAATCACGGCATGGATGCGCTGGCTGAGCGCGTGCTGCACTTGAAGACGATCACCTACGAAGCCGTGTGCGGCAAGGGTGCATCGCAAATCGGCTTTGACGAGGTGCCGCTCGATCGCGCGACCGAATACGCGGCGGAGGACGCCGATATCACGCTGCGTTTGCATCGCACGCTGTTCCCCAAGGTGGCCGAAGACGACAAGCTGCGCTACGTCTACGAGCAGATCGAAATGCCGACGTCCATTGTGCTGCAGAAGATGGAACGCAACGGCGTGCTGATCGATGCAGACCGCCTGGCCAAGCAGAGCAACGAGCTGGGCTTGCGCCTGATCGATCTGGAGGCCGAGGCGCACAAGCTTGCCGGGCAGCCGTTCAACCTCAGCTCGCCCAAGCAGATCGGTGACATCTTCTTCAATCAGATGAAGCTGCCGGTCATCAAGAAGACCGCGAGCGGCGCGCCGTCGACCGACGAAGAAGTGCTGCAGAAGCTGGCCGAAGACTACCCCCTGCCGAAGCTGCTGCTCGATTACCGGGGCCTGGCCAAGCTTAAGTCCACCTACACCGACAAGCTGCCGAAGATGGTCAATCCGCGCACTGGCCGGGTCCACACCACTTACGGTCAGGCGACGGCAGTGACGGGGCGTCTAGCCTCGACCGATCCGAACCTGCAGAACATTCCAGTGCGCACGGAAGAAGGGCGGCGCATCCGCGAAGCGTTCATCGCGCCGGAGGGCAGCGTGATCGTGTCGGCCGACTACTCGCAGATCGAATTGCGCATCATGGCGCATCTGTCGCAGGACGAAGGCCTGATGCGTGCGTTCCGTGAGGGTCAGGACGTGCACCGCGCTACGGCCGCCGAGGTGTTCAACGTGACGCCGCTGGAGGTCTCACCCGACCAGCGCCGCGTGGCGAAGGTCATCAACTTTGGTCTGATTTACGGCATGAGCGCGTTCGGGCTGGCCAGCAATCTGGGCATCGGGCGTGACGCTGCCAAGCTTTATATCGATCGCTACTTCGCCCGCTATCCCGGCGCCGCGAGCTACATGGAAGAAACCCGCCAGAGTGCGCGCGAGCAAGGCTACGTGGAGACCGTCTTTGGCCGTCGCCTGTGGCTGCCCGACATCAATGGCGGCAACGGCCCGCGCCGTCAGGCTGCCGAGCGCGCCGCCATTAACGCGCCGATGCAAGGCACGGCGGCTGACCTGATCAAGCTGTCGATGCTGGCTGTGCAAGGCTGGCTCGAAGCCGAAGCGATGCGCTCGCGCCTGGTCATGCAGGTGCACGATGAACTGGTGCTGGAAGTTCCGCAGGACGAACTGGCCGTGGTGCGCGAGCGCCTGCCGGAGTTGATGTGCAGCGTGGCAACGTTGCGCGTGCCTCTGGTGGCCGAAGTTGGTGTAGGCGCTAACTGGGAAGAAGCCCACTAACGCAATCGCTTGCCGCAGAGCGCCACCCCGCAAAGCAAGGCGCGGCGTCTGGTTGCCTGCCGAGGCAGCCTGCGGATGGCCTTGGCATGCGGCTGTCATGATTCGCCATATCCATGCGTGCGGGGTTGCGGTGAATTTTGCGTTGCAGCAGACTGCACCTGACAGATCACGTGATCGAAAAGATTCAACGGCTCCAGGAGAGGCACATGGCAGGGCAGACGGATGGCGCAGGCGCGGCGAACGGGCCGCGCATTGTGGTGGTCGGCGGGGGCGCCGGCGGGTTGGAACTTGCAACGCGGCTGGGCGACAAGCTCGGCAAGCGCGGCGCAGCGCAGGTCATTCTGGTCGACCGTAACCCCACACACATCTGGAAACCGCTGCTGCATGAAGTTGCCGCCGGCAGCATGGATCCCAACACGCATCAGCTCGAATATGCGGCGCAGGCGCGCTGGCATGGCTTTGAATTCCAGCAGGGCGAGCTGAAGGGCCTCGATCGCGTCGCCAAATCCATCATTGTTTCCGGATGCGTTGACGCCGACGGCACCGAGGTGCTGCCCGAGCGCGCCATTGCGTACGACACGCTGGTGCTGTCAATTGGAAGCGTGACGCATTTCTTCGGTGTGCCGGGCACGGCCGAGCACGCCATCGCCCTCGACACCGCATGGCAGGCCGAGCGCTTCCGCCGCAAGCTCATCGCAGCGTGCATGCGCGCACAGAACGGTATGGGCGATGCGCGTCCGCAGGTGGATATCGCCATCGTTGGTGCGGGTGCCACGGGCGTGGAGCTCTCAGCAGAGTTGCGCAATACCGCCCACGTGTTGGCCGCTTATGGGCTGCACAAGCTGGACCCGCGCCACGACATCCGCATCCATTTGATCGAGGGCGGCCCGCGCATTTTGCCGGTGCTCAAGGAGCGCATTTCGGCTGCGACCACCGAGCTGCTGCACAAGCTCGACGTCGACGTCATCACCAGCGAACGTGTGACGGAAGTCACCGCCAGCGCTGTCAACACGGCCAGCGGCAAGTCCATTCCAGCAAATTTGACCGTGTGGGCCGCAGGCATCCGTGCACCGTCGGTGCTGGGCGAGTTGGGGCTGCCGGTGAACAAGCTGGGTCAGATTGTCGTCTCGCGCACGCTGCAGGTGGAAGGCGACGATTCGGTCTACGCCTTTGGCGATTGCGCAAGCTGCCCGTGGCCCGAGGCGTCGACCAGCGTGCCGCCGCGTGCGCAGGCCGCGCATCAGCAGGCCACTTATCTGTTTGACGCGTTGCGCAAGCGCATGGATGGCAAGCCGGTCCAGCCGTTTGCGTTCAAGGATCTCGGGTCGCTGGTGTCGCTTGGCCATTTCAGCGCGGTCGGCAGCCTGATGGGCGGGTTGATCGGCGGATCGATGTTCATCGAAGGCCTGATGGCACGGCTGATGTACACGTCGCTGTATCGCATGCACGTGCTAGCGCTGCACGGTTGGGTGCGCATGTCGGTGGATACGGTCATGCATTGGCTGCGCAGCAAGACGAATCCGCGGGTCAAGCTGCACTAGACGGTTCCTCGTACTTGCGCCGGATGCCTGGCTCGGCAGCAATGCATCCGCTTCGGTAGACTAGCCGTTTCGTTCACCGTAACCGCCCGTGGGCGCGAGGAGAGTGCGATGCAGCTTGATGCAGAAGTGGAGAGCCTGGTACCCGGCCGCAGCTTTGACCGTCGCGGCTTCATGAAGACGGCACTGGGCTCGGCCTTTGCGGCGGCGGTGCTGCCGGTGTCGGCGCAGACGATCCATACCGATTTCAACGGGCTGACGGCTGGCGAGGTGACGGTGCCCGTGGGCGATTTCAAGATGCCGGCCTATCGCGCCCAGCCAGAAGGCAAGACGAGGCTTCCGGTTGTGATTGTCGTCAGCGAGATCTTTGGCGTGCACGAATACATTGCCGATATCTGCCGGCGCTTTGCCAAGCTCGGCTATCTGGCGATCGCGCCTGAGTTGTTTGTGCGCCAGGGCGATCCGCGTGCTTACGGCACGGTTCAGGAAACCGTCGCCAACGTGGTCTCCAAGGTGCCGGATTCCCAGGTGGCGGGCGATATCGACGCCACGATCGCCTGGGCCAAGGAGAACGGCGGAGATGCGGCGCGTATCGGCATCACCGGTTTCTGCTGGGGTGGGCGTCAGGTCTGGTTTGCCGCGGAGCGCAATCCCAGCATCAAGGCTGCAGTCGTGTGGTACGGGCCGCTGAAAGGCAATCCGAATCCCTTGCAACCGGTTTCGCCAATCGACAAGGTTGAAGAACTGAAGGCGCCCGTGCTGGGCCTCTACGGCGCGAAGGACACCGTGATTACGGAGGACGTGCGCGACACGATGAAAACTGCGTTGGAAAAATCCAAGAACCCCAAGGCGCACGCATCGCGCATCATCGTGTACCCGAATTCCGGCCACGCGTTTCACGCCGATTACCGTCCGAGCTATGTGAAGGCTGACGCGGAAGACGGCTGGAAGAAGTGCCTCGCCTGGTTCAAAGACCACGGTGTGGTGTAGCGCCTCAACGCGTCGAACACAAAAGGCCCCAGTAACGACCTCGGGCCTTTTCTTTTTTGCCCGCACTGGCAAAGGTTGATAAAGCGGCATACAATTCGCCCTTCTTGCAACTCTGTTGCGTTTATCGGCTTCCGCTGCGTCACCTCCGCATGACCTTCGATACCACCTTGTTAGGCATCCTTCTCGCCACCGCGCTGTCCGGCATCGGCAGCATGGCGGGCGCCGCCGTGCTGTCATTGACGGTGCTGTCGCGCATGGTCGATCGGATGGTCAGTTTCTCTGTGGGCGTGCTGCTGGCCACGTCACTGCTGCATTCATTGCCGGAGGCGTTCGAAGCGCATCGAGGCATCGAGCCCAATACGCATGCGCTGTTCGCCACGTTGCTGGCCGGGTTGCTGGGTTTCTTCCTGCTGGAAAAGATCTCGCTGATCCGCCATTCACACCACCACGAGGGCGATGGTCACGGACATCACCACGGCCATGACCGACAGGAAGCGGGCCGCAGCGGCCTGATGATCCTGGTGGGTGACGGTCTGCATAACTTCTCGGACGGCATCGTCATTGCCGCGGCGTTCCTGGCGGACACGAAGGTTGGCATCGTCACCGCGCTGGCGATTGCTGCACACGAGATTCCGCAAGAGATCGGCGATTTCATGGTGCTGCTCAACGCCGGGTTCTCCAAGACCCGAGCCTTTGTCTACAACCTGCTCTGCAGTGTTTGCGCGCTGGTGGGCGCGGTGCTTGGCTATTACCTGCTGGACCGCCTGACGTCGTGGATTCCATACGTGCTGGTGGTGGCGTCGAGCAGCTTCATCTACATCGCGGTGTGCGATCTGATGCCGCAGATGAAGCGCCGGCCACGCTGGCAGGAATCGGCGGTGCAGGTCGCGTTGATTGCAGCGGGCATCGCGATGATCTTTTTGCTGACCGAAGGTTTGCACGGTCACGCCCACTGAGGCGCCGCATCCGCTTCAAGAAAAGAGCCCGGTCGATGCCGGGCTTTTTGCTGAGCGTCAGATTCGCGGATTACGGATTCGGTCCAGTCGCCACGGGGCGCGATGGGTCGCTGCACCACTCGCTCCATGAGCCGGCGTAGAGCGCTGCGCCCGTCAGGCCGGCGATCTCCATTGCCAATGCGTTGTGGCAGGCGGTCACGCCAGAGCCACATTGCAGCGTCGCGTCTTGCGGTCGGGCTCCGGCCAGCACGCCATCAAACTCGGCGCGCAACTGTTCCGCAGGCTTGAACGTGCCGTCAGCCTGCAGGTTGTCGCGGAAGAACCGGTTGCGCGCGCCCGGGATGTGGCCGCCGACGGGATCGAGCGTTTCATTCTCGCCCCGGTAGCGGTCGGGGGCGCGGGCATCGACGACGGGTTTGTCGGCGTGGCCCAGGTATTTCTGCACGATATCCGCAGTCACCATCTGCACAAGCGAAGGCTTGCGCGTGATGTTGCCGGGCGTGGCGTTGAGCTGCGGTTCTTCGGGCACGACCTGTTCGACGGGGAAGTGCGCGGCTTCCCACCCCTGCAGGCCGCCATCGAGCACGGCCGCATCGGTATGGCCGACCCAGCGCAGCAGCCACCACAGGCGCGCGGCATACATGCTGCCCTGCCGGTCATATGCGACGACTTGCGTGTCATCGTTGACGCCCAGTGCCTGCAGGCGCGCGATCAAGGCCTCTGCATCGGGCAGCGGGTGGCGGCCGTTCGTGCCGGTTTTCGGGCCCGATAGCTCGTTGTCGAGATGCATGTAGAACGCGCCGGGCACATGGCTGGCGTGGTATGCATCGCGCCCAGCGGCAGGGTTGGCGAGGTCAAAACTGCAGTCAATGACGACCACCGCTTCGGGCGCGCTCTGCTGCAATGCGGCCAGTTGCGGTGCGGTGATGAGGGTGGCGTAGTGAGCGTGTTCGCTCATGGCGGCAATCTCCAGGGTCGATCAAACTTCTGGGTGAATCTCGGCTTCCGGGCCGGACACGGCTGTCTGCGGCGTCGGATGCTCGGTGCCCGACTGACGGGCGCGCATGACGGTAGTCACGATGCCGCTGCCGATAATGAGCGCCATGCCCGCCCACGACAGCGCGTTCAGGTGGTCATTCCACAGCAACATACCCCACCCGCTCGCAAAGACGATGCCGGTGTATTGCAGGTTAGCAGTCAGCAGCGTGTTACCGCGCTTGTAGGCGCGCGTCATGGCGGTCTGGCCCAGCGTGGCCAGAAGCCCGACCGCCAGCAACAGGCCAGCGCTGTGCCACGTATGCGGCTGCGCGCCGCCGATCAGCATCCAGACGCCGCCGGCAATTGCGCTCACCAAAGAAAAATAGAACACGATGCGTGCCTCGTTCTCGCCCAGGTCGCCCAGTTGGCGGACCTCCACATAGGCGAGGGCGGTGAACACGCCGGAGACCAGCCCGACCATGCCTCCGGCCAGCTGAGATGGCCCGCTACCCACGCTGGGCTGCAGCAGGCACAGCACGCCGACAAACGACATCAGGATCGCCGCCACCATCTTCTTGTCGGCACCCGCTGCCTTGCCGGCCATTGCCGCGCCCGCGCCGATGATCAGCGCAATCCACACCGGTGACATGTAGTTCAGCGTCATGGCGGTCGCCAGCGGCAGCAGGCTGATCGACGTGAACCACAGCAGGAGAGACGTCACGCCGAACACGCTGCGCTTGATGTGCGCCATGAGGTAGGGCGTGCGGATGCCCGCGCCGGTCTTGGCCAGGATGGCGCCCATCAGCGTCATGCCGATCACGCTGCGGTAGAACACGATCTCGCCGGTGCTGTAATGCGCCGAGGCCAGTTTTACGCACACGCCCATCGCCGAGAAGGCAAAGGCAGCGAGGATCATCCACAGCGATTGGCGGGAAGAGCTGTCGGCCGTCTGGGCGGCAGTCTGATCAGCAGTTGCAGTGTCGGCAGGCATGGCGAGGGAGGGGCGAGGGCGAAAAAAAACGGTGCGGCCTGTGAGGGCTGCACCGTTCCTATTGTGACGCGGAAGGCGGCGGATGCCTACCTTCAGCCGTCGCTTAGTAGTCCATCACGCGTCGATACCACTCGTGGAAGTGCTGCATGCCGTCTTCCATGGGCGACTGGTACGGGCCGACTTCGCTGGTGCCGCGCTTGAGCAGGGCGAGGCGCCCGGCATCCATGCGCTCGGCAATTTCGTCGTCCTCGATGCACGTTTCCATGTAGGCGGCGCGCTCGGCTTCAACGAATTCGCGCTCAAACAGCACGATCTCTTCTGGGTAGTAGAATTCGACCACGTTGCGCGTCTTGGTCGGGCCCAGCGGATGCAGCGTCGACACCACAAGCACGTTCGGATACCACTCGACCATCACGTTCGGGTAGTACGTGAGCCACACCGCGCCGTACTTCGGCATCTCGCCGTTGTTGAAGCGCAGTACGGCGTCATGCCACTTCTGGTAAGCGGGTGTGCCAGGCTTGCGCAAATTGGCGTGGATGCCGACGGTCTGCACGCTGTGCCACTCGCCAAATTCCCATTCCAGGTCGTCACACGAGACGAACTGGCCGAGGCCGGGGTGGAAAGGCACGACGTGGTAGTCCTCGAGGTACACCTCGATGAACGTCTTCCAGTTGTAGTTGCAGTCGTGCACCTCGACGTGATCGAGCATATAGCCCGAGAAATCGAGATCGCGCGCCACGCCCAGGCGGGCAAGGTCTTCGCGCACATCGCGCTTGCCTTCGAACAGCAGGCCGTTCCAGTTCTGCAGCGGCGAGCGCGACAGATGCACGCACGGTTGCTTCTCGAAGTGCGGAGCGCCCAGCAGGTCGCCCTGCAGGTCGTATGTCCAGCGATGCAGCGGGCAGACGATGTTCTGGGCATTGCCGCGCCCATTGAGCATGATTGCCTGCCGGTGTCGGCACACATTGGAAAGCAGTTCGACGCCGTTCGGATTGCGCACCAGCACGCGGCCTTCGGCCTCGGCAGCAAGCGTGTGATAGTCGCCCACTTCCGGGACCATCAGCTCATGGCCGACGTAACCGGGGCCATGTTTGAACAGACGTTCGATTTCAGCTTGATACAGCGCCTCGTCGAAATAAGCAGAGACGGGCAACTGGGTTTCAGACGGCACTAGATTCAGTGCAGCGCTGAGATTGGACATTATCCCCACTCCCAATAACGGTGAAAGCAGTGAACAACCCAACCATCGACAAGATCGATTTGGGAAAGGACGCCATCGGCAGGTGGCCTAGGGTCTGTTGAGGTAGGAAACGAGCGCTTGCTGGCCCCCGCTTGGGCCAACGACCATACGTTCAATGGGCCAACAGACCCAAACCATCGTGCGGAGCGGCGTAAGCCGGCCCGGCCTTTGGAGGAAAGGGGGGGATTGTACCCCAGGGGAATTGATAAGTCCCTGATTTTCGAACCCTTTCCGCCGCCTTCCATGGGGCCTCCGAGCGGATGATGCGCGGCCCGGCGGCCGTGCACCGCTACCTCACAGCTTGCGGGATGTGCGCAGAACGCACGCGGAATTGCCGTAAAATGCCAGATTGTCCTTTTCTGACCGCAACCGGCATGCCCCGTGCCTCAAACGACGCCTCCAGCAGCGCGTCCGCCACTCCCTCTGCTACGCCGGCTTCCTATGAAGCGGCCATGGCGGAACTCGAAACCCTCGTCGCCAGCATGGAATCCGGTGAATTGCCGCTGGAGGCCTCGCTTGCGGCGTATCGACGCGGAGCCGAGTTGGTCAAGTATTGTCAACAGGTGCTGGAGCGCGTCGAGCAGCAGGTGCGCGTGCTTGATGGCGACGCCCTGAAGCCGTTGGGCGACGACGGCAACGCGAACGAGCAGGGCGACGCATGAGTGATTTCGCCCAGTGGATGGCGTCCGTCGTCACGCGGACGGAAAGCGCGCTCGAGCGCGCGCTGCCTGCCGATACCGTCTCGCCACAACGTCTGCATGCCGCGATGCGCTATGCCACGCTGGGTGCGGGCAAGCGTGTGCGCCCATTGCTGGCGCACGCCGCCGGTGCGCTGGGTGACGCCTCGGGTGAGGCGCTCGACGGCGTGAGCTGCGCGGTGGAGATGATCCACGCCTATTCTCTCGTCCACGACGACATGCCTTGCATGGACGACGACGACTTGCGCCGCGGCCGCCCCACCGTGCATCGCGCCTATGATGAAGCGACGGCACTGCTGGTAGGTGACGCCTTGCAGACGCAGGCGTTCATCGTGCTGGCTGAGTTGGACGCGGTGAATCCGGCGACGCGTGCAGTGTTGGTGGCTGAATTGGCGCGCGCTTCCGGTTCGTTCGGCATGGCGGGCGGCCAGGCGATCGATCTGGAAAGCGTCGGCATTGCGCTGTCGCAGGATGAATTGGAGGCAATGCACCGCATGAAGACCGGTGCGTTGCTGCGGGCGAGCCTGCGGATGGGCGCGCTCTGTGCTGGCGTGAATGCCGCTGCCTTGGAGCATGTCGATATTTATGCGGGTGCTGTCGGACTCGCGTTCCAAGTGGTCGACGACATCCTCGACGTGACGGCCGATACTGCAACGCTGGGCAAAACCGCCGGCAAAGATGAGGCCAACGACAAGCCGACTTACGTGTCGATCCTCGGGCTGGACAAGGCCAGGACGCTGGCGGATGAACTGCATGCCGCAGCGGGTGCGGCGGTCGCACAACTTGCCCGCGAACTGGGCAAAGCCCGTACCGATCGATTGGTCGACATGGCCGACCTGATCGTGCGGCGTGGCCACTGAACAACATTGCATAGACGGTAGAAGTCTTTGCCAAAACGCCTGAGCGGCGGTCCCACATGACGTACGAACTTCTGAACACCATCGACGATCCGGCCGACCTGCGCCGACTGGACCGCCGCCAACTCGGGCCGCTGGCCAACGAGCTGCGCGCCTTCGTGCTCGATTCCGTCTCTCAAACGGGCGGCCATCTGTCGTCGAACCTGGGTACGGTCGAACTGACCATTGCGCTGCATTACGTCTTCAATACGCCGGAAGACCGCATCGTGTGGGACGTCGGCCACCAGAGCTATCCGCACAAGATCCTGACGGGCCGCCGCGACCAGATGGGCTCGCTGCGCCAATTGGACGGCATCTCCGGCTTTCCGCGTCGTAGCGAGAGCCCGTATGACACCTTCGGCACCGCGCACTCGTCCACGTCGATTTCGGCCGCGCTGGGCATGGCCCTGGGCGCCAAGACCAACCATGAAGACCGTGTCGCCATTGCCGTGATCGGCGACGGCGCGATGAGCGCCGGCATGGCCTTCGAGGCGATGAACAACGCGGGCGTCTATAAAGACCTGCCGCTGGTGGTCGTGCTGAACGACAACGACATGTCGATCTCGCCGCCGGTGGGGGCGCTGAACCGCTACCTTGCGCGGCTGATGAGCGGGCAGTTCTACGCAGCCACCAAGAAAGGTGTGGAAAAGCTGCTGTCGGTGGCGCCGCCGGTGCTCGAGTTTGCCAAGCGCTTCGAAGAACACACCAAAGGCATGTTCGTGCCGGCCACGATGTTCGAGGAGTTTGGCTTCAACTACATCGGCCCGATCGACGGACATGATCTCGAATGCTCGTGCCGACGCTGCAAAACATCCGCCAGCGCGCACGCGAAGGCGGCGGCCCGCAGTTCCTCCACGTCGTCACCAAGAAGGGCCAGGGCTACAAGCTGGCCGAGGCTGATCCGATCCTCTATCACGGCCCGGGCAAGTTCAATCCGCAAGAGGGCATCAAACCTTCCGGGCGCCCGGCAAAGGTCACGTACACGCAGGTGTTCGGCCAATGGCTGTGCGATATGGCGGCGGCCGACAAGCGGTTGGTGGGCATCACGCCGGCCATGCGCGAAGGCTCCGGCATGGTGGAGTTCGAACAGCGCTTTCCGGACCGCTATTACGACGTCGGCATCGCCGAACAGCACGCCGTCACCTTCGCCGGCGGCTTGGCGTGCGAGGGGCTGAAGCCTGTTGTCGCCATCTATTCGACGTTCCTGCAGCGCGGCTACGACCAACTGATTCACGATGTGGCGCTGCAGAATCTGCCGGTGGTGTTTGCGCTGGACCGCGCCGGTCTGGTCGGCGCAGACGGCGCCACGCACGCCGGTGCCTACGACATTGCCTACCTGCGCTGCATCCCCAACATGATGGTGATGACGCCGGCCGACGAGAACGAATGCCGCCAACTCCTCAGCACAGCCTTCGCACAGGATTGCCCGACAGCGGTCCGCTATCCGCGTGGTGCCGGCACGGGCGTGGCGGTGCAGCCGACGCTGGAGCCGCTGCCGCTGGGCAAGGCCGAAGTGCGTCGCGCTTCCACGGCTCCGGCTGGCCAGCGCGTGGCGATTCTGGCGTTTGGTTCAATGGTTGCCCCGGCTTCAGCAGCGGCTGAGCGCTTGGACGCGACCGTCGTCAACATGCGCTTCGTCAAGCCGCTCGACGTGGCCTGCGTGCTGGAAATGGCTCGCACGCACGATTACGTGGTCACGGTAGAGGAAGGCTGCGTGATGGGCGGTGCCGGCAGCGCTTGTTTGGAAGCTCTGGCTGCCGCTGGTGTCGCAACGCCGGTGCTGCAGCTCGGCCTGCCCGACCGCTTTATCGATCATGGCGATCACGCTGCGCTGCTGGCGCAATGCGGGCTCGATGCCAACGGCATCCTCGCCTCCATCCGCGAGCGCTTTGCCGTACAGCCGCGCGCTGCAGCCCCGCGCGTCGCCTGAGTCACCTGTGGCTTCGGGCCATAGGCAGAATCAATCACCCGTATTGCATCCACGGGTATGAGTAGTTGACTGCAGAGGTAGGAAATTTCTTTTACACTCCGCCAGTCTTATTTCTGAATTGTGTGCGCAGTCGCGGGATGGGCCGATTCGATCACTTGAGGGGTGGTCACCGTCAGCCAGGTTCCGCGGTTTCACACTCGTTGCGTACCGGCCGACTGCGATGGCCGGGCGACCGTAGAGGAAACCGATCATGAACGATATGAACCCGGCTTTTGCGATGCCGGACGTGCAGTCCAGCCACGATACCCGCCAGATTCCCATTCAGCGCGTTGGCGTGCGCGGCGTGCGTTACCCGATGTCGCTGCAGACCCCCTCGGGCGTGCAGAGCACCGTTGGCACGTACAACCTCGATGTGCATCTTCCGGCCGACCAGAAGGGCACGCACATGTCGCGCTTCGTGGCGCTGCTCGAAGAAGAGCGCGAGCCGCTGAATCTGGCGCAGTTCCAGTTGCTGCTGGAAAAGATGCTGGAGAAGCTCGAAGCCGACGCCGGCCGCATCGAAGTCCACTTCCCGTATTTCGTCAGCAAGACCGCTCCGGTGTCGGGCGTGCAGTCGCTGATGGACTATGAAGTGACGATGATTGGCGAAGTGCGCGACGGCCACACCAAGGTCCGCGTCAAGGCGCTGGTGCCCGTGACGAGCCTGTGCCCGTGCTCGAAGAAGATCTCGCAGTACGGCGCGCACAATCAGCGTTCGCACATCACGATCGACGCCGAGCTGGCGGCCGATACGCCGGTCGAATCGCTCATTCGCATGGCCGAAGAAGAAGCCTCGTGCGAACTGTGGGGCCTACTCAAGCGCCCGGACGAAAAGTTCGTGACCGAGCGTGCGTACGAAAATCCGAAGTTCGTGGAAGACCTGGTGCGCGATATCGCCATGCGCCTGAACCAGGACGACCGCATCGTCGCCTACACGCTGGAAGCCGAAAACTTCGAGTCGATCCACAACCACAGCGCCTATGCGCTGATCGAGCGCGACAAGCGCACCGATAAGTAATCGACGCTGCGTTCAAAGAAAAAGCCGCTCAACCGAGCGGCTTTTTTCATGCTGGCTGGATACGGATGTCTTCGAGGTCCCAGCGTGGCGTCACGCCGTAGCCGTAGCCGTCCTGCACCTGAGTGGGGTCTGCCTGCAGCCGCATCGCGCCGGCAAAAGCGATCATCGCGCCGTTATCGGTGCAGAACTGCAGGTCGGGGTAATAGACGTGCAAGCCGCGCTTTTTGCCCTCGGCGTTCAGGCCATCGCGCAACTGGCGGTTGGCGCCCACGCCACCGGCTACGACGATGCGCTTGAGGCCATGTTCGCGTGCCGCGCGCAGCGTCTTCTTGACGAGCACTTCAACGATGGCGTCTACAAACGCGCGAGCAAGGTCGGCGCGTGGCTGGTAGCAGGTCTCGCTGTCGGTCAGGTTGAGCTTGCGCACCTGCGTGAGCACCGCGGTCTTGAGGCCCGCGAACGAGAAATCGAAGTTGCCCGAATGGAGCATCGGCCGAGGCAGGTCGAATACGCCCGGGTTGCCGAATTCGGCCAAGCGCGACACGGCAGGGCCGCCCGGATAGCCGAGGCCGAGCAGCTTGGCGGTCTTGTCGAAGGCTTCGCCGGCGGCATCGTCGAGCGTCTCGCCGAGCAGCGTGTACTGGCCGACGGCATCGACGCGCATCAACTGCGTATGCCCGCCCGAGACGAGCAGCGCCAGGAACGGAAACTCGGGCCGCTCTGCCTCCAGCAGGGGCGAAAGCAGGTGCCCCTCCAGATGATGCACGCCCACCAGCGGTTTGCCGAGCGCAAACGCCAGCGCATTGGCCACGGAAGCGCCCACCAGCAGCGCGCCGGCAAGTCCTGGCCCTTTTGTATAGGCAATGGCGTCGATGTCCGCGCGCGTGGCGCCGGCGTTGCCGAGCACCTCTTCGAGCAGCGGAATCACGCGGCGGATGTGATCGCGCGAGGCCAGCTCGGGCACCACACCGCCGTATTCGCGGTGCATGGCGATCTGCGAATACAGCGCATGCGCACGCAGGCCAGCCGCCGTGTCGTACAGGGCGACGCCGGTTTCGTCACAGGAGGATTCGATGCCGAGGACCAGCATGGCAAGGGGGAGTGAGGAATTGCAATGGGAAGGCCGCCGAAGATAGCACAAGTTAAAATGCGCGGTTTCTTCAAGAATAGGGCGGCGCAGCCATCATGATGCGGTGCGATGTAGCGGTGATCGGCGCGGGCGCGGCCGGGATGATGTGCGCGGCTGTTGCCGGGCAGCGCGGCGCCCGCGTTGTGCTGATCGATCACGCAACGAAACTGGCCGAGAAGATTCGCATCTCTGGCGGCGGCCGCTGCAACTTCACCAACATCAACGCGGGGCCGGCCAACTACCTGTCGAACAATCCGCACTTCAGCCGTTCGGCGCTGGCGCGGTACACGGCCCAGGATTTCATCAGTCTCGTCTCCAGCTACCGCATTCCGTATCACGAGAAGCACAAGGGCCAGCTTTTCTGCGACGACAGCGCCGAAGACATCATCCGCATGCTCGAAACGGAATGCGAGCGCGGCAATGTGATCTGGCGCACCGGCTGCGCGATCGCGGAAGTCGGCAAGGACGGCGAGGCATATCGTCTGTCGACCAGCGCAGGCGAGATCGTCGCCAACAAGGTGGTGATCGCCACGGGCGGCCTGTCCATCCCCAAGATCGGTGCGACGGATTTCGGGTATCGCATTGCGCGGCAGTTTGGCTTGAAGATCATTGAGACGCATCCGGCACTGGTGCCGCTCACCTTCAATGCCGAGCATTGGGCGTCATTCTCGGCATTGTCCGGCGTGTCGATGGAGGTGGACGTGACCGTGGCGCAGCCGTCGGACAAAGGTGGTCGCAAGGGGAGCGCGACGACGTTCCGCGAAGACTTGCTGCTGACCCATCGCGGGCTGTCGGGACCGGCCATTCTGCAGATCTCCAGTTTCTGGAATTCGGGCCAGCCGCTTGTCGTCGATCTGCTGCCGGACGCTGACGCGGCGCAGTGGCTGTGCGGTGAGAAGTCGGGTTCACGCAAGCAGCTCGGGACGGTGCTGGCGCAGCGCTTGCCGGAACGCGTCGCGCAGGCCTGGTGCGCCACGCACGGTGCCAACCCGCATACGCCGATTGCCGAGTTGCCGGACAAGGTGCTGCGCGTGCTGGGCGCCGCGCTCAACCGCTGGGAGCTGACACCGTCCGGCAGTGAAGGCTATCGCAAGGCTGAAGTGACGCGCGGCGGGGTCGACACGCGCGCGCTGTCATCGGCCACCATGGAGGCCCAGTCGGCGCCCGGCCTGTACTTCATCGGCGAGGTGGTCGACGTGACGGGCTGGCTTGGCGGCTACAACTTCCAGTGGGCGTGGGCGTCTGCCGTGGCGGCAGGCGAGGCTGCCTCCGCCCGCTGATCCCCCACGGATCGGTCCTGGAACTGTTTGGGTTCTGTGCTACGATCAGTGATCCATTTTTCAAAGTTTGCAACCCGCTGGGCCCACCGTCCAAGCGGGTTTTGCCGTTTATCGGAGTTCGGAATGTCGCAGTTGTCCCTCAAGGCACAGATCACGGAAGACATGAAGGCCGCCATGCGCGCCAAGGAAGCAGATCGTCTGGGCACGATCCGCCTGTTGCAGGCTGCCATCAAGCAGCGCGAGGTGGATGAGCGCATTGAACTGGATGACGCCGCCGTGCTGGCCGTGATCGACAAGATGCTCAAGCAGCGCAAGGATTCCATCACCGCATTTGAGCAAGCCGGCCGTGACGATCTCGTCGCCAAGGAAGCGGCAGAGGTGGCCGTGCTGCAGGTCTATATGCCCGCGCAACTGTCGGAAGCCGAAGTCGACGCCGCGGTGCGTGACGCCGTGGCCAAGGCCGGCGCAACCGGCCCGCAAGACATGGGCAAGGTGATGGGCATCCTCAAGCCGGCCCTGGCCGGCCGCGCCGACATGACGCAAGTCTCGGCACGCGTGAAGGCCGCCCTGGCAGGCGCCTGAATCCCCTCCACACTCGTAGCATCCAAGGGGCGCACCCCGCGTGATCCCGCAGCCGTTCATTGACGACCTGCTCAACCGCGTCGATATCGTCGACGTGGTGGGCCGTTACGTGCAGTTGAAGAAGGGCGGCGCCAACTTCATGGGGCTGTGCCCCTTCCATAACGAGAAGTCGCCGTCGTTCTCGGTGTCGCCCACGAAGCAGTTCTATCACTGCTTCGGCTGCGGCGCGCACGGTTCGGCCATCGGCTTCCTGATGGAGTTTTCCGGGCAGTCGTACGTCGAGGCCATCAAGGACCTCGCGCAGTCCGTCGGCATGGTCGTGCCCGAAGAGCGCGGTGGCTTGCCGCCCGCTGCCCGCGCCGAGCAGCAAGCCAAGACCGTCGCACTGGGCGACGTCATGGCCCGCGCCTGCGAGCACTACCGCAAGCAATTGCGAAGTGCACCCAACGCCATCCAATATCTCAAAGGCCGGGGCCTGACCGGCGAGATCGCCGCGCACTTTGGCCTCGGCTATGCGCCGGCCGACTGGCAATCGCTCGAAGCCGTGTTTGGTCCGTATCGCGAAGACGCCACCGCTGGACCGCTCATTGAGGCCGGGCTCGTCATCGAAAGCGAAAAGACCAGCGCCGATGGCTCGCACCGCCGGTACGACCGCTTTCGCGATCGCATCATGTTTCCCATCCGCAATACCAAGGGCGTGGTGATCGGCTTCGGCGGCCGGGTGCTGGGGCAGGGCGAACCGAAATATCTCAACTCTCCCGAAACGCCGCTGTTCAGCAAGGGAACCGAGCTGTACGGCCTGTTCGAGGCGCGCAACGCCATCCGCGAGTTCGACTATGTGCTGGTCGTGGAAGGCTACATGGACGTGGTCGCGCTGGCGCAGCTCGGGTTTGCCAACGCGGTGGCCACGCTCGGCACGGCCTGCACGCCCGTCCACGTGCAGAAGCTGTTGCGGCAGGTCGATACCGTCATCTTCTCGTTTGACGGGGACAGCGCGGGGCGCCGGGCTGCACGCCGTGCGCTCGAAGCCTGCCTGCCGCACGCCACCGACAACAAGACGATCAAGTTCCTCTTTTTGCCCGCCGAGCACGATCCGGACAGTTTCGTGCGCGAAGAGGGCACCGAAGCCTTTGCCCGCGAAGTGCACAACGCCATGCCGCTGTCGCGCTTCCTGCTGCAGGCCGTGACCGAAGACCTCGACCTGCGTCAACCCGAGGGACGTGCCCGCGCCCAATACGAAGCCAAGCCGCTGCTGAGCGCCATGCCCGCCGGCGGCCTGCGCCTGCAGATCGTGCGTGGCCTGGCCGACATGACCGGCACCACGCCCGCCGACATCGAAGCGCTATGTGGCCTTCGCAGCGACCCGGCCCAAGCAGGCCGCATGACGCAGAAGCGACCCCGCGTGGCGCGCACTGCACCCACTGCGCTGGAGCAGAAGGTGCTGCGCCTGCTGATGCGCTATCCCGCACTGGCCGCACGGCTCGACGCTGATGCCCGCACCCAGTTGACTGCGCCGCAATTGCCCCAAGGTGAGGTATTGGCGGGGCTGCTGGCAGAATGCGACGCTGTGGGTCCGGAAGTGCACTTCGGAGCCTTTGTCGAGCGCCTGGGACAGACGCCCTATGCCGAAGCTTTTGCCGGGCTGCGCACCGCCGTGCTCCAGGATGACATCGAGCTGGAGCCGGCCATTTCCGAATTCGATACCGCCGTGCAAAAGATGCTGGCCGAGCCACTTAAGCGCGAGCTGGAATTGTTGCAGCGGAAGATGGAAGCCGGCCATGCCGGCGATGACGACAAGGAGCGCATGCGCTGGCTGGTGGGCGAAATCAGCCGCCGTCGGCAGCTCGTGTAGCGCATAAGCCGCAGCGCCAAGCTCCAAGCGGGGCGGGCAATTGCGGGTAGCCCCTTGATTTTTCAGGCGAAAACCCGATTTTCGTTTAGACCGGCTTGGTCTGGCGTGCTAGAATAGCCGGTTTGGATTGCAAGTCCTTTTTCCCATTTTTGGGGGAGTGAGCGTGCCCATGGTGAAGGTGAAGACCTCCGCGAAGGCCGGTTCCAAGGCCAGTCCTGCTTCTGTTTCTGCCAAGCGATCCTCATCGGCGCGCGGCTCCGGAGGAGGAAAGACACCAGCGGGAACGGCGAAAGTCGCGAATGGTCGGACCCATATAGGGCAGGCAGGATCGACAGGGGTGAAGGCCACTGCGCCGGCAAAGACGGGGAAAACCCAGCCGCGCCAGACCGCCGATATCGCCGTCGCTGCCAAGACTGTCAAACCGACAGCGCGCACAAAGGGCGCGATCCAATCTTCAACCTCAGGCAAGGTCTCGACGTCGATGAGCACGAGCGCCAGACCTGGCGGCACAGCCGCTTCCGTCGCACTCAAGGGCAAGACAACCACCGTGGCGAAATCGAAAGTTACCGAAGTCGAGAGCAAGCAGACCACTGCCAGCGCAAGCGCAACCAAGACGGGTACCGCTCGTACCAGCACCGCAGCCAAGCCAGCTAAGGCAACCGCGGAAGACACCAAGCGCACCGCCCAGGCAGAGGCCACCCCCACAACTCCTCCTGCGCCCCGCGCCGAGGCAGCAGCCGAGCCCAAGAAGCGCGGCCGCAAGCCCAAGGCAGAGACGCAGGCAGACGACGACAGCAGCACGGACGTGACTGAAGAATTTGACACCCCCGCCGCTCCGGCACCGAAAACCGAAAAGCTGAAGGCCCGTGACCGCAAGGCCAAGGAAAAAGCCCTGCTCAAGGAATTCGCTGCCTCGCAGCAAGGCGGTTCGGAAGAAGAGCTCGAGGCCCGCCGCCAGAAGCTCAAGGCGCTGATCAAGCTGGGCAAATCGCGCGGCTACCTGACCTACGCCGAAATCAACGACCACCTTCCCGACGACATGGTCGACGTGGAGTCGCTGGAAACGTTGGTCGCCACGCTCAACGACATCGGCGTTGCCGTGTACGAGCAGGCGCCGGACGCTGAAACGCTGCTCCTGAACGACAACGCACCTTCCGTGACCACGGAAGAAGAGGCTGAAGAAGAAGCTGAAGCCGCGCTGTCGACGGTTGATTCCGAATTCGGCCGCACGACCGACCCGGTCCGCATGTACATGCGCGAAATGGGCACGGTCGAGCTGCTGACGCGCGAAGGCGAAATCGTGATCGCCAAGCGCATCGAAGCCGGCCTGAAGGACATGGTCATGGCGATCTCGGCGTGCCCGGTCACCATTTCCGAAATCCTCGCCATGGGCGAGCGCGTTGCCAACGACGAAGCCAAGATCGACGAGTACATCGATGGCTTGATCGACCCGAACGCTGAAGCCGATGCAGCCGCTGCTGCTGAGGAAGAAGAGGAATTCGAGGAAGAGGAAGCCGCAGAAGAAGGCGACGAAGAGGAAGACGAGGACGATGAAGGCGCCGGCGCTGCCGCAGCCTCGGCCCGTCAACTCGAAGAGCTCAAGCAGGCTGCGCTGGTCAAGTTTGGTGTGATCGGCGAGCAGTTCGACAAGATGCGTCGTGCGTTCGAGAAGGAAGGCTACAAGTCCAAGCCTTACGTGAAGGCACAGGAAGCCATCCAGGCCGAGCTGATGACGATCCGCTTTACGGCACGTAACGTCGAGCGCCTGTGCGACACGCTGCGCGGCCAGGTGGACGAAGTGCGCAAGCTCGAGCGCGCCATCCTGAACATCGTGGTCGACAAGTGCGGTATGCCGCGCGGCGACTTCGTTGCGCGCTTCCCGGGCAACGAGACGAACCTGAAGTGGATCGAGACCGTGGTGGCTGACGGCAAGCCGTACAGCACCATCGTCGAGCGCAACGTGCCGGCCGTGCACGAACTGCAGCAAAAGCTGATCGACCTGCAGGCGCGCGTGGTGCTGCCGCTGACCGAGCTGAAGGACGTCAATCGCAAGATGTCGGAAGGCGAGCGCCGCGCCCGTGAGGCCAAGCGTGAGATGACCGAGGCCAACCTGCGTCTGGTGATCTCGATCGCCAAGAAGTACACGAACCGCGGTCTGCAGTTCCTCGACCTGATCCAGGAAGGCAACATCGGCCTGATGAAGGCCGTGGACAAGTTCGAATACCGTCGCGGCTACAAGTTCTCGACGTACGCCACGTGGTGGATCCGCCAGGCCATCACGCGTTCGATCGCCGATCAGGCGCGCACCATCCGTATTCCGGTGCACATGATCGAGACGATCAACAAGATGAACCGCATCTCGCGTCAGATCCTGCAGGAAACCGGCAACGAGCCGGATCCCGCAACGCTGGCCGAGAAGATGGAGATGCCGGAAGACAAGATCCGCAAGATCATGAAGATCGCGAAGGAGCCGATCTCCATGGAAACGCCGATCGGTGACGACGACGACTCCCATCTGGGCGATTTCATCGAGGACACGAACACGCTGGCCCCGGCCGAAGCGGCGCTGCATGGCTCCATGCGCGGCGTGGTGAAGGACGTGCTCGATTCGCTGACGCCGCGCGAAGCCAAGGTGCTGCGCATGCGCTTCGGTATCGAAATGAGCACCGACCACACGCTGGAAGAAGTCGGCAAGCAGTTCGACGTGACCCGCGAGCGTATCCGTCAGATCGAAGCGAAGGCACTGCGCAAGCTGCGTCATCCGAGCCGTTCCGACAAGCTGAAGAGCTTCCTGGAAGGCAGCTGATTCTGTAGCGAAGCAGGCGATTTTCCGAGTGGGCTTGCGCCCACTTTCAGGTAAAATCCCGCACCAGGCCCGGCCTAAGCGCCGGGTCTCTTTTTTTCCCGTTTCACGGGGCCGGACGCCGTGCTGGTTGCAGGCAGCGGACTCATAATCCGCCTCCGAAAGGACACCGTGGGTTCGAATCCCACCCGGCCCACCATCTTTTCCTTTCCCGCCTTTTTCCCTTCATCCGCGTTTGCGTGCCGTTTTTTATCTGGCGGCTTTCTCTCGCCTTTGCGCGCGCTATTGTCGCGGGATCGTATTTTGCTATCTGGATGGGTTTTGGCGAAATATATTCATTTCGAAATAATTGAATAACGCCGTATTGCGCCGTCATTCCCCCCAACCGGAGGGGGAGTTTAAAACGCTTCAAACGAAACCGTTTCATTCCCTCGTTTGAAAAACCGTCAAACCGCGCCGCGCCTGCTTGCGCGGGGGATTGCGGCCGCTGTTTTGAATGAAATCTCTATTTACTTCATACTCCGAGCGGACCATAGTTTCGGCCATAACGATAAGTAAATAGCCAGTAGCGTATCCTTCGGAGACACAGGATGTTACGCATTCAAAACGGGCCCTTCCAGCATTCCGCTTCTGCGCGTGCCCACGCGCGTCATCGCCATCGTCGTCACTGCAGCAGCGGTGGCGCGGCTCGTTCACGCTAGCAGCGTTACCTCGATTTCTTGGGATCGGCACCCAGCCGATCTGCGTGATACCCGGCAAACCATCGGGTAACGCAACCAAAGCTCGTCCGTCGCTTTTGTAGTTCGCAAGTCGATCTGCCGACGGGGCAGGTCGTGCGCTGTCGGCTGTCGTTTGCCGACAGGCGGGGGTATTGACCGGCTGTTGCACACATTCGCCGGCCCAAAACACAACAAGTTCCAAAACGCGAGGAGACAACCATGGGTAGTCGACGTCATCTTTTTGTTGTCATGGCAACCAGTTGCATAGTGGCCATGCCATTCATTGGCGGGTGCGGTGGGGCGGACGACCCCGGCTCGTCGGATGTTGCGCAGTGTTCGGGCAGTTCCTGCCCGCCTAGCGGAGCGGTCACCACACCCAGCACGCCGACCAGTCTGTGCCCGGCGGCGCTGGACTACACGACCACGTACACCGGCGGCTCGGGCAGCGGTGAGTACATCAAGGTCAAGTTCGACACGAGCAAGAACACGTACCAGATGCAGTTTCTGGAGTCGTCGGTGCCGACTTCGGCGGGGCAGATCAATACGACTCGCAAGGGGCTGACCATCGACGGTACGTTCGTCCATCCGACCAACTTGCCGACCCCTGAGCAGAACCGCTGCGCTTTCGTGCTCCAGTCGGGCAAGACGGCCGATAACAGCTACGCGATCACCGTCAATCCGCAAGACCCGCCGATGCTGTTTGTTGGCCAGGGCATTGTGGGTGGCGGCATTCCGGGGGCCACCATCCAATTTGCCGGCATTCAGCCGATTCCAGGCGTCGTGATTGGCGCAGTGCCGTCGCGCACGTTCGATTTCTATCCTTTCCTGGGCTTCTCCGAGACGGTGACGGATTTCTCGCAGGTCGCGGGGCGCTACAACCAGGTGGGTGTGCACGTCACGCCCACGGGCTCGGGCAACCAGACCTCGGCGCCGCAAGGCTGGCAACCTGATGCCGTCAACTGGACGCAAACGTTGAATGCCGACGGCACGTGTACGGCGGAAGGTATCGACTATTCCTGCCATACGACGGGCACCCCATGGGCGCTGCGTCAGAACACCGACGGCTCACAGGACAACGTGTTTGTCAGCAACCCGACGAGCGGCAGCGTGCCGTATCCGTATGTCGGTCAGGTCTCGCCGCTGGTGCTGCTGGCGCCAAGCCAGGCCAAGGGCATTCTCATCGCAGGCAAGCTGAACGGGCAGGTGGTGCCGGTGGTGATCCGTGTCGGCTACTCGCATAGCGATGCGACGAACCTGCTGGCTTCGGTGGCGGATGACCAGATCGGTATCTCGATCCTTTCGCCGGCGACAGCGATCCCGGCCAACGCGCTCAAGGGTGGCTATGTTGGGGCGACCAGCGGCTCGGCTTGCGGCGTGGTCACCAACAATGGCCCGAGCGGTGCGCCTGCCAGTGGCAACGGCTTGAACGCGACGATCGATCACCCGGAACTGTCGGGCTCATTTAGCGGTGGCTTCTTCCACGCCAATGCTGGCAACTGCAGCGATGGCACGGCCGTGTCGACGCTGGCCGCCAACTACACCTCCACGCTGTTCCAGAACGGCACCGCGGCCTTCATCAACCCGCTCACCTCGCGTGTGACGGCGCAGTTCGGCCTGGACTACACGCAAACCTCGCCGGGCAAGCTGATCGTGACCGCGCAGAACGACTTCAACGCGCAAGGCGCCAGCGGCAACGTCGCGTTGTTCAAGGCGGGCGACACCGGCGTGGCCGTCAAGGTGGGCAACGTGTACGCAATGCTCATGAACAACAACAAGTACAACCCGTTCTTCACGGTCGGCGCATTCGTCCAGTGAAGCGCGCAGCTACGAAACCACATGCGGCGGCGTGCGTGACGTGTGCACGCTGCGCTGCCGCGGCTGAACAACAACATGGAGGAGACGCAAATGCAATGGCGTAAATGGTTGGTCGTGCTCGCGTGCGCGCCGATGGTGACAGCTTGCGGAGGTGGCGGAGATGATTCGCCGGCGCCGGTGATCCAGCGCCTGTGTCCGCAGGCCATCGACTACAACACCGTGTTCACCGGTGGGTCGGGCTCGGGTGAACTGGTGAAGGTGCAGCTCGACACGACGAAGATGACGTACCAGATCACGTATCTGGCCTCGCCGATTCCGGTCAAGACGGGCACCGTCGCGCCCACGCGCGATACGGCCCCCAACAACGTGCAGACCGGCACGCTCACGCAAGAGACGGCGCTGCCCACCGAGAAGCTGAACCAGTGCGCGTTCCGCCTGAATAACGCAAGCCTCGATCCGAGCCGTCCGGCGCGGTTCTTCCTGGGGCAAGGCGTGCTGGGCGGCACGATTCCGGGCGCGACGATCCAGTTCGACGGCATCGTTGGCGTGGGCAAGATTCCGCAAACCACGTTCCCGTATTACCCGTTCATCAGCTTCTCGAACACTGAGACCGATATGAACAAGATCGCGGGCAACTACAACCAGCTGGGTTACCACCAGGTGCCGTCGCAGAGCTTCTCGCAGCAGGCGGTCGACGCGCGTTTCACCATCAATGCGGACGGCACCTACACCGAGTGCGACAACCTGGGCGTGAAGAACGGCGGGGCCTGCCTGACGTCAAGCGCGACGGTCAACCAGAAGCTGACGCTGCGCGGCGATGCGCCGGCCTTCACCACGCTGAACTATCAGCCGCAGGTGCCGGCCACGGTGTCGTCGCTCGATCCGGCCAAGGCGGGCAAGGGCGTGATGATCGTGGGCAAGTTGTATGGACAGCTTGTGCCGATCTTCATTCGCGTGGGCGCAGCCAACTCCGATCTGACGGCTGGCCCGCCGGTGGCGGACGACGAGTCCGGCATCTCGATGATGGCGCCGGTCGGCAACATCGCGCAGGGCTCGCAAGACGGCGAATACACGGGTGTAGACAGCACGTTCAACTACCGCGCCACCGCGCTGGTGGGTGCGCAGGCCACGATGCTCGATCCGTTCAACGCATCGCAGGCAGCGCTGACGCGACCGCTAAACCTGGACTTCACGCAGACCGTCCCGGGCGTGATCCGCACTACGCAGACCAGCGCGCCGGCCGGCTCGGCCCCGACGGGCAAGCTGATCTTCACCGGCAAGACCTTCGGCTTCCTGGATATGAGCGATACGAAGAACCCGTACTTCACGGTGGGCGCCTTCGTGCAGTGACGTTTCCGGAGTAACACGCCACGGGGCGCGGCACAGACAACCGCGCTCCGCTCAGAACAACAGGAGGAAGCATCATGAAGAAACTGACTGTCGCATTGATGGCGGCCTGCGCATCCGCAGGTGCCATGGCGCAGCAGGCCGGTGACAACGTGGCGACGGTGGGCTGGTTCCACATCATGCCGCAGGATTCAAGCAACAACCTGACCACCAGCGTGATCAATGCGCCGATCAATGATCCGCTGCGCTTGCCGGGCAGCTTCACGTCGCCCAACAGCGGGCTGCGGGTGAGCAACGCCAACACGCTGGGCCTGACGCTCACGCATTTCTTTACCGACAACATCGCGCTGACCACGATTGCCGGCGTGCCGCCCGAATTCAAGCTGACCGGGCACGGCGTGATCCGCGCGCCCGGGCCCGCAGGCGCACTCGGTCACGTCGATCTGGACGACCCGTCCAATCAGCCCGCCGTGCGCAAGGCGCGCCAGTGGAGTCCCGGGGTCATCCTGCAGTGGTACTTCGGGCACGCGCAGTCGACGTTCCGTCCGTTCGTTGGTGTGGGTGTGGTCTACAGCTTCTTCACCAACATCGAGCTGAATCCGTACTTTGCGGCGGCGGTGAATCGCGAACTGGGCAGCGTACTGGCAGCGGGGGCGGGCAAGCCGGGGCCGACGTATGTGGAAGGGAAATCGTCGTCGTCGTGGGCGCCGATCTTCAACCTGGGGGCGAGCTACGCGATCAACAAGCAATGGGCCTTGACGGCAACGGTGTCGTACCTGCCGCTCAAGACCGAAGCGGCAACCGTCATCAAGGCGGCGGACGGGACCACGCTGGCGACCACCAAGACCACGCTCAAGGCCAATCCGATCATCACGTTCGTCGGGGTGTCGTACAAGTTTTAGCTGGGTGTCGGCTGTCTGCGCCTGGCTAATTGGCGCGGCGTGAATCGAGCGGGAACCGGTTTGCGCCGCATTCTTAAGGCGGTTTCTACCGTCAGTTCTAGTGAGGCAATAAATGAGCACACGTAAAGTCGTATCTCTTGCAGTTGCACTCGCACTTGCCACCGTAGCAGCCACACCCGCACTTGCCGTCACCGTTTCGCGTGTCGATGGTCAACCGATGAACCCGAATGGCGAGCCATTCTCGGTCACCGGCCAGACCACGTTGTCCAAGGGCTCCATCAGCGCCAATTGCACAGCGACCTTCACCGGTACGATCACGCCTTCGGGCATCGTCAACATCACGTCCACATCGTTTACCGGCGGTGGGACGTGCGGCCTTATCTCGGGAACGACCCCGTGGACCGGCCAGGCCGACAGCACCACCCAGCTGTCGATCAACAACGCAGGGGTCAGCGTGTTCCTGCTGGGCAGCTGTGGCCCCAGCAAGGTCGTGACCGCCTGGAATGACCCGAACTCGTCGCTCACGTTCACCAACGCACTGCTCACGCCGGACTGCACGGTGAGCGGAACGGTGGTATCGACGCCGAAGTTCCACGTGCAATAAGCACGTACCCGGTTGACGGCCGGTTGCGCAGCCGCCGTCGATTGGTCTGAAGCATGGGCCCGGCATGTCGGGCCTTGTTTCTTTTGGGGCACGTATTTCTCTCTGGGCAATACCCCTGTCGCCAATGGCGGCAATGCAAAGTGCTGCGGCGGTGGCATGATCCGGCTTTTGCCGCTGCACCGGGGCAGCGGTCTTTCCCAGGAGCCAAGACATGCGTTTGCTCACCTCTGCCGCCGTGGCCGCCGCGATGGCGGCGTCTATCGGATTTGCCCACGCCCAATCCGCATCAGCCGTCGCCGCCCCCGCTACGCAACAACGTACCCAGGTGCCCGGCTATTACCGCATGGCGCTGGGCGATGACGTTGTGACCGCCCTCTACGACGGCTACACCGATCTGCCGACCAAGACCTTGCTTGGCCTGAATGCGCAATCGGTGCAGAGCCTGCTGGCGCGGATGTTCGTATCGAATACGCCGGGCATGCAGACGGCGGTGAACGGCTTCCTGATCGACACGGGCGCCAAGCGCATCCTTGTCGATACGGGTTCTGGCACGTGCTTTGGCCCGACGATGGGCGGCCTGGCGGGCAACGTCCGTGCGTCCGGTTACCAGCCGGAGCAGATCGACGCCGTGCTGCTGACGCACTTGCATCCGGACCACGCGTGCGGCCTGTTGACACCGCAAGGCCAGCCGGCCTTCCCGAACGCGCAGGTGTATGTGGCCGCGCCGGAAGCCGATTTCTGGCTGAGCGAAACGATTGCCGCTTCCAAGCCGACCGACATGCAACCGTTCTTCAAGATGGCACGCGATTCGGTGGCACCGTATGCGGCCGCGGGCAAGCTCAAGCAATTCAAGCCCGGCGACGAGGTCGTGCCGGGCGTACGCTCGGTGATCGCCAACGGGCATACCCCGGGACACAGCGGTTACCTGTTTGCATCGAAGGGACACAGCCTGCTGGTGTGGGGCGACATCGTGCACAGCCACGCCGTGCAGTTCCAGCACCCGGAGGTCGCGTTCGAATACGACGTCGACAAGAAGGCCGCCGTTGCCTCGCGACGCAAGCTGTTTGCGGAAGCGGCGCGGGACAAGCTCTGGGTGGCCGGCGCACATCTGCCGTTCCCAGGTCTGGGGCACGTACGCCGCGACGGCAACGCCTTCGCCTGGGTGCCGATCGAGTATGGCCCGCTGCGCACGGACCGCGCTGACTGATCGTCGATTGGCCCGTCAGGCGCCTGCCGGTCGCTTCATCTTGCAAGTGGTCGGCAGGTCCAGTTCTTTGGCCGGGGTTGCGCTCTCGGTTTTGTGGCCCCATTGGGTGCCGTCGTAGCCAACCTTGACGGTCTTCCCGTCCACCGGTGCGATCGTCGATACCACCTGCGGCAGCAGCAACTGGTGATCGACCTTGCGCATCGTGACGTCACCCAGAAAGCTCTGCTTCTGCATGCCTTCCAGCGCGAGCGCAATCTTCAGCGGATCGGTGGAATTGGCTTTGCGGATGGCGTCCGTCACGAGTTCGACGGACAACACAGTGCGCGGGGCGAAGTGTTCGCCGGCTGGCGTCTGCCGCACGCGCGCATCCATCTGCATCAGTTGCGCGTTGCCGTTGCCGGGCGTCCATTCCGAAACCCAGGTCACCTTGCCGATCTTGGCCTGCGACACTGCCAGCACGGTGCCCGGGGCGCCCGCGCCGCTGTGGTTCAGATAGCGCACGTCGTAGCTCATGTCGCCAGCAGCCTTGATGAGCAGGTTCAGGTCTTGCCCCCAGTTGCCGGTGAGGAGTGTGTCAGCGCCCGTCGCCTTGGCCTTCGAGACGTAAGGCGCAAAGTCCTTCACCTTGCCGATCGGGTGCAGCGTCTCTCCGGTGAACTGCACGTCGGGCCGCGCGGCCGAGATCATCTGCTTGCCCAATGATGCCCACAGCCGCCCGTGCGCGTAGTCCTGGTTCAGCGAGTAGACCTTGCGGATATCGGGCTGCGTCTTCACGAAGTTGGCCAGCGCGCGCATCTTCATCGCGGTGTTGGCTTCGGTGGCGAAGTGCCAGAAGCTGCAATGCGCGCCGGTCAGGTCGGGATCGATCGACGCGTAATTGATGATCAGCACGCGCTTGGCTGGATTGCGCTCGTTGTGCTTGGTGGCGGCATCCACCATGGCGGCCACCACGGATGAGCCCGAGCCGCCGGTGAAGACGATCTTCGCCCCCGCGTCGATGGCGCTCTGCAGGGCCGACAAACTGTCTTGCGCCGACAGCTTGTTGTCATAGGTCGACAGCTCGTAGCGGGCACCGTTCAGCACGCCCTGCGGTTGTGCGTTGGCGTCGTCGATGCCGAGTTTCAGATTCGCCAGAAACTGCTCGCCCACATTCGAGAGCGGCCCGCTCAGTTGATCGATGAACGCCACCTTGATCGGGGCCGGGTCGGCGGCGTAGGCCAGTGGTGCGCACGAGAGCGCCCCGGCACAAGCCAACGCGGACAAGGGACGGGCAAAGCGGATCACTGCGGGCATGTCTCCTCCTTGTGTGTGTTCTCGTCTACCAGATGTCGATGAAGCGGCGCGTGGCTGGGTCGCGCGCGTGCCGCGGCTGTGCAGGCGGCGTCGATTGCAGCCCGCGCAACAGCCAGCGACGCGTATCGGCCGGGTCGATCACGGCGTCGATTTCGAGATAGCTGGCGATGTTGAGCGCACGGCCTTCCTCGTAGGCGGCAGCGACCATCTTGCGGAACAGCGCCTCGCGCTCGGCTAGGTCTTCCACCGCTTCCAGCTCTTTGCGGTAACCCAGCCGGATGGCGCCTTCGATGCCCATGCCGCCAAACTCGCCGCTGGGCCACGACGCGGTGAAGAACGGCGCGTGGAAACCACCTGCCGCCATGGCCATCGCCCCCAGGCCGTAGCCTTTGCGCAGCACGACGGTGAAGAAGGGCACGCGCAGGTTGCCCGCCGTCACGAACATGCGGCTGACGTGGCGTACGGTGGCCGTCTTTTCCGCCTCCGGTCCGACCATGAAACCTGGTGTGTCGCACAGCGAGACGATGGGCAGGTCGAATGCGTTGCACAGCTGCATGAAGCGCGATGCCTTGTCCGCCGCTGCAGAATCAATGGCGCCGCCCAGGTGGCGCGGGTTGTTGGCGATGCAGCCGAAGGCGCGGCCTTCGATACGGATCAGCGCGGTGATGATGCCCACGCCAAAGGCTTGCCGCAGTTCCAGAACCGAACCTGTGTCGGCCAACGCATCGATCACGGCACGCATGTCGTAGCTGCGCATGCGGTTTTCGGGAATCGCGTGGCGCAGGTGGCGCACGTCGCCGGCTTCCCAGTTGGCGAGCGGACCCTGGAAATAGCTCAGGTAACGGCGGGCGACATCCACAGCTTCGGTTTCGTTTTCGACCAGGACATCGATCACGCCATTGGGCGCCTGCACGCTCACGGGGCCGACCTCTTCGGGCGCATAGACACCCAGGCCGCCGCCTTCGATCATGGCCGGACCGCCCATGCCGATGGTGGCGTCGCGCGTTGCGATGATCACGTCAGCGCAGCCCAGCAGCGCGGCATTGCCCGCAAAGCATCGGCCCGACACGATGCCGACCGTCGGTACCAGCCCCGAGAGGCGCGCGAAGTGAATGAAGGTGGGGCAGTCGAGGCCGCTGACGCCGCGCTTTTCGGTGTCGCCCGGCCGGCCGCCGCCGCCTTCGGCAAACAGCACAACGGGCAGCTTCCATTGCTGCGCCAGCTCCAGCGCGCGGTCGGTCTTCTTGTGGTTGAAGGTGCCTTGCGTGCCGGCCAGCACGGTGTAGTCGTACGCGAGCACCATGCAGCGCGCATCCTGAGCTGGGAAGTGCGCGCCGTTGACGGTGCCAATGCCGGTGATGATGCCGTCGGCCGGTGTCGAGCGAATCAAGTCATCGAGCGCGCGTCGTTGGCGTTGCGCTGCGATGGCGAGCGCGCCGTACTCGATGAATGAGCCGGCGTCGCACAAGTGATCAATGTTCTCGCGCGCGGTGCGCTGTCCGGTCTTGCGGCGGCGGGCGACGGCATCCGGGCGGTTCGCGTCGAGGCCGAATGCATGGCGGTCGATGACGGCCTGCAGGTCTGGGCGAATGCGCTCGAGGTCGATCTCTGTGTCGGCTGCGGCGTCGTCGTGTTGGGCTTCGCCAAGCTGGAGCACGGCCAGCGGCTGGCCCTCGCGCACCGTTGCACCCGGCTGAGCGCAGACCTGCAACACGCGTCCGGCCGCGGGCGCGATGACGACGTGCTCCATCTTCATCGCTTCAATCACAGCGAGCACTTCGCCGCGCGCAACCATGGCGCCGGCTTCTGCGTGGATCTGAATGAGCGCGCCATCCATTGGCGCGGTGAGGATTTCAGCATCGTCAGGAAGCTCGTCGACGAATGATGTTGCGGGCGTGAGGTCGGTGGTTGCGACCGATGTGGCGTGCAGCGCGGGATGGGCTTCGCCAGTGCCAGCGGTCAGTTCGGCGAGCTTCGCATCGAGGAACTGTGTGTGCACAGCGTTGGCCTGCACGTCGGCGTCGCGCAGCAAGTCTTGCAGCAGCCGCTTGTTGGTGGCCAGCCCTTCGATGCGGAATTCGCACAGCGCGCGATACGTCTGTGCCAGCGTCTGCGCATATGTGCCGTGCGGCGCGTGGACGATCAATTTGGCCAGCAGCGAATCAAAGCGCGGGTTCGGACGGTAGCCCGCATAACCGCAGGTGTCGACGCGCACGCCAGGGCCATTGGGTGGTTCGAATGCGGTGAGCGTGCCGGTGGACGGATGCGGCTGTCCGGATGCATCAATCGTCTCGGCATTGATCCGCACTTGCACGGCATGGCCGCGAGGTGCGATCGGCCGGGCAAGCCCCAGATCGGCGAGCGAAGCACCTTGCGCCAGGGCCAGTTGCGTCATCACCAGGTCGACGCCCGTCACCATCTCCGTGACGGTGTGCTCGACTTGCACGCGCGGGTTGGCTTCCATGAAGTAGAACGTGGCGTGCGGCGTGCCCGCGCCTTCCATGAGGAACTCGAATGTGCCAATGCCGGTGTAACCCGCCGCTTTGGCGAGCGTGACGGCAGCGTCAGCGATGCGCGTGCGCAGGGCGTCGTCCAACGCGGGGCTGGGCGCGATCTCGATCAGCTTCTGGTGACGGCGCTGCAGGCTGCATTCACGCTCACCGAGGTGGACAACGTGGCCATGTGCGTCTGCAACGATCTGGATTTCGATATGGCGCGGTGCGGGCACGAGTGCTTCCACATAGACGTCGCCGCCACCACCCGCGGCGGTGGCTTCCGAGACGCAGCGGGCATACGCGTCGGCAATCGCTTGCGCATCGTGCACGGCGCGCATGCCGCGTCCGCCACCGCCGGCCACGGCCTTGATCATCATGCCGTGCGAGGGCGGCAGCGCGGCGAAGAAGGCGCGCGCATCTTCAAGCGTGGTCGCGCCTTGCGTGCCGCTGACGATGGGAATGCCGGCCTCGTGCGCAAGTGCCCGCGCGCGTGCCTTGTCGCCGAAGAGATCGAGCACGCGCGGTGACGGTCCGATGAACTGCACGCCGGCCTGCGCGCACTGGCGTGCGAAGGCAGCGTTCTCGCTCAGGAAGCCATAGCCGGGATGCACCGCATCGGCGTCGACAGCGCGTGCAGCAGCGAGGATGGCCGCACCGTCGAGATATGCGCGCGGACCGGTGCCGGGCAAGGGCACAGCTTCATCGGCGCGCAGTGGATGCAGCGCGTCGCGATCGTCTTCGGAATAAACAGTGACGGACGGCAAGCCTATCGTGGCGGCTGCGCGGGCAATGCGAATGGCGATCTCGCCGCGATTGGCGATCAGCAGTTTGCGAAACGTCATGGAGCGGGCGTGGGTTAGAGCTGTTCAGCGAGTGGTGCGAGGTCCTGCTTGCGCACCTTGCCGGTGGCCGTGAGTGGCAGGGCGTCGACGATGCGCACGATGGGCACCTTGTAGACGGCCATGTTCTCGCGGCACCAACTGGTGAGGGCGGCGTCATCCAATGTGCCGACGGCCTCGGGCCGCAGCATCACGAAGGCGACGGGCAGCTGGCCGCGTTGTTCGTCGGCGCGGCCCACCACGGCAGAACCGAGGATGGCCGGATGCTTGCCAAGCATGGCTTCGATCTCCGCCGGGAATACGCTCATGCCGTTGACCTTGAGCATCTCCTTGCGGCGGCCGAGATAGTGGACGTAGCCGTGTTCGTCGATGCAGCCGATGTCGCCAGTGTGAAACCAGCCATTGCGCAGCGTTTGCGCGGTGGCGTCCGGCTTGTTCCAGTAGCCTTTGAGCAGCGTCGGCGTGCGTACGCAGAGTTCGCCTTCGGCGCCGATCGGCATGAGTTCGTGCGTGTCGAAATCGCAGATCTTGAAGTCGGTGCCCGGCACCGGCAACCCGACGAAAATCGGTTGCGAGCGCAGGTCGAAATCGTCGTCCTGCATGCCGACCGTGAAGCTGTTGCAGGTCTGCGTTTCCGTCATGCCCCAGGCGCTCTCGGCCATCATCGAGCCGGTCAGTTCACGCCACGCACGGCGGTATTCGGGGTTGAGCTTTTTCACGAACGACGACACGCCCGTATGCCGCAGCGAGCGTAAGTCGTACGCATGCACACGCGGATGTGCCATCACCTCGGCCGCGCTGTCGACAAGCATCGAGCCGTTGGTCACGCGGTAGCGCTGCACGCCAGCCATGAATGCCTCCGCATCCCATCGAGCGAGCAACACCAGCGGCACGCCAAGGAAGGCAGGGAAGATCAGGCCGGTGTTCTCACCGGCAATCCAGAATTGCGGATAGAAGCTGAGCATGACGGTGTCGGCATCCGCGCGCAGCGACACGGCTGAGAACGCGGCAGCCATATCCACCATGTCGCCCTGCGTGTGGATGCAGCCCTTGGGCAGCCCCGTCGTGCCGCCGGTGTAGTTGAGCGCGGCAACCGCATCAAGCGAGCCGGGCGGCAGGGGGATCGGCGTGGTCTGTGCCAATGCGGGCAACAAGTCGATTGCATCGTCGCAGGCCAGCGGCGGCTCGGTCAGCATTGCCGGGAGCGGCAGCGTCGGCTGTGCGGGCAGCACGTCTGCGTAACGGGTGACGAAGATGTGCTCGATCGATGTTTCGGGCCGCACGTCGCGCACCAGCGGCATGAGGCGATCGAGCGTGACGATGGCGCGCGGCGTCGCGTCGCTCAGCGCATGCATCAACTCCGCCCGCTGCGACAGGGGGCTGATCGGCACATACACGGCACCCAGCTTGAGAATGCCGAAGAACACCGCATTGAATTGCGGGCAGTTCGACAGGAACACCGCAACGCGGTCGCCCGCGCCAATGCCGTGTTGCGCGAGCAGCGCGGCGAAGCGGTCGGAGAGATCGTCGAGCTGGGCGAACGTCGTGTCGTGCCCGTAAAAGTGGATGGCCGGTTTGTCTGGCGTGGTGCGCGCCCAGTGCCGCAGATAGTCGGTGAGGGCAGCGCGCCCGATCGGGTAATGTGGCTCGTGGGGGGTATCGACCGGCCATGCGCGCGCCCAGAGCGCGCGAACGCGGCCGAGATACTCGGACTCGTCCATCGCCAAAGCTCGTCTCCGTTGGGTTGTGCAGTGCGTGCGCACGGCGGCGCCGCACTATCTATACTAGAAAGTAATTTTTTATACCAACGGGTAAGAATATAGAAAGCGTTCTTTGATGCGTCAAGCATTTGAGACAGTGATGTCGCCAAGATGCGCGTATGCGACGGCGCATACGCGGGCGACATGCGAAAATATGCGCCATGTCCACCGTCCGCAAACCTGCCGTTCCCGACGTGCAACCGCCTGCTGAAACCGAGGCGCCCGAAGCTCCCGGCGTCACACCGCCGGCCACGCGCCCGCACATCGCCGAGCGGCAAGAGGCCCGCCGCCGGCAGATTCTCGACACAGCCGCGCAGCTCTTCTTCACCAAGGGCTATGCCGGCATGACGATGAGCGACCTGTGCAACGCGCTCGGCGTGACCAAACCGGCGGTGTACTACTACTTCACCGACAAGTACGAGATCTTCGACATTCTGTGTCGCGAGGCCGCACAGGTGTGCCTGTCGGCCATCCGTGAGACCGCCGACCCGGCTCTACCCGTGCGGGAGCGTCTGCAGGCGTGTCTGCTGGAAATGGCGCGTCGTTGCATCGACTGCCACTACGCCGCGGCGCTGACGTATCGCGATCGGCAATACCTGCGCCCCGAAACGGTGGAGTGGCTGCACGGCATGTCGCGGGCGTATTACCGCGATCTCTATGCGCTGCTCGACGAAGGAAAACGCGCCGGCGTGTTCGACTTTGGCGATGCGCGCGTCGCCGCACACTCGATGGGCGGTGTGATGGGGTTTATGTATACGTGGCACGATCCGTCGCGCATCGACGCCGGCGTGCTGGCGCACGAGCTGTCGAGCGCCATGATGAAGATCATTCTGCCGGCCGCCCCGGCCTCTGGCGCTACGCGCGCGTCTTGATCGTCGCGCCGGCCGGCGCCTTCGGTAACGCAGGCAGGCGGAAGACTTCGGGCGTCATCAAGTCGATGCCGCAGTCGAGCGTCTCAACCCAGTCGATGAACCGGTTGACCATGGCTTTGCCATGGAAGGCTTGGCCATGCTGCGGCACGATCCATTCAATATCGAGCCCCCGCACCATCTGCGCCCACAGCCGGCACACGCGGTTGCCGCTCATGTAGCGACGGTGGAAGGGCGCCATCAGCGGCAGGTGCGCATCAAAATCTTCCACGGGCTTGGCGGCCACATTGGCGTGCACCATCGACGCCCCCAGATCGCCTGAGAACAGGATGCGCGACACCGGATCGTAGAACTGGAAATTGCCTTCCGAATGCAGGAAATGCGCCGGCACCGCCAGCAGATGCGATTGCCCCAGCGGAATCGCCATGCCCGTGTCCGGAATCGGCACGATGCGGCCTTCGGTTTTGCCGACGCTGCAGAAATGCGGCAGAAAGCGCTCCCACACGCGCGAGATCAGGATGTCGCAGCTTGAGCTCGTCAGCCACCGTCCCGCCGAGGCGACGATGTCCGGGTCTGCATGCGAGGCCAGCACGTAGTCGAGCTGCTTGGGCGGAAAGTACCGGTTCATCGCCAAAAACAGCGCGTTGTAGGTCATCTGACCGCCCGGATCGATCAGCGCGCCGTGGCCGTGATCGACGATGAGGAACTGGTTGGTCTGCACAGGCAGGTCATCGTGATCGTCGACCAGGTCGGAAAACATCAGGCAGACGTGCTCGGGCGTTTCATAGAGCGTGGTGACCATGGGAGAGCGCAGCCGCGGTTGGAATGCTCCGATGGTCGCGCAGGGCGGGGCGGCCACACTTGATCCGTGTCAAGGCAGGTGTGACGCCGGCGTTGGCCTGGGTGGCCGATCATCCGGCCCGGGCTGAGTCTCACGTGATAAACTCTTGATCTTTAACGCTTTGCGCGAGCCGCACGCGGGTTTTCCGCTTGGGTCTGGCGCGCCGCCATGCCAACCGGCATGCCGCATCTCCCCTATGAATACTGCAACGATGTCTGAAGCGTCAGAAGCGCCGGCCAATGAATCGGTGACATTCGACAGCTTCGGCCTGCATCCGGACGTCCTCCGCGCGCTGACCGAAAGCGGTTACACCAAGCCCACGCCCATTCAGGCGGCCGCCATTCCGGTGGTAACTGCCGGTCGCGACGTCATGGGCGCGGCGCAAACCGGCACCGGCAAGACCGCCGGTTTCTCGCTGCCGATCATCCATAACCTGCTGCCCGACGCCAACACGAGCGCGTCGCCGGCGCGCCACCCGGTGCGAGCGCTGATTCTCACGCCTACGCGCGAGCTTGCGGACCAGGTGTACGACAACGTTGCCAAGTACGCGAAATACACGGCGCTGCGCAGCGCCGTCGTGTTCGGCGGCGTCGACATGAACCCGCAGACGGAGCAACTGCGCCGCGGCGTGGAAATCCTCGTTGCCACGCCGGGCCGCCTGCTCGACCACGTGCAGCAGCGCAGCGTGAATCTGTCGCAGGTGCGCATGCTGGTGCTGGACGAAGCCGACCGCATGCTCGACATGGGCTTCCTGCCCGACCTGCAGCGCATCATCAACCTGCTGCCGGCGCACCGCCAGACGCTGCTGTTTTCGGCGACCTTCTCGCCCGAGATCAAGAAGCTGGCCGCGAGCTACCTGCGTCATCCGCAAACCATTGAAGTGGCACGCAGCAACGCCACGGCAGAAAACGTCCGGCAGGTCATCTACACCGTGCCGGACAACCACAAGCAAGCGGCGCTCGTGCATCTGCTGCGCCAGCGAGCAGAGCAAGGCCTGCCGCGCCAGTGCATCGTGTTCTCCAACAGCAAGATTGGCTGCTCGCGCCTGGCGCGCGCGTTGGAGCGCGAAGGCATCAACGCCAACGCCATCCATGGCGACAAGACGCAGACCGAGCGCATGCAAACGCTCGAAGCCTTCAAGCAAGGTACCGTGGATGTGCTGGTCGCCACCGACGTGGCAGCGCGCGGTCTCGATATCTCGCAGATGCCGTGCGTAATCAACTTCGACCTCCCGTTCAACGCAGAAGACTACGTGCACCGTATCGGCCGCACGGGCCGTGCCGGTGCTTCGGGTGATGCGCTGTCGCTGTTTGCGCCGGGTGATGAGCGTTTCCTGGCCGACATCGAAAAGCTGATCAAGCGAAACCTGCCGCGCGAGCAACTGGCTGATTTCGACCCGACCGGCGAGCAGGCGCGTGACCGTGAACGCCGTGAGCGCGACGAAAAGCGTGCCCGCGGTGAGGTCCGCCGCGCCCGTGAGCGGGACGACCGCAACGGCGCCCGCGTGTTGGATCACACGATCGTGCGCCCGCCCTTCCGCCCATCGGACGACCCGTTCTTCAATCGCCCGTACGAATCGTCTCTGCCAGCGGAATCGGCAGAAGCCGCCAAGCCAGCGCAAGCGACCGGGCATCCGCGTACCGCCAAGCGCCCGATTGCGGCGCTGCTCGGTGGCGTGCCGCGCAAGCGTTAAGTCAGTCTGCTGAAAACGGCGGTAACTATGCCGCCGTGGTCAATCGTGCAAGACGATTGGCCCAGGCCGGGACTGCGTCCCGGTAGAACTCCTCCACATCCCCAGCACGAATGTCCAGCCCGAGGTGCTGTGCCGCTTCCGTTAGCGCGGCCAGCGGTTGACTGCGGTTGATGGCGCGTGCGCCCGTCTGCTTGCTGAGTTTCTCGCCGTCGGCGTTCACCACCACGGGCACGTGCAGGTAGCGCAACGCCGGCAGCCCAAGCAACTGCTGCAGATAGATCTGGCGCGGCGTCGAATCGAGCAGGTCGGCGCCCCGCACGACGTCCGTGATGCCTTGCGTGGCATCGTCTACCACCACCGCAATCTGGTAGGCCCACATGCCGTCCGCGCGCTTGAGCACGAAGTCGCCTACGGCTTCAGCCAGGTTCTGGCATTGCGTGCCTTGCCAGCGATCGCTGAAGCAGATGGTGGCGGCATCGGCATCCGGCACACGCACGCGCCAAGCGCGCGGCGGACGGCCGTGCAGCCCGTTGCGGCACGTGCCGGGATAGATCAGGGTCTGGTGACGCACATGCCCATTTGCGTCGATGCTGGTGACGGAGTCCGCAATCTCGCGGCGCGTGCAGCCGCACGGGTAGAGGCTGCCGTTCGCCTGCAGTTGCTCCAGCGCCTGTTCAAAGCGTGACAGGTGCGTGCTTTGCCACTGCGGCGCCTCGTCGGGAATGAGTCCGAGCACATCAAGTGTGGTGAGGATATCGCGGTCGGCGCCGGGCACGTTGCGCTGGAAATCGATGTCTTCAATGCGCACGAGCCATGTGCCGCCGTGCACGCGCGCATCCAGCCAGCTCGCCAGCGCAGTGACCAGCGAGCCGATATGCAGCGGCCCCGTTGGCGAGGGCGCAAAGCGGCCGCGGTATTGGCCGCGCGATGACGTAGTGGATTCCGGGAAATCGAGATTGGCTTGGGACAACGCAACGCTCCAGGCGCAGAGGTCGATGGCGCTATTGTGCGCGATTTATCAGCCCCGGGGCGCCTACTGCATCATCAGGGCCTGCCCCAGACGCGGGTCTTCCAACTTGTCGACCCACCATTGCAACGCCTTGCCGCGCATGTTGTTGCGCCAGGCAACCTGAAACGTGCCGGCGCGCTTGTCTTCGGTGGTTTCCTTGGCGATCAGCACGCCGGAATCCAGATACGGCTGCGCCAGTGGCACGGGCAACCAGCCGCAGCCCAAGCCTCGAATCTGCGCCTGCACCTTGTCAGCCATGGACGGCACCACCAGCGTGTCCTGCCCGGCCATCACGCCGATGGTGCGTGCGGGCAGATTGCGGGACGTATCTCCCACAGCAACGATGCGATGTCGCGTGATGGCGGTTGCAGGCAATGGCTCCTCCATTTGCGCCAACGGATGATGTGCCGCCACCGCAAACACAAAGGGAATGCTGCCTACCGTGCGCGTCTGAATGCCCTGCACCTGCATCACCTGCGCGGGCCCAATCAGGAGATCCGCGCGGCCGGAGAGCAGTGCATCCCACGTGCCGGCCAGCACCTCGCGGCAAAAGCGTAGTCGCGTGGCGGTATTTTCGGCGTAGAAATCCTGGATGACGGGCATGAGTGCGCGAAAGTGCACGAGATCGTCAACTACGATGGTCAGCGTGGCTTCCCACCCGGTGGCGAGGCGCTTGACGCGGCGCGCGAGTTCGTCGGCGGCCTGCAGCAGGTGGCGGCCTTCGTCGAGCAATGCGCGGCCGGCGGGCGTGAGTTCCGCTCGATGGCGGCGGCGGTCAAACAGCAGGACATCGAGATCGTCTTCCAGCTTGCGCACCACGTACGTGAGCGCCGACGGCACTTTGCCGAGTTCGTGCGCCGCGGCGGCAAAGCTGCCCTTACGTTCAATCGCGTCCAGCACTTCGAGAGATTCCAGCGATAGCGCCATATTCAGAATTTTTGATGCATTGAGTCAAAGCCGTACCCCGAAACTATAGCCAATCTGCGTACCATTCACACATCGACGCAGTAATTTGGATAGGAGATTCATCAAAATGATTGAAATCCGCCCCTCTCAAGATCGCGGCTACGCAGACCACGGCTGGCTCAAGTCGTATCACAGCTTTTCGTTTGCCGATTACATGGACCCGGAACACGTTCAGTTCGGGCCGTTGCGTGTCATCAATGAAGACCGCGTCGCCGCTGGTATGGGTTTTGGCACCCATGGGCACCGCGACATGGAAATCATCAGCTACGTGCTGGATGGCGAACTGGCGCACAAGGACAGCATGGGCAACGGCAGCGTGCTGCGCCCGGGCGACGTGCAACGCATGACGGCTGGGACAGGTGTGCGTCACTCCGAGTTCAACCACGCGCAGGACCAGACCACGCATTTCCTGCAGATCTGGGTGCTCCCCGCGCAGTTGAATCTCACGCCGGGCTATGAAGAACGTCATTTCGACGAGGCTGCCAAGCGCGGTAAGCTCGCCCTGATCGCCAGCACCGATGGTCGCGACGGTTCGGTGAAGGTGCACCAGGACATGGCGCTCTACGCCGGCAAGTTTGATGGCGCAGAAACTGCGTCCTTGGCCATCGCAGAGGGCCGCCGTGCTTATGTGCACGTGGTTCGCGGCAAGGTGAGCGTCAACGGTCGCACGCTGGTCGGCGGCGACGCAGCCAAGCTGACGCAAGAAGAGGCGGTGACGCTCTCTGGCGGCGAAGACGGCGAAGTGCTGGTGTTCGATCTGCCGTAATGTTCGTGGCGCACCCTGTGTGCGCCATTTTTCTTTTCCGTTGTTCCCCGCGGTACCCCAACCCCAAGAGGATTCCCATGGCACGAGTTGCAGTCGTTTATCACAGCGGTTATGGCCACACCAAGAAGCAGGCCGAGGCCGTGTTTGCAGGCGTGCAAGGCGCCGGCGCCGAAGCACACCTGATTTCGGTCACAGACGTCAACGATGACACGTGGGCGCTGCTGGCCGGCGTCGACACAATCGTCTTTGGCGCGCCGACCTACATGGGCGGCGTTTCGGGCGACTTCAAGAAATTTGCCGATGCATCGTCCAAAGCATGGTTCACCGGCGCGTGGAAGGACAAGATCGCCGCGGGGTTCACGAATTCTGCATCGATGAATGGAGACAAGTACGCGTCGATCCAGTACCTGTGGACGCTGTCGCAGCAGCACGGAATGATCTGGGTCGGCACGGGCATGATGCCGGCCAACAGCAAGGCCGCCACGCGCAACGACGTGAATTTCCTGGCGGGCTTTGGCGGCGCGCTGGCGCAATCGCCGTCTGATGCGAGCCCTGAAGAAGGCCCGTTGCCGGGCGACCTGGAAACCGCCAAGCTGTTCGGCGAGCGCATTGTTGCCATCACCAATCAGTTCGTGCGCGGCCGTCAGTAAAGCGAGTCGGTCAAAGAAAAACGCCGGCATGTCCGGCGTTTTTTGTTGGTGCGCTGTTAAGGCTCAGAAGCGCGTGCCTGCTCCGCAGAAGACGCCGCGGTTCGAGCCACCCTCGCAGCTCGTCGAGCAAGCAGCCAATGCGACAAGGCATAGCGTGCCGACGAGGATGGCGGCCGCAAGGCGTTTCATGCAGCGGCCCGCGTTTGGCTGCCCGCGCAATGCGGGCAGCGCTGGCCGGGGATGTAGTCGGGTGACTGCTGTTCTTCCGGCGTCACCACAGCGCGGCATGCAAAGCACTGCTTCGGTCCCGCCGGCAGCAGTTCGGGGTTGAGCGCTGTGCGGTGGTCGAACACGAAGCAATCCCCGTCGTAATGGGCTCCGCCCACTTCCTCGAAATATTTGAGGATGCCGCCTTCGAGCTGATACACGCGCTCGACGCCGATCTCCTGCATGTGGATCGCCGCCTTTTCGCAGCGGATGCCGCCGGTACAGAACGACACGATCGTCTTACCGGCAAAGTCGTCCTTGTGCGCGGCAATGGCGGGCGGGAATTCGGTGAATTTCTTGAGGTTGTATTCGACGACGTTCTTGAATGTGCCGACGGCGACTTCATAGTCATTGCGCGTGTCAAGCATCACCACGGGGCGGCCCTCGTCGTCGTGGCCCTGATCGAGCCAGCGCTTGAGGTCCGGCGGCGCAACCGAGGGCGCGCGGCCGTCTTCGGGGCGGATCAGCGGGTGGCGCATGGTGATGATTTCTTTCTTCATGCGCACCAGCAAGCGGCGGAATGGCTGGTGGTCTGACAGGCTTTCCTTCGGTGCCAGGTCAGCAAAACGGGGGTCGGCACGAAGCCGCCCGACGATGCCATCAATGGCTTCACGCGAGCCGGCCAGGAAGATGTTGATGCCCTCTGGTGCCAGCAGCACGGTGCCCTTCAGCTCGCGCGCTTGGCACTCGGCCAGCAGGGCGGGGCGCAGGGTCTCGCGGTCATCGAGGGTGACGAATTTGTAAGCGGAAATATTGACGATCTGCATGTGCTGCCGCGCCGTTTTTGGCGCCTTGGGTAACCCGTTGATTCGTAAGCCGAAATTATAGCCGCCCGAACAGCCGCGCGGAGTTGTCGATGGTCAACCGGACGCGCTCGGAATGCTTTACGGCAGGTGTCACCCGGTACAATACGCGGATGAATTCGCCGCGCTTCGTCCACCTCCGTCTCCACTCCGAATATTCCGTCGTCGATGGCAACGTCCGTCTGGACGATGCGGTCAAGGCTGCCGCCAAAGACGGCATGGGCGCCTTGGCGCTGACCGATCTCGCCAATGCCTTCGGGCTGGTGCGCTTCTACAAGGAAGCGCGCGGCAAGGGCGTCAAGCCGATCGTCGGCGCCGACGTGTGGATCACCAATCACGACGAACGCGACAAACCGACACGCCTGTTGTTGCTGGTCCGTGACAAGCAGGGTTACCTGAACCTGTGCCAGTTGCTGGCCCGTGCTTGGCTCTCCAACCAACATCGCGGCCGCGCGGAAATCGCCCCGGAATGGTTCGACGAGCCGGGCGTGGAGAATGCCCCATTGGCCACGGGCCTGCTGGCGCTTTCCGGCGCCATGGGCGGCGATATCGGCATGGCGCTGGCCAATGGAAACGAGGCGCTGGCGCGCAAGCTGGCGACGAACTGGTCGCGCGTGTTTCCGGGCGCCTTCTACATCGAACTGCAACGTGCCGGGCAGACTGGTACCGAGGCCTACATCCAGCAAGCCGTGAAGCTGGCCTCGGCCATGCAGTTGCCGGTGGTTGCCACGCATCCGGTGCAGTTCATGACGCCGGACGATTTTACCGCCCACGAAGCACGCACCTGTATTGCGGAGGGCGAACTGCTCGCCAATCCGCGCCGTGCCCGCCGTTTCACGACCGAACAGTATTTCAAGACGCAGGACGAGATGTGCGCGCTGTTTGCCGACATCCCGTCCGCGCTGGCCAACGCGGTGCAGATCGCGCAGCGCTGCAACCTCAAGCTGGAACTGGGCAAGCCCAAGCTGCCGCTGTTCCCGACGCCCGATGGCATGTCGCTGGATGACTACCTCGTCCAGCTTGCCAAGGAAGGGCTGGAAAAGCGCATGGAAGTGCTGTTCCCCGACGAGGCGGTGCGCGAATCCAAACGCGCTGAGTATTACGCCCGCCTGGAATTCGAGACCGGCACCATCATCAAGATGGGCTTCCCGGGCTACTTCCTGATCGTTGCGGACTTCATCAACTGGGCCAAGAACAATGGCGTGCCGGTGGGCCCGGGCCGGGGTTCCGGTGCCGGTTCGCTGGTGGCATACGCGCTCGGCATTACCGATCTGGATCCGCTCAAATACAACCTGCTGTTCGAGCGTTTCCTGAACCCGGAGCGGGTGTCGATGCCCGACTTCGACATCGACTTCTGCCAGCACGGCCGCGACCGCGTCATCCAGTACGTGAAAGAGAAGTACGGCAAGGACGCCGTCTCGCAGATCGCCACCTTCGGCACCATGGCTGCCAAGGCTGCGGTGCGCGACGTGGGCCGCGTGCTCGATCTCGGCTACAACTTCGTTGACGGCGTGGCCAAGCTGATCCCGTTCAAGCCGGGCAAGCTCGTCACGCTGGAAGAGGCCAAGAAAGAAGAGCCGCTGCTGGCCGAGCGCGAAGCCAACGAAGAAGAGGTCAAGCAGCTCCTGGAGCTCGCCCAGCGCGTGGAAGGCATGACGCGTAACGTCGGCATGCACGCCGGCGGTGTGCTGATCGCCCCGGGCAAGCTGACCGACTTCTGCCCGCTCTACACGCAAGGCGGCGAAGATGCCGGCGTCGTCAGTCAGTACGACAAGGACGACGTGGAAGCCGTCGGCCTGGTCAAGTTCGACTTCTTGGGTCTGACCACGCTGACGATCCTCGACTGGGCCGAGCGCTATATCCGTATGCTCGATCCGTCCAAGGCGGACTGGAACTGCAGTCATATTCCGCTGACGGACAAGAAAGCGTTCGACATCCTCAAGACGGCCAACACGGTCGCCGTGTTCCAGCTTGAAAGCCGCGGCATGCAGGGCATGCTGAAGGACGCCAAGCCCGACCGCTTTGAGGACATCATCGCCCTGGTGGCGCTGTATCGCCCAGGCCCGATGGACCTGATCCCCAGCTTCTGCGCGCGTAAGCACGGCCGCGAGAAGGTGGAGTACCCTGACCCGCGCGTCGAGCCGGTGCTCAAGGAGACCTACGGCATCATGGTCTACCAGGAGCAGGTGATGCAGATGGCGCAGATCGTGGGCGGTTACTCGCTTGGCGGCGCTGACTTGCTGCGCCGCGCGATGGGTAAGAAGAAAGCCGAAGAAATGGCCGAGCACCGCGCGCTGTTCCGCGCGGGTGCGGCCAAGGACGGGCTCTCCACCGAAAAGGCCGATGAAATCTTCGACCTGATGGAGAAGTTCGCGGGCTACGGCTTCAACAAGTCGCACGCGGCCGCGTATGCGCTGCTGGCGTACTACACGGCTTGGCTCAAGGCGCATCACCCGGCCGAATTCATGGCAGCCAACATGTCGCTAGCCATGGACGACACCGACAAGGTGAAGATCCTCTACGACGATGCCCGAGGCAAGAACGGCCTGACCGTACTGCCGCCGGATATCAACGCGAGCCAGTATCGCTTTGCGCCAACCGACGCCAAGACCATCCGCTACGGCCTGGGTGGCGTGAAGGGCAGCGGTCAGGGTGCGATCGAAGACATCCTGCGCGCACGCGAAGACGGGCCATTCAAGGACTTGTTCGATTTCTGCGAGCGTGTTGACCGCCGCCAGGTCAATCGCCGCACGATCGAAGCGCTCGTGCGTGCCGGCGCCTTCGACAGCCTCAACGACAACCGTGCTCAGCTGCTTGCCTCGATCGGTTTAGCCATGGAAGCCGCCGAGCAGAAGGCAGCGGCAGCCAACCAAGTATCGCTGTTCGATCTGATGAGCGGCGACGACGCCGAGCAGCATCGCCCCGAACTCATAGACGAGCCGGCGTGGTCGACCAAGCGCAAGCTGCAGGAAGAAAAGCAGGCGCTGGGTTTCTACCTTTCTGGTCACCTGTTCGATGAATGCCGTGACGAGGTGCGCCGCTTTGCGCGTACGACGCTGGCCGATTTGGCTCGCGAAGTGACCGACAAGGGCAATGGCGGCGGCTACGGCAATCGCGACGCGCGTAACAAGACGGTGGCGGGCGTGATCGTCGGCCAGCGCACCCAGATGACGCAGCGCGGCAAGATGCTGATCGTCATGCTCGACGACGGCTCCGCCAGCGAAGCCACCGAAGTGACGGTCTTCAACGAAGTGTTTGAAGCCAACCGCGCGCTGTTCAAGGAAGACGAAGTGCTGATTGTGCAGGGCAGTGCCCGGCACGACATGTTCACTGGCGGCGTGCGCGTGACAGCCGAGTCGGTCATGGACATGACGCAGGCACGCGCCAAGTTTGCGCGGGCGATCCGTCTGTCGATGAATGGCGATTCAACGGCGGCCAAGCTACGTGACTTGCTCTCGCCGCATGTGGCAGCGGATGGCAATGGCGTCTCGGTGCGCATCAGCTACGTCTGCGAACAGGCCCGCTGCGAAGCCGTGCTTGGCGACGCTTGGCGCATTGTCCCGAGCGAAGCGGCAATCGCCGCGCTGCGTCAGGCGCTGGACGCCGAGAACGTGGCAACGGTGTACGAGTAGTTCGAAGATGGCGCAGGGGGGCGCCATCGCCGGGCAGCACAGGCTCGGCACGACTGCAGTCTCAATACGATTATTACTAGAGCATTCATGAACGTCGGAATCTCGTGCAACGCGCTGGGCTACAGCGGCGGCAGCGAGCGCTACGCGATGGACCTGGTGCGCGGCCTGCATGAGCGCGACATCCGTCCCGTGTTCTTCGCCAAGATGGTGGACAAGGCGCTTCCCGAATACCGCCAGGTCAAGGCCGTTGCATTGCCCACACGCAAGCTGCCGGGCAAATTGAACGACCACGCGTTTGGCTGGCTGGTGCGCTATCTGGCCAAGCGTGAGCACATCGATCTGATGATCGGCTGCAACCGCACGGGGGCATCGGATATCGCCATTTGTGGCGGTACGCACGTCGGCTATCTCAAGAGCTTTTCCAAAGAGGCTGCCTTCTGGGACCGCCAGCAGATCGCGCTGGAGCGCCGAGACTATGTGCGCTCGCACGTTGTCGTTGCGCACTCGCGGTTGATGGCGCAGGAAGTGCTGGACTATTACGACATTCCGGCGGCCAAGGTGAAGACGGTGTACCCGCCGGTGAGCGAGACGAAGTTCTCGCCGGTGGACGAGGCCGAGCGTCAGCGCCTGCGCGATGAGCTGGGCTTTGCGAAGGATCGCGTCACGTTTGTGTTCCCATCGTCGAGCCACAAGCGCAAGGGCTATCCGCTGCTGGAGGCGTTTTTCTCGAAGACGGATTTGCCTGTGCAGCTGGCGGTGATCGGACGGCCGGTGTCGTCGTCCTCGCCCAACATCCGCTACCTGGGATACCGCAAGGACATCGAGAACGTCTACCGCGCGGCGGACTACACGATTCTCGCTTCGCACTACGAGCCGTTCGGGCTGATCGGGGTGGAGTCTGTGCTGTGCGGCACGCCTGCCGTACTGGCAGCCAATATCGCCTGCACCGAGGTGATCTCGGAAGAGGGTGCGCCCACCTTCGATCTGAACGATCCAGCTACGCTGGCACGCACGATCGAGGCGGCTGTTGCCCGCGCGCAGACCGGCCAGGCGCGCTTGGCGAATCCGCGTGAACACCTGCGCTATGACCCAAGCATCGCTGCGCACATTGATGCACTGCTGGCGCTTGCACCTGGCGCGGGGACATTGCGATGAGCGGCTTGATGCAACGTGGCCGGACGCTGATATCCAGTGCGCCGGCGGCCCTGGCCGTGTTTGGAATCGCCATCCTGCCGGCTTTCATGCTGTCGGTGCGCGGCGCAGCGTTCCTGTCGTTCTTGCTCTTACTTGTGTCCGCGATCTGGTCGATGCTGGCCGCGCCTGCGGAGGTTATGAATCGACTGCGAGCGATGTGGCGCGAATATCGCTGGCTGATTCTGGCAATGGCCGCCATGCCGACTGCCATGCTGATCAGTGCGCTATTGAATCCTGCCGCGCCGCGCAATGTGCCTTTTGCCTATGGGAGGCTCTGGTTGTTCGGCTTGGCGCTGTTTGCGCTGTTGCAATTGCGTCCTAAACAGTTGGAGAGTGTGCAATGGGGTTGTGTTGCGGGCGCGCTGGCCTCGGTAGTGTGGGCTTATCTCGAACTGCGTATCGGACGGCCAGACAAGATCGGCGCATTTGCCAATACCATCCCCTTCGGCAATCTATCGCTGTTGATGGGCTTGTTCTCGCTGATTTCCATTGGTTGGTCCAATCGTGACGGCTGGCCGCTTATCATTTTGCGCGTGTTTGCAGGTGGCGCTGGGCTCTATGCGTCGTATCTGTCGCAGTCGCGGGGCGGCTGGATCGCAATCCCCATACTGCTGTTGATCGCCGTGGCGACGCTACGGCATGTGAGCTGGAAGAAGCGAGCGACTGCCTTGCTGGTGTTCTTCGCGCTATTGGTGACCGTATGCGTGTCGTCGAGTATGGTGCGCACCCGCTTTGGTCAGGCGATGGAGGACATCCATGCCTATCAGGCTGGTCAGACCAACACCTCGGTCGGCATCCGCTTCCAACTTTGGAAGGCGGCCACGCTAATGTTGACGCGCCACCCACTAGCCGGTGTGGGAAGAGGCCAATTCGAGCCCGCTCTCAAGGCGATCCACGCGGAAGGATTGATCAGTCAGGAAGCGACTGCCTTCGAGCATGCCCACAACGAGTTTCTATACAATGGCGCCACGCTTGGCGTGTTGGGCATAGGCACATTACTGGCGCTGTATTTGGTGCCTGCCGTGTATTTTCTGCGAGCCGCCTTGTGCGACGATCGTGTTCTCCGTACCACGGGGGCGATGGGCCTCACGTTATGCGTCGGCTTCGTACTGTTCGGGCTGACCGAGGTGATGCTGATCATCGCGCAGACGGTCGTGTTCTACAGCGTGATGGTGGCCGTATTCACCGCGCATATTCATCGACGCCGGCAGCAGCTTGGCGCCGCTCCTGTTCTCTAAGATCGCTTTCGCATGTCCGCATCCAATCGAGCAACGCTCGCTGTCATCATCGTCGCCAAGAACGAAGCCGCTGATATCGGTGACTGCATCCGTTCCGTGCGCGACTGGGCGGACGATGTCATCGTCTTCGATTCCGGCAGCACGGACGGCACGCAGGACATCTGCCGCCAACTCGGTGCGCGCGTGTTCGAGACCGACTGGCCCGGCTATGGCGAACAATCCAACCGTGCTTTGCGCGAAGCCCGTACTGACTGGGTGCTCTCGCTGGATGCCGACGAGCGCATCAGCCCCGAATTGCGTGCCGAGATGATCGCCGTACTCGAATCGGGCAGCTCGCACACTGTCTATTCCATGCCGCGCAGTTCCAGTTTTTGCGGCCGCTTCATGAAACACTCGGGCTGGTGGCCGGACCGCATTCGTCGTTTTTTCAAGCGTGAGCAGGTGACGTTCTTCGACGCACCGGTGCACTCGCACTTGGTCTTCGAGGGGACGGTGGGCGACTTCCGCGCCCCGATCATTCACTACTCGATTCCGGACCTGCGAGCTGCGCTCGATAAGGCCAACGATTATTCGACCGCCGGTGCGGCCGCAGCCTATGCCAAGGGCAAGCGCGCGTCGCTGGGCAGCGCGATTGGTCATGGGTTGTGGGCGTTCATCCGTACGTACATCATCCAGCGCGGCTTCCTCGATGGCGCGGAGGGCTTCATGCTCGCCGTGTCGAACGCCGAAGGCACCTATTACCGCTACATCAAGCTGATGATGCTGCATCGTCATGGCAAGCGCTGAGCAGCCGCGTCGCATCGCCCTCATCGTTACGACGTATAACCGCCCGGACGCGCTGGCTCGCGTACTGGCCGGCTGTGGCGCACAGACCGATCGCGCATTTGACGTCATCGTCGCCGACGACGGTTCGCGCGATGACACACGCGTGGCGGTCGAAGCCGCTGCGAAGGTCGCGCCGTATCCGCTGCGCCATGTCTGGCACCCAGATGACGGCTTTCGTGCTGGTGAGGTCCGCAACCGCGGCGTCCTGGCGACGGATGCCGATTACCTTGTTTTTCTCGATGGCGATTGCGTGCCGCGTCCGGATTTTGTGGCCCGGCACCGCGCGTTGGCCGAGCAGGGGCGCCTGGTGTCTGGCAGCCGTATCCTGCTCGATGAAGCGATGACGCATGAAGTCGTTACCCGGCAGATCGATATCCACCTGAAGGACCGCGCGTATTGGTTTGCCGCCTGGCGTGCGGGCCGCATCAACAAGTTCCTGCCGCTATTGGTGCCAAGTTTGCCGGTGCCGCGCACGTTCAAGGACACCAGCCTGCGCGGCATCAAAAGCTGCAACCTCGGTGTGTGGCGCAGCGATTTCGAGCGCGTGAACGGCTTCGATCAGAGCTTCGTCGGGTGGGGCCATGAAGACGCCGATCTGGCGGTCCGCCTGTACAACACCGGCGTGCGGCGCAAGCGCGGCTTCTGTGCGACCGAAGTCTTCCACCTATGGCATCGTGAGCAATCGCGCGAGCAAGAAAGCCCCAACTATCAACGCATGATGGCTCGGCGCAATACCGACATCATCCGCGCAGACGTCGGGCTTGCAGAACTGCGAGAGCAGGGCGCCTGAGCGGGCACTGCCTGCTCACCAAGTCTTCTTCTGCTTAACGATGCCGAGGAATGGCCGCACGAAGATCTGATAGAGGAACTTGCGCACAAAGATCTGGTGCAGATGGTGGCCGACACCGAGTCGGTTGTCGGCTTCGCGGCTTTTGATGGCGCGATCGGCTTCCAGGTTTGAGCCGCTATCGAAGTTCTGCACGCCAATCACATAAGGTACGACTGCACGCATCTGCACGATGCCTTCACGCTCGAACTTGTACCAATAGTCTGCGGCCAGCCACACGGGATAGAGCTGCTCGACCATCCGTTTGGCTGCGGCGTGCGTGACGAAATAACCATGCGCGAGCCACTGGTAGTTGGCAAGTTTGACCGTGCGGTGCTCAGCTGTCAGTTGCCGGGCGCTACGTTTGTAATAACGGTCGATGTGCGTGAGTAGCGTGACGACCGGTTCGTCGGGTGACACGCTCTGTGCCAGCGCGTCGAGCACGGCGGGCACATCTGGCCCGAGTTTCGCGTCGTCTTCCAGAATGAGCGCGTAGGGCAAGTCCTGCTCGATCATTGCTTGGTAAACGCCAAGGTGGCTCAGCGCGCAGCCGACTTCACCGACGGTCAACTCTCGGCTTTGGCTCGTAGCGCGTGCGTGGTCATAGTGGCGCGCAAGTTCGTCGGCGGGAAGTGTCTTGCCGTACACACCGGGGAAGCGGCTATGCGGCAGGCCAAGCGCATCGAGCTGGCGTTCCAGTGCCTCGCGGCGACCGGCGTCGTGGTCAAGATTGATGAAAAACGTGGGAACGCGCGAACTCATTGCGGAAGCGTCAGATGATGCGTCGGTCCGTCTTGACCGGGGATTGCGCAGCAGGATGGGCCGGGTGGTGGATTGCCGCTAAAATGCCGGGTCGCCCGTCTGTCGGATGACAGCCGCTGCAACGCACTTGATGTCGGCAGAGCCGATCGCCATGCGACGCAAGCTGCCCACCCTCATTTGAAAACGCCGTGAGTATACAAGCAAAGTCTGATCACCCAGCGCCCGCCAAGCCGATGCTCAAGCGGTTGTGGGGCTACCTGCGCCCCGAATTGACCGCTTTCATCCTGGCAATGGTTGCCATGGGCGTGGTGGCAGCCACGGAGGGGATCATCCCCAAAGTCGTGAAGGATTTGCTGGATCAGGGCTTCGGCGGTGAATACGCCGGCAAGCTGTGGCAGGTGCCTGCCATGTTGGTGGGTATTGCCGTGGTGCGCGGCATCGCGCAATTTGCATCGACGTATCTGTTGAGCCTCGTGTCGAACAAGGTGCTGCTGAATCTGCGGATGAAGATGTTCGAGCGCCTGCTGCAGGCGCCGGCTTCGTACTATCAGCGCAATACGGCGGCGTCGATCATCAACGCGGTCATCTTTGAGGTCAACCAGGTGCTGCAGGTGCTGACCGGTGTGTTCATCACGCTGGTGCGCGATTCAATGACGGTGCTGGCGCTGCTGATTTTCCTGTTCTATACCAACTGGCGCCTGACGCTGGTGGTGGCAGTGATCCTGCCGATCATCGGGCTGCTGATGTCGCGTATCAACCGCCGCCTGCGCTCGCTCAACCGCGAGAGCCAAAACCTGACCAACCAGGCCGCCTATGTGGTGGAAGAGGCCGTGGGCGGTTACAAGGTCGTCAAGCTGCACGGTGGCGAGGCGTATGAATCGCTGCGCTTCAATGCCATGACGAATCGTCTGCGTGGTTACGCCATGCGCGTGGCCGTGGCCGGTGGCCTGAACCAGCCGGTGACGCAGTTTCTGGCCGCGCTGGCGCTGTCGATCATCCTGGCCATTGCCATGATGCAGGCGCAGGCCAATCAGACCACGGTCGGCGGCTTTACCGGCTTTGTGATGGCGATGCTGTTGCTGATTTCGCCGCTCAAGCACCTGACCGACGTGAATCAGCCGCTGCAGCGCGGCCTGACCGCCGCCGAGTTTATTTTCGGCCTGATCGACACGCCGATCGAACCGCAAGAAGGCGGCAAGAAGATCGATCGCGCCCGCGGCGATGTCCGCTTCGACAACGTCACCTTCCGTTACGGCGAGGATGGTCGGGCAGCGCTCGACAACGTGAATCTGCACGTCAAGCCGGGCGAGGTCGTCGCGCTGGTCGGGCCGTCGGGCAGCGGCAAGACCACGCTGGTGAACCTGCTCCCGCGCTTCTTCGATCCGACCTCGGGCACGATCTCGCTCGATGGCAATGCGCTGGCGGATCTGGCGCTGTATGACCTGCGCCGTCAGATCGCTTTTGTGAGCCAAGATGTGGTGCTGTTCAATGACACCATTGCTGCCAACGTGGCCTATGGCGCGCGCGACGCCTCTGAGATCGACATGGCCCGCGTGCGCCGTGCGCTGGAAGCGGCTTATCTGACCGATGTGGTCGACAACCTGCCCGAGGGCATCGATACCAATGTCGGCGACAACGGTTCGAAGTTGTCCGGTGGCCAGCGCCAGCGCCTGGCGATTGCCCGCGCGATCTACAAAGACGCACCAATCCTGATCCTGGATGAAGCGACTTCCGCGCTGGATTCGGAGTCTGAGCGCCAAGTGCAGGCCGCGCTCGAACGGCTGATGGAAGGCCGTACGACGCTGGTGATCGCGCACCGTCTGTCGACCATCGAAAACGCCGACCGCATCATCGTGCTGGAGCACGGCAAGATCGCCGAAGCCGGAACGCACCGCGAACTCATCGAGCGCGATGGGTTGTATGCTGGACTCCATCGCATCCAGTTCGCTACCCAGTAAGCCTTGCCTTTCGGGCGGCGTGCTCAGGATGCTCAAATCAAAGGAGACATCGTGACGACCACCACGCCGCCCATCAGCCGGTTCCCCGTTCCTGAGCTGGCCGACATTCCCGAAGACATCCGTGCGCGCATCCTGGAAGTGCAGGAGAAGAGCGGCTTTGTGCCGAACGTCTTCCTGGCGCTTTCACATCGGCCCGACGAATGCCGCGCCTTCTTCGCGTACCACGATGCGCTGATGCTGCGCGAAGGCAGCAGCCTCACGAAGGGCGAGCGCGAGATGATCGTGGTCGCCACTTCCGCCGCCAACCAATGCCTGTATTGCGTGGTCGCGCACGGTGCCATCCTGCGCATCTACGAGAAGAAGCCGTTGGTGGCTGACCAGGTTGCCGTCAATTACCGCAAGGCCGACATCACGCCGCGCCAGCGCGCCATGCTCGACTTTGCGATGAAGGTCTGCACCGCTTCGCACACCGTCAATGACGCCGACTATGAAGCGTTGCGCGCGCACGGTTTCGATGACGAGGACATCTGGGACATCACCGGCATCACCGCGTTCTTTGGCCTGTCGAACCGCATGGCGAATGTAATTTCGATGCGGCCCAATGACGAGTTCTTCCTGCTCGGCCGCTTGCCGCGCGAGAAGAAATAGGGCGCAACGGGCCTACGCCGTCAGCTCGCGCAGCGCTTCGAGCAGCTTGACGGCGGGGCTCGGCAGGATGCCGTGTCGACGCCGGAACGCCGTGAGGGTGCGGCGCGCCACCAAGCCGGGAATCGGCAGCGGCTCGATCACGCCGGCGCGGCGCTCCGCATCGATCATCGGTTCTGCCATCCAGCTCAGGAATCCGGAGCGCGCCACGAGGCTCTTGAGTGCCGTCACCGAGCGCGTTTCCACCACGATGTTCGGCAAGCCAAGTCCGGCTGCCTCGAATATCTGACGCATGTGCTCGTACGGGCCGGTACCGCGCGGCGGAACGGCCCAGAATGCCTCCAGCGTATCGGCCAATGTCAGGCCAGGGCGATGGCGTAGCGAATGCTCCGGCGATGCGACCACGAAACTCGCATCCTCCCAGCGGCAATCCGCGATAGCGATGATTTCGTCGGTATCCGGCATCGCCATCGACAACGCGAGATCGATCTCGTGCTTGACCAGTCCTTCGGCCAAGCGATCCCACACGCCTTCGAGAATTTCCACGCGCAGGTTCGGCCACCGTGCGACCAACGTGCCGACGGCCAGCGGCAACACATAGCTCGCAATGCTCCCGACCGCGCCCACGCGGATGGTGCCCTTGGCGAGGCCGCGCATCGCGTCGATTTCTTCGCGTGCGTAATCGGCCTCGTGCTGCAGCAGCGACGCGTGCGGCAGGAGCGCCTGCCCGATGGCGGTCAGTTGCATTCCCTTGGAATGCCGCTCGAATAGCGGTGCGCCGATCTCGTCTTCCAGCCGCTTGATGATGCGGCTGAGCGCCGGCTGCGTGACGTGGAGAACCTCTGCCGCACGCCCAAGGCTGCCCGCAGAAACGATGGTGGTAAAGGCGCGTAACTGGCGCAGATCGAAAGTCATGCCAAAAGGTAATGACTTTGGCGAAATAATTCAATATCGCGTTAAGAACTACGGGTTCCATACTGGCAGCCTGGTCCAAGGAGGCTGCCCGTATGACCCGCACTTCGCTCGCGCTGACCACCGTGCGCGACGCCACCATCGAGCTGCTGCGCCGGCTCGGCATGACCCACGTGTTTGGCAATCCGGGCTCGACCGAGCTGCCGATGTTTCGCGATTTTCCGGAGGATTTTCGCTACATCCTGGGGTTACAGGAAGCCGTGGTGGTGGGCATGGCGGACGGATTCGCACAGGCCACAGGCAATGCCGCGCTGGTGAACCTGCACTCGGCGGCCGGTGTTGGCAACGCCATGGGCAACATCTTTACGGCCTTCAAGAATCGCACGCCGCTGGTGATCACCGCCGGACAGCAGGCGAGGTCGATCCTGCCGTTCGACCCGTTCCTCGCTTCCAACCAGGCGACCGAGTTGGCCAAGCCGTACGTCAAATGGAGCATCGAGCCCGCGCGTGCGCAGGACGTGCCGCTGGCGCTGGCCCGTGCATATCACATCGCCATGCAGGAGCCGCGAGGCCCCGTTTTGGTGTCGATTCCGGTGGATGACTGGGATCAGCCGACGGAGCCCGTTGCCGTGCACGAAGTTGCCACCGCGGTGCGGCCCGATCCTGCCACGTTGGCGCGTATCGGCGACCTGCTTGACGCGGCGCAGCGGCCGGCGTTCGTGGTGGGGGCAGCAATTGACCGCGCTGGCGCGTGGGACGCCGTCGTGCAACTCGCCGAGAGGCACAACGCACGCGTGTTCACCGCACCAATGGCCGGGCGTGGCGCGTTTCCCGAAGACCACCGCCTGTTCGCCGGTTTCCTGCCCGCGATGCGTGAAAAGATCGTCAGCCTGTTGCAGGGGCACGACGTGGTGTTTGCACTCGGCGCCCCGGCGTTTACGTATCACGTGGAAGGCCATGGGCCGCATGTGCCGGTCGGTGCGAAGCTCGTGCAGTTGATCGACGATCCAGCGACCGCTGCGTGGACGCCTGAGGGCATTTCCGCCGTTGGCAACATCCGCTTGGGTGTGCTGGATCTGCTCGCCCGCCCAGCGCCACCGGCACGGCCGCTGCCTGCGCCACGCGTCAAATCGCCGCGAGCCGAGCCGGGCTCGCCCATGTCGGCTGCCTTTGTTCTGCAGACGCTCGATACGGTGCGCGGCCCGGCAGACATCGTCGTCGAAGAGGCTCCGAGTGCGCGCTCAACCATGCAGGCTTACTTGCCGATGCGACGTTCGGGAGCGTTCTACACGATGGACAGCGGCGGCTTGGGCTACGGCATGCCGGCCGCGGTCGGCGTGGCACTCGCCAAACCTGGCGCTCGCGTGATCGGCCTGATTGGCGATGGATCCAGCATGTATTCCATCCAGGCGCTGTGGAGCGCAGCGCTGCTCAAGTTGCCCATGACATTCGTGATCCTGAACAACCGCCGCTATGCTGCCCTGCAGGATTTCGCGCCGGTATTCGGCTTTGCGCCGACCGACGCTGTGCAGGGCACGGATCTGCACGGCATCGATTTTGTCGGCCTGGCCCGCGCGATGGGCTGCGCAGGCGAGCGCGTGAGCGACCCGCATGCGTTGGAAGCCGTACTGCGTACAGCCCTGCATTCCGCCGGACCAACCTTGATTGAAGTGGAGATCGCTTGATGACAAACACGAACATTGCCCCGTCGGATGCGGTTCAATCCATCTCGATGCTGATCAACGGCGAGAGCGTGCAAGCCGCCAGCGGCGCCGTCTTCGAGCGGCGTAACCCGCTCGATGGCACCGTGGCCACGCGTGCACCCGCCGCCACGCCGGACGATGCGCGCCGCGCCGTCGATGCCGCTGCAGCCGCATTCCCGGCCTGGGCGGCGATGGGCCCGACTGAGCGCCGTGCGTTGCTGATGCGCGCTGCGCAAGCGCTCGAAGCCAAGGGCGAGGCTTTTGCCGCCGCGATGGCCGCGGAGACGGGCGCCTCCGCGCTGTGGGCGGGCTTCAATGTACATCTCGCTGCAAGCGGTCTGCAGGAAGCCGCCGCCATGGTCACGCAGATTGCGGGCGAGATCATTCCATCTGACGTGCCGGGTAGCCTCGCGATGGGCGTGCGCCAGCCGGCAGGCGTGGTGCTGGGCATTGCACCGTGGAACGCGCCAGTCATCCTCGCTGTGCGCGCGATTGCGTTGCCGCTGGCATGCGGCAACACCGTCGTATTGAAGGGCTCGGAAATTTCGCCCGCCACGCACGGGCTCATCGTCGAAGCCTTGCAAGAGGCGGGCTTGCCAAATGGCGTCGTGAATTTCGTGACGAATGCTCCGGCCGATGCGGGCGCGGTAGTGGAAGCGATGATCGCGCACCCGGCTGTGCGGCGCGTCAACTTTACTGGCTCCACGCGTGTGGGTCGGATCATCGCGCAGACCTGCGCGACGTATCTGAAACCTGTTGTGCTGGAGTTGGGCGGCAAGGCGCCGCTGCTGGTGCTGTCGGATGCGGATATCGATGCCGCGGTCGATGGTGCGGCGTTTGGCGCATTCGCCAATTCTGGCCAGATCTGCATGTCCACCGAGCGCATCATCGTCGACGAAGCCATCGCCGATGCGTTTGTCGCCAAGCTGGCAGCCAAGGCTGCAGCGCTGCCGCTGGGCGATCCGCGCAAAGGGCCGGCGGTGCTTGGCTCAGTGGTCGACATGAGCACAGTCGACCGCTGCAATCACCTCATCGACGACGCCCTCGCCAAGGGCGCCAAGCTGCTGTGCGGCGGCAAGGCCACCAGCACGCTGATGCCAGCCACGCTGCTCGACCACGTCACGCCCGACATGCTGATCTACGCGGAAGAATCGTTCGGCCCCGTCAAGGGCATCGTGCGTGTGAGCGGCGACGATGCCGCCGTCGCCTGTGCGAATGACAACGCATATGGTCTGTCGTCCGCCGTGTTCAGCCGCGATGTAGCACGCGCGATGAACGTTGCCCGCCGCATCGAATCCGGTATCTGCCACATCAATGGCCCCACCGTGCACGATGAGGCGCAGATGCCGTTTGGTGGCGTCAAGGCAAGCGGCTTCGGGCGCTTCGGCGGCCGCGCTGGCGTGGCGGAGTTCACCGAGCTGCGTTGGATGACGGTGCAGACCACGCCGCGCCATTACCCGTTCTGAGCTGAGATGCCAATGAAGATCGCGATCCTCGGTGCGGGTGCGATGGGCTCGTTGTTTGGCGGGCTGCTGGCCGAAGCCGACCAGCACGTCACGCTGCTCGACATCAACGATGCGCATCTGCACGCGATTGCCGCACACGGTTTGCGGCTGGAAACCGACACCGGCGACCGCCACGTCCGCAATCTGCAGGCCCTGCGTCCAGGCGACGCGACAGACGTACCTGACTTGGTGATCGTCTTTACCAAGTCGATGCACACGCGGACGGCGCTTGCGAGCGTGCGTCACCTGATGGGTGAATCGACGCATGTGCTGACGCTTCAGAACGGGCTGGGCAACGTGGAGGCGCTGGCTTCGTTGGTGCCGCGACCGCGCATCTTTGTTGGCGTCACGACGTGGCCCGCAGATTTGGCTGGGCCGGGTCACGTGCGCTCTCACGGCGCAGGCGTGATTCGCCTGATGAGCGCAGACGGCGAGCGGCCTCCGATACTCGCACGCGTGGTGGATACGCTATCCGCCGCCGGTCTGAACTGTCAGGCCGATGCCAACGTGTGGGGCGCCGTGTGGGAGAAGGTCGCCTTCAATGCCGCGCTCAATCCGCTGTGCACGGTGCTGAACCAGCCAGTCGATGCGCTAAGCGCGGTGGAGGACGGGCCAGCCTTGGCACTGACCATCGTGGACGAAGTGCTGGCCGTGGCGCGGGCGAGCGGCATCAACGTCGATGCCGCCAAGGTGAGCGACAACGTGCGACACGCCATCGTCGCGCATCGCGGACACAAGCCGTCAATGCTGCAAGACGTGCTGGCCGGACGCCCCACCGAGATCGAATCCATCAACGGCGCCGTGGTGGCGACGGCGCGCCGGCATGGCGTGCCTGTGCCTCACACCGAGACGTTGATGCAATTGGTGCGATTGGTGCAGGCGAGCACCGTGCGCCAGCAGGCGCCTTAGCAGGCCGAGATACCCAGGTTTTATTCGATGGCGCGCAGACGCCACCTCAACGGAGACAACCACATGAAGTGCAATTCCAGATTGCCGAGCGCGGCGTCCAAACGGGGGCCGGTATGAACGGAAACCAGACCACGGTCGATATCGGCACGGTCCTTGATGACGGGCCGTTTTCCCTCGCACAGAAGATGGCGGTGCTGCTTGCGGCCTTCGCCATCGTCATGGACGGCTTTGACGGCCAGTTGATCGGTTTCGCCATCCCCGTGCTCATCAAGGAGTGGGGCATCACGCGCAATGCGTTCGCCCCAGCGGTGGCGGCGGGCCTCATCGGTATGGGGCTGGGCAGCGCGTTGGCGGGCCTGTTTGCCGATCGCTTTGGGCGACGCTGGGCGTTGATCGGCAGCGTGTTCGTGTTTGGCGTAGCGACGTGCTCGATCGGGTTTGCTCCCAACGTTGCGACGATTGCCGCGCTGCGATTTATCGCAGGCCTGGGCATTGGCGGCGCGCTGCCAAGCTCCACGACGATGACGGCGGAGTTCACGCCTGCGCGTCGTCGCACGCTGGCCGTGACGGCCACGATCGTGTGCGTGCCGCTGGGCGGGATGCTGGCAGGCCTGTTTGCCGGCCACGTGCTGCCACTTTATGGCTGGCGAGGGCTGTTCTGGATTGGCGGTGCGCTGCCGCTCGTGCTTGGATTTGTGTTGGTGGCCGCGCTGCCTGAATCGCCGCGCTTCCTGGCGCGACGTCAATCGCACTGGCCGCAACTGGCGCATCTGCTATCGAAGATGGGGCGCGATGTGCCCGCCAATACCGCGTTTGCCGATGTCGCTGGCCAGAAGGTCATTCAGCACGCGAGTTTCCGCTCGCTTTTTTCCCCCGGGCAGGCGCGCGATACGGTGGCACTTTGGGCGGCCTTCTTTATGTGTCTGCTCGCCGTGTACGCAGCGTTCAGCTGGCTGCCGACGATGCTGGCTTCAGAAGGTTTGAGCGTGAGCGTGGCGGGCTCGGGGCTGACGGCGTACAACCTTGGCGGGGTGATCGGCGCGTTGGTCTGCGCGGTCACCATCGCGCGCTGGGGTTCACGTTGGCCAATGGCGCTGTGTTGCGTGGGCGCTGCCGTGAGCGCCTTTGCGTTGCAGGGTGTCGATGCCAAGCTCAACACGAACTTGCTGATCGTCGGCCTGGGGCTGCATGGGCTGTTCGTCAACGCCGTGCAATCGACGATGTATGCGCTGTGCGCCTACGTTTATCCGACGGCCGTGCGCGCGACAGGCACGGCATCGGCGGTGGCATTTGGGCGGCTGGGGGCCATTCTCAGCGCGTTTGCCGGCGCAATCGTCATCACCGCTGGCGGCTCCGTGGCCTATCTGGCCATGCTCGGAATCGTGATGTTGGTGGTGTTGGCCGCGCTGCTCGCCATGCGTGAGCAAATTCCCCGTCTGACAGAGCGTGCGCGAGCATCCATGGCAGCCGCGCCGGTTTCGCACGGCAGCCCGGTCAAACCGTAGCTGCCGCGCTGGGCGCAGTGCTACATCAGGATGATGTCGTACTGCTCCTGGCTGGCCGCCGACGATTCCACCTGCAGTGAAATCGGCTTGCCGATGAAATCGCCCAGCATCGCAAGGTGCTGGCTTTCTTCTTCCAGGAACAGATCAATCACCGATTGTGAAGCGAGGATACGGAATTCGCGCGGATTGAACTGCCGCGACTCACGCATGATTTCGCGCAGGATGTCGTAGCACACCGTGCGCGGCGTCTTCACCTGACCCTTGCCTTGGCACACCGGGCATTGCTCGCACAGCACATGCGCGAGCGACTCCCGCGTGCGCTTGCGCGTCATCTCCACCAGCCCCAGCTGCGAGAAGCTGTTGACGGTGATGCGGGTGCGGTCACGTGAGAGCGCCTTGCGCAGTTCTGCCAGCACCGCGTCGCGATGCTCGGCCGACTCCATATCGATGAAGTCGATGATGATGATGCCGCCCAGGTTGCGCAGCCGCAGTTGCCGCGCAATGGTGTGGGCCGCTTCCAGGTTGGTCTTGAAGATCGTGTCGTCGAAGTTTCGTGCGCCCACGTAACCGCCGGTGTTGACGTCGATCGTCGTCATCGCCTCGGTCTGGTCGATCATCAGGTAGCCGCCCGATTTCAGGTCGACCCGGCGCGATAGCGCGCGCTCGACTTCCGCCTCAATGTTGTACAGATCGAAGATCGGCCGTTCGCCGGTGTAATGCGTCAGGCGCTCGACCACGGCCGGCGTGTATTCCTGCGCAAACTCGACGAGCTTCTGATGGTTCTCGCGCGAATCGACCTGGATGCTGCGCGTTTCGTCCGTCACGAAATCGCGCAGCACGCGCTGGGCGAGGTTGAGGTCCTGATACAGGATCGACGGGGCGGGCAGGGTGGTCGCGTTGTGACGGATGGTCGCCCAGATCTTGCGCAGGTAAGCAACGTCGTTGGCCAGTTCTTCGTCGGTCGACTCTTCGGCGATGGTGCGCACGATGAAACCACCGCGTTCCTCAGTGGGCACCATGGCGGTCACGCGCGCGCGCAGCGCCTCACGCTCGGCCTCGTTGCCGATCTTCTGCGAGATCCCGATGTGCGGGTCTTGGGGGAGATACACCAGCGTGCGGCCGGCAATGCTGACTTGCGTGGACAGCCGAGCGCCCTTGGTGCCGATCGGATCCTTGATGACCTGCACCATCAGCGCCTGGCCTTCGAAGAGCGTCTTCTCGATGGCGACCTGCGGTGTGGGCGGCGCGTCCTTGGCGTCGCGCGGGTGCCAGATGTCGGCCACATGCAAAAACGCTGCACGCTCCAGCCCGATATCGATAAAGGCCGATTGCATGCCGGGCAGCACGCGCACCACTTTGCCAAGGTAAATGTTGCCGACCAAGCCGCGCGTCAGTGTGCGCTCGATGTGAAGTTCTTGAACGGCGGCTTGCTGGACGATGGCCACGCGCGTTTCTTGCGGCGTGATATTGACGAGGATGTCTTCGGACATGGAGAGGTACCAAGAGAGCGGGTTTCAGCACCCGCCTCAGGGCTTGATCGTATGCGCCCGAAGCGTGTCTTGAAACCGGCCCTCGCACGCTGTCCGGTGCGTGCTTCAGCGGCCGGTCAGGGGCGAGTTACAGCGTGATGCTCGCCTGTGCGAGCAGTGCGGCGGTCTCGAACAAGGGTAGACCCATGATACCCGAATAGCTTCCCGAAATATGGGCCACAAAGGCGGCCGCGCGACCCTGGATGCCGTACGCGCCCGCCTTGCCGAAGGGCTCGCCGCTGGCGATGTAGCGGGCGATGTCGTTGTCCGTCAGCACGGCAAAGCGCACGTCCGAAATGGACAGCGCATGCATGGGCGTGCCGTCGGCCTTGACGACGGTGACGGCGGTCAGCACCCGGTGTTCGCGGCCCGACATGGCGCGCAGCATGCGGTGGGCATCGGCGGCGTCGGTCGGTTTGCCGAGAATCTCGCCGCCCAGGCAGACCGTGGTGTCAGACGTGAGGATCGGCAGGGCAGGGAGGTTGCGTGCAATGCGGCGGCGCACCGCGGCCTGTGCCTTCAATGCGCAGACACGCTGGACGTAGTCATCGGGCGTCTCGCCCGGGAGAACGGCTTCCAGCGCTTCGGCATCTTCATCGTCGTTGGCCAGCAGCAGCTCGAAACGCGCGCCGATCTGGCGCAACAGTTCCTGCCGGCGCGGGCTCTGCGAGGCGAGATAGAGGTGTGGCGCGCCGGGTGCATCCATGGTCATACGCGGTGGTACGGGTGGTTTTGCGTGATGCTCCACGCGCGGTAGAGCTGCTCGGCCAGCAGCACGCGCACCATGCCGTGCGGCAGCGTCAGGCTCGATAGGCGGATCAGCGTACGAGCCTTGGCCTTGAGCGCCGGGTCCAGCCCGTCCGCGCCGCCGATCACGAAGGCGATGTCGCCGCCTTCCTGTTGCCATCCGGTGAGGGATTCTGCGAGTGCGACTGTGGTGAGGTCTTTGCCGCGCTCATCCAGTGCGATCATCCGGCAGCCCTTCGGCAGCGCGGCTTCAATGCGCGCTGCTTCAAGTTGCATGACGGTGGCGGCGGTGCGGCTGCCGGAGCGCTGCTCAGGCTTGATTTCGCGCAGTTCGATGCGCAGTTCGGGCGGCATGCGCTTGGCATATTCAGAGAAGCCGTCCTCGATCCAGGACGGCATCTTGTGCCCCACGGCAACGATCAGCAACTGCATGGCGAGACTGCGTGCTCGACGTTACGCTGCGCGTTTCTTGGCCGGAGCGCGCTTGGCTGCCGTCTTGGTTGCCGTTTTTGCGGCGGTCTTGGTGGCGGTCTTGCCAGCACCGGTTGTCCGCTTGGTGGCGGGCTTCTTGGCGGGAGCCTTCTTGGCCGGTGCGGCGGCCTTGGTCGGGCGTTCGCCTGCCAGCTTCGGCTTGGTGGTGCGGCGCTTGGCCGGCGTGACCTCTTCGGCCTCGTCTTCCTCGTCGTCGTAACCTTCGCTGGCCTTGGGCAGGCCGCGCTTGCCGGTGCCGCCCAGTTCGATGCGCACCGGCTTGTCGCCCCAAATCTCTTCGAGGTTGTAGTACTGGCGAAGTTGCGGCTGCATGATGTGGACCACGGCGTCGCCGCAGTCGACCAGCACCCATTCGCCCACGTCTTCGCCTTCCACGGCGATGATGTGGCCGCCGGCTTCCTTGACGGCGTCACGCACCGATGCGGCCAGCGCCTTGGTCTGGCGATTGGACGTGCCGCTGGCGATGACCGTGCGGTCGAACAGTTCGGTCAGGTGGGTCGTATTGAAGACCTTGATGTCTTGCGCCTTGACGTCTTCGAGCGCGTCGACGATCACGCGTTGTAGTTTGCGAATATCCATACTGAGTGAGAAGAACGTTTAAAGGGCGAGAAAAAAGGTCAGAAAAAGCGCGTGAATGTGGTCAATCACGCGGTCAAGCACTGACCGTGCCATTGGCACGGCGGTACAGCGAATGCGATTGGATCAGGTCGGCCACACCGGCGGGCAGGTCGGCGTCGCAGCGCGCACCAGTGGCAAGTTGCTGGCGCAGGCGGGTGGATGACAGGTCGACAGCCAGGGTCTGGTCGATCCACATATGGCCGGCGGGTGCGCATTGTATCAATGCTGTGTCGCCCCGGCGCACATCGAGTTCGCGTTGCACCGGCGCATGCAGCGCCTGAAGGTCGAAACCGGGGCGCGTGGCGACGCACAAGTGGACGTATTCGAACAGGTCCTGCCAGCCGTGCCAGGTGTCCAGGCCGACAAGCTGGTCGGCGCCCATGAGCCACGCCATGGAGGTATCCGGGCCGTAAACACCGCGCAATTCACGCACGGTGTCGATGGTGTAGCTGGGGCCGTGGCGGTCGACTTCCATGCTGCTCGCGTGGACTCGGGCGCGGCCGCCGCGGACCGCGTTGGCGGCCAGTTCGGTCATGGCAAAGCGCAACGGCGCGGGTGTGATGTCAGCGGCTTTCTGCCAGGACACGCCGGTCGGAATCCACAGCAGCTCATCCAGGTCGAGGCGGGCAATGCACAGCTCGGCCAGGGCGATGTGGCCGACGTGCGGCGGATCGAACGTGCCGCCCAGCAAGCCAAGCCGGTAGGGGCGATCGAGATCGGGACGCGCGAACGTGGGAAGCGTCATACCCAATCGCGCGCCGGCAGGAAATCGGTGTACAGCGCGGCCTCCGGCGAACCCGGTTCCGGCTGCCAGTCGTAACGCCAATTGGCCACCGGCGGCATCGACATCAGGATCGATTCCGCGCGGCCGCCGCTTTGCAGGCCAAACAGTGTGCCGCGGTCGAATACCAGGTTGAACTCGACATAGCGGCCACGGCGATAGGCCTGGAAGGCGCGCTCGCGCTCACCGTAGGGGGTGGCGTGGCGTTGCTCGGCGATGGGCAGCCAGGCCGGCAGGAAGGCGTCACCCACCGAGCGCATCATCTCGAAGCTGCGCTCGAAGCCCAGCTCGGCAAAGTCGTCGAAGAAGATGCCGCCGACGCCGCGCGCTTCCTTGCGGTGTTTGAGATAGAAATAGTCGTCGCACCATTGCTTGAAGCGGGGGTATAGCTCATCGCCGTAAGGTGCAAGGGCGCCCTGGCAGGTACGGTGGAAGTGAGAGGCGTCTTCGGTGAAGCCGTAGTACGGCGTGAGATCCATGCCGCCACCAAACCACCAGACGGGCTCGGCGTCGGGTCGCACGGCGACGAAGCAGCGCACGTTCATGTGCACCGTCGGCACGTACGGGTTGCGCGGATGGAAGACCAGCGACACACCCATCGCCTCGAACCCGCGCCCGGCCAATTCGGGCCGGTTGGCGGTTGCCGACGGGGGGAGGGTGTCGCCCATCACGTGCGAAAAACCGACGCCGCCGCGTTCAAGCAGCGCGCCGCCTTCCAGAATGCGGGTGCGACCGCTGCCGCGCAGGCGCTCGGTGGGCGGCTTCTCCCAGGCGTCGGTGACGAACGTGCCGCCGTCCAGCGCGCTGGCGGCAGTGGTGATGCGGTCCTGCAGGTCCAGCAGGTAGGCGCGGACGGCTTGGGTATCCATGCGATCAGAAAGGGGCCGCTCGTAAGGGCGAGTCGTGCCGAGTCATACGGTTGTCACCATTGTAGCGGGCGGGCCGCCGGGGCAAGTTGGGGGTCACCCGGGGTGACGGATGCCGCGCCTGCCCCATGGTGAGGCACCAGCGCGGCTGGCTGTCGCTCAATGGCGGATGGCGCGATGGCCGATATCGGTCCGGTACTGGGCGCCGTCGAAGTGGATCTGCTCGATGGCGTTGTACGCCGCACGCTGGGCCGCTTTGACGGTATCGGCCAGGCCAACCACGCACAGCACACGGCCGCCGTTGGTGGTCAACACGCCGTCCTTGAGTGTGGTGCCGGCGTGGAAGGTGACGCTGTCTTCGGTTTCCTTCGGGATGCCGGTGATGACGTCGCCTTTGCGCGGCGTGTCCGGGTAATTGTGCGCGGCCATGACCACGCCCAGCGCGGTGCGGCGGTCCCAGTCCAACTCCATGCCGTCGAGCTTGCCGTCGATGGCGCGGTCGAGCACGTCGTACAGGTCGGTCTTCATGCGCGCCATGATGGGCTGCGTTTCGGGATCGCCCATGCGGCAGTTGAATTCGAGCGTCTTGGGATTGCCTTCTGCGTCGATCATCAGGCCGGCATACAGGAAACCGGTGTACGGAATGCCGTCTTTTTCCATACCGCGGATGGTCGGCATGATGATTTCGCGCAGCGCGCGGGCGTGCAGCGTGGGCGTGACCACCGGCGCAGGCGAGTAGGCGCCCATGCCGCCCGTGTTGGGGCCGGCGTCGCCGTCGAGCAGACGCTTGTGGTCCTGGCTGGTAGCCAGCGCCACGACGTTCTTGCCGTCGCACACCACGATGAAGCTGGCTTCTTCGCCGGCGAGGAATTCTTCGATCACAACGCGCGCACCGGCGTCACCTAGGCGGTTGTCGGCCAGCATCATGTCGATGGCGTTGTGCGCTTCTTCGGCGGTCATTGCCACGACCACGCCCTTGCCGGCGGCCAGGCCATCGGCCTTGATGACGATCGGGGCGCCTTCCTGATCAACGTACGCATGTGCCTGCGCAGCATCGCCAAAGGTCTGGTACTTGGCGGTCGGAATGCCGTGGCGGTGCATGAACGCCTTGGCGAAATCCTTCGACGATTCGAGCTGCGCGGCGGCCTTGGTCGGGCCGAAGATGCGCAGGCCCTTGGCGCGGAACAGGTCGACGATGCCGGCGGCCAGCGGCGCTTCCGGGCCAACCACCGTGAAGTGGATGCCTTCGCGCTCGGCAAAGGCGGCCAGCACTTCCGGATCCGTGATCGGGAGGTTCTGCAGGCGCTTGTCGAGCGCCGTGCCGCCGTTGCCGGGGGCCACGTATACCACCTGCACCTTGGGCGAGCGTGCCAGCTTCCATGCCAGGGCGTGCTCTCGACCGCCCGAACCGACCACCATCACTTTCATGCTGTACCTACTCAAAAATTCGAAATCTGGAAAACAAAAACGGCGATCGTGAGGTCGATCGCCGTTATGCGCGTGTCCGGGACTTATTCCCCGATGACCGCGTTGGTGAAGACTTCCTGCACGTCGTCCAGATTTTCCAGGACGTCGAGCAGCTTCTGCATCTTGACCGCGTCTTCGCCGGTGAACTCGACTTCGGTCTGCGGCTTCATGATGACTTCGGCCAGTTCCGCCTTGAAGCCGGCGGCTTCGAGCGCGGTCTTGACCTTGGTGAAATCGTGCGGCGGGCAGATGACTTCGAGCGAGCCGTCTTCATGCGTGACGACATCGTCGGCGCCGGCTTCCAGCGCGGCGTCCATCAGCTTGTCTTCGGGCGTGCCCGGGGCAAAGATGAACTGGCCGATGTGGTCGAACAGGAACGCGACGGAGCCCGATGTGCCCATGTTGCCGCCGTACTTGTCGAAGCCGTGGCGGACTTCAGCCACGGTGCGCGTGCGGTTGTCGGTCAAGCAGTCGACGATTATGGCTGCGCCGTTGATGCCGTAGCCTTCGTAGCGGATTTCTTCGTAGTTCGCGCCTTCCAGGCCGCCCACACCGCGCTGGATGGCGCGGTTGATGTTGTCCTTGGGCATGTTCGCGTCGGTGGCCTTGTCCATGGCCAGACGCAGGCGCGGGTTGGAGTCGGCATCGCCGCCGCCCAGACGGGCCGCCACGGTGATTTCCTTGATCAGGCGCGTCCAAACTTTGCCGCGCTTGGCGTCGGCAGCGGCTTTCTTATGCTTGATATTGGCCCATTTGGAATGACCGGCCATGAAACTCTCCGAGCGGAATGCAGTGGAATCTGGCGCCCAGATGGCGGTTTGACGCCACCTGCACGCTCTATAATCGGTCGCGGATTTTAGCATGCTGCACACGCCCGCCGCCCCGTCCATCCGGTCGACTTGCTGGTGTGTCATCCCCCCCAGATTGATCCTCGTCCAAACGCCATGACCGATCCCATCCTGATTGCCAAGAACGCCAAAGCGGAGTTGGTGCTGCTGCCCCAGCTCGCCAACCGGCATGGCTTGATCACCGGCGCCACCGGCACCGGCAAGACCGTCACCCTGCAAACGATCGCCCAGGGCCTGTCGAAGATCGGCGTACCGGTTTTCCTGGCCGACGTAAAAGGTGATCTGACCGGCATTTCGCAAGCTGGTCAATCCAACGACAAGCTCAAGGTCCGCCTGCAGGAACGCGGTCTGGAAGAGCCGCAATGGGCTGGTTGCCCCGTCACGTTGTGGGATGTGTATGGCGAACGCGGCCATCCCGTTCGCGCCACCGTGTCCGACATGGGTCCGCTGATGCTCTCGCGCATGCTGGAGTTGAACGACATCCAGACCGGCGTGCTGAATCTCGTCTTCAAGATTGCGGACGACTCGGGCCTCGCGTTGCTCGACATGAAAGACCTGCGGGCGATGCTCCAGCACGTTGGCGAGCACTCGTCGGACTACACGAACAAGTACGGGAATATCTCGTCGGCCAGCATCGGGGCCATCCAGCGCAACCTGATCGCGCTGGAAGAACAGGGCGCTGACCAGTTCTTCGGCGAGCCGATGCTCGACATCAATGACCTGATGCAGACCGTGCGCGGCCAGGGCGTGATCAACATCCTGGCGGCCGACAAGCTGCTCAATGCGCCCAAGCTGTACGCGACGTTCCTGCTGTGGATGCTCTCCGAGCTGTTCGAGCATCTGCCCGAGGTGGGCGACGTGGACAAGCCCAAACTCGCCTTCTTCTTTGACGAGGCGCACCTGTTGTTCAACGATGCGCCGCCGTCGCTGCTGCAGAAGGTGGAGCAGGTGGTGCGGCTGATCCGTTCCAAGGGCGTGGGCGTTTACTTTGTGACGCAGAACCCCGCCGACGTGCCGGACACGGTGCTCGGCCAGCTCGGCAACCGCGTGCAGCACGCGCTCCGGGCGTTCACACCGCGCGATCAGAAAGCCGTGAAGGCGGCGGCCACCACGATGCGCGCGAACCCGGAGTTCAGCATCGAAGAGGCCATTGGCGAACTGGCCGTGGGCGAGGCGCTGATTTCCATGCTTGACGAGGGCGGTCGCCCGGAGGTTACGCAGCGTGCGTTTGTCGTGCCGCCCGCATCGCGTATCGGCCCGATCTCGGATGACGAGCGCCGCGAACTGATGAGCAATTCGCTGGTGGCGGGCCGCTACGACACAGCAATCGACCGCGAATCGGCGTACGAGATCCTGAGCGGGCGTGTGGCAAAGGGCGGGCCTGCATCCGTGCCCGCACCGGGTTCCATCGGCACGGATTTCGGTGCATCGACAGGTTCAGCACCCGCACCGGCGCCAGCGCCAGCGCCAGCGCAACAGGAGAGTGGCGGCTGGCTTGGCGATGTCGGCGCAATCCTGACGAAAGGTACGGGCCGCAGCGGCCGTGGCGATTCGATTGTCGAAACGTTGGCCAAGTCGACGATGCGCACCATCGGTTCGACGGTCGGGCGTGAAATCGTGCGCGGCGTGCTGGGAAGCATTCTGGGCGGGTCGAAGAAGCGCTGAGCGCCTCCGGCGTACCAAAGACAACAGCCGGCATTGCCGGCTGTTTTTGTCTGCGCTGAGCGTTTGCGCGATCAGTTTTTCGTGCCGAACAGGCGGTCGCCTGCGTCGCCCAGACCCGGGATGATGTAGGCGTTTTCATCCAGGTGCGAATCGAGCGACGCGACGAACAGCTTCACGCCCGGATGTGCCTGCTGGAACACCTCCACGCCTTCGGGCGCCGCGACGAGCGCCAGGAACAGGATGTTCTCGTCGGGCACGCCGCGTTTCTTCATCACGTCGACAGCGTGGACGGCCGAGTAGCCGGTCGCGACCATCGGATCGCACAGGATGAAGGTGCGGTCTTCCAGGTCCGGCAGGCGCACGAGGTATTCCACCGGGCGGTGTTGGTCATCGCGGTACACGCCGATGTGGCCGATACGCGCCGACGGAATCAGTTCCACCAGCCCGTCGCTCATGCCCACGCCCGCGCGCAGCACCGGCACCACGGCCAGCTTGCGGCCGGCGATGACGGGCGCTTCCATCGGGCCCATCGGCGTGTCGATGTGGCGGCTGGTCAGCGGCAGGTTGCGCGTGATCTCGTAGCCCATCAGCAGCGTGATCTCACGCAGCAGCTCGCGGAACGTGCGCGTGGACGTGTCCTTGTCGCGCATGTGCGTGAGCTTGTGCTGGATCAGCGGGTGATTGAGGATGAACAGGTTCGGAAAGCGCGGATCTTGTTTCATGGCGGCAAGGGATTCTCAGATGGGGCGCATTGTACCGGCGCGCCTCGTGCCGATTGTGGAGGCGCTCAGCGGCGCCCGCGCATCAGGATCACGTACACGACGGCCGAAATCGCGAGGCCCACGAACCATGCATACGTGTACAGCGCTTCGAATACGCCTGGCACGCTGGCGACAAACCCGGCCTGCTTGAAGAAACCCGGCAGATTGGGCAGCACGCCGATGACCAGCGCGACGATGGCGCGGCCGTTCCAGCCGTTGCCGTAACCGTAAGGGCCATCCACGCGGAACAACTCGCCGGTCTTGAGTACTGTGCGGCGCACGAGAAAGTAATCGACCATCATGATGCCGGCCACCGGGCCCAGCAGCGCGCCGTAACCGACCAGCCACGTGAAGATGTAGCCCTTGGTCGTTTCCAGGATCTTCCACGGCATCATCGCCAGGCCGATGCCCGCCGTGATGTAGCCGCCGATGCGGAACGAGATGCGATGCGGCGCCAGGTTCGAGAAGTCATACGCCGGCGAAACCACATTGGCGGCGATGTTCGTCATCAGCGTGGCGGTGATCAGCGCCAGCAGCGCAACGATGACCGACGGGCCCGTCATCTTGCCGGCCAGCGTGACCGGATCCCAGATGGCCTGACCGTAGATGACCACCGTGGACGACGTGACGAGCACGGCCACCAGCGCCAGCAGCCCCATCGGCAGCGGCAGGCCGATCGCCTGTCCGACGAGCTGATCGCGCTGGCTGCGCGCGAAGCGGGTGAAGTCGGGAATGTTCAGCGCGAGCGTGGCCCAGTAGCCGACCATGGCGGTGAGGGAAGGCCAGAAGAAGCCCCAGAACTCGCCGGCGCGCTTGCCGCCTGCAGAAAACGCCGACGGCGCCGACAGCATCGGGCCAAAGCCGCCCGCATTGATATACGCCCACCAGACCAGGCCAAATGCGGCGAGGATCAGCAACGGGGTGGCCAGCGCCTGGAAGCGCTTGATCGATTCGAGCCCCTTGGTGATCAGCCAGATGTGCAGCGCCCAGAACAGCAGGAAGCAGAATCCCTGGCCCGGGTTGATACCCAGCCCCGGAATGTTGCTGCCCACCAGCATGTTGTCGCTGACGACGTTGAGGATCGTGTAGATCGCCTGACTGCCCAGCCACGTCTGGATGCCGAACCAGCCGCACGCCACGATGGCCCGCAGAATGGCCGGCAACTGCGCGCCGCGCACGCCGAACGAGGCCCGTACCAGCACGGGGAAGGGAATGCCGTACTTGGTACCCGCGTGGCCCACCAGCACCATCGGCACCAGCACGATCAGGTTGCCAAGGAACACTGTCAGCACGGCTTGCCACCAGTTCATGCCCTCGCTCATCAGGCCCGACGCCAGCATGTATGCCGGCACCGATACCACCATCGACACCCACAGCGCGGCGTAGTTGGTGGCCGTCCAGGTGCGGGCGGCGGGCGGGGTCGGGTTGAGATCTTCGTTCCAGAGGGTCGGGTCCGGTGCCCCGGCGGCGTCCGCAGAGAACGCGGAAGAGGTGGTTTGGCTCATGTCGATGTGGAATCCGTTGTCGTTGTAGATATTCGGAATGCAGGCGCGATTGTACGGCGGTCCCGTGCGCCCCAAAGCGAAACCCGTGCCACGTGCGGCGCACCCTGCATCGGAACGTTTTCTTGAATTCCAATACAATCGACGACGCTCTCCAACGCTGCCCGCACCTCTCTCGCGCCCCGCTGTGACCACCGCGTCCTCTGCGTCTTCCACGCCCGCAAGAACCACCGATACCGGCGGTTTGCTGCTCGCTTCCGTGGGCGCCGTCCTGTTCTCCGCCAAGGCCATCGTCGCCAAGCTGATGTACCGCTATCAGGTGGACGCGGTCATGGTCATCACCCTGCGCATGCTGCTGGCGGCGCCGCTGTTCATGGCGATGGGGTGGTGGCAGTCGCGCTGTGCGGAGCCGCTGACCGTGCCAGACCGCTGGCGCATCGCCGGCTTGGGGCTCATCGGTTATTACCTCTCCAGCTTTCTCGATTTCCTCGGCCTGCAATACATCACGGCAGGGCTGGAGCGGCTGATCCTGTTTCTGACACCGTCGTTCGTGCTGCTGATTACATCGACAGTATTCAAGCGGCGCATTACCGGCTTGCAGTGGGTGTCGCTGGCGTTGGCCTATGCCGGCATCGTTCTGGTGTTCGCGCACGACCTGAACCTGGGCGGCAACAATGTCTGGCTGGGCGGCGGATTGGTGCTCGCCAGCGCCATCAGCTACGGTATCTACCTGCTGGCCAGCGGTGAGCTGGTCAAGCGTGTGGGTTCGATGCGGCTGGTTGCCTATGCGATGTGCGTGTCGACCGCAGCCTGTATCGTCCAGTTTCTCGTGTTGCGGCCGGTGTCGGCGCTGGTGTTGCCCTGGCAGGTGTATGGGCTGTCGGCCATCAACTCGGTGTTCTGCACGGTGGCGCCGGTCACGATGACGATGATGGCCGTGGCGCGCGTGGGTGCGCCGGTGGCGTCGCAGGCCGGCATGATCGGTCCGGTGTCAACGCTGCTGCTTGGCTGGTGGCTGCTGGGCGAGCTGATCACGATTTGGCAGATTGCCGGCAGTGCGCTGGTGCTTGCAGGGATGGCGCTGCTGTCACGCCGTCGCGGCTGACAGGCGGCCAATCCAGATAACAATCACAAGGAGTCAGACAGGATGGACTTGGGGCTGAAAGGCAAGCGTGCGCTGGTGTGCGGCGCAAGCAAGGGATTGGGCTTTGCGTGTGCCGACGCGCTGGCCGCTGAAGGCGTGGACGTGGTGATCGTCGCGCGCGGAGCCGAAGCGTTGTTGGCAGCCGCTGAACGCATCCGCACGGCGCATGGCGTGCGCGTGGAAGCCGTGGCGACCGACATCACCACGCCGGAAGGCCGCGCCGAGGCGCTGCTCGCATGCGAGCGCCTGGGCGGCTCGCCCGACATTCTCGTCAACAACGCGGGCGGCCCGCCGCCGGGCAACTTCCGCGATTGGGACCGCGACGCGTGGAATGCCGCGCTCAACGCCAACATGCTCACGCCCATCGACCTCATCAAAGCCACCGTCGACAAGATGATCGAGCGCCGCTGGGGCCGCATCGTCAATATCACCAGCGGTGCCGTCAAGGCGCCGATCGACGTGCTGGGTTTGTCCAACGGTGCGCGCTCCGGCCTGACCGGCTTCGTGGCGGGCCTGGCCCGTGAAGTCGCCAAGCACGGCGTCACCATCAACAACCTGCTGCCGGGCCAGTTCGAGACCGACCGCCTGACCAAGACGCTGGAAGCGGGCGCCAAGGCTGCCGGCATCAGCGCAGAAGAGAATTTCGACCGCAAGCGGCAGGGCAATCCAGCTCGACGCTTCGGCCAACCGGCCGAGTTTGGTGCCGTGTGTGCCTTCTTGTGCAGCCAGCATGCTGGCTACCTGAATGCGCAAAACATCCTCATGGATGGCGGCAGCTTCCCTGGCACCTTCTAAGCCAATCACGATGACCACTCTTACGCCCGAAAGCGCAGCCCGCAAACGCCGCGTCGCCCTGATCGCACACGATCACAAGAAAGACGACATGGTCGCTTTCGCACAAACGCACCAGGCCTTCCTGTCGCAATGCGACCTGCTGGCGACCGGCACCACCGGTGGCCGCTTGGAGAAAGAAGTCGGCCTGACCGTGCAGCGCATGCTGTCCGGCCCGTGGGGCGGCGACCTGCAGATTGGCGCGCAATTGGCCGAAGGCCGTGTCGACGCCGTCATTTTCCTGCGCGACCCGATGACGCCGCAGCCGCACGAACCCGACATCAACGCGCTGGTTCGCGCCTGCGACGTCCACAACATTCCCTGCGCCACCAACCTGGCGACCGCCGATCTGGTGATGTCCGCCCTGCAACGGGTGGCGCCCGATCCGAAGGAGATCCACGCATGACACAAGCGAAAGCCATCCGCATCTTCGAGACAGGCGGTCCGGAAGTGATGCAGTACGTCGATGTCGACGTGCCCGCGCCCGGCCCCGGCGAGGCCACCATCAAGCAGCACGCCATCGGCCTGAACTACATCGACGTCTATTTCCGCACCGGGCTGTATCCGCAGCCACTGCCGGGCGGCATCGGCATGGAAGCGTCGGGTGTGGTGGAAGCGGTGGGCGAGGGCGTGACGCACGTTAAGCCCGGCGACCGCGTTGCCTATGCTGGCCGCCCCACCGGCGCCTATGCTGCGGTGCGTACGATTCCGGCCGACATTCTCGTGCGCCTGCCGGATGCGATCGACTTTGAGACCGGCGCAGCGATGATGCTGCAGGGCATGACCGCGCAATACCTCATTCGCGACAGCTACCGTGTGCAGCCGGGTGATACGGTGCTGTTTCACGCAGCCGCTGGCGGTGTGGGTTTGATTGCGTGCCAGTGGCTCAAGGCGCTCGGCGCCACGGTGATCGGCACCGTCGGCAGCGATGCCAAGGCTGAACTTGCCCGCGCGCACGGCTGCGATCACACCATCGTCTACACGCGCGAGAACTTTACCGAACGCGTGCGCGAAATCACGGGCGGCAAGGGCGTGCCGGTGGTCTACGACGGCATTGGCAAAGATACGTTCACGGGCTCGCTGGATTGCCTCGCACCGCGCGGAATGATGGTCACCTACGGGAACGCATCGGGCCCCGTGCCGCCGGTTGACCTCAGTGTGCTGAGCGCAAAAGGCTCACTCAAGATCACGCGCCCGACGCTGATGACCTACACGGCGCGGCGCGAGTTGCTGGAACCGATGGCGGCAGAGTTGTTTGATGTGGTGAGCAGCGGCAAGGTGAAGATCGAAATTCACCAACGCTACGAACTACAGAACGCGGCGCAGGCGCACCGCGATCTGGAATCGCGCAAGACGACCGGGTCGACGATCCTCTTGCCGTAAGGCGGAAAGTTACCGCCCGGTGGGCTTCACACGCCGGGCGGCGGCAAAGCGTGCATCCTCGCGCACACGGTCGGGCAGGCCGCGCAGCAGCATGTGCAGCGCCAGCGGCACCAGCACGATGTCGTCCACCCAGCCGATCACCGGGATGACATCCGGAATCAGATCGATCGGCGATACCACATAGCCCACTAGCAGCAGCGCGGCCGGCGCGAGCCACCACGGCTTGTCCGGATGGCGCAGCGCAAACCACAGCAGGCGCGCGTCGTTGCGCACCACGCTCCACAGGCGGAAGAGTCGACCGAACATCGTGGGCTCCTTGATGAAAAGCCGGCGTCACATGAAAGCGGTTGACCGGCAAACCATCGTATCAGCTTGGGGAAACGGCCCGGTTTTCAAGATGAAGCCCCATGTCCATGAAAAAAGCCGGCCCTCTTGCGAGGTGCCGGCTTTTTGCCGCAACGAACCTGTTCACGGTCCGTAGCGAGCGATCCGAGGTTGGCTTGAGAAGCGCAGCCGTACATGGGTACGGCGAGCATCACAGAGCCAAGATCGGACCGCGCAGTAGGACCGTGGGCAGGTTAGCCCGGAATCTTGCCTTCCACGCCGTCGACGTAGAACTTGATGCCATGCAGGAAGCCGTCGTCGGCGACCTTGTCGGCGGGCAGAACTTCCTTGCCGGTGTTGTCCTTGAGCGGACCCTTCCAGATCGGTGCCGAGCCGTCGATGATGCCCTTCTTGCGGGTCTCGACCAGGGTCTTCACGTCTTCCGGCACCACGGTGTTGTACGCGCCCAGATCGATCGCGCCTTCCTTCAGGCCCCACCACACGGTTTCCGGCTTCCACTTGTTTTCAAGCACGTCGCCGATGACCTTGGTGTAATACACGCCCCATTTGTTGATCGAGGCAGCCAGGTGGGCCTTCTCGCCAAACTTGGTCATGTCGCTGTCCCAGCCGATTGCGTAAACGCCTTTCTCTTGCGCGGTTTGCACGACGGCTGCGGAGTCAGTGTTCTGCATCAGCACGTCAACGCCTTGGCCGATGAGGGTGGTGGCAGCCTCGCGCTCCTTGCCCGGATCGAACCACTTGTTGACCCACACCACGCGGGTGGTGGCCTTCGGGTTGACGCTGCGCGCGCCCAGCGTGAACGAGTCGATGTTGCGGATCACCTCGGGGATGGGCACCGAACCCACCACGCCAAGCTTGCCCGACTTGCTCATCTTGCCGGCCACAACGCCTGCCAGATATGCGCCTTCATACGTGCGCACGTCGTACTGGCCGAGGTTGTCGGCAGTCTTGAAACCCGTGGCGTGCTCGAACTTCACGTCCGGGAATTCCTTGGCGACCTTGAGCATCGATTCCATGAAACCGAAGCTCGTGCCGAAGATGACCTTGTTGCCTTGAGTGGCCAGGTCGCGGAACACGCGTTCGGCATCCGCGGCGCTTTCGGGAACGCTTTCAACGAAGCTGGTCTTCACCTTGTCGCCGAACTTGGCTTCGACTTCCTTGCGGCCGTCGTCGTGAGCGTGGGTCCAGCCTGCGTCGCCCACAGGGCCGACGTAGACGAACGCGATCTTCAGCGGCTCATTGGCCGGAGCCGGTGCGGCAGCGGCGGGGGCCGAGGATGCGGCCGGCGCGGCATTGCCGCCAGCGTTGTCGTTGGACTTGCCGCAACCCCAGAGGGTCAGGGCAGCGCCGGCGGCCAGGGCGGCCAGCGTGATCCTGCGGGTAACGTTCATCGATTTCTCCTGTTGTGTGGCTCGTTGACTGTTTTGAAGCTTGAAGCAAAAGACGGGAATGCAGAAGGCTCAGGCTGCAGTTTAGGCAGCCCCGGGGCGGAACGGCTTGCCAAGCGACGCGGGCATGTTCAGGCGAATCCAATCCGGATTGCGCGAGATGATTGCCAGCACGACGATGGTGGCGGCAAACGGCGCCATCGACAGAATCTGCGACGGCACCGACACGCCCATCCCCTGCAGGTGGAACTGCAGAATCGTCACGCCGCCGAACAGCAGCGCACCGAACAGGATGCGCAGCGGGCGCCAGGTGGCAAAGGTGGTCAGGGCGAGGGCAATCCAGCCGCGGCCGGCGACCATGTTTTCGACCCACATCGGCGTATAGACCAGCGACAGGTACGCGCCCGCCAGCCCGCAGCATGCGCCGCCAAACAGCAGGGCGCCAAAGCGGATGGTGCGCACCGGGTAGCCTAGCGCGTGCGCCGATTCCGGCGATTCACCGATCGCGCGCAGCGTGAGGCCCGCACGCGTCTTGAACAGAAACCACGCAATCGCGCCGCACAGCAGCAGGCTGAAATAGACCATCCAGTGGTGCGCGAAGAGGGCAGGACCGACAAACGGAATCGACTCCAGCCCGGGGATGCCGTGCGCCTGCGCCGGCAGCGACATGCCGACAAAGCGCTGGCCCATGAAGGCCGACAGCCCGGTGCCGAAAATCGACAGGGCGAGGCCCGTGGCGACCTGGTTGGTGACGAGCACCAGCGCGAGCCAGGCAAACAGCGACGCCATCACCATGCCGGCAATTGCGCCGGCGGCAAAACCCAGCAGCGGAATCTGCGTCTGGTAGCCAACCATGAAGCCGACCACGGCGGCCACCAGCATCATGCCCTCGGCGCCAAGGTTGAGCACGCCGGAGCGCTCGTTCATCAAGAGGCCCAGGGCGGCCAGCAACAGCGGGGTGCCGGCGTTGATCGACGCGGCGATCAGGGGAGCGAGACTTTCCATGTATGCGGCCTGATCAGTGATGCGCGCGCCAGCGCAGGCGGTATTCGATGAGCGTGTCGCAGGCGAGCAGGAAGAACAGCAGCATGCCCTGGAACACCCCGGTAATGGCCGACGGCAGGCCCAGGCGCGATTGCGCAAGCTCGCCGCCGATGTAGAACAGCGACATCACGATCGCACCCAGCACGGTGCCTACCGGATTCAAACGCCCGACGAATGCCACCACGATGGCGGCAAAGCCGTAGCCTGGAGAAATGGACGGCAGCAGTTGCCCGATTGGGCCCGTGACCTCAAAGGCGCCCGCAATGCCCGCCAGGCCGCCCGACACCAGCAGCGCCGTCCAGAGCGCCGCACGCGACGAGAAACCCGCGTAACGGGCCGCTTGCGGCGCCAGCCCGCCCACTTGCAGGCGGTAGCCGGCGAAGCTGCGGAAGACGAACAGCGTCATCGCCGCGGTCATCACGAGCATGAACAGAAAGCCGACGTGCAGACGCGTGCCGGCCAAGAGCGTCGGCAGAACAAATGCACTGTCGAACACGATCGACTGCGGGAAGTTCATGCCGTTCGGGTCCTTCAACGGCCCGTTGACCACGTACAGCAGCAGCAACTGCGCGATGTACGTGAGCATGAGCGAGACAAGGATCTCGTTGGCATGAAAGCGATCGCGCAGCAGCGCCGTAATCGCCGCCCAAAGCGCACCACCGATGACGCCGGCGACGACGGCCAGCACCAGCGCAAAGCCGCCGGGGATGGCGGGCGCGGGCGTATCGAAGTAAATGATCGTGGCCGCCGCGAAAATGCCGCCCACGATCAGTTGCCCCTCCGCGCCGATGTTCCACACGTTGGCGCGATAGCACACCGACAAGCCGAGCGCGCACAGCACCAGCGGCACGGTCTTGAGCAGCACTTCGCCAATCGCCCGCTTGCTGACCAGCGGTTCGACCAGGAACACGCGCAGGCCCGCCACCGGGTCCTTGCCCAGCAGCGCGAACAGCAGCAGGCCGAACACCATCGTCAGCACCAGCGCGATGAGCGGCGAAGCGTAGGCCATGGTGCGCGACGGGATCGCGCGCAGCTCCAGCGAAACCGGCAGCGCCAGGCGGCTGCCATGCATGACGTCAGCCATGGGCCACCTCCGAGGTTGCTGCTGCCGAAGCCGCTGCTTTGTCCCACATGCCGCTCATCCACAGGCCGATCTGTTCGCGGTCGGTGGCGTGCGTGGGGGTAGAAGGGGAGAGGCGCCCGTTGGCGATCACGTGCAGGCGATCGCACAGCGCAAAAAGTTCGTCGAGTTCTTCTGACACGATCAGGATGGCGCAGCCCCCGGCCTTGAGCGCGAGGATTTCGTTGTGGATCTGGGCCGCCGCGCCCACGTCCACGCCCCAGGTCGGTTGCGCGACGATGAGCACGCGCGGCGCGCATTCGATTTCGCGGCCGACGATGAATTTCTGCAGGTTGCCGCCCGACAGGCTCTTGGCCAAGGCATCCGGGCCACCGGCCTTCACGCCAAATCGGCTGATGATGCTGGTGGCCAGTTTGGCCGCAGCCTTCTTGTCGATGAGCCCGCCACGCACCTGCGGCGCACGCTGATGCGTCAGCAGCGTATTGGCGGCCAGCGACAGCGATGGCACAGCGCCGCGCCCGAGGCGCTCTTCCGGCACGAAAGAGAGCCCTCGCTTGCGGCGCGCACGCGGGTCGAGCTTTGCAACCGGCTCCTTGCCGATGCTGATGGTCTGTGCGGGCGCGCGGGTGTCTTCGCCAGACAGGGCGGCCAGCAGTTCCTGCTGCCCGTTGCCTGACACGCCCGCGATGCCCACGATCTCGCCGCTGCGCAATTGCAGTGCGATATCACGTAGCTCCGTCGCAAAGGCGTGTGCCTTGGGCAGCGACAGGCCGGCCACTTCCATGCGCACCTCGCCCGGTGTGGTCTCCGGGCGCAACTCGCGCGGAGGCTCGCCGCCGATCATCATGCGCGACAGCGACGCCGCCGTTTCCTGGCGCGGGTCGCACACGCCCGTGACCTTGCCCATGCGCATCACCGTGGCGGTGTGGCACAGGGCCTGAATCTCGTCGAGCTTGTGGCTGATATAGAGGATGCTTGTGCCTTCCGCCGCCAACTGGCGCAGCGTCACGAAGAGCTTCTCGACGGCCTGCGGTGTCAGCACCGAGGTCGGTTCGTCAAGAATCAGCAGGCGCGGCTTGGTGAGCAGCGCACGCACGATTTCCACGCGCTGGCGCTCGCCCACCGACAGCGTGTGCACATGGCGATGCGGCTCCAACGGCAGGCCGTACTTCTCGCCCGTGCTGCGCACCTGATCAGCCACGTCGCGCAGGTCGGTGCCTGCGGGCAGGCCGAGCAGAATGTTCTCGGCCACCGTGAGCGTGTCGAACAGCGAGAAGTGCTGGAACACCATGGCGATGCCCAGCGCGCGGGCCTGGTGCGGATTGGCGATCTCGACGCGCTGGCCGTCGAGCAGCATCTCGCCAGCGTCGGGCTGCACGGCGCCGAAGATGATCTTCATCAGCGTCGACTTGCCCGCGCCGTTTTCGCCCAGCACGGCATGGATCTCGCCCGGCGCGACAGTCAGGCTGACGCCGTCGTTGGCGACCACGCTCGGGTAGCGCTTGGTCATGCCCGTCAGCGACAGGCGTGGTGGGAGTGGTGTCACAACAGTTGGCTCGTGGTTTCCGTGCCGCTCACCGTGCAGGGTATGCAGCGGAGGCGGTCTCTTTTTGGGTGTTGACGACACTTCACAACAGGTAACGCCGATGCAGGTTCGCGCCGACGCATCGCAGCAATCATCATGGTTGCGTGATGCTTGCCATCAACCACAAATTATATCGTCCGGCACCGCTCCAGACGGGGATTTCGGCCCGCTTGCGACTGCCTCGTACGAGGGGTGGCGGAGTGCAAATCCCGTGCCGGGCCCATCGGGGCCATTTGCCGGTTCCAGCTTGTCATGCCGACGTATGCAGGTGGCACGCGCAGCCCTTGGGTGGGGCGCTCGGACTGTCTTGCACCGGGCCGGTGCGCGCGCGTGGTTCGCCGCTTTGCGCTAGAGTTCTCGGTTTGCTCCGGCGCGGGCAGCACGTCAGCGCCGCGTCTCGATCTCCCTTCATGACTGCTCCCGCTCCCGCACGATCCCGCATGCCCGGCCCGATTCCAGGCTGGCTCCTGTTGCTTGGCGCGCTCACGGCCATTGGCCCGCTGTCGGTCGACATGTATCTGCCCAGCCTGCCGACCATCGCGCGCGATCTGAATACGTCGTCGGCCGCGGCGGGGCTCACGCTGACCGTCTTTCTGATCAGCCTGGCGATCGGCCAGCTCATCTACGGCCCCGCCAGCGATCGCTTCGGCCGCAAGCCGCCGCTTTATATCGGTCTGGCGATGTATGTGGCTGCATCCATTGGTTGCGCGTTTGCCACGGATGCCACGATGTTGACCGTGCTGCGGGGCGTGCAGGGGTTCGGTGGCTGCGCGGGCATGGTCATCGCGCGCGCAGCCGTGCGCGATCGCATGGACCCGGGCGGCGCCGCACAGGCGTATTCGACGCTGATGCTGGTCATGGGTGTAGCGCCTATCCTGGCGCCGATGATTGGCGGTGCGGTGCTGCAATTCGCGACGTGGCGGGTCATCTTTGCCTTGCTGACGGCATTTGGCGTGCTGTCGCTGGTGGCGGTGCATTACCTGATGCGCGAGTCGCTGGCGCCCGAGCAGGCGCGCAAGCTGGCAGTCAGCCACGTGCTGCGCGACTACTGGGAACTGCTGCGCGATCACCATTACGCCGCCTATATGTGGTGCGGCGCGGTGTTTCTGTCGGGCATGTTTGCGTACATCACCGTGTCGTCGTTCGTGCTGATCGATGGTTATGGCCTGACGCCGTCGCATTACGCCTGGGTGTTCGGCAGCAACGCGGCCGGGATGATCGCGGCCTCGCGCGTAAATGTGCGATTGGTGCGCAAGTACTCGCCGGCGCGCGTGCTGCGGCGCGCGCTGTGGGTGCCGGCCATCACCAGCGTGCTGGCTGCTGCGGCCGCCGCTGCGGGTTTTACGCCGCTGCCGCTGGTGCTGGCAGCGCTGTTCTGCTACGTCGCGTCGATCGGCTGCATCTCGCCCAACACCGGCGCGCTGGCAATGGCGGGGCAGGGCGCGCGTGCGGGTACCGGCTCGGCGCTCATGGGCGCTATGCAATTCGGTCTCGGCATGGTGACCGGTACGGTGGTCGCCGCCATTGGCCAGACCGCGCTACCGCTGCTGGGCATGATGGCCGTATGCGCCATCGCCGCGCTTGTTCTCGGCCTGCGCATCACGCGCGAAGAGCCCGCCGCCTGACCCCTCCGTTTCCAGTCTCCTCTACGCCTCTTGTTCTAGAGGCGTCTTCATCCTTTCATATGCCTTTGGCATAACATGCCTGTCACGCTGATCGTGTCCGGCACCTATGATGGGTGCAGTCGGACCGCGTTCGGCCGCGACTTGGCCCTGAGCGACTAAGGGTTACTTCTTATACAGAATTTATCGACAATTTATTAACGTATCGCTTTCGTTTTCAATCGCGCATCGTTTTGCCGGGATCTCCCCGCCAACGGTGCACCCGAGACGGGGGGTTAAGTTGCAGTGCACGATTCACCGGCTGGGCGAACTGGCGCTGTTGTGCGAAGTGCCGCCGCCGGCCACCCTGAATTGCCAGCAGCGCATCTGGGCGATGGCTTCGCGTGCGTCCAACTGGGCGGGCGTGGTCGACGTGGTGCCCGGCATGAACAACCTCACGCTCGTGTTTGGCCCGCTGGCCGATGCGCAGCGATTGACCACTCAACTGCGCGACGCCTGGGAAGAAAGCCAGGCGCTGGTGGCCGACGGCAAACTCGTCGATATCGAAGTCGCCTATGGCGGTGACGAAGGTCCCGATCTGCGCGAAGTCGCCAAGCACACCGGCCTGAGCACGGCCGAAGTCGTGCGTCGTCACACCGCGCCCGAATACATCGTCTATTTCCTGGGCTTCCAGCCCGGTTTTGCCTACATGGGCGGGCTCGACAAGTCGCTCGCCACGCCGCGTCGCGCTGAGCCCCGCATGGCCGTGCCGGCCGGCTCGGTCGGCATCGGCGGCGAGCAGACCGGCATCTACCCGGCCGCATCCCCCGGTGGCTGGCAACTGCTTGGCCGCACAGACGCGGCGCTCTTCATGCCGCAGCGCAATCCCCCCACGCTACTCTCGCCTGGAGACCGCATCCGATTTGTTGCCTCGAAGGTGCGCGCATGAGTTCGAAACCCCAACCCATGATCGAGATCGTGCGGGCCGGCGTGCTGGCGTCCGTGCAAGACCTGGGCCGCACCGGCTATCGCCGCTTTGGCGTGTGCACGTCAGGCGCGCTCGATCCGCTGTCGCTGTATGTGGGCAACCGCCTGGTCGGTAACCGCAGTGATGCCGCGGGCATCGAGTTCACGCTGGGCAACGCCACGCTGCGCTTCCACGCCAATGGCTTGGTCGCGCTGACGGGCGCCGATTGCCGCGCCACGCTTGACGGCGCGCCGGTGCATGCATGGCGCGCCATCCCCGTGCAGCGCGGTCAGACGCTGACCTTGCGTGTGGCGCAGGGCGGTGTGCGCGCGTATCTGTGCGTGGCCGGCGGCATCGATGTGCCCGAGATGATGGGCTCGCGCAGCACCGATCTGAAAGCCGGCTTCGGCGGCCTCGAGGGGCGCCCGCTGAAGGACGGCGACAGGTTGTCGGTGTTGCCTGCAGACACGACGTACGCCCCCGACATCAGCGGCGATACCGTTGCCGTGAAGGCAGCCCGCTGGACGTTCGACCGCGCGCAGAAGGACACGCCCGTCATGCGCGTGCTGCCTGGTCCCGAATACGACGATTTCGTTGCCGACGCACAAGCCGCGTTCTGGGAATCCGACTGGACGCTTACGCCCAACAGCAACCGCATGGGCTTTCGCCTGCAAGGGCCGGAACTCAAGCGCAAGAAGCAGCGCAGTGGCGATCTGCTCTCGCACGGCGTGGTGCCGGGCGTGATCCAGGTGCCGCCGTCTGGCCAGCCCATTGTGCTGATGGCCGATGCGCAGACCACGGGCGGCTATCCGAAGATCGGCTCTGTCATCTTGGCCGACCAATGGCGCCTGGCGCAGATTCCGCTTGGCACGCGCGTGCGCTTCGAGCGTGTGACGCTGGAAGAAGCCGAAGCCGCCCGCGCCGACGTGGCACGGTATCTGCAGCAAATTGAAACCGCGCTGGATTGGCAGCGCCAGGGCATTCTGTCGAGCGCGCACCGCACCGCCAAGACGCGACTGAACGCCTGATGCACCGGAAGACAACACCATGACTGCAATTGACCTGAACGCCGACCTTGGCGAAGGCTGCGATACCGACGAGGCGCTCCTTACGCTGGTGAGTTCCGCCAACATCGCCTGCGGCTGGCACGCTGGCGACGTCAACACGATGCGCCAGACCGTCGGCTGGGCGCTGCGCCAGGGTGTGTCGATCGGCGCGCATCCGAGCTTTCCCGATCGCGAAAACTTCGGCCGCACCGAGATGCACCTTCCGCCCGATGAAATCTACGCGGGCGTGCTGTTCCAGATTGGCGGGCTGTCTGCCATCGTGCGTGCGCAGGGCGGCAAGCTGGCCCACGTGAAGGCGCATGGCGCGCTGTACAACCAGGCCTCGCGTGACCGGCCTCTGGCGGTCGCCATCGTGCGCGCGATCCGTGATTTCGATCCTTCGCTGGTCGTGTTCGGCCTAGCCGGCGGTGAACTGGTCAAGGCAGCGCGCGAACTTGGTCTGCAGGCCAAGGAAGAGGTGTTTGCCGATCGCGGTTACAACGCAGACGGCTCGCTCGTCAAACGCGGCACCCCGGGAGCCCTGATCGACAGCGAGGAGGCTGCGCTCGACCAGACGCTGACGATGGTGCGCGAGCAACGCGTGAAGGCCATCGACGGCACGTGGGTTCCGATCCGCGCGGAAACGGTTTGTCTGCACGGCGACGGCGCGCATGCGCTGGCGTTCGCGCGACGCATTCGGGAACGGCTTGGCAGCGAGGGCATCGCTGTTCGCGCCGGCGCCTGAGCCATGGCCCCGTTTTCCAGCGGGGCTTTTTATTAACTTGGGGGGAAGCACCACATGGGTACGGCAGTGAATCTATGGCCGCTGATCGGGGTGGTCGTCATCATCGCGGGGTTCATCCTGCGATTCAATCCGATGCTGGTGGTGGCTGTGGCCGCCATCGCCACCGGCTTTGCGGCATCGATGTCCATCGACCAAATCCTGACGGCGATCGGGACGGGCATCATCAAGACGCGGACGTTGCCGCTGATCATCCTGCTGCCGCTCGCGGTGGTGGGTTTGCTCGAGCGTCACGGCTTGCGTGAGCACGCGCAGAACTGGATATCGCGCATTCAATCGGCCACGGTGGGCCGTCTGCTGATCGTCTACCTCGCCGTGCGCGAGCTGACGGCTGCTGCAGGTCTGACGAGCCTCGGGGGCCATCCGCAGATGGTGCGTCCGCTGCTGGCCCCGATGGCCGAAGGCGCCGCTGAAAACCGCTTCGGCAAGCTGCCGGCGCCGGTGCGCGAACGCCTGCTGGCTTTCTGCGCCGCCACCGACAACGTCGGCCTATTCTTCGGCGAAGACATCTTCGTGGCCTTCGGCGCCATCGCGCTGATGCACACGTTCCTGCTCGGCTCGGGCATCGACGTGGAACCGCTGCACATCGCGGTGTGGGGCATCCCGACGGCGGTCTGCGCGTTCCTGATCCACTCGGTGCGTCTCAAGCGCCTGGACGGCTGGCTCGCTCGCGAGATGGGTGCCGCCGGTAATACCAACGCGGCTGCGGCCAAGCAGGGGTAAGCCATGATTCTGTCAATCAATTATCTGTACTGGCTGGCCGGGATCATCCTGACGATTACCGCGCTGATGACCTTTGCCGACAAGAACCACCCGCGCCGCTGGACCACGGGCCTATTCTGGGCGATCTTCGCCGTCATCTTTCTCGTTGGCGACAAGATCCCGCCGATTGCGGTGGGCATCGGCGCCGTGGTGATGGCGCTGCTGGCCGGCACGGGCGGCGTGACGCTGGGCAAGCATGGCGAACTGCCGGCAGAAGAGCGCCGTGCATCCGCCAAGCGTCTGGGCAACCGCCTGTTCATTCCGGCGCTGACCATTCCGCTGGTCACCGTTATCGGCAGCGTGTTCCTGAAGGACATCAAGATCGGCGGCGATCTGCTGCTGGATCCGAAGAACCAGACCTTCGTCTCGCTGGGCCTGGGCTGCATCATCTCGCTCGCGCTGGCATGCTGGTTGACGCGCGACACGCCGGTGCAAGCCATGCGTGAATCGCGTCGGCTGACGGAGTCTCTCGGCTGGGCGCTGGTGCTACCGCAGATGCTGGCCATGCTGGGTCTGGTCTTTGCCGATGCCGGTGTGGGCAAGGCCGTGGCGCACCTGACTACCGCTTACATCAACATGGACTATCGCCTCGTTGCGGTCGTCGTCTATTGCGTGGGCATGGCACTGTTCACCGTCATCATGGGCAACGGCTTTGCGGCCTTCCCGGTCATGACGGGCGGGGTGGGGGTGCCGATCCTGGTGGGCGTGTTCCATGGCAACCCGGCGGTGATGGCGGCCATCGGCATGTTCTCGGGCTACTGCGGCACGCTGATGACCCCGATGGCGGCCAACTTCAATATCGTGCCGGCTGCACTGCTGGAGCTTTCCGATAAGAACGCTGTGATCAAAGCGCAAGTCCCCACCGCGCTGCTGTTGCTTACAGCCAATATCGTGCTCTTGTACTTCCTGATGCTGCACTAATCGTGTTTAATGCGTCGCGTGCGGTGTGCGCCACGCCGGCGGGTCTTAGCCGGTGGACGCCACCCAGCGCGATCGCTGCCCGAGAGACAAGGGTATGTGGTCGTGTCGACCTCGCATCGTGCTCTTCTCCGGGGGGATTCATGAGCAGCCAGATGACGAGCGGCCGTTCCATGTCGGGACGCCGCTTTTTTTGTGTTCTCGCAGCCAGCGCGCTGTCGTTGATTTCCGCCGCGCAAGCCAGCGCGGAAACGCTCCGAGTGGCCACGCCGTATCCGGCCCTCAATTTCCATACGCAAAACCTGCAGGCCTTCGCCAGCGCCGTCAGCAGCGCCACCAATGGCGGGCTCAAGCTCGAGGTCTATCCGAACGGCACGTTGCTCAAGCCGGCCGCCATCTTTGACGGCGTCAAAGACGGCAAGGCCGAAGCGGGCGAAGTGATGCTTTCGACGCTGGCCCAGCGCGATCCGCTGTTCGGCGTGGATTCGATTCCCTTCGTGGTGTCGGGCTACAACGATGCGCGCCTGCTGTGGGACGCCTCGCGCAGCCACATCGAAGCGCTGATGAAGGCTAACGGATTGCGTCTGCTGTACGCCGTGCCCTGGCCGCCGCAGAACCTGTATTCCGAAACACCGATCGCCCGTTTGTCCGACCTGAAGGGACATCGTTTGCGCACGTATAACGCGGCGCAAAAGCGCATTGCCGAGTTGTACGGTGCCCAGGCCGTGCAGGTGGAAGCCGCCGATCTGACCGCGGCGATTGCCGGCGGCCGGATCGACACGATGGTCACCTCGCCGTCCACTGGTCTGGAGACGAAGGCCGGCCAGCGCATGACCTACTACTACAAGGTCAATGCGTGGATCCCGAAGAACGCCGTGTTCATCAACGAGGCGCGCTTCGCCAAGCTGCCGCCCGCGATGCAGCAGACCGTGCTCAAGCTCGCCAAGGATTACGAGACGCGCGGCTGGGATTCGAGCCGCCAGACCTACGAGCGCGATGAAGCCGAACTCGCCAAGACCGGCGTGCGCGTGCTCAATCCCGACGTGACCCTGCAGGGCGACATGCGCCGCCTGGGCGAGCGTCTGACGCGTGAATGGCTGCACACCGCGGGCACGGAAGAAGTCGACATCCTGTTGAACTTCGAGAACAAGCGCAGCAAGGCAAACTGACGCCGCAACGCGCTTGGGCATGATGTTCGACGGACGTTTATCATCGTTTTTGTCTTACGCAGCACGCAGGAGAACGTCATGCCTACCGTCCTCGTCACTGGTTTCGATCCGTTCGAGAACGAACCCATCAATCCGTCGTGGGAAGCCGTGCGCACCCTCGACGGGCAGGGAATCGCCGGCGCCGACATCGTCGCGCGCCAGTTGCCGACCATCTTTGGTGAATCCAACAAAGTGCTCGGCAAGTTGCTGCAGACGTTGAAGCCGGATGTGGTGATCGCCGTCGGGCAGGCCGGTGGCCGTGCCGAGATGGCGATCGAGCGCATCGCCATCAACGTCGACGACGCACGCATTGCCGACAACGCCGGCAAACAGCCCATCGATATCGCCATCGCGAGTGACGGGCCGGCCGCGTATTTTTCGACGCTGCCGATCAAGACCATCGTGCGAGAGTTGCGTGCGGGCGGTGTTCCTGCGTCCGTCTCGCAGACAGCGGGCACCTTTGTCTGCAACCACGTCTTCTATGGGTTGATGCATGCCATCGCCCGTCACAAGCTGCCGACGCGCGGCGGTTTCATCCATATCCCGTATCTGCCGTCGCAGGCTGCCAAGCATCCGGGGCAACCGAGCATGGCGCACGACACCATCGTCACCGGTCTGCGCATCGCCATCGAAACAACGTTGCGCACGTTGCACGACGTACGCGAAACGGGCGGCCAACTGCACTGAGCCGGCGTGGCGACACGCGCTCTGGTCAGTCCGTGAAGCGCGTATGCCGTTGCAGTTCAATGCGCACCGGCGTGCCCTGGGCCGCATAGCCTGAAGCGATTGGCGCCGTGTCGATCGGTGCCGGCTCGAATTCGATGAACGCAGATTCCTCGTCGAGCAGTGTGGCCGGTTGTTCCAACGCGTGCGTCGGTGCTGGCTCGACGGCCCGCACAGGCATGCGCGTCCGGATCGATTTCGCCGGCAATTGCGTCACCACCGGCGATGCAGCAGCAATGACCGGCCTAGTGACTTCCACATCGTCCAACGCCATGTCGCGAGCACGCGCGACCGCCGTTGCGGCTGCGATAACGCTTTCGGATTCTTCGGGCTCTTGGGTTTGCGCTGACGCGACCGGCTCGGCAGGAGGGTTCTCGAGCAGAACGATCGGTGTGGTCGGCTGGGCGACGGCGGCCACGATGGCCTGATCCGGCTCCACCGCCCGCTGCCGATGCTGGCCGGTCTGCCAGCCAAGCAGCGCAGCGGCCAAAGTGCAGGCCGCGCCAGTTGCGAGCGCGGTCATGCGTTGACGCCATTGCCCACGGGTGGCTGTGCCGGCCACTCCGCACGTTCTGGCGGCAGGATCGACGGACGCACTTACCTGCGTGTCGACACTGGTCTGCGCGCTGTCGAGTGGTGACCCGAAAGGCGGCGGCATACGCACCAGACCCGGTAGGCGCAGGTGTCCGTCGATGATGAAGTTGGGGGATTCCAAGTCCGTCTCCGCTGATGGCCGCAGCGGACGTCAAGGCAAAGCCGGCCGCGCAAGCAGGCGCCATGCTAAGCGGTGGATGGACGGTGGTCGATCAGATTGCTCTTAAGCCGAAGCGGGCTGCATCGAAGGCAGGGAGGTCGCTGGCCTGCCGCTTTTGCGCCAGGCCAGGAAGGTGAATGTCGCGGACTTTTACGGTGCCGGCGACCAGTGCGGATCGTTGAGCTGCTTTTCCAGCAGGCGGATCTGCTGCTGCAGCGATTCGACCTGGGTTTGATACGCGCGGCGCTCGATGTCCAGCGCCTTCGTCTCCTGACGCATGGTCTGCTGTTCGGTCAGCATTTTCTGGCGCTGCGCCTGCATGATGCGCACTTCCTGGCCCAGGGATGCGGCGCGCTGCTGAGCTGCCTGGGCTTCGCGCTCCAGTTGCGCCTTCTGGCCCGCCGTGACGGCGCGGCGCAGATCATCTTCAGCCCACGTCCGGGTCTGACTGGCCAGCGTCTCGTATGCGCCTTCGGCCGGAGCGACCGACGCAAACTTGTACACACGCCACAATTCTTTGCGATACGACAGCGCGACGTAGGCCGTGGTGTCTTCGTTGACCAGCAGCAGGCTCGTGCCGTAGTCGCCGTTGTAGGTCGTGCGCAGTTCGGTCAGGCGCTTCTGCGCCAGCAACTGCTGCAGTTCAGCGACGGTGCCGCCCGATGCAGCCGTGGACGCTGCAGGGGCTTGCGGCGCACTGGCTTGCGCGTGGACGAGGCCGGCGCCCGCAACCGAAGTTGCGGCAACGAACGTGAGAACGGTTCGGCGGAGTACGAGAGACATCGCAAAGTTCAGAAATCGGAGGCGACGCGACTATATCAGCTTTGTGCGCCCGGCCCGGCAGCGAACGTACCGATTTGACCTTCCGTCGCCTTTGAATCATGGCGGCGTCGCGCCTCGGCCACGATGCACTGCCATTCGCTGAAAGAAACGCGCTCGCGGAACATCTCGATCAGGAAGTCGCCGACGTCCTGATGCCGCTTCGACGTGCCAAGTGCGGCTTTCAAGCGGCGCAATTCTCTCTGCAAACGCGTGACACGGGCCCGCGCGTTGGTTTGTTGCAATGAGCCGATGGGGAATGTTCTTACGGATGCTTCGGCCGCTGCCAGCGCTCGCACGAGGTCGGCGCGTTGCTGCTGGAGCGATTCAATCTCGCGCTCGAGCTTGCGACTGGCTTGTGGGGAAGGGGACTGCGATTGCTCGGGGCGAGCGAGGGGGTGACGCATGTCGATGCCTCCTACGACGGGCTGAAATACCCGCTCCCCGACGCCAATCGGGGTGGCCGGGCACAAGGCAGAGTTGGCGTACCGGCGTCGTAGGCAACCGGCGAGCGCGAGCGCTCCCCCACCAAGGCCCGACCTAAGGAGGCACATGATGTACGGGCGCAAAAAAACCGCCAGCCGGCGGTTGCCCGCCTACAACATTCCCGGACGCCAATCCGAGGTCACGTTGTGTACGTGACGGGCGGCAGTATAGCGCAGGGGGCACGCGCTATTTGTGCCAGATGGTGATGCGACGTTGCTGTGATGCAGAGCGGGTATCAGCGGCTTTGCATCTCTTTGAGCCAGAGGCTCATCAGCCCAGCGCGGCCACGCACACCGAACTTGCGATAGACGTTCGTGATGTAGGAATGCGTGGTTGAAATGGCAAGGCCGAGCTGTTCCGCAATCTGTTTTTCTGCGGCTTCAGTCAACAACAACTGCAAAACCCTGGATTCGTGAGGCGCCAGACGCGCTTGCAGTTGCGCCAAGGGGCTCAGTTCTGCCAGCGTTCTCGTTGCGGTGACGTTACGGGCCACGCCGATGCGCAATCGGTGCTCGACGCTCCACTGTGCCGACCATGACAAATGCACATCGCTGCCAAGCTGGTGCCGATAGCGATTCTCGAATCCGGTGCACTTTCCACCTGCCTGAACGCGACCCGCTTGCCTTTGCGTTCTGTCGCGGTCGTCCGGCGCCACGAGTTCGAGCATGGATTGCCCCAGCAGCTCGGACGGCCGATAACCGAGAATGTCTTCCCACGCTGCATTGGCGTGACGGATCCGCCCACGCTCGTCGACCAGAAAGACGCCATCTGGAAGACTATTGGCCAGAGCGATCGCGCTCACATCATTGAGGACTTCCATGGTCTGCCGCGTTTAGTTGCAATACAAAAGACCCGGTGGCCAGGCGCCGCACGCGCAATACCGATGCTTGGTCGCAATCCCAGATTGCGACGAACGGTTGCACACGGTTGTGATCATGACAACGCTGCCAGCAACTTGCCGCGCCCGCTGCACCAAAAGGCAGCCTGCGCGAATGGCATCTGCTGGCGGGTTCATACCTCTAATTAGCAGGGTGCCAGTCAGAATAGCGTCTGCTATCGTTCCCGACAATATGCGGTGTCAGCATCATGCCTAATAAGAATGTTCAGCACCTGTGCGGTCCCATGGGGCTAGCGCGGGGCGAGTAACGGGGAAAACAGCAAGTCGTCTGGCCGTCTCTGGCCAAACCCGATTCGTAGACACGGGGTGAGCGGATTCTCCCTGGCCTTTGCGAGTCGGCGTTCCGCGACATTGCTTCGGCGTTGATGCGCAGGCCCTCACCAATAAGATCGGTGAGGGAACAACATAAAAACGAGTCGTACCTTTTTTGAAGAACGGGAAAGAGTCTTCATGCGCTCGACCAACCCCAAGCCCGGGGGGGCTTGGGGCGGCGCTTGCGTCCTTGGCTTGGGAAGCGACGCGCAGCAGAGGCTGTCAGTTATTCCATTCGAGAAAGGAATAATCAATAAGCCGGTTTCGATTTAGCGTCCGAATAATATGGATTTGATTTGCAAGGTAAGGTTGTATCAAGATCGCGGACGCTATTTCGCGGTGTTGGTCGCGCCGGACACGATGTGCTCCAGCACAGGGCGAGACGCAGCCGAAGCTTTGACAAACCTAGGCCGGTCAATGGCCGAGAATCCTCTCCCTCAGTCTGCCGATTTCTCGGTAGAGCCGAAGGAGGGCAAGACGAAAAGTCCGGTCGCAGGCCCCACGCCCCATCCGCGCGAATTTCCCCGCACCGTACCCACCGTAAAACGCCTACTCAACGAGCGTTTCGGCAAGGCTACCTTGCGCGAACTCTCAGAAAAGCTGGGCCTGGACGACGTCACTCCGCAATTGCTGTCTTCTTCCATCGCGGGCAATGGGGCAAAGCGCGTTCGGCTGGCCATAGCAAAGGCGCTTGGAGAAGATCCTGATGCGCTTTGGCCGATGGCGCGGCACTAACACGGCTAGCGCTGTTGAAGACCTGGAACCGGCAAAAGCGGAAATGCCCGCAGAACGGCGTTGTTATTCGACGCGGCGAGGGAGTGCGGGAGAAATTGGGAGTGCCTTGGAACAAGGACTGGCGGAAGCGGTGAGATTCGAACTCACGGATGGGTCACCCCATCGGCAGTTTTCAAGACTGCTGCCTTAAACCACTCGGCCACGCTTCCTTCGTGCTGCGCTGCTCGTTGCGAGCAAGGGCGCCATTGTAACGGTACATGGCGCAACTTGGCACCGGTTACCGTCAGTTTTCGTCGTCGGCCAAGAACAATTCCTGCAAATCGTTGAGGAATCGCTGACCCAGCTCGGTGGGCCGGATGGCGACATGGTCGCGCGTCAGTAGGCCGCGCTGCTCGGCGGCGTCGAGTTGCCGCTCAATGGAGCGCAACGGCAGACCGGTGCGTTCCTGGAACAGCGTGACCGGGAAACCGTCGGTCAGACGCAGCGCATTGAGCATGAATTCGAACGGCAGGTCGGCGGCGTCGACTTCGCGCTGCTCCTGCATGACCGCCGCACCGCCGGCCGTCTCGGCCTGACGCAGATACGTGTCGGGATGCTTGTGCCGCATCTCGCGGATGACCCGGTGCGGAAAGCTCAGCTTGCCGTGCGCGCCTGGCCCGATGCCGAGGTAATCACCGAATTGCCAGTAATTCAGGTTGTGCTTGCAGCGCTTGCCCGCCTTGGCATACGCCGATACCTCGTAGTGCTCGTAGCCTGCTGCCGCCAGCCGCGCGTGAATCCAGTCCTGCATCGCAAACGCCGTGTCGTCATCCGGCAGCGCGGGCGGGTACTTGGCGAAGTACGTGTTCGGCTCCAGTGTCAGGTGGTACAGCGACACATGGTTCGTATCGCACGACAACGCGGCCTCCACATCAGCCTCGCATTCGGCGAGTGTCTGGCCCGGCAGGGCGAACATCAGGTCGAGGTTGATGTTGTCGAAATGCGCGCGGGCGATGTCGATTGCGGCGCGCGCTTCAGCGGCACTGTGGATGCGGCCAAGTGCTTGCAGGTGTGCGTCGTTGAAGCTTTGGATGCCGATCGACAGGCGGTTCACGCCGCTGGCGCGGTAGCTGCGGAAGCGTTCTGCCTCGAACGTGCCCGGGTTGGCTTCCATCGTGATCTCGGCATCGGCGTCGACCGGCAGCAGCATGCGGATGTCCGACAGCAGGCGGTCCAGCCCTTGCGCCGATAGCAAGCTGGGCGTGCCGCCACCGATGAAGATCGTGTGCACATGCCGGCCCCACACCATGGGCAGCGCGGCCTCCAGGTCTTGCCGCACGGCAGCGAGAAAGCGCTCTTCCGGGATGCCCTGGTCCGGCTCCGCATGCGAGTTGAAATCGCAGTACGGGCACTTGCGTACGCACCACGGCACGTGCACGTACAAGGACAGCGGCGGCGAGGCGGGCAGGCTGATCTTGCCCGGCTGCAGGAAGACGGAGGTAACCTTGTCACCGGTCTCAGCGGCGGTTGCGGAAGGCGTCTTGGCTGCGCCGGCGGGGTGAATCGGGATCATCGGAACTTCAGGCGTTTTCAAAGGTGCGCAGCCGTTCGACGAGCTGCGCGAGGGCTTGTGCACGATGGCTCACGCTGTTCTTCTCGGCCTTGGTCAGTTCGGCGGCGGTCTTGCCGAGATCAGCCAGCAGGAAGTGTGGGTCGTAACCGAAGCCGCCGTCGCCGCGCGGTGTGTCGATCACCTCGCCGAACCAGTTGCCTTCGGCAATGATCGGCTGCGGGTCATCGGCATGGCGCACGTAGACGAGCACGCAAACATAGTGTGCGCCGCGATCGGCCTTGCCGGCCAGCTCGCGGACGAGGCGGGCGTTGTTGGCGGCATCCGATTTCGGCTCACCCACCAGTTGCGCGTAGCGCGCGGAATACACGCCCGGCGCGCCGCCCAGCGCATGCACGCAGATGCCGGAGTCGTCTGCCAGCGCAGGGAGGCCGGACGCGCGGCTCGCATGGCGCGCCTTGGTGAGCGCGTTTTCAACGAACGTCGCATAGGGCTCTTCCGCCTCGGGAATGCCGAGCGCGCCTTGCGGCGTCACGTCGAACCCGAGGGTGCCCAGCAACGCGTTGAACTCGGCCAGCTTGCCGGCGTTGTTTGAGGCGAGAACGATCTTGCGCATGGCAGTGCCGATCACAGGCCCAGCGCCTGCTTCTGCAGGCCGATCAGCGTGCGGATGCCTTGGTCGGCCAGGTTCAGCAGTGCATCCATTTCGGCGCGCGAGAACGGTGTGCCTTCCGCAGTGCCTTGCACTTCCACAAAGCCGCCGCTGCCCGTCATGACGACGTTCATGTCGGTATCGCAGGCGGAGTCTTCGGGGTAGTCGAGGTCGAGCACCGGTACGCCATCCACCACGCCCACCGATACGGCAGCCACGAAGTCGCGGACCGGGTTGCCCACCAGTTGGCCCTTCTCGCGCATGACAGAGACAGCGTCATATGCCGCGACGAACGCGCCGGTAATGCTGGCCGTGCGTGTGCCGCCGTCGGCCTGCAGCACGTCGCAGTCGAGATGCAGCGTGTGCTCGCCCAGCGCGCGCAGATCGAACACCGAGCGCATTGCGCGGCCGATCAGGCGCTGGATTTCCTGCGTGCGGCCGGTCTGCTTGCCGCGCGCCGCCTCGCGGTCGGAGCGCGTGTGTGTCGAGCGCGGCAGCATGCCGTATTCGGCGGTCACCCAGCCTTCGCCGCTGCCTTTCTTGTGAGGCGGCACCTTGGGCAGCACGCTGGCCGTGCAGAGCACTTGCGTGTCGCCAAAGCACACCAGCACCGAGCCTTCGGCGTGGCGGGTGAAGTTGCGGGTGAGGGTGACGGGGCGGAGTTGGTCGGGCTGGCGGCCGCTGGGTCGCATGTGGGGTCTCGCTGAAGAAAACGGATAGCCCGACATGATACCGGCCCGCGCTGCGCTCGGCAGGGCGGGCCGGATGGAGACGGTGTGACGGCGTTTAGCGCGTCAGATTGCTTGTCTTGTCGATAGCAGCGCGGATTTCAGCGATGGAACGCTCGATTTCCTCTTCCGACATCAGCCCTGATTCGCTTTGCGGCGCGTCCAGGATGGACGTGGTGAAGGCGTTCAGGGGGAGGGTGTCGGTCTGCACCGAATCCTGCGTGGTGGTCACCGCGTCCAGCTCCCACATCATGGAGATGGCAGTGGTGTTGTCTGCGGTGTCGCCGGCATTGCGCAGTGCGCGGGCAATCAGCTCGGGAATCGCCTGCGTGACCGAGAAGCTGGTGCAGGTGTCGACCAGTTCGTCTTCTTCCACGCTGCCCCACAGGCCGTCAGAGCACAGCATGGCAACGTCGCCCGGCTCCAGGTTGACCGGTCCGCCGATGTCGATCAGCGGCAGATTGGGCGAGCCCAGGCAGTTGTAGATCTTGTTGCGCTCGGGGTGGTGCGCCACCTGCATCGGCAGCACACGGTCTTGTTGCAGCAGGTTCTCGATCTTGGAGTGATCGCGCGTGCGCGTCACCAGTTCACCCTTGCGCATCAAATACATGCGCGAATCGCCGGCGTGCGCCCAGTGCAGCGAGCCGCGCTGGGCCAGCGCACAGACGATGGTCGTGCGTGGCGCATCGGGCAGGCCGTTCGTCTCGGCATAGCGATGGATGTCGCGATGCGCGAGCATGATGCTCTCGTGCAGAAAATCACGCGGATTGCGGATCGACGGACGTGCGTGGCGCTGGAACTGGCGCGCCATGGTTTGCAGGGCTTGCTGGGCCGCAACTTCGCCCAGGGAATGCCCGCCCAGGCCGTCGCACAGCACCATCAGCATGGCATCGCGCGTGAAGCAATAGCCCATGCGGTCCTGGTTGACGCGTCGCGCGCCTTTTTTGCTTTCCTGATAAACCGAGAATCGCATTGCGGCTAGATGAGTATTCGATGTGGAGATACGGTGCAGCGGCAAGTCCTGCCTAGTGTTGCACCGTTTTGAAATCATACTCCGCCTATCGGCGGCGACTTGGCTGTCAACTGTCCCGGCGGCGCAACAGGCGGCTCATGAAACGTGTCGTCAACGCCTCTTTTTCTTCAGGCACCGGGCCACCCTGGGTGATGGCGGTCAGCGCCTGCAGCTCGGTCAGCGCGTTGCTTTCTTCACGCAGCACTTTTTGCAGGCGGAACACGCTCTGGGGGCGCTCTTCCGGCTTCATCTTCAGGCACCAGCCAACCAGGTCGATCAGGCTGGCGGTATAGACCTTGCGCAGTCGCTCCAGGCCTTCTTCCAGCTTGTCGTCTTTCTCACGCTGCGTGGCTTCCTGGGGCGGCGTGCCGGCCATGCAGGCATAGATGGTGGCGCCGATGCTGTAGATGTCCGTCCACGGGCCCAGCTCGTTGTGCTTGCGGTACAGCTCCGGCGCGGCAAAGCCCGGCGTGTACATCGGCTGGAAGCGCGAGGCCTCGGCGGTGAGCGTCTGCCGTGCGGCGCCAAAGTCGAGCAGGATCGGCGAAAAGTCTTCGCGCAGGTAGATGTTGCCGGGCTTGATGTCGAGGTGCAGTAGCTTGTGGATGTGGACCTCGCGCAGCCCGCTCATCAGGTCATGGAAGACCTGGCGAATGAAGCGTTCACGCAGCATCTTCAGCTTGCCTTGCTGACGCGCGGTGAGGATGTGCTCCTGCAGCGTTTTTCCCTGCTCATACGTCATCACCATGTAGACGGTGCCATTTTCCCGGAAGAAATTGAGCACGCGCACGATGGCAGGGTGGGAAATCTTGGCCAGCGACCGGCCTTCTTCAAAGAAGTATTTGAGCCCGAGCCGGAATGCACTCGCGCTTTCTTCGGGGACGACCGGAATCAATTCGCCCGGCGCACGACGCGCCAGCGAAGACGGCAGGTATTCCTTTACGGCCACCGGCGTCCCATGTTCGTCGGTCGCAAGATAGACGAAGCTGAACCCCCCGCTGGCCAACTTCTTTACAATACGATAATTGGACAGCAAGGTGCCGACCGGCAACGGGGCACTGCGTGGCTGTCCTGAGCCTTTTGACTCTGTCATGGGTTTGTGTGGCGAAATGGCTGTCGGATTCTCCCTGACCAGTCCACACGTTGTAAAGCGACAAAAGGTGGGGGATTCCCCGCCAATTCCGGGCGTTAAATAACCGCCGCCGGATTTCCTGATTCGATCAAGAACAACACACCACGACTCCATGATCTACAGCATGACCGGCTACGGCGTTGCGACACGCCAGGCAGCCTTTACCGATGCCCATGGCGCACCCAGCGGGAGCGTCGCCACTGTCTCGGTCGAATTCCGCACCGTCAACTCGCGCTTTCTCGATCTGCTGTTCCGGGCGCCGGAAGAGTGCCGCGCCTTCGAGCCGGCCCTGCGCGAAATGCTGATGAGCGCACTGTCGCGCGGCAAGCTGGAATGCCGGATTAACCTGCAGCGGCAGGAAGCCGCCAGCGATGTTGCGGCGCTCAATGTGGAACTGCTGCAACAACTGGCCAAGCTGGAGCAGGCGGTCACGCGCTACCTGCCGGCATCGGGTTCGCTGCGCATGGGTGAAATCCTGCGTTGGCCCGGCGTGCTGGCCGAGCCGCAGCTGACACAAGACGCGCTGCGCGACGCCGTGCTCGAGGCGGCCAAAGAGGCGCTCAAGCAACTTCTGGAGTCGCGCCGCCGCGAAGGCGATGCGCTCAAGGCCGTGCTGCTAGACCGCGCTGACGCAATGCTCGCCATCGTCGACAAACTCACGCCGATGGTGCCGGTCCTGATCCAGCAGCATCAGGACAAGCTGACCGAGCGTCTGCGCGAGGCGTTTGGCCTGGCTGCGCCGGAAGGCACGCCGGCACTGACGCGCGACGAGCTGTCCGAGCGCATTCGCCAGGAAGCCACCGTTTACGGCATCCGCATCGATATCGCAGAAGAACTCTCGCGCCTACAGGCACATCTGCGCGAGACGCGCCACATCCTGGAGAAGGGCGGCCAGATCGGCAAGCGCCTGGACTTCATGATGCAAGAGCTGAACCGCGAGGCGAATACGCTCGGCTCCAAGGCGGCCGCCAAGGAGTTGGCGGATGCATCGATGGAACTCAAGCTGCTCATCGAGCAGATGCGCGAACAGGTCCAGAACCTCGAATAACTCGAAACCATAGAACTAGAACATGCCATCCTCTCAAGCGCACTCTGCCGTCGATACGCCCATCGAGAATCATTTTCCGGGCAGCCTGTTCATGGTCGTGGCACCGTCCGGCGCCGGTAAGTCGACGCTGGTGAATGCGCTGCTGGCGCAGGATTCCTCGATCCGCCTGTCAGTCTCCGCCACCACGCGCAAGCCGCGCCCCGGCGAGCAGCACGGCCGTGAATACAACTTCATGACCGTTGAGGAGTTCAAGGCTTGCCGTGATCGCGGCGAGTTTCTCGAATGGGCCGAGGTGCACGGTAACTACTACGCCACTTCACGCGTGTGGATCGAAGAACAGATGCGCGCCGGCACCGACGTGCTGCTCGAGATCGACTGGCAGGGCGCTCAGCAGGTGCACCAGCGTTTTTCCAATGCTGTCGAAATCTTCATCCTGCCGCCATCGCTCACGGCGCTGGAAGAACGTCTGAAGAAGCGCGGTCAGGACGAGCCCAACGTGATCGTGCGCCGCCTGCTGGCGGCCGGCTCGGAGATGGCGCACGCACCCGAAGCCGACTACGTGATCATCAACGAAGTGTTCGATACCGCATTGGCTGAGCTGCGCACCGTGGTGCAGGCCACGCGTCTGCGCTTCGGTGCCCAAAAGGCGCGCCACGGCGAGCTGTTCGTCGAGCTGGGCATTCATTGAGCAAGCAGCGCATTCGCGTTTTTCAGCGCGATTGCGAAAGTGTGGTAGCGCCTGCGCCCCAGTGTTGTCCGAAGTGAGTGCTGCGCTGCTGCTAAAATATCGAGATCAACAAGATTTGCCACCAGGTGGAGTTTTCATGGCGCGTATTACCGTCGAAGATTGCTTGAAACAGATTCCGAATCGCTTCGAACTGGCATTGGCCGCAACGTACCGCGCCCGTCAGTTGGTGCAGGGCCACACGCCCAAGGTCGATGCCAAGGACAAGCCGACCGTGACCGCATTGCGCGAAATCGCATCGGGCCAGGTCGGTATCGAGATGCTCAAGAAGGTTCCGTCCTGAGCTGAGGCGCGTTACCTGGCATTACTTGGCGTGGTACGCTGCCTCGGTCATTGATCGTTCTGGCGATCTTTCATGGATGTGAAAGCCGCGAACGCACTAGACCCCGGCATGCCTACCTCGCCCGCTTCTTCGCCCAGGACCCAACATTCCGCCACGCACGGCAACAACGTGCCGTCGGTGGAATCGTCCGCGAGGTCGTCCGGTTCAGCGCCGGGCGTCTCCACCGGTCCTTCTGGGTCTTCCACCGTTTCCATCGTTTCCATGCCGTCCTCCGCTTCCGGCTCCGGCCCTGCGTCGCCTCGTACGGGCGCGCCGAACTTGCCTGATCCGCGTGGTGCCGACCTGGTAGGGGAGCGGGCAGCCCTGCCGCCAAAATCGCACAAGGGCGCAAGCGCCGACGCGCCCGAGCAGACAGCGACGCCCGAGGGTGCCGACACGCTCTTTATCGATGCGGTGTTGGAGCAGACCTATCGGCATCTGTTTGGTCCGACCTCGCAGCCCGCGGCACCGCCTCGCCAGCAGGTCGTTTCCATTTCGGGGCTGACCGAAAAGCTCTCGTATCTGAAGCCGGCTGATCTCAAGCTGGTGAAGGAAGCGTTCCACTTCTCCGATGAGGCGCACCTCGGGCAGTACCGCCAGAGCGGCGAGCCTTACATCACGCATCCCGTGGCCGTGGCAGAGATCTGTGCGGGCTGGAAGCTGGATGTGCAGTCGATCATGGCGGCGCTGCTGCATGACGTGATCGAAGACCAGGGCGTGACAAAGAGCGAGCTGGCCGAGAAGTTCGGCCCCAAAGTCGCAGAACTGGTCGACGGCCTGACCAAGTTGGACAAGCTCGAATTCCAGAGCCGCGAGCAGGCGCAGGCGGAGAGCTTCCGCAAGATGCTGCTCGCGATGGCGCGCGATGTGCGCGTGATTCTCGTCAAGCTCGCCGATCGTACGCACAACATGCGCACGCTCGACCACGTGCCGCCGGAGAAGCGCCGGCGCATTGCCGGCGAGACGATGGAGATTTACGCGCCGATCGCGCACCGCCTCGGCCTGAATACGACATACCGGGAGCTGCAGGAGCTGAGCTTCCGTATCGGTTCGCCGTTCCGGTACGCGACGCTCGAGAAGGCGGTGAAGGCCGCGCGCGGTAATCGACGCGAGGTCGTGAGCCGCATTCTTGAAACGGCGCAGCGTGCGCTGACCGACGCGGGCATCCCGGCCGAAATGACCGGGCGCGAAAAAACGTTGTACAGCATCTACCGCAAGATGCACGACAAGCAGTTGTCGTTCTCGCAGGTGCTGGATGTGTATGGCTTCCGCGTGGTGGTCGACACGCAGATGCAGTGCTACATGACGATGGGTGCGCTGCACAGCTTGTACAAGCCGATGCCCGGCAAGTTCAAGGATTACATCGCCATCCCCAAGATCAACGGTTATCAGTCGCTGCACACGACGCTGGTGGGCCCGTTCGGCACACCGGTCGAGTTCCAGATCCGCACGCGCGAGATGAACCAGATTGCGGAAGCCGGCGTGGCCGCGCACTGGATGTACAAGCAGCACCACGACGAGCCCGATCGGGCGCAGCAACAAGCGCATCAGTGGCTCCAATCGCTGCTCGACATTCAAAGCCAGACGGGGGATTCGCAGGAGTTTCTGGAGCACGTCAAGATCGACCTGTTCCCGGATGCCGTCTACGTGTTCACGCCCAAGGGCGAGATCCGTGCTCTGCCGCGCGGCGCCACGGCACTGGACTTCGCCTACGCGGTGCACAGTGACCTGGGCAACCAGTGCGTGGCGGTCAAGATCAACAACGAGCTGCTGCCGCTGCGCACGGAGCTGAAGAACGGCGACATCGTCGAGGTGGTGACGGCGCCGTACTCGAAGCCGAACCCGGCGTGGCTCACATTCGTACGCACCGGCAAGGCGCGTGCGGCGATCCGACATTTCCTCAAGACGGCCAAGCTGGATGAGGCGATCCAACTTGGCGAGCGTTTGCTCGAGCAGGCGCTGCGTCAGATCGGCATCGACATGAAGGCCGTGTCTGCCCAAGTGTGGGAACGCATCGTGCAATGGACAGGCAACAAGGCGCGTGAAGACGTCTTCGCGGATCTCGCACTCGGCCGGCGGGTGGCCGCCGTGGTTGCGCGCCGCCTCGAAATCCTTCTGCAGGAAGGTGGCCACGACGGCGACGAGGCGTTGATGGCGGCCGTACACACCTTTGCTGGCGAAGAAGCGCCCGCCGTCACCGTCAGCGGCGACGAAGGCATGGCGATGGTGTTCTCGTCGTGCTGCCGCCCGATTCCCGGTGACCCGATCGTCGGCTATATCGGCAAGGGCGAAGGCTTGCAGATCCACGTGCAGGAATGCCGCGTGGCCAAGCGCCTGCATGGCAAGGATCCGGAGCACTGGATTGACGTCATGTGGGCTGAACATACGACGCGTGCGTTCGACGTGTCGATCAAGGTGCTGGTGCGCAATACGAAGGGCATTCTTGCGCGCGTAGCAGCGGATTTGACTTCGGCTGACGCCAACGTGGCCCACGTATCGATGGAGCAGGAGGGCGATCAGGAAGCGACGTATATGACGTTCCTGATTCAAGTGCACGACCGCGTGCACTTGGCCGATGTGATGCGCGCGCTGCGGCGCAACCCGGATGTGATTCGCATTGCGCGAGATCGCGGCGGAGATTGATGCTCCACGCAAAAACAAAAAGGCGAGGCCAGAGGGCTTCGCCTTTTTTGTTTGTGGTCCGCTTGCCGCGCACACACTAGAGCGCTTTGACGCAGCGCTGCGTGCGAGTCCGGCGCGGACAAAAGAAAAGGGCTTCCATTTCTGGAAGCCCTTTTCGTTCTCGTATTAGGTTGGCGCGGCTGGCAGGATTCGAACCCACGACCCCTTGGTTCGTAGCCAAGTACTCTATCCAACTGAGCTACAGCCGCAACCGAGAAATGAGATTATACAGAGATTTTCCGTCTTGTGAACCCCCTTCTTCACTTTTTCTTCGAGAGGGGCCAACTTTCTATAATGGAGCCTTGATCCACCGTGGCTTCCATCATGAACAAGGCTTTCGTCCGGGAAGATTCCGGCGATGACGAAGACGATCTGCCCGAGGGCGCTGCGCCCTTGCCGCCGGGTTCCAAGAACTACATCACGCCAGCGGGCTACGAGCGCTTGCGCACTGAGCTGATGCACCTCATCGACACCGAGCGGCCTGAGGTGGTCGGCATCGTGTCGTGGGCCGCATCCAATGGCGATCGCTCTGAAAACGGCGACTACCTTTACGGCAAGAAGCGCCTGCGCGAGATCGATCGCCGCATCCGCTTTCTCACGCGCCGTATCGAGAAGGCCGAGGTGGTCGACGCCAGCTTGCAGGGCGACAACGATCAGATCTTCTTTGGTGCAACGGTCACCTACGTCAACCAGCGTGGTGATGAGACTACCGTCACCATCGTCGGCATGGACGAGGTCGATCTGGACATCGGGCACGTGAGCTGGATCTCGCCGATTGCGCGTGCGCTCATCAAGGCGCGCGAGGGGGACACTGTGCCGCTGCGCACGCCGACGGGCGTCGAGCAGATCGACATCCTCGAAGTCAAATATCCGCCGCGCGCAGCTTGAGTGTGGACTCAGGCCGGGTGCCCCAGGCAGTAAGCACCGAAGGCGATCACCGAGCAGGCCGACAGGCGCCGCGCTGTGAGTGACTCCTTCAGGAACAGCCGACCGAGCAACGCGGCAAATACCACCGACGTTTCGCGCAAGGCGGACACGGGCCCCATCGGCGCGAGCGTCACAGCCCAGATGACGATGCCGTAGGCGATGAGCGAGACCACGCCGCCGCCAAACGTCTTGAGCGTGTTGGCGTCTCGCAGGTCGATGTTCAACGGGCCTTTCCACGCGCGATAGAGCAGCACCATCGGCAAGCCGTCGAGCATGAACAGCCATGCCGAGTACGCATTTGCATTGCCCGCCGCTCGCGCGCCGATACCATCGCACACCGTGTAGCACGCGATGAACACGCCCGTGGTGAGCGCCGCCAGCGTCGAGCCAAGGTCGGCCTTCCGGCCCCGCGCCAAACTGAGAATGCCGCCGCTCACCAGCACCACGCCCGCCAGCGCAATCCCACCCGGCATTTCGCCCGCAAACAGCGCGGCGCCCATCGTTACCAGCAGCGGCGATGATCCGCGCGCAATCGGATACACCTGCCCGAACTCGCCAAACCGATACGCGCGCGCGAGGAACACGTTGTAGCCGACGTGCAGCACAGCGGACAGCGCCACATACGGCCAAGCGGCCGGCGCGGGCAATGGCAATGCAATCGCCATCGGTATTGCTGCTGCGCCTGAGGCCAGCGTCATCAACGTGATGGCGCGCAGACGGTCGGAGCCGCTTTTCAGCAACGCATTCCATGAGGCATGGAGCAGGGCGGCGCAGAGCACCAAGGCGATGACGGCGGGGGTCACGGTGACGATGTGCGTGAAGTGAGAGTCGGGTCGATTTTTCTCACTCGATGCTGTGTCAGTGAGAGCAAGAAGGTGCCAGCGTAGCGCTGCAAAGTGTGATCAACAATCGATATATACTGACTCGATCTGTGAAAAAATATCACGCGACATGCGCAAGCTGCCTCCTCTGAATGCCGTGCGTGCCTTTGAATCGGCGGCGCGCCATCTGAGCTTTACGCGTGCGGGCGAGGAACTGAATGTCACGCATGGCGCGGTCAGCCGCCAGGTTCAGGCACTGGAGGCGTGGCTGGGTGTGTCGCTGTTTCGCAGGCTGAATCGGCGAGTGGAACTGACCGATGCGGGCCAGCGCTACCTTGCCGAGATTGGCGTAGCGCTTGATCGCATCAGCACGGCCAGCCAGGCGCTGCGCGACCGCGATGCTGTACGCATCCTTCGTGTGAACAGCATCCCGACGTTCACGATGCGCTGGCTGATTCCACGGCTCTCGACGTTTCAGATGCGCTTTCCGCGCGTGGAGGTTCGGCTGACCACCTCCATTGAAGAGATCGAAGACTTGCCCGATCATTTCGACGTGATCATTCGCGGCGGGCCGGAGGTTCATGCGGGCTTTCAATCGGGACGCTTTCTGGACGAGAGCCGCTTTCCGGTGTGCAGTCCGGTGTTGCTGGAGCGCTTACCGTTGTCGACGCCGTCCGACTTGCGGCATCACACGCTGCTGCATTCGGATACGCTGCCCTCGGTGTGGCCAAGCTGGCTTGTGCTGGCAGGCGTGCCGAACCTGCGGCCCGCACATGCGCTTACGTTTGAGCATTTCTATCTGTCGATTCAAGCCGCCATCGATGGCCTGGGTGTCGCGATGGGTCCATCTGCGCTCATCACAGATGATTTGGAGGAGGGGCGTCTTGTGGCGCCGTTCCCCAATCTCGCGCTGGTCGCACGCAGTTACTACTGGTACAGCCCTGCGCGCAATCTTGGTGACGAAGTGGTGCAGGCGTTTTGCGCGTGGTTGGGCGAGGAACGACCGCAACGTCACGCAAACGTGAACACATTTCCGCCCTCCGGTAACGGAGGTAACGCCGCGTAACACCCTAGAGGCGACGGCGGAACACGATGCTACGATCCGTTCAAGTTCGATTGGTTTGAGAAGGAGGTCCTCACATGAAGAACAACGCATGGATTCTCGCTGCATGCCTGGCGGCCGCTGGTGCGGCCGGTTCGATCGCTTTGCCTGCACAGGCACAAGTGTCGATCGGTGTGCAGATCGGCCCGACCTACGCGCCACCGGCGCCTCAGTACGAGCCTGTGCCGGTCTTGCAGCCGGGCTACGTATGGGTGCCGGGTTACTGGCAATGGCGCGATGGCCGCTATGTATGGCGTCGCGGCTATCGCGAACATGGCCGGCCGGGTTACCACTGGCGCGAGCCGCGTTGGGAGCAGGGCCCGCACGGCTGGCAAATGCGTGACGGTGGTTGGGATCGCGGCGACGACGGCCGCTGGCGTGGCCGCGATCGCGACTGGGATCACGGTCGCGATCGCGACGACCGTTACCACTGCCCCCCGGGCCACGCGCGCAAGGGCGAATGCTGATGATGTAACGACGGGCCGGTCATGTACCGGCCTGTTTTTTGCGGGCAGGTCTGTCGACGCCGCAGCCGCCGGATAAGAGGCCGCGGCGCTTTCCGGGAGGCAACATGACAATGGAATCGAACTGGCGCACCGAGCTGTACAAGGACTTCGACGTCTACGTACTGGCCATTCCCCGTGCCGAGCGCAAATCCGACAAAGGCGGGGAGGGACCCACGCAGTGGGATTTTGTCGTGCGCATCTGCGAGTCCGGCGCAGACCCGACGGCCGTCGAAACGCTCGTCGCCCATTCGCATGACGACCGCCCGCTGCCCACGCGGGAAGCCGCCGAAGATGCCGGGCTCACGCGCGGCTATGGCTTGATCGATGAATTGCTGGGACGCAACCCCGTCCAGCAGTCGATCGATCTCTGACGTGGGTTACGCCGCCAGCGCTGTGTCGCGAACGTGCCGGCGCGCGAATTGCCACCACAGCCACGTCGAGTCGGGACCCGGCGCGTGGAATGCGTAGCGCGGGTCGCCGCCGCTCCAGGCGTGGCCCATGGTAGTGAGTTGGCACAGGCTGACGACGCATTCGCCGTCGCGCATGTCGTTGCGCAGGACATAGCCATCGCCGCGCGTGGTTTCTCGTGAGACGTTGCTCCCATCGCCCAGATGATTCAGTGCGCGGAATTGCGCGGCCAACTGCGCCTGGTTGGCCGGGTTGACGGCCTCATCGCGCAGGCCGTGCAGAAGCATCGTCGGCATGCCGGGGTAGGAGGCCACGTTCACCACGCTGGAGAGCGCATCGACGGCGTCGACGCGTGCCCCGCGACGCATCAGGTTCAATGCAGACGCTGGCGAGCGTGCGACACCCAGGGCCGGCCCCGAATGCAGCGCCAGCGCGGCGAACAGCCTCGGATGACGCAATGCCATCAGGCCGGCCAATCCCGCGCCGGCTGACAAACCTGCCAGATACACGCGCGAGGGGTCTGCGCCGGTTTGTGCCAGGGTTTGTTCGATCAGTTGAGCAATGCCGTCGGCCTCGCGCGCGCCGGCGTGCTCCGGGTCATACCAGTGCCAGCAGCATTGCGGATGCGCGCGGCGCGGCTGCTCCGGATACAGCACGATAAAGCCCTCGCGGTCTGCCAGTGCGTTCATGCGCGTGCCATGCGCCAGCACTTCTGCCGATTGCTTGCAGCCATGCAGCATCACCATCAGTGCAGGGGGTTTGCTGCCGCGTGTGGGCGGCGTGTAGAGCCAGTATTCAGGGCGGCGCGCCACCACGGCGGGCGACTCGGGTTCGTAGATGAACTGTTCGCGCACGAAGGTACCCTGGGTGGGCGTCGGGCGTACGCGGCGTGGGCTATCGCGGCGTGCGGTTGGCTTGAGCGGCTTAACCGGTTTGGGCGGCCATGACTGGCGGCCAAAGCCCGGCGTGGTCAGGGCGTCGACTAGCCGGGTGATGGATTTCATCCAAGTACGGTGCATGGCGGCGGAAATGGGCGCGGATGAGGACGATGGTGCCCGTGCTCTCCGAAGGGCCGCAAGTGGTTTCGATGTTGGTAAGACAGTGTGCCAGTGATTTTGTTGCGTTGCAGCATTCAAAGTGGGTGAAGCGCCTCTTGAACGCCTCATCGGGGCTCAAAGTTTGCAATTGCGCCTGAGACTGTCATGGAGACACCGCAGGTGAGCGGCTACACTGCCGCGACGGGCCAGGCCCCCAGGGCATGCCCTTCAGCTTTCCCGTTCCCCGTTGTGTACTTATGGAGGTCGTTATGGGTTTTTTTGACTTCATCAAAGAGGCTGGCGAGAAGCTTTTCCACGGCAGCGCAGCGGCCGCGCCGGCCGATGCATCGGCGGATGCCGACGCCGCCAAGGCAGCCGACGATGCCAAGGGCCAAGCCATCCAGGACTACATCGCGCAGCAGGGCCTGAGCGCCACGGCGCTTTCAGTGCAGGTTGAAGGCGATGCTGCCAAGGTATTTGGCGTAGCGCCCGACCAAGCCACGCGCGAAAAGATCATCCTGTGCTGCGGCAACGTCGAGGGCATCAAGTCGGTGGATGACCAGATGTCGGTCAATACCGAGTCGGAAGAATCGCAATGGCACACGGTGGAGCGCGGCGATACGCTTTCGGCCATCGCCAAGAAGTTCTACGGCGATGCCAACAAGTACCCCGCCATCTTCGAAGCCAACAAGCCGATGCTGTCGAATCCGGACAAGATCTATCCGGGGCAGAAGCTGCGCATTCCGGCGGTGTGATCTGTCTGGCGGTTGCATCAAGACAAAGGGCCTTCGGGCCCTTTTTCTTTTGCTCACGCATGACGGTTGAGTGAGACACCTGTCGCATGCACTGCGACGTCTGTCTCGTTCGGCAGCGCTTTGCCGAGACATCTTCAGGTGCTCGGCCATCTGCGTTGCAACACCGCAATCCCTTGCGCCGAAAGGCTTTGTTGGCATTTTCCATGCACGCGTGCTGCTTGCCCTCGCAGCTGGCACCCCTCTTGCAATTCCCGATCAGCCGGCACAGCAGCCGGACACCGATACGAAAGCAAGAGGAGACTTTGCATGGACCCGACACCGCAACATCTTCTGTGGATGTACGAGAAGATGATCGAGATTCGCCAGTATGAAGAGGCCATGGCAAAGGTCTATCTGGAAGGCAAGCTGCCGCCGAAAATCCAGAAGGGACTGGCCTTTGATATTGGCGCAGGCCCTGTGCCTGGCGAGATGCACCTGTCGGCGGGGCAGGAGCCGGTAGCGGTGGGCGTGTGTGTGCATCTGCGGCCCGAAGACACCGTGGTCGGCCCACATCGCGCCCACCATTTCGCCATCTCCAAGGGCGTGCCCCTGGATGAAATGACCGCCGAAATCTTCGGCAAGGCAACCGGTCTTGGCCGCGGCAAGGGCGGCCACATGCACCTGTTTCACCCGGAGACCAAGTTCTCGTGCAGCGGCATCGTTGGCGCGAGCATGCCGCAGGCCTGCGGCGCTGCGCTGGCCGCGCGCAAGCTGAACAAGGACTGGGTGGCCGTTGCGGTGTTTGGCGAGGGCGCGGCTAACCAGGGCGCGTTTCATGAATCGCTGAATCTGGCCGCGCTTTGGAAGCTGCCCGTCGTCTTCATCTGCGAAGACAACAAGTACGGCATTTCTGTCGAGAAAGCCGATTCGACGTCCGTGCCTTCCAACGATGTACGTGCTGCCGGCTACGGCATGCCTGGCGTGCTGGTGGACCGCAACGACGCCGTGGCCGTGTATCACGCGGCCGGCGAGGCCATCGCGCGCGCGCGTCGCGGCGAGGGCCCCACGCTCATTGAGGTCAAGACCGACCGCTACCTCGGGCACTTCCAGGGCGATCCGGAAACCTATCGCCCGAAGGACGAGGCGAAGCATCTGCGCGAGTCCGATCCCATCAACCTGCTCGGCAACAGTCTGCGCGCTTCGGGGCTGCTCGATGACAACGCAGACACCGCGCTGCGGGCCGCCATCGCGGCGCGCATTGATGCAGCGTACGACTTCGGCCGCAACAGCCCATTCCCCGATCCGAGCGACGCGCTGAATCACGTTTTCGTTCACTAAGCAGCCCCTGCGGCCATCACAGGAGACTCACCATGCAAGCCTCACACGGCGCGGCGCAGGGCGCGCGCACCCTCACCATGGCGCAGGCCATTTCCGAAGCGATCGGCCAGGAAATGGAACGCGACCCCCGTGTCTTCGTCATGGGCGAAGACATCGGGAAATACGGCGGCATTTTCAGCGCCACCACCGGGCTGCTCGACCGCTTCGGGCCGGATCGCATCATGGACACGCCGATTTCAGAAACGGCGTTTATCGGCGCTGCGCTCGGCGCGGCAGCAGAAGGGTTGCGCCCCATTGCCGAGCTGATGTTCGTGGATTTCTTCGGTGTGTGCTTTGACCAGATCTACAACCACCTGGCGAAGAACACGTACATGTCCGGCGGCCGTGTTGCGCTGCCGGCGGTCATCACGACCGGCATCGGCGGGGGCTATAACGATGCGGCCCAGCACTCGCAATGTCTGTACGCCAGCTTTGCCCACATGCCGGGCATGAAGGTGGTCGTGCCGTCCAACGCGTATGACGCCAAAGGCTTGATGATCCAGGCCATCCGCGACGACAACCCCGTCATCTTCTGCTACCACAAAGGCATCATGGGCCTGTCGTGGATGTCCTATTTCGAGGGCAGCACGAACGCGGTACCCGAAGAGGCCTACGCGATCCCCTTCGGGCAGGCCCGCGTGGCACGCGAAGGCCGCGACGTGACCATCGTCACGCTCTCACAGATGGTGCAGAAGTCCCTGCTCGCGGCCGAGCAACTGGCCGCCGCGGGCATCGATGTCGAGGTGATTGACCTTCGCACCATCGTGCCGCTCGACCGCCAGGCCGTGCTGCGCTCGGTGGCCAAGACCGGCCGTCTGCTGGTGGCAGACGAGGATTACCTGAGTTTCGGCCTGTCGGGCGAGATTGCCGCCATCGTCGCGGAGAACCTCGACACCGTGGCATTGCGCGCGCCCGTGCGGCGGCTCGCGGTGCCGGATGTGCCCATCCCGTATTCCCGTCCGCTCGAGCAGTTCGTCATTCCACAGGTCGACAGCATCGTCGCCCAGGTGCGTGCACTGGTGCAGCACCAACCCGTTTCCTATTCACTCAAGCGAGAAGCAGCATGATCGACATCGTGATGTCCGACGCCGTCTGGCAGGACGTTGAAGACGGCACCGAGGCCCTGTTGCAGGATTGGCTCGTCAAGCCCGGCGATGCAGTGACCGCGGGCCAGGCATTGGCGGTGGTCGAGCTGGTCAAGACCACGCACGAGGTGGCAGCGCCTGCAGATGGTGTTGTTGCTGCGCTGGACGTGGCGGCGCAGGACACCTTCGCACGCGGCGCTGTGCTCGCGCGGCTGGAGCCGAAAACATGAGTCAAGCCCTGGCTTTCGTGCCCGATGCGGGCGAGCGTCGTGTCGTGCCGCTTGCCGGCATGCGCGGTGCCATCGCCCGCACCATGAGCGCTGCCTGGCAGGTGCCACGCGTGGCGCAGGCGATCGAGGTGGATGCGACACGGCTGGATGCCGCAGTGCAGGCTCTGCAGCAGCAACTCGGCCCGCAGTGCAAGGTCACGCTGACGGCCTTCGTGCTGCGTGCGGTGGCGTTGACGCTGCGCGAGCATCCGCGCCTGAACGCGCGCCTGCAGGAGAAAGAGATCGAGCTGATGCCGGAGGTCAACATCGGCTTGGCCGTCAGCCTGGACGAAGGACTGATGGTGCCGGTGCTGCGCAATGTCGATACGCAGTCAGTTGCCGACATTGCCGCCGAAAGCCGCCGTCTGGCGGCGGGCGCCCGCGCTGGCACGTTGTCGGCCGGCAGCTATCAGCACGGCACATTCACCGTGACCAATCTCGGCATGACGGGCATCGACAGCTTCACGCCCATCATCAACGTGCCGCAGGTTGCCATCCTCGGGGTGACGCGCGTTGCCAAGCGGGTGGTAGTCAAGGACGACTGCATCGTGATCGCGCCAATGGTGGGCTTGCATCTCATCTTCGATCACCGCGCGGTGGACGGCTACCCGGCCGCACGCTTCCTGACCGATCTGAAGACGCGGCTGGAAACCCTCGAAGGCCTGTGATGCTTGCGCCCGACTTTCTCTCCGACGGAATCCACTGCGCAGAAGAGCAGGAGTGGAACCGCGCGCAACTTGCGCAACCGGTCCTGCGGCCCGCGGTACGGCTGTGGACGTATGCGGGGCCCGGCGTCGTCCTGGGCCGTGCGCAGGCGGCCTTGCATCCGGGCATGGCAGACGGTGCCACGCCGGTGGTTGTGCGCGACGCTGGAGGTGGCGCCGTGCTGGCCGGGCCCTGGATGTTGTCGGCGTCGATCGTGCTGCCAGCCGATCACCCGCTGGTGGCGGGTACCGGCACGGTGTCGAGTTACCGATGGTTGGGCGTGCTGCACGCAGGGCTGCTGCGAGACCTCGGCATTCCCGCCTACGCGGTGCCGCCCGAGGAACTGCAGATGACGCCGCCGGCCCGATCGCTCAAGTGGGCCTGCTTCGGTTCGCTCTCGCCATGGGAGGTGGTGGTCGGACAACGCAAGATCGTCGGCCTCGCGCAGGTACGTCGGCGCACGGGTGTGCTGCTGACGTGCGGCACGCTCATCTCGCCGCCCGACTGGCCGCTGCTGTGCGCTGCATTGGGGGCGAACCCTGCGGATGCGCAGCGCCTGCGGGCCTGCACGACGTCCTGCTCCGAGCAGTTGGGTGCGCCGCTGCTGGCGACCGTACTGGCCGAAGGTCTGCACCACATGCTCGTCGATGTGCTTGGCGAGCATGAGCCCACGAATGAATCCCGTCATTCCCGCCGCGAGCCGCATCCGACGCAGGTAACTCGGTCCGCCACAGCAGGCCCGTGAGCTGGCGGTCAACGTTGTGCATTTCAACAAGATAAGGCGCGCGCTGTGCTCGCCCGATAACGGAGGCAACCAACATGAAACCCACGCCAGCCGCTGGCTCTGCCATGCGTGTTTTGGACAAGCAACCCAAGGTGTCGCGACGCGGCTTTCTGCGCGGTGGCGGCCTGGCCGCCATCAGCGTCACGGTCGTCCCGGCGGCCATGGCGGTCACCAAGGATGTGGCGGTCGAGCAGAGCTTTCCACGTCTGGGCACGGTCATTGGCAAGACGCTGGTGCGCATGGCGCGCGACATCTATCCGCACGACAAGCTGGCCGAGAAGTTCTACGTGGAGGCAGTCGCGCCCTATGACGCCGCTGCAGGCAAGGAGCCCGCAGTGAAGGCGCTGCTGATCGATGGCGTGCACGACCTGGACCAACGCGCCAGGCAACGCTATGGCGTGCCTTATGCCCAGGTGAAGACCGAGAGCGAACGTGTGGCGTTGCTCAAGGACATTGAATCCACGCCTTTCTTCAAGAAGGTCCAGGGGGATCTGGTCACCGGTCTCTACAACAACAAGAAGCTCTGGCCTCTGTTCGGCTACGAGGGTTCGTCGTGGCAGAAGGGCGGCTATCTGCACCGCGGCTTTGACGACATCGACTGGCTATAAGCCTCGGCACATAAAAAAACGGAGACAACCATCATGACGGATCAGGCAAAGTTTTCCCTCGACGACGACAGCATCGTCGTGATCGTCGGCTCGGGCGCGGGTGGCGGCACGCTTGCAAACGAGCTGGCGCAGCGCGGTGTCAAATGCGTGGTGCTGGAAGCGGGGAAGCACTACACGCAGGCCGATTTCGAGAACGACGAATGGGCCATGTTCAACAAGATTTCCTGGCTCGACAAACGCATCTCGGCGGGCGGTTGGCACCACACCAAGACGTATCCAAACCTGCCTGCCTGGATCGTGAAGGGCGTGGGCGGGTCTACGGTGCACTGGTCCGGCGTGGCATTGCGCTTTCAGGAACACGACTTCCACACCAAAACCACGTACGGCGCCATCGACGGGGCCAATGTACTGGATTGGCCGATTACGCTGTCCGAGCTTGAACCGTATTACGAACTGGCCGAGAAAAAGATGGGCGTGTGCGGCACCAAGGCCAGCGGCTTGCCCCCCATGCCGCCCAACAACCACTACAAGGTGATCGAGGCAGGGGCAAGGAAGGTCGGCTACAAGCACATCGTGCGTCCAGCTGCGTCGAACTCCGAACCGTACGATGGTCGCCCGGGCTGCATGCAGATCGGTTTCTGCATGCAGGGCTGCAAGATCGGCGCGAAATGGTCGACGCTCTACACCGAAGTGCCGCGTGCCCAGGCCACCGGCAATGTCGAACTGCGGCCCGAATCGATGGTGCTGCAGATCCAGCATGACAAGCAGGGCCGCGCCAATGGTGTGCTCTATGTCGACAACAAGGGCCGCAAGCAGCTGCAGAAGGCACGGGTGGTCTGTGTGGCGGGCAATTCCATCGAGTCGCCGCGGCTCTTGTTGAACTCCGCGTCGAGCATGTTCCCCAACGGGCTCGCCAATTCGTCGGGGCAGGTGGGCAAGAACTACATGAACCACGCCACGGCTGCGGCGGTGTCTATCCACAAGAAGCCGGTTTACATGTATCGCGGCTTTGACATTGCGGCGGTGGTGGCTGACGAGGTCCCGCTTAACACCAAGCGCGGGTTTGTCGGCGGCTATTACCTCGAAGGCCTGGCCATCCATCTGCCGTACACGGCCGCGTTCATGAAGCCGGGCGGCTGGGGGCGCGATTTCACATCGGCCATGGAGATGTACGACCACATGAGCTGCGTGTGGGTCTGCGGTGAAGATATGGCCCGCGAGCAGAACACCATCACGCTGCACCCCACGGAGAAAGATCAGTACGGTCTGCCCATTCCGATCGTCACCAAGACCTATCACGAGAACGACGAAAAAATCACCGCGCACGGCCTGGTGCAGTGGCGCAAGGTGTCCGAGGCGGTGGGCGCGACGCGCGTGATCGACATGCCTGCCTATCCGGCCAGCCACAACATGGGCACCAACCGCATGAGCGCGAAGGCCAGCGACGGCGTGGTCAACCGCTGGGGCCAGGCACACGATGTGAAAAACCTGTTCATCTCCGACGGCAGCCAGTTCACGTCGAGTTCGGCGGCCAACCCCACGCTCACCATCGTGGCTCTCGCGATCCGGCAGGCCGAATACATTGCCGGGGCATTGAACCGGAGGGAAATCTAAGCCAGCCAATCCGGTTGACCTTGCGTTGTCGTTACGTTGCGACAACTGGGTAAATCGATTAGCGTAGAACCGCATATGCCCTCGCTCCCATGCCGGCAAAGACCGGCAGCGTGGGCTTCGCACCCTTCAAATGCGGCGGCTAAGGAGACAGTCGTGCAGCAAAAAGCACACCGCGCACATATCGAGCGGCTGCTCGCCTTCTCGCAGCAGCCGGGCGAGGCGCAAGGCGTCATCGAGCGCTCCTGGCGACGCTGCCTGGACGACTACGGCCGCGATCCGAGCCGCCCCACACCCGCCTACATCGTGGAGGCGCAGCGTCTGCGCGAGCACAAAGATCAGATCGAAGACTTCCTGAGCGTCGCGCGTACCGGCATGGAGCAGCTCTATAAGCGTGTCTCCGGCCTCGACTATGTGCTGCTGCTGACCGATGCCTACGGCGTCACGGTCGACTTCATCGGCAACGACAATCTGGATCGTGAACTCAAACGTTCAGGCCTGTACCTGGGCGCCGATTGGAGTGAGTCGCGCGCCGGTACCTGTGCGGTCGGCACCTGCATCGTCGAGCAGGCCCCTGTGACGTGCCATCAGACCGATCATTTCGACGCGTGTCACATCACGCTCACCTGCAACAGCGCACCTTTGTTTGATCCCACGGGCAACTTCCTGGGCGTGCTCGATGTGTCCGCTCTCAGTGCGCCTGCGCCGCGCGAAGGGCAGCACCTCGCGCTGCAGATGACGGCCATGTACGCACAGAAGATCGAAGACGCGAACTTCCTGCGCTACTTCCGCGACCAGTGGATCCTGCGGCTTGGGTCAACGTGGTCGCTGGTGGATGTGGATAGCGAAATCATGATCGCCTTTGATGCCAACGGGGTGATTCGCGGCATCAACAGTGGCGGCCGGCGCAAGCTGCGGCTCGAGAGCGATCCGCACGCCGATGTGCGTGGCCATCTGCTGACCGAAGTGTTTCGCGAAAACATGAGCGAGTTGTGGCGCATCGCCCGCGCGGGCACGTCATCCGAGCGCACGGCGATTCGGATGTTCGACCACGGGCTGTATTACGCGACAGGGATCCCGCCGCGCGGCGCCCCCGGCAAGCCGTCTATGCCGTCGGCGTCGGCTTCCGCGCCGGTGCTGCCCAGCCCCGAGGCCAGTGCTGCCCTGGAGGCTCTGGGCGCCGACGACCCGCAGATGCAGCGGTTGATTTTGCAGGCCAAGCGCCTGGCCAACAAACCACTCAACATCCTAGTGCAAGGCGAGACAGGTACCGGCAAGGAAGTCCTGGCCAAGGCTCTGCACACCGCGAGCGAGCGCCGGGGCAAAGCGTTTGTCGCGGTCAATTGCGCCGCCATTCCCGAATCGCTGATCGAGAGCGAGCTGTTCGGCTACACGCCTGGCACCTTCACCGGCGCACGCAGCAAGGGCATGCGTGGCCTGATCGCGCAGTCAGATGGCGGCACGCTGTTCCTCGACGAAATTGGCGACATGCCGCTCCATCTGCAGAGCCGGCTGTTGCGTGTGCTGTCCGAACGCGAGGTGATGCCGCTGGGCTCGGAAAAGCCGACTCCGGTCGACCTGCGCGTGATTGCCGCCTCGCACCGTGATCTGCGCCAACTGATTGCCGAGCAGCGCTTCCGCGAAGATCTCTACTACCGGCTATGCGGCGCAACGCTGCACCTGCCGACACTGCGCGAGCGCTGTGACAAGGACTACCTGATCGCTCGTATCGTCGAGGAAGAAGCACGCCAGCTCGACATGCACGCGCAACTCGTGCCGGCCGCGCTGGCGGTGCTGCGCAGCTACCCGTGGCAGGGCAATGTCCGGCAGTTGCGCAACGTGCTGCGTTTTGCGCTTGCCATGAGCGACGATGGCCTGATCGACGTTGACGCCTTGCCGCCGGAAGTTCTCGAAAGTACGACGGACGGCGCGGCAGGCCAAGCTTCAACCGCGGCTGATGTCGCGCCCGCCAACGAGCGTGAAATCCTGTTGGCTGCGCTACGTCGGAACAAATGGCGTATCACCCACGTTGCGCAGGAGCTTGGCATCGCCCGCGCGACGGTCTATCGGCAGATGGACCGGTTCGGGATTGTCGCGCCGAATCAGCAATAGGCTGATAGGCCGGGCACTGGAAAGCCAAGGACGCTTGTTGCCGGGGTGGGGCGAATCGGCGCTTTGTTGGGGGGAGGGAGGCGGGTTGAACACCCATCTGAGAAGCCAGAAATGCAAAAAGGGTTACAGGCAGAACCTGTAACCCTTTTTTTATTCTGGTGCCGCTGACCGGAATCGAACTGGTGACCTTCGCATTACGAATGCGCTGCTCTACCGACTGAGCTACAGCGGCGTCGGAAACAGCGATTCTAACAGAACTTTTTGTCGCTCTGCAAGAACCGCTGGAACAACAGTCTTACGTGGTGTCGTTACGCCGTTTTCTTGGCGTCGAGGTGATATTGCGTGACGCGATCCACCTCGTTTTTCGATCCCAGGACGACGGCCACACGCTGGTGCAGCTGTTCGGGCTGGATGTCCAGAATGCGTTGCTCGCCGTTGGTGGCCGCGCCGCCGGCCTGTTCCACCAGGAAGGCCATCGGGTTGGCTTCGTACATCAGGCGCAGCTTGCCGGCCTTGCCCGGCTCGCGCTTGTCCCACGGGTACATGAAGATGCCGCCGCGCGTAAGGATGCGATGCACATCGGCCACCATCGAGGCGATCCAGCGCATGTTGAAATCCTTGCCGCGCGGGCCTTCGGTGCCGGCCAGGCATTCGTCGATGTAGCGGCGCACGGGTGGGGCCCAGTGGCGCATGTTCGACATGTTGATGGCAAATTCCTTGGTATCGACCGGAATCTTCACGTCGCGGTGGGTCAGCACGAAGCTGCCGACTTCGCGGTCGAGCGTGAACATGTGCACGCCGTTGCCGACGGTCAGCACCAGCGTGGTCTGCGGGCCGTACACGGCATAGCCGGCAGCGACCTGCTTGACGCCGGGCTGCATGAAATCGGCTTCTGTCACGGCCTCGCCGGCCTTGGGCATGTGCAGTACCGAGAAGATCGTGCCGATCGACACGTTGACGTCGATGTTGGACGAGCCGTCGAGCGGATCGAACAGCAGCAGGTATTCGCCCTTCGGATAGCGGTGCGGAATCTCATAGAACGATTCCATTTCTTCCGAGGCCATGGCGGCCAGGTTGCCGCCGTATTCGTTGGCTTCAAGCAGGACTTCGTTGGCGATCACGTCCAGCTTCTGCTGAGTTTCGCCTTGCACGTTGCCGGTGCCGGCCGAGCCGAGCACGCCGGCCAGCGCGCCTTTGTTGACGCTGTGCGAGATCGCCTTGCAGGCGCGCGCCACGACTTCGAGCAGCAGACGCAGCTCGGCCGGGATGGTGTTGTGTTCGCGCTGCTCTTCGATCAGGTAGCGGGTGAGGTTGATGCGCTTCATGGGTTCTCCTGAGACGGGCGCGATTTTACGATACAAGCGGTGACATTCAGGCCAGCGCCTTGCCGACGATCTCGCGCACGTCGCGCGAGAGGCTCGGATGTGCCGCCACGCGCTTGAGCGCGTCCTGCATGGCGTCGCGCAGCGTGGGCACGTACTTGCGCCAGCGGTCCAGCGCGCGTGCCAGGCGGGCGGAAACCTGCGGGTTGATGGCGTCGAGCGCCAGCACTTGCTCGGCCCAGTAGGCGTAACCGGAACCATCGGCGGCGTGGAACTGCGCGGGGTTGCCTGAGCAGAAGCTGAAGATCAGGGAGCGCGCGCGGTTCGGGTTGCGCAGCGTGAAGGCCGGATGGGCCATCAGCGCACGCACGGTGGCCAGCGTCGGTTTACCGGCGGCGCCCGGCTGCATGGCCTGCAGCGAGAACCACTTGTCGATGACGAGGGCATCGTCGGCAAAGCGCGTGTAGAAATCGGCCAGTGCCGCTTCGCGCCCGGGGGCGTAGCTGGTGACCATCGCCGAGAGAGCGCCCATGCGGTCGGTCATGTTGGTGGCGCGGGCATATTGCTGTTCGGCCAGGGCCAGCGCCTCGGGGGCTTCGGTTTCCACCAGGTAGCCGAGGGCGATGTTTTTGAGTGCGCGCTTGCCTGCAGACACGGCGTCAGGCGAGTAGGCGCCTTCGGTCTGGTTGTCTTGATGGGCGCGCAGCAGCTCCGCGTTGAGCTTTTCTGCCAGCGTGCGGCGCAGCGTGCGGCGGGCGGCGTGGATGGCAGCCGGGTCGGCCACGTCCATGCGCTCGGCCAGATAGCCTTCGGCCGGCAAGATCAGCATCTGTTCGCGGAAGGCCGGATCAAGCGAGGTGTCGGCGACCACGGCACGCAGGGCTTCAACCAGCGCCGGATCAACCACCGGCGCGCGGCCGTGCTGGATGTCCGTCACCATGCGCAGCAGCGTGTCGGTGGCCAGGCGCTGGCCGGCTTCCCAGCGATTGAACGGGTCGGAATCGTGCGCGAGCTGGAACGTGAGCTGCTCGATCGTATAGCCGTATTCGACGACCACCGGCGCAGAGAAATTGCGCAGCAGCGAGGGCAACGGCGCTTCGGCCACATCTTCGAAGACGAAGGTCTGCTTGGTTTCAGTGAAGTCCAGCACGCGCGTGGTCACGGGCGAGGGCGATGCGGCCTCGCCACGCAAACTCAGCGGCAGGTCGCGGCCCTGCTTGTCGATCAGGCCGATGGCAAACGGAATGTGGAACGGCTGCTTCTGGATGCCGCTGGTGGTCTCGATGCCGACCGGCTCACAGCGCTGGCGCAGCGTGAGCGTGTAGGTGTGCGTGGCCGCATCGTGGTGACCGTCAACGGCCACGACCGGCGTTCCGGCCTGGCTGTACCAGCGGCCGAATTGCGTGAGGTCGCGGCCGTTGGCATCGGCCATGGCAGCGCGGAAGTCGTCGCAGGTGACAGCCTGGCCATCGTGGCGCTGAAAGTACAGGTCCATGCCCTTGCGGAAGCCGTCGCGGCCGAGCAGGGTCTGGTACATGCGCACAACCTCCGCGCCTTTTTCGTACACCGTGACGGTGTAGAAGTTGTTGATTTCTTCGTAGCTGTCGGGCCGCACCGGGTGCGCCATCGGCCCCGCATCTTCGGGAAATTGCGCCTGGCGCAGCAGGCGCACGTCTTCGATGCGCTTGACGGCCCGGGCGCTGGCAGCAGCGGCTTCGTTGCCGGCAAGCGCGGCCATGTCTGCGGAGAACTCCTGGTCGCGGAATACCGTCAGGCCTTCCTTCAAGCTCAGCTGGAACCAGTCGCGGCAGGTGACGCGGTTGCCCGTCCAGTTGTGAAAGTATTCGTGGCCGACCACTGATTCGATGTTGGCGAAGTCCACATCGGTTGCCGTCTCGGCATTGGCCAGCACGTACTTCGTATTGAAGATGTTCAGGCCCTTGTTCTCCATCGCGCCCATGTTGAAGTCGCCCACGGCGACGATCATGAAGCGGTCGAGATCCAGCTCCAGGCCGAAGCGGCGTTCGTCCCAATGGATCGAGTGGATGAGCGAATCCATCGCGTGGCGCGTCTTGCCGAGGTCTTGCGCTTCCACCCACACCTGCAGCAGCTTCTCTTTGCCCGAAGCTGACTGGATGCGTTCTTCAATGCACTCGAGCTTGCCCGCCACCAGCGCGAACAGGTACGACGGTTTCTTGAACGGGTCGTGCCACACCGCTTCGTGGCGGCCGTCCGGCAGGTCGCGCTCCGACATAAGGTTGCCGTTGGACAGCAGCACCGGGTAGTCCGCTTTCGATGCGCGCAGCGTGACGGTGTAGACCGTCATCACGTCCGGGCGGTCGAGGAAGTAGGTGATCTTGCGGAAGCCCTCCGCCTCGCACTGCGTGAAGAAGTTGCCGTTGGAAACGTACAGACCCATCAGCGATGAGTTGGCGGCGGGATTGCAGTACGTGGTGAGTTCCAGCGTGAAGCTGGCGCCAACATCGGCCGGCACGGCATCGATGGTCAGCGTGTCGCCGGAGGCCTGCAGGCCGGACAGCGCTTTGCCGTCGACGGTTGCGCCCGCCAGCTCCAGCCCTTCACCCGCCAGCACGAGGGGCTTGCCGGCATCCGTGCGCGTCATGCGCATGCGGTTGATGACGCGGGTGCGCTCGGGCACGAGATCGATCTCCAGGGCCACTTCGTCAATGCGGAAAGCGGGCGCGGAGTAGTCCTTGCGGTAAATCGTGACGGCGGTATCGGTGCGCAACATCGGTAACATCCTCGTAGCGGTACGCAAAAGGCCATTGTACTCAGGCCCTTGGCGGGAATCTTCCGCGCGGGGCGTCACTCTGAGTAACAGAGCGCGCGCAGCCCCGCTTCCGGGGCCCGCGACCATCTGTCTGATTGAGAGTAGGGGGATTTTCTATGTGGAAATGGATTAAGACATCGGGCGTCTGGCCGATGGCCGGCGCGCTGATGGCGGCCAGCCTGCTGGCCGGCTGCGCGAGCACGGTTACCAGCCAGGTGACCGCGTTCCGGCAACCCGGCTGGACCGACAACCCGCCGCGCACCTATGCCTTCGAGCACACCGCACCGCAGCAAAATGATCTGGAACGCCAGACCTACGAGGCGTGGACATCTGACCAGCTGGCTTCCCACGGCTTTACCAGCGTGCCGCGTGCCAGCGCACGCTATCTGGTTCGTCTGGACTACTCGACCGCCATGCGCCTCGTGCAGGTGCGCCAGCCCGTGTATCCAGACCCATATTGGGGTCCGGGGCCCTGGGGGCCATGGCGCAGCCCTTGGGGGCCCTGGGGCCCATGGGGGCCGCAATATGTGGATACCAACGTGCAAGTGCCGTTCTATGCCTACCACGTGGAAATTGACGAGGCAGCTACCGGTAAGCGCGTTTACCAAGTGACGGCGCAAACGCAGGGCGGAGACGGATCGCTGACGGCTGTGATGCCGTACCTGGTACGCAGCGCATTTGCCAATTTCCCGGCGCCGAATGCGCAGCCGATCCTCGTGGAACTGCCGGTTGATCCATCGGTGAAACCGGCGGCGAAACCAGCATCCGGGCCGGCACCTAAGTAGTGCGCCCGGGTGGGTTTTGGCGGGCGGTCTACGTTAGAATGCGGGACCTAATCTGTAGGCCGCCAGCCGTACCCCGCTTGAGCGTTGTCACTTCATCCCGTCTTGCGCCGACCGCCACCCCTGGCCGGCGCCGCCTCCGCCCCGTCGCTACCCTCTTGACGGTGCTGCGCAACGCGTGCGGCCTCGCCCCCGGTTTCTCTCTGTTCCCACTGTTTTTTGCCATTTCGTCTCAGGGAGTTTCTGCCTGAGCGCATGTGCGCCATCTGCGGAACTCCCCATCAGGATTCATTGCTATGAACGACAAGCTTCACGACGCCTCGCCGGATTCCCAAGACCAAGGCGCCGAGGCCGAACTGCGCCGCGCCGCGTTTGAATATCACCGCGCCCCCACGCGCGGCAAGATCGAGGTTCGCCCGACCAAGGCGCTGATCAACCAGCGCGACCTGTCGCTGGCGTATTCGCCGGGCGTGGCGTATCCGTGTACCGCGATTGAACAAGACCCGTCGCTGGCGGCGGAATACACCTCGCGCGGCAACCTTGTCGGCGTGATCACCAACGGCACCGCGGTGCTGGGCCTGGGCGACATCGGGCCGCTGGCCAGCAAGCCGGTGATGGAAGGCAAGGGCTGCCTGTTCAAGAAGTTTGCCGGCGTGGATGTGTTCGATATCGAACTGGCCGAGCGCGATCCGGACAAGCTGGTCGACATCATTGCCTCGCTGGAGCCGACGCTGGGCGGGATCAACCTCGAAGACATCAAGGCGCCGGAGTGCTTCTACATCGAGCAGAAGCTGCGTGACCGCCTGAATATTCCCGTTTTCCACGATGACCAGCACGGCACGGCGATCATCTCGTCGGCGGCGCTGCTCAACGGCCTGAAGGTCGTCGGCAAGGACATCGGCAGCGTGAAGGTGGCCGTGTCGGGCGCGGGCGCCGCGGCCATTGCCTGCCTGGACGTGATGGTGGGCCTGGGCGTCAAGCGTGAAAACGTCTACGTGGTCGATTCGAAGGGCGTGATCTATGTTGGCCGCGACGCCAAGATGGAGCCGAACAAGGCACGCTATGCGCAAGACACGTCGGCCCGTACGCTGGCCGACATCGTGCGCGATGCAGACGTGTTCCTCGGTTGCTCGGCCGCCGGCGTGCTGACCGCCGACATGGTCAAGACCATGGCTCCGAAGCCGATCATCCTGGCGCTGGCCAACCCCGAGCCGGAAATCCGCCCGGAAGTCGCCAAGGCCGCGCGCCCGGACTGCATCATTGCCACGGGCCGTTCGGATTACCCGAACCAGGTCAACAACGTGCTGTGCTTCCCGTACATCTTCCGTGGTGCGCTTGATTGCGGCGCCACCAAGATCACGGAAGAGATGAAGCTGGCATGCGTGAAGGCCATCGCGGAACTGACGGAAGCCGAAACGAACGACGCAGTGGCTCAGGCTTATGCCGGCCAGGACTTGACCTTCGGCCCGGATTACATCATCCCGAAGCCGTTTGATTCGCGCCTGATCGAGAAGATCGCGCCGGCTGTCGCCAAGGCCGCGGAAGAGTCCGGCGTGGCTACGCGCCCGATCAAGGATCTGGATGCCTATCGCGCCCAACTGAGCGACTTCGTGTACCACACGGGCCTGACCATGCGCCCGGTGTTCTCGGCCGCCAAGGCCAACCCGAAGCGCGTCGTGTATGCCGAAGGTGAAGAAGAGCGCGTGCTGCGCGCCGTGCAGACGGTGGTGGATGAAGGCTTGGCCAAGCCGATCCTGATCGGCCGTCCGCACGTGATTGAAATGCGTATCCAGAAGGCGGGCCTGCGCCTGAAGCCGGGCGTGCATTTCGAGCTGGTGGATCCGGAAGACGATCGCCGCTATCACCAGTACCACACCGCTTACCACGAGCTGATGGGCCGCAATGGCGTGACGCCGGATATGGCCAAGTCGGCGCTGCGCCGTTCGAACACGCTGATCGGTGCACTGCTGGTGCGCCTGGGTGACGCCGACGCGCTGCTCTGCGGCACGGTTGGCCGCTTCGACGCCCACCTGGAACACGTGCGCGACGTGATCGGTCTGGCGCCGAACGCCAAGGTGTTCGCCGCCATGAACGGCCTGATGCTGGAGAAGCACACGCTGTTCATCACCGATACGTTCGTCAACGAGATGCCGAGCGCTGAAGAGCTGGCCGACATCACCAAACTGGCGGCGGAAGAAGTGCGCCGTTTCGGCCAGGAGCCGAAGGTGGCGATGCTGTCGCACTCGATGTTCGGCTCGTCGAAGAACGCCTCGGCCCGGCGCATGCGCGCAGCGTATGACCTGCTGAAGGCCGAAGCGCCAGATCTGCAGGTGGAAGGTGAGATCCAGGGTGACGCAGCGTTGTCGGAAGACATCCGCCACCACTTCCTGCCCAAGAGCGCGTTCTCGGGCAGCGCAAACCTGCTGGTGATGCCGTCGCTTGATGCCGCCAACATCGCGTTCAACCTGCTCAAGATCACGGGCGGGCAGGGTGTGACGGTGGGCCCGATCCTGCTGGGCGCGGCCAAGCCGGTGCACATCCTGAACCCGTCGGCCACATCGCGCCGCATCGTCAACATGACGGCGCTGGCTGTGGCGGATGTGTCGGCTACGCGTTGATCGGTTGATCCGAATGTTGGGCCGCTGAAGGTTGGCGGTCCAAAAGAAGACGGCGCCTGGGGAAAGTCCAGGCGCCGTTTTTCTTTGCTGCCGACTGCTTAGAACTTCGCGCGGATGCCCACGCCGAAGGTGTCTGCCGAGCTCAGGTTCGTCACCTTGTCGCGCATGTACGCGGCGTACACATCGGTGCGCTTGGACAGCGAGTAGTCGTAGCCGACCGCCCACGTGTTGCGCTTCACGTCGGCCGCGCCCGAAGTCTTCGTGTACGCGTACGACGCCAGGATGCTGCCCGGGCCGACCGGCACTGATACGCCCAGTTGGCCGCCGTTGCTCTTTGCATCGCCCGAGTTGATGGCGTTCTTGATGTACTGGTATTGGCCGTACAGCTTGACCACGCCAAAGTCGTACGTGGCGCCCAGTTGCGCGGCCGTCTGGCGCGAGAAGCCTGCCACCAGCGCGTTGAGGTCACCCGGGGCGGAGTCGAAGCGCACTTGCTGGAAAGCCGCCGTGGCCGCGAAGTTGCCGTGGAAGTACAGGAAGTTGCCGCCCCACTTGTTCTGGCCGTTGTGGCCGGCTTGCTCGCCCGCGCCGTAGATGAAGTTGGCGGTCAGACCGTTGAAGTCCGGCGTGGAGTACATGATCGAGTTGTTCCAGCCCGAATCGCCCACCAGACCCGAGATGCCGCCGGGGCCGCTCAGGCCGTTGCCGAGGTAGGTGTGGAACACCATCGGCGAGAACGTGTACGAATCGATGAACGGGTTGAACAGGATCGTCGAGACGAAGTACGGCGGCGTCAGGCGGCCGAGCTTGATCGAGCCCCAGGTGCTCGATTGCAGGCCGACGAACGAGTTGCGGGCGAAGAACGTGTCGCCGTCAAAGCGGCCGTACTTGCCGGTGTCGGGGCGGAAGAACGCTTCCAGCGTGAAGATCGCCTTCAGGCCGTTGCCGAGGTCTTCGCTGCCCTTCATGCCCCAGTACGACGTCGACATGCCGCCCGAGTTGACGCCCCAGGCGCGGTCCGATGCGCCCAGGCTCTTGGTGGCGCCGGCCCAGGCATCCACCTGGCCGTACAACGTGACGGACGACTGCGCTTGCGCACCGGCACTTGCTGCCCCCAGTGCCGATGCCACTGCCAGCGCGGCCACGCCACGCTTGAATTTCGACTGCATTGCTACCTCCTTTGTTGTTGAAGATCACTGCGGGTTGCGCCGCATTCTTTGATGCGGTCGCAGGCCGGCTGGTCAGGCTCCATGCCGATCGGTGTCCCATGCCCCATGACACCGCGCCCACAGCGTTGTTTTTGCTGATGAACCTGAAAAATCAGTTTGCTGCAATCAAATCGGTCAGGCGGAAACCCGCGATGCGATGAATCTGTTCGAGCGACGTACGCAGCTCGGTATCGCGATCGTTTTCCACGCGCTTGCTGAAGTTCTCGATGATTCCGTGGCGGTCATAGCCGCGCACCGCCAGGATGAACGGGAAGCCGAACTTCTCGTTGTACTGGGTGTTGAGCGCCTGCAGGCGCGCAAACTCTTCTGGCGTGCACAGGTTCAAGCCTGCGCCGCTTTGTTCGCGCGTCGACTCGGCAGTCAGTTCACCGCGCACGGCAGCCTTGCCGGCCAGCTCCGGGTGGGCGCGCACCAGCTTGAGCTGAGGCTCAATGCCGGCGGTATCCACGGCATTGCGCATGGCGGTTGCGAGCGCCTCGGCCGAGGCGAACGGGCGCTGCGTGGCGGCCTGTTCGGCAACCCACGGCGAGTGCTCGTAGATGCCGCCAAGGACCTGCACGAACTGCGCTGCGTCCATGCTGTTGAGTTGCGAGAGGTTATAGGTGGTCTGACTCATGCTGCGGTGCTCAAAACGGGTTGCTTTGCATACGGATGGTTCTGGATCCAGTGCTGCGCGATGTCGATACGGCGGCAGATCCAGACCTTGTCGTGCGATTGCACGTAGTCAAGGAAGCGTTGCAGCGCACGGAAACGTCCCGGACGGCCCAACAGGCGGCAGTGCATGCCGATCGACAGCATCTTCGGCTGCGCCAGGCCATTGGGATCGCCTTCTTCGTACAGCACGTCGAAGGCGTCCTTCAGGTACTGGTAGAAGTGATCGGCTGTGTTGAAGCCTTGCGGGCTGGCAAAACGCATGTCGTTTGTGTCGAGCGTGTACGGCACCACCAGGTGCGGTTTGGCCTCGCCGGATGAGGTTTGGACTTCGGTCCAGAAGGGCAGGTCGTCGCCGTAGTAGTCCGCGTCATACGCAAAGCCGCCGTGCTCGACCACCAGGCGGCGCGTATTGGGGCTGTCGCGGCCGGTGTACCAGCCAAGCGGCGCATTGCCGGTCAGCTCGCGGATGATCTCCACACCGATGCGCATGTGCTCGCGCTCGGTGGCTTCGTCGATGTTCTGGTAGTGAATCCAGCGCCAGCCATGGCAGGCGATTTCGTGGCCCAGATCAACGAAGGCTTGCGTCACGTCCGGATGGCGTTGCAGGGCCATCGACACACCGAAGATCGTCAGCGGCAGGCCGCGCTTTTCAAACTCGCGCAGGATGCGCCACACGCCCGCACGCGATCCGTATTCGTAGATGCCCTCCATGCTCATGTGGCGGTCGGGGTAGGCCGCAGCGCCAATGATTTCGGAGAGGAACTGCTCGGAGCCGGCGTCGCCGTGCAAGACGCAGTTTTCACCGCCTTCCTCGTAGTTGAGGACGAACTGCAGGGCTACGCGCGCACCGCCCGGCCAATTGGCATTCGGCGGGTTCTTGCCGTAACCGATGAGATCGCGCGGATAGTTATTGTTTGTCATGGTTTTTTCATGTCGAGGAGACTTCATACAACACCGGTCAGACAGTGGAATGCGGCTTTCCAAATTCACGACATCACAGCGGCGTCATGAACCAGGCAAGGCGCCATCGCGTCAGGCCGGGACTGCCCGGGCAGCCTGCGCCAGTTCCAGCGCGAGCCTCCGGTGAACCGTGAGATGGGCGTCGAGTTCAAGCGTGGTCAGGCGGCCGTCTTCGACGACCACGCGCCCGTTGATCACGCTGTGCGCCACGTTGGACGGGGCGCAGAACACCAGCGCCGCAACCGGGTCGTGGTCGGCGCCGGCAAAACCGACCTGGTGGCGATCGAAGCTGACAAAGTCGGCCGACATGCCGGGTGCGAGCGCGCCGATGTCGTCGCGGTTAAGCACGCGCGCGCCGCCGAGCGTGGCGATCTCCAGCGCCTCGCGCGCGCTCATCGCCGCGGGGCCAAAGCCGACACGCGCGAGCAGCATGGCCTGCCGCGTTTCGCCGAGCATGTGCGCGCCATCGTTCGACGCGCTGCCATCCACGCCCAGGCCGACCGGTACGCCGGCATCGCGCATGGTGCGGATGGGCGCAATGCCCGAAGCCAGTCGCATGTTGGAGCAGGGGCAATGTGCAACGCCGGTGCCTGTGCGTGCGAAGACGTCGATGCCGTGGGCGTCGAGCTTCACGCAGTGCGCATGCCAGACGTCGCGGCCGACCCAGCCGAGGTCTTCCGCGTACTCGGCCGGCGTCATGCCGAACTTCTCGCGTGAATACGCGATGTCGTTATCGTTCTCGGCCAGGTGGGTGTGCATCGACACGCCGTAGGTGCGCGCGAGCTTGGCCGATTCGCGCATCAGGTCGCGCGAGACGGAGAAGGGCGAGCAAGGCGCCACCACGACGCGCAGCATCGAAAGGCGATCGGCGTTGTGCCAGGTTTCGATCAGGCGTTGCGTTTCCTTCAAGATCGCCTCTTCGCCTTCGACCACGCGGTCCGGCGGCAAACCGCCCTGGCTGCGGCCGACGCTCATGCTGCCGCGCGCCGCGTGAAAGCGCATGCCGATCTGCTGCGCGGCTTCGATGGAATCGTCGAGCCGGCTGCCGTTCGGATAGAGGTACAGGTGATCGCTGGAGGTCGTGCAACCTGAGAGCAGCAGTTCCGCCATCGCCGTGAGCGTGGACACGCGCACCATCTCCGGCGTGAGGCCGGCCCACACCGGATACAGGTTGGTCAGCCAGCCGAACAGTTCGGCGTCTTGCGCTGCGGGCAGGGCGCGCGTCAGGCTCTGATACATGTGATGGTGCGTGTTGACGAAACCCGGCGTGACCACGTGGTCGCGCAGTTCCATCGCACGCACGTTGGGTTGCCCGATGGCCTCGCGGTACTGCGACGGCAGATCGGCCGTGGCGCCAACCCATTCGATCACGCCACCGCGCGCAACGAGGGCGCCGTCCGGGATCTCGCGGCGTTGCGCATCCATGGTGACCAGCACGTCGGCATGACGGGCGATCAGAAGCGGGTCGTTGTGCGCGACAGTGGCGTTCATGCAATTACTCCGTGCCGTGGGTGTTGGCAGCAGCGTCGCGCATTGCGTGCTCGGCCGACTGCATGCCGTTGTAGTAAAGGTTCAGGATGACCGCGACGAGCGTGCCCAGCACGATGCCGCTGTGCGTGACCGGCTCCAGCCAATGCGGCAGGTACTGGAAGAAGGTCGGTGCCAGCGTCGGGATCATGCCGAAGCCGATCGAGATCGCCACGATGAACAGGTTGTGGCGGTACTTGTTGAAATCGATCGAGCCGAGAATGCGCACACCCGTGGCGGCCACCATGCCGAACATCACGATGCCCGCGCCGCCCAGCACGAACGAGGGAACCGACGCCACGATGTGCGCCATCTTCGGGAACAGGCCCAGCGCGATCAGGATCAGGCCGCCCATGGCTGCCACGAAGCGCGAACGCACACCCGTGACCGTCACCAGCCCCACGTTCTGCGAGAACGAGGTGTACGGGAACGTGTTGAACAGGCCGCCGATCACAGTGCCCAGGCCATCAGCGCGCAGGCCGCGCGTGAGGTCATCGGTGGAGAGCTTCTTGCCGGTGATTTCTGCCAGCGCCAGGAACATGCCGGTCGATTCCACCAGCGTGATCATCATTACGATGCACATCGAAGCGATGGCGCCGAAGTGGAAGGTCGGCATGCCGAAGTGCAGCGGCGTGATCACGGCCACCCAGTCGGCGTCGGTGATGCCCGCAAAGCTCACCTTGCCGAACGCCATGGCGATGAACGTGCCAATTACGATGCCCAGCAGCACAGCAATGTTGCCGATCAGGCCGCGGCCATACTTCGTCAGCAACAGGATGATGACGAGCACTGCCAGCGCAATGCCCAGGCCGCTCAGATCGCCGTAGGCCGGGTTGGGCACGGTCTTGAGCACGCCGTCCACCATGGTCTTCATGGTCGGCTGGCCGCCCGCTGCCCAGTTGATCCCCACGCCCATCAGTGACATGCCGATCAGCGTGATGACGGTGCCAGTCACGACCGGCGGGAAGAGCCCAAGCACGCGCCCCATGAGCGGCGCGACGATGATGCCGAACAACCCCGCCGCGATCACTGCGCCGTAGATGCCCAGCAGGCCGATGCTCGGGTCGGTGCCGATGGCAATCATCGGGCCCACCGACGCGAAAGTCACACCCATCATGACCGGCATGCGGATGCCGAACTTCCACACACCGAAGGCCTGGATGAGCGTGGCAAGGCCGGCGGCGAAAAGATCTGCGTTGATCAGGAAGGCAAGCTGTTCCTTGGGCAGATGCAGTGCACCGCCCACAATCAGAGGCACTGCCACGGTGCCTGCATACATCACCAATACATGTTGAAGGCCCAATGCGAGCAGGCGTCCGTACGCCACGCGCTCATTGGTCAGGTCCGCCGTGGGGGCGGCGATGGTACTGCTTGCCATAAAGGTCTCCTTTGGGTGGTAAGCCGGACGGCGTCCGGCTTGGAGCCTGCCCACGTTCCCGCTGCGCGCCCCGGTTCTGGCCTTGTGACACGTGCCGTCCTGATGTCGGGCGGTGTATCTCGGGCCAACCTTCGGCGGGTCGCTACGGATCGTGAACAGGTTCTTGGGCGGCCGGCCTCTGTCGTGCCGGCTCGCCCCATACAGCTAAACCGGTCCTAGACTTTGTCCTTTCCGCCGCGCGGGCCCAATACCGAACGCAGATCGAAATCAGCGGGCGCTTCGGGGCGTACGCGATCGGCGCAACATTGCAAGTGCTGGGCCATGTGAGCCTGGGCAGCGCTGGCGTCGCCGCGCTCCAGTGCATTGAGGATGTCGAGGTGTTCGTCGAACGAGCAGGCGTTGTTGCCCGGGGCCTCGACGCTGGCGATCATCAGGGTGGTGCGCGACACCAGCCGGCGCATCATCTCGACCACCAGCGGGTTACCAGACTGCTCGGCCAGCGCCACGTGAAACTCCGCAGACAGGCGAATCCAGCGCGGGCGATCCTGCGTGACAAACGCCTGGCGTTCCTGCTTGACGAGTTCCATCAGGGGCGCAATGGCCGCCTTGGGGTTGCTGCTATGGCCAACCTTGTCGAGCACCGCGCGCTCCAGGATCTGGCGCAGCTCGAACATGGCATGGGCTTCGTCGATGGAGGGTGCCGCGATGAACGCGCCGCGGTTCGGCTCCAGGTCAACCAGGCCGTCGGCGGCCAGTTGCGAGAAGACTTTGCGCACCGTATGACGGGCGGTGGCATAGATTTCGCAAAGCGCATGTTCCGTCAGCTTGGTGCGCGGGGGCAGGCGGTGTTCCATGATCGCGTCGTAGATCTCGTGATACATCCGTTCTTCGACCGACATGCGTGTTGCCCCCGATGCCTTGGCGCCCGACTTCGACACCACTTCCGTGGAGACCAGCTTGAGATTCTTGGACATGGCAGACCTGCCTTTCATTAGTGCGCCGCAGCATGGGCCGCCGCGAAAACCTGTTGACAATTATTCATAGCCGCCTTCAATATTGTCAACAAAATGCGTTCTGGAATCCGACAAACTAGGGAAATCCCTGTTTCGAGCCTGGTCTAGGGACACGGCAGAGACACGGCGTCGGACCCAGAACGAGCGACGGCTTTGCCGGTTTGGCATGCCCCTCCCCATATAGAGGGCAGGCGTAAACCGGCTGGACGCGCGCCGGGATGCGTGCACAGCACGTACCGAGCGGGCCCCGACGCCAGCCCTTGTCACACAAGGGTTTGGCGCGAGGTGCAAGTGGAGGCAGCGGCGCTTCTGAAAATTCGAACTACAGAGGAAGACAAATGGGACGCTTGACCACCCATGTGCTCGACACCGCTGCAGGCACGCCGGGCCAAAACCTGGCGATCGCACTGTTCAAAATTGTCGACAATCAACGGCAACCGATCAAATCGGTTCGCACCAATCACGATGGCCGTTGCGATGCGCCGCTGCTGGAAGGCGACGCGCTGCAGGCTGGCGTGTATGAACTGGACTTCGGCGTGGGCGAGTATTACCGCGCCGCCGGCGTCAAACTCCCCGAGCCCGCGTTCCTGGACGTGGTGACGCTGCGCTTTGGCGTGGCCGATACCAGCGCGCACTACCACGTGCCGCTGCTGGTATCGCCGTGGTCGTATTCGACCTATCGCGGCAGCTAACAGGGCAGGGAGTCATCATGGAAGGCTATATCCTCGACTGGGCCAACTTGCTCTTGCGTTGGCTGCACGTGATCGTCGCGATCGCGTGGATCGGTTCGTCGTTCTACTTCGTCTGGCTCGATAACAGCCTGACCAAGCCGAGCGCACCGGACCTGAAGGACAAGGGCGTCGATGGCGAGGTTTGGGCCGTGCACGGCGGCGGGTTCTACAACCCGCAGAAGTACCTGCTGGCACCGAAGCAACTGCCCGACCATCTGCACTGGTTCTACTGGGAGTCGTACTCGACCTGGATGTCGGGCTTTACCCTGCTGACGGTGGTGTACCTGTTCAACGCCAACGTCTACATGATCGATCGCAGCGTGTTCGACATGACGGCGACGACCGCTGTGCTGCTGGCGCTGGGCTTCCTGGTGGTCGGCTGGCTGGTGTACGACACCATCTGCCGCGTGTTCGGCAAGAACGACCGCGTGGTGGGCATTCTGGTGGCGATCTACGTGGTGATTGCAGCGTTTGCGGCATGCCACCTGTTCTCGGGCCGTGCAGCGTTCCTGCTGATCGGCGCGATGATCGCGACCATCATGAGCGCCAACGTGTTCTTCTGGATCATTCCGGGGCAACGCAAGGTGGTCGCTTCGCTCAAAGCGGGCGAGAAGCCGGACCCGATCCACGGCAAGCGCGGCAAGCAACGCAGCGTGCACAACACGTACTTCACGCTGCCTGTGCTGTTTGCGATGCTGTCGAATCACTACAGCATGACGTACGCCGCCAAGTACAACTGGGTTGTGCTGGTGCTGATCATGCTGGCCGGCGTGCTGATCCGTCAGTTCTTCATCCTGAAGCACAAGGGTGTCGTGAACTGGGGTTATCCGGCAGCAGGCGTGGCAGTGCTGCTGGGGGTTGCGATGTGGCTCGCTCCGGTGTCGCGTTCGGCAGCGCCTGCCGCCGAAAGCACGCCTGCTGCGGCAGCGACGGGTACGGCCGCAGCGGCCACCCCGACAGCCGCTGGCGGCTCGGACTTCGCCAAAGTACAGGCAGTCGTTACCGCACGGTGCTACCAATGTCACTCGGCTCATCCTACCCTGATGCCTTCGCCGGCTAAGGGCGTGTTGCTCGATACGCCGGAAGAATTGGGCAAGCATGCGCAGCTCGTCTATCAGCAGGTCGCGCAGCAGAAGCTGATGCCGCTGGGCAACGTGACGCAGATTACCGACGACGAGCGGACGATCATCGCCAAGTGGTTCGAAGGCGGCGCCAAGACGAACTGAGGCGCACGCTGAGCAACAACGGAAAGGTTTATCGGAGCATGCCATTCGTTCCCTAGCGGGTGGCATGACCGGTGAGGGTTGAACGGGGCTGCGGCCCCGTTTTTTTTTCGTTTCGCCTGAAGCGTCAGCAGCGATGTGTCCTTGGCTGGGCCCGATTCGCCTCTGCCTCACCGGCCGCAAGGGGCGCCGGCAGGGCAGCCCCAGAGCCTCGGATTGACGACTTACTTCCCGACGCCCAGCAACGCCAGTACACCGAGCACCAGGAAGATCAGCGCCGCAATCCGATGCACCAGCGTGATCGGCATGCGTGCGGCGAACTTATTGCCCATTAGCACGGCCGGCACGTTCGCCAGCAGCATGCCGACGGTCGTGCCCGCCACGACAGAAAACACGTCGTTAAAGCGTGCGGCCAGTGCCACGGTCGCGATCTGTGTCTTGTCGCCCATCTCGGCAAAGAAGAACGCGACGATGGTGGTGCCGAGAATGCCCAGACCGCGCTGGGCTGTGGAGGGCGCCTCTTCGTCGTCGAGCTTGTCCGGAATCAGCATCCACCCAGCCATGGCGATAAAGCCCACGCCCAGAATCCACCGCAGCACGTTCTCGCCAAGCATGTGCGTGATCCAACCGCCGACGGCGCCGGCCAGGGCATGGTTGACGAGGGTGGAGATGAAGATGCCGAGGATGATCGGCACTGGTTTGCGGAAACGCGCAGCCAGCAAGATCGACAGCAATTGCGTCTTGTCGCCGATTTCAGCGAGCGCGACGATGCCGGTGGAGACGAGAAAGGCTTCCATGTTGTTGTGGTGTCCGGGCCGTATGCGAACCAATGACGCGCCACTGCCGGCCCTGTCCGCAGTGGGTTGTCATCGGTCTCGCCAGGCGCGTCACCAGGTGCCGGGGTGGCACCCTGAGTGCGGCTGACCACGCCATAACCACCTGTCGTTGCGACGGCGGTCAAGTCTGTTGACGTGGCCCTCGAAGTGACGACTTCGAGCGGCTACTCCCCAATGGAAGCCGCGATTATAAGTGCATCAAGCGTTGGCGCCAACCGCAAATTTCGCGGGTTCGCCCTGCACGTAAGTGGCGGATACAGCACGGTCCTCGCCCAGCAGGGCCAACGAAAACAGCAGCTCTTCCAATGTTTCCGAGCGCGCATTGCGGCGGGCCAGCAGCGGCGTGGCAGCCGGGTCCAGCACGATGAAGTCGGCTTCCGCGCCCGGTGCGAAGCTGCCGATGCGGTCTTCCCAGCCCAGCGCTTCGGCGGCGCCGCGTGTGGCCAGGTAGAACATCCGCAACGCCGTCAGGTGATACCCGCCCATGCGCGCGACCTTATGCGCCGTGCCCATCGTGCGCAGCATCGAGAACGAGCTGCCGCCGCCCACGTCGGTCGCCAGCGTAAGCGCCAGGCGGTACGCGTCGTTCTTGTGGAAGTTGTAGAGGCCGCTGCCCAGGAACAGGTTGGACGTGGGGCAATGCGCCACGGCCGCACCGGATTCCGCCATGCGTTGGCGGTCGCTGTCATCCAGCCAGATGGCGTGGCCGTAGAAGGCGCCTTTGCGCAGCAGGCCGTAGCGATCGTAGACGTCCAGGTAGCTGCGCGCATTCGGGAACAGGTCGGCCACCCATTTCACTTCGTCGGGGTTTTCTGCGACGTGCGTCTGGATGAAAACGTCCTTGTATTGCTTGGCGAGTTCTGCGCAGGCTTGCAGTTGCGCTTCGCTCGAGGTGGGCGCAAAGCGCGGTGTGATGGCGTAGGCCAGCCGGTCCTTGCCGTGCCAGCGCGAGATCAGGTCAGCCGTGTCACGCGCCCCCGATTCAGCCGTGTCGCGCAGGTATTCCGGGCAATTGCGATCCATCATCACTTTGCCGGTGATCATGCGCATGCCGCGTTGCTGTGCTTGCGTGAACAGCGTCTCGGCCGAGCCGCGATGCACGGTGCTCCACACCATCGCGCTGGTCGTGCCGTTGCGCAGCAGTTCGTCGAGGAAGAACGAGGCGACGCCGGCGGCGTACTGCTCGCTTTCGAAGCGGCGCTCTTCCGGGAACGTGTACGTCTCCAGCCAGTGCAGCAGGCCCGGCGAGGGCGACGCGATCATGTCCGTCTGCGGGAAATGGATATGCGTGTCGATGAAGCCCGGGACGATCAGCTTGCCGCTGTAGTCGTGCAATTGCGTGCCGGCGGGCAGGTCTTCGCGCAGCGCGGCATAGTCGCCGGCCTGCACGACCTTGCCGCCGGCGACCACGAGCAGGCCGTCTTCCCAGTACTCATAAGCATCGCGCTCGCGATACTGCGGATCGTGCAGGAAATGCAGCACGCGGCCGCGGTAAGCGTGAACGGTGTTGGAAGTCGGAGGCATCGTGGTCATGTCGTCTCGTGGATTTTTAGTGTGCGGCTTTCCAGTGGTCGTCAACCTTGGCAAGCCACAGGGCTTTGTCCTGTTCGGGCAGGAAGGACGCCTCGAAGCTGTTGCGTGCGAGCGCATGGGCATCGGCTGCAGACAAGTCAAGGGCGTTGAAGGTGGCGAGCCAGTTGGTGTTCATGTAGCCGCCAAAGTAGGCTGGATCATCGGAATGCAGCGTCACAGCGCAGCCGGCGTCCAGCAGTTGCTTGAGCGAGTGGTCGCGCAAGTCGGGGTAGACCTTCAGTTTTTCGTTCGACAGCGGGCAGACCGTTAGCGCGATGCGCTCGGCGGCGAGACGTTTGACGAGTGCCGCATCGTCGATGGCGCGTACGCCGTGGTCGATGCGCTCCACCTTGAGGATGTCGAGGGCGTCGATCACGTATTGCGCCGGGCCTTCTTCACCGGCGTGGGCGACCAGGCGCAGGCCGAGTTCCTTGCAGCGCGCGAACACGCGCGCGAACTTCTCCGGCGGGTTGCCGCGCTCGGACGAATCCAGCCCCACACCGATGATGCGGTTGGCCGGGTCCTGGATATAGGGCAGCGCAGCTTCGAGCGTGTCGAATGCGTCTTCCTCGCTCAGATGGCGCAGGAAGCAGAGGATCAGCGCGCTGGAGAAACCGTGCTCGCGCTCGGCGTCATCCAACGCGCGGACGATGCCGTGAATGACCACATGCATGGGCACGTTGCGCGCGGTATGCGTCTGCGGGTCGAAGAAGATTTCGGCGTGGTGGACGTTGTCGGCAAGTGCGCGTGCCACGTACGCGGCGGTCATGTCGTAGAAGTCCTGCTCAGTCAGCAGCACGCTGGCGCCGGCGTAATACAGATCGAGAAACGACTGCAGATCGTCGAAGGCGTAGGCCGCGCGCACCTCTTCCACCGACGCATACGGCAGCTTCACGCCGTTGCGTTCGGCCAGCGCAAACATCAGTTCGGGTTCGAGCGAGCCTTCGATGTGGATGTGCAGTTCGGCTTTGGGGCTGGTGGCGATGCGTTCTGCAAGCGCGGAAGAGATCGGCATGATTAGACAGGCGTGGGGACTCGGTAAGGGACCGCCGCGCCGCTGCTGGCGCTGGTGAGCGCGTGCTGTTGCAGCTCTCGCACCTGCAGCAGTTGCGCGACGACGGATACCGCAATGATATCCGGCGCCTTGTCCACGATGCCTGCCACGCCAATCGGGCACACCATTTCCGGCAGGCGTGCCGGGTCCACGCCGTGCTCGACCATGCGATGCTCGAAGCGCGCGCGCTTGGTCTTGGAACCGATCAGGCCGAAGTAGGCAAAGTCCGTGCGGCGCATGATGCGTTCGCACAGCATGAGGTCCAACGCGTGGTTGTGCGTCATGACCAGGAAGTAGCTGCCGGCGGGCGCGTGATCGATCACGGCTTCCGGCGTATCGGTGGATTCGATGACGACGTTCGGCGGCACTTCCGTGGGGAACGGGAACATCGCATCGCGCTCATCCACCCACGTGACGCGGCAAGGCAGATTCGCCAGCGCGCGCACGATGGCGTGGCCGACATGGCCCGCGCCGCAGAGCACGATCGACATGTCGGGCGGCAGCATGGTTTGGGTGAATCCGCTGGCGTCGAGTTGCACGCCGGCCGCGGCTGCGTCGCCTACGCTTGCTTCAACCGCCACAGCAGGATCAGCGCAGACGACGCGGCGCAGGCTGCGGCGTTGACGCATGGCGTCGTCGGCCAGCGCGATCCACTCCACATCCCGCGCGTCGAGTCGTTCAAGCGACAGCCGCACCACGCCGCCGCAGCATTGGCCGAGTGCCGGCCCCAGCGGAATGCGCACGAACTGGCGGCGCGCTTCGCCGGTGGCCTCGGGCGCGGCCATCATCGTCTGGGCGATTTCCATCGCGCGCCACTCGAGATGGCCGCCGCCGATGGTGCCGAAGAAGCCGTCCGTGCCCACCAGCATGAGCGTGCCTGGCTCGCGCGGCGCGGAGCCCTGCACGTCCGTCACCGTGACCAGCACGCACGGCTGCCCGGCCTGCACGGTGGCAAGCACGTCGGCGAAGCGGAATGGGCGCAGTTGCGTGTGGTCCATGGTGTCTCCCAACTCAGGCGGTCAGCGGGGCGTTGCGGATGGCATCTACGGCCTTGAGGATTTCTTCGCTGGTGGCCGGCGCATTCAGCGGCGGGTTCGTGCGGCCATCGCCAACCGCAGCCACCGCATCGCGAATGGCGAAGAACACCGAGAACGGCAGCAGCAGTGGCGGCTCACCCAGCGCCTTGGAGCGGTGGATGCTGTCTTCCACGTTGGCGTTGTTGAACAGGTGCACGCGGAAGTCCGTCGGACAATCGTTGACCGTCGGAATCTTGTAGGTGGACGGGGCGTGCGTCATCAGCTTGCCGTTCTTGTTCCACCACAGCTCTTCAGTCGTCAGCCAGCCCATGCCCTGAATGAATGCGCCTTCCACCTGGCCGATGTCGATGGCAGGGTTGATCGAGCGGCCGGCGTCGTGCAGCACATCGGCGCGCAGCAGACGCCATTCGCCGGTGAGTGTGTCGACCACAACTTCCGACACCGCGGCACCATAGGCGTAGTAGTAGAACGGACGGCCCTTGAGCTTGGCTTGATCCCAATGCAGCTTGGGCGTGGCGTAGAAGCCGTCGGACCACAATTGCACCCGGGCAACGTAGGCTTTGCCGATCAGCTCATCGAACGGCACGCGGCGTGCACCGATTTCCAGGTGGTCGCCCAAGATTGCTACCGTCTCGACGGGCACTTCGTAATGCTCTGCGGCAAACGCGATCAGGCGCTGGCGGATCTGGCGTGCGGCGTCTTGCGCAGCCTTGCCGTTCAGGTCGCTGCCTGTGGATGCAGCCGTGGCGGATGTGTTGGCCACCTTGCTGGTATCCGTGGCCGTCACGCGGATGCGCGCGAACGACACGCCCAATTCGTGCGCCACGACCTGCGCGACCTTCGTGTTCAGGCCCTGGCCCATTTCGGTGCCACCGTGGTTTACGAGGATCGAGCCGTCGTTGTACACGTGCACGAGCGCGCCGGCCTGGTTGAAGTGCTTCACGTTGAACGAGATGCCGAACTTCACCGGCGTCAGCGCCAGGCCGCGCTTGAGCACGGGGCTCGTCGCATTGAATGCGCGAATCGCTTCGCGGCGGGCGCGGTAATCGGATGTCGCTTCCAGTTCGTCGAGCAGTTCATGGATGACGTTGTCCTCCACGGTCTGCCCGTACGGCGTGACATTGTTCTTGTCCTTGCCGTAAAGATTGGCGCGGCGCACGTCGAGCGCGTCCTTGCCGACCGAGCGCGCGATGTTGTCCATGATGTACTCGATGGCAAACGCGCCTTGCGGGCCGCCAAAACCGCGGAAAGCGGTGTTCGACTGCGTGTTGGTGCGCGCGCAGAAGCCGTCGATCTCAACCTCGGGCAGCCAGTAGGCGTTGTCGAAGTGGCAAATGGCGCGCGTCATCACGGGGCCCGACAGGTCGGCCGAAAAACCGGCGCGCGACGTCATGTCCACCTTGACGCCCTGGATGCGTCCGTCGTTGTCGTAGCCGGCTTCGTAGGCGAAGCGGAAGTCGTGCCGCTTGCCGGTGATCATCATGTCGTCGTCGCGGTCCGGACGCAGCTTGACCGGGCAGGCGAGTTTCCATGCCGCCAGCGAAGCGCAACAGGCAAACAGGCCAGACTGCGATTCCTTTCCGCCGAAACCACCGCCCATGCGACGGCATTCCACCAGCACTTGGTTGGCGTGCCAGCCCAGCATGTGCGACACCATGTGCTGCATCTCGGTCGGATGCTGCGTCGAGCACCACACGTGCATGCCGTTGTCTTCCTTCGGCACCGCGTACGAGATCTGGCTTTCGAGGTAGAACTGCTCCTGGCCGCCCAGCGACATCTTGCCGGCTTCAGAGTGGGGTGCTGCGGCGATGCGCTCAGCTGGTTCGCCGCGCTTGAGGTGCATCGGCGGCAGCACAGACTTGCCGGCGGCGCGCGCTTCTTCAGGCGTCAGCAGCGGGGGCAGGACTTCGTATTCGATATTGCCCAGACGCGCCGCGCGGCGCGCCGCATCGTGCGACGTCGCCACCACGATGAACATCGGCTGGCCGATGAAGTGCACCGTGTCGGTTGCCAGGATCGGATCGTCGTGGATGATCGGGCCGCAATCGTTCGTACCGGGAATGTCGGACGACGTGAACACTGCCACCACGCCGGGCGCGGCCTTCACGCGGTCCAGATCCATGTTGACGATGCGCGCGTGCGCCTGCGTGCTCATCCCGAGCGCTGCGTGCAGCGTGCCGGCCAGCTCAGGAATGTCGTCGGTGTACGTGGCGGTGCCCGCAACATGCAGATGCGCAGATTCGTGCGGGCGCGAAATTCCCACCACAGCACCGCGCTGGCCAGGCATGGCCGCAGCAATATCAGCTTCAGCCAGCAGGAAGGCTTCGGTTTGCTTGTTCATGTTCTTACGCTGCTGTGAGGGTATTCAATTCGACCGCACGCACATTGATCTGTTCGGGCGCGAGCGGCGCATCGGTGCGGGTTTCCAGCCAGAAGCGGTACACCGTGTTGGCAGCCGATATGCGGCGGTAGTTGTCGGTGGCGCGCATGTCGGTCAGCGGGGTGTAGTCGCGCGACATGGCTGCCATGGCAGCACGCACGGTCGCTTCGTTCCACGGCTGGCCGACAATGGCGTTTTCCGTCTCCGTCGCGCGCTTGGACGTTGCCGCCATGCCGCCGTAAGCGATGCGTGCGCTGCGGACGCGGGTTTCGCCATCCTGGCCGTCCAGCTCGATGGCCAGCGCCGCGCACACGGCGGAGATGTCCTCGTCAAAGCGCTTCGAGAGCTTGTACGTACGGAAGCGCAGGGCATCGCGGCCCTCACGTGCGGGGATGCGCAGGCCCGCAACAAATTCGCCTTCTTCCATCGCGTTCTTCTGGTAGGCGAGGTAGAGGTCTTCAAGCGGCAATTCGCGGCGGACTTCGCCACGCTGCAGGACGACGCGCGTGCCGATGGCGATGAGCGCGGGCGCGGAGTCACCAATCGGCGAGCCGTTCGCGACGTTGCCGCCCAGCGTGCCGGCATTGCGGATCGGCAGCGACGCAAAGCGCTTCCACAATTCGGTGACTTCGGGGTAGTCCGCGGCCAGGAATTCGTAGGCCTTTTCCAGCGAGACGGCAGCGCCGATCTCAATCCAGCCGTCGTGCTTTTCCAATGCGTACAGGTCGGCCACTTGGCCGATGTACAGAATGTCGCCCAGATCGCGGAACTGCTTGGTGACCCACAAGCCGACGTCGGTGCTGCCGGCCAGGATGCGGATGTTCGGATGCGCGGCCTTGATGGCGGCAAAGGCCGATGCGGTGCGCGGTGCGTAGAAGCGCGGTGCGTTCTCGGTGCCGACCGGCGCATAGCTGAAAGTGTCCTTGCGTTGCAGCTTGCGCAGCGTGTCGGCCAGTTGCGTACGGTCGATGCCGGCCGGGGAGGGCAGCTCGAACATGCGTTCGCCGGCGTCGATGATCGGGCGGTAGCCAGTGCAGCGGCACAGGTTGCCGGTCAGCGAATCGCAGATGGTCTGGCGCGAAGGAATGGGCGCTTGGTGGCCGGTGTTCTCATACAGGGCGTAGAGCGACATCACGAAGCCCGGCGTGCAGAAGCCGCACTGGGATCCGTGGCACTCCACCATGGCTTCTTGCACCGGGTGTAGCGTGCCATCCTTGCCACGCACGTCTTCCACGGTGAACAGCGCCTTGCCGTCGAGCGTGGGCAGGAACTGGATACACGCGTTGACGGCCTTCAGGCCGACGCTGCCGTCTTCCTGCAGTTCACCGAGCACGACGGTACAAGCACCGCAATCGCCCTCGGCACACCCTTCCTTGGTGCCGGTGCAGTGTGCGTCTTCACGCAGGTATTGAAGCACCGTCCGGGTGATCGGGGCGTCCGTGACGGTGCGGACCTGACCGCGGTGGAAGAAGCGGATGGGCTGAGTCTCCATGGGGGTTCTACGCCTGTTTGTGTGTGTAACGGAACCATAGCACCGGGCCAGGAATGCAATATTTGGCCCATGTGATAACCCGCATCGGAAAGCCAAAATCCGGGGTATACCCGCCAGTAGCGGTCTGGCGGCGCGGTGTGCAAGTGACATACACTGACAGCGTCCCCAAGCACGTTTTTTAGAAGGGTCGGCGCAGCCGATACCCGCCTCCAGATGCACGGCAAAGATCACCTCGATACCTACCTCCTGCGCGTTCTCTATACGCTGCTCACCGAGCAGAGCGTCACGCGTACGGCGGTCAAGCTCGGCCAGTCGCAGCCGGCCATCAGCAATACGCTCAAGCGCCTGCGCGAAATCACCGGCGACGCCATCCTGGTGCGCGGCAAGAACGGCATGGTGCCAACCGAGCGCGGCCACGATTTGCTGGCGCTCGCGCAGCAGAGCCTGGAGGCGATGGAGCGCATCGCGCGCCCGTCGCAGGAGTTCGACCCCGGCAACACGACCCGCACGTTTCACCTCGGTGCGCCGGATTATCTCGATGCCTTTTTCCTGCCCAACATCGTTGAGCGTCTGCGCAAGCAGGCGCCGCAGGCCAAACTCGTAGTGCATCCGCTCAATGCCGGCGTCGATTACCTTGCCGCACTGGAGCAGGGCGGCATGGACCTGGTGATCGGCAACTGGCTGTCGCCGCCGGAACATCTGCACATTTCCCCGCTGTTCGACGATGAAGTCGTCTGCATGCTGGGGGCACAGCACCCGCTGGCGCGCAAGGGGATCTCGCTCAAGCACTATGTGGAGATGCCGCATCTTGCGCCGGCGCCGTACGCCGTCATGCAGCGCAGCATGATCGATCAGGCACTTGCAGAGCAAGGGTTGAAGCGGCAGATCCAGGTGTCGCTTCCCTATTTTGGACTGGTGCCGTATGTGCTGATGCGCACCGATCTGGTCTTTACCACCGGCCGCCAGTTCGCCGCGCACTGTGCCCAATATTTGCCGATCCGCATCTTGCCGCCGCCCATGGCGTTCCCCAAGATGCGCTTCTACCAGCTCTGGCACGAGCGCAGCCATGCCGCGCCCGATGTGATGTGGCTGCGCCGCATGATCGGCGAGGTGGCGGCTGAGTTGCCGCAGCATTCGCAGTTGGAATCGGCGGTGGCCTGAAGCTGCACCGCCGCTGCGTTGCCATGCGGCCGGGGG